>Ga0076930_100033_pt1 | contig 238130 bp, 247 predicted proteins | sample HotLakConsoUCCRE_FD_71149 | JGI IMG/M metagenome (GOLD analysis project Ga0076930, IMG submission 71149) | Hypersaline microbial mat communities from Hot Lake, Washington, USA - Hot Lake Consortium UCC-RE (version 3) (version 3) ...
GTTCACCCGGAGATTACGCCGCCCTCGAATTTCCACCAACTCCGAGACACGACCGCAGGAAATGAAAAAGTACTGTCAGACACTAGGCAACCAGCCCCAGAACGCTGTCGATACGCCTTGTGTCTGGCGCATGGTCTGCGCCGCCCAAGGCATCGGTGTTGAGAAATTCGGAGAAGAGGAAGTCGATGGCATCCCACTTCTTTTCAGGCGTTACGCTCAGGCCGCGCTCCGAAATGCGGTGTTCAACCGCCAGTCCGATCTTGCGGTAGGCTTGGGTGATCTCGTCGTGTCGCCGACTTTTCCCGTGCTCGGTGTCACCCTCCAGAATCCATAGCGGATCGACGTCGAACTCCTGAAAGACCCGCAACAGCAGCGTGCCGGTGATGTCTCGCTCACCGCGTTCATAGTACTGATAAGCGCTGCGGCTGATGTCTAGCCGCTGTGCCATCGCCTCCTGGGAGAGGTTCGCCATGCTGCGCACCGCCGCAAGACGACTCCCTAAGCCTGTGACGGTCATTATCAACCCTCTTACTGGTTGCATTGACCACAATCTTGGTTATATGTGCCTACAAGAACCATAAATCGTGGCGATGCGCTCGTTTTGTCCGAATCCAGCGTACTTTTGTTTCGTTCTGAATGCAAAACGGAATTCTTCGCATCGATTTGTGAGCAGATCGCAGACGAGGTGACGCATGACCAAACTTCTAGAGACACCCAAGGAACTGGCGGACCGCGTTGGCATCCCGGTGACCAACATCCGCTACTTGATCCGTGAAGATATGCTGGATCACATCTTCACCGCCCCCGGCAAACGCAATCCGAAGATCCCGAGCGGGGCATGGGAGAAGTATGTCTCGCAGTTCACCGTCACAGCAGAACGCAAGGCCGCCCGTGGCGGCCGGAAGGGGTGAGGCGATGATGAACACCGAACACGCAGAGCAGTCCCAGATCCTCACCATCGGCAAGACGCCTGCTCAGTGGGTCGAGATCATGGCCACGCACGGGATCGAGATTTCCGAGCGGACCCTGCGCGAGAAGGCCAACGACACTGGCGCGTTCTTCCGGCTGGGGCGGACCATGCTGATCACGCCCGCCCAAATTGACACCATCTTCGAGGAAGGACAGGCATGCCGCTCGAAATCTACAAGCGTGGCTCCGTCTTCTGGGTCAAGGGCTGGGTCGAATACAATGGCCGACCGATCGCCGGTCCATACCGCCAAAGCACGCGAGCGACTACTGAAGCTGGCGCGCGGGACTGGATAAACGACGAGACGCAGCTGCAGATCCGCAGGCACCTTGTCGGAGAAGAGCATAGCCTGCGGTTCGCCGATGCGGTCAATTTCTACCCGGCAACCGCCAAGGACGCGCGGCAACTTCTGCCGATCCTCGACCAGATCGGGGATATGCCGCTGGGAGCAATCACAGGCGCACTGCTGAAAAGCCTTGGTCGCAAGCTGAAGCCCAATGCCTGCACCGATACCTGGTGGCGTGAGATCGTGACCCCGGCGCGGGCGGTCATCAACCATGCGCATGAGCACAAGGGGACGCCGCATCTGACGGTCAAGCGCTACGACAAGTTCGAGCGGATCGCGCAGGACGAGCGCCGTGGCAAAACGAGCCGGGTCGAACGCACCCCGGCGACACGCGACTGGATCGAGGCGTTTTGCGCTGAGGCTGATCCTTACAACGCGGCCTTGGCCCGTTTCATGTTTGAGACAGCAGCCCGGATCGACCAAGCGATATCGATCGAGCCGAGCGATCTGAGACCGGCTTCATGCCAAGTGAAGATCAAGGCACAGAAGGGTCACCCCGAAGGGTGGATCACCGTCTCGCCGCAGATGATGGCCGAGCTGGTCGCGTTGAAGGCCAAGCGGCCAAAGAACCTCAAGACTGGGCAAGTGCTGTCGCCGCGCGTTTTCGGATACGGAAGCTCGACCGGCTACAACAATCGCTGGAAAACGATCTGCAAGCGCGCGGGCATCCCTTACCTGTCCGCCCACCGCGCCGGGCGGCACGGGTTCTACACCGAACTGGTGGTGCGGCAGGGGGTCGATCCCGTCACGGCGGCCAAGGCGGGGCGGTGGTCAGACGCCACATTACCGATGCGAATTTACGCCCATGCAGAGACGGACGAGGCTGCAGTCAGGGCGCGGTTTCGTACAAGCCATGTACAGACGACCCCGGTTAAGAAGCGTAAGCACAGAAAAACAAAGAAGGATCAGGAAAATGAATGAATCCCTCCTAAGGGGCAGGTTGCAGGTTCGAATCCTGCCGGGGTCACCAAAAAAATCAAGGCAGCGACGGTCTTGCTAGACATCCGCCACGCGCCCCGCAAGAGTGACAGCTCGTAAGAAAAGAACGGCATTGTCTTGGCCATGCGTCGCTTTGGCCAAGCGCGAACGATGGTCAATCTTCGACAAGCGTGATGTCGTCGCCCGCTTTACCGGTTCCTGGTTTCGCGGGGTCGCCTACACCTACGTTGCGGCGCGCGCGAGGGCGGAAGGCTCTCCGCCCGGCCAAACACTGTTTAATTGAGAAACATTGCAGGAAAGAACTGGGTTAGATATCGCATTGACAGAGTGCTATGGTCAAAACGGACCGCCGCTTTCGTGTCAATCGCACAGGCTTTCCCGTTTCTGCATCGCGAAAACGGATAGACATAGGGCCGTTGCCCACGCTCTTTGGGTTTTGTGCGCCCTCTTTCCCGTTCAAAGAAGGGTAGATCACCTGCATTTTTAATGATTGATACTGCGGCATCAGACCCAACTGCGCGACCAGATCGCGGGCCGCACTCGGAAAGGGCCGACATGACGCGCTGGCACATGTTTCTTATGACCGCTCTGGCGATGGTGGCATTCGCGGCCAATTCGGTGCTGAACCGACTTGCCTTGGCCGATGGCACGATTGACGCGCTGGCCTATAGCGGCCTGCGGCTGGCAGCCGGGGCAATTGCCTTATGGGCAATCCTTGCCTTGCGCGGCGCCGCGCGGCCGGGTGCAGGGTTGGGTGGCACTTGGAGCGGCGCAGCCGCCTTGGCTGCTTACGCAATCGGCTTTTCGCTGGCGTATGTGCAGCTTGACGCAGGCTTGGGCGCGCTGGTGCTGTTTACATCGGTCCAGATCGGGATTCTGCTCTGGGCGCGCGTGAAGGGCGAGCGCCCCGGCAGGCTTGAAATGGCAGGCTTCGCGCTGGCACTGCTTGCGCTTGCGCTGCTGTTGCGGCCCGCGACCGACGCGCCTGCCCCCGCGTCTGTGGCGCTGATGGTGCTGGCCGGGCTGGCATGGGCGGCGTATACCCTGATCGGGCGCGGATCGTCGCAGCCCTTGCGCGACACGGCGGGCAATTTCATGCGCTGCGCCCCGCTCGGCGTGGTGCTGGCCGCGCCAGCCGTTTGGGCGAACGCGATCTCGCCCCTTGGCTGGGCCTATGCGATTGCCTCGGGGGCGCTGGCATCCGGGATTGGCTATGCAATATGGTATGCAGTGCTGCCCGCCCTGACGCGCAGCACTGCCGCTTATGTGCAGCTTTCGGTTCCCGCAATCGCGGCAATTGGCGGTGCGCTATTCATCGCAGAGCCCTTGACGATAAGAATGGCAATATGCGCGGCGGGCATTCTGGGGGGCGTCGCTTTGGCGCTGCGCGGAGCAGAGGCACGACGACGCCAATCTGCATAGCGCAAAAACAATGACCCACGGTTAAGGTTTCGGTCAAAAGCCGTCTGCCCCCTAACCCAGGAACGCCCCCGGTCGCCCCGCCCGTTACATAACTGTCATGTATTCGTCGTATAAGCGTTGCAGAATCGGACTATCCGCTAACTCAGATCGGGTGTCCGATCCAAAGCAAACGCTAAGGAGCAATCATGTCCAAGCTGACTTTCACCACCTCCGCAATCGCTATTCTGGCCCTTTCGGCCGGTGCCGCTGTTGCACGTGACAACGTGCAGATCGCCGGTTCCTCGACCGTGCTGCCCTATGCCACCATCGTCGCCGAAGCCTTCGGTGAAAACTTCGACTTCCCGACCCCCGTCGTCGAAGGTGGCGGTTCGGGCGCAGGCCGCAAGAAGATGTGCGAAGGCGTTGGCACCAACACCATCGACATCGCCAACTCGTCCTCGCGTATCAAGCAGTCGGACATCGACAACTGCGCCGCCGCGGGCGTGACCGAGATCATGGAAGTCCGCTTTGGCTATGACGGCATCGTGTTTGCCTCGGACGTCAATGGCCCGGCCTTCGAGCTGACCCCGGCTGACGTGCATGCCGCACTGGCTGCCAAGGTCGTCAAGGACGGTGCTCTGGTCGACAACACCGCCGTGAACTGGGCTGATGTGAACCCGGCTCTGCCCGCGCAGGAAATCCTGGCTTTCGTGCCCGGGACCAAGCACGGCACCCGTGAAGTCTTCGACGAGAAGGTGCTGATCGCGGGCTGCGAAGAGAACGGCACGATGGCAGCACATGAAGCTGCCGGCGCCGAAGATGCTGAAAAGTCCTGCATGGCGCTGCGCACCGACGGTCGCTCGATCGACATCGACGGCGACTATACCGAAACACTGGCCCGCGTTGATGCCAACAAGAACGGCATCGGCATCTTCGGTCTGTCGTTCTATCAGAACAACACCGACAAGCTGCGCGTCGCCACAATGAACGGCGTCGTCCCGACCACCGAATCGATCGCCATGGCTGAATACCCTGTGTCGCGTCCGCTGTTCTTCTACGTGAAGACCGCGCACCTGGACGTGATCCCCGGCCTGCAGGAATACATCGACTTCTTCGTCTCCGACGACATGGCAGGCCCGGACGGCCCGCTCGCGGCCTATGGCCTCGTGTCCGACCCGGAACTGGCCGCGACCCAGGCGATGGTTGCTGCCCGCACGCCGATGGGTCCCCTCGAGTAAGCCGACGCTTCCGGGGGAGAGCGCGACAGCGCGCTCTCCCTCCCACTGACTTGCCCAAGGGCACCACCTGAAAGCGGATTTCCCATGAGCGTCGGCCTTCTTTCCTTGATCATACTGGTTCTTTCCGTAATCGGTTTCTTCATGGCCCGAGCGCGGGCAATGCAAAGCGCCGGCGGGAACTCCCGACTTCTGCATTCCCTTCCATCCTATTACGGTCAGGCGGCGCTGCTTTTCACGGCTGTCCCGGCATTTCTGCTGATGGTGATCTGGCTGCTTATCCAGGGCCCCATGACCGAGGCGCGCATCATCAGCCAGCTGGGTCCGGAAGTCGCCGCCGATGCGAATGCGGCGAAGCTGACGATGAGCGACGTGCGCCGGATCGCTGACGGTCTAGACGCGATGCAGGACCGTTTCGACATATCGAACGATGAACTGGTGACGATGCGCGCCGACCTCAGCGACATCCGCGGGCGTCTGGCCGAGGTGGGCGTCGCGCTCGGCAGCGAGACCAAGCCCGAAGTCTTCGAGGCGGCCAAGGCCTATCGCATCGCGCAGCAGCGCAGCGCGGTCGCCATGAGCGTCGTCGTCATCCTGACCGCCCTGGCCGGTCTCGCGCTTGCGGTGCAGCGGACGAACCGCGACTTCCGGGCGCGCAACGTCACCGAGACCTTCATGCTGTGGCTGTTCATCGGCGCCGCGACGATCGCGATCCTCACCACGGTGGGCATCGTGCTGTCGCTGCTGTCGGAATCGATCCGCTTCTTCAGCGTGTATCCGATCACGGATTTCTATTTCGGCACGGTCTGGAACCCGCAGTTCCGCGGCGGCTCCGACCTCGGCCTGCTGCCGCTGCTCTGGGGCACGCTCTACATCAGCTTCGTCTCGATGCTGGTCTCCGTGCCGCTGGGTCTGTTCACCGCGATCTACACCGCCGAATATGCGCCCAAGAAGGTGCGCAACGTGGTCAAGCCGCTGATCGAGGTGATCGCGGGCATTCCGACCGTGGTCTTCGGCCTCTTCGCGCTGGTGACGGTCGGCCCGTTCCTGCGCGACTTCATCGCCGTGCCGACCGGGCTGGGCAATTCCGGCTCCTCCGTGATGACCGCCGGTCTCGTGATCGGCATCCTGAACACGCCGTTCATCTCGTCGCTGGCGGATGACATCATCAACGCGGTGCCAAATTCGATGCGCGAAGGCTCCTACGGCCTCGGCGCGACGAAGTCCGAGACGATCCGCCAGGTCGTGCTGCCCGCGGCCCTGCCGGGGATCGTGGGCGCCGTGCTGCTGGCCGCAAGCCGCGCCATCGGCGAGACGATGATCGTGGTCATGGGGGCCGGGGCCGCGGCCAAGCTGGGGCTCAACCCGTTCGAGGCGATGACGACCATCACCGTGAAGATCGTCAGCCAGCTGACGGGCGACCTCGCCTTCGACTCGCCCGAGACGCTCGTGGCCTTCGCCCTCGGCATCACGCTCTTCGTGCTGACGCTCGGGCTCAACATCTTCGCTCTGTGGTTCGTCCGCAAGTATCGGGAGCAGTACGACTAATGACCGACATTTCGCAATCCCCGGCCTCCGGCGCCGAGCCGATGCGCACGACCACCTCGCTGCTGACGGAAAGCGATCGCACCCGTCGCCGCAACGCCGCCGAAAAGCGGTTCCGCATCTACGGCATGATCGCGATCGCCATCGCGCTGAGCATCCTGGCGATCATGCTGTTCACGATCATCCGCGACGGCTCCTCGGCCTTCGTGCAGGCCAAGCTGACCTTCCCGGTCACGATCGATGAAAGCGTCGTGGACAAGACGGGGAACCGCGATCCCGCCGAGATGGCGCGGGTCACGACCATCGGCTACGGTCGCGTCCTGGCCACGTCGCTGGTGGAGTATATGGACGAGCGGAACATCGCGGTCGAAGGCATCTCCGACAAGGAGATCGGCGACATGATCTCCAAGGACGCTCCCGGGCGCCTGCGGAGCATGGTTCTCGAGGACCCCTCGCTGGTCGGTCAGACCATCACCTTCGAGGCCTTCGCGGCCGGTCGCATCGACGGCTACCTGAAGGGCCGGGTCGACCGCGAGATCGCCGCGCGCGATTCGAACGTCTCGGTGACGCAGCTTGACCTGGCCGACCAGATGATCGAGGCCGGCATCCTGAGCAGCAGCTTCAACTGGAGCTTCATCACGGCGCCCGATGCCTCCGACCTGCGCCCCGAATCCTCGGGCCTGGGCGTGGCCCTGCTGGGCAGCCTCTACATGATGTTCCTGGTGCTGGTCTTCACGCTGCCCCTGGGGGTCGCGGCGTCGATCTACCTCGAGGAATTTGCGCCCAAGAACTGGTTCACCGATCTGGTCGAGGTGAACATCTCGAACCTGGCGGCGGTGCCCTCCATCGTCTACGGGATCCTCGGCCTTGCGGTCTTCATCAACTTCGGCGGGCTGCCGTCTTCGGCGCCGCTGGTGGGGGCGCTGGTGCTGACGCTGATGACCCTGCCGACGATCATCATCGCGACCCGCTCCGCCATCCGCGCCGTGCCGCCGTCGATCCGGGACGCGGCACTCGGGGTGGGGGCATCCAAGATGCAGACCGTGTTCCACCACGTCCTGCCGCTGGCCGCGCCGGGCATCCTGACCGGGACGATCCTCGGCCTCGCCTCGGCGCTTGGCGAAACCGGGCCGCTGCTGCTGATCGGCATGGTCGCCTTCGTGACCAACTACCCGGCCAGCCCGGTCGAGGGTGGTTTCCTCGACCCGGCGACGGCCCTGCCGGTGCAGGTCTATTCCTGGGCGTCGCGGTCGGACCCGGCCTTCATCGAACGGTCCTCCGGTGCCATCATCGTTCTGCTGATCTTCCTGGTCTGCATGAACATTGCCGCCATTCTCCTGCGCCGCCGCTTCGAGCGCCGGTGGTAAGAAAGGACCCCGACATGTACGATGCCCCCCATACGAGACGAGAGGCCGACGTGACCGACATCAAGATCTCTGCCCGCAAGGTGCAAGTTTATTACGGCGCGACCCATGCCATCAAGGACGTGGATGTCGACATCGAGGACAAGACGGTCACCGCCTTCATCGGCCCGTCGGGCTGCGGCAAGTCGACCTTCCTGCGCTGCATCAACCGGATGAATGACACGATTGATATCTGCCGTGTCGAGGGTGATATCCTGATCGACGGCGAGGACATCTACGACAAGCGGATCGACCCCGTGCAGCTGCGCGCCAAGGTCGGCATGGTGTTCCAAAAGCCGAACCCCTTCCCCAAGTCGATCTACGACAACGTCGCCTACGGCCCCAAGATCCACGGCATGGCCAAGAACAAGGCCGATCTCGACGAGATCGTCGAGAAGGCCCTGCGCCGCGGCGCGATCTGGGACGAGGTCAAGGACCGGCTGCAATCGCCCGGGACCGGCCTGTCCGGCGGCCAGCAGCAGCGCCTGTGCATCGCCCGCGCCGTCGCCACCGAACCCGAGGTGCTGCTGATGGACGAGCCGTGCTCCGCGCTCGACCCCATCGCCACCGCCCAGGTCGAGGAGCTGATCGACGAGCTGCGCCAGAGCTATTCGGTGGTGATCGTCACGCACTCCATGCAGCAGGCCGCGCGGGTCAGCCAGAAAACCGCATTCTTCCACTTGGGCGATTTGGTGGAATATGGCGAAACCGAGCAAATCTTCACCAACCCCAAAGATGAGCGCACCGAACGCTATGTAACCGGTCGTATCGGCTAGGTCACAAGGCCATGTCCGACAAACACATCGTGTCCGGCTTCGACAGGGACTTGGCGTCTATCGAAGCGTCGGTTGCCCAGCTTGGGTCCATGGCGCGCGATGCGCTGCATGACGCGGTTCAAGCCTGCATCTTGCGCGACACGCAGATCGCCGCGCGGGTGCAGGCCGGGGACAAGGCGCTGGACCAGCTGGAAACCCAAACCCGCATGGCCACGATCAAGCTGCTGGCACTGCGCGCGCCCAGTGCGGTTGATCTGCGCTTTGTCCTTGCGGTGCTGGAAATCTGCGCACATCTGGAACGCTGCGGCGATTATGCCAAAAACATCGCCAAGCGCAGCCTTGCGCTTGGTCCGCATGGACAGCTTATCGGCACCGACCGCGCGTTGTTACGCATGTCGGATGCCGTGACCCAAATGTTGGCGGATGCGCTGGCGGCTTTTCTGGACCGCGACACTGACAAGGCCCGCGCGGTGATAGAGGCCGATCTCGACACCGACCAGCGCTATAATTCGCTGTTCCGGGGGCTTCTGACCTACATGATGGAAGACCCGCGCAACATCACAGCCGGGATGCATCTGCATTTCGTCGCCAAGAACCTTGAACGCATCGGGGACCGCGCCACCGGGATCGCCGAACAGGTGGTGTATCATGTAACGGGCGAAATTCCGGACCAGGAGCGCCCCCGAGAAGACCCTTATACAAGCCCCGATGGGCGCATGAACGGTCAGAACTGACCGCGTCACGCCAGCCGTGGGTGACTTACCCCTCTCTCAGCGCGGCCCGGAACAAGCGACCGATCAGTGTTTGGTCATCCAGCAGGGTTTGACGCGGCACTTCATGTATGCGCCGTCCGAATGCCCCGTGATACAGGGCAGTTGTATAAGTTTTCGAAGTGACAATATCTTCCAGCGCGATGTCTTCGGCAAACCGGTCTTTTTCCATCCATGACACGGGCATGATATCGGCCTCTGCGATTTCTGACACAAATTCAGGTCTTGTGTCGACGATAGGTGTCAGAATATCCGAACCGAGGGCGCACCAACTCAGAACCCCGCCCTGTTCCAGGCGTGCCTCCAGCCGCGCGCAATAGGCGTTTATGACCTTGCCATCCGCAGCCGACGCCAGAAAACCGTTGGGAATGGTGTTCTCTCCGGTAGATCGGATACGCGTGCAGGTGAAATCATGTCCGCGCGTCCGATCCAACAGGTCCGATAGCGGACGCAAAACGATCGTGTCGGAATCGAGGTATACACCGCCATATTTCTGCAAAAGCCGGGCCCGCAGCACATCTACCTTATGCGACACAGAGACGAATTCGCGCCCCAGATGGCGGACCGTGATCTCGTCCAGATCATCTTCCAGATCGTCAAGATAATCGTGTATCGTGTCCTCGTTCAAAACATGAAGCTGCACCCCGTCCGCGTGCCGCCTCATGGTCTGATGACACAATTCAATATAGTCAGGTGTCGCACGCGACGTGGGTTTATTCTGCCAATAAACCCAAACATGCTGCATATTCATGCCCCCTTCACACGCGACCGAACACAAACAATCACGGGCAAGACGTAGCGCCCATGGCCGCGATCAGGGCGCACGCCGAAGAATAGCAACGCAATACCAGGGGCACAAGCTGCGCCCCCTCCTCGCGCTCTCGGTCAAAAGCCGCGACCAAATCTGGCCCGGCTGGCAGCGCGCGAACATCGTCCAACCGCTGAAAAGGGTCCCGAGGATGACCGCCCCAAAGGCGACGTGACCGCCCACACACAGAATGGCGACGGCCCCCCGCCCCAGCGCTGACCGCGCCGGAGCATGGCGGCATCGGCCCTACCCGGCCGACGCGCCCATGACATGCCCGAGTTCTGCGCCCGACAGAACCATATGGCGCGCACGGCCCACGATCAGCGGATCGGGCTTGCGCGCGATCTCGGGGTCTTTATCGGGGTAATCCAGCGTAGACAGAACATGCTTCATGCATTCCAGACGCGCGCGTTTCTTGTCTTTGGATTTTATCACTGTCCAAGGCGCGTCCGCTGTGTCGGTATAGAAGAACATCGCTTCCTTGGCCTGCGTATATTCGTCCCATTTCCCAAGGCTCGCCTTGTCGATGGGGGACAATTTCCAGCGTTTCAGAGGGTCCGTTTCTCGCGAAGCGAAGCGGCGGCGCTGCTCTTCCGGGGTGACAGAAAACCAGAACTTGAAAAGGCGAATGCCGGATCGCACCAGCATCCGTTCAAATTCCGGCGCTTGGCGCATGAATTCAAGGTAATCCGTCGGCGTGCAGAACCCCATCACGCGCTCTACGCCCGCGCGGTTATACCAAGACCGGTCGTAAAACACCATTTCACCGCTCGTCGGCAGATGTTCGACATAACGCTGGAAATACCACTGGCCCAACTCTGCCTCTGACGGTTTGTTCAAGGCGACCACGCGGGCAAACCGCGGGTTCAGATGCTCGTTGAAACGTTTGATCGTGCCGCCCTTCCCGGCCGCATCGCGCCCCTCGAACAGGAACACGAACCGCTCGCCGGTCTCGATTGCCCATTTCTGCACTTTCAGAAGCTCTGCCTGAAGCCGGGCTTTTTCGGCCTCGTACGGGGCGCGGGCCATCTTGTAGCGATACGGGTAGCGGTCGGATTCGAAGAACTTGCGAATTTCGTCTTGCGTCAACGAATCGGGATCCGGCATCCAGGCATATTTGGCAGGCGCGGGTTTCAGACGTGCGGGTTCTGCCAATTCTGGCGCAGGCTGTGCCGCCGCAGCTACATCGGTCTGCTCTGGCGCAATCACGTCAGAAAGCGGGGCGGTCACAGCGTCGGAATCTTTCATAGGCACAATCCTGTCTAATTTTGAATGCCTTATCCTATCCCGCCGCAGTAAACCTGTCTTTGATATACCTCAATCCACGCTTGCGTCGCACCGCTTGCCGCCCGATAGTCGCGGCATGACAAAAACGCTTCTTTCCATCGGGCATGGCTACAGCGCACAGGCGCTGGCGGACCTGCTGCTGCCTTTGGGCTGGCATATCATCGGGACCACACGCAGCGCAGAACGTGCGGCACAACTGGACCGCGCCGGCATAGAGCCACTGATCTGGCCCGGCACCCCTTTGCCACTGTCACGCGCCACGCATCTGTTATGCTCTGTCGCGCCGGGGCCAGAGGGCGACCCGGTGCTGGCCGACCACGCGCCGGACATCGCACAGGCCACGCATCTGGATTGGGTCGGATACCTCTCGACCACGGGCGTTTATGGCGACCATGGCGGCGCTTGGGTGGACGAGGACACGCCCCTTACCCCCAGCACCGCGCGCGGGCGCGCCCGGGTCGCGGCAGAAGTCGCGTGGCAGAATGCCAGCCCTACCCGTCTGCATATCCTGCGGCTGGCGGGCATCTACGGCCCCGGCCGTGGCCCCTTCGCCAAGTTGCGCGCGGGCACGGCGCAACGCATCATCAAACCCGGACAGGTGTTTTCGCGCATTCACCGCGACGATATCGGCGCGGCGCTGCTGGCTGCAATCCAGTCGGACAAGGGCTCTGCCGTCTATAATCTATGCGATGACAACCCTGCCCCGCCGCAAGACGTGATCGCCTATGCTGCCGAGCTTCTGGGCATGGCACCACCCCCTGAAATTGCCTTCGAAACCGCCGATCTGTCGCCCATGGCGCGCAGCTTTTATTCCGAAAGCAAGCGCGTGCGGAATGACCGCATCAAGGCTGATCTGGGCTGGCAGCCGCTTTACCCCGACTACCGCAGCGGATTGCGCGCGGTGCTGCGCGCCGAAGGGTAATTGCATCTGTCGCCGCGCGGCGCTAACCCGTTGCCATGCCCCGCTATGCCCTGAAAATCGAATATGATGGCCGCCCGTTCTGCGGCTGGCAGCGCCAACGCGATCTGCCCTCGGTGCAAGGCGCGGTCGAGGCGGCGCTGGCCCGGCTGGACGCGGATGTGCCCAGTATTGCCGCCGCGGGCCGGACCGATACCGGGGTTCACGCGACCGGACAGGTCGCCCATTGCGACATGACCCGCGACTGGGACGCGTTCCGCTTGGGCGAGGCGCTGAACCACCATCTAAAACCCCTGCCGGTCGCCATTTTGGCCTGCGCGGCTGTGGATGAGGATTTTCACGCACGGTTTTCGGCGTTGGAGCGGCGCTACACCTTTCGCCTGCTGTCACGCCGCGCCCCGCCTGCGCTGGATACCGGCTTTGTCTGGCATATCCGCCACCCGCTGGATGTGCAGGCCATGCGCGACGGCGCCGCGCACCTGATCGGCCTGCATGATTTCACCACCTTCCGCGCCAGCCAATGTCAGGCACAGTCGCCCGTCAAGACGCTGGACGCGTTGCAGATAGAGGCTTTCGACATACCCGGCGGGGTCGAATACCGCTTCCATCTGCGCGCGCGGTCCTTCTTGCACAACCAAGTGCGCAGCATTGTGGGCACACTGGAACGCGTGGGCGCAGGCGCTTGGACGCCGGATGACGTGAAAACCGCGCTGGAAGCGCGCGACCGCGCCGCCTGCGGCCCGGTCAGCCCACCCGATGGGCTATGCCTGACCGGGGTCAGCTACCCAAGCGATCCATTCGCGTAGCGGCTGATGGTGCTTGGGGGCTGCCCGCCCCGCCGCCACCGGGCTTTCGCCCAATGGCACCCGCCCTGAGGAGACTATGCAGGGATGAAGGATCAGTCGATCTCTTCGACCACGACAAGCTCACGGGTTGCGGCATCTTTGGCGAAGCTCAGCGCCTCTTGATAGGCGGGCGAATTATAGCAATCGACCGCCGCTTCGACCGATGGAAAGCGCGCAACCACGTTGCGCGGGTGTCCCTGCCCTTCAAGCTGCACAGCGCGGCCTGCGCGCGCCAAGAACACGCCGCCATGATCGGCAATCGCCTTGGTCGCGCGGCTGGCATATTGGCCGTAAGCATCGGCATCCGTGACGGTAACATGGGCAATCCAAAGCGCGCTCATGCCATGACCCCGGCGATGTGATTGGCGGCGGCTTTCAGCGCGGCCTCTGCCCCGGCAATATCGGCCCCGCCCCCCTGCGCCATGTCGGGGCGGCCACCGCCGCCTTTGCCGCCCAGTTCGGTGACCGCCGCGCGCACCAGATCAACCGCCGAAATCCGTTCGGTCAGATCGCCGGTCACGCCTGCTGCCACGGCGGGCTTGCCGCCGGTATCGGCCACCAGCACCACGGCGCCGCTGCCCAGCTTGTCCTTCATCGCGTCGATCAACGCGGGCAAGTCTTTGCCGCTAACCCCTTCCATAACGCGGGCGATCAGCTTAATTCCACCCACCTCTTGCGGGGCGTCCTCGGCGGACCCACCGCCCATCGCGATCTGACGCTTAAGTTGCGCCACCTCGTTTTGCAGCGCGCGGCGTTCGTCCATCAAAGCGCGCACACGGGCGGGCACATCGGCCGCGGGCGTTTTCAGCGCCAGAGCCACATCGGCCAAACGGTGATCTTGCGCGCGCAGGTAGTCGAGCGCGGCCTGACCGCTCAGCGCCTCGACCCGGCGCACGCCAGCGGAACTGGCGCTGTCGCCCAGCACCACGAATGCGCCAATATCGCCAGTGCGCGCGACATGCGTGCCACCGCACAGCTCCAGCGAATAGGTGTTGCCCTCGGTGCCCTTGCCGGACCCGGCGAGCGTGCCCATGGACACCACGCGCACCTCGTCGCCATACTTCTCGCCGAACAAGGCCTGAGCGCCCAAGGCGCGGGCATCGTCCGGCGTCATGATGCGGGTATCGACCGCGCCGTTCTGGCGGATGAAGGCGTTCACCTCGGCCTCGACTTGCGCGATCTGGTCAAGGCCAAGTGCGGCACCATGGCTGAAATCGAAGCGCAGACGGTCGGGCGCATTCAGCGAGCCTCGCTGCGCGACATGTTCGCCAAGCGCGCGGCGCAGGGCTTCATGCAGCAGATGCGTGGCCGAATGGTTCGCGCGGATGGCGCTGCGGCGGGCATGGTCCACCTCTAGCTTGGCGGGCTGGCCCTTGGCGATATGCCCCTCCGTCACCTCTGCGATATGGATGTGCAACCCCGCCGCCTTGCGCGTATCGGTCACTTTTGCCGCGCCGGTCGCCGTGCGGATAAAGCCGGTATCGCCCACCTGACCGCCCGATTCGGCGTAGAATGGCGTCTGGTTGGTGATGATCTGGATCTGGCCTTCGGCGCGGTCCGTTTCTGTCCCCTCCGTGACCAGTGCCAGCACCTGCCCCTCGGCGGTTTCGGTTTTATAGCCAAGGAATTCGCTCGCGCCGACCTTGTCGGCAATATCGAACCAGATCGACGCATCCGCCGCTTCGCCCGACCCGGCCCATGCGGCGCGCGCGCGGGCTTTTTGTTCGGCCATGGCGGCGTCAAACCCATCAACATCGACCTTGCGGCCCCGCTCGCGCAGCGCGTCTTGGGTCAGGTCCAACGGGAAGCCGAACGTGTCATACAGCTTAAAGGCCGTCGCGCCGGGAAGATCGGCATCGTCAGAGAGGTCCGTCAACTCTGCATCAAGCAGCTTCAGGCCACGGTCCAGCGTCTGCCGAAAGCGCGTTTCCTCGGCCCGGAGCGTTTCGGTAATCAGCGCCTGCGCCTCGCGCAGTTCCCCAAAATGCCCACCCATTTGCGTCACCAGCGCGGGCACCAGCCGGTGCATGACCGGGTCTTGCGCGCCCAGCATATGCGCATGGCGCATGGCCCGGCGCATGATGCGGCGCAGAACATAGCCGCGACCATCATTCGACGGCAACACACCATCGGCGATCAGGAAGGAGGTGGCGCGCAGATGGTCGGCAATCACGCGGTGATGGGTCTTGCCGGGGCCGTCAGGATCAGAGTTGGTAGCATGGGCCGATGCTTCGATAAGCGCGCGCATCAGGTCGGTGTCGTAATTGTCGTGCTTGCCTTGCAGAAGGGCGCCGATCCGTTCCAGCCCCATGCCGGTGTCGATGGACTGGTTGGGCAATTCGGTCAGCGAGCCGTCGTCATGCTGTTCATTCTGCATGAAGACAAGGTTCCAGATCTCGATAAAGCGGTCGCCATCTTCTTCGGACGATCCCGGAGGGCCACCCCAAATCTCGGGGCCATGGTCGAAGAAAATCTCTGTGCAGGGGCCACAGGGCCCGGTCGGCCCCATGCGCCAGAAATTGTCATCGGTCGGAATGCGTATGATGCGGTCATCGGACAGGCCCGCGACCTTTTTCCAGATATCTGCCGCTTCGTCGTCAGTGTGGTAGACTGTAACGAGCAGGCGGTCCTTGGGGATGTCGAAATCCTTGGTCAGCAATTCCCACGCGAAGGGGATCGCTTCGGATTTGAAGTAATCCCCGAAGCTGAAATTGCCCAGCATTTCGAAAAACGTGTGATGACGCGCGGTATAGCCGACATTGTCCAGATCGTTATGCTTGCCACCCGCGCGCACGCATTTTTGCGAGGTCGTGGCGCGGTTATAGTCGCGGTGCTCCAGCCCGGTAAACAGGTTCTTGAACTGCACCATGCCCGAATTGGTGAACATCAGCGTCGGGTCATTGCGCGGAACAAGGGGCGAACTTTCCACCACTTGGTGCCCATTGCGAGCGAAATAGCTGAGAAAGGTCGAGCGGATGTCGTTTAGGCTGGGCATGTCACACTCCGGGCGCTTGCGCGTGCTGTCTTGATGGCACGGTTTAGCCCTCGGCGCGGGGGCTGTCCACACCCCGCGCCGAAATCCCGGAACGCGCGCGGCGTCAGTCTTCGGTCAGGTCGGCATCCCCTTCGGACATATGAAAGTCCAGACCATGCGCGGCGCGGATTTTATCTTCGATTTCCAGCGCGCGATGCGGGTTTTCGCGCAAGAAGCTCTTGGCGTTTTCGCGCCCCTGCCCGATGCGCTCATCGCCGTAGGAATACCACGCGCCCGATTTCTCGACCACGCCAGCCTTCACACCCAGATCAAGCAATTCGCCGGTTTTCGAGATACCTTCGCCATACATGATGTCGAATTCAACCTGCTTGAAGGGCGGCGCGACCTTGTTTTTCACGACCTTGACGCGGGTTTGGTTGCCAACAACCTCGTCCCGGTCCTTGATAGAGCCGATGCGCCGAATATCCAGACGCACCGAGGAATAAAATTTCAGCGCGTTGCCGCCCGTGGTCGTTTCGGGGCTGCCGAACATCACGCCAATTTTCATGCGAATCTGGTTGATGAAGACCACCATGCAGTTGGAGCGGCTTATGGAACCGGTCAGCTTGCGCATGGCCTGCGACATAAGCCGGGCGTGGACCCCCACGGAACTGTCGCCCATATCGCCTTCCAGCTCTGATTTGGGCGTCAGTGCCGCGACAGAGTCGACCACGACCAAGGATACCGCGCCAGAGCGCACCAGCGTATCGACAATCTCTAGCGCCTGTTCGCCGGTATCTGGCTGCGAGATCAGCAACTCGTCAAGGTCAACGCCCAGTTTGCGGGCATATTGCGGGTCCAGCGCGTGTTCCGCATCAACAAAGGCGCAGACGCCGCCTTTCTTCTGCTCTTCGGCCACGACATGCAGCGTCAGCGTGGTCTTGCCCGAGGATTCCGGGCCGTAAATTTCGATGATGCGGCCTTTCGGCAGGCCGCCGATGCCCAATGCAATATCCAGCCCGAGCGAGCCGGTCGAGGTCGCCTCGACATCCTTGAGGGGGTTATCCCCCCCCAACTTCATGATCGAGCCCTTGCCGAACTGGCGCTCGATCTGTGCCAGCGCCGAATCAAGCGCTTTTTGTTTTTCCGCCGCCTTTTTGTCGGTCATGTTCAGCAGGTCCGCTACAGCCATTGTTTCGCCCCTTATTTCACAGCGCGCCGGTTGCGGCAATCGCCGGTTTGTTCCCCGCTTGTTCTAAACCAACATCCAGCACAAAGCGAGAACTTTCTGATTGATATCGAAGCTCAGCTTGCCACGGATTGGTTAACAATCCCTTCCCGGCGCAGGGTTGCACCAAGTGCAGAGCGGACATTCCAGATCAAGCGTAGCAAGGGCAGCCTCTCTGACCTATTTGATTAATATGGGAGGCGTAACCTTTGGAAAGGATACCCACATGGCAAGCGTGACCACCGATATTTTCAGCAAGGCCCCAAGCGCAACCTTGGGCGGCAGTCTGGTGCACGGGTTGGAAAAGCTGGCGCAGTTGTCGCCCACCTACCGGCGGCTGCAAGCCCTGTCCGACACAACCGATGCCGAGCTGGCCGCCCGCGGCACCACCCGTCAGGATGCAGTGCGCGACATTTTCGGCACCCGCTTCTACGCCTGATACAAAAGCGCAAATGCACCGGGTCGCAGCCCGGCGCGGGCGATCTGGCTGGCCAGCCGAATCGCGATAGCGGCATCTTGCGGCGCGGCCAGGTAAACCGCGCCCTGTGCTATGCTGCTGGGCAGCGGGGTGCGCAGGGCAACATCCCCCAAGCCTGCCAGTATTTGGCGATATTCCAGATCATCCATCGCGGGCGCAGGGCGCAACATGCTATGGGCTCGGTCCATGTCGGCCCGGCCCGCCAGAACGACCTGACCAGTCACAGCCCCACACGGGCCAAGAACGCAGGCCATGCGCGTGGCCAGCGGCGCGCGCCACGCGCCGCCCAGATAGTGGCACATCCATAATTCGGGGTCTGTCGCAACCATGGCTTTGCCTATGCCGCTTGCACGGGCTTGCCAAGGGGGCGGGTTTCGCTCATCACCCTGCGCATGACGGACCAGTTGCAAATCCTGTGTATCGGCGCGGCCCTTTGGGACATCATCGGGCGCACCCCTGCCCCCATGCGGGTCGGCTCTGACGTGGCGGGGCGGATCACGCGTATTCCCGGCGGCGTGGCGTTGAACATCGCCATGGCGCTGGTGCGGGCCGGTGCCCGGCCAGAGGTGCTGGCCGCGGTTGGCCAAGACCCGGCAGGCGACGCGCTGGTGGCCGAAATGGCTGCGCGCGGCGTTGGCGTGGACCATCTGTATCGCGCGCCAGACCTGCCCACCGACACCTATATGGCGATGGAGGGCGCCGGCGGGCTAATTGCCGCCATTGCCGATGTGCATTCGCTGGAAATGGCGGGGGCCAAGGTGCTTGCGCCCCTGCGCGACGGGCGACTGGCCAGCGACGCGGTCCCATGGCGCGGCATGATCGCGCTAGATGGCAACCTGACAGTGGCGCTACTGGCCGAGATCGGCAGCGCCCCGGCCTTTGCGCGGGCGGATTTGCGGGTGGCACCGGCCTCTCCGGGCAAGGGGGAACGGCTGTTGCCGCTGCTCAAACGGCCCGGAACGGTGTTTTACGTCAACCTTGAAGAGGCCGGTCTGCTCTGCGGCACCGCATTTGAAGGGTCAGTGGCGGCGGCACGCGGTCTGCTGGGGCGCGGCGCGCAGCGTGTGCTGGTCACAGATGGCGCGCGCGACACAACAGATGCCAGCGCCGAAGGGCTGGTCACGCTGGCCCCGCCGCAAGTGCAGGCCGCCCGCGTAACAGGCGCGGGCGACACTTTCATGGCTGCACATATGGCCGCCGAAGCGGGCGGCATGGACCGCGCGGCAGCCTTGCGCCACGCCCTGACCGTGGCGGCGCGCTATGTGGCCGGTGGCCCGGAACATTAAGGAAATACAGATGCTTGAAATGCGATATTCATCCGAAGTGGCCCGCGCGCGTGGCGATGGGGCAGCGATTGTTGCGCTGGAATCCACCATTATCACCCATGGCATGCCCTACCCTGACAATCTGGCCATGGCCCGGCAGGTGGAAGATGACATCCGCAGCAACGGGGCCGTGCCCGCGACCATCGCGGTGCTGGGCGGCGTAATCCATGTTGGGTTGGAACCGGCAGAGCTGGAACGCTTGGCGCAAACACAGGGCGCGCTGAAACTGTCGCGCGCCGATCTGGCGGCGGCGCTGGCCATGGGCGCGACCGGGGCGACCACGGTTGCCGCCACCATGATCTGTGCCGCGCGCGCGGGCATCGGGGTATTTGCCACGGGTGGCATTGGCGGCGTGCATCGCGGCGCGGAAACCAGTTTCGACATTTCGGCCGATTTGCAGGAATTGGCGCAAACCGCTGTCACAGTGGTTGCCGCCGGGGCCAAGGCCATTCTGGACCTGCCGAAAACGCTGGAAGTGCTGGAAACGCTGGGCGTGCCGGTCATTGCCTATGGGCAAGACGGCTTTCCCGCCTTTTGGTCGCGCGACAGCGGCCTGCCCGCGCCCCTGCGGATGGATGACGCGGGCCAGATTGCCCATGCGCATCTGCTGCGCGGGGCTTTGGGCCTGCCCGGCGGGCAACTGGTCGCCAACCCGATCCCCGAATCTGACGAGATCCCGCGCAAGGTTATCAACGGCTGGATCGAACAGGCGCTGGAGGATTGCGCAGGTGTCGCCGCAAAAGAGGTCACACCGCGCCTGCTGGCGCGGATATTCGAGTTGAGCGGCGGCGCGTCCTTGACCGCCAATATCGCGCTGGTGCGCAATAACGCGAAGCTGGGCGCTGAAATTGCGCGCGCGCTTGTATCGCAACCTCGCGCCCCCCATATCGGCGGCTGACACAAGGCGGAACGGATCATGTCGGCAGATCAACAGAAACGCGGAGTGCTTGGCTCTATCCGCTCGAATTTCCTCGCCGGTCTGGCGGTCATCGCACCCGGCGTGCTGACGGTCTGGCTGGTCTGGAACGTTGTGACATGGATCGACGGAATCGTGATGCCGTTGATCCCGCGGCGCTTTCACCCCGACGTGTTGACCGGCTGGGACGTGCCCGGCTTGGGGGTTGTGATCTTCTTGGTCTTCACCGTCGTGATGGGCTATTTCACCAAGGGCTTCATCGGGCGCACGCTGGTCATCTGGAGTGAGCGCATCGTCGAAGCGATGCCGGTCGTGCGCTCTATCTACAACGCGGTGAAGCAGATCGCGGACACGGTTCTTGCGCGCACCGCACCAACCTTCGACCGCGCCTGTCTGATCGAATACCCCCGCAAGGGGATGTGGGCCACCGCGTTCATCTCCACCACCACGCGCGGCGAAATCGGTGACCGGCTGTCGGATGGCGAGGAGCTGATCTCGGTCTTCATGCCGACCACGCCGAACCCGACATCGGGCTTCCTGCTGTTCGTGCATCGCCGCGAGGTGATCGAATTGGACATGACGATCGAAGATGCCGCGAAGCTGATCATCTCGGCAGGGTTGGTCTATCCGGATTCGCGCAAGGGGACGGTCGTCGCCTCGCCCGGATTGCTGGGCCCAGAGCAAACACCGCGCGCATAGGCCCCACCAGCGCATTTCTGATCGTGGCGCTGGGGATTATTCCGGGTTCCCCTGCCCGCACAGGCCGCCACAGCGCCTGTCGCAGGCTCTGCCCGCGCCTCGCAAAGATGGATGGCGCAATGTCGCATTCAGCGCGTTTCAAACGGATCAAGTTTTGATGGACCGAATGTTGAATCTACCCGCCAACACACCGATGAGCGCGACAGGCGGTTGATCGCGGGCGGCGCGTTCAGGAATGGCAACAAAGCATTCCCAGCGATACGCGGCTAATGGAACTGTGCAATACCTTCACAGGCGCAAGGGGCGACAGCCCCTAGCTGCGGGCGCATAGCCATGCGCGGGATGGTGATATGCGCCGTTTCAAGGTCTTTGACCTAGCGCGCGACAGCCCGTCCCTGTTTCCGCAAGCTGTGATGCAGCCCTTGGATTTCCACCGCAGCGACCAAGCCCGCGCCGACGGGTCTTTTCACCGTCATATACCCATGATAAGCGGCCCCCGCAGGCGGAAAATCCTTTTCCGCACCCAGATATATCCGGAGTGACATCATGGCCCTAGAGCGCACCTTCTCGATCATCAAACCCGACGCCACCGCCCGCAACCTGACCGGCAAGATCAATGCCAAATTCGAAGAAGCTGGCCTGCGCATTGTCGCACAAAAGCGCATTCACATGACCAAGGCGCAAGCGGGCGAGTTCTACAAGGTCCATGCCGAACGCCCCTTTTATGACGAATTGTGCGACTTCATGGCCTCTGGCCCGGTCGTGGTGCAGGTTCTGGAAGGCGAAGGCGCCATTGCCAAGAACCGCGAAGTGATGGGGGCAACCAACCCCGCAGATGCCGCCCCCGGCACCATCCGCGCCGAATTCGCGCAGTCGGTCGGTGAAAACTCTGTCCACGGGTCGGACGCGCCGGAAACCGCAGCCGAGGAGATCGCCTATTTCTTCGCCGGTATCGAACTGGTCGGCTAAGCCGGTTTGCAATCGCCTTCGGGCCTGTTTTGGAAAGGCCCCGCCGTTGTGCGGGGCCTTTTGCGTGGGACGAAGGGGGCTTTCGGCCCCGCGCGCCTGCCCGACAGGCCGGCTTACCCCCGAGGATATTTGGGCAAGGTTGACTGGGGGCGTCGTTCTTCATTTACGATTGCTGCGGTTCCTGCCAAATTATGCCCATGTTTCAGAACGTAGAGTTGCCCGTCTGGGCCCTGACCCTGATCGTGGGCTTTGCCGCGGTGACCTTCGCGTCGCATTTCCTGTTTCCGTCGGTGCGCTGGTTTTTCCGCAAGCGGGCCGAGCGCGCCGTGGCGGAACTGAACAAGCGCCTGAAACGCCCGATCGAACCGTTCAAGCTGATGAAGCGGCAGGATCAGGTGATCCGGCTGGTCTATGATCCGCAGGTCATGGAAGCGGTGCGCCAACACGCCCGCGACGAGGGGATCCCCCCCAACGTTGCCTTCGAGAAAGCACGGTCCTACGCGCGCGAAATTGTGCCGGGTTTTTCCACCGCGACCTATTTCGGCTTTGCCATACGCTTGGCCCGGCGGCTGGGCGAAGGGTTTTACGATGTCGTCGTGCAACCAGAGAACCAGACCGGGCTGGATGACGTGGCCCCGGAAGACGCCATTGTCTTTGTTATGAACCACCGCTCGAACATGGATTATGTTCTGGTCACATGGTTGGCCGCGCAGCATACGGCGCTAAGCTATGCGGTCGGGGAATGGGCGCGGATCTGGCCGTTGAAGGGCTTTATCCGCGCGATGGGCGCTTATTTCATACGGCGGCGCTATGCCAACCCGCTGTATCGGGCCGTGCTGGCGCGCTATGTCCAGATGTCGGTGCAGCAGGGCAGCACACAGGCAATTTTCCCCGAGGGCGGGCTAAGCTTGGACGGGCGCGTCGGTCAGGGGCGCGTGGGCCTGCTAACCTATATCCTGCGCGGCTGGGATGCCCATGGCACCCGCGATGTGATCTTCGTGCCCGTCGCGCTGAGTTACGACCGGGTTCTGGAAGACCGCTTGCTGCTGGCCGCGCAGGCTTCGGGCAACCGCCGCTTTCGCGGGCGGCCCAGCGTGGCGCTGGCCTTTGTCGGGCGCGTGCTGTGGCAAAAACTGCGCGGGCGCTTCCGGGGCTTTGGTCAGGCGGCTGTCAATTACGGCGCTCCGGTATCGTTGCGCGGATACATGCAAGCCAATCCCGATGCCAATGCCGATGCCTTGGTGCAGCTTTTAATGGCCCGCATTCAGGCCGCAATGCCGGTGCTTGCGGTTCCGCTGGCCGCCGCCGCGCTGCACAGGCTGGGCGGGCGCGGCGCGTGGTCGCAGCTACAGGCCGCATCGCAAGAGTTGCTTGACCCCGCCAAGGCCGACAGCCTGCCCCCCGCCGCGCAAGAGGCGTTGTTGCGCAAGGGCTTGGATCATCTGGCACTGCGCGGCATGATCCGCACTGAAAACAGCGTTTTCAGCATTGCGCCGGGTGAAGAGGTTGCGATTGCGTATTACGCGGCCTCGGTCCTGCAAGGACGCGGCGATACGGCCGAAAGCACCGTCACAGCAAAGACATAAAATTACAAAATAAGAATATTCAGGGTTGCAATGTTGCGTGACCCATTTTATCCATGCTGCAAGCGCCGCATAAGTTCTGCGTCGCAGCACCATGACCGGGGATAGCCCCCGCCAACTGAATTTGGAGGCCGCAATGGCGCTGGATAACCAGACGGGCATCGCCCAATACGACGCACCCGAAAAAGACCTCTACGAAATCGGGGAAATGCCGCCCATGGGCTATGTGCCCAAGCAAATGTATGCATGGACCATCCGTCGCGAACGCCATGGCGAACCCGAGCAGGCCTTCAAGGTCGAAGTGGTCGACACATGGGAAATCGACAGCCACGAAGTGCTGGTTCTGGTCATGGCCGCCGGTGTGAACTACAATGGCGTTTGGGCGGGTTTGGGCCAGCCCATCAGCCCGTTCGACGGCCACAAGCAGCCCTACCACATTGCCGGGTCCGACGCGTCGGGCATTGTCTGGAAGGTGGGCGACAAGGTCACGCGCTGGAAGGTTGGCGACGAGGTCGTGATCCATTGCAACCAAGACGATGGTGATGACGAGCACTGCAATGGCGGCGACCCGATGTATTCGCCCAGCCAGCGCATCTGGGGCTATGAAACGCATGACGGGTCGTTCAGCCAATTCACCCGTGTCCAGGCGCAACAGCTTATGCCACGCCCCAAGCACCTAAGCTGGGAAGAAGCGGCCTGCTACACGCTGACGCTGGCCACTGCCTACCGCATGCTGTTCGGCCATGCCCCGCATGACCTGAAACCGGGACAGAACGTGCTGGTCTGGGGCGCGTCGGGCGGTTTGGGGTCTTATGCGATCCAGCTGGCCAACACGGCGGGCGCGAATGCAATCGGCGTTATCAGCGACGAATCCAAGCGCCAATTCGTGATGGATCAGGGCGCGAAAGGCGTGATTAACCGCAAGGAATTCAACTGCTGGGGCCAATTGCCCAAGGTGGGCACCGATGAATACGCGGAATGGTTCAAGGAAGCGCGCAAGTTCGGCAAGGCGATCTGGGACATTACCGGCAAGGGCGTGAATGTCGACATGGTGTTCGAGCATCCGGGCGAAGCGACCTTCCCGGTCTCAACCCTCGTGTGCAAGAAGGGCGGCATGGTGGTGATCTGCGCGGGCACAAGCGGCTTCAACTGCACCTTTGACGTGCGCTACATGTGGATGCACCAGAAGCGCTTGCAGGGCTCGCATTTCGCGCATCTGAAACAGGCTTCGGCCGCGAACCAGTTGATGATCGAGCGCCGTCTGGACCCCTGCATGTCGGAAGTGTTCGAGTGGAAGGACATCCCGGCCGCACATACGAAAATGCTGCGCAACGAACATCTGCCCGGCAACATGGCCGTATTGGTGCAATCGCCCCGCACCGGCCTGCGCACGCTGGAAGAGGTGCTGGACGCCGGCCCGACCAAGTAAACCGGCCCCGACAGCGTGCGCATGACCGCGACCGGCCCTGTGTCGGTCGCGGTTTTTGATGGGCTTGCCTTGCAAATGCTGCATAGCGGCATTTCTGGTTTGTTTATTGTGCGCGCGCAGCATCGGCGTATCTGTCGGTCCAAGACATGTAGTTTAAGGACACGACAATGACCTATGCCTCCGAAACCACCGCCCCGCGCCAAACCGGCCTTCTGGCCCGTCTGCAAGGCTTTCGCGACACGCTGCAAACCGTGATGCAGCAACGCGCCGTTTATGCCCGCACGGTGCAGGAATTGCAGGCGCTCAGCAATCGCGAACTGGCCGATCTGGGCATTCACCGCAGCGAGATTCCGCGCATTGCCGCAGAAGCCGCGTTCAAAGGCTAAGCAACGCCCACCCGTCTAGCGGCGCAGCCCTGCATAGGTGATGCGCCGCAAGACCCATTCGAACGGCCCCAGCGCAAAGCGCCGGTGCCAAAGTGCCAAGGCGGCAATCAGCCCAAACGTGACCAAGACCGCGATCAAGGTTGCCGTTCCGCGGTCAACCGCGTTCCACAATCCCGCGCCATAGGCGGAAAAGAGCGTGGACAGGATGATCGACTGCCCCAGATAAATGCTCAGGCTGGACCCGCCCGCTTTCAATATCCGCGACATGACCGGCCCCGGCGGGCGCGCCAGCGCCGCGATCAGGCCCAGATAACCCAAGGTCGCGATGGGCGCGGCAAAGACGGTCAGCGCCGCGCCGTAACTTGCCGGGCCCCATTGCCATAGCGCGGCACCCGTAATGCTTAGCGCCGCGCCCGGCCACAGGCACACGCGCCGCGCCCGCGCCCAGAGCGGATGGTCCGCGCGGTCAATCATGCCCGAGCGCACCGCCGCCAGCCCAAGGCAGAACCACCCCAGCGCCGAAATACCCTGCACGATCAGAAATACGAAAAGGGTGAACAGAAATCCGACGCTGCGAAAGAGAACCGCATCCCAGAACCCGCCCGCGCCAAGCGCCTTTTCTTCTATGGCGAAGAATTCTGGTGGGGTATCGGATGGGCCAAGCAGCAAGGGCAGCGCGATCATGGGTTGCAGCACCAACAGCACCGCGCCCAAGCGCACAAGCCGCCGCACCGGCCAGTCGCGCAGCAGATACAGGACAGAGCCTGTCACCGCATAGATCACCAATATATCGCCCGGAAAGAACAAGCAGCCATGCAGCAGCCCCAAACCCAGCAAGCCCGCCATCCGGTTGCGGTAAAGCTTGCCAAAGGGCAGCCCCCGGCGCGCGGCGGATCGCATCAGCAAGCCCAGCCCCACCCCGAACATGAAGGAAAACAGCCCGTAGGTTTTCAGCAGCGCCAGCCCGTTGACCAGCCATAGCGTGACGGCATCGGCCGGGCTGCGGGCCACCGGGTCAGCAAACCCTTGCAGCGCGGAAAACGCAATGAACTGCACATTGACAATCACAATGCCAAACAGCGCAACCAGCCGCAGGTAATCGGGCATCAGGGCGCGTTGGGGCTTTGCGACCTGTTCTGTCATCCCCTACCCCTTGCGCCGTGACTTGCGCGCCAGCTTGGTGGCCTTGCGCTTGGCTTTCACGGCCTTGCGCTTGGGCCCACCGCGCGACGGACCACCGCGCGCCACTGGCAAGCTCTCTCCCTCGACCTCTAGCAGTTCCAGCATCAGCCCGCCGGTCATCGGCTCGGCCTCTGCCAGTTTCACCAGCACGCGCTGGCCAATCTGGATCGTGGCGCCCGTGCGTTCGCCCGTCAGGCTTTGCGCCTCTGGGTCGTGGCGGAAGTATTCGGCGCCAATACTGCGAATGGGCACCAGCCCATCCGCGCCGGTCTCGTCCAATTTCACGAACACACCAAACCGCGCCACGCCGGAAATGCGGCCCGCAAATTCCGCGCCCACGCGCTCGGCCAGATAGGCGGCCAGGTAGCGGTCATTGGTGTCGCGCTCGGCGGTCATGGAGCGGCGCTCGGCCTCGGAAATCGCCTTGGCGGTCTCCTCCAGATGCTCGACATCCCAAGCCGATAGCCCATCATCCCCCCAGCCATGCGCCGCGATCAGCGCGCGATGCACGATCAGGTCGGCATAGCGCCGGATGGGAGAGGTGAAATGCGCGTATTCGCGCAAGGCCAGCCCGAAATGCCCGAAATTCTGCGGCGCGTAATAGGCCTGCGTCATGGACCGCAACGTGGCCATGTTAATCATCTCGTCAAACTCGGTGCCTTCGGCCTGCGCCAGCAAGCGGTTCAGATGGCGCGTGTGCAGCACCTGCCCCTTGGCCAGCACCAGACCCGTCTCGCGCGCGACTTGGCGCAAGCCTTCCAGCTTGTCGGGGCTCGGTTCTTCATGCACGCGGTATAACAGCGGGCGGCCCTTTTCGCGCAGGGTTTCGGCGGCGGCGACATTGGCCAGCACCATGCATTCCTCGACCAGCCTATGCGCGTCGAAGCGTTCCTTGAAAGCGACGGAACTGACCCGCCCCTCATCCGACAGCACGATCTGCCGTTCCGGCAGGTCAATGTCGAGCGGCTGGCGGCGCGCGCGCGCGCGGCTCAGCGCGCGGTAGCAGGCGAAGAGATCCGCCAAGCTGTCGGCCAGCGGTTCCGTCTGCGCGTCCAGCCGTCCCTCATCGGCGGCTTGGGCCTGTTCATAGGTCAAGCTTGCGGCAGAGCGCATCATCGCGCGGTGAAAGCGGTGCCCGGTCTTGTTGCCCTCGGCGTCAATCTGCATTTCCAGCGCAAGGCAAGGGCGGTCCACGCCTTCGTGCAAAGAGCACAGATCGCCCGACAGCGTGTCGGGCAGCATGGGCACCACCCGGTCAGGGAAATAGGTGGAATTGCCGCGTTTGCGCGCCTCGCGGTCCAGTTCCGATCCGGGGCGGACATAGGCCGCGACATCGGCAATGGCCACCCATAGGGTAAAGCCGTCGCCACGGCGCTCTGCATAAAGCGCGTCGTCATGGTCGCGCGCATCCCAAGGGTCGATGGTCATGAGTGCCATCTCGCGCAGGTCCAGACGTTTGCCCAAGGGCAAGGGTTGCGCGCTGTCGGCTTCGGCCACCACCGCATCGTCAAACGCATCGCGAATGCCATGTTGGTGAATGGCGATCAGCGACACCGCCTTGGGCGCGGTCGGGTCGCCCAGGCGTTCGACCACATGCGCGCGCGGCGGGCCGAACCGGGCGCGGCCCATCGGTTCGGCCAGAACCAATTCACCATCCTGCGCGCCGTTCACATCATGCGGGGCAACCATCCAGTCGCGGTCGGCACCCTTGTCAATGGGCATGACGCGCCCACCCTCGGTCCCTTTGCGAAACAGGCCCAGAATACGCTGCGGGTTCGCGCCGATCTTGCGGATGACCTTGGCCTGATAGTCGTAATCCGGGCCACGCATCGCCTCGCATTTGGCCAGCACGCGGTCGCCCGCGCCTAAATCCTTGGGGGCAAGCAAGATCACGCGCGGCGCCGCCCCCTGCCCGCGCCATTCAATAGGCCGGGCGAACAGGTCACCATCTGCGTCGGGGCCAAGCACTTCCAGCACCGTGACCGGCGGCAAAGCCCCGCCCACAGCGCGGCGCCGCGGGGCGATCCCTTCGCCCTCCAACTCGCGCAGCATGGCTTTCAGGTCGATCTTGGCCGCGCCTTTTATGCCAAAGGCGCGCGCAATCTCGCGCCCCGTGGCCTCGGGGTTCGCGGTCATCCACTCGCGCAGTTCGGATAATGAGGGCAGTTGCTTCACCATCACGCGCCCCCTGCTGCCCAGAGCGCGAGGCAGGGGCGCAGCCCCTGCCGGGGGTGGGCGGGTGGGCGATCTGGGCAGCAGGGGGCATGTTTCATGCGCTGCGCTCTAGCATGCTGCGCGCGCCGCGTCACGCCCATAGCTGTCACGCCAATAGATCAAGCACCATATCCCGATGCGCGATCCCCGCTTCCATGTAGTCTGGTCCTGTGGCTACAAATCCAAGCCCCGCGTAGAACCCCAGCGCGTGCAGTTGCGCGCCAAGCTTTGCCCGGCGAATATCCACGCGCGCGCGCAATACCTCAACCACCGCGCACATCAGGGCTTGCCCGATTCCCTTGCCCCTTTGCTCGCGCAGCACGCATACCCGGCCGATTTTGGCCGTGTCGCCCGCAATCAGAATTCGCGCGCAGCCCACCGGCGTGCCATCCAGACGCGCCAACAGATGCAACGCGCCGTCGTCCATTCCATCAACTTCCAATGCTTCATCGACATTCTGCTCGTCAATGAACACCACCCGCCGCAACGCGTGGCAAGCCGCCAGATCGTCGGTCAAACCTATGGTCAGCATCCGCCGAAATAATCCTGCAAAACGCGTGAATAAACGTGCTTAAGCTGTTCTATATGTTCGATTTCTGCGAATTCATCGACCTGGTGCATGGATTGGCCCACAAGCCCGAATTCCACCACCGGGCAATGGTTTTTCACAAACCGCGCATCCGAGGTGCCGCCCGAAGTGGACAGTTTGGGCGTGATGCCGCATTCCGTTTGCACCGCGCGCGCGACAAGGTCGGACAGCGGCCCCGGCGGCGTCAGGAATGCCTCGCCCGACACGCTGACCGCCACATCCAGCGTCACGCCTGTGCCCGCGCAGACCTCGGCGGCCTGCGCGCACAACCACTCGGACAGGCTGGCCCCCGAATGCAGGTCGTTGAAGCGAATATTCAGCCCCGCCCGCGCCGTGGCCGGGATGACATTGGTCGCGTCATTGCCTACATCGACCGTGGTCAGCGCCAATGTGGACGGGTCGAAATGGTCGGTGCCTTGGTCCAGTTCATGCCGCGCCAAACGGTCCAGCAGGCGCACCAGCACCGGCAGCGGGTTCGCCGCGCGGTGCGGATAGGCCGAATGCCCTTGCCGCCCGCGCGCGGTGATGGTGGCATTCATCGATCCGCGCCGCCCGATTTTCATCATCTCGCCCATGCGCTCGGGGCAGGTCGGCTCGCCCACAAGGCAAACCGACATCGCTTCCCCCTGCGCATCCATCCAATCCAGAAGGGCTACGGTGCCATCTTGCGCGGGGCCTTCCTCGTCGCCCGTGATGGCCAAGATGATCGCGCCATCGGGCGGGGTGGCTTGCACGAAATCCACTGCGGCGGCCACAAAAGCCGCCACGCCAGATTTCATGTCGCAGGCCCCACGCCCCCACAGCCGCCCATCGGCCAATTCGCCGCCGAACGGGTCGCGCGACCAGTCGGCGCGCGTGCCAATCGGCACCACATCGGTATGGCCGTTAAAGCCAAAGCTGCGCGTGTGCCCCTTCGCGCCCCAGCGCGCGAACAGGTTGGCGGTCCCGTTCCGGTCCACCCGCGTGCAGGCAAAGCCCGCTTCCGTCAACATCCGTTCCAGAAGCGCCAAAGCGCCACCCTCTTCAGGCGTCACAGAGGGGCAGCGCACCAAATCCGCGGTCAATTGAACCGGGTCAATCATCTTCATCGGCCTCGTCGGTAAACCATGTCTTTTGCGCCACGATCACGGCATTCTCGGCCAAGGCCCGCGCCATGAGTTCTTGTTCTTCCGGCGGGATCTGGTCGCCTGCCGCCTGACGCTCGGCCAATGTGCCGTAGCTTGTCACATCCAGCGGTTTGACATCTGCCTGTTTCAGGACCGCGACCGCATCGCGCACGGCGCTGGCTTCATCCACGCCCGGCGCATATAAAAGCAGGCCCGCGCCGGTGGCCCCTTTGGGCAGATCGTCGCTGACGCCCAGTTCCACCAGCAGGGTATAGACCTGCTCGGGCGGCTTTGCGGTAGGCTGGTTGGGCTTGGTCATATCCGGCTCCGGATGCTGGGGCGTTGTCGCGCGCTCTGTCACAGCTTTAGCCTGCCGCTTGCACCGCGGCAACCAGCACCGCATATCGACCGAACTTACCTAGCGTCACCACCAGCGCGAAGCGCCAGAAGGGTTCGCGCAAGATACCCGCCGCCAGCGTCAGCGGGTCACCGATAATCGGGGCCCATGCGAAAAACAGGCTCCACCAGCCGTAGCGGGCATACCAGCCTTGCGCGCGGGCAATCTGCGCGGGCCGAAAGGGAAACTGCGGATGATCGGCAAACCGCATCAAAAACCGCCCCATCGCCCAGTTCACGCAAGACCCCAGCACATTGCCAATGGTCGCCACCGCCAGAAGCAGCCAAACCGGGTGGGTTCCCGCCACGACAAGCGCGCCCAGCACGATTTCCGACTGCGCGGGCAGCAGCGTGGCGGCGATAAACGCTGCAAGGAACAGGGCCAACAAATCCATGCGCTCTCATGCCGTGGCGGCAGCGCGCTGTCAGCCCCCAAACGGCTGGCCCTGCGCGCGGGCTTTCGCTACAAGGGCGCAGCAGACGCAGAAAGGCCCCGATATGGTGCATAGCATCGCAGATATTGCCCGCGCATTGGGCTTGCAGGCCGAAGGTGCGCTGGACCTGATCGTGACCCGCGTGGCCGAACCCGCCGCCGCGACGCCCGAGGCCTTGGCATTGGCCATGGACCCGAAATATGCCGAAGGTCTGAGCAACGGACAGGCCCGCGCTGCCATCCTTTGGCCGGGTGCTGATTGGCGCGCGTTCGGGCTGGAAGCCGCGATTTTCGCGCCGCGCCCCCGTTGGGCCATGGCCGGCGTCTCGCAGGTCATGGACCCGGGCTATGAGTTCGGCGTGGGCGTGCACCCCATGGCCTATATCGACCCAACGGCGCAGGTGGCCGAGGGCGCGCGCATTGGCCCCTTCGCAACGGTGGGCGCGCACAGCCAGATCGGGCCGGGCGCGCGGATCGGGGCCAATGCCAGCATTGCAGAGGACGTGGTGATCGGCGCGGATCTGACCTTACATGCGGGCGCGCGCATCGCCGCGCGCTGCGTGATCGGCGAGCGCTTTATCGGCCAGCCGAATTCGGTCGTGGGCGGCTGCGGGTTCAGCTTTGTCACGCCAGAACCATCGGCGGCCGAAGACGTGCGCGCAACGCTGTCGGGCACGCGCGAGATACGCCAGCAGAAATGGCAGCGCATCAACTCGTTGGGCGCGGTGCGCATCGGCGATGACGTGGAACTGGGCGCAAACAGTTCCATCGACCGGGGCACGGTGCGCGATACGGTCATCGGGTCGGGCAGCAAGATCGATTCGCTTTGCCAGATCGGCCATAACGTGCAGATGGGCGAGGATTGCATGATGTGCGGCATGGCCGGGATCGCGGGTTCGGCGCGGATTGGCAACCGGGTGCTTCTGGCCGGGAAATCGGCGGTGAATGACAACATATTTGTGGGCGATGATGTGATCGTCGGCGGGGCCGCGCGGGTCTTTACCAATGTCCCTTCGGGCCGCGCAATCCTTGGCGACCCGGCCACCAAGATCGAAACCCAGCTGGAGATTCGCAAGGCCCTGCGCCGCTTGCCCCGGCTGGCCGCGACCGTTGCCGAATTGCAAAAGGCAATTCGCGGGCAAAAGGACAGCTAAATTGCCCTTGTCGCGCCACAGTGCCGGGTTAATTGCGGGCATGGCAGGCAGGAGCGGCGACTATGGACGGAGCAGTTATGAATGAGCAGGTTTTCACCCCGGATGCAGAGCATCAGCGCGCCTTTCGCGATGCTTTGGGGCGGTTTGCCACCGGCGTGACCGTTGTCACCACCCAAACGGCGGACGGGCCGGTCGGCATTACCGCCAACAGCTTCGCCGCCTTGTCGTTGGACCCGGCCTTGGTCATGTGGGCGCCGGGCCGCTTCTCGCGCCGGTTCGAGGTTTTCGAACAAGCCGCGCATTTTGCGATTCATGTCATGGCCGAAGATCAGCTAGAGCTTGCGCGCCATTTCGCCCGCGACGGGTTCGATTTCAGCCTGCCCGGTATTGCGCCCGGTCTGGGCGAGGCACCGCTTCTACAGGGCTGCCTTGCCCGCTTTGAATGCACCCGCCACGCGGTTTATCCCGGCGGCGATCACGCCATTGTCGTGGGCGAAGTGCAGCGCGTGGCCACCCGTGCGGGTGCGGGGCTAAGCTTTTTTGGCGGGTCTTACGGGGCGATCGGATAGGCGTGGCGCCTATCTGCGCGCCGCAGCGGCCCGGATCAACTGCGCATCAGCCGAAACAGTGCTGACGCGCCCCACCCGAAGAATGCCGCCACGAACAGCGACAGCAACCCATAAATTGCGGGCTGGTCATAGGCGAGGGAATAAAGCCAGCGTTCCAGAACCGCTTTGCGAACCTCTATGAAGGTTTCGTGTTCATCGACCACCGCGCCATCGCGTAGCAGGAAAATCCGCGCCACATAGCTGCCTTCGACGATATTCTTGGGCAGGGTTATGCGGGTGGTGAACAGCGTGTCACGCTCCAGCGCGACCGCTGTTTGCCCTTCCTGATACAGCCCTTCATCCGTTCGAATGCGGATCAATGCCTCGGTGAATGCGGCAGGGTCTGTCACATCGCCCCCGCTACGCGCTTCGAAAATCGCCAACCGGGTCGAGATGCGATAATCCAGATCAGCTTCGGGCGACAGGATGTCGGTCAAGGGCGCGGTGCTGGCCACGGCATAAAAGCTGGGGGCGGCCCGCACATTCTGGCTTTCGGTGTTCACCCAGATGCCTGCGCGGCGCGCCTTGCGCCAGATCGTCGCTTCCTGTGGCGGGCCTTCGACCGTCACGACCACATCCAGCGGGCCATCTGGAATGGTCCCGTCGCGCCGCACCGCGCCGAAAATCAAAATGTCAGAGCCGACGAAATTGACCGTCAGCGCAACGCTGTTTTGCGACAGGCCGGCCACGACCTCTTCCTGCGCCTGCGCGGGGGTCAGGCACAGCAGCCATACGACAAGGGCAAGAACCCGGCCCATCATGCGCCCCCTGCGACAGAGATTGAATAGAGCTCCGCAGGCGGCCAGAGCAGATCGAACGCGATCTTGCCGCACACCGCCAGCACCAGCAGCGCCAGCAGAATGCGCAACTGCTCGGCTTTCAGCTTCAGCCCCACGCGGGTGCCGATCTGCGCACCGACCACCCCGCCGATAATCAGGAACACCGCCAACATTACATCGACCGTCTGGTTGGTTATGGCGTGCATCATGGTGGTGAAGGCCGCAACGAAAGTTACCTGAAACAACGATGTGCCGATCACGACCTTGGTGGGCATGCCCAGCAGGTAGATCATGGCAGGCACAAGGATAAAGCCGCCCCCCACCCCCATGATCGCGGCCAGAATACCCACGCCGACCCCCACCAGAAGCGGCGGAAACACAGAAATATACAGGCCAGAGGCGCGGAATTTCATCTTCCACGGCAGGTTATGCACCCATGTATGCGTGTGCCGTTTTCGGCGCGGGGCCGTGCCCGAACGCGTGCGCAGCAGCGCGCGCAGGCTTTCATTGAACATCATCGCGCCGATGATGCCCAGAAAGATGACATAGGACAGCTGCACGATCAGGTCGATCTGGCCCAGGCGGCTCATCAGGTTGAAAAACCAAATGCCGATGACCGACCCGATCAGACCGCCGATCAGCAGCACCCAGCCCATCGGCAGGTCCACCGTCTTGCGCTTCAGATGCGCCAGCACGCCGGAAATGGAACTGGCCACGACCTGATTGACTCCGGTCGCCACTGCCACGGCGGGCGGCACCCCGATGAAGAACAACAGTGGCGTAATCAGGAACCCGCCGCCCACGCCGAACATGCCCGACAGAACGCCCACGCCCCCGCCAACCCCCAGCAACGTGAAAGCGTTGACAGAGGTTTCGGCGATGGGCAGGTAAATTTGCATGTCGGTTCCGGCGCGTTGCGCGACTAGTGCTCTTTCACATAAGGGCTACCGCCCGCCCGTGGCGGAATGGCGCGCCCTACGAACCCGGCCAGAATGACCACGGTGAGAATATAGGGCAAGGCCTGCATCACCTGAATGGGAAGCGCAAGGCCTAATATCTCGATGGACTGGAAACGGTTTGCCACGGCTTCCAACAGGCCAAAAAGCAACACCGCGCCCATCGCGTGCCAAGGCCGCCATTTGGCAAAGATCATCGCCGCCAGCGCGATATAGCCGCGCCCCGCGCTCATATCCTTGACAAAACCAGCGGACAGGCCCGTGGACAGATACGCCCCCGCCAACCCGCAGAGCACGCCGCAGATGGCCACTGCGCCAAAGCGCAGGCCAATGACCGACACGCCCGCCGTGTCCACCGCCGCCGGGTTTTCGCCCACCGCGCGCAGGCGCAAGCCGAACCGGGTGCGGAACAGCAAAAACCACGTCGCGGGCACGCACAGAAACGCCAAGTAGACCAACAGCGCATGGCCCGACAGAATGCCGTAGATCGGGCCGAGCAACGGCACATCGGCCAGCGCATTGGCGAAGGGCAGATCAACCTGCGCCATGCGGGCATCGCCCGTTAGCGAGGGCGTGCGCCCGCCTTGCTGAAACCAGTTCTGCGCGATGACCACGGTCAGCCCCGCCGCAAGGAAATTGATCGCCACGCCGGAAATAAGCTGGTTGCCCCGGAAGGTGATCGACGCCACGCCATGTATCAGCGACATGCAGACCGACACGGCAATCCCGGCCAGAACCCCCAGCCAGACATTGCCTGACACGAAGGCAATCGCAGCGGCCAGAAACGCGGATGCAAGGATCTTGCCTTCCAGCCCAATATCGAAAATGCCCGCGCGTTCCGAGATCAACCCGGCAAGACAGGCGAACAACAACGGCGTGGCCAGCCGCAGCGTGCTATCCAGCACCTGCGCAAGAGTTGCCAGATCCATCAGCCCGCCCTCCGTGCTGCAAAGAGTTTCGCAATCGGAATGCGCACCATATTGTCCAGCGCGCCGGTGAACAGGATGACCAGCGCCTGAATGACCACGATCAATTCGCGCGGAATACCTGTCCACAATGCCAGTTCCGCGCCGCCCTGATACAAGAACCCGAACAGAATTGCCGCCAGAAACACGCCGAACGGGTGGTTGCGCCCCATCAGCGCCACGGCAATGCCGATAAAGCCTGCGCCTTCGACCGCGTTCAGCACCAGCCGTTCCTGTTCGCCCATCACGTTGTTGACCGCCATCATCCCGGCCAAGCCGCCGGAAATAAGCATCACGATGACGGTGATGCGCGCGGGGCTGATACCAGCATAATGCGCGGCAGGTTCCGATTCGCCAAAGGCGCGAATCTGGTAGCCCAACCGCGTGCGCCACAGCATCCACCACACGGCAAAGCACAAGGCAACCGCGATCAGAAGCGAGATGTTCACGGGCGGAACCTTGGAAAAGGGAATACCGAATAGCCCAAGAATTTCATGTAGTTTCGGCAAGCTGACCGCATCTGGAAAGCGTGGCGAGGACGGGTCTTGCGACCCTTGCGGGCGCAGGAAATTGACCAGCATGTAATTCAGGAAGGACGCGGCGATGAAGTTGAACATGATCGTGGTAATCACGATATGGCTGCCGCGCCTTGCTTGCAGATAGCCCGGAATAAAGGCCCAGAGCGCACCGAACAGCGCGGCCCCCATGGTCGCGCCAAGTAGTGCCAGTGTCCAATGCGGCCAAGGGATATACAGGCACACCAGCGCCACGCCCAAGCCTCCAAGGGCCGCCTGCCCTTCGCCGCCAATATTGAACAGCCGCGCCTGAAACGCGACGGCCACGGCCAGCCCGGTGAACATGAAATTGGTGGCATAAAACAGCGTATAGCCCCAGCCATAGCTGGACCCGAAAGCGCCATTGACCATCAGTTTCACAGCCTCCCACGGGCTTTCCCCAATGGCCCAGATCAGTATGGCCGAAATGACAAAGGCCAGCAGAACAGACACCAACGGCACCAGCGTGACATCGGCCCAATGCGGAATGCGTTTGATGCTCATGCCTGCTCCATCCCGGCCATCAACAGGCCCAACTCGCGCGCATCGGTGGCATCGGCCATGCGTTCCCCCATGACCCGCCCGTCGAACATGACCAATATGCGGTCCGACAGCGACAGGATTTCATCCAACTCGACCGAGACCAGCAGCACCGCCGAGCCGGCGTCGCGCAGTTCTATCAAGCGTTGATGGATGAATTCGATCGCACCAATATCGACCCCGCGCGTGGGCTGGCCGACCAGCAGCAAATCCGGGCCGTATTCGATTTCGCGCGCCAGCACGATCTTTTGCTGGTTGCCGCCTGAAAACCCTTCGGCGGGCAGGTGCGGATTGGGCGGGCGCACATCAAACCGTTCCATCTTGGCGGCGGTGTCGGCAATGATCGTTGCGCCATCCATCCGCCACGGGCTGGGATTGTAGCGCGGATCGTTATGGTAACCAAGTGCGGTGTTTTCCCACGCGTGAAACGGCAGCACCAGCCCGCGCCGGTGGCGATCCTCTGGGACATGGGCAATGCGCCGCGCGCGCCGCGCCTGCCCGTTGCACTCTGGCCCGGACAGCGGCAGCGGTTGGCCGCGCAACCATGCCTGCCCTTCGGCCGGGCGCAGACCGGCCAGCACTTCCAACAGTTCCGACTGGCCATTCCCGGCCACGCCGGCAATGCCAAGAATTTCGCCCGCGCGGAGGGAAAACCCGATCTTGCGCAACCGTTCCACGCCTTGGCTGTCGACCAGCCGCAACCCATCCACGCGCAACACTTCGTCGCCGGGCTGCGCCTTGGTTTTTTCCACGCGCAGCAACACCTTGCGGCCCACCATCAATTCCGCCAATTCGGTCGGGCTGGTGTCGGCGGTCTTGCGGGTGGCGACCATTTCGCCGCGCCGCATGACGCTGACATCGTCGGTCACATCCATGATCTCGCGCAGCTTGTGGGTAATCAGGATGATGGTTTTGCCCTGCTCTTTCAGCCCGCGCAGGATGCGGAACAAATGATCAGCCTCGGATGGCGTCAGAACGCCCGTCGGCTCGTCCAGAATCAGAATATCGGCTTCGCGATACAGCGCCTTCAGAATCTCGACCCGCTGCTGGTGGCCCACCGACAGATCTTCGATCAATGTCTCGGGGTTCACCTCTAGCTCGAAATCAGAGGCAAGCTGTTTCAGCACGCCGCGCGCGCGCCGCCGCGATGTGCGCAAAAGCGCGCTGTCCTCGGCGCCAAGGATCACGTTCTCCAGAACCGTGAAATTCTCGACCAGCTTGAAATGCTGGAACACCATGCCGATGCCCGCGCGGATCGCGGCAAGGCTGTCGGGAATCTCTGTCTTGCGCCCGTTGATATACACCTCGCCCGCATCGGCCTTGTAAAAGCCGTAGAGGATGGACATCAGCGTCGATTTGCCTGCGCCGTTCTCGCCCACAATGCCGTGGATCGTGCCACGCTGCACGGTGATGGAAATGTCCTTGTTGGCCTGCACCGGCCCGAACGCCTTGGAAATCCCCCGCAATTCGATTGCGGGGGGCACGGGCGCGGCAGAATCCTGCCGCGCCGATTGGTCTGTGATTGTGCTCATGCCCGTGGCTCAGAACGCCGGGCAGGTGCTGTCGGCGCGGTAGTCATGCACCACGGTTTCGCCCGCGATGATGGCCTCGCGGGCAGCTTCGACCGCTTCTTGCATCTCGGCAGAGATCAGATCGGCATTATGCTCGTCCAGCGCATAGCCGACGCCCCCGGCGGCAAGGTCCATGGTCACAATGCCGGTTTCCAGCCCGGCACCTTCGGAAAACGCGTCATAGACCGCCTGATCCACTAGTTTGAGCATAGAGGTCAGGACCGAGCCCGGATGCAGGTAGTTCTGGTTGCTATCAACGCCGATGGAATAGACACCCGCATCTTCGGCCGCTTGCAGCACGCCAAGCCCGGTGCCCCCTGCGGCGGCAAACACCACATCGGACCCTTGGCTGACCTGACCGCGTGCAATTTCACCGCCGCGCACCGGATCGTTCCAAGCCTCTGGGGTGTTGCCGGTGTAATTGACGATCACCTCTATATCCGGGTTCACGGCCTTCGCCCCTTGGGCATAACCACAGGCAAAGGCGGTAATCAGCGGAATTTCCATGCCGCCGACAAAGCTGATCGTGTTCGATTCAGACGCCATCGCGGCCAGCATGCCGACAAGATAGCTGCCTTCATGTTCAGCAAAGATGACCGAACGCACATTGGGCAGATCCGCCACAGCATCGATCAGCACGAAAGAAGTGTCGGGATAGTCGGGTGCGACCTCTTCCAGCGTCGGCGCGTTCTGGAAGCCCATCACCACGATCGGGTTCGCGCCGGATTCGGCCATGCGGCGGGCGAATTGCACGCGCTGCGCGGCAGATTGCATTTCAATGTCGCGGTAATCGCCGCCGGTTTCCGCCTTCCAGCGCTCTGCCCCGTTATAGGCCGCCTCGTTGAAGGATTTGTCGAACTTGCCGCCAAGGTCGAAAATCAGCGCGGGGCCTTCGGCCATTGCCATGCCGGTGCCCAGCGCAAGCACGGACACGGAAAGGGTCAGGGTCTTGAGGGATGTCATGCAAAGCACTCCTGTTGGGATGCGCGGCTGCTGCGCGCTTGGGTCATGGGGAACACTCGCGGAGCTGCCGCGATTGCGGTCGATTAACGCCCTAAGCATGGGAAGGGTCAACAGGAAAATCCGGCAGGCGCATGGGTTGGCCGCGAAGTGACCAAAGGTCAGGCCGGTCCGTATTCAAGTGTCAGCGCATCGACCGGCGGGGCGCCGGGGCGCGCGTAGTAACCTTTGCGCAGACCCGTCTCGCGAAACCCCGCGCGGGCATAAAGCGCGCGGGCGGGCGCATTGTCAGCCGCAACTTCCAAGAATATGCGCCCAACCCCGCGCGATTTGGCTTGCGCAAGCGCCTGCGCCAGAAGTGCGGCCCCCATGCCCCGCCCTTGGGCCTGTGGCGCGACGGCAAAGGTCAGCACCTCGGCCTCGTCCAGCACGATGCGCAGCAGGATGAACCCTTCGGGCCGCGCAACCAGCAGCGCGGCGGGGTCCGACATGTATCCGGCGAGATCGGCGCGCGACCATGGGTCATGCGGAAAGGCCGCCTTGTGAATCGCGGCCAACGCGTCGGGTGTCACGACAGCATCACCGGGCCGGGATCGTTCGAGGGCGCGGCATCGGGCGCACGCAGATAGAGCGGTGCGGGCCGGGGCTGCGATGTGCCAAGGCGGCTGGCGGCAATCTGGGCAATGGCAACCGCCAACGGCACCCCAGAGGACAGCACGGGCACGCCCGCCTGATCCGCCGCCAATGCCGCACCCGTGCCAACCACGGGGGTGTCTGCGGCAAAGCCAATGTCAGATAGGTCCAGAAGCAGCGGCTCTGCGGGCTTGTCTCCGAATGCCTGCGCGTAAACCATGCCGCGGCGCGCATCCTCGACCACATGAATTGGGCGCGGCAGGCCATGGGCGCGGGCCTCGAACACGCTTACGCCAATCGCTGGCACGCCCAAGCCCAAGGCCACGCCGCGCGCGGCCGCAACCGATATCCGGATGCCGGTGAAATTGCCCGGACCAATGCCCACGCCAATCGCGGCCAGATCGGACCACGCAGCGCCGCCTTGCGCCAAAAGCTCTTGCAGCAGCGGCATAAGCCGTTCGGCTTGGCCGCGCGCCATCTCTTCCTGCGCTTGCGCCAGAACCCGGGCGCCCGACACCAAAGCGGCCGCGCAATGCGCGGCCGATGTGTCGAAACCAAGAACCAAAGCGTCAGACGGCAACAGGGCGCACCTCTGTCACCTCTGGAATGTAATGGCGCAGCAGGTTTTCAATGCCCATTTTCAGCGTCAGGGTCGAAGATGGGCAACCCGCGCATGCGCCTTTCATGTGCAGATAGACCACGCCACGTTCAAACCCGTGAAAGGTAATGTCGCCGCCGTCTTGCGCCACGGCTGGGCGCACGCGAGTATCCAGCAATTCCTTGATCTGGCCCACGATCTCACTATCCGGCCCGTCATGCGCCATGTGACCCGATTGCGCGGCCCCTTCGATCGCGGGCGCGCCGGACTGGAAATGCTCCATGATCGCGCCAAGGATTTCGGGCTTCAGATGCTGCCAATCCAGATCCTCGGCCTTGGTGACGGTGATGAAATCAAGACCAAGAAACACGCCCGTCACACCTTGCACCGCGAAGAGGCGCTTGGCCAGCGGCGACGCGCCTGCCGTGTCTGCGGATGGGAAATCTGCCGTGCCCACTTCCATCACGTCCTGACCGGGGATGAATTTCAGCGTGGCCGGGTTCGGGGTGCTTTCGGTCTGGATGAACATGGGCGAAACTCCTTGTGGTATACGGCATATGCGCCCTCCCCCCAAGCCTGTCAAGGTCGCTGCCCCCCTCGCGACCTTGACAGCGCCCATCCCCCCGCGCAGCTTGGGGCAACGCTAGGAAAGGGTTCCCATGCATTTCGCTTCCGACAACACATCTGGCGTGCCCGACGCCATTCTGGACGCCCTGCGCGACGCCAACCAAGGCTTTGCCATGGGTTACGGGGCCGACCGCTACATGGACGCGCTGCGCGACCGCATCCGCGCCCTGTTCGAAGCGCCGCAAGCAGAGGTGTTCCTTGTCGCCACCGGGTCCGCCGCCAATGCGCTGGCCTGCGCCAGCTTTTGCCCGCCATGGGGCGCGATCTATTGCCACCGGTTGGCGCATATAGAAGTGGACGAATGCGGCGCGCCGGAATTCTATACCGGCGGGGCAAAGCTGACCCATGTGGCGGGCGATACCGGCAAGATCGACCCAGAGGCCTTGGCACAGGTCTTGGCACAGGCCTGCAAAGGCGTGGTGCATCATGTGCAGCCGGGTATGGTCAGCCTGACCAACCTGACCGAATGCGGCACGCGCTATTCGGTGTCCGAAATCACGGCGCTGGCGCAAGTGGCCCATGCCCATGGCCTGCCGCTGCATCTGGACGGCGCGCGCTTTGCCAATGCGCTGGTGGCCGAGGGCTGCACAGCTGCCGACATGACATGGCGCGCGGGGGTTGATGTGCTGTGCCTTGGCGGCACCAAGAACGGGCTGATGGGGGTGGAAGCGGTGGTGTTTTTTGACCCCGCGAAAGCGTGGGAATTCCAGTTGCGGCGCAAGCGCGGCGGGCATCTGCCGTCGAAACACCGGTATCTGTCCGCGCAGATCCTAGCTTGGCTGGAAAATGACCTGTGGCTGGACCTTGCGCGCCATGCCAATGCCATGGCCGGACGGCTAGAGGCCGGGTTGGCCGGGCACGCGCAGATCGCCTATCCGCGTGGCGGCAACATGCTGTTTGCCACATGGCCGCGCGCTGGCCATGACCGGCTGCAAGCGGCTGGCGCGGAATACTACCTCTGGCCCGACCATGCCACATGGGACGACCCCGGCCCGATTGGCGCGCGGCTGGTCACAAGCTGGTCGACCACCACAGAAGATGTGGACCGCTTTCTGACCACTCTGGCCAGAGAAAACGCGCTGGCATCCGACCCGGCGCTTGGCTAGAGACAGCAGCATGACACAGATCACCCTCCCCCGCCCCGATGATTGGCATCTGCACCTGCGCGACGGTGCCATGCTGGAAGGTATCGCGCCCGAGAGCGCGCGCCATTTCGCCCGTGCAATCATCATGCCCAACCTTGTGCCGCCGGTTGTCACGGGCGCGCAGGCCGCCGCCTATCGTGACCGTATCCTACGCGCGACGGGCGACGGTTTCACACCGCTGATGACGCTGTACCTGACCGAAGACACCGACCCGGCAGATGTGGTCGCGGCCCATCGGGATGGAATCATCACCTCGGTCAAACTTTACCCGGCAGGGGCCACGACCAATTCGGCCAGCGGCGTGCGCAATTTCGACCGCGTGCGCCCGGTTTTGGACGCGATGGCAGAGGCTGGCGTGCCGCTGTGCTGCCATGGCGAGGTGACGGATCACGACATCGACATTTTCGACCGGGAAGCCGTGTTCATCGACCGCGTGCTGGACCCCATTCGTCGCGCCACGCCGGGCCTGCGGGTGGTGATGGAGCATATCACCACCGCCGACGCGGTCGCCTATGTGCAAAGTCAGCCCGACAACTTGGGCGCGACGATCACGACGCATCATCTGGTCATCAACCGCAATCACATCTTGGTTGGGGGGATCAAGCCGCATTACTACTGCCTGCCCGTGGCCAAGCGCGAAAGCCACCGTTTGGCGCTGGTGCAGGCCGCAACCTCTGGCGATGCGCGGTTTTTCCTTGGCACAGACAGCGCACCGCATACAGATTGCGCCAAGGAAAACGCCTGCGGTTGCGCGGGGTGTTTTACGGCGACCAATACCATGTCGATCTTGGCCCATGTGTTTGAAAGCGCGGATGCACTGGACAAGCTTGAAGGCTTTGTCAGCCGCAACGGGCCTGCCTATTACCGTCTGCCGGTAAATTCCGGCACCATCACGCTAGAAAAGACCGACACCCCCGTCGCCTATCCCGCCAAGATCGAAACCGGCGCGGGCCCCGTGACCGTGTTCGACCCCGGTTTCCCGCTCTATTGGCGCGTTCTGTAACAAAGGCCCTGACATGATCCCGACCACCTATCCTGACCGCGCCACCGCCGCACGCCTGACCGCGCGGATGCTCCTGGACATCAAGGCCGTGCATTTCAACGCGGCCGAGCCGTTTACCTTGGCCAGCGGGCTGAAAGCGCCGACCTATATCGACTGCCGCAAGCTGATATCCTTCCCGCGCATCCGCAGCACGCTGATGGATTTCCTGACCTGCCGCGTGCTGGAAGATGCCGGGATGGAAGCGTTCGACAATATCGCGGGCGGTGAAACCGCGGGCATTCCCTTTGCCGCGCTTGTGGCCGAACGCATGGCGCTGCCCATGACCTATGTGCGCAAAAAGCCAAAGGGCTACGGGCGCAACGCGCGGATTGAAGGTGCGATGCATGAGGGCCAGCGCGTGCTTTTGGTAGAAGACCTGACCACCGATGGCGGGTCCAAGCTGAGTTTTGTCGATGCGATCCGCGACACCGGCGCGACCTGCGCGCATACGGCGGTGATCTTCTATTACGGTATTTTCCCGGAAACCGAGCCGCGCTTGGCAGAGCACGGGGTCAGCCTGCATTACCTGTGCACATGGTGGGACGTGCTGGCCGAAGCCCGGCGCGGAAACGATTTCGACACCGCGACGCTGGATGCGGTCGAGGCGTTCTTGCGCAACCCGCGCGACTGGGGCCAAGCCTGACACGCGCAAACGTGATCGGACCGGCTGCCGCGCCGCTTGCGCAGGCGCGCGTCGTGGCGCAGGGATAAACCATGCAACTTCGGTCTGCCCTTATGGCCCTGATGATGTTCCTGATACTGCCCTTGGGCGCGCTGAATGCGTGGCTTCCCGCCATGGCCGATAGCGCGCCGGCACTCCACCAGACTGCGGCGCAGAGCAAGGTGCAGACCCCACGCACCTGTCGCAGCGCGTTTCTGCCGGGGGCAAGCTGCGCCAAATTCCTAGATCTGGCCGCACAGCCAGAAGTCGACATACCGCGCAGCGCGGCATGGCTTTTGCCGCAGGCGCGCATCTGGCCGGTGCAGGATCGTCCTGCCCCACCCAAAGGACCACCTCGGACGGCGTGACATGGCATCGGCGCGCGACGCGCCAAACCCTGTGACATTCCGAAGGAATCCCCATGTTGACCCGCAGAGCTTTCACCACTTCGGTGGTGGCGCTTGGCCTATCGGCCTGCGCCAAACCCCAATCTACACCGGCCACACGGGCTGCGGCGCCGTCCAAGCCGCCACCTTTGCCGTCGTTCTACGACGCGATTGCGGACGAACCCTACCCGGTGCCTGCCATTGAACCCGGAACGCTGCCGCCGCGCCACTGGCGGCAGCAGGTGGCAAACCCTTGGCCAGAAAGGCCGGAAGGCACAATCATTGTGGACCCCGACGCAGGGAACCTGCATTTTGTGCAAACACGCGACACAGCGCTTCGCTACGGCGTCAGCGTGGGGGCCGAAGGTTTCGCATGGTCGGGCACGGCCCGCCTGCAATTTTGCCGCACATGGCCGCGCTGGAAAGTGCCCGATGCGATGATCGCGCGCCAGCCCGAGCTTGCGCCCTATTCGGTCGCCAATGGCGGCATGGCCCCCGGCCCCGACAATCCGATGGGCGCGCGGGCGCTATACCTGTTCCAGAATGGCAAGGACACGCTCTATCGCATCCATGGCGGGGCACAGGCGCGCGACATCGGGCGCGCGGTGTCTTCGGGCTGCATTCGATTGCTGGATCAGGATGTGATTCATCTGCATGAGATTGCGCATCATGGCGCGGATGTCATTGTGCTGCCCGCTCTTGCCCCCAAAGGGCTGACCCCGCTTTACTGATCGCGCGTCATAGCAGGCGGCAGGCGCGCCCCGGTCGTGGGGGCGCGCCCCAAAGACCCGTGGTAAACCGTGACAAGCCGTGTCAGCCGCCCGCGCAGACTGTCACGATAATGTCATGTCTCCGTGATGCCACTGTCAAAACACATCCCTACAAGCTGCGCCATACTGAAAACCTAGGGGAGACTACGATGTCCAAATTCCTGACCACGGTCGCGGCTGCTGCCTTGCTGGCCCTGCCTGCCACCGCTTTCGAGATCGACTCGCGCTACACCGACGCCGATGGTGACCTGATTGCCGATATCCCCACCGACGAATCGCAGTGGCTGGACCCGTCGACGCTGATCTTCGCATACACCCCGGTTGAAGACCCGGCCGTGTATGCCGAAGTGTGGCAGCCCTTCCTGGATCACATGTCCGAAGTGACCGGCAAGCCGGTGCAGTTCTTCCCGGTTCAGTCGAACGCCGCCCAGATCGAAGCAATGCGCGCAGGCCGTCTGCATGTTGCCGGCTTCAACACCGGGTCCAACCCGCTGGCCGTGGCATGTGCAGGCTTCCGCCCCTTCACCATGATGGCGCGCGCAGACGGCTCTTTCGGCTACGAGATGGAAATCATCACCTATCCCGGTTCCGGCATTTCCAGCGTCGAGGACATCAAGGGCCGTCAGTTGGCGTTCACCTCGGAAACCTCGAACTCTGGCTTCAAGGCCCCGTCGGCCATTCTGGCGTCGGAATTCGACATGATCCCCGAGCGCGATTTCACCCCCGCCTTCTCTGGCGCGCATGACCAGTCCATCCTTGGCGTGGTCAACAAAGACTATGATGCCGCTTCGATCGCCAACTCTGTCCGCAAGCGCATGATTGCCCGTGACGTGATCTCCGAGGATGGCTACGAGATCGTCTACACCTCGCAGACCTTCCCGACCACGGGTTACGGCACCGTTTACAACCTGCACCCCGACCTGCAGGAAAAGGTGAAAGAAGCCTTTGAAACCTTCGTTTGGGAAGGCACTTCGTTGGAAGAAGAGTTCAAGAACTCTGGCGAAGCACAGTTCATCCCGATCACCTTCCAGGAAAACTGGGCCGTGATCCGTCAGATCGACGAAGCAAACGGCGTCAGCTACACCTGCAACTAAGGTTTGCTGGCACTATGACCCAAGACAGGCAGGGTTCGCCCTGCCTGTTCTTTACTGTTTGAAAAGGGCGCAAGATGCTGAAAATCGACGGTCTGGGCAAGACCTACAAAACGGGTGACAAGGCGCTGAGCGATGTGTCTTTTGAAATCCCGAAAGGGCAGGTTCTGGGCCTGATCGGCCCGTCCGGCGCGGGTAAATCCACGCTTATCCGCTGCATCAACCGCCTTGTTCAGCCCACAACCGGCAAGGTGCTGCTGAACGACCTGAATATCACGGGCCTGCGCACCGGCGAATTGCGCCGCGCGCGCCGCCGGATTGGCATGATCTTTCAGGAATACGCGTTGGTCGAACGCTTGACCGTAATGGAAAATGTGCTGTCCGGGCGCTTGGGCTATGTTGGCTTCTGGCGGTCCTTCCTGCGCGCATACCCCGCCGCCGATATTGCCAATGCCTACCGCCTGCTGGACCGCGTGGGGCTGATGCAGCACGCCGACAAGCGCGCCGATGCGCTGTCGGGCGGGCAACGCCAGCGCGTGGGCATTGCGCGCGCATTGGCGCAAGACCCCGAATTGCTGCTGATAGACGAGCCAACCGCCAGCCTTGACCCGAAAACCAGCCGCCAGATCATGCGTCTGATTGTCGAGATCTGCCGCGAGCGTGGGCTGCCCGCGATCATCAACATCCATGACGTGGTGTTGGCGCAGCAATTCAGCGACCGCATTATCGGCCTTCAAGCCGGCCGCGTGGTGTTCGACGGCCCGCCATCCGAGTTGACCGAAGACGCGCTGACGCTGATCTATGGTGCCGAGGACTGGACCGCCATGCGCAAGGGGGCCGCCGAAGATGCCGCCGCAGAGGCCGAAGAGCGCGCCGAAGCGCAAAAGATGATGGGCGCACTATGAGCGACGCTGCCTACCCGACACAGTGGCGCCGCCCACCGATGATGGTCAAATCGCGCTTCTGGCGCATTGCATTGACGGTTGGTGCCATCATCTACCTTGTGCTGGCACTTGGCACGATTGAAGTGAACTATACCCGCGTGGTCGAAGGCCTGTCGCGCGCGCAACGCTTTATCGCGGGCTTCCTGCAACCCGATTTCACCTCGCGCTCGCGCGATATCTGGATCGGGATTGCCGAAAGCCTGACCATGACCTTCACCTCGACCGTGGTGGGTGTGCTGATCTCTATTCCCATCGGGCTGGGGGCCGCGCGCAATATCGCACCGCGCCCGGTCTATCTGGTTTGCCGTGCCATCATCGCGGTCAGCCGCTCGTTGCAAGAGGTGATTATTGCCATCTTCTTCGTGGCGCTGTTTGGCTTTGGGGCGTTTGCAGGCTTTTTGACGCTGTCTTTCGCCACGATCGGTTTTATCGGCAAGCTGCTGGCCGAAGATATTGAAGACATTGACGAAAGACAGGCCGAAGCCATACGGGCCACCGGCGCAAGCTGGGTGCAATTGGTCAATTACGGCATTCAGCCGCAGGTCATGCCGCGCCTGATCGGGCTGTCGCTGTATCGTCTGGACATCAATTTCCGCGAATCCGCTGTCATCGGCATTGTCGGCGCGGGCGGCATTGGCGGCACGCTGAACACGGCGCTGGGGCGCTATGAATATGACACGGCGGGCGCGATCCTGCTGATCATCATCGCGATTGTCATGGCGGCCGAATATTCGTCCGGCTACCTGCGGAGGTTCCTGAAATGAGCGTGACCGACGCGCAAACCCCGATCTGGCGGCATCGCACCCCCAAGGCCCGCCTTGCGCTGTGGGGCGGTTGGCTGGCCTGCGTGGCCCTGTTCGTCTGGTGCTGGGAGATGATGACAGAGCGCACCATGTGGGTCTTTGTCTATGATGCCCCGACCGCGGCAAATGACCTGCTGGGCCGGTCCTTCCCCCCGAAATGGAGCTATATCGAAAGCCTGCTCTGGCCCTTGTGGGACACGATGAACATTGCCACGCTGGGCACGCTTCTGGGCATTGTGCTGGCGGTGCCGCTGGCCTTTCTGGCGGCCAGCAACACCACGCCATCGCGTCTGGTGCTGCGCCCCATCGCGCTGTTCATCATCGTGGCGACACGGTCCATCAACTCGCTCATCTGGGCGCTGTTGCTTGTGTCCATCCTTGGGCCGGGCATTCTGGCCGGGATCATCGCGATCGGGCTGCGCTCGGTCGGCTTTATCGGCAAGCTGCTGTATGAAGCGATCGAGGAAACCGATGTGAAGCAGATAGAGGCCGTCACCGCCACAGGGGCCAGCCAAGCACAGATCCTGAATTATGCCATCGTGCCGCAGGTGCTGCCCAGTTTCTATGGTATCAGCGTGTTCCGCTGGGATATCAACATCCGCGAAAGCGCCATTCTGGGGCTGGTGGGGGCTGGTGGCATCGGGTTGCAACTGCAAGCCAGCATGAGCGTTCTGGCCTGGAACCAGGTGTCGCTGATCCTGCTGGTCATTCTGGGCACCGTGGTGGTCAGCGAATGGGTGTCGGCCAAGGTGCGCCACGCGATTATCTAATCGCCCCCCGATCTTTGCATGGCCGCATAGGCGAACCTGCGGTCAACACCCACCGACCATGGTGATGTGACGCCTTGTTGCCCCGGCAGGCTGGTGGTTTTGCCTGCCGGGGCAGTTTAGGTCTGGTCTACGAACGTCAGCAGTCTTTCGCGTCTTCAGCTTTTGCAATCACGCATGCCCCCGGCAGCGCATCCGCTTCGGGAGAGACGGCCAAGATGACGAAATCCTGCGCCTGTGGCCAATGGCCTTGCAACCGGTCGCGCAAGCTGGCCGTGGTGAGCGCATCACTCATTGCAACCATCGACAAGGAATGCCCGGCGGCAAAACCGTCCAAGGTTGTTTCCAGTTCCATCCCGCCCTGATCCACAACATAGTCTTGGTTTTGCTCGAACGCGGCGCGATAGGGCGCGACAAGGTCTTCAATCTGGCCCTCTGGGCCAGCCTCGCGAAAGCCTGCATAGGCGCTGTGCACCACGTCAACAGCCTCGGCCAGTTTGGTCGCATCCAGCGCGCCGGTCATAACCAGAAAGCGGTTCTCGCGCGTGTAGTTTCCGACCCCGGCGTCAAAGCTGTAGCTTGCGCGCAAACCATCGCGCACAGCGGCAAACAGAACACTGTCTTCGCTTGCCCCGAGCGCGGTGGTAAGGAGCAGATCTTCCAGATCGCCGCCGTGGCGCGTGGCAGGCAAGGGCGCGATAAAGGCAAGATGCGCCTCTGTCGCGTTGGGCAGATGCAGCAAAATCTGGCGCGGGCGATAATCCAACGTCATGTCGCGCGTGCCCGGCTGGCCTGCGGGCAAACCAGCCAATAGCCGGTCCAGTGCCGCGCCTGCCCTGTCCGGCGACAGATCGCCGATGACGATAACGGCCTCTGGCTGCGCGATCACAGTGCCGCTGTGCCAGTTGCGCACATCCTCAAGCGTCAGCGCGTCGAACTGCGCCCGGTCATCCAATGACAACAGCGCGCGCAGCGGATGATCCCCCATCACGGCCCAACGCAAGGCATCAAACCCTTGGTGGCTGGGCTGCGATCGGGCTTCCGACATGTTCTGCGCAAGCCCGGTGCGAATGCGGTCGAACCAATCCGCGTCAAGGCTGGGGCGGGTCAGATGCGCATTGGCAATAGTGATGGCTTCGTCGAAATCCTGTTTCCTGCTGACCACGCGACCATACAGATGGTCTGATGTTGCGAACAATCGCCCCTCGCCATCCATATCGGCGAAGCGCTCGACAACATCGCCAGCGGGGTAGCCCTCTGCACCGCCTGCAAGGATCAGATCGGCCCCGACATAGGCGGCCACCGGGTTATGCCCCGACCGCCAGCCCCAATCGCTGGGCCATGCGGCAAAAATGGCGGCATACTCATTGCCGCGCATCTGGATCAGGCGATAGGGTGTGCCATTCGGGCTGGTCTGCTCGGACGCGACAGGCGTCGTGTCCCCCGCGCAAAAGGACAGTCCAAGGACAAGCGGCAGGGCAAGGGCGAAACGGATCATTTCAAAAACTCCTGTGGGGCAATAAAAGCTATGGCGGTGCGACCGGGGCCTGCCAGCGCCGCAAGCAGGCTGTTCAGGCTGTCGCGGGTGATATCTGGCGCGATCTGTCGCAACGCGCGTTTGGATTGCGGCGCGCGCAGTGCCAGCGCGCGGTTCAAGGTATAGTCGGCCATCCAACTGCGGCTGGACTCGCGGTCGCCCCAGTTATGCCAATAGCCTTTCATCCGCTTCTTCACGCGCTGATAGGTCGGACCGGGAATGCCACGCGCGGCGCTTTCAGCCAGCGTCGCCTCGAATGCGGCGCGCAACTCTGTCAGGCTGACATCCGCATCGGGGCTGGCCTGAAAGCGCATCTCGATATGGCTTTCATCATGCGCGGTCAGAGTGAGCTGGTAGTCGCGCGCGATCCGCGCATCAAAGCGCAAAGGGCCTGCAAGCCCGCCGGGCAGATTGGTGTCAAGCATGTCGCGCAGGTGGTCAAGCTGCGCCGTCAACAGGTCGAACGGTACGGGCACATCCAACGCCACCACCCGCCGCCAGATCATGCGCGGTGCCGCGCGTTCGTCGGGAAATTCGGCCAGATGCACCAGTTCTGGCCCCATTTGGTAAGCGGATGGGGTATGGGCTTGGCCCGTCACCTCCAATTGCAGACCCATCAAGGCGCGCCAGACCTGCACCCGCCCGACATCGCCACGAAACAGAAAAACCGCATGTTCGGGGCGGTGCGTGGCGCGGTGGTAATCGCGTGCAGCATCATAGGTCAGCGCATCTATGTCCGCAGGTGCGCCTATAACCGACGGGCCAAGCCGTGTGCCTTCGTGCAGGATCGCCGACAGCGCTTCATCCGCCCGCCACGAGATACGCTGCCCGTGATGCATCTGATATTCGCGATGGATGATCTCGCGCTCTTCCTCGGCAAAGCGCGGGTCAAGCGCGATCGGGTCGAACACGCGCGCCAAGGTGGCGGTCAGTTGGGCCAAATCCTCTGTCTTGCCGCCAAGGCTGTAGAAAACAGTATATGGGCTGGTCCATGCGCCCGAATGCCGGTCCGGCCCCCGCGCATCTGCCCCAAGGGCGCTATACCACGCCAAATGTTCGGCATAATGGGCAAGACCAACCTGTTCGCCGGGGTCAAAGGGCCGCGCAATGCTCAAGATGACCTCGACCCGTCCGGGGGTATCTGTGGGGGTGATGTGATGATTGATGGCCCTGATGGGCTGCGCCATATACCACGCTGCCCCCGCAAGCAGGGCAAGGCCAAGGGCAACAGGAAGCAGTCTCTTGAAATAGATCATTGAAATCACCTAGAAATTACGGGTTACTCTTCGGGGACAGCCTCCAGCAGGTCGCCCGGTTGGCATTCAAGCGCGGCGCAGATCTTCGCCAGCGTTTCAAACCGAATACCGCGCACCTGACCAGTTTTCAGCAGGCTCAGGTTCTGGGTGCTGATGCCGATATGCTCGGCCAAATCCTTGGATTTCATCTTGCGCTTGGCCAGCATCACATCCAGCCGGACGATGATCTGCATCAGACAAAACCTTCGTTGTCATTTGCGATGCGAATCGCCTCGCGCATGATCCAGCCGACAAGCCAGAACATGGCCCCGCAAACGATCAGCCCAGCCGTGTCAGAATGAAAATAAAATCGCGGCGCCAGCGGCCCGGACGGGTTGTGCCACGAAAAGATCATCGGGGCGAGGCACACCATCAGCAGCCCAAGGCCGCCCGACAAGGCCGTGGCCAAACCCGCGAAACGAAAGCCGCGCGCAATGCGTTCGTCGAACAAGACGCCCTGCCGCACAAGGTTTAACACATAAATCGCCATGAAGACTGCGGCCAACCCCGCGATCACCGGCAACACCCATAGCACGGCCGCAACACCGCGCGTAAACGCCGTGATTTGCGCGGCAGGATCGGCATAGCGGCTTTCATACCAACGGTCGGGCGACCACAGCGCCTGATCCAGCGCGTCATGCCCGGTCACGAAGATGTAAAACAGGCAGAATACCCCCATTACGGGTAAAAGCGCGGTCGCCATATACTGAATGCGCTGCATCACATCGTCCTAAAAAATTCATGTTTAACGATAATTAATGATTGCAGAATGCGTGAACTCTTCGGCCCCGACAAGCCCGAATCCCACGCGTGTTCGCAAAATTTATGCGTTCCATGGAAGTGGATCGCGCCGGGGCCAAACGACACACCTACCCACGCAGGCAACCGCCCCCACAGGCGCATTTCGGCAAGTCTTTTGCATGTGTGAAAGTGGCGCACCGTGGCGGTAGAAGATGAGAACTGGCAAGTTGTTTTAAAACGGTAGGTTGGATTGTGCTTCAGATGGGTGATGATGGTTGAGCTACCCCCCGAAAACCCGACCCTGACGTAAGCTATGATTTGCTGTCTGCTGATCTTTGATGAGAAGGAGATCAGAGATGTCGAAACGAAAGCAGCATTCGCCTGAGTTCAAGGCGAAGGTGGCGCTTGAGGCGCTGAAGAGCGAGCAAACGGTGGCCGAGCTGGCAAGCCGGTTCGGGATTCATCCGACGATGATCCACACCTCGAAGCGGGCGTTGCTGGAAGGCGCATCCGGCGTGTTCGAACGTGGCGGCAAGAAGGCCCCCGAGATTGACGAGGAGCAGGTCAAGGAGCTGCCCGCCAAGATCGGGGAGCTGGCTGTGGCCAACGATTTTTTGTCCAGAAAGCTCAAGCCGTGGACCGGAAGGTGAGAAGGAAGATGGTTGAGCCCGCCAATCCCGACCTGTCGATCGACAAACAGTGCAAACTGCTGTCGATCTCGCGGTCGACGTTTTACTACCAGCCCACGGGTGAGACGGCGCTGAACCTGGTGCTGATGCGCCAGATCGACGAGCAGTTCCTGGAAACGCCGTTCTTCGGGGTGCGGCAGATGACCTGGCACCTTCGCAACGAGGGTCATCTGGTCAACGAGAAGCGCATCCGCCGGCTCATGCGGTTGATGGGGCTCATGCCGATCTACCAGAAGCCCAACACCAGCAAGTCGGCGATGGGGCATAAGACCTACCCCGACCTGCTGAAAGGGCTGCGCGTGATCCGCCCAAACCAGGTCTGGGCCGCCGACATCACCTATCTTCTCTTCCGATGCAGCGAGGCTTTTTGTATTTGGTCGCCATCATGGACTGGCACACCCGCAAGGTGCTGGCCTGGCGGATATCTGATACGTTGGAGGCTGACTTCTGCGTCGAGGCGCTAAACGAGGCGATCTACCGCTTCGGCCCGCCGAGATCATGAACACGGATCAAGGTTCGCAGTTCACGTCATTTGCCTGGACCGACCGGCTGCGCCGATCCGGCGTGCGCATCTCGATGGATGGCAAAGGCCGGTTCCTTGACAACATCTTCGTGGAACGGCTCTGGCGGAGCCTGAAATACGAGTGCGTCTACCTGCATGCCTGGGAAACAGGGTCAGAGGCAAAGGCGGGCGTCGGAAGTTGGATCGAGTTCTACCACCGAAAACGCCCATACTCCGCCCTTGGCGGCAGACCACCAGCCGCGGTCTATTGGCTGAGAGAAGACAGAAACCAAACCGATCAGCAGGAGCAAAGAGTAGCTTAAATTACGCTGAAAACTGTCCAAGGTTTGGGGAGTAGCTCAGAGAAATTTTCAGGGATTGCCCGGAGGATTACTCACTATTGTTTTTGCAGCCACGGGTACCCCGAGGCCGCAAAAACTTCGTTCGCGAGGGGGATACCCCCTCGACCCCTCCTCGCGATAAACCCTCGCCTGACGGCTTGGACTTATCGCTGCGACCAGCAACGTGCTGGACCCGTGAACCCTGTTTTTGGATGGATTGTCTTTTGTTTGGGGCTTTTCCTGTTTTGGGGATTTTCCGTTGAATGAATGGCTGCCCTTTTGATCTTGGTTGACCCAGTTGATCAGCGAAAAACGGTCTGGACGGCTTCGGATTCATGCCCCAACCTGATCGCCACCGAGGACAACATCGAAAATCTGGCGGATAGGCGGAAGGCGAGGGCGAGAGAACACTGACGATGAATTCACCATGACGGCCCTTCCCTTTACAGCCCCCTGCGATGGCGATGTCAGGATCAACGCACCCGGCCCATTCCGGTCGGTCGAGCTGATCCAAGCTGCCGCATACTTCGCTAAGGCCGCCTTTCAAACGCGGTTGCAATGATTCATGGCTTGAGCGACTAGCAGGATCGAGAACCACAATGTCAATCTTGTCAACAAGCTCGACGGGTAGGCTTTCTTCAAGTTTCTTCTCCAGATCAGAAGCTTGCAAGTTCCCGCGATTCTTCAGACCTGCGATCTTTTCTTCGGCGCCTAACCAGAGGACCAAATTGACACTTTGTTCTTCTGCTGTTGGACGTACGGGCCAAAGTGGCAACATTCTACGCTGCCCGAAGCGAGATTATCACGCCTCTTTCGTGGCTAACTTTTGCACTGCCGTTCTCATCTCAAAGCGGGATCGAAAATGCACGCTCGTTCCCCTGCCCATGGGCCACAAGCACCTGATGGACCTGTGGCAATTGGCGGGCGCAACGCTGAAGCTCTGCCGCGCGCATGAAACAGCCCGCTGTGGAAAGCCCGTCCGCGACAGCGGCAGACCGCGCGGCCACGGCCACGCTTGACCAGCGCGGGCGCAAATCGCCCTTGGGATGCAAAATATGATATGCACCCGCACCAAGGCGCAACGCCGCCGGGCTGGAGACAGCAAGCGCCATATCCTTCAGCTTCAGCGTTGCAAAATGGCCTGCCGTGGGATCGGACAGACCGATGCGCCATGGCCCGCCCAGCGTTGCCACCTCGCCAATATCGATCATCACGCGGGTCAATCCAGAGGCTTTCAGACTGTCCCTGACGGCATCCGTCGCGGCTCCTTGTGCAATGCCGTTGAAACTCAGCGCCTGCCCTGCATCCAGATGCAGGCCACGCTGCATCGGGGTTGGAAGCGCCAAGCGCCGCCATCCGACCAGCGCGCGGGCTGCCTCGACATCACCTCCGAACGCATGGGCATGCCACAGCGGCTGGATCGTGGGGTCGAACGCGCCATTGGTCGCGTGGTGCAACTGATCGCAAAGGGTCAGCAGGTTTCGCCAGCGCGCATCCAGATCAGGCAAGCCCCCTTGCGCATTCAGGCGCACCAGATCGGAGTCGAGCCGGAACAGGCTGAAGCGGCGCTCATGGGCTTCGATCTCGTGGCGCGCACGGGCCAGCGCGGGGCGGGTTATCTCTTCGGGCCCGTCCAGCGTGATCGACACATCTGCGCCGAAGGCCACGCCGTGCCATGTCAGGCGCGGCAATGGCTCACTGCGGCTGGACGCGGCCAAAGCGGCGCAGGCGGCGATGCTGAGCAGGCGACGGCGCGACAGCGTGCTCATGCCGGGGCCTCATGCGGTGGGGCAGAGAGGTCAGGGGTTGGTCGTCCGGCGCGGCGCGCGGCCAGAACCAGCGGCACGCAGCGTTTTTCATCGTCATGGATGGCCACGCAGTCAAGGCATTGGAAACATTCGGAATAGGCGATCTTGCCGGATTTCTCGATTGCGCCATACTGGCATTTCACCCGACAAAGCTGGCACGGGCTGCCACATTCCTTGCGCCGTGCGATCCAGTTGCGCCCGCGGATCAGCCCGCCGATGGCCATGACGGCTCCAAGCGGGCAGAGGTAGCGGCAAAAGCCCTTGAACAACACCATTCCAAGCGCGAGCCAGAACACGGCATAGGCCACAAAAACCCATTCCCGGACGAAAAACACGCTTATTGCGGTCTTGAAGGGCTCGATTTCAGCAGCAGTATCGACATGCTGCGGCGCGAAGGCAACCAGACCGACCAAACCACCAAGGGCCACATATTTCAGTGATTTCAGTCTCTTGTCCCATGCAGCGGACGGATTGATCTGTGGCAGGCGCAGCGCGCGGCCGAAGTGATGCGCGAATTCCTGCAACGCGCCAAAGGGGCATAGCCAGCCGCAAAACAGCCCCCTACCCCAGAGCACGAAGCCAAGCCCTGCCGCCGCCCAGACCATCAGCGAGAACGGGTCATAAAGCAGGAATGTATATGTGCCGCCTTCAAGGGCGGTGCGCAGCACGCCTAGCGGTGTCACGATGGACAATTGCCCCTGCCCCCAGAACCCCACAAAGCCTGTCATGACGGCCAGGATCAGCAGGCGCGCGGGCGTGAAATGGCGCCAGCCTGCGAAGCGGTTCATCCGTGCACCAAGCGCCCAGACCAGCGCGGCAAGGCCGATTGCCAGCGCGATCAGGTCAATCTGGCGATTATAGAGCGCTTCCAGCCAGGGCGGCATGGGCGTGACGACTTTTTCGCGCAGGAAGAAGCGATCATCAGTCTGGTGCTCCAGTTCAAGCTCCACCCGCCCGATTTCGGGCGTGATGAAGCCATGTTCACGCACAGCCTCAATGATCAGGGTGTAAGGCTCGGCGGGGTTGAAGCCCAGCCGCCGGTCGGTGCGCAGGATCATGGCGGTGCCTTCGGGCGCATCCGGGGCGAGATCGACCAGAAAATCGGCGTCGCGCAGCGCGATGGGAAAGCCGCCCTGTTCGGCCTTGATCTGATCGGGCGAGGTATTGCGCACGAAGGTGTCGCTGACCAGCCCATGACGGCCAGCATCGATCACGAGCAGGAATTCATCGGTGGGCGCGACACCGCGAAACCGTGTCATCTGGTCGATCGTGCCCTGATCGAGCGCCGCGCGGGCCAGTGCGGGCGGGGTCACATCGACCAGCCACAGGTCGAGATACAGCCCATCGGGGTCAGACTCCGCGACTGGATCGGAATAGGCCCAGCGCGTGCCCTGAAACATGGCGTCGATCTCGGCATTTGTGACGCGCAGATGGCTGGCCAGCCCCTGTTCGACCAGATCGGCCCATGTCAGCGGCTCGTCATGGTCGAAATCGGGCCGCGCGGCGGGTGCGGCAACCCGGCCCTGCATATGTTCGCGCGCGACCGCGTGGGCGGCGGCCATGATCGATTCATGCGCAATCCGCACCGAGGCGGTGGCCTTTGTGATCCCGTCGAGCGCGACCAGCGACGAGCCTGCATCCGCGCCGCCATAGGGCGTGCCGATGGTCATGGGCGACCAGATCGACTTGCCGGCATACTGCTCGAAAAACTCGCGAAACGGGCCTTCGCCCATGCCGGAAATGAAGATCGGCTCATTGTGATGGACCACGCGCACTGTGACGAAGGTGCCTTCCCGGTCCAGCACGACCAGCGCATTGACGGGGGCGCCCGCAAAGCCCGGCAGGGGCGCATAGGGCTGGGTGGTGAAGGCATAGCCCGCAGGCGCGCCACCGGAATTGACGACACGGTAAAGCCCCTTGTCATTGAGCGCCTCGCCCAGACCGAAAGGCGGCGGTACATGGGCCTGCATCTGCTCCGGCGTCAGCACTTGCGCCCGCGCGGGCAGAGCAAGCAGCAAGGACAGGATCAGGAGGCGCAGCATCGTCAGCATGAGGGTCAGGATATGTGAGGGTCGCGCCTGCGCATATGCGACTTTCGGCTATGGTGGCGGGACGGAAAAAAGACCCCGGCCACTGGGCCGGGGTCGTTGCAGATCATATCAAGGGCAGAATCAATCCGCCGAGGCCAGAAGCGCGTCAGGGATGCGGAAGGTCACGACCGACCCGCCCTGATTCAGATAAGCAACCTGTTGCGCGACTTCGCCCCCCCAGAGCGGCACAGCCCCGCCCCAGCCGGACACGACCGATAGCCATTGCACGCCATCTTCATCTTCCCAAGTGATCGGCTGGCCCACCACACCGGAGCCTGTCTGATACTGCCAGACGACATCGCCTGTTTCATCGTCGATGGCCTTGATATAGCCCTCTGGCGTGCCGTAGAAAACCAGCCCGCCTGCCGTGGCCATGGCCGAGCCCCAGAGCGGTGCGGCATTGTTGACCTGAAACTTGATTTCCATCGTGTTGGGGTCAATCGCCTTCAGCGCGCCGATATGGTCTTCAAACAGCGGTTTGATGGTGAAGCCCGCACCAAGGTAAGCCGCGCCCTGACGGTAGGTGATCGGCTCGTTCCAGATATCCATTCCCCATTCATTCGCGGGCACATAGAAATAGCCGGTGCGCTGCGAATAGGCCATATGCTGCCAGTTCTTGCCACCAAGGAAGCCCGGCACCGCCCAGACAACTTCACCACGTTCGCCATCTGCCGAGTCTGCCGGGTTGCCGGGACGGTTGTCCGGGTTGTAGATCGGGCGGCCATCTTCACCAATGCCACTGGCCCAGCTGATTTCCTCGACAAACGGCATCGCATCGACAAAGGCCCCGTCCTCGCGGTTCAGCAGGTAGAAAAAGCCGTTGCGATCTGCGGTGGCCAGCCGCCCGTTGCCATTCGCATCAGTGAAGGGAATGACTTCGTTCACACCGTCATAATCCCAGCCTTCCCAAGGGGTTGTCTGGAAATGCCACTTGATTTCGCCTGTGGCCGGATCAAGCGCCACACGGCTGGCTGCATAAAGGTTGTCGCCTTCGCGCAGGTGGCTGTTCCAAGGCGCGGGGTTGCCGGTGCCGAAAATCAGCGTGTCGGTTTCGGCATCATAGGTGCCGCCCAGCCAAGGCGCGCCACCCCCCGTCTTCCAAAGATCACCGGGCCATGAGGCGTTCAGCGTGCCGGTCATGGTGCTTTCTTCGCCGTTAAGTTCACCCATGTGACCCTCGATCACCGGACGCCGCCAGACCAGATCACCGTTTTCGGCGTCCCGAGCCTCGACTGCACCGACAATGCCAAATTCACCGCCTGAATTGCCGGTAATGACCAGCCCGTTCACGATAAGGGGCGCGGCCGTGTAGCTGTAGCCTTCGCGGTAATCGGCAATGCGCTTGTTCCAGACCACAGCCCCGGTTTCGCGGTTCAGCGCCACGATACGCGCGTCCAGCGTGCCGAAATAGATATTGTCGCCATAGATCGCAGCCCCACGGTTGATCACATCACAGCAGGGCAGAATCCCTTCGGGCAGGCGCGCATCATATTGCCACAGTTTACGCCCTGTTTTCACATCCAGCGCAAACACGCGACTGTAGGAGCCGGTGACATACATCACGCCATCATAGATCAGCGGCTGGCTTTCCTGTCCGCGCTGGCGTTCGCCCCCGAAGCTGAAGGTCCAGGCCGGGAACAGGTTTTGCACTGTGTCCTTGTTGATCTGATCGAGCGGGCTGTAGCGCTGCATGTGGCGGCCCATGCCATTGGTCAGAACGCTGGTTGTCACCACGTCATCTTGCGCAAGATCGGCCTCCGTGACCTGGGCCATGGCCATCGGCGCTGCCATGATCCCGGCGCACACGGCCAGCAGAAATCTGTTCATCCTTATTCCTCCCAACAGGCCGGGCATGGCCGGAAATCGGCAAAGCGCGGCAATTCAGTGTCGGGAAGTATCGCGAAACCGTGAGGATTGCGAAATTGGCCTTTCGTCTAACAAGCGTTTAATGCACCAAGCCGCCTCCGTTGGTCTTTGGTCGAATAGTCCGCGGGGCCATCTGCGCATAGGCTGCCTGCATCGGATCGGGAGGAAAGACCATGACACTATTCAGAAGCCTGAAACGCGCGACCCTTATGTTGGCCGTTGCCGTGACCCCGGCATTGGCGGAATTGCCTGTGCTGACGATCGCAAGCCAGGCGGGCGGCACAGTGGCATGGGAGCTTGACACCATCCGCCATCACGGCTTCGACGAAGCGCATGGCTTCCGGCTGGAGGTTCAGGAGGTTGCGGGCAAGGCGGCAGGCCAAATCGCCTTTCGGGGCGGCGAGGTCGATGTGATCGTTGATGATTGGATCTGGGTCGCCCGGCAGCGCGTGGCGGGTCATGATATCACCTTCATTCCCTATAGCCGCGCTGTGGGCGGTGTGATGGTGCCGCAGGACAGCAACGCGCAAGCCTTGAGGGATCTGACCGGCACCAAGATCGGCATTGCAGGCGGTCCGAATGACAAAAGCTGGATCATCCTGCGCGCCTATGCAGCACAACAGGGCTTTGATCTCTTGGCCGAGACCGAACAGGTCTATGGCGCACCGCCATTGATTTTCCAGACCGCGCGGTCAGGCGAGATGGGCGGAGCGATCAATTTCTGGCATTTCATGGCCAAGCAGGAAGCCGCAGGCATGCGCCATCTGATTTCGGTCGCAGAGGCTGCAGAAGCTCTTGGCATGGACCCGGCCATGCCGCTTCTGGGGTATGTGGTGCAATCGGCACTGGTGGCCGAACAACCTGAGCTGGTGGAAGCCTTCGCCAAAGCGTCGCGCGCGGCAAAGACATTTCTGGACAGCAAAGAGGCTGACTGGGACCGGCTCCGCCCGATGATGAATGCGGCTGATGAGGCGGAATATCAAAGCCTTGTCGCAGGGTGGCGTGCCGGCATTCCAGAAGCCGGGCCAGTTGACGAAGGATCGGCGCGTGCGATGTTCCGGCTGATGGTCGAACTTGGCGGCGAAGACCTTGTCGGCACGGCCACTGATCTGCCCGAAGGTGTGTTCGTGCTGCTGGGGTCGTAAGCGACGTGGCGCTGAGCGACAAGTCCAGTGTTGCAGGCGGGCTGGACGTTGTGACAGCATCCCGCTCGCTGTCTGATGGGATGGTGCGCGTGCTATCGCTTTCGGGCTTGCTGATCTTCTGGTGGGCGCTGGCCTGGCTCAAATCGGACCCGATAGTGTTACCTGGTCCGCAAATCGTGCTGCCCCGTCTTGGGGCCGAGGCTCTGTCGGGCGTGCTCTGGACGCATCTTGGCGCAACGCTGTGGCGTGTCGCGCTGGCTTTCTTGGCCGCGATGTCGCTGGGGCTGGTGCTTGGGATACTGATGGGGCTGATGCCCCGGCTGAACCGCTGGCTTGATCCGTGGCTGGTGTTTTTCCTGAACCTGCCTGCGCTGGTGGTGATCGTGCTGTGTTTCTTGTGGATCGGGCTGAATGAAACCGCCGCGATTGTGGCCGTGGCGATCAACAAGATCCCGCTGGTCACCGCGATGATGCGCGAAGGCGCGCGCGCGCTGAACGGCCCGCTTGCCGATATGGCGCAGGTTTTCGGCATGTCGCACATGGCGCGCCTGCGCCATATCCTGTTGCCCCAGCTTGCGCCGCATCTGGCCTCGACAGCGCGCTCTGGTCTGAGCCTGATCTGGAAAATCGTGTTGGTGGTGGAATTTCTGGGACGTGGACAGGGGGTCGGCTTCAAGATCCACCTGTATTTCCAGATGTTCGATGTCACCATGGTGATGGTCTATGCACTGAGCTTCATCGCGGTGATGCTGGCGATTGAAACGCTGATCCTGCAACCGCTGGAGGCCCGCGCACGGCGCTGGAGAGACGCATGAGCCTTCAGGTCGCCATCCGATTCAAGCGCTTCGGCGCTGCCACTGTCCTGCGCGACTTGACCTTTCAGGTTGCGCGCGGCGAGGTTCTGGCGGTGCTGGGGCCATCGGGTGTGGGCAAATCGACGCTTCTGCGCCTGATCGCGGGGTTGGATACAAAATTTGACGGCCAGATCCGGACCGAGGGGCGTCTTGCAATGGTGTTTCAGGAACCTGTCCTGATGCCCTGGCGCTCAGTGCTGGACAATCTGCGGCTGACCGCGGGCGTAGAGGCCGCGAAGGCCGAAGCGGCGCTTGCGAGGGTCGGGCTGGCGGGTAAGGGGGCGCTGTTTCCGGGGCAGTTGTCGCTTGGCCAGCAACGCCGCCTGTCACTGGCGCGTGCATATGCGGCCAAGCCCGATATTCTGTTGCTGGATGAACCGTTTGTGTCGTTAGACGAAGCTCTGGTGACAGATATGCTGGCACTTACCGAAAGCGTCCTTGCAGAGCAACGCCCTGCAACCGTGTTTGTCACTCATGCGCGCGCGGAAGCGGATCGCCTTGCCACACGACAGATTGTACTCTCGGCTCAGGACGCAGAACAACGCGTGTAGGCTATGTGCTCAGCACGCGCCCAAACTCAACCGGCACACACCCGCTCACCGACCAGGCGCGTCCCAGGTCAGGCCATGCGCACGGTAGATCGCCTCGACCCGACCATCGCGGACTGCGGCTGTGAGAATATCATCGACTTCATAGCTCAGCATCCGCGCGGTGTAAAAGGCCGTGGCGATCCCGATGGGCCATGACCCGATCGACAGCCCGGGCAGCGGCCCGCTCTCGACTGCAAACTCCGGGTCATCACGCAGAAAATGCTCCAGCCGGGCCCGAATGCCCATCACCGCTGTCACATCACCATCGCGCAACAGCGCAATCGCCTCTTCCAGCGTGCGCCGACGCGAAATATTGGGGATCAGCGCGCCCTGCTGCAACCCGGTCAGGTAGAAATCCGGCAGACTATGGTTTTCCACCGCGACTGTTTTCGAGGTGAAGCTGCCCGGCCACGGGGCCTCGTCGGGATATTCTGACACCCGGTAGGCAATGGCGACACGCTCTTGCGCATAGCGCCCGGTCAATCCGGCCAGTTCATTGCGGTAGTCCAGTTCGCGGTTATAGGGCACGCGCATCAACACATTGACCACACGTTGCCCCATATAGTGCCCACGCCAGACATAGTTTCGCAGATCTGTATCGACATTTTCATCGGCTGGCAGATCAATTACCCTCAGGTCTACCCCCAGACCATCGGCGATCAGTTGCGCAAGTTCCACATCGACACCGACCAACTGGCCCGCGCTATCGCGCCACGAATAGGGTGCAAAATCCTGATAGACGCCGATCTCGATATAGCCGCGCTCGATGATCGAGTCGTAGTCAATTCCGACCCGGTCGCGGCCTGAATCGTCTGACGGGTATTCACGGGCAAAAAGTCCCGACCCGGTCAGGGTCAGGACAGTCATCAGCACCAGGGCTGACAGGGAGGTTCCGAATGTCATTCACATCTCCGTTTTAATCCGGTCTAGCGCGCGACAGACAGCCCGATGGTTAGCGTTTCATCTGCATCACGCAAGAAGCGCTCGCCGCCGCGTTCCAGAATAACGGCCGCGCGCCGGGCAATACTGTCGGCCTTCGGCGCCCCTGACATCGTAGGCACCGCCAGAGCGATTTCCATAAGCTCGGCCTGCAATGCCTTGATTTCGGCGGCGTAGTCCTCTTCGGTTGCCGTGCCCGCTGCAATGGCTTCCTGCTTGTCGCGCAACCCGTCGCGAATTTCGCGCAGTCGGGGAATGAATTCGACGATACCATCGGGGTCGGGGCGGGTCTCTATAAAGGTGCGGATCGCCCACATGGCCTGTTGGTTCATCAAGTCCTCATAAGCGGGCATCCGATCACCGGAACCACGGCGGATGCGCTCCATGAACCATTCGTCATCCATTTCTTCAGCCATCAGGAAGCGCAGATCCGGGGCCAACCCGCCGGACACGACTTCGAGCCCATGGCAGCGCGCGCAGTTCTGGTTGTAAGCGCTGTCCCCGATGCGCAGCGCGCGTTCCCAATACTCACCCGCCGGGTCACGGAACGGGTTTTCAAACTCCCAACCGCCCGTCATTTCGGGCAAGCCTTCCGTGTTCACCGGTTGCGGTGCGACATCACCATGGGCAAGGGCCATGGTGGCGGACAGACACAGAGCAACTGTCGAGGTTATCACGGTTGTCAGGGGCGTTTTCATCATCTTTCCTCCGGTATTTGAAGCTTGGCACGACCCTACCGAAGCCATATTGCCTGCGCTATTCGACCATGGGCTATGCGACGAAGGGATAAGATTCGCCACAGATACAGCTTCATTCAACGCGGTCCAGGACAAGAATTTGTCCAACCATGCCCGGCAAGCGCTGTGTCGAGACGAATTCATGAATTCCGGCCATGTTCGGCGAGAAGGGAACTTGCGCGATCTCGCCGCGGGCAACCTCGAACTCGGCGATTACTGCACCATCGGGAGCACGGATTTCGCTCGGATGCTGTTCGCCATTGATGCCGAAAAACTCCAGAAGGACCGTTTCTCCGAGGTGCATGACCATCATGGACGGTGCCCAGAGATAGGTCCGCGCATACCATTCATTCTCCTCATTGGGTGGCTCCATCCGATACCCCCCCAGCGCAAAGAGGTCTTCGAAGCGTTCGAGAGTATCGGGATAGGCTGTGCGCTCGGCACTCCGGTAGATGCGATGCTCGAATGTGGTGATGGCAAATACGCGGTCGAAATCCGCATGGGCCAGAACCGGGTGTTCCTCGGCATGGGCAGGCGTCAGGCTGGCAATCGCACAGGCCAACGCCACCGCCAGAACCGGGCGGTGGGGGTGGGTCATGTTGACCTCCTCAGGAAATGGTCAATCATTCCACAACAAACGAGCCGCTCATCCCGCGATCTTCCAAACCCCGGCAATGAAAGCTGTAGGTGCCCGGACGGATAGGCACGAAGAAAAGATCGACCTCGCCATCGCTGTCCATTTCCAGCTCGTTCAACTGCGCGACCTTGATTTCCATGCCGCCCGCCTCGATCTTGCGCAGCCATGAATTCTTGAAGAAGGACGGGGCTTCCCAGTTGCATTCGTGCCAGCCCACGGCCTTGACGTTCAGGTGATAGGCTTTGCCAGTCTGCATCTGGAATTCGTTCGGCGTCATCCCGAAGCCGTTGTCGCCGGTGCCGACTTCGAGGGTTTCGAGCTGTTCGGGCAGCGATGAGAGATCGCCCCCGACGGCGTGTGCGGCGCTCGTCAGGGCCAGCAGGGATGCTGCGGCCAAAGTCGTGATGCGTGTCATGTCTGTCTCCTCCGGTTGCATGATCCGGGCAGCGTAATCAGCTTCGTGCGATTTCGGGAATACGACCATGGTGTATCGGACCAAAGTCCAACTTCGCGCCAGTGCAGTCGTCAGCTAGCGTGATGGAAGCCTTTGGGAGGAGGCCCCATGACACATATTCCCCTGCCCATTCCCGCAACCCTTGCCACGTTCGCTGCCACCACGGCGCTGGCAAATATCGACGTGCCGATTGCCTATCTGGAACTTCAGGTCGAACGCCCGCCGGTGCTGACCAATCTGGACCCGATCCCCGAGGATCTGGGCCGCATGGGGGCGCATCTGGGATTGGCCGACAATATCACGACAGGCGGGTTCATGGGGCACAATTACAGCGTCAGTGATGTGCTCGTGCCCATGGGAGATGACTGGCTGGAGGCCGGGCGCAGCGTGTTAGGCGACTATCGCATCCTCGTTGTCAACGCCCCTGCGGACGCGCTTCTGGCGCTGGCCGACCTGCCCGAAGCCGAGGGCGCGCTGATCTTCAACGCCAGTGCTGAAGTGGAAGCGCTGCGCGAAGGTGACTGCCGCGCCAATGTCCTGCACACCATGCCCAGCTACGCCATGCGCGCCGATGCGCTGATGCAGTTTCTGGTCACGAAACGCTGGAGCGATCTGGTCATGATCACAGGCCAGCGCGAGGGTGACATGGCATTCGCAGAGGCGCTGCGCAATTCCGCCACCAAATTCGGCGCGCGTATCCTAGCGGAAAAAGAATGGGACATGTCGTCAGACATGCGCCGCAATATCGGGCAGGAATTCCCGGTTTTCACACAGGATTTCCCCAACCATCATGTGATGCTTGTGGCCGATGAAGCAGGCGATTTCGGCCCGTTTCTGGAATTCAACGCATGGGAGCCGCGCCCTGTGGCGGGGTCCGCTGGCGCACGCCCGGATGCGTGGTCAGACCGCGTGGAAGCCTATGGCGCGGCGCAGTTACAACTGCGCTTCAAGCGGCTGGCCGACCGCCCGATGGGCGCTGTGGATTATGCCGCCTGGGCGGCTGTGCGGTCGGTCGGTGAGGCCGTGACGCGCACCGGCAGCAATGATGCGAATGAGCTCCGCGACTATATTCTGAGTGATGCGTTTGAACTGGCCGCCTTCAAGGGCGCGGCGATCACCTATCGTGACTGGAACGGCCAGATGCGCCAGCCGATGCCCGTTGCCACAAAAACCGCGCTTGTGGCCATGACGCCCATGCCCGGCTTTCTGCACGAAGTCAGCACACTTGACACGCTGGGGCGAGACCGCCCTGAAACGGCCTGCAAGGCCTTTGACTGAAAGGAAATAACATGATCCGCAGCACAGTTTCCGCGATTGCTCTGAGTGTCCTGATGGCCGGGCCGGCCATGGCGCAGGAAGTCTGGGTGTCAAACGAGCGCGACAACACAATCAGCATCATTGATGTGCCCACGATGGAGGTGATCGAGACGATCGAGGTCGGCGCGCGCCCGCGCGGGATCATGTTCAGCCATGATCACAAGGTGGCCTATCTCTGTGCATCCGATGACAGCACCATTCAGGTGATCGACGTGGCCACGCGCGAAATCTTGCACAATCTGCCGTCGGGCGAGAACCCTGAAACCTTTGCGCTGCATCCCGACAACCGCCATATCTATATCTCGAACGAAGATGACAACATCACCTCGGTTCTGGATGTTGTGGATCGCCGGATCGTCGCGCAAATTCCGGTGGGGGTGGAACCTGAAGGCAAGGCCATCAACCGCGCGGGCACCATCGCCATCACCACCTCTGAAACCACCAACATGGCGCATTGGATCAACACTGAAACCTTCGAGATTTTCCAGAACTCGCTGGTCGGATCGCGCCCGCGCCATGCGGAATTCACCAGCGACGACAAGCGCCTGTTTGTCAGTGCCGAAATCGGCGGTGGGCTGCATGTGTTTGACACGGAAACCTTTGAAGAACTGGCCGAAATCCGCTTTGAGATCCCCGATGTGCACCCCCATGATGTGCAGCCTGTGGGTTTCAAGCTGACCGAGGACATGAGCCGCGCCTATGTGGCCCTTGGTCCGGCCAACCACATTGCCGTCGTGGATGCTGAAACCTACGAGGTGCTGGGCTATCATCTGGTGGGTCGTCGTGTCTGGCACATGGCGATCTCGGATGATGAAACCAAGCTGTTTACCACGAATGGCGTGTCCGGCGATGTGACGATCATTGATCTGGAACGCGAAGAGCCCGTCAAGACCGTGAAGGTAGGGCGCTTCCCATGGGGCGCGGCGTATCGGCCTGCGGATAGCTGATGGGCGATCCTGCCGCGCTTGAAGTTGCAGAACTGAGCTTTCGCTACGGCAGGAAAGAGGCGCTTCAAAGCGTCTCTTTTTGCGTTCAGCCGGGGGAATTCTGCGCCCTGCTTGGCCCCAACGGGGCGGGCAAATCGACGCTCTTTGCGCTGCTGACGCGGCTGTTTGTGGCCCGACAGGGAAAGATTGCCGTGATGGGGCAGGATTTGCAGGCGGCCCCGCGTGCGGCGCTGGCGCGCATGGGGGTCGTGTTTCAGCAGATGACGCTTGATCTGGACCTGAGCGTGGCGCGCAATCTGGCCTATTTCGGCGCGCTGCACGGGCTGTCGCGGCGCGAGGCTGCATTGCGCGCGGGCGAGGTTCTGGAGCGGCTGGATATGGCGGAACGCGCGCGAGAGAAGGCGCGCGATCTCAATGGCGGCCACAGACGGCGGCTGGAGATTGCGCGCGCGCTGATGCACCGCCCGCGCCTGCTGTTGCTGGATGAACCGACCGTTGGGCTGGACGCACGCGCGCGTGCCAGCATCACCGCCCATGTCCATGCGCTGACGCGCGACGATGGGCTGGCCGTGCTCTGGGCCACGCATCTGGTGGATGAGGTAACCCCCGGTGATACCGTGCTGATATTGCATCGAGGCCAGATCGTGCAGCGCGGTCGCGCACAGGATATCACCCCGGAACATGGCCTTGCCGCGCATTTCATGGCACTGACCGAGGACACCGCCGCATGAGCCTCTACTTGCGCGCCATGACTGCGATTCTTGTGCGCGAAGCGCTACGTTTCGTCACCCAACGCGAGCGATTCCTTGCAGCACTTGTGCGCCCGCTGGTCTGGCTGATCGTTTTCGCCGCTGGCTTTCGCGCCGCCCTTGGCCTGTCGATCATCCCGCCCTATCAGACCTATATCACCTATGAGGTCTATATCATCCCGGGCCTTGTGGCGATGATCCAGCTTTTCAATGCGATGCAATCCGCGCTCAGCCTTGTCTATGACCGCGAAATGGGGTCGATGCGGCTTTTGCTGACCGCGCCGCTGCCGCGCTGGTGGCTCTTGTTCTGCAAGCTCTTGGCGGGGGTGCTGGTGTCGATCCTGCAAGTCTATGCCTTTCTTGGGATTGCCTATCTCTATGGCATCAAGCTGCCGTCGATGGGCTATGTCTGGGTCTTGCCCGCGCTACTGGTGTCGGGGCTGATGCTGGGGGCGGTGGGGTTGTTTCTGGCCTCGACCATCCGGCAGCTGGAGAATTTCGCAGGCGTGATGAATTTTGTCATCTTTCCGGTGTTTTTCCTGTCGACGGCGCTTTATCCACTGTGGCGCATGGCGGAATCCTCGACCCTTTTGCGCGATATCTGCGCGTGGAATCCGTTTTCACATGCGGTCGAACTGATCCGCTTCGCGCTTTATCTACGGCTGAATACTGAAGCCCTTGGCTGGGTCGCGCTGACCTTTGGCGTCTTCATGGCGCTTGCCCTTTGGGGATTTGACCCCGCCCGTGGTATCATGACCCGTAAAGCCCGCTGACCGAGAGGATCTGACATGCGACTGCTTGCCCCTTTGCTGCTACTGGCCCTGCCTGCCATCGCGGAAGAAGATTTCTCGCAATATGGCACCACAAACCCCGAAGAAATGACGCTGGAACGGTTGGTTGAACGCGCCAGGCGCGGGGACGTGGACATGATGGTCTGTGCCAACGGCTATCTGGCCACCAAGGCGGGCCGCCACGAACAGGCGCGCATCATCTTTGAAGCCTGCGCCGCTGCGGGCTGGACACAGGCGATGAACTGGATGAGCCAGCTTGATCACAACGGTCTGGGCGCCGATGAAGACCCCGACCGCGCGACGGAATGGAGCAGGCGGGCGGGCGAGATGGGCGACGCGGTGGGCATCTATAACCACGGCATCGACATGATCCGCGGGCGCGGTGTCGCGCGCGATGTCGAGGGCGGGCGCGCGCTGGTGGACCGCGCGGCAAATGAAGGACTTGGCATCGCGAGAAGGTTGCAAGCGGCTGGCTATGACCTTGATGAGGTTACACCGGACGCAGATGCGTGGAAATACGCGCCGATGTTCTAAACATCTATTAAGAATGAAGAAAATTACGACCAAAGTCGCGTAGACTATGGTCGCGCAGACATGCGCGGGCATCGTGAATATGGTGCGCGCATGCTGCCCCCGATGGGCAGTCTTTTCAGGAGGAGAGACCCCATGAACCAGATGACTCAGGCCGATTTCCGCGTCACATCGCCTTTCAAACAGCGCTACGACAATTTTATCGGCGGCAAATTCGTGGCCCCGGTGAACGGGCGCTACATGGACAATATCACGCCCATCACAGGCCAGAAAGTCTGCGAGGTTGCGCGGTCCGATCAGGCCGATATCGACTTGGCGCTGGATGCCGCGCATGCGGCCAAGGACGCCTGGGGCCAGACAAGCGTGGCGGAACGGGCGAATACACTTTTACGCATCGCAGACCGGATCGAGCAGAACCTCGACCTGATCGCAGCTTCCGAGACATGGGACAATGGTAAGCCCATCCGTGAAACAACTGCCGCCGATATTCCGCTGGCGGTCGATCATTTCCGCTACTTCGCGGGCACCTTGCGCGCGCAGGAAGGCACTATGTCGGAAATCGACAATGACACGGTAGCCTATCATTTCCATGAACCGCTGGGCGTGGTCGGCCAGATCATCCCGTGGAATTTCTCGATCCTGATGGCGGCCTGGAAACTCGCACCTGCCTTGGCTGCGGGGAATTGCGTCGTGCTGAAACCTGCCGAGCAGACCCCTGCCGCAATTCTGGTGCTGATGGAAGTCATCGCTGATCTGCTGCCCGCAGGCGTGCTGAATATCGTCAACGGTCTGGGGGCAGAGGCCGGTGATGCGCTGGCGCGCTCGAACCGGATTGCCAAAATCGCCTTCACCGGGTCCACCGCCACGGGCCGCAAGATCATGGAAGCGGCGACCGTCAATCTGATCCCGGTCACGCTGGAACTGGGCGGCAAATCCCCCAATATTTTCTTCAAAGATATCATGGCGGAAGATGACGCCTATTTGGACAAGGCGGTCGAGGGCTTCGTTCTGTTCGCCTTCAATCAGGGCGAAGTCTGCACTTGCCCATCGCGCGCGCTGATCCATGAGGATATCTACGAGGAATTCATCGCCCGCTGCATCGCGCGTGTGAAAGCGATCAAGCAGGGCGATCCGCGCGACATGACCACGATGCTGGGCGCGCAAGCCAGTCAGCAACAGCACGAGAAGATCCTGTCCTATTTCAGCATTGGCGTTGAAGAAGGCGCGGAAGTGCTGACCGGCGGGGCCTCGGCCAGAATGGAAGGCGATCTGGAGGGCGGCTTCTACATCGAGCCGACGATCCTGAAGGGCCATAACAAGATGCGCGTGTTTCAGGAAGAAATCTTCGGTCCTGTCGTTTCAGTGACGACCTTCAAGACCGATGAGGAAGCCTTGGCCATCGCCAATGACACCATGTATGGCCTTGGTGCTGGTGTCTGGACCCGCGACGGAACGCGCGCTTACCGCTTTGGTCGTGCGATTGAAGCTGGGCGCGTCTGGGTGAACAACTATCACGCCTATCCTGCCCATGCGGCTTTCGGCGGCTACAAGCAGTCCGGCATCGGGCGCGAGACCCACAAGATGATGCTGGACCACTACCAGCAGACCAAGAACATGCTGGTCAGCTACAACCCGAACAAACTGGGCTTCTTCTGACGCCTGACATGATTTTTGGCTCCGCCCGCGCACCACGGGCGGGGCTTGCACAGACTCCGGGCCGACGCTCTAAAGAAACGCGGGAAAGTTGGTGATAGATCAGCTTTGTGGCGGCCTCCACGGTCGGGAACGAGCCGCGCGTCTTAATGGATTTTCGGATCACCCGGTTCAGGCTTTCGATCGCATTCGTGGTGTAGATGATCTTGCGGATGGCCGGGTCGAAGGCGAAGAACGGGATCACCTCCTGCCACGCCCGCCGCCACGCCGGCACGATTGAGGCGTATTTTCCGGCCCATTTTCCCTCGGAGGCATCGAGCTCGGCCTCGGCCATATCGGCGGTCGGTGCGCTGTAAATCCGGCGCAGGTCAGCGGCCACGGCCTTGCGATCCTTCCAGGAGCAGAAGTTCAGGCTATGGCGCACCAGATGCACGATGCAGGTCTGAACCAGCGTTTCAGGAAAGGCCGCCGTGATCGCATCTGGGAAGGCCTTGAGACCGTCCACGACGGCGATCAGGATGTCCTGGAGCCCCCGGTTCTTCAGCTCGTTCATCACCGAAAGCCAGAATTTGGCGCCCTCGTTCTCAGCGATCCACAAGCCCAGGACTTCGCGGCTCCCGTCGCGGGTGACGCCAAGGGCCACGTAAACCGCCATGTTCTTGACCGTCCGGCTGTCGGCATCGCGGCTCTTCACCCGTAGCGCGTCAAAGATCACGATGGGATACATCCGCTCCAGCGCGCGGCTTTGCCATTCCCGGACCTCGTCCAGCACCGCGTCGGTGACGCGGCTGATCAGGTCAGGCGACACCTTCGGGCCATAGAGATCAAGCAGATGGGCCTGAATGTCCCGCACCGTCAGCCCGGCGGCGTAGAGCCCGATGATCTTGTCATCCATCCCGTCGATCCGGGTCTGGCCCTTCTTCACCAGCTCCGGCTCGAAGCTGCTGTCGCGGTCCCGGGGGAACGCCACCGGCAATTCCCCGTCCTGCCCTTTCAGCACCTTGGCTGATGTCCCGTTGCGGCGATTGGATTGGCTCGACGGCGCACTCTCGCCTTCTTCATAGCCAAGATGCGCAGTCAGTTCGGCCCCCAGCATCCGCTCCATGAGCTTGATCTTCAGCTCTTTCATCAGCCCGGCGTCGCCAAGCAGTGCCTGAATCAGCTGATCATGGACGCGCAACGTCGCCGATATCTTGGCGTTCTCTGCTGCGATCCGGGCATTTTCTGCCTGCAAAGCCGCGATCATCGCGCGCAATTCAGCGGGATCATCAGGCAGATTTTCGGCAGGTTCCGACATACACCTTATTACCAAAAATCAGGCTCAAGCGCCATATAAATAACGATAATTCGAGTGCAGAATTACCCCACGCGCGCTGGCGGCGCGCCCCAATCCGGACGTCGCCAGTCGATCCCTTCCCACAGCATCGCGAGCTGCGCTGATGTCAGCCGCATCGACCCATCTGCAGCATTCGGCCAAGGGAAGCGGCCACGCTCCAAGACTTTGTAGTAGAGGCAAAACCCCTGCCCATCCCAGAACAGAAGCTTGATACGATCCCCGCGTCGCCCACGGAACGCAAATACCGCACCATTGGCTGGTTTCTGACGCAACACATCCTGCGCCAAAGCGGCCAGCCCCGCGATTCCCTTTCGCATATCTGTGACACCACACGCCAGATACACACGCACACCAGTGCCGGGACCGATCATGTGGCGTCCACCGCGCGGATCAGCACCGACAGCGCAGTCGGATCAATCGTGCTTTCAAAATGCAAGCTACGGCCGCCACGCAGACGCAATTCAACTGCAACAGGTGGCGACGTTTCAGCGACCGTATCCTGCGCTGTCGGCACTCCAGCCGCTACTGACATATCCAAAGGGTAGAAAAGCGCCCCGGCATCCGGCGACCAAAGACCCTTCTTCTTCAGGTCGTGCCGCCAAGCGTAAATCTGCTGCCGCGTCACTTCATGGCGCTGCGCCACCTGCGTCACCGTTGCGCCGCCCACCCCGACCGACATGATGATCTCGAGCTTGTCCTCGTCACGCCAGAAGCGCCGTCGCTCCAGCCCAAGAATTTCACCACGCATCAATGACCCCGCATAAGACACGTCGTTAACGACGTAGTTAAACACGTGTCTTACATCAACGCCCCTCCGTCAGGCAGGCGCTTCCAATGGCGCGGTTACGGTCGTCAATGGCCCGACCTTCCTCGCAGGGCTGGCGAAATGCGGATATTGCGGGCTGGCCCTGATCCAGAACACCGGAAAAGGCGGTGCTTACCGTTATTACTGCTGTTCCAAAAAGCTGAAACAGGGTCCTTCGAGCTGTCGCGGATTGCGTATGCCGATGCAGAGCCTGGACAAAATCGTGATGGCGCATATTGAGGCTAATATCCTGCCGCCTGATCGTCTGGAGGATATGCTGAAAGATTACATCGCATCAGCCCGTGATCGCGAGGCGGCAACCAAGGCCGCCCTTACCCTAAAGCGCACGCAACTGACGGAAACCAAGGCGGCCATCACCCGCTTGCTGGAACTGGTTGAAAAGGGCTTGGCCGATCTGGAAGCCCCCGAATTCCGCGAACGCATGGTTGCCTTGCGGTTCCGCCGCGACGAACTGAGCACTGACATCACTGATCTAAATCGCCGCCTGAATGAGGAACGCCCCGACATCACCCGGGAAAAGCTGAAGACACTCTCAAACCTGCTGCGCAGACAGTTCGACTCAGGCGATCACCAGGTTCGGCAAGCCTATGCCCGCCTGATGCTCGACGAGGTGCGGGTATGGGATGGGGAAATCCACGTCACAGGATCAAAAAGGCGCCATGCAAAAAAGGCTTCTGACCCGACCGGCACCACTGCGCCCAAAGTTCTCTCTTTTGTTCGGAAATGGCGCACCCAAGAGGATTCGAACCTCTGACCTCTGCCTTCGGAGGGCAGCGCTCTATCCAGCTGAGCTATGGGTGCTCTGCCCTTCGTATAGGCGCGCCGACCCGCCGATGCAACGGGGTTTCATGCGAAAAGATCATGACACAGTTCCAGCCCGTCGATCAGCGCATCCACCTCATCGCGGGTGTTATACATGGCGAAAGACGCGCGGCAGGTGGCTGTCAGGTCCAGATGTTCCATCAACGGTCCACAGCAATGCTGGCCCGCGCGCACGGCAATGCCTTTTTGGTCCAGCACGGTCGAGATGTCATGCGCATGTGCGGCACCGTCCAGCACAAAGCTGAAGATCGCCCCTTTGCCCGGCGCATGGCCTTGCACGCTGACCCAGTTCAGCCCGGCCAGCCGGGTTTGCGCGTAATCGCGCAAATCGGCCTCATGCGCGGCGATCGTGTCCAGCCCGATCGCCATCATGTAATCAATGGCCACGCCAAGCCCGATCTGCTGCACAATGCCGGGGGTGCCGGCCTCGAACTTGTGGGGCGGGTCGTTATAGACCACGCCGTCGCGCGTGACCTCGCGGATCATGTCGCCGCCACCCATGAAGGGGCGCATCTGGGCCTGCCGGGCGCGGCTGATATAGATCGCGCCGGATGCGGACGGGCCGTATAGCTTGTGCCCCGTGATGGCATAGAAATCGCAGCCAATCGCCTGCACATCAACCGGCATATGCACGGCAGCTTGGCTGCCATCGACCAGAACCGGCACGCCCTTGGCGCGCGCGCCTGCACAAATTGCGGCCACATCGACCACAGTGCCCAGCACGTTCGACATATGCGTAACCGCAGCCAGCTTGGTGCGCGGGCCAATAGCGTCAATCACCGCTTGGGGGTCAAGGCTGCCATCGGCAGCGGTTTCGACCCATTTTATGACCACGCCCTGCCGCTCGCGCAGGAAATGCCACGGCACGATATTGGCGTGGTGTTCCATGATCGACAGCACGATTTCGTCGCCCGCTTCCATACGCGGCATGGCCCAACCATAGGCAACAAGGTTAATGCCCATGGTCGTGCCGGTGGTATACAGAATCTCTTCCTCATGCCCCGCGTTCAGGAACCGCTGCAATTTGCCACGGACGCTTTCATATTTGTCGGTCGCAAGGTTCGACAGGTAGTGCAAGCCCCGGTGCACATTGGCATATTCCTCGGCATAGCCGCGCGTGACCGCATCAATCACTGCGCGCGGTTTCTGGGCCGACGCGCCATTGTCCAGATACACCAGCGGCTTGCCGTTCACCTGCCGCGACAGGATGGGGAAATCAGCGCGAATTTTGTCTACATCCAGCATCACTGCATGTCCTGCGGAACGAGGCCCAGAAATGTCAAAACGATGGCAAACACCACCGCCAGCGCGAAAAACGCGAACACCGTGCCCACCGCCACCTTCAGGGCAGAGGTGAACCCGTGCAGCGCCATGGTGAAATTGACCAGCAACCACATGAAAATCGCCAGCGACGCCATGGTGACAAGGCCAAATAGCGGCGGCACCACCAGAAGCACGACAAGCTGCGCGATCTGCACCGCGATCATGACGAATTGCAACCACGCCAGCAGCAGCAACGCGTCAGGAAACGTTCCGCTGCCCCCCGCACGGCGACCAATGGTTTGAACAGCCACGACCAGCCCCAACAGGATCATGGTCTGGAACACCGCCATGAAGATCAGGCTGCCACCGAACGCGGCCTCGCCCAACAGCAGGACAGACGCCTGTCCCACCAGCACAGACAGGACCACGACAATTACGAAGCCCAGCCAACGCGCATCGTCGGGCGGGTTCATGTCCATGATCCGGGTGGCCGTGTCGCGCGGGGCGACCAACGTGTCCCGCATCAGCGCGGTGACCGAAGCCAAGGTCAGGTCCATGCTTTTCTCCTAGCCCAGCGAAATCGCAACTGCGCGCACCGCCGCAACAGTCCTTGCCAGAATGTAAAGGAACACCAGCAAGACCACAAACCCGAAGCCCTGCGACACAAGACCCAACCCCAAAAAGGCCGATAGCCCCCCTTGCAACAGCATCAGCGGTGTCACCGTCAGCAGAGACCAGAACAGCGCCAAGCGCACCAGAATGCCCGGCACATTGGCCCCTGACAGCCGCAAGCCCAGCTTCAGCACAGCGGCGCAGCCATACAGGATCAGCGGCAACAAGAACATAATGCCGAACATGGCGCCGCCCATGCGCTGCTCGAAGGTGACAGACGTGTCAATCGTAGCCGCGCGCGACAGGCCGGGCCATTGGGCAACGAAAATCAGCCCGCAGGCCAGCAGCGCGAAGAACATCACTTGTGGTTCGCGCAAATCGCCTTGCGCCAGCCCCCGCACCACGCCAGCCGGGTCACGGTAGCTGCGCAATATATTCTGCGTCAGGGACATTGCGCCGCCCGCTCCTGCTTCATCTTGCCCAAAATACTCCGGGGGAGTCTGGCCCAGGGGCCAGACGGGGGCAGCGCCCCCTACCCTGCATTACTTATGGCGCTGAAGCCAGGCTTCAAGCCGGTCGCGCAGGTCGCCCGCCAGATCGGGATCGGAAATCTCGTCCAGCGCTTCGGCCAAGAAAGCCAGCACCAACAACATCTTGGCTTCGGCTTCGGGAATGCCGCGCGCGCGCAGGTAGTAAAGCTGCGTCGCGTCAATCTCGCCAGAGGTCGAGCCATGGCTGCATTTCACGTCATCGGCGTAGATTTCCAACTCTGGCTTGGCAAGGAACTGCGCATCCTCGTCCAGCAGCAGCGCTTGGCTGATCTGGTAGCCATCGGTTTTCTGCGCCAGTCGGTCCACAAGGATCTTGCCTTGGAACACGCCCACCGCACCGTGACGCAGCACCTTCTTGTAAACTTGGCGGCTTTCGCAGCCGGGCGCGTTATGGGCCACGAATACCGTGTCATCGGCGTGGAACGCGCCGTCACCTACGCTGGCCCCGGCCAGATGGGCCGAACCGTCTGCCCCGTCCAGCCAGATTTGCGCCTCGTTGCGGGTCAACTGGCCATTCACAGTCAGGGTAAAGCTTTTCAGCTGCGCCCCGGCCCCAAGCTGCGCGAAAATATGCGCCGCGCCCAGCCTTGCATGGTCGCGGCCTTGGCTGCGAATATGGTGCAGGGTCGCACCATCGGCGATATCGGCCTCGATCACCGTGTTCGACCGCGCCGCCAGCGGGCCGTTTTCGAGCAGTGTCAGCTCTGCCCCGGCGTCCAGCCGAATGACATGGTGCAGCAGCGCATCCGCATCCGTGGCGCTGCGCCGATAGATCAGCGAGATGGGCTTGGCGGGCGTGCGCGTTACCCGGATCAACACACCTTGCGTGGCATAGGCGGTGTTGAAGCTGGCCAAGGGGCGCTCCACCGGGGTTTGTGCGCGCGCGTCCAAGGTGCCGAACACCTCGCGTGCCCAGTGCAGATCGCTGCGGGCGGCGTCTGCCAATAGTTCAATCTCGACCCCGTCCAGCGCCAGCGCGTCAGACGCCTCGGCATCGAAGACGCCATCGGTAAAGACCAGCTTCACCCGGTCGAACGCGTCGAATACCGGGGCTTCGTCGCTGGTATCCAGCAGGTCGGCATCGGCGATATCGGCCTCGATCAAGGCGCGCGGGTCCGTGTATTTCCAATACTCGTCACGCTTCAGCGGCGCGCCCATGTCGGACCAGCGCGCCAGCGCGGCCTCGCGGGCTTTCGTCGCCCAAGCGCCGCCTTCGGGCAAAGGGCGCACCAGCTCTGCCGCGCGCGCTTGCTTTTGCGCTTTCAGCTTCGCCTTGGGCATCATGCCTTTGCCTCCGCCAGCAGGTCGCCATAGCCGTTATGTTCGACTTCCAATGCCAGTTCGGGACCACCAGTTTTGATAATGCGGCCTTCGGACATGATATGCACCACATCGGGTTTGATATGGTCCAGCAGGCGCTGGTAATGGGTGATGACCAGAAACGCCCGGTCGGGCGCGCGCAGCGCGTTCACGCCGTCGCTGACCAGTTTCATCGCGTCCACATCCAGACCCGAATCCGTTTCATCAAGGATGCACATCTTGGGTTCCAGCATGGCCATTTGCAGGATCTCGTTGCGCTTCTTCTCGCCGCCGGAAAAGCCCACATTTACGGGGCGTTTCAGCATATCGGCGTCGATCTGCAAATCCTTGGCCTTGGCGCGGACCAGTTTCAGGAAATCGCCCGCCGACAGCTCTTCCTCGCCGCGCGCTTTGCGCTGCGCGTTCACGGCGGTGCGCAGGAAGGTCATGTTGCCCACGCCGGGAATTTCGACCGGGTATTGAAAGGCCAGAAACAGGCCAGCGCTCGCGCGCTCTTCAGGTTCCATCTCCAGCAGGTCTTCGCCTTCCAGCGTGGCGCTGCCTTCGGTCACTTCGTAGCCGTCACGGCCCGAGAGCACATAGGACAGCGTGGACTTGCCCGACCCGTTCGGCCCCATGATGGCATGCACTTCACCGGGATTGATGGTCAGCGACAAGCCCTTGAGGATTTTCACCTCTGCGTCGTCCTCAAGTTCGGCGTGCAGGTTTTCGATCTTCAGCATGGTTCCAGTTCCTTCAGTCTATTGTCACGGCGGTGCCGGAAATCGACACCATCAGCATCGAATCCCCCACCACTTCATAATCCAGATCAACGCCGACAACGGCATTCGCGCCCAAAGCGCGGGCGCGCTCTTCCAATTCGCGACAGGCCTCGGTCCGGGCGTCGGCCAGTTTGGTTTCATACACGCCAGAGCGCCCGCCAATGAGGTCGGTAATCGACGCCACGAAATCGCGCAGGAAATTCGCCCCCATGATGACCTCGCCCACAACCAGCCCGTGATAGGCGGTGATGCGATGGCCTTCGATGGTTTGGGTGGTGGTGACGATCATGGCAGGTCGATCCCAGTCGCTTGTTTTAATTCTCGTTTCCCATATGCGAGAGCCACTTCAAACAGCATCGAAACCGTTGCTGTGCCAGCGTTGGAGGCAGCAGCTTTAGCCTTTGCCCAAATGCTCTCAGAACGAACAGCCGCGATGAAGTCATGGCCGCGGTTTGTTATTCTGACAGTATTTCGATATCTGCCGCTGAGTTCGATCAGTCCATCATCGTCTAAGAGAAGCAGATGCCCGTATTCTACGCGCCCCTGATCGGATGAATCTTTGTCGACATCGACATGCGAAACATAATCCCTCTCTTGCTCAAGTTTGAACAAAAGCTCTCTTAAAAGATCAGCGTCACGCTTCACCCCACCGACCCCTCAAGCGAGATCGCAACCAGCGCCTGCGCTTCCATGGCGAATTCCATCGGCAATTCTTGGAGCACTTCCTTGCAGAAACCGTTCACGACAAGCGCGACCGCCTCTTCCTCGTCCATGCCGCGCTGGCGGCAATAGAACAGTTGATCGTCATCCACCTTGGACGTGGTCGCCTCATGCTCGACGCGGGAAGAAGCATTCTTCACCTCGATATACGGCACCGTATGCGCGCCGCACAGATCGCCGATCAGCAAGCTGTCACATTGCGTGTAATTGCGGCTGTCGCGCGCCTTGGGGTGCATGGACACCAAGCCGCGATAGGTGTTCTGCGCGTGCCCTGCGGAAATGCCCTTGGACACAATGCGCGATTTCGTCCGCTTGCCCAGATGCACCATCTTGGTGCCCGTATCGGCCTGCTGCCAGTTATTGGCAATGGCGATGGAATAAAACTCGCCCTGCGCATCATCCCCGCGCAGAATGCAGGACGGGTATTTCCATGTAATCGCAGACCCGGTTTCGACCTGCGTCCACATCACCTTGGCGCGGTCCTCGCGGCAATCGGCGCGCTTGGTGACGAAGTTGTAAATGCCGCCCTTGCCGTCTTCATCGCCGGGGAACCAGTTCTGGACGGTGGAGTATTTCACTTCGGCATCTTCCAGCACGACGATTTCCACCACCGCCGCATGAAGCTGCGCTGTGTCGCGCTTGGGCGCGGTGCAGCCTTCCAGATAGCTGACATGGCTGCCCTTTTCGGCCACGATCAGCGTGCGCTCGAACTGGCCGGTGTTTTCGGCATTGATGCGAAAATAGGTGCTCAGCTCCATCGGGCATTTCACGCCCTCGGGGATGTAGACAAAGCTGCCATCGCTGAACACGGCGGAATTGAGCGCGGCGAAATAGTTGTCATTCTGCGGCACAACGCTGCCCAGATATTTCTTGACGAGTTCCGGATGCTCCTGCACGGCTTCGGAAATTGAGCAGAAGATCACACCGGCCGCCGCCAGTTCCTTCTTGAAGGTGGTGCCGACGCTGACCGAATCGAACACGGCATCCACCGCGACCTTGCGCGGCGCATCCGCGCCTTCGACCCCGGCCAAAACCATCTGTTCTTTCAACGGGATGCCCAGCTTGGCATAGGTTTCCAGCAGCTTTGGGTCAACTTCGTCCAAGCTTTTCGGCTTTTCTTCCATCGACTTGGGCTTGGCGTAATAATATTGCTCTTGGTAGTCGATGCCCGGCACGTTCAACATGGCCCAATCGGGGCTTTCCATGGTCAACCAGCGGCGATAGGCCTCCAGCCGCCATTCCAGCAGCCATTCGGGTTCGTTATTCTTCTCGGAAATCAGGCGCACGATGTCTTCGTTCAGACCTTTCGGCGCGAATTCCATCTCGATATCGGTGTTCCAGCCGTGCTTGTAGGTGCCGGCCATGGATTGCACGGTTTCGACCGTCTCGCGGTCCACGCCATCACGCACTTCGGTATCCAATGCAGCCATGTCTTTCCCCTTTTCCTGCCGCGCTGTCAGGCCGCGCGCGCCTTGAACCGCCGATAGTCTTTCAGCCACGCCTCGGCAAAACGCAGCACATCTTCTTCCGTCACATCCGGCCCAAGCGAGACGCGGATCGCGCCCTGCGCCGTGGCCGCATCGAACCCCATCGCGCCCAGAACGTCCGACCGCCGCGCCTTGCCCGACGAACAGGCAGACCCGGCCGAAACAGCGAAGCCCGCAAGGTCCATCTGCATGACCTGCGTTTCGCCCTTCCAGCCCGGCGTGGCTAGGCAAAGCGTGTTGGGCAGACGCGGCGCGCCTTTCCCGACAGAAATAGTCATATCAGCGGCAGCGTCCAGAGTTTTTTCTAGAATATTTCTAATTTCAGAAACCCGATCCCAAACCCCGCCTGCCAGATCACGCTGCGCGGCCTCTGCCGCGGCACCAAAACCGGCAATGCCGATCAGATTCTCGGTGCCCGCGCGGCGGCCCATCTCTTGCCCGCCGCCCCGGATTTGCGCCGCAAGTTCGGTGCCGCGCCGCAGGATCAGCGCGCCGATGCCTTTTGGCCCGCCCAGCTTATGGGCCGAAACAAACCCCATCTGGACTCCCAACCAGTTGAAGGCGAAGGGGATTTTTCCGAAACCCTGCGTCAGGTCACTGACCGCCAGCCCCTCGGGCAAATCCTGCACGATCCCGGTTTCCGAATTGGCCAGTTGCAACGTGGCATGGGCGGGGTCGGGCACGTTTACGCGGCCATCCGCCCCGACCGCCAGCGCGCCATCGGTCCACGCGCGCACCGCGTCATGTTCAAGAAGCGCGCCGGACAGCCCACGCCCTGCCAAAGCCAAGGCCGCCGCCTCTGTCGCGCCAGAGGTGAACACGATATCCGCACCATCTGCCCCAAGGGCCGCACCAATCTGCGCGCGCGCCCGCTCGACCAACGCCCGCGCCGCGCGACCTTCGGCATGAACCGAAGACGGGTTGCCAACCACGTCCATCGCCGCCACCATCGCCGCGCGTGCTTCAGGCCGCAGCGGTGTCGTCGCGTTCCAATCCAGATAGACCCGCTTAGCCAAAGCCCAAGCTCCATTCATCCTTGCACAAATATCCCGGGGGAGTCGCGGCTCCGCCGCGACGGGGGCAGCGCCCCCTATTCATCCACCACTTGAAACAGGTTGGGCACGGCGGGGCATGGCGTCATCGCGTTTCCGGCCACATCCGACAGCCGCGCTTGGTGCAGAAACACATAGACATGCGCTGACAGCCCTTCCCATAACCGGTTGGTCAGCGATTGCGCGCGCGAGCCGGTCACGGCCCCTTTCGCCCCGGCGCCCTTGTCCATGGCGCTGACGGTTTCATCCACCGCTTCCAGAATATCTGAAACCCGGATCGAATCCGCCGCCCGCGCCAGCCGGTAGCCGCCGCCCGGTCCGCGCACAGAGGCAACAAGCCCGGCGCGCCGCAGCTTCACGAACAGCTGTTCCAGATACGCCAACGACACGTTCTGCCGTTCCGCGATCTCACCCAACGAGACAAGGTGGCCATCAGGGGCCAGCGCCAGATCAACCAGCGCAATCATCGCGTAACGGCCTTTTGTCGAAAGCTTCATCGTCAATATCCCCGTATCGCGCAGACAACCCTGCGCGAATGCTATCCGGTTGACCTTTGACACCCCCCGCCCTAAAGCTGCAAGCTGCCGTGGGTCTGCCTGATACGCCGCAACCCAGCGCCAATTTAGAATGGATCTAAAATATCAGATCATGAAAGTCAAGAACACCCCCGCGTGGTTCAGTCGCTTTTCCGGTGCCAGCCCCGAGCGCGCCCAAAGTTGCGCGCGACTGACCAGCCCCGCCCTGAACCATCCCGTCATCCCCGTATAAGGCTTCTCCATGCCAGAGATCATTTTCGCCGGCCCCGAAGGTCGCCTCGAAGGGCGCTTTCACCCGCAGCGCAAGCCAGACGCGCCGATTGCCATCGTGCTGCATCCGCATCCGCAATTCGGCGGCACCATGAACAACAAGGTGGTCTATAACCTGCATTACGCCTTTCACAAGATGGGGTTTTCGGTTCTGCGCTTCAATTTCCGGGGCGTGGGCCGCAGCCAAGGCGAATATGACCAAGGCGTCGGCGAATTGTCCGATGCGGCGGCCGCGCTGGACTATGTTCAGGCGCAAAACCAGAACACGCGGCATTGCTGGGTCGCGGGTTTCAGCTTCGGCGCGTGGATCGGGATGCAACTTCTGATGCGCCGCCCCGATATCACAGGGTTCGTGTCGGTCGCGCCGCCCGCCAATCTTTATGATTTCAGCTTCCTTGCGCCCTGCCCGGCTTCGGGTCTTGTCATCAACGGCACAGCTGATCGCGTCGCGCCGCCGCAAGATACCCGCACGCTGGTGGGCAAGTTGAAGGAACAACGCGGCATCACCATCACCCATGCGGAAATCGAGGGCGCGGATCATTTCTTCCAGAACGAGGAACACCATATGCAGCCCATGCTGTCGACGGTGACGGAATACGTCACGCGCCGCCTGACCGAAGGCACGCGGTAGGCCCGGATGCACTGGGTCTTTCTGGGCTTCGCCATCCTGTTCGAAACCCTTGGCACCACCCTGCTCAAGGCCAGCGACGGGATGACACGCGCGGCCCCCGGCATCGGGGCCTTTGCCGCATATGCGCTGTCCTTCTGGCTGCTGTCGCTGGCCTTGCGAATCATTCCTGTCGGCGTGGCTTATGCCATCTGGGCCGGGCTTGGCATTTGCCTGATCGCGGCCATTGGCTGGGTCATGTTCGGGCAAAAGCTGGACTGGCCCGCATTGTTGGGCATTGCATTGATCCTGTCGGGTATACTGGTCATCAACCTGTTCAGCGCCAAGGTCTGATATGTCCGCCCCCGTGCCGCATAGCCCGTTCGAAGATGCCCAAGGGCTGCTGGTGGGCAGCGCGCTGTGTGGCTTTGGAATACATATCCTTGCCAGCGCGGGCTTGGTAACAGGCCAAACGGCGGGGCTGGCGGTGCTGTTGTCCTATGCAACGGGCGTCGGCTTCGGCGCGATCTTCTTTGCCATCAACCTGCCCTTCTATTGGCTGGCCTATCGCCATCTGGGCCGCGCTTTCACGCTCAAGACCTTCGCCGCCGTGGCCCTTGTGTCAGGCTTTGCCGAACTTGCCGCGCGCCTTGTGCAGGTCATGCCAGCCCACCCCGCCGTGGCCGCCGTGCTGTTCGGGCTGGTCGCCGGGGCCGGGCTGCTGGCGATATTTCGCCACCGTGCCAGTTTGGGCGGTGTGGGCATTCTGGCCTATTACCTGCAAGAGCGTATGGGCTGGCGCGCAGGCTGGGTGCAATTGGCCTTCGACCTTGTTCTGTTCGGGGCGGCGCTTTTGCTTATGGCGCCCGATCTGGTAATGTGGTCCCTGTTGGGGGCTGCAATCCTGAATGCCATCATCGGGGTCAACCATCGGCGGGATCGCTACATCGCCACCTGATGCGACATTACAGGGCTGGCCAGAGGCCGCGCAATCGGCTAATGCGGCGGCGCAGCACAAAAAGGCACTTCTGTTATGGACCTTCGCAATATTGCGATTATCGCACATGTTGACCACGGCAAGACGACGTTGGTGGACGAACTTCTGAAGCAATCGGGCACCTATCGTGACAACCAGGCCACGACGGAACGCGCGATGGACAGCAACGATCTGGAACGCGAACGCGGGATCACCATCCTTGCGAAAGCCACCTCGGTCGAGTGGAAGGACACCCGCATCAACATCGTCGATACCCCCGGCCACGCCGATTTCGGCGGCGAGGTCGAGCGCATTCTGTCGATGGTCGATGGCGTGGTGTTGCTGGTGGACGCCGCCGAAGGCCCGATGCCGCAAACCAAATTCGTGACCTCGAAGGCGCTGGCGCTGGGGCTGCGCCCGATCGTGGTGCTGAACAAGGTCGACAAGCCCGCCGCCGATGCCGATAATGCTCTGGATCTGGTGTTCGACCTGTTCGCCAATCTGGGCGCAACCGATGAACAGCTTGATTTCCCTGTGCTTTATGCATCCGGCATCAATGGCTGGGCCGATGCCGAACTGGACGGGCCGCGCAAGGACATGTCGGCCTTGTTCGATCTGGTGGTGCGGCACGTGCCTGCCCCCAAGCAGGTGGCCGACCGTGACGCGCCCTTCCGGATGCTGGCGACAACATTGTCGGCCGACCCCTATCTGGGCCGCATCCTGACGGGCCGGGTGGAAGCGGGCACGCTGAAACCGGGCGAAACCATCAAGGCGCTATCGCGTGACGGCACCAAGATCGAACAATTCCGCTGCACCAAGGTGCTGGCCTTCCGTGGCTTGGGCCAACAGCCGATCGACGCTGCCGAGGCGGGCGACATCGTCACCATCGCGGGCATGACCAAGGCCACCGTGGCCGATACGCTCTGCGCGCTGGACGTGGACACCGCCCTGCCCGCGCAGCCCATCGACCCGCCGACCATCAGCGTGACCTTCGGGATCAATGATTCGCCGCTGGCGGGCCGCGACGGGTCCAAGGTGCAAAGCCGCGTCATCCGCGAACGCCTGATGCGCGAAGCCGAGGTGAATGTCGCCATCAAGGTCAGCGATACGCCGGGCGGCGACGCGTTCGACGTGGCGGGCCGGGGCGAATTGCAAATGGGCGTCCTGATCGAAAACATGCGCCGCGAAGGGTTCGAGCTGTCGATCTCGCGCCCCCGCGTGCTGATGCGTGAAGAAGACGGTCAAAAGCTGGAACCCATCGAAGAAGTCACCATCGACGTGGATGACGAATATACCGGCACCGTGATCGAGAAACTGACCGGCCCGCGCCGCGGCGATCTGGCGGAAATGAAACCCGCAGGTGCAGGCAAGACTCGGATCATCGCGCATGTGCCCTCGCGCGGGTTGATCGGCTATCACGGCGAATTCCTGACCGACACGCGCGGCACCGGCGTTCTGAACCGGGTGTTCCACGAATGGGCGCCCTATAAGGGGCCGATTCCGGGCCGTCGTCAGGGCGTGCTGATCTCTATGGAAGATGGCACCGCCGTGGCCTTCGCGCTGTGGAATCTGGAAGATCGCGGCAAGATGTTCATCAACCCGCAAGACCCGGTCTATCAGGGCATGGTCATTGGCGAGCATAGCCGCGACAACGATTTGGAAGTGAACCCGCTGAAGGGCAAGAAGCTGACCAACGTGCGCGCGTCGGGCACCGATGACGCGGTCAAACTGACGCCGCCAACCATCATGTCGCTGGAACAGGCCATCTCGTATATCGACGATGATGAACTGGTCGAGGTTACACCCAACGCGATCCGCCTGCGCAAACGCTTCCTTGACCCGCATGAGCGCAAGCGCCAGTCGCGCGCCAGCGCCTGACGCAAGATCGGCCTGAGATATGGCCATGTCTGACAATCCCCCGCGTGCGCCCTTATCCGGGCCGCGCGGGTTTTGTCATTCCATGCCCGGTTTCAGGCGGCTTTCGGACTGCCACCGCCGCGCCCTAGAAGCGCCGCGCGGTCCTGTCGGCAATATCGGTCTGATGCCAGTTTTCGCAGCGCTCGCGGGCAGCATCTGTCAGCGCGCAATTGAACAGGATATCCGAGCCCATATCGCAAACCTGCGTGTCTGGGCGCGGCGCATCGGCAAGGCTGCCGACCTGCGTGATACGGTTGAACCCTTGCGGTCCACCGCCGATCAGCAGCGGCGCGACGGCGACATGCAGATGCGATAGCAACCCGGCTTCGAAAAAGCGCGACACGGTGATCCCGCCGCCCTCGACCAGCACAGCATTCAGGCCAAACTCTAGCAAGGCTGACAGAATCTGACGCGGTGCAAGTGTGCCATCGGTCAGGCTGGGCAGGCGCACGATCTCGACCCCCTCTGGCCGGGCACGCGCCACCGTCTGCACGACAATCCGGCGCGCGCCATCGTCGCGCAATGCTGGGGCGTCATCGGGCAAGCGCCCGCGCGGGTCGATGATAACGCGCGCCGGGTTCTGCCCCGGACACAGCCGCACCGTCAGGCGCGGGTTGTCATGCAACGCCGTGCGCACCCCGATGACAACGGCATCGACCAGCGCGCGCAGCCGGTGCAAATGGCGCAGCCCGTCCGGCCCGGAAATATCGCGCGCATCGCCCGACACGGTTGCCACCCGCCCATCCAGCGATTGCCCGATTTGCCCGATGGCGATCGGCCCCATATCGCGCCGTGCAAGCGGGGCGTAGATGTTCAGGGCGGTCTGCTCCCCATCGGTCCAGTCGCCGCAACAGGCGCAGCCCTTCCCCGCGCGTATATCCAAAATACGCTGCCAGACCCGCGGGGTGACGTCAGCCTTATCCATGCGCTTTCCTTTCCGGTGCTTCCGGTGGCACAGCCAGCAAATCTATATGTCCGATCAGGGCTTGGGCGTGGCCCAGCGCGGCGTGGCGCGCGGCAAGCCAAGCCGGGCTGCCTGAATACCCCGCGCGGGTGGCAGCGGCGGCGATCCCGTCCAGCAGTTCTGCCTGAAGCGCGCGGTCTTGCGGGCCAAGCACCCATGGGCTTTGGGCCAGTTCGACCGTGTAACCTGCCGCTTGGAACAGGCGAGCCGCGCGCGTGGCGCCGTCCGGCCCAAGCGCGGGGCCAAAGCCCTTGTCGCTGCGCTGATCGGCGTTGAAGGCATGGGTTACATCGGCATCGGCTGGGTCAGGCGGGGTCCATGACATTGCCCCATCATAGCTAAGCGCCGCGTAAAACGGCAGCCCATGCTCTGCCAAACGCGCCACAAGCCCGCCCAACCAAGCATCCGACACAAGGTCCAGCAGCGCCGAGGCCGTGACAAGGGACGCGCCGTGCAACGGCAGCGCCCCCAGGTCGGTCAGGTCGGCCTGAATACAGGTCACACGCCCCTCCAGACGCGGCGCAAGCGCCAGCAGGGCAGGGTCATTGTCCACCAAGGTCCAGCGCGCCCGCAGGGGCTGTGCGGCTTTCATGGCGCGCAGGGTCGCGCCCGTGCCCGCGCCCAGATCGACAATCTGCTCGGGGCCAAGCGCCAAGGCACGCGCAAGCAACCCGGCATCTCGCGCGGCGCGATCTGCGGGGGCCCGCAAGCTTAGCCAGTCAGGCGCAAACCCCATGCGTTACACCTGCCCTTCGAACCAAGCACGCGCCATATGGCTTTCGTGCAGCAGGATGCGCAGCTTCTTCACCCGGCCCCCATCGTTCAGATCACCCGCCGCGATCCGCGCTTTCATACTGTCGAAAATATGCTTGCACAGAAATTCGGTCGTGGTGAATTTGCCTGTGAATTCAGGCACTTCGTCAAGGTTCTTGTAGCGCAAGGGCGCAAGCGTGTCGGCCAGCGCTTCGGTGGCAAGGCCGATATCGACGACCAAGCCATGCGCGTCGATGTCCTCGGTGTAAAAGGCGGCATCGACGGTAAACGTTGCGCCGTGCATGCCTTGCGCGGGGCCAAAGACCGGCGATGGCAGGGAATGGGCAATCATGATGTGGTCGCGAACTTCGACAGCGAACATGGGGCGTCCTTTCAAGGGTCAGGTATAGCGAATGCGGTGGCACAACGTGGCCGGGTCGGCCAGAATGGCGGCATAGTCGCGCGGCAGGTCGGCAAAGGCGCTCTCGCCCGAGATCAGGGCATCCAGCCGTGGATCGGTCAGCATGTCGAGCGCCTTGGTCAAGCGGCGGCGGAAATCCCAGCGCGGCAGACGGTCGGGCGGCACCGCGCCCACCTGAGAGCTGACAAGCCGCAAACGCTGGCTGTGAAACCGCCCGCCCAAGGGCAAGGCCACCGGTGTGGCGCCGTGCCAGCTTGCCTCGACCACCGTGGCACCCGGCCCGGCATGCTCTAGCGCAAGGGCCAATCCAGCGCCCGAAGCAGAGGCATTCACAATGACGTCATATTCGCCAGATAGCCGGTCTGGCGCGGCAAAATCGCAGCCCAAGCGCGCCGCCAACTCCCCGCGCGCCGGGTCCAGATCGCACAGCGTGACATCGGTTCCGGGCATGGTGGCAGCAAGGTAGCCGACCAGCGCACCCACCACGCCCGCGCCGATGACCGCCACCCGGTCGCCTGCGGACATGGCACTGTCCCAGACCACGTTCAGCGCGGTTTCCATATTGGCCGCCAGAACCGCACGGCTGGGCGGCACACCCTGCGGCAGCGCGATGGTGTTGTCCGCTGGCAGGCGAAACATGTCCTGATGCGGGAACAGCGCAAACACCATTTCCCCGGCATTTGGCCCTTCTGCACGCTCTGCAACGGCGCAATAGCCATATTTCACGGGAAACGTGAATGCGCCTTCCTGAAAGGGCGCACGCATCCGGTCTTGTTCGTTAGCGGGAACATTACCTGAAAGCACCAGACGTTCCGTGCCCCGGCTGATGGCACTGAACCGCATATGCAACAAATCGCCCGTGCCAAGCTCGGCGGGCAGCAGGCATGCTTCTCCCGGCGCTTTGATCCAAAGCGCGCGGGGAGCGCGAGTGTGGTGCAAGGCCTGCGTCATGGTGCTCCTTTTGGTTACCGAACGTAGTTAGGGCTTGACCCGCCTGTGCCAAGACTGGGCCATCTTGAAAAACAGTGGCGCACTGGCTGGATATATTGGCAATGGGCCTAGTTAAACGGTGTCTGAAGCAGGGGGTGCGCGGTGCAGTTGAGCAGTATTCTAGGCGTCTTGCGGTCGGTGGTGATTTACTACAACCCGGCGCTGATGCGCAGAAACCGCGCCTTATATCGCGAGCTTATCGGACCGGGCGACCTAGCCTTTGATGTGGGCGCGCATGTGGGCACCCGCGCGCGGGCCATGCGGCATTACGGGGCGCGCGTGATCGCCTTCGAACCGCAGCCGGTCTTTGCGCGTTTCCTGCGCTGGGCCTTGCCGCGCGATATCGTGCTGGTTGAAGCTGCGCTGGGCCGGGCAGAGTCGCGCGCGCAAATGGCGGTATCGCGGCGCCATCCGACCGTGTCCTCCTTGCGCGACAGCTTGCCCGACGAGGCCCGCGCCATGCCCGGCTTCGAACATGTCCGCTGGGACAGTCGCGCCGAAGTGCATGTGACCACGCTGGATGCGATGATTGCCGCGCATGGCCTGCCGCGTTACATCAAGATCGACGTGGAAGGCTATGAGGCAGAGGTGCTGTCCGGTCTTAGCCAGCCGGTGGACCTTGTGTCTTTCGAATACCTGCCGGGCCTGCCGCAGGCCAGTGCGGCGGTGTTGGCGCGTCTGGCAGAGCTGGGCACTTATGAATTCAACGTGGTGCGGGGCGAGAATGCGGGCTTTGACTGGCCCGACTGGCGCGACCTTGCGCAACTGCGCGCATGGCTGGCCCGACAGGCACCCGATAGCGGGTCGGGCGACATTTACGCGCGGCGGATCACGACGTAACGTCTTGGCCCGCGCGCAAAATTTGCGCGAAAGGCTGGAACACACCCGGCGCCGCAGTCAGCACCGTGCCGGTCTGTTCGGGGGGCAGGCCGGGGTCCAGCCCCGCGACAACCGCGCCCGCCTGTTGCAGCAGAACCAGCCCCGCAGCAATGTCCCAAGGCTGCAAGCGGCGCTCCCAGAACCCGTCCAGCCGCCCGCAGGCGACATAGGCCAGATCCAGCGCCGCCGCCCCCATCCGGCGCAGGCCCGCGCAATGCGGGGCAAGCCGGGCGATATCGGCGGCATGATCCGCGATATGGTCCATGGTCCCAAACGGAATGCCGGTTCCGAACAAGGCATCGCGCAGGATAGCGGTGTCAGAAACCCGGATCGGCGCGCCATTCAGCCACGCGCCCTGCCCCGCCAAGGCGCAGAAACATTCATCACGCGATGGGTCATAGACAACACCCATGATGCGCATGCCATCGACCTCTAGCGCGATGGATACTGCCCAATGCCCGATACCGCGCAGGTAATTGGTGGTGCCATCCAACGGGTCCACGATCCAGACCTGCGACGCGGCGCGCGGGGGCGTGCCGGTTTCCTCGCCCAGCCAATGGTCATCGGGGCCGCACAGGCGCGTGCGCAACAACGATTCGGCGCGCAGATCGGCCTCTGACACGAAATCCCCCGCTCGTTTGCTGCGCGGGGAAAGCCCGTCTTGCCCCTGCCGCATCTGAAGCAAAAGCCTGCCTGCGTCGCGCGCGGCAGCAAGGGCGGCGTCTAGCGCCGGATCGTGTGGCATGGCCATTGTGTTCATGTCCTCAATTTGTCACGCCGCGCGCCCCAAAGGCGCTGCGCCAAAGGCACAAGCCCGCTCAGCGCCGCAAGAACGGCACATAGCCCGAAGGCGACACTTGCCGCCACCGCGTCGGATGCGGACACACCCACCAGCGGCCACAGCCCGGCTGCAAGCCCTTCGCGCAGGCCCCAGCCATTGACGGTCAGCGGCACCAGCATGGCCAACAAGGTCAGCGGAATGACGAACAGCGCCTGCCCCATGTCCAGCGACACACCAACCGCCCGCGCCGCCGTCCAGACGCCCAGCAGGTTGCAGGCCAGCACCAGCGCGCTGAGCCCGATCTGTGCAGCCGCATGGCTGCCCCATGCCCGATGCAGCAAAGCGCGCCAGCGCCGGGGCGTGACGCCGATCAGCGCGGCAAGCACCGCCGCGCTGCCGATCAGCACCGCAACCGCTGCCGGGGCGCCAAAGCGCGTGCCAAGCCACCAGCACGACCCTGCAAGGCCGACCAAAAGCAGCGCGATCTGTCCGGCCAACCGCTCCAGCACCACAGAGGCGGCGGCGGGGCGCCACCCCCCCATGCTGCCCCGCGCGCGCGCCGCACGGCCCAGATCGCCCATGACCCCCCCCGGCAAAAGCGTATTGCCCAGAACCGACAGGTGGTATTCCGCAATTGCCCAGCCGCGCGGGACGGGCGTGCCCAGCGCCTGTGCGGTCACCTGCCAGCGAAGCGCCGACAGCCATATTTGCGCAACCAGCATCAGCGCCGCCAACGCCACCCATGCGGCATTGGCCGTGCTCAGCCGCTCTAGCAGCAGGCTTGGTCCCGCAAGCCAGACCACCGCCGCCAGAACCGCCAGCGTGGCCATCGCGCGACATGCCCGCGCGCTCATGGTGCGGGCTCTGCACTCAGGCGCGACAGCAACAGGTCGCGCAGCGCATCCATGGGCAGGCTTGGGGTCGCTGGGTCGGGCAACAGCCCTGCGGCCCAATCCAAACCGTCAAATCGGGCCACAAGGTCGGCCGGGCCGATGATGTGCAACGGCACATCGAACCCCTCCACCCCCGACACGAAGCGTGCCGGTTCATGGTCGCCCATGACCACGATCAGCGGGGCGCGGTCGCCTTGGCGCGCGGCCCAATCCCCGACGGTTTCAAGGCTGTAATCAATCGCCTGCCGAAACTGGTCGCGCACCCGGTCGTGATCGCGCCAGACGACCTCTGGCGGATCACCCGACAGCGCCCATTGGTCGAATTCCTGCCCGTCCCCCAGCGTGTCCCATGGCAACAGTTCGGGCACCGGCACCCAAGGCGCGTGGGACGAGACGAGCGCGATCTGGGCCACCAGCGGGGCGCGGTCGGGGCGCGACAGCTCCAGCCGCTCGAAAGCCGCCAGCGTGAACTGGTCGGGCATCGTCACCCAATTGAATGGCTGGCCCTGATAGCCAAGATCATCTGCGTTATAAATCGCGTCAAACCCGAAATAAGACCCTTCCGGCCATGGCAACACATGCGCCGGCATGATCGCCACATTACGCCGCCCGGCTTGGGCTGCGAAATGAAACAAGGTCCGGCGCGGGCTGGCCAGAAGCGCGCGGTAGCGCGATTGGGTGTCCAGCCACAGGCCAGAGGCGACAGAGCCATGTGTCAACCAGCTTTGCCCGCCCACCATCGGCGCACGCGCCCAACCCGAGCGCATGGCCATCCCGGCCTGCGCGATTTTGTCCTGCGCCTTGCGCAGGGTGTCACGGTGGGTCTGGGCATATAGCGGGTTGTCATGGCTGGAGCGGCCATAGCTTTCAACATAGATCAGGATCAGGTCACGCGGGCCAAGCGCGTCCAGTTGCGGGGCGCGGTCGCGCATCGGATCGCGCTGCGCGGCTTGTGCAAAGCGTGCAAGATCCTGCCGCGCGATCAGCGCCTGTTCTGCGCGTTCCAGCCCGACCCGCGCGGTAAAGGCCGCGCCGGGTGGGTCGATCGCCTCTGGCAAGGACCACGCGCCGCGTGCCGCGCCGATCTCTGCCACGGCAACGGCAGCGGTCACCGGGGCAAGCGCCAAGGCCAGAATGCGCGCCGCCCGTGGCAAGCGCAGCGCGGCCAAAACGCCGGTGGCCCACCATAGCCCCCATGCAAGACCGCCCAGCGCCAAAACCGCCGCGCCCAGTGCCAACCATGCCAGACCGGCACCAAGGCTGCCTTCCGCCAGCATCCATGCGGCGGGCAAAAGGTGGTAATCCACAACAAGGTTGAAACCCCGGTTGAACGCCATGAAGGTCGCGAAATCGGCCAGTTTCAGCAACAAGATGACCCAGACCACCGCAATCAGCGCGATGCGCAGTGCCGTTGCCGCCCGTCCCGACCCCAGCGCCAGCAACGCCGCCACGATGACCGGCAATTCCAGCGGGAAGACCGCCAGCGCACCCCATGTCATCGCCTGTGGATGGTTGGGCTGGACCAGCACCAAATACAAGATGGCCAGAGCCGCGCCAAGTTTCATGGCTGTCGTTCCGCCTGCGCGTGTAGGCTCCGGATATCATACAGGAAAGACGCCAGCACGACCGTCAGAATCGCAAGGCCCAGACCCTGCGCCAGCGCCCCGCTTAGCACCGGCAACAGCAAACAAACCTGCCCGCCCATTTGCAGGCCTGCCACGAAACGGCGGCGCTGTGACGGCGCAAGCGGGCCGTGCAACCATGGCCAGACAAGCCCGCCCAGCAAAAAGATCGGGCGCAGCAGGCCCAGAAGCAAGAACCATGGCCCCACCTTGTCGAGCGCAACTGCAAGCGCGGCCATCACCAGCGCGAAGGCCACGTCGGTTTCCACGTCCAGCCGTGCCCCGAAATGCGAGGCAAGCCCGGCACGGCGCGCAGCCCACCCATCGACCCCATCAAGCGCCAGCACAAGTGCTGCCAAAGCGGCAAGCGGGTATCCAAGCACGGCCAGCGCATCGGGCACAGCCAGCAACCCGGCAAGCGCCGCGATGACCGCACCGCGCATCAGCGTCACGATATTGCACATCCCCAGCCGCGCGTGCGGATAGGCCAGCCGTTGAAATCCACGCAGCACCAGCACGCCGGCGGGCAGCACCATGCAGGCTGCCAGAAGTGCCGCAACCGCCGCATGCTCTGCGCCACCGTGGCTGGCCAGACCGAACGCGCCGCCCGCCGCCAGCGGCAGGCCGGCCGCGACAGCAACCCAAGCTTGCCGCAAGGCTTGCGGGGCAACGGTGGTGCCAAAGGGTTTGTCGGGTCTTGTCATGCTGTGTCGATTTAGCCCATCGACGCAAGGATCAATGCCGAAATTGGCCTTAAACCCGCACGATCACGCGAGTTTGCCTTTTCCGGGCGCGGCCTAGCTTTTACGCGAGATGTAGCACGTTCCACACCGCCGGGAGCATCCATGACCGACCTGACCTTCAGACCGGCCCGCTATGCCGCCACAAGCCGCGCCCTGCATTGGATCGTCGCGGTACTGGTCCTCACGACACTTCCCATCGGGGTTGTGATGTTGCAGGATGGCCTTTCGCGCGATTTGCAGAACACGCTGTTCATACTGCACAAGAATGGCGGGGTTTTCATTTTGGCGTTGGTGGTCTTGCGGCTGGTATGGCGGGTCTGGGCACCCGCGCCGCCACTGCCTGCCAGCGTGCCGCCACTGCAAGCGCGCATTGCGCGGCTGGCGCATGGCGCGCTTTATGCCCTGCTGCTTGTCATGGCGATCAGCGGCTATATCCGTGTCCGCGCGGGCGGTTTCCCGATAGAGATGCTGGACGCCATCGGCTTTCCGCCCCTTGTGCCGCGCTCGGATGCGCTGGCGGACACGGCGAAATGGGTCCATGGCACGGCGCGCTATGCCTTGGCGGCCCTGATCTTGGCGCATATCGCGGCGGGGCTGAACCATCTGCGCCTGCGCGATGGGGTGTTTGACCGGATCTGGCCCCCGTTTGGGCGCGGTCGGGTATGAGCCGCGCATCGCTCCCCTTTGTCGGTATCCTTGGCCTGACCGCAGGGCTATCTGGGCTGTTCTGGGCCGGAATAGACCATGCGGCGACCGCGCCCGCGCTGGCTGTCATGGTTTCTGTGTTATTTGCCGCGAATGCATTGGCCTTGTCCGCGGCGGCTGTCACCGCCCTGCTGGGCCTGCGCCAAGCCGGACCTTTGCCCGAGGTCAGCACCACCCCGGATGACCACTGCGCCGTCTTGTGGCTGATCTGCGGCGAAGCGCCGGACTCCTTGGCCGCGCGTGCCCGCGATTTCATGACCGCCCTGCAAACCCGCCCAGAGGCGCTGCGAACGCAGGTTTTCATCCTGTCTGACACCGCCGATGCAGATGCGGTCGCGCTGGAGCGTGACCTGTTCGGCGCGCTGCCCGGCGTGATCTACCGCAACCGCGCGGCGCCAAAAGGGCGCAAGCCCGGCAACTTGCGCGATTGGCTGGCCGAACATGGTGACGATTTCGACACAATGCTGGTGCTGGATGCCGATAGCAGCCTGACCGTGGAACGGCTGGCCCGAATGCGCCGGATCATGGCGCGCAACCCGCGACTTGGGCTGTTGCAGGCCGGGATCGCGCTGCGCCCCGGCCCTACCCGGCTGGCGCGGTTGCAACGCCTGTCGGTGCGGATGACAGGCCCGGTTTTTACCAGCGGGCTGGCCCAGATCAGCGGCGCCTGCGGCAATTACTGGGGGCATAATGCCCTGCTGCGGGTTGCGGCCTATCGCAAGGTGGCCGATCTGCCCGCCTTGCCCGGGCGCGCGCCTCTTGGCGGGCCGATCCTGAGCCATGATTTCGTCGAGGCTGCGCTTATGCGCGCTGCCGGGTGGGACTTGCGCATCTGCCCCGACATGCGCGGCAGCGCAGAGGACGCGCCCACCACCACAAGCGCCTATACCGCGCGCGACCGTCGCTGGGCGCAGGGCAATCTGCAACATATGCGCTTTGTGGGCGCGCGCGGGCTGCATGTCGGCAGCCGCCTGCATTTGTTGGCTGGCATTCAATCCTACCTGTCCGCGCCGATCTGGCTGGCGCTGGTGCTGCTGCTTGGCTCTGGCGCGGTCCATGCCCGGCCCGAAGCATGGGTTGCCCTAAGCGCCATGCTAACGGTGCTGCTGGTGCCCAAATTGGCCGGATTGGCCCGGTTGCGCCGCCTGCTTGCGCGCCGCCCCGGCACTGTGCTGCGCGGGTTCTTGGCAGAGTTGGCCCTGTCAACGGTCATCGCGCCGATCTGGATGCTGCGACGCGCCGGGCATGTCGCGGCCGTGCTGGCCGGGCGCGATGCTGGCTGGCAGCCATCCGGCATAGCACGCGCGCGCCGCGACACACCCGGACGCAGCGCGCAGGTTGCGGGGCTGGTGATCTTGCTGGCCGTCACCCTGCCGCAGGCTCTGCTGGCCTCTGGTGCTAGTGCGGCACTGTCGGGCGCGATGGTTCTGCCGGTGGTCGTGCCGCTGCTGGCCGCGCCTTGGCTTTTGGCCTGGTTTGATGCCCCGGCGCGCCCCAACGCGGTCGCCGCCTATTACGACACCAGCACAAAGCGCTTTCTGGTCGTTGGCGGCAGTGGCAAGGCGTTGGCGATTCACCGACCGCTCTGGGCCGATGGTGTTACAACCTCGGAACAAGCGGCTGCCCATGTCAACACGCTGATCGCCAAGGCTGCCGAGCAGGCGCTGGGACGTGTGCCAGAGCACCTGTGCGACCTTGGCTGTGGCGTGGGCGGGACGGTGTTTCAGCTGGCGCGCCGCTGGCCGGAGACCCGCTTTTCGGGCCTGACCCTGAGCGCCGAGCAAGTGCGCCTTGCGCGGGACCATGCCCGCGCGCAGGGGTTGGCCGAGCGCTGCCATTTCCTGCAAGCCGATTTCACGCGCCATGCCAGCCTGCACAAGGCCGACGTCGCGGTCGCCGTCGAAAGCCATGTCCACGCCCCCAGCGCCGAGGCGTTCTTGCGCGCGGCGCTGGACCATCTGGCCCCCGGCGGCGTGCTGGTGTTGGTTGATGACATGTTGGCGGACATAGATGCACTGCCCCCAGACCACGCCCGGTTGATCGACAGTTTCCGCAAGGGCTGGCGTCTGGGCCATGTCAGCGCCAGCCGCACCATTGCCGCGCAAGCCGAAGAGCTGGGCTATGACCTGCTGGCAGAGCGTGACCTAAGCCACTATCTGCACCTGACCCGCTGGCGGGACCGCGCCTTGCGGCTGGCCGGGCCCATGGCAGAGCGCTTCGGGCTGCATGGGCATCCGTTGTTTTCCAACATGATCGGCGGCAATGCCCTGACCGAAGCCTACCGACAGGGGATCATGCGTTACACGCTTCTGGTTCTGCGCGCCCCGCAGGCGGCGCGCCTGCCCCAAGATAGGACGGACACGGCAGCATGAAACGGCGGGCCTTTTTATGGGGCAGCGCGGCCAGTCTGGCGCTGCCGCCGGTGATGTCGCGGGCGCAGGATCAGGACGCCGAACACCGCCTGATCGAAACCGCGCGGGCCATCGCGGGCCGCCCTTACCGCCCCGACACGACCAAGCTGTCCGCGCCCTTTGAGCGTGCCAACTATGACAGCTATCGCGGCATTCGCACGCGACCGGGGGTCAGCGGCGATCTGGCGCTGGGATCGGACTATCGCGCCGACCTGTTGCCACCGGGCTGGCTGTTTCGTGAACCCGTGGCGATTGGCCTTCCGGGGCATGACACGCGCTTCTCGCCTGCGCTTTATACATTTGACCAGCGGTATTTTACCGCCGATGCCGCCACGCAAGATGCCGCAGATATGGGCTTTTCCGGGCTGCGCTTGCGCCATAGGCTGAACGTGCCCGACCGTTGGGATGACGTTCTGGTGTTGCAAGGCGCCAGCTATTTCCGGGCGCTTGCCAAGGATACGGTCTATGGCCTGTCAGCGCGCGCACTGGCGCTGGGCACCGGCGGGCCTGCGCCAGAGGAATTTCCGCGCTTTACCCGGATCGAAGTGTTCGGCACGCAAGCTGACCTGCGCTTTGGTTGTCTGATCGACAGCACGCGCGCCAGCGCCGCGCTGGTTGCCACGCTGCGCCCCGGCACGCGCACGGTTCTGGAGTGCGCCTTGCACCTGTTCCCGCGCGTGCCGCTGGCGGATGCCGGGATCGCCCCGCTGACATCCATGTTCCAGCACAGTGACATGGGCCCTGCCCGGATCGACGATTTTCGCCCCGCCGTGCATGACAGCGACACGCTTGTCATCGACAATGGCGCAGGCGAACGGCTATGGCGCCCGCTGGCCAACCCGGCGCAGGTGCAGATGTCGGCCTTTTCAGATTCCGGCCCGCGCGGTTTCGGGCTGGTGCAAATGCCGACCGATTTCGAACGGTTCCGAGATCAGGAAGGGGCCTATCACCGCCGCCCCTCAGGGTTTGTCACGCCACGGGGCGATTGGGGCGCAGGTGCGGTGATGTTGCTGGAAATCCCGACCGAGAACGAATTTGCCGACAATATCGTGGTGTTCTGGCGTCCCGACCGGGTGCTGGACCCCGGCGCACATCGTTTCGACTACCGGCTGGACTTTACCGCGCCCGGCCCGGCCACATTGCCGCCGCGGCCGGAACCGTTATCGCCCGTGCGCAGCGCTTCGGGGCTAGAGCCGAATGCAGGTGATGCCCGGCTGTTTGTCATTGACTACACCGAAACCGGGCCAATGCCCGATATGTCGGGCGCGCGGCTAGAGGTGGCGGGCGCTGCACCGGGCGCGGTCACGGGCGAAGCGCTCTACCCGTTGGCGGCGCGGGCGGAAGGCTGGCGCGCGAGTTTCGTCTTCACACCCCGCCCCGGCCAAGAGGTCGCGGAATTGCGCTTGCGCCTGCGCGCGCAGGATGGCACGCCACTGGCACCGGTCTGGCTGCACCGCTGGACCCGAACCGTGGACGGGGGTGTCTGATGCAACTGGCCTTTGCCATACCGGGCGACCCAGAGGCGCGCACCGGTGGCACGCTTTATGATCGCAAGGTGATTGACGCCCTGCGCGCTGCCGGGCAGGACGTGACGCTGATAGCGCTGCCCGGGGATTGGCCGAACCAGACCAAGGCGCAAGAAAGCGCGGCCTTGGCGCGCTTGGGAGCGCTGCCCGCCGGGTGCCCGGTGGTGATCGACGGTCTGGCCTTTGGCGCCTTTTCCGAAAGATGTGTCGCAACGCTGGCGCGCCCCATGATTGCGCTTGTGCATCACCCGCTTGCGCTGGAGCCGGGCCTGTCGCCCGATCTTGCCACAGACCTGCACGCGCGCGAGCGGGCGAATTTGGCCTATGCAGCGCAGGTGGTCGTGCCCTCAGCGCATGTGGGCGGGCTGCTGCGCGACCAGTTCGGTGTGCCAGCCAGCCGCATTCATGTCGCCCATCCGGGCTTCCAGCCTGCGCCCCCGCGCGCCCCTGCCGCCACTGACGGGCCGCCGCTGATCCTGTCGGTCGGGCTGCTCTGCCACCGCAAGGGCCATGACGTGCTGTTGCGCGCGCTGGGTGCGGTTGCCGATCTGGACTGGCGCGCGGTGATCGTGGGCCGCCACCATGAGGCCGACCATGTCGCAGAATTGCAGGGTCTGCGCAGGGCGTTGGGCTTGACCGACCGTGTCATGCTGCCCGGTGAACTGGACGCCGACGCTTTAGCCGCGCTTTATGCCCAAGCCAGCCTGTTTGCGCTGGCCACCCGCTACGAGGGCTACGGCATGGTCCTGTCAGAAGCGCAACAGCATGGCTTGCCGGTGATTTCCTGCGCCACGGGGGCCGTGCCCGAAGCGCTGGACGGCAGTGGCCTGCTGGCCCCGCCGGGTGACGCGTCCGCCTTCGCCGCCCATTTGCGCGCAGTCCTCAGCGATGCTGACCTGCACGCGCGGCTAAGCGCGCAAAGCCTAGCGCGCGCCGCCTGTCTGCCCGGGTGGAAGGACACGGCCAGCATTCTGGCAGGGGCGGTCAAGGCTGCATTGTCACCGCAGGGTTAGCGCCATAGGCCATTGCTTCTGACACATGGCCCCGCCGAAGCAAGGCAATCGCGCCAAATACCAGAAACAGCAAAGCGGCGAGAAGGCATGGCAAGGAAGCTAGATGCCGCCCGGTGGGCTGCCGACAATGTGTTCGTATCAAGATCCTCTCTCGCAACGAATTCATGGTGCTGCGGCTAAGCTTAGCCATTTCGGCACTAATTGCATGTTTTGCCTGCGGCGCGGCTTTGCCCGACCCGGTTAGGCAACCAGCCCGAACCCGTCTGGCACGCGGTCGCGCCGGTCCAGAACCAGATCGGCCATGATCTGCGCCAGCGCCGGTGCCATGGCAAAGCCGATCTTGAAACCGCCGTTGAATACGAAATGCCCATCGCGGCCCGGCCATGCCCCCATCAGCGGGGCGCGCGATTGGGCGCGCGGGCGCACCCCGGCCCAGCGCGCGATGACTGCGGCTTTTGCCAGTTCGGGACAGGCGGCACGTGCACGGGCAAGAAGCGCCTCGCATTGCGCATCGGTCGTGTCGGGGGCGTCGAATTCGCGCTCGCTGGTGGACCCGATGGCAACTGTCCCATCGGCATGGGGCACAATATGCAGCCCTTCGGCAAAAACCTGCGGCAGGTTTGGGGCAGCATGGGCCAGAAGCAAGGATTGCCCTTTCACCCCGCCGCCCATGTTGCGGGCCAGATCGCGGGACAGGTCCGCCAGCCCCTCATACCCCGTGGCCCAGATCACGGTGCCGCCTTGGGGCGAGTCACCTTGTTCGACCGTCACACCTTGGGCGGACAGCGCCGCCACCAGCGCCGCGCCTGCCCGGCGCGGGTGCAGCCGCGCGGTCAATGTGTCATGCACCACAAAGCCCGAGGGCGCGTCCACCGCCAGCCCCGGCGCATCCGCCACGGGCAGCACGCGCCATGTGGCAAAGCCCTGCCACAGATCGCGGGCCTGCGCTTCGCGTGAGCGGGCCAGATCGACCGCGCCATGCGCCAAGGGCTGCACGCGCCCCGTGCGGGCATAGCCCGGATCGACGCCGCCGCGCGCGGCGATATCGGCCCAGTAGTGTTCGGCCATGCGCAGGGCTTCGAACTGCATGGCTTTCTTGGCGTTCCAGTTCTCTGGCACATGCGGGGCCAGCGCGCCGACAATCCCGCCGCTGGACCCGGCACCGGGGGCGCGCTTTTCGATCACCCGCACGCGCGCACCCCGGTCAGCGCAGGCCAGCGCCACCGTCAGACCGAAGACCCCTGCCCCCATGATCGTCACATCGGCCATTGTCATTTCCCTGCGTCCCCGCCATGACTTGCTGAACATGTGACATAAAGCAGACGCCCATGCAGGACCAGAGCGCAGAGTTGGAATGGCGGGACGGGACGATCCCGGTGGCGCGCCGGTTCGATGACCCGTATTTCTCGCTGGCCGATGGGCTGGCGGAAACAAGGCATGTGTTTTTGGCCGGAAACGACCTGCCCGCGCGTGCGGTCCCCGGTTTTCACATTGCCGAATTGGGCTTTGGCACCGGTTTGAACCTGCTGGCCACGGTTGCCGCGTCGCCCCCTGTCCCGATCCGCTACACCAGTTTCGAAGCCTTCCCCATGACCGCGGCTGACATGGCCCGCGCCTTGGCGGCCTTTCCAGAGCTGGAGGCAAGCGCGCTTGTCACCGCATGGGCCAGCGGGGCGCGCGCCTTCACGCTTGGCGCGGTGGCGGTCGAGGTGATCGTGGGCGACATCGCCACCACCCTGCCGGCATGGCAAGGCCGCGCAGATGCATGGTATCTGGACGGGTTTTCGCCAGCCAAGAACCCCGAGATGTGGGCACCAGAGATCATGGCAGAGGTCGCGCGCCACACCAATCGCGGCGGCACATTCGCCACCTACACGGCGGCAGGGGCGGTGCGCCGGGCTTTGGCGGATGCAGGTTTTAGCGTTACCCGCGCGCCGGGCTTCGGGCGCAAACGACATATGAGCCGGGGCATCCTGCCATGACCGAACAGGACACCACCAAGGGCATCTGGCTGATGGTCGCGGTCGCGCTGATCTTCGCGCTGCAAGACGCGTTCTCGCGGCATCTGGCGGGCGAATACAACGTGCTGATGATTATCATGATCCGCTATTGGTTCTTCGGGGCCTTCGTGATCGCGGTGGCCACGCGCAAGGCCGGGGGGCTGCGCCGCGCGGCAGCCACCAAGCAACCCATTGTCCAAGCTTTGCGCGGGCTGATTCTGGCGGCAGAGGTGTGCGTCATGGTCACGGCTTTCGTGCTGCTGGGCCTGACAGAGGCGCATGCCGTATTCGCGGTCTACCCGCTGCTGATTGCGGCGCTGTCCGGCCCGATCTTGGGCGAAAACGTCGGCTGGCGGCGCTGGGCCGCAATTGGCATCGGGTTCGTAGGCGTGCTGATCATCTTGCAACCGGGCTATGGCGTGTTCCAGATTGAAGCGCTTGTGCCCTTGCTGGCTGCGACCATGTTCGCGCTTTACGGGTTGCTGACACGCTATGTCGGGCGGCAAGACCCGGCGGCGGTCAGTTTCTTCTGGACCGGCACGGTGGGCGCGGTCGCCATGACCGCCGTGGGCATCTGGTTCTGGGAACCGATGGCGCCGGGCGATTGGGTCTGGATGGGGGCGCTTTGCGTCAGTTCCGCCTTCAGCCATTTCCTGCTGATCCGCGCCTATGAACTGGCAGAGGCCAGCGCGGTGCAGCCCTTTGCCTATTTGCAACTGCCCTTCGCGACCGGCTTGGGGATTATGCTGTTTGACGAAACCCTGCGGCTGAACGTGGCCCTTGGTGCGGCGGTCGTGGTCGGCGCGGGCGTGTTCACGCTCTGGCGCGCACGGCAAGCGGGCAAAGCGCCAAGTTAGGCGCGGGTCATGGGCGGCGCGCGTCGCGCCTACCCCTCGACCTGATCCAAATATGCGCCATAGCCCTCTGCCGCCATCTCCTCGCGCGGGATGAAGCGCAGTGACGCAGAATTGATGCAATAGCGCAAACCACCGCGGTCGCGCGGTCCGTCATTGAACACATGGCCCAAATGGCTGTCGCCATGCTTGGAACGCACCTCGACCCGCCGCATGCCAAGGCTGTTATCGGGCAGCTCTGTCACATGCTCAGGCTCGAGCGGTTTGGTAAAACTGGGCCAGCCGCAACCCGATTCGAACTTGTCGGATGACGCGAATAACGGCTCTCCCGAGACGATATCAACATAGATCCCCGCGCGTTTTTCGTCATTGTACGCCCCCGTCCATGGGCGTTCGGTGCCGTTTTCCTGCGTCACGCGGTATTGCTCGGGGGTTAGCGCATCGATCACTTCGGGGCGGCGTTCGTATTTGGGCATGGCTCTCTCCGGTTTCCATACTAGATTTAGCCCCGCCGCGCCCGCGTGCAAGGGTCTGGATTTCCGCCCTTGGCTGGTGCATAAGCGGGCAAACATGACCGGAACAGGTGCCCCATGAAATTCCTGCTGCGCTTACTGACATGGTGGAACACATCCACGCTGAACACCGCGTTCTTCACATGGCGTAACGGCGTGAAAGTGGGCGAAGACGATCAAGGCAATATCTTCTACCAAACGCGCGACAAGAAGAAGCGCTGGGTCATCTATAATGGCGAATCTGAGGCCAGCCGCGTCTCGCCTGACTGGCATGGCTGGCTGCACCATACATGGGACGAACCGCCAACCGACAAACCATTGCCCCACAAAGCATGGGAAAAGCCGCATCAGGAAAACCTGACCGGCACCGCGCTGGCCTATGCGCCCGCCGGGTCCATTCGTCGTGCGCAGCCGACCGAGCGCAGCGACTACGAGGCCTGGAGCCCGGAATAACCCCCATGCGTGCCCTTGTCCTAGCCATGGTCTGCGCTTTGGCACCCGCCACACTGCCCGCGCAAGACATTGCCATTCCCGGCCAGCCCGAACGCGTGCTGACCGGCGAAGGTGCAATGTTGCGCGGCTTGGACAAGGTAGCGGGCAACAGCCGCGATATTCGGCTGATGAATGGTGAAAGCGACATGATCGGTCATTTACAGGTCACGATGTCCGAATGCCGCTACCCCGATGACAACCCGACCGGCGAAGCCTATGCGTGGATAGAGGTGCAGGATACCCGCGCGGATGCCCCGCTATTTGCCGGGTGGATGATCGCCTCTAGCCCGGCGCTAAGCGCGCTGGATCATGCCCGTTACGATCTTTGGCTTCTTAGCTGCATCACGTCCTGAACGCTGGGCAGCGGGTGGGCGCGGATATCGGCCCGCAGTTTCAACGCCTGCGCCAGAGCTTTGCGATACTCCATGCGGGGAATTTCCACACCGCCCAAGCGGGCCAGATGGTCGTTCAGGTATTGCGTGTCGAACAGCACGAAACCGCAGCGCTTCAGATGCGCGACCAGATAGGCCAGCGCGACCTTGGACGCGTTGGTGCGGCGCGAGAACATGCTTTCACCGCAGAACGCGCCGCCAATGGCCAGCCCATAGATGCCGCCGATCAGGTCGTCCCCGTCCCGAACTTCCAGCGCATGCGCATGGCCCATGCGGTGCAGCGCGGTGAACAGGTCGTTGATCTCTGCATTTATCCAAGTGTTGTGGCGGTCGGCGCAGCCATCAATCACAGCTTCGAAATCGGTGTTCAGCGTGACGTGCCATGGCATATCGCGGATGTGTCGCGCTAGCGACCGTGACAGGTGAAAGCCGTCAAGCGGCATGATCCCTCTGGCGACCGGGTCGAACCAATACAGCACCCGCCCCTCGCGGCTTTCGGCCATCGGGAAGGTTCCCAACCGATAGGCTTCCAGCAGCATTCGCGGGGTCAGGCGCAGATCCATTGGGCCTAGAACTCGTCCGCGCGCACCTCGCGCGCCATGTGGTCCAGAACCGCGTTGACGAATTTCTGCTCGCGCGAGTCGGGGAAGAAATCGCCCGCCAGCGTGACGTATTCGCTTAGAATAATGCGGGCGTCGCGCTCTGTGGTCAGCAGCTCGGCCCCGGCGGCGCGGAACAGCGCGCGCAAGGTCGGGTCAATGCGGGCAATCGGCCATTTCGCCACCAGCGCACGGTCGGTCAACTGGTCGATGGCCGCCTGACGGTCCACGGCGGCTTCGACTACGCGGCGAAAGAAGTTGATATCGGCTTCGGCCCATGCCTCGCCCTCGACCTCTATGCCGATGCGATGGTCCTCGAATTCGCGCAGCACAGTGCCGATGGCACTGTCAGAGGCTTCCATCTGGAACAGCGCCTGCACGGCATAGAAACGCGCAGCGCTGCGCAAAACACGGCGGGCTTTGGAATCGAGCTTCATAGCTTGTCCCCGCCAGTCGCGATCTGGAATTCATCTGCCTTTGGCATGAAGCCCACGCTACGCTTCGTGCCGCCCCAGCGACGTGCCAGTGCGATCAGGTGCAACGCTGCGGCCGCAGCACCCCCGCCCTTGTTCTGGCCAGCGGCGTCGGCGCGAACCTCTGCCTGCGCGCGGTTTTCCACGGTCAGAATGCCGTTGCCAATGCAAGCCCCTTGCAAGCCCAGCAGCGTAATCGCGCGCGAACTGTCATTACAGACCGTGTCGTAATGCGTCGTCTCTCCCCGGATGACGCAGCCCAAGGCCACGAAGCCGTCGAAATCTGACATGCGAAACGCCTGCCCGATGGCGGTGGGCACTTCCAGCGCGCCGGGCACTTCGATGGTGTCATGGGTGCCGCCGACCGCTTCAATCTCTGCCCGCGCACCGGCAACCAGTTGATCGGCGATGTCCTTGTAATAGGGTGCCACCACGATCAGCAGTTTTGGGGCGCGGTCAAAGGACGGGCGCGGCAAGCTGTAATGGGATTCGTTTGCAGCCATGTCAGGCGCCTTTCCGGGGTGGGATTTTGCGGGTGCCGACAATGGACAGACCATAGCCTTCCAGCCCGACCACACGCGGGGTTTTGGAATTGGTCAGCAACACAAGGTCGTGCATGCCCAAGGATGACAAGATCTGTGCGCCAAGCCCGTATTGCCGCAAGGTCTGGGGCGAGGCATCGGACATCGCCATCTTCATATGCGTGTCGCGCAACAGCACCAGCACGCCGCGCCCTTCATCCGCGATCAACTGCATTGCGTCGGAAAACTCGCCCGCGCGGCCCGGACCACCGGTGCCAACCATGTCCAAAAGCGGATCGAACGCATGCATCCGCACCAGCACCGGGTCGGGCGTGGTGATGTCGCCTTTGATAAGCACGACATGCTCTGCGCCTTGGGTGGTGTCGGAATAGACCCGCATCTGCCATTCGCCCCCGAATTCCGAGGTGATGACCTGTTCCGCCATCTTGCGCACAAGGTTGTCGTGGCGGCGGCGATAGGCGATCAGGTCGGCAATCGTGCCGATCTTGATACCGTGTTTCTGTGCAAAGGCCACAAGGTCGGGCAGACGCGCCATGTCGCCGTCTTCTTTCATGATCTCGCAGATCACGCCAGACGGGTTCAGCCCCGCCAGCCGCGAGATATCGACCGCCGCTTCGGTATGGCCCGCGCGCACCAGCACGCCGCCATCGCGCGCGCGCAACGGAAACACATGGCCGGGCGTGGCAATATCGGCCGCGCCCTTGGACTGGTCAATCGCCACCGCCACGGTGCGGGCGCGGTCATAGGCGGAAATACCCGTGGACACGCCTTCGCGCGCCTCTATCGACACAGTGAAGGCGGTTTCATGGCGCGACGAATTGCTGGAGGCCATCAGCGGCAAGCCAAGCTGGTCAATGCGTTCGCCCGGCAGGGTTAGGCAGATCAGCCCCTTGCCATGGGTCGCCATGAAATTGATCGCCTCTGGCGTGGCCATCTGCGCGGGAATGACCAGATCGCCCTCGTTCTCGCGGTCTTCGTGGTCCACAAGGATGAACATCCGGCCCTTGCGCGCTTCCTCTATGATCTCTTCGGTCGAGGATATGGCGTCACGCCAGCTTTGCTCGACCTCGCCGGGCTTTTCATATTGCATCTTGCGCGCTTCCTTATCTGCCTTGCGGCCCAGATAGCCCAAAGCCGGGCCTTGGAAAAGGGGCATCGCGCCCGGCGCCAAGGTTAACGCGGCGTGCGCGCCGTTCAGCGTCGGTTTGCCCAAGACTGGCAAAACACAGCATCCCGCACCGGAGCTTGCCGCCATGACCAGCGTTCAAAACCTAGCCGAGCAGATCGTCGCCCGTGAAGGCGGTTTCGTCAATGACCCCGATGATCCGGGTGGCGCGACCAATTTCGGCGTAACCCTGCACACGCTGCGCCGCCTGCGCCCGCACCAGCAGGTCTGCGTGGACGATGTGCGCGCCCTGACCCGCGACGATGCCGTCACGATCTATGTCGAGCATTATTTCACCCGCCCCCGCATTGGCGATCTGCCCGAACCGCTATGGGCCACGGTGTTCGACATGTATGTGAACGCAGGGGCCAATGCGGTGCGCATCTTGCAACGCTTGTTGAATGAGATGGGGCAGGATGTGACCGTGGACGGCGTGATCGGGCCGCAAACGATTGCCGCCACGCATTGGGCTTTCGACATGGCCCCGAACCATATGGTCGATGCTTACGGCATTGCACGGCGAGACTATTACTACCGCATCGCCGACCAGCGCCCGGCCAGCCGCAAATTCGCACGCCGGCGCGATGGCGGCAAAGGCGGCTGGATCATACGGGCCGAAGAATTCATCAGCCCGCGCTACCACCTGACCGACGCGCAGCACCGCGCGCGCACCGGGGCATGGGCATGATCCGCTCACTCTTCGGGGCGCTGTTCGGGTCCGCGGGCGGCGCGCGCGCCCTAAGCGATGGTGTGACCAAGGTCGCCGAAGTGTTCCGCCCCAATGCCACCCGCGCGATGGAATTGGACCATGACGCCTATACCGCCGCCCATGCCAGCCATCTGGCCGAATTCCAATATGCGCGGCGGGGCAGGTTCGACACTTTCGTAAACGGGTTGAACCGTCTGCCCCGGCCCATGCTGGCCATCGGCACGCTGGCCTTGTTCGTTTACGCCATGGCCGACCCGGACGGCTTTGCCCGGCGGATGCAGGCTTTGGCACTGGTGCCAGAACCCTTGTGGTGGTTGCTGGGCGCGGTGGTCGCGTTCTATTTCGGCGCAAGAGAGGCGCATCATGCCCGTCTGGGCAAGTTCACACCACCGCCCCTGCCCCGCAAATTGCCCGACACAGCCCCCGGCAACCCAGCGCTGGCCGATTGGAAAGCCGCTCAGGACCCTTGACGCAGGAAATCTTCTTCCTCGCCGCTTGGGTCCAGCCCCAGTTCTTCCAACCCGTTTTCCAAATTCTCGGCCAGATGTGGCATGCCCAGCAGGTAATCTGCTGTGGGCGTGGTTGCTTCCGCTTCGGCGGTGGCGACGGCCTCGGCATATTCATCGGCCTCGAATGCGCCGCGCCCGATCCAAGCCACGGCGGTCAGGCTGGCCTGTTCATCCGAATTCAGCGCATCGATAAAGGCATGGGCCTCGTCCTCTCCGACCGCGCCTTCGCGGGCCAAATAGATGATATGCACAATCTTGCGCAGGCTGATTGAAAGCATCGCACCCTCCGTTCTTGAACGCTGATGATGGCGTATCGTCTGGGGCCGCGCAATCGCAATCGGCATCAAGCGCGCGGGCCGTGCCGCGCATTTTTCATGCTCGCGCCATATCTGTGCCGGATTCGGGCACGATACACAGGGGTGTCGCAACAGCAATCACAGTCGAAGGAGCGCACGAAACATGCCCTATGATACACATAATCGCTGGGTCCATGGCGTTCTGGCAGAGGCCTCGCAAGCCTTGCCCGCCCTTCCATGGTCACGCGCGGCGAAACGCGCCAGACGGCTGGCTGTAGCACGCTCACATTAACCAGTAGATTCCTGTTTTCGTAAGCATTGATTTTAACGAGTGATTTGACGTCAAATTTTGAGTGCGATTACCAAAGGCGCCCCCCTTTCGGGGCGCCTTTGTCCTGTTTGGATCACATCACATGTTGGTCGAGGGGCCGGGCTTCGATCACGACAAATGCCTGCGCCCAAGGATGGTCATCTGTAATGGTGACGTGAATCACCGCCCGATGGCCCGGCGGGGTCATCTGGCGCAGGCGGTCTTCGGCCCAGCCGGTCACATGCATGACAGGCTGGCCGCTGCGCAGGTTCGTCACCCACATGTCGCGCCAAGCAATGCCCATCGACAGCCCCGTGCCCAGCGCCTTGGAACAGGCTTCCTTCGCGGCCCAACGCTTGGCATAAACGGCAGGAGCATCGCCTTGTCGGGCAGCGCGCGCCAATTCGTCCGCGGTAAACACCCGGTTTCGGAACCGATCGCCAAAGCGCGCAAGCGTGCCCGCAATCCGGTCGATATTGGCAAGATCGCTGCCGATGCCAAGGATCATTGCCGTCTCAGTCGCGGGCCAGATTCATCAGGCGGCGCATTTCGGCCAGCGCGGCTTCCAGCCCTGTGAACACCGCCTCGCCAATCAGGAAATGCCCGATATTCAACTCTACCAGTTCCGGAATGGCCGCGATCGGGCCAACATTGTCGAAATTCAGCCCATGACCGGCGTGAACCTCTAGCCCGAGTTCATCGGCCAAGGCGGCGCAAACGAACAGGCGGCGCAATTCGGCATCGCGCGCGGCAGTGTTCCCGGCTTCCACATGCTCGCAATAAGCGCCGGTGTGCAATTCGACCACCTGCGCGCCAACGCGCGCGGCGGCTTCGATCTGGGCTTCATCGGGGGCCACGAACAGCGACACCCGGCTGCCAGCCGCGCGCAACGGGGCGATGTAGTCGCGCAGACGTGCCTCGTCGCCCGCCACGTCCAGCCCGCCCTCGGTCGTGCGTTCTTCGCGGCGTTCGGGGACAATGCAGATAGCCTCTGGCCGATGCGCCAACGCGATTGCGGCCATCTCGTCGGTCGCCGCCATTTCAAGGTTGATGGGAATGCTCACCGCCGCCTGAATGGCGGGCAGGTCCGCGTCGCGGATATGGCGGCGATCTTCGCGCAAATGCAGGGTTATGCCATCCGCCCCGGCGGCCTGCGCCAATTTCGCCGCACGCACCGGATCGGGCATCGCACCGCCACGCGCGTTGCGCAACGTGGCCACATGGTCGATATTGACGCCAAGGCGCAACATAGTGTCGGATGTGGAATCGCTCATCATCGTCCCCGCTGGTTTGGTGCCTAACATACGCCGCGCCATGGCAAACTCAATGGTGTGCGCTCAATTGCGCTGGCCGGTTTTCTGCGCCGCACGTCGGGCGCGCTCGAACCGCTTTTGCAGCTTGCGCTCGCGGCGAGCCCGGTAAGCGCGGATAATCGGCAGCGACACCGCATAGGCAATCACGCCAAAGATGCTGCCGACAACAAGCCCCCCCAGCATATAGGGCAAAAACACTTCTGCATAAAAGCTGCGTGTCTGCTCCCAGCTGGCCGTCGCTGGCGTGATCAGCGCATGAAGATTGGCCATGGTTTCGGTCCAGACACTCTTGAAGCCCGACATCACCCGGCGCGGTGTGGCCATATGCCCCTGCCCCAGAATGAGGCTGCCAGTTTCCATGGCGCCGACCACGATAAGTGGGAAGGTGAACGGATTGCCGAAGAACGTGCCCAAAAGCGCCGCCAAGATATTGCCGCGCAATACCCAGGCCAAGGCCGCCGCCGACAGAAAGTGAAACCCGAAAATCGGCAGGAAGGACACCATCACCCCTGCGGCAATCCCCTTGGCAATACGCTCGGGTCGGTCGGGCAAGCGGCGAAGGCGGTGCCAGACATAGCTGCCCGCCCGCTGCCAGCCCCCGTCAGGATAGGCCATGTTCTTCAACCACTGAAGAAAAGATCGAGGGCTGCGTCGTTTGAAAACCACCCGGTAAGCCTTGGTTTCGCGCCTGCTCTGGCGCGTTTAGGGTCGCTGTGAAGGATCGCGCACTCTGGCGATTTGCGCAACTGCCGTTTCGGCTTCAAGCGCGGTCATCACCTGATGCAGATGCGAAACGCCGCGCAGTTCCACCATAATACGCAGCAAGAAGAAATCCGGCTTGCGGTCCAAGAACCGCAGGTCCGAGATATTTGCCTTATGCTCGCCGATCAAGCTGCACACGCGGCCCAGAACGCCCGCGTCGTTGGAAATGGTCATTTCCAGCATGACCTCGTATACTGACGGGTGGGTGCCGTCCTGCCAGCGCAGTTCAACCCAGCGGTCGGCCTGATTGTCGAATTCCGCCAGCGCCTCGCAATCCATGCTATGGGCCACGACACCCTTGCCGCGATAGGTGATCCCCACGATCCGCTCGCCCGGAAGCGGCTGACAACAGGCGGCCCGCCGAAAGGACTGGTCCGCGGCAAGACCAACCACGGGGCGCGTGGCGTCCACCTCGGGCTCGACTTGCACACCTTCGGGATACAGCGTGCCGACCACTTTGCGCGCGCTGATCTCGGCAGAGCCGACCTGCGCGCGAAGTTCGGATTCAGACGCAATGCCCAACATGCGCGCGGCGGTGGCTATGGCTTTGCCAGTCATCTCGCGGCCAATCGCGTCGAACGCAGCGCGCAAAAGCTCCGTGCCAAGCCGCACGAAGCGTTCGCGGTCCTCGTCTCGCAAGGAACGGCGAATGGCGGATTTTGCGCGCCCTGTCACCACAAGGTCGATCCAGCTTGCCTGTGGGCGTTGCCCCTCGGCGGTAATGATGACCACCGATTGCCCGTTGCGCAGCCGCGTCCAAAGCGGCACGCGCAGCCCATCCACCTTGGCCGACACGCATTTGTCGCCAATGCGCGTATGAATCGCATAGGCAAAATCCAGCGGCGTCGCCCCGCGCGGCAGCTGGATTACATCGCCCTTGGGCGAGAAACAGAACACCTGATCGGAATACATCTCCAGCTTGACATGTTCGAGGAAGGCGCCGTGGTCCTCCTCGTTCTGCAAACCTTCGGTCAGCGTGGCGATCCAGCGTGCGGGGTCCACCGCGAAAGGGTTTTCCGACCGCGCGCCATCACGATACGCCCAATGCGCGGCGACACCCGCTTCGGCCACTTCGTGCATCTCGCGCGTGCGGATCTGGATTTCCACACGCTTGCCGTCGCGGCCCGACACCGTGGTGTGAATCGACCGATACCCGTTCGATTTCGGTTGGCTGATATAATCCTTGAACCGCCCCGGCACCGCGCGCCACCGCTGATGCATGATGCCCAGCACCTTGTAGCATTCGGCCACATCGCCAGTGATGATGCGAAATCCGTAAATGTCCGACAGGCGCGAGAACGCAAGTTCTTTCTCCTGCATCTTGCGCCAGATGGAATAGGGTTTCTTGGCGCGTCCGTAGACATCGGCCTCGACACCTGCGCGGTCCAACTCGGCGCGGATGTCGTTGCTGATGCGATGCACCACATCGCCCGCTTCGCGCTGCAAGGTGATAAACCGGCGCAGAATGGAATTGCGCGCTTCGGGGTTCAGCACGCGGAAGGACAGGTCTTCCAGTTCCTCGCGCATCCATTGCATACCCATGCGACCGGCCAGCGGCGCGTAGATATCCATCGTCTCGCGCGCCTTTTGCGCCTGCTTTTCAGGCCGCATGGAACGGATGGTGCGCATGTTGTGCAGCCGGTCCGCCAGCTTGACAAGGATCACCCGCAAATCGCGTGACATGGCGATCAAGAGCTTGCGGAAATTCTCGGCCTGCTTGGCTTCGGACGAGGAAAGCTGAAGATTGGTCAGCTTGGTGACACCATCCACCAATTCGACGATCTCGGTGCCAAATAGGCGCTCAACCTCTGAATAGGTGGATTTGGTGTCTTCGATCGTGTCATGCAGAAGCGCTGTGACAAGGGTCGCGTCATCCAGCCGCATTTCGGTCAGGATGGCGGCAACAGCGACCGGATGTGTGAAATACGGCTCGCCCGAATGCCGGAACTGGCCTTCATGCATCGCCTCGCCATAGGCCCAAGCCCTGCGCACAAGGTCTTGGTTGCAACCGGGATTGTAGTTGTGGATCAGGGCGATCAGGTCATCAACTGCGATCACCGGCACCTCTTGTGGCAAGGCCCGATAGGATGGGGCGAAACGGCCAAGGCGCGCGCCTTACCCGTTTTGCTGGCTGTGCACTTCCATCAAGGCGCGCAGCATTTGCTCTTCGCTCATGTCGCCGTCGGTCGGCTTGTCATCAGAGGACGCCCCCATCAACAGCGACATGTCGTCATCTTCGGGCAGATCGACCTCGATCTGGGTCTGCAAGCTTTCGATCAACCGCTCACGCAATTCATCGGCGCCTTGGGTTTCTTCCTCGATCTCGCGCAGGGCAACGACCGGGTTCTTGTCGTTGTCGCGATCGACAGTCAACGCGGCGCCAGCGGCAATTTCGCGTGCGCGGTGCGCAGCAAGAGCCACCAGTTCAAACCGGTTCGGGACCTTGTCAACGCAATCTTCGACGGTTACGCGTGCCATCGGTGCACTCCATATCAAGCTGGGCAGGAAGCGGCCTTCTACCGCCCAAGCAGACATAATACAAGGGCCGAATCATTCTGTCAGCGGTTGGATTTGCGCAAGCTCGGCAGGGTCCAGCGCAGCATGCATCTGGCGCACCGTCTGGCCTGTGACCGGATGCACCCAATCGGGCGCGACATCCATCAACGGGACCAGCACGAAACCGCGTTCATGCAGGCGCGGATGCGGCAGGATCAAGTCCTGCGGCGCGCGCACGGCCTGCGCTTCGGGCGCCAATGCGGCCCAATGGGCGTATCCGGCACGGTCGGGCAAGACTTGATCGCCATAGGCCAGAAGGTCGATATCAATCACCCGCGCCCCCCAGCGGACCTGCCGCACCCGGCCCATGCGGACCTCTATTTGGTGCAACCTGTCCAACACCTCTGACGGAGAAAGCGATGTGCGGCACCGCACCGCCGCATTCACGAAATCCGGCCCTGCGCCGGGAGGAAAACAGGGCGTGCCATAGAGCCGACTCTGTGATAGTACTGCTAAGGTTTCAGTAACCAATTCGGAAATAGCCGAAACCACCTGTCCTTTTGGGCTATCCATTTGCCCCGGCAAGTTGGCCCCAATTGCTACCAAGACCGAATTGCATTCTGTCACGTTCGTCACGATAATCTCCTTATGAATGTGCCGAACTGGGATACATAACATCCGGTTGTATAAGACCGCACTCAATAAGCGGATATCGGCACGCCACCCTTAAGGAAGTAGACATGTTTTACAAGGACGAGCGTCTTGCGCTCTTTATTGATGGTTCCAACCTATACGCTGCCGGCAAGGCGCTGGGGTTCGACATCGATTACAAGCTGCTTCGGCAGGAATTCATGCGCCGTGGCAAATTGCTGCGCGCCTTCTACTACACCGCGCTTCTGGAAAACGACGAGTATTCCCCCATCCGCCCGCTGGTGGATTGGCTGCATTACAACGGTTACAGCATGGTGACGAAAGCTGCCAAGGAATACACTGATTCCATGGGCCGCCGGAAGGTGAAGGGCAACATGGATATCGAACTGGCGGTTGACGCAATGGAACTTGCGCCGCGTCTGGACCATGCAGTGCTGTTTTCCGGCGATGGCGATTTTCGCCCGCTGGTGGAATCGCTGCAACGTCAGGGCGTGCGTGTTTCTGTCGTGTCCACCATTCGCAGCCAGCCGCCGATGATCGCGGATGAACTGCGCCGTCAGGCCGACAATTTCATCGAGCTTGACGAATTGCGCGATGTTATCGGCCGCCCCCCGCGCGAGCCGCGCTATGATGCGCAATCCGAACGCGCCGAGGTCGAATAAAGCACCCAAAAGCCCGCCTTTCGGCGGGCTTTTTTGGCCCGTTTACGCAGCCCCGGCTAAAACCCAAGGGCGCGGCGCAGCAGGTTCAGCCCCAGAAACACCATCATGACCAATGTCCAGCGCCGGAAGCGCGCGGCATCCAGACGGTCCTGAATGCGGTATCCGATGGCCAAGCCCAACATCGCAGGCACCACCAACAACGCCGAGAAAGCCAGACTCTGCGCCGTCAACACGCCCGATGCCGCATGTCCTGCCACCATGGCCACCGCCCCCACGAGGAACACCACGCCAAGAATGCGAACCATGTCGTGCTTGGACGTATCGAGCGCGATCAGATAGGCCATGATGGGCGGCCCCCAGACCCCGGACAATCCGCCATAGGCCCCGCCAATGGCCCCGCTAATCCACTGCCCACGGCGCCGATGCGCGACCGGCACCACGATTGTCTTGCCAGCAAGTTGCGACAGCGCAAACAGGCTGATCGGAACACCAAGGATTGCCAGCAAGATCGGCTCTGACACGAAAGGAACAAGCTGCGCGCTGACCAGCAGGAGCAGCACCATCACCAGCAACATCCGCCAGAACACTTGCACAGAGCCCAAAGCCGCGCGCCAGCCTTGGCGCAAGGCTTGGCTAAGGTTGGTAATAAGCGTGGGCAGGATCAGCCCGGCCAAAGCCAGTTCCACAGGCATCAGGCTGCCCAAGCCAGAGATCATGATCATCGGCATGGCAAAGCCCAGCGCACCTTTGACCACCCCGGCAAAAAGCGTGATTGCAACCGCACCCGCAAGCATGGCGACCGTCAAGACATCTGGCAGAAGTGCAAACATTTGGCAGGCTTCCCCATTTTTTGATATGCTATACAGGTGAAGCATCGGCGCTGCACGCCCGAAAAGCGGTGCGACATTTTTGGCAAGTTTTGCCGCATCGATTGAATTTTTCTTGCTCTGGCGTAGCGAAGGCTCTATGTCATGCTGCAACTGCAAAGATTGATCCCAACCAAATGTGGAGAGTGACCATGCCCCATGATGGCCAGACAGTGCCCACGACCCTGCTGCCCGACCTGCTGGCGCTGACACGCGCCGCGATTGCCCCGGCAGAGGCTGTGCTGGGCAAAGCGACCGAGGCGCTGCGCAGCCGCGTGGCCCCGGCGGGCAAGGTCGATGCAACCCTGCTGGAAGCGGATCAACACGCGGCACATGGGCTGGCTTGGCTTGCGACCTATGTCGAAAGTCTGCGCCAGATGCAGGCTTGGGCCGATGCGCTGCACACCGAAGGCCGCTTCGGAGAGATGGAAGCCCTGATCCACCAGATCGCTTTTGGCGAATATCTGCAACAGATCGCCGGTGGCATCCCGATGAACCAAGGCGAAATCGTGCGCATGGCCGATATGGGCTTGGACTGGACCGACCTGTCGGAATTCCAGACCGACGCGGTGCGCAGCCTGCGCGAAAGCGGCAACACAGATGCCGCGCGCCTGCGTCTGGTCGCGCTGATGCGCGAGAACCATGGCCGCGCGACCTTTGGCGCAACCGGTCTGGATGAAGAACTGGAAATGATCCGTGACCAGTTCCGCCGCTACGCGGACGAACAGATCGTGCCCCACGCGCATGAATGGCACCTTAAGGACGAATTGATCCCGATGGAGGTCATCGAACAACTGGCCGAAATGGGCGTGTTCGGCCTGACCATTCCGGAAGAATTCGGCGGCCTTGGTATGCCGAAATCCGCCATGGTGGTTGTGTCGGAAGAACTGTCGCGCGGCTATATCGGCGTGGGCAGCCTTGGCACCCGGACCGAGATTGCCGCCGAATTGGTCATCTGCGGCGGCACGCAGGACCAAAAAGAGCATTGGCTGCCCAAACTGTCCTCGGGCGAGATTTTGCCCACCGCCGTGTTCACCGAACCCAATACCGGGTCCGACCTTGGCGCATTGCGCACCCGCGCGGTCAAGGTGGGCGATGATTGGGAAATCACCGGCAACAAGACATGGATCACCCATGCCGCGCGCACCCATGTCATGACCGTGCTGGCGCGCACCATCCCCGACACGCAGGATTATCGCGGGTTGTCGATGTTCTTGGCCGAAAAAGAGCCGGGCACCGATGAGCACCCCTTCCCCACCCCCGGCATGACCGGTGGCGAGATCGAGGTGCTGGGCTACCGCGGCATGAAGGAATACGAACTGGGCTTCGACGGCTTCAAGGTGAAGGGCGAGAACCTGCTGGGCGGCGTCGAAGGCCAAGGCTTCAAGCAGCTTATGCAGACCTTCGAGTCCGCCCGCATCCAGACCGCTGCCCGCGCCATTGGCGTGGCGCAAAACGCGCTGGAAGTGTCGATGCAATATGCCGAAGACCGCAAGCAATTCGGCAAATCATTGATCGAATTCCCCCGCGTGGCCAGCAAACTGGCGATGATGGCGGTGGAAATCATGGTCGCGCGCCAGTTGACCTATTTCAGCGCCGCCGAAAAAGACGCCGAGCGCCGCTGCGATCTGGAAGCGGGCATGGCCAAGCTGCTGGGCGCGCGGGTGGCATGGGCTGCCGCCGATAACGGTTTGCAGATCCATGGCGGCAACGGCTTCGCGCTGGAATACCAGATCAGCCGCATCCTGTGCGACGCGCGCATTCTGAATATCTTTGAAGGTGCCGCCGAAATTCAGGCGCAGGTCATCGCCCGCCGCCTGCTGGGCTGACCTTCACGAAACCGAAAACACCATTCCCCGCAAGACGTTGCGGGGATTTTTACACCGCCTTCGCGCCGGTTAAATCCAGCATCCAAGGCGTGCCGAACCGGTCGGTGAACATGGCAAATCGCTCGGACCACATGGTTTCGGATGGCGCCATGGCAATGTCGCGCGCATCTTTCGCCAAAAGATCGTGCAACCGGTCGAACTCGGCCAGCGATGTCACCTCTATATGCAGCCGCATTCCTTGCGGGCGCTCGTAATACTCCGCCGGGTTGTCAGAGGCGTAGATCATACCCCCATCAGTCTGCACCGCCATATGCATGATCATCTCGTCGCCGCCGGGCATTTGATCCTCTGGCGGGGCATCGGAATTGCGCATAACGGCAACCACCTTGCCGCCGAGCCCGTCTGCATAAAGCGTCATCGCTTCAAAACAATCACCTTGGAAAAACAGATAGGGTGTAGGGTGCATGGACAACCCCCCGGAAATAGAGGCCTAGCCTAGCACGATATGCGCGTTTTAGGACGTGAAACTAAAATCCGGCAAACTGTCGAGCGCGGCTTTCAGCTTGTCGCCCCAATCTTGTGACACGGATTGCAGATATGGGTCATCCAGCGCAATCCGCCCGGTGCGCCCGGTGGTCAGGCTGTCGGCGGGATAGAAATGATAATCAAACGGCGCGCCCACACTTAGATTGGCCTTCACGGTGGAATCGAAGCTGACCAGAAGCAGTTTCATCGCCTCCTCAAAGCTCATACCAGCGTCAAACGCCCGCACAAGGATGGGACGGCCATATTTGGTCTCACCAATCTGGAAGAAGGGTGTGTCGGTGCTGGCTTCGATAAAGTTACCTTCCGGATAGACAAGGAACAGGCGCGGCGGGCTGCCCTTGACCTGACCGCCGACCAGAAGCGTAGCCTTGAACGCAGATTCAGATTGCAGGCCGCCGGAACTGTGCTGGCCGATCACCTCGCGCAGGGTTTCGGCCACCATGCGCACCGCTTGGAACATGGACGGCACGCTCAAAAGCGCAGGCGTGCGCTCGTCGGGTGATTTGGCGCGCTCTTGCAGCAGGCTGACCACGGCTTGTGTGGTGGCCAGATTGCCTGCCGACATAACCGTGATGACGCATTCGCCGGGGTTTTCCCAGATCGTCATCTTGCGAAAGGTCGAGATATTGTCCAACCCGGCATTGGTGCGGGTGTCGGACATAAAGACCAACCCGCGCTCAAGCACCATACCCACACAATAGGTCATGCCCGTTATTCCTTGTTACCTATGGGCGCTACTGTTGCGCGACATCTATGCAAACGCTCAACGATTCTGCCGATCCGCCCGCATATCGCCCAGATACAGGCGCGGCTTCGGTATAGTCCAGCCCCGTCGCAACGCGCACATAGCGCATGTCGGGCGATTGCCCGTTCGATATGTCAAAACCCACCCAGCCCAAGCCATCGACATGCGCTTCGGCCCAAGCATGCATGGCGTCTTGGGCGGTCTGGTCATCCAACATCAGGTAGCCAGAGACATAGCGCGCGGGCACACCCAGACGGCGGGCACAGGCGATGAACACATGGGTATGATCCTGACAGACACCGCGCTCGGCCGCGATCGCGTCTTCCGCGCTCCAACTGGATTCCGAGGCACCGAGTTCATAGGCGATCCGCTCTCGAATGCCCGCGGACAGCTCGTGCAAGCCGGCAAGGTCGGCGCCCGCCCCGATATCGCGCGTCAATGCCCGGACACCTGCACGGGCCATCGTGCGCGGTGTTTCGCGCAGGTATAGCCACAAGGGCGCAGGCCCCCGATGCGGGCCGACAACGCCAGAATCGTCGGATAACTCCACCTCCCCGCGGCTGGTCACGGACAAGGTCTGCGTGCCGGGCTCGAAACTAACCAGTTCGACGATATTGTGATGGTGGTCTAGGTAGCTCACTTCCTTGATCCCGCCGGTCACGTCAATTTGCCAGTTCAACACATTCTGAAATCGCGCCGCTTTCGGCGTTTTTCGCAACTGTTGCAGACCGTAGCTGACCGGGGTTTCAAAAGAATAAACTGTCTGATGTTCGATTTTCAGGCGCATGGCACTCACTGGTAAAAGCGGAAGTCGATCTCGATCTGCCGGGCGATCAGGCCCAGTTGACCAAGGATTTCCTCGATGAATTCATGCAGGCCGCATTCGAACACGGCACCGATGTCATGGCTTAGATACTGGCGTTCCAGATGGTCAACCATAGCCATAGAGGGCAATTGCCCGTCCACCCCCTTGTGCAGGTAGCGCAGGTTAGAGCGCAGTTTATCCACGCAAAACGCCAAGGAGCGCGGCATCCGCTTGTTCAGGACAAGGAATTCCGTAATCTCTGCCGGGCCGCCGCCCGCGCCATATTCCATGCGAAAGCCGCCGCGCGCCGACACTGCGCGCAAGATGGTTTCCCACTGCACATTGTCCAAAGACGTGCCCACCGCGCTGACAGAGGGCAAGAGCACATAATATTTCACGTCCAGAATGCGGGCGGTATTGTCGGCGCGTTCCAAGAAGGTGCCAAGGCGCACGAAATCATAGATTTCATTGCGCAGCATGGTGCCATGCGTCATGCCGCGCACAAGCGAGGTGTGCTGGCGGATATCGCGCAGCACATCGGGCAGGTCGCGCTCGGACACTTTGCGCGCCAGCTTCTCGCGGATGCGCATATAGGCGGCATTCGTCGCGCTCCAGACTTCGCCGGTCAGGGCGGTGCGCACCAAACGCGCGTTTTGCCGCGCGGATTCGATGCAGGACAGCACAGAGGACGGGTTCGCCTTGGAGCGCAGCATCCAATCCACTGCCGCATCGCGCGTGACCGCATCATATTCGCGGTCAAATGCGGATTTCACGCCCCCCGCTTGCAGAATGGATGTCCATTCGCTGTCACCTGCTTCCAGACGGGTCAGGGCAATGCGCTGGCCTGCTTCGATCAGGCGGGCGGTGTTTTCGGCGCGTTCAAGATAGCGATACATCCAGAACAGGCCGCCGGCGGTTTTTCCTAGCATTGCGTTACTCCTCCAGCACCCAAGTGTCCTTGGTGCCCCCGCCTTGGCTGGAATTGACCACCAAAGAGCCCTTTTTCAGCGCCACCCGCGTCAGACCGCCGGGGGTAATTTTAACCCCTTCGGGGCTGACCAGCACGAAAGGCCGCAGATCGACATGGCGCGGCGCAAGGCCAGAGCGCGCAAAAATCGGCACGGTCGATAGGCTGAGCGTGGGCTGCGCAATGTAATTTCCGGGCCGCGCTTTCAGCTTGCGGCGGAATGCGGCGATTTCCTTCTTGCTGGCGGTTGGGCCGATCAACATGCCGTAGCCGCCGGAACCGTGCACTTCCTTCACCACCAGATCTGCCAGATTATCCAGCACATAGGCCAGATCACCGGGTTCCGAACAGCGCCATGTCGGCACGTTCTGCAACAAGGGCCGCTCGCCCGTGTAGAATTCGACAATATCCGGCATGTAGCTGTAGATCGCCTTGTCATCGGATATGCCCGTGCCCGGCGCGTTGGCTATGGTGATGCCGCCCGCGCGATACACATCCATGATGCCGGGAATGCCCAGCGCGCTATCGGGGTTAAAGTTCAGCGGGTCCAGAAATTCGTCATCCACCCGGCGATAGAGCACATCAACCGGCGTGTAACCGCGTGTGGTGCGCATGGCGACGCGCCCATCGACCACGCGCAGATCGTGGCCTTCTACCAGCTCAACCCCCATCTGGTCGGCCAAGAACGCATGTTCGTAATAAGCGGAATTGTAGATGCCCGGTGTCAGCACCGCAACCACGGGTTTGCCCGATGTCCCCGATGGCGCGCAAGCCGCCAGCGAACGGCGCAGGTCCAGCGGATAGTTTTGCACCGGGCGCACCCGGTTGCGCGAAAACAGTTCCGGGAACATCTGCAACATCGTCTCGCGGTTTTCCAGCATGTAGCTGACCCCCGAGGGCGTGCGCGCATTGTCTTCCAGCACAAAGAATTCGCCGGGGCCTGTGCGCACAAGGTCGATCCCCACGATATGCGTGTAAACACCGCCGGGCGGCTGCACCCCGATCATCTGCGGAAGATAGGCTTCGTTGGCCGCAATCATTTCTTCGGGCAAACGTCCTGCCTTCACGATCTCTCGATTATGGTAGATATCGTGCAAGAAAGCGTTGATCGCCCGCACCCGCTGCTCGATTCCACGCGACAGTTTGCGCCATTCATTGCCAGAGATGATACGCGGGATAATGTCGAAGGGGATCAGACGTTCTTCGGCCTCTGCCCGGCCATAGACATTGAAGGTAATGCCGGTCAGGCGAAAAATCTCTTCAGCCTCGCGTTGCTTGGCGCGCAAGCGTGCGGGGTCTTCTTCGGCGAACCATTCGTGGAAATCTTGGTATGGGCTGCGAAGGGTCGCATCATGGCCCCACATCTCATCGAATGTTTCCCCATCACTCATGAACGAACCCCTCTGTCCGATGCCCGTTGGCAAGCACGCCCTGCCCACTTAGTGAACTGTTCATCACCTTTGATGGGTTGTAAATGCCCATGCGCCGTGTTTCCCCTTTGCGCGAAAAAACGGCACGGCTTGCCAAAGAATTCGGCAATCCCGTTACTGCAACCCTACTGCCCGCCCCGCGCCGCCCAGCACAGACGGCCCGATCAAGGCGGCATTCGGTATAATTGTCATCGTTTTGTTACAATAATTCATGAAACAGTTGCATGTGTCTCAAATCCATAGCCAAGCCTCGTTGCCGCCCTGACAAAGCACCCGCATTCCGCCCCGCGCGCCCTGTCGCCCCGCGCCCAAAAAGTTAGACGCCATGTCGCCAACAGCTTTTACCGCCCTGCTTGAAGCCTTCAACGAACCGGTCCTTGTGGTTCGGCAGGATGGAACTGTCGAAACCGCGAACACCGCCGCGCTGGAATTGTTCGGCAAACGGATATTGGGCGCGCAGCTTCGGGCGCTGCTGCGCCAACCGGATGTGACCGCCTTGCTTGAGCGCATGATCGCAGGCGCGGAACAGGGCGCCGCCGCATATGCGACCTCTGACTCGAGTGTCGAACGGCACTGGCAGGTCACCGCCCGGCGCATGGATGCTCAGGCTTTCGTGGTCAGCCTGCGTGACACGTCAGAATTGGAAGCGGCCGAAGCACAGCGGCGCGATTTCGTGGCCAATGTCAGCCATGAATTGCGCTCGCCGCTGACGGTTCTGGCGGGATTTCTGGAAACCCTGCAAGGGGCTGCCGCTGATGATCCGCAAGCGCGCACGGAGTTCTTGTCGATCATGCAGGCCGAAACCGAACGCATGACCGGGCTTGTGGCGGACCTGCTGTCACTGTCACGGGTCGAGGCCAGCGCCCGCATCCGCCCGCGAGAGCCTGTTGCAATTGACATGGTGCTGCATGCGACCTTGGCCGCGCTGCGCCCGCAGATAGAACAAGCGGGCCTGAATGTGACATGCGACCTGCCCGACGACCTGCCCCCGGTGCCGGGCGATTACGATCAGCTTGTGCAAGTTTATCACAACCTTGTGGAAAACGCCCTGAAATACGGGGCCGATGGCGGCGAGATAGAGATTACCGGCGTGATCGTGCCGCGTTTGCCGGGGCTGGATGGCCCTGCCCTGCGCCTTGCTATCCGCGACCATGGCGAGGGGATTGACCCGATTCACATCCCCCGCCTGACCGAACGCTTCTACCGGGTGGACCGCGCGCGCTCGCGCCAAAGCGGCGGCACCGGACTGGGGCTGGCCATTGTCAAACACATTCTGGGGCGGCATCGCGGACGGCTGATTATCCGCAGCCATCCCGGCGAAGGCTCGACTTTCGAAACCATTCTGCCGCTAAGCTGACAACTGTCACGCAAACGTCACATATAGGCGTTAGGGCTGCACCACGCAAAAGGATTCACCTCATGGAACCGCATATCGCCTCTGCCTTTGATAAGGATTTGGAAACTATAAACCTGAGCGTTCTGCAAATGGGCGGACAGGTTGAAGCCGCGATCCTAGATGCCGCGCGCGCGCTGGAAAGCCGCGACGAGGAACTGGCACAGGTCGTGGTGGACGGTGACAAGGCAATTGATGCCGCCGAAGAAGAAATCAACAATCAGGTCGTGCGCCTTCTGGCGCTGCGCCAGCCGCAAGCGGGCGATCTGCGCACCGCCGTCGCGGTCATGAAAACCGCGGGCGATCTGGAACGCTTGGGCGACTATGCCAAGAACATGGCCAAGCGCGTGCCGGTTCTGGCCGCCAGCCCAATCATTGACGGGGCCGCGGGCGCCCTGCGCCGTCAGGCCCGACTGGTCGGCCAGATGTTGACCGACATGCTCGACGCTTTCGCGCGCGGCGACACCGATCTGGCGCGCGATGTCATCACCCGCGATGTCGAGGTTGACGACATGACCAATGCGCTGTTCCGTGAGTTCATCACCCATATGATGGAAGACCCGCGCAACATCACGCCCTGCCTGCATTATGTGTTCATCGCCAAGAACATCGAACGCATGGGCGATCTGGTCACGCATGGCGCGGAAAACATTATTTTCGTGACCGAAGGCGAAACCGGCATCGAACGCGACAAGGGGCATTCCACCGCCACCATCGCCGCGCCCAAGGACTGAAACAGATGGCCGACGCAGATACGCCGCTGGTGCTGATCGTCGATGACGAACTCGCCCAGCTTGCCCTACTTAGCTACAACCTGAAAGCCGCCGGGTTTCGGGTTGCAACGGCCAAAGATGGGGATGAGGCGCTTCTTGCGGTGGCCGAACAGGGGCCTGACGTGATCTTGCTGGACTGGATGCTGCCGCGCCTGTCGGGGCTGGAAGTCTGCCGCCAGCTCAAGGCCACGCCCAGCGGGCGCGAAGCCGCGATCATCATGGTCTCTGCCCGCTCCGAGGAAGCCGACCGCGTGCGGGGGCTGGAAACCGGGGCGGATGACTATATCGTGAAACCCTATTCCGTGGCCGAACTGGTTGCGCGTGTGCGTGCCAATTTGCGCCGCTTGCGCCCCACGGCCTCGGGGCAGGCGCTGCAAGTGGGCGATATCCGGCTGGACCCGGACAGCCACCGCGTAACACGCGGCGAGCAGGTGCTGCATCTTGGCCCGACCGAGTTTCGCCTATTGGGCGCGCTGATGGAACGCCCCGGCAAAGTCTGGACCCGCGAGGCGCTGCTGGACCGTGTCTGGGGCCGCGACATCTATATCGACACCCGAACGGTCGATGTGCATGTCGGGCGCCTGCGCAAGACCCTGCTGTCGCAAGGCGGCGAAGACCCGATCCGCACCGTCCGCGGCGCGGGCTACGCGATGGGCTGACCGCTTGGTGCAGCTTCGCCCCGCTGGCATGGCAGATGCCCCTGTCCTTGCCGCCCTATCGGTCGAAACATGGTTGAACACCTATATCCGTGCGGGGCTTGGCCCGGTTATGGCGGAGTATGTTCTGCGCGAATTCAGCCCCGAGGCCATGGCGCAGGCCATCAGCGCCGAACAGATCACGGTAGCGCAGGGCGATGGCGGCATCACCGGCTATGCCCGCGCGCGGCACGATCAGGCCGCACCGGGCGGAGGCTGTGTAAAAACCCGACCATATCTGCGAGTTTGAGTGCGGAAATAGCGTGGGACGCGATTTGCGGCCGAATTGGTCGCAAACCCTTTTCTGGGCGCATTTGGGTGCGAAGAGAGCAGATTTGGGGACGATATCGGTAATTATCGACAGGCATTCCCCCTTTCACCCCGGGATTGCGACCATCAGCCCCTTGATCCCGACCAAGGCGACCATTCGCTTGATGTTGTAGGCCAGCACATTCAGCGCCATTTCGGTACCCACGCCACCCAGCCGCCGGGTCAGGAAATGGCAGGGTCCGGTCCAGGACTTGATTGTGCCGAACGGATGTTCAACCGTTGAGCGGCGCACATTCATCGGGGCGGCCGGGCTGCGGCGGCGGGCATTCGAGGCTTCGACCAGATGTTCATGTTCCCATCTTGAGACCCGCCGCTCATATCCTGTGGTGCAACGTTTCTTGATCTCGCAACTCTTGCAGGCGTTTGTCCAGTAGCGCCGCATCTGCAGCCCCTGCTGTTCGGTGGTGGTGCGATGCGTCAGCGCCTGCCCAGCTGGACAGCGATAGACATCATTCTCATGCTCATACGCGAAATCGGCCTTCACAAAACGTCCCTTTGAGCGGGCGCCGGATGTGTCCGATCGCGGCACAGTCGCGGTGATGCCGGCCTTGTGACAGGCGAGAATTTCAACGCCGCTGAAATATCCTTTGTCCGCGATGATGTGCAGCTCCTCACGCTGCAATGCAGCTTTTGCCTGTGTGGCCATCTTTGTGAGCAGGTCCCGGTCATGCCCCTTGTTTGTGACCTCATGCGCGACAATCAGATGGGTTTCGGCATCAACCACGCTCTGGACGTTGTAGCCGACATGCCCGCTGTGCTGCGCGCGTGTCGCCATGGCGCGCGCGTCAGGGTCGGTCAGTGATATCTGCCCGTCAGGCGCATCGGCCAGTTTCTCTTCCATCGCTAGCAGGCGCTCGATCTCTTTGCAGATGCGGTGATATCGGCCGGTCAGATGCGCGGCACGCTCGGCGCGCGCAGCACCGGTTTCCTGACGATCAATCCGGTCGGCCTCCTCGATATAGCGGCCAACCTCGGCTTCCAGATGCGCCATGCGGCTGGCGATCTTGCCCTTGGTGAAGTTCCGGTCGCGATTGTTGACCGCCTTGAACTTGCTACCATCGACGGCCACGACCTCGCCCTTTAGAACGCCGATCCGGCGGCACAATTCAACGAATTTTGCGCAGGTCTTGCGGATGGCCGGCCCGTTCTGACGCCGGAACTCCGCGATGGTCTTGTGGTCGGGCACCAGCCGACCGGTCAGCCACATCAGCTCGACATTGCGCCCTGCCTCGCATTCCAACCGGCGGCTCGACGGGATCCGGTTCAGATAGCCGTAGATGAACAGTTTCAGCAACACTGCCGGATGATACCCAGGCCGCCCCGTGCGCGCAGCGGCATGGCGTTGAAACCCAAGCGCGCCCAGATCAAGCTGGTCAACGAACAGATCGACCACGCGAACAAGATGATCTTCCCCGATCCAGTCATCCAAGCGCTCAGGGAAAAGCGTCGTCTGATCCCGGCTGATGCCCTCAATGAAACCTGCCATCCGAACCCTCCAAACCATGGGTAAGCATAGCATAAATCTGGGTTTTTACACAGCCTCGGCGGGGAGTGTTACGGCACCGAACTTGTCACGCTGTATATTCGGCCCGCCATGCACCGGCGGGGCATTGGGCGGGCCTTGCTGTCAGAACTTGCAACACAGGCTGGGCATAAAGGCAGCCCCGCACTGTGGCTCACGGTAAATTGCAAGAACCAGCACGCGCAGGCCTTTTATGCGGCAAATGGTTTCGCGGTCGCCGGCAACACCAATTTCATGCTGAACGGCCAAGCCTACCCAAATTACCTGCTGCGGCGCGACCTGACCCTCACCGGGTAACGCCGCCGCACCCGTTGCACCAGCAGCACTGCCGCGCCCAAGCCAAGCCCCAGCGCCAGCACCAATCCCGACCAGTCCACGACGATCGGGATCAACGCGTCAAGGCGTCCGGCAAAAGCGTAGCCCAGCCCAACATAAAGCGCGACCCAGACCGCTTCTCCCAAAGCGCCCCAAAGGGTGAACCGTTTGCGGGGCAGATCCGCAGCGCCTGCGATCAGGTTCACATAAGGCCCCAAGGGCGAGAACAGCCAGCGCGACAGGAACACGCCTATCCCGCCATGGCGCAGCACCGTGGCCCGCGCCCGCGCGATCACCCGCGCCCGCGATGGGCGGTTTTGCAGCCTTGCGATCAGCGTCGCACCCCCGGCCCGGCCAATCTGGAACCCGGTCTGATCTCCGATCATCGCGGCGATCCATGACACTGCCAGCACCTGCCACAGCATGAAATCGCCCGAAGCGGCAAAAGCGCCCGCGCCCAGCATCAGCACAGAGGCCGGGATCGGCAGCGCAATGCAGGACAGAAAGACCGAGGCGGCGACCACCCACAGCCCGTAATTGGACACAAGTGCAAACAATGTGTCCGTCACGGCACAGGCTCTGCCCGGTGCGCGGCAATATCCGCGCGCAACTCTTCCAGCAACAACGGCAGCGGAATATTCTGTGCCTTGGCCAGTTCCGCCAAGGTGATCCGCCGAGCGGGTCCGTCCGGCCCAAGCATCAGGCTTTGCCAGACCACCTCTGACGGCACATCCCACGAATGCGCGACAAAACGCGGGGTCATCCAACCGGCCAAATGCGGATCGGATGGGACCGCGCCCCAGTGCGAAACCGCGATGGCCAAGCGCAACGCCGCGATCAGCGCCACGACAAGCGCGGCACCGATAACCAATGTCACGACCGGTGCGCGGCGCCACAGGTGGTGTATCCTGCGGCCAAACGTTGGGCTGCGCCGGGTCATGGCGCGCAGGGCACGACATGACCCACATGTCGCGCGGGCGCCCCGGCCTTGGCGAGTTCCGCCAACACGGCCTCTGCCTGCGCTGCCGGGACCGCCGCCAACAGCCCGCCGCAAGTTTGCGGGTCGACCAGCAGATCGGCCAGCGGCCCGTCCCATTCGGGCCGAAGCGCCGCGCGGTTGGCAGGCGCAAGGGTGGACTGCACGCCTTGCCGCGCCAGCCCCTCTGCGCCTTCCAGCACCGGCAAATTGGCGTGGTCAAGCGTTGCGGTCAGCCCCGCGCCCAGCATCTCGGCCAAATGCCCGGCCAGCCCAAAGCCGGTGACATCGCTCATGGCGCGTGCAACCGGCGCAAGGATCGCGGCATCGCGCCCCATGGGCCGGGCCATGTTGGCCACGCAATTTGCCCAGACAGGGCCCAGCAAGCCCGATTTGGGGCGCGTGATCTGCATTTCGGCGGCAAGGATAATCCCGGTGCCCAGTGGCTTGGTCAGGATCAGCGCATCGCCCGCCTGCGCGCCGCGCTTGGTCACGGGGCGGTCACAGCACCCGGTTACGGTGAACCCCACCGTCAACTCGGCCCCCATGGTCGTATGCCCGCCTCCCAAGGCAGCCCCCGCCGGGCCAAGCACAGATTGCGCGCCCTCCAAAATCTCTGCCAGCATGCGCTCTGCGACCGTGTCGGACGCGCGCGGCAGGATGATCTGCGCCAGGGCCAGCTGCGGCGCAGCCCCCATGGCCCAGATATCGCCCAAGCTGTGAATGGCCGCCAGCTGGCCCATGCGCCACGGATCGCCCAGAAAAGCGCGCAGATGGTCGGTGGATAAAACCTGCACGCCTTGTGGCCTGCGCAGAATAGCGGCGTCATCGCCAGGCGACAGATCGGCACTCTGCCCCGGCAGGCATGCCAGCCCCCGGCCCAGCGCACCTGCGGGCAATTTCGCCCCGCAACCGCCGCACATGGGCTTTGCGCCCATCACCGCGCCCAGATCGCGCGGCCGCAAGTCGGGCAGCTTGGGCGCGGGCATGGCGGGATAGTCGCGGAACTTGGCCATGAAGCGCGCGTCGATAGTGTCTTTCAGCCACCACAACCACGCACCGCCGCTGCGCAGGCCGAATTTCTCGGCCAGCGCACGCTTGTCGCCCAAGGATGCCAGCTTCAGATAGTCGCGCTGCGGCTGATAGCGGCGCAAGGGCGCGCCCGACGCCCGCGCGCGCAGGTTGTGAAACAGATAAGGGGCCTCACGCACGGCATAGACGCCCGATTTGGGGCGCGGCGCATGGGACAGATGCGCGCAATCGCCGACCGCGAAGATATCGCGCGCGGACGATTCCAGCGTCGGCCCGACCGTGATGAACCCCTCATGCAGGTCCAGCCCGGTCTGCGCCAACCAGCCTTGCGGGCGCGATCCGGCCACGGACAGCGTGAAATCGGATTGCAGCCGCGTGCCATCATCCAGCACGACCGCATCGGCCTCCAGCCGCACGGGCGCGGCGTTCAGATGCAGGCCCACACCGTAGCGCCGCAGCGCCGCGATCATGCCCGCGCGCGCTTTTGGCCCCATATTGCCCAAGGGCTGCGCGTTGCGGTCAACCACGGTGATGGTGGGGCTGCGCCCGGTCTGCTGCATCCGGTAGGCTTGCGCAAGCGCCAGTTCCACGCCGCCCACGCCGCCGCCGATGATGACAAGGTTGGGGGCTTGCGGGGCGGTTTGCAGGAAATGTTCCCACCGCGCGGCATAGCCCCCCAAGGGTTTGGCGCTTACACCATGGGCGATGAACCCATCGACCTGCGGCAGATCGGACGTGATGCCAATGTCGATAGAGGCAATGTCGAACGCCGCTTGCCGCCCGCTGGCGAGCGTCACGGTCTTGGCTTCGGGGTCCAGGCCCACCGCCTTGTCCAAGATCACATCTGCGCCGGCAAAACGGCACAGGCGCACAAGGTCGATCATGATTTCGTCGATAGTGTAATGCCCCGCGATGGCACCGGGGAGCATGCCGGTATAAGGCGCGATGGGGCTGGGGTTGATGACCCGCAGCCGCACCCCCGCCATGGGCTTCATCCCCCATTGCCGCAACACCAGCGCATGGGCATGACCGCCGCCGATGAGCAGGATGTCGCGGGTGATCGGGAAGTCTGGCTGCATCTGTGGCCCCTTGGTTTCGGGTATGCTTACGCCGAAGGGGGGACATATGCGAGGGGCGGAATGTCACAAGATGGGGATGGGGGGTAAGGTGTGACAGTCTGCTAAGCGGACGGAGCGGACATTATCGAATGCATGAACAGAGCGTAGTGGTAGTTTGTTTACCTCAAGCGGCGCGGATCAGATTGAGGGGCCAACTGACTTCGTAAACAGCCACTCCTTCAGCTTTGGCCAGCGTCCTAACAGTTGGTGGAATTCGTTCTGCCACAAGGACACCGTTGAGCCGACCATGTGCGAATTTGTCTTGCTTGCCGAGTGCGAGCAGATAGTCAGCCACTTGGCGGACAGCCGCAGGCTTTGCTTCGGCTCGTTTTAGCTCGAAGATGAGCCAGTCTCCGGTCATTCGGTCACGGGCAAGAATGTCGATTCGCCGCGAAGTAAGGCCGCCGTCCACAGGGAATTCGTCTTGCACAACATCGTAGCGAGCACTCCAAGGTGTCTGATCCCAGTTCGTGAGTATCTCGCGCTGAATCACATACTCCGTTGTGAAACCCACACCATCATGGGCGTTACGGTTAAGAGCAAGGACTGAGTGGTCGAATCCCGACAGCGCTTCAAGTGTTGAGATCACATGTTGACGCGTTACGACAAGATGGCCCGCTGTCTTGTTGCGTCCTTCGAAGACGAAAGGAAGTTCTGCTGCGGCAAACTGCTCGTGATATTTTCCATTGAAAACAGCATGTCCGTAGTCGCCCCTGCCCGCGCGAAAAGTGTCAACTGCGAGAGACCACTGCCCCCCCGACCCCGGCGAGAACGCAAGGTAGACGACCCCCCTCGGGTTCGGCCAGCGGGCATTTTGGCGAGGATGTTCATCGCGGATCATGCAGTCCAAACCACTCGCGAATGCTGTCTCAATCAGCTGTTCGACGGGCTTGGTGAGACGCCAATTTCGGGCGACGTAAGCCACTGCTCCTTGTCGCACGAGAAGGCCGCCCTCTACTTCCTCGACCTCAATCCCATTTGAATATGCCCTGAACACCACGTCTTCCTCATGCAACTCTCGGTAGCAAGTTGACCTATCGTGATTGTTAACACCCAGCGAACACGGAAGCTAGAATGCGCTTTCGTCCCAATCCAGAGAATTCTCGGCACGGCACTTCCAAGCAAAGGTCGCTTGCACTTCCTGACAGGCAGCTCTGGGCTCAAGGCGATCTCCATCGTCAGCCGCGCCACCGCCCGCGACGGCACTGGCGCGGCTTTGCGCGAAACCTCAAACCCCCGGCACCAGTTTGAACCCCAGCCCTTCGCGCTTCAGCCTGTTAAACGCGGGCGACAGGAAGTGCCCGCCGGTGAACAGTGCGCGGTCGGCGTAGATCTCTTCCAGCACCTGCCGCCGCGTGTCGCGGGCGGTGTTCATGTCGATATCAAAGGAAATCGCCACAGTCGGGTCGGCCAGTTGCAGCGCGGGCGCGTGGATGATGTCGCCCGCGTGGATCAGCATCTCGCCGCCCGACTCCAACCGCCATCCGGCGTGGCCCGGCGTGTGGCCCGGCAGGTCCATGAAGGTCAGTCCCGACGCAACTTCGGACCCGTCCCGCGCCATGACCAGACGGTCATCATAGGCCGCCAGCACCGCCTGCGCCAGTTTCGCCCAATCGGCAATGCCCGACAAAGCGCGGCGGAAATGCGCGTCATCCGACCAGAAGGCGCGGTCGGCCTCTGTCACATGCAAGGTCGCGTTCGGGAAGACCGCCGCCCCATCTGCCGTAATCATCCCCGCCACATGGTCGGGGTGCAGATGCGTGGCGATCAGCGTGTCCACATCATCTGGCGCGACGCCCAGTTCCGCCAGCCCTTCGGCCAGATGCCCGCAGGCCGGGCCGAACAGGTCGCGCGGCCCGGCATCTGCCAGAATGGTGCGCCCACCCATGCGGATCAGGACCGCGTTGAAATTCGTCTCTATCTGCTCGGCCCCCGCTTCGGCCAGCAACGCGCCGATCTGCGCCGCGTCGGTTTCGGGAAACAGGTCGGGCGTGAAACTGGTTGCGCCATCGGTGATGATGCTGACCTGCGCGTCGCCAATGGTCTGGGTGATGGTGCGGCTCATGGGTCCTCCGGGGTTTTCGTGCCATGGTAGAGGGCTGCGCGCGCCGCTTCAATGCCGCTGTTGCGCGGTTGGTTTATGAGCCAACACCACGCACGGTGCCGGGGTCAGGGCAGCGTGATCCGATGGGCAAGCGCGCCGGTGTCGCGGTCGAACAGCAGAATTTCATCCGCTACCAGCACCAGCACCCAGTCGCGCGCAAGGGTCACGGCCTCTGGCGTGGTGTCTGCGGGCAGGTCTATACTGTCGGGCAGGGCGACAGGCGCGGGCGTTTGCGTGATCCGCGCCACCAGAAGCCCCACGATCAGAACCACCCCCACGATCATGACACTGGTCAAAACCACCACCAACCGCTTGACGAAACGGACGTCGGGGGGCATGGCGGTTGTTTCATCTTCTGGGGGCATGGACATGGCGCAGGCACCTTTCACCGAATTGCAGGTCGTGATCGCCGCGGACCCGCCTGCACGGCTTGATAAGGCCTTGGCGCGCGATGTGCCAGAGGCGGCGGCACTGTCGCGCTCACGCCTGATGCGGATGATTGCCGAGGGCTGCATTTCGCGCGAGGGCGTCGTGGTGGATGACCCGCGCGCGAAAGTGGCAGAGGGCGATGTGCTGGTCTTGCGGCTGGAAGCCGCGGCAGAGGTCGAGACCGTCGCGCAACAGATCGCCTTGGATGTGGTCTATGAAGATGCGGCGCTGATCGTGGTGAACAAACCCGCGGGCATGGTGGTGCACCCTGCTCCCGGCTCGCCCGACCGCACCTTGGTGAACGCGCTGCTGCACCATTGCGCCGACAGCCTGTCAGGCATTGGCGGCGAGAAGCGGCCCGGCATTGTCCACCGCATTGACAAGGACACCTCTGGCTTGCTGGTGGCGGCCAAGTCGGACCATGCGCATCATCACCTTGCCGCGCAATTCGAGCGCCACAGCGTGATGCGGCGTTACCTTGCCCTTGTGCATGGCCTGCCCGATGCGGGTGATCCGCGCCTGCGCGGCGTGCGCGGGGCCAGTTTCGAGGCCGGGAATATCCTGAAGATCACCTCGCAACTGGCGCGGCACAAGACGGACCGGCAAAAGCAGGCCGTGGTCTGGTCGAACGGGCGACATGCCGTGACGCGCGCGCGGGTTTTGGCGGGCTATGGCACGCCCCCTGCCCTGTCGCTGTTGGAATGCTGGCTGGAAACCGGGCGCACACATCAGATTCGGGTGCATCTGGCCCATGCGGGGCATGGGCTGGTGGGCGACCCGGTCTATGGCGGGCGCCGCAAGCTGTCGCCTGCGGCCTTGGGGGAAGAGGCGGTCGCAGCGGTCGGCGCGTTTTCCCGGCAGGCCCTTCATGCCGAAACTTTGGGCTTCGAGCATCCCGACACGGGCGAGTCGATGGCGTTTCACGCCCCCCTGCCCAAAGATATGCAGGCCTTGATCGCAACGCTGCCCAGCGCCTGAACGCTTAACGGATTTGTTACGCTTTGTTGCAACACTTGAAGCCGCGCGGGCCGGGGCTTACTTGCGGGGCCTGACAGGAGGGTTCGAATGTCCAGTTACGCAAACCTACCGGCCCCAAGCCCCGAACAGGGGTTGAACCGTTACTTGCAGGAAATTCGCCGGTTCCCCATGCTGGAACCGGAACAGGAATACATGCTGGCGAAACGCTGGGTGGACCATCAGGACACCGATGCAGCGCATCAGCTTGTTACCAGCCACTTACGGTTGGCAGCGAAAATCGCCATGGGGTATCGCGGCTACGGCCTGCCGCAGGCAGAGGTGATTTCCGAAGCAAATGTGGGCCTGATGCAAGCGGTCAAGCGGTTCGACCCGGAAAAGGGCTTTCGACTGGCCACCTATGCGATGTGGTGGATTCGTGCCAGCATTCAGGAATACATCTTGCGGTCGTGGTCGCTGGTCAAACTGGGTACAACCAGCGCGCAAAAGAAGCTGTTTTTCAACCTGCGCAAGGCGAAGAACAAGATCGGCGCGCTGGAAGATGGCGATATGCGGCCAGAGAATGTGGCCCGCATTGCCACTGAACTGAATGTGACCGAGGAAGAAGTGATTTCGATGAACCGTCGCCTGTCGGGCGGGGATTCGTCGCTGAACGCCACGGTTGGGTCAGAGGACGGGACGGCAAGCTGGCAGGATTGGCTGGAAGATGAAAGCGCCAATCAGGCAGAGGATTACGCCGAACGCGACGAGTTGGACCTGCGCCGAGAGTTGCTGGCCGCAGCTATGGACGCGCTGAATGACCGCGAGCGCGATGTGTTGTCCCAGCGTCGTCTCAGCGATGATCCGGTCACGCTGGAAGACCTGTCGCAACGCTACGACGTGTCGCGCGAACGCATTCGGCAGATCGAAGTGCGCGCTTTCGAGAAGCTGCAAGCGCGCATGCGCACGCTGGCGCGCGAAAAGGGCATCTCCGTTCCCGTGTCATAATCTGGCGCACAGGCGCCGACTTTCAGTTGGCGGGGCTCTGCGCGGCGCATGTCACGGCGATTGGAAACGCTTTTCGGAACCAAGGTGCATTGGGGCAGGTCGATGCCTGACGCGCGCTGTTTGAACATTTGACGAATTCGGTGTCGATGCACTGCCGAGCATCAACACCCCGGCGAGCGGACCGTGTTTGGTCGGCTGGGTTTCATCAACTTGGGCCGGCCCGACTGGGTTGCGGCGGTTTCAGGGCTTTGGCCGGGTGGCCGACACGGATTGCGCCGCGCCAACGCTATTGCGGCACCTCAATATCCAGCACGATCAGCCCGTCCAACCCATCTTGCGCAAGGGCAACAAGTTGCGCGCCCAACGCGCGGTGTTCGGGGTCTTGCGCATAGGCGTCGAGTGCGGCCCAATCGTCAAAATCTATGGTAAACCCGTGCCCGTAGCCGCGTTCCATCTGTTCGGGGCTGGCAGAGCGCCCAGCGCAGAAATTGCGCGCGCCGGGGTGGCACGCCACCACGGCCGACAGCCCGGCATAGACAGCCGCGATGGCGGTTTCCTGCACGTCCGGCTTCAGCCGTGTCAGCACGATATGCCGGATCATGGCGCGACCATCCAACGCCCATTCGGGTGAAAGGCGTGAAACGCGAAGGCGAAGGGGATGTCATGTGCCACCGGGCGCCCCCGCGCGTCCGACACGCGGACATTGCCCACCTCGCGCCCCGCGCCAATCTCACGCGTATCCAGCGCCGAGGCTTGGCCCGCGCGCCATGTCAGAACCATGCCGCCTTCCCGCAATTCGCCCGCCGCGCGCAGCCGCTCTAACGGCCAAGCCCGGTCGCCCACACGCACCACGCGCGCCAGCGGATGAATGCCATGCGGCGGGTCCTCACCACGATACATGAACGGGCGGTCCGATGTGTCATAGGCGGCATAGGGGTTTGCGCCATAGCGCCGGGGCGCGGGGGGTTCATCCATAACCAGCCCATCCGGGTAGGCGGCCAGAAAACTATCCCAGCTTTCCATCCATGCCGGAAGCTGCGTCAGCCTTGCGCCCTGCATCTGCCCCACAATCGAATTTGCCGTGGCCTGCTGCCACCAGCTTTCGGTCTGCCGGTCATACATGATCATGTCGGAATGGCGCAGCTTGCCAGAAACACCAAAGGTCAGCGCCGTGCCATCCACCCGCGCATCGAACACCATGCCGGTATTGCACAAGGGGCAAAATGTGACGGCAATAGGCTGCCCCGCGACCACGTCATTGACGATTTCATGCCACATCAGGTAGCGCAGCGGGTAGGCGCGGGCGGGGGCACCTTCGGGGGCATAGGTCATGACAGGTTCGCGCGGCGACAGGCGAGTTTCATCTGCCGCCGCCAAGAAACGCGGCGCATCAATGGCCGGAATGCCATCCTTGGGTGGGCCGCCCGACATAATCTCGGAAAACGCAACGCTGGCGCGGGCGAAATCGGTGTTGGGCCATTCAGCTTGCCAACGGGCAGGATCGGCCATGGCCGGTAGGGTCAGGGCCAGAGTAGCAAAGGCCAAGATCAAGCGGCGCAAGGGGGTCATGGCGGCATCTCCGGTTGCGGTCTGCTGCCCCGTTCTACGCCGGGCCGTGCGCAGATGTTACGCGCCGCGTCAGAAATCTATGGCAATGCCTTTTTTTTCCCAGTCGCCATAGCGGATGGGTTCGGGGCCTTTGCGCCCGCCAAGCTCGCGTGGCATCTCTATCGCAGCTTCGGCCGCGCGGCGCGCATCCGCTTCGGCCAGCGCGCGTTGCGCGGCTTCGGGCAGCTTGGCACGGCGGGTGGCTTCGTCTTCGGGCGCGGCGTCTGGGGTGTCGGGGTGATCGGTCATGGTCGCTCTGCTTGTCATGGCGTCTTGCCTGATATACCGCAGCCGCAGGAAAGGACAAGAAACCATGCCAGATGCCCAGCCCTCGCACGCCCCCCGCGCTGCCGCGCATGCGCTTGTCATGGCGGTCGTGTCCGAGGCGCGCAGCTTGGCCGAAGTGCAGCCGCGCCCCTATGCCGCACTGCCGCCAGAGGGGCAGGCCCGTGCGTTGCGCTTGGCGTTGGCCGGGTTTCGCCACCATGGCCGCGCCGACCATTTGCTGCGCGGGCCCCTGCGCAAAACCCCGCCCGAGATCGTGCTGTGGGCCTTGCGGCTGGCTGTGGTCGAGATGGGCGCAATGCAGGCCCCGGCGCATGGTGTCATCAACGATACGGTCGCGTTGCTGAACCGGGTCGCGCCGAAATTTGCCGGGCTGGGCAATGCCGTGCTGCGCCGCGTGGCAGATGGCTTGCCCGGCGCTTGGGCGGCGGCCCCCGCGCCCCGTTTGCCCGGTTGGCTGCGCGGCGCGTTGCAAAACGCCTACGGCAATGCCGCGACGGTAGCGATTGAGGCGGCACAGGAAATCGCGCCGCCGCTGGACCTAAGCCTGCGGGGCCCCTGCCCCGAAGGACTGGACGGGGTGAGTTTGCCCACCGGCACGCTGCGCCTGCCCGCGGGGCAACAGGTCAGCGCGCTGCCGGGCTACGCGGCGGGCGCGTTCTGGGTGCAGGATGCCGCCAGTGCCTTGCCCGCGCGCTGGCTGGCCGGACATGCCCGCGTGCTGGACCTATGCGCCGCCCCCGGCGGCAAGACCATGCAGCTTGCAGCGCAAGGCGCCGATGTGACCGCGCTGGACCTGTCGGATACGCGGCTGGAGCGACTGCGCGCGAACCTGTCACGCACCGGGCTGGCCGCGACGGTGGTCTGTGCCGATGCGCTGACATGGACCCCCGACCAGCCTTTCGACGCGGTGCTGCTGGATGCGCCCTGTTCGGCCACTGGCACCATCCGCCGCCATCCGGAACTGCCGCTGCTGAAAACCAAGGAGGGGCTGCACGCCTTGCGCGATCTGCAAACACGACTGTTGGACCGGGTGCTGGACCCGGCAAGCGGTCTGGTCAAACCGGGCGGAGAGGTGGTTTACTGCACCTGCTCGCTGCTGCCTGCCGAGGGCGAGGAGCAGATCACCGCCGCCCTGCAACGCCACCCCGGCGCGCGGTTGCTGCACCGTGCAATCACGGGCGTTCCACCGGCATGGCAAAGCCCCCAAGGCCCGATCCGCACCCGCCCCGATTACTGGCCAGAACATGGCGGGCTGGACGGGTTCTACATGGCGCTGATTGCGACATCGGCATGACCGCAGCCGCGCCAATTTCGGTGACAGCGCCGCGCAAGGGCGGTATGCTGGGCCTGCGAGTGACAGGCACGCCCGCAAGACGACAAGGGACATGGCACAGGTGAGCAGGCCGGCGTCAACAGGAACCGAGCGCATCAGCGCCATGGACAGGCTGGCCGCGCGTTGGCTGGGCCGGGTGCGCGCGCCCGTGGCCATCACCTCGCAACCCGAACCGCGCAGCCTTGGGATGTTTGCGCGTGGCCAACAGATGCTCGCGGGCAATTTCTTGGTGGCCGGAGAGTTGCTGAACAGCCAAGGCACGGTCCCGTTCGACGCCAGCACCCCCGAAGCGGTGGATGAATTGCATGGCTTCGGGTGGCTGGACCATCTGGCCGCCGTGGGCGACCGGCCCGCACGCCAGCTTGCGCAAGCGGGGCTTGGCGATTGGGCGTTTCGTTTCGGGCGCGGTGGCGGTCCGGGCTGGGCACCGGGGCTGGCAGGGCGGCGGCTTATCCGGCTGATCAGCCATGCGGTGTTCGTCATGCAAGGTGCCACCCAGCAGGACCAGACCGCCTTTCTGCGGATGTTGGCGCATCATGCGAATTTCCTGCGCAGGCGCGCGGCCCATGCCGCCCCCGGTCTGCCCCGAATAGAGGCCCGCACGGGGCTGCTATACGCCGCCTTGTCACTGGAAGGCTGGCAGGACCGCGCGCAAGGCGTGATAACAGCCTTGGCGCGCGATTGCGCCGACCAGATCGGGCCGGATGGCGGCATTGCCACACGCAACCCCGAAGAATTGCTGGATGTGTTCGAATGCCTTGGCTGGGCAGGCCAGCTATTGGCCGAAAATGACCAGCCCCTGCCCGATACCTTGATCGATGTCATGGGCCGCATGGCCGGTGCCTTGCGCTGTCTGCGCCATGCCGATGGCGGGCTGATGCGCTGCCATGGCAGCGGGCGCGGGCGCGACGGCGCATTGGCCGCCGCGCTGACCGCGCAAGATGCCTTGTCGGGCCTGCCCCCGGCCCCGGCCCCGGAACAAAGCATGGGCTATATTCGTCTGGCCGCGGGCCGCACCAGCGTGATTGCCGATGCCGCCCCTCCGCCGCTGCAAGCCGCGCCCGGTCGCGCCCATGCTGCAACATTGGCGTTCGAGCTGACCTCGAACCGCCGACCCGTAATCGTGTCATGCGGCGATGGGCGCAGTTTCGGCCCGGAATGGCACCGCGCCAGCCGCGCCACCGCCAGCCATTCCACGCTGGCACTGGATGGGTATTCTTCAGCCCGCTTCGGCACACCCGGCGGGCGGCGGCTGGAACTGACCGACGGACCGCGCCATGTGGGCGTAGAGTTCCGCCACACCCCCTATGCCCGCGCGGTCGCGCTGTCCCATGACGGCTATGGCGAAAGCCATGGGCTGGAACATCTGCGCTATCTGGACCTGTCCAAGGATGGGCGCGTGCTGTCGGGCGAGGATATGCTGATCGCCTCTGGCCGGGCCGCGCAAAAGCGCTTTGACGAGGTTCGCACCCGGCTTGGCGGTGCCATCCCTTATGCGCTGCGCTTCCATCTGCACCCAGAGGTCGAGGCATCGCTGGATATGAACGGCACGGCCGTATCCTTGACGCTGCGCTCGGGCGAGATCTGGGTCATGCGCGCCGAAGGGGCGGCACTGGCGCTGGCACCCTCGGTCTATCTGGAAAAGGGTCGCATCAAACCCCGCGCCACACAACAGATTGTGTTGTCCTTGAGCGCAACAAGCTATACCAGCCAAACCAACTGGACATTGGCCAAGGCGCATGACACGCCGACCGCCTTGCGCGACCATGCGCAAGACGAGCTTTTGGCCGTGCCAGACCTGTGATGTTGTATAAGGACTGCCCCGATGACCGACCTTGTTCCGCTAAAACGCGCGCTGATCTCTGTCTCTGACAAGACCGGGCTGATCGACCTTGCCAAGGCACTGGCCGCGCGCAAGGTGGAACTGGTTTCGACCGGGGGCACCGCGCGGGCGCTGCGCGAAGCGGGGCTGGCGGTGCAAGACGTGTCGGACCTGACCGGCTTTCCCGAAATGATGGACGGGCGCGTGAAAACCCTGCACCCCATGGTTCATGGCGGGCTGCTGGCCTTGCGCGACAATGAGGAACATCTGGGCTCGATGACCGCGCATGGCATCAAGGCCATCGACCTGCTGGTGGTGAACCTTTACCCGTTCGAGGAAACCGTCGCGCGCGGCGCGGACTATGCCGAAGCGGTCGAGAATATCGACATCGGCGGCCCCGCCATGATTCGTGCCGCCGCCAAGAACCACGGTTTTGTCAGCGTCGTGACCGACCCCGAGGATTACATCCCGCTGCTGTCGGAACTGGACACGAACGAAGGCCGCACGCGCCTGACCTTCCGCCAGACGCTGGCGCAGCGCGCCTATGCGCGCACGGCCGCCTATGATGCGGCGGTTTCGACATGGATGGCCGGGGCGCTAGACACCCCTGCCCCGCGCCGTCGCGCCTTTGCAGGCACGCTGGCGCAAACCCTGCGCTATGGTGAGAACCCGCACCAACAGGCGGCCTTCTACCGTGATGGCAGCGACCGGCCCGGCGTGGCCACGGCCAAGCAGCATCAGGGCAAGGAATTAAGCTATAACAACATCAACGACACTGACGCGGCGTTCGAACTGGTGTCGGAATTTCTGCCCGCAGATGGCCCGGCCTGCGCGATCATCAAGCACGCCAACCCCTGCGGCGTGGCGCGCGGCGCAACGCTGACAGAGGCCTATAGCCGCGCCTATGATTGCGACCGCACCTCGGCCTTTGGCGGCATCATCGCGCTGAACACGCGGCTGGATCTGGAAACGGCACAGGCCATCACCGGCATTTTTACCGAAGTGGTCATTGCGCCGGGTGCTGATGACGACGCGATTGCGCATTTCGCCACCAAGAAAAACCTGCGCCTGCTGACCACCAAGGGGCTGGCCAACCCGGCGGCAGGCGGTCTGGCTTTCAAGCAGGTCTCGGGCGGGTTTCTGGTGCAGGACCGCGACAATGGCATGATCGGGCCGGACGATCTGCGCGTTGTCACCAAGCGCGCGCCCACCGACGCCGAACTGGCCGATATGCTGTTTGCGTGGAAGGTCGCCAAGCATGTGAAATCGAACGCGATTGTCTATGTGAAGGACCAAGCCACCGTGGGCATCGGCGCGGGCCAGATGAGCCGGGTCGATTCGACCCGCATCGCCGCGCGCAAATCGCAAGACATGGCAGAGGTGCTGGGGCTGGACGCCGCCCTGACCCAAGGCTCTGTCGTGGCCTCTGACGCGTTCTTCCCCTTTGCCGATGGGCTTCTGACTGCCGCCGAAGCGGGGGCAACCGCGCTTATTCAGCCCGGCGGTTCCATGCGCGACGAAGAAGTGATCGCCGCCGCAGATGCGGCAGGGCTGGCCATGGTCTTTACCGGGCAGCGCCATTTCCGGCACTGAGGGGGCGTGATGAAAGCGATGATCGGCACCGGCGCGACCATTCTGGTCGCCGACCAAGCGACCAAATGGTATATTCTGGGGCCCTTGGCGCTGGACCAGCGCCTGTTCGTGCCGGTGCTGGACCCTTATGTGAATTTTGTCATGGCGTGGAATACCGGCATTAATTTCGGGCTGTTCGGGTCCGAATCCGACGCCATGCGTTGGGTGCTGATCGCACTCGCACTTGCGATTTGTGGCTTTGTTCTTGTCTGGCTGAAACGCGAAGGCGCGCCCCGCAACATGCAGATTGCTACGGGGTTTCTGATTGGCGGGGCCATCGGCAATGTCATTGACCGAATCCGCTTTGGCGCAGTCGCCGATTTCTTGAATGTCACCTGTTGCGGGTTCAGGAACCCGTATGCGTTCAACATCGCGGATATCTCTATTTTTCTGGGCGCGGCGCTGCTGATCTTGTTCGCGGGGCCACGCGAAAGCGCCCGGCGCAAATAGCGCAACGCAAGGGCGTGACGTCGGCGCAGTGATGCGCTAAACAGTTCTGGCAAAGGGCATTTGGGGAAACGATAATGGCACTCCGGCATGGGATCTTGGCGATTGCGGGCTGCGCTGTTCTGGCGCTGGGCGCCTGTTCGGATACGGACCAGCCCATTCTGATGCACGCAGCCGCGCAAGACCGCGAACCCGACGAATTCGGGATTCTGCCCACCAAGCCGCTGGAAATGCCCGATAGCCTTGCAGACCTGCCCGCGCCCAACCCCGGCGGCGCAAACCGGGTTGACCCGCAGCCGCGCGCAGATGTGGCGCGCGCGCTTGGTGGCAACCCGGCCCGCGCCATGGCCGGGGGCGGTGTCGATGGCGGCATCGTGAATTATGCAGCCCGTTTCGGGCGCAGCGACGGGATTCGCGACCAGCTTGCCGCCGAAGACCTGCAATTCCGCCGCGACAATGACGGGCGCCTTCTGGAACGGCTGTTTTCCGTGAATGTCTACCACAATGCCTATGAAGGCATGTGGCTGGACAAATATGCCGAGTTGCAACGCTGGCGCCGCGCCGGGGTGCAGACGCCCAGCGCCCCGCCAGAAGGCCAGCAGGCAGAGTAAGATCGCTCTCACATTCGTGTTTCGGGGCTTGAATGCGGGGCAATCCGCAGTAGCTATGCGCCAGATGCGAAAGGAACGATAATGCGGAATGTCATTGCAGCAGTTGGCTTTATTCTGACAGCTTGCGCGGCGCAGGCCAGCACGGTCACCCAAGGCTCGCTGGAAAACGGCATGGACGTGCTGGTGATCGAAGACCGCCGCGCGCCCGTTGTGGTGCATATGGTCTGGTATCGTGTGGGCGCGGCAGATGAACCCGTCCTGAAATCCGGCATCGCGCATTTCCTGGAACACCTTATGTTCAAAGGTACGGATGATCTGGCCCCCGGCGAATTCTCTGCCGTGGTCGAAGCCAATGGCGGCCGCGATAACGCTTTTACATCATGGGATTATACGGGGTATTTCCAGCGCGTGGCCTCTGACCGTCTGGGGTTAATGATGCAGATGGAAGCCGATCGCATGACCGATCTGACCTTGTCGGAAGCCGAATGGCGGCCAGAGCGCGACGTGATCCTGAATGAACGCGGACAGGTCGTGGAAAGCGAACCGGGGCGGGTGTTCAACGAAGCCATGATGGCCGCGCTGTACCAAGCGCACCCCTATGGCACCCCGATCATTGGCTGGCGGCATGAAATGGAAACGTTGAATGGCGACGATGCCAAAGCCTTCTACCGCCAGCACTACGCGCCCAACAACGCCATACTTGTGGTCGCGGGCGATGTCGATTTTGACGAAGCCATGGAGCTTGCACGCACCCATTACGGTCCGATCCCGGCCAATCCTGACGTGACCACACGCGCCCGCCCGATGGAGCCACCCCACACCGCCGCACGCCACCTGACACTGGAAGATGCGCGCGTGGGAACGCCCTATGTCAGCCGCATGTATCTGGCACCCACCCGGCACAACACCGAAGAGGCCGCGGCCCTGCAAATACTCGCGGCGCTGCTGGGCGGCAGCGCGTCAACCTCTGTTCTGGAACGAAAGTTGAATTTTGAACAGGGCGTGGCGCTGTCGGCTTGGGCCAATTACAGCGGCATGGCGCGTGATTATGGCACATTCAGCGTAGGGATCGCGCCGGTTGACGGGGTATCTTTGGAAGATGCCGAGGCCGCGCTTGACGCCGCGATTGTTGAATTTGTGGAAGAGGGTGTCGACCAGAAACAATTCGACCGTGTGCGCCGACAGATCCGCGCCTCGGAAATCTATGCGCTCGACAATGTGCAGGGCCGCGCGCGGCAATACGGCGTTGGCTTGTCGGTGGGCCTGAGCGTGGACGAGATCGACGACTGGATCGATGCGCTTGAAGCCGTCACACCAGAACAGGTGATCGAGGCCGCCAACCTGCTTCTGGACCGTAAAAGTTCCGTCACCGGCTATCTGACCCGCCCCGAAACAGAGGCTGTGAATTAATGCGCTTGATCCTTGCAATCTGCCTGCTCTTCGCCTCGCCCTTGCGCGCCGAGGTGGATATCACCCCAGTCACCAGCCCCGGCGGGTTGGAAGCGTGGTTGGTTGAAGAACGCTCGATCCCCATCATTGCCGTGGACCTGATTTTTGAAGGCGGCGCAGCGCTGGACAGCGACGAAAGCCTTGGGGCGGTCGCTTTCATGACCGCGCTCTTGAACGAGGGCGCGGGCGAGATGGATGCGCAAGGCTTTGCCATCCGGACGGAAGAATTGGCCGCGCGCATCAGCTTCGATTCGGGGCGCGATACGGTCAGCGTATCGGCGCAGTTTCTGACCGAAACCGCAGAGGAAACGATCGCGCTTCTGAACACCGCCCTGACCAAGCCGCGCTTTGACGCCGACGCCATAGAGCGGGTGCGCGCGCAACTGGTCGCCAGCCTGCGGCGCGATGCGCTGGAACCGAACGCCATTGCGAGCCGTGCTTTTGCCGAAGCCGCTTATCCCGACCATCCCTATGCGCGCCCGTCCGATGGCACCGCCGACAGCGTCAGCGAATTGACGCGCGACGACCTTCGCAAGGCGCATCAGGCCGCGATCACGCGTGATCGGGTTCATATTGGCGTGGCGGGCGATGTTGACGCCGAAGCCCTTGGTCCGATGCTGGACGCGCTGTTCGAAGACGTGCCCGAAAGCAGTGTTCCGCTACCCGGGCGCGCAAGCTTCGCGGCCCAGCCCGGCGTAACCCATGTGCCCTTTGACGGCCCCCAATCTGTGATTGCCTTTGGCCATCGCGGTATCCCGCGCGATGATCCCGATTTCCTGACCGCTTTTGTGGTCAATGAAATTGTGGGGGGTGGCCGGTTCGGCACGCGCCTGATGACAGAACTGCGCGAAAAGCGCGGGCTAACCTATGGGGTTGGCGCGTTTTTGGCCTCTGGCTTTCTGGGCGAAAGTTATCAGGGCCGGTTGTCGGCCAGCAATGCCGATGTGGCCGAAGTGATCGACCTGATCCGCGCTGAATGGGAAAAACTGGCATCAGACGGCGTCACGCAAGAAGAGCTTGGGCGCATCCAGACCTATCTGACAGGCGCCTACCCGTTGCGCTTTGACGGGAATGGCGCGATTGCGGGCATCATGGCGTCAATGCAGTTTCAAGGCTTCGACGTGGATTATGTCAACATCCGCAACACGTTGGTTGAAGATGTGACGCTGGAAGAGGCCAACGCCATGGCGCAGCGGCTTTATGATCCAGAGGCCTTGCGCTTCATTGTTGTTGGGCAGCCCGAGGGCATAAACTAAGCTTGGCAGTGCCTTTGGGGGCATGCTATATCCTGTAGCATGAACCGACCCAACCGCAATATACGGCCAGAAATTCGGCAACTTGATGAAGCTGCGGTCAACCGGATCGCGGCTGGCGAAGTTGTGGAACGCCCGGCTTCGGCGGTGAAGGAACTGGTGGAAAACGCGCTTGATGCCGGGGCAACACGGATAGAGGTGGACTATGCCGATGGTGGCAAAACCCTGATCCGCGTGCGCGACGATGGGTGTGGCATGGCAGGGGATGACCTGCCACTTGCACTTTTACGACATGCCACCAGCAAGATCGACGGGTCTGACCTGTTGAACATTCATTCTTTCGGCTTTCGGGGCGAAGCGCTGCCTTCGCTTGGCGCCGTGGGACGATTGCGGATTGTCAGCCGCATGGCGGGAAGCGACGGCGCAACCATCGCGGTTGAGGGCGGGCGCATGACCCCGGTGCGGCCCGAAGCCGCGCAATATGGCACTGTCGTCGAATTGCGCGACCTGTTCCACGCCACCCCGGCACGGCTGAAATTCATGCGCTCTGACCGGGCCGAAGCGCAAGCGATTGCCGACACGGTCAAAAGGCTGGCCATGGCGGAACCCTATGTCAGCTTTACCTTGTCCGATGTTTCGGACGGTGATTCCCGCAGCATTCTGCGTCTGGACGCGGCCCAAGGTGCGCTGTTCGATGCACTGGAAGAGCGGTTGGCCGCGGTCCTTGGCCGCGAATTTACCGAGAACGCGCTGCGGATTGACACCGAGCGCGAAGGGTTGCGCCTGACCGGTTTTGCCGCCCTGCCCACCTATTCGCGCGGCGCTGCGGTTGCACAGTATTTCTTCGTTAATGGCCGCCCGGTGCGCGACAAGATGCTGCTAGGCGCTTTGCGCGCGGCCTATATGGACCTGCTATCGCGCGATCGGCACCCGGTTGCCGCATTGTTCATAACCTGCAACCCGGAACTGGTGGATGTGAATGTGCATCCGGCGAAATCCGAAGTGCGCTTTCGCGATCCGGGGCTGGCGCGCGGGCTGGTGGTCAGCGGGTTGCGCCATGCGCTTGCTGGGGCCGGGCACCGCTCCAGCAGCACCAACACGGGCGCTATGCTGGGTGCGTTTCAACCAGCGGCTGCGCGCACCTACCAGATGGACCGGCCATCGGGGGCGGCGCGCGCGACCGCCTATCAGTTGCAGGCGCCACAGGGCATGGCCGAAAGCGCGGGGTTCTGGGACGCAGGCGCGACCATGGCCGCGCGCAGCGATACCGCGCCCGACATACCGGCCCCCCCCCCGAGTTTGGCACCTCTTGGCGCCGCGCGCGCGCAGTTGCACGAAAATTACATTATCGCGCAAACCGAAAGCGGCATTGTGATTGTCGACCAGCACGCAGCGCATGAGCGGTTGGTGTATGAAAAGCTGAAACGGTTGCGCGCGAAAAACGGCGTGCCCTCGCAAGCGCTTCTGATCCCTGAAATCGTGGAATTGTCCGCAACCGAAGCCGCCACATTGCTGGAAATCGCACCGCAACTGGCCGTGCTTGGGCTGGTGGTGGAAGCATTTGGCGGCGCGGCGGTCATATTGCGCGAAACCCCTGCCCTTTTGGGCGCGATCGATGGCCGCGCGCTGATCCGCGACATTCTGGACGAATTGGCGGATCAGGGGGCTTCGACCGGGCTGGAGGCACGGATTGACGCGGTGCTGTCGCGCATGGCCTGTCATGGATCTGTCCGCTCGGGCCGCCAAATGCGCCCAGAGGAAATGAACGCCCTGCTGCGCGAGATGGAAGCGACGCCGCATTCCGGCCAGTGCAATCACGGGCGACCCACCTATGTGGAATTGTCGCTGGCCGATATTGAAAAGCTGTTCGGGCGGCGATGAGTTTCGACCCGCAGACTTGGCCGGTGGACCCGTGGTTGGTGGCGCTTGCGGTTTTGGGGTTGGTCGTGTTGTGGCGCGTGGCCCGCGTGATGGGCGATCTGGCGGCCCGGCTTTCGGCGCTGGACACGCGGTTGACCCATCTGGCCGACACGCAAAACCAGCTATCGGGTGGGTTGGCGCAGGTCGCGCATGGGCAAACACAAACCGTTGGGCTGGTCGAATCGCGGCTGGCCGATCTGGGGCGCTACATGGGGCAATCGCTAGCCGGGTCCGCCGAAAGCACGGCGGCCAGCGTGGGTGCGCTGCGCGAACGCTTGCAGGTGATTGATGCCGCGCAGGCCAAGATAGAAGCGCTGTCGTCGAACGTGCTGGGGTTGCAGGATATCTTGTCGAACAAGCAGGCACGCGGGGCCTTTGGCGAGGTGCAGTTGGAAGCGCTTCTGTCCGACGCGCTGCCGCCCGATGCCTTCAGCCTGCAAGCCACCTTGTCGAACGGGCGGCGGGTTGATGCGCTGATACACATGGCCCAACCCATCGGGGTGGACGCGAAATTCCCGCTGGAAGCCTATCGCGCGCTGATCGCGGCCCCGGATGACAGCGCGCGCACCGCCGCGCGCCGGGCCTTGGCGCAGGCGTTGCGGGCGCATATTCGCGCCATTTCGGAACGCTACATCCTGCCCGGCGAAACCGCCGAAGGTGCGCTGATGTTCCTGCCCTCGGAAGCGGTCTATGCAGAATTGCATGCCACCTTGCCCGATGTGGTGCGCGAGGGTTTTGCCGCGCGTGTCTGGGTCGTGTCGCCCACAACCTTGATGGCCACGCTTATTACGTTGCGCGCGACGCTCAAAGACACCCGCCTGCGCGCCGAAGCGCAGGCCGTGCGCCGCGAGATTGCCCTGATGGCCGCCGATGCCGAACGCCTTGGCGGGCGTGTGGCCAAGCTGGAACAGCATATTCAGCAGGTGCAGGGCGATCTGGGCGAGATTCGCATTTCCGCCGACAAGATCACCCGGCGCGGCGCGCGGCTGGACAGCTTCGATTTTGCGCAAGGCGGTTAGCCGCGCGCACCGTCGAATTGCGCCAGCGTCACACCTGCGTCTTGCAGTGTATCGCGCAGCTTTTGCGCCGCAGCCACGGCAGACGGCCCATCGCCATGCAGGCAGATCGTGTCGATGCGCGCGGGCAGATGCGTGCCCTGCGCCGTGATGATCGCGCCCGCCCGCAGCATGGCCAAGATGCGCGCGGCCATCTCATCGGGGTCATGCAGCACCGCGCCGGGCTGGCGGCGGTCCATCAGCAGGCCATCCTCGGTATAGGCGCGGTCGGCAAATATTTCGCAGGCCATGCGCGCGTTAAGTGCCCGCGCGGCGCGCTCTTGCGCGGTGCCGGAAATGACCATGATAATGATATCCGGGTCCACCGCCAGCGCGCCCTCGTAACAGGCGGTTGCCAGTGTTTCATCTTCGGCGGCCATATTGGCCAGTGCGCCATGCAGCTTCAAGTGGCGCACCTGCCCGCCCGCAGCCCGCGCCATGGCTTGCGCCGCCCCCAGTTGGTAAGCGGTCAGGTTGCGCGCGGCGGCGAGTGATATCTCCATCCGTCGCCGCCCGAAGCCTTGCAGGTCGGGCAAGCCCGGATGCGCGCCGATCCCAACGCCGTTGCGCGCGGCCTGCGCCATTGCCGCAGCCATCACATCTGGGTCGCCCGCGTGAAAGCCACAGGCAATATTGGCCGAGGTGATGATGTCCAGCAGCGCGCCATCCGCGCCCATTGGCCAAGGCCCGAAGCTTTCGCCCAGATCGGCATTCAGATCGACACGCATCAGCGCTCCTCCAATTCATCGCCCGCGGTCACGCCGCTGACCAGTTGATAGCGCAGCAAATCGGGCATGTCGCGCGGGTCGCGCAGCAGCGGTTGCAGCGCGCGCGACAGGCCCGCGCGGCGCGTGGCTTCGGCCCGTTCCAGTGCTGCGCCTTCTTGTAGCGACACGAACCGTAGCTGAAACACCGCCCCCGGCCCAGCGCGCAGCAGCTTGGGCAGATCGCAAGGCAGCACCGTGCCAATACGCGGATAGCCGCCCGTGGTCTGGCATTCGGCCAGCAGCACATAGGGCATACCATCGCCGGTGATCTGCACATCACCCGGCACGATGGTTTCGGACAGAATGCTTAGCCCCGCTTCGGTGGCGAAACCGTCGCCCTGCGGCACCAGCCGTTGTCCCATCCGGTTGCCGCGCGCATCCTTGGTGAAGCGGCTCGTTTCCAGCCGGGCAAGGGCCTCTGGCCCGAACAGGGCGGTTTGCAAGCTGGGCACAAGGCGCAAGCCGTGGTCCATAGGCGCGCTTGGCAATGCCAGCCCGGTGCGCTGGCCCGCGTCGGGGCCAACCGCGATCGTGTCACCCGCCTGCACGGCTTGGCCAATCCCGGCGGCCAGATGCGCGCTGACCGCGCCAAGCTGTTCGGGCAAGCGCAACCCGCCGCCGACATGCAAATACCCAAAACCGCCGCGCAAAGGGGCGATATTCAGCCGCGCGCCCTTGGGCAGCGCATGGCTTGCGCCCCAGACCAGCGGCGTGCCATCGCGCGTAGCGCGCATCTCGGCCCCGGTCAGCGCCACGCGCATTGTGGCCGAAACGGTAAGCGCCACAGCGCCGCCTGCCAGTTCCAGAACCGCGCAGCTGTCAGACTGGCCCAACAGCGCCGCCCCCTCGGCCAAGGCCAGCAGGTCGGCGGCCCCGCCGCGCGACAGCCCCTGCGCCAGATAGCCCGGGCGGCCCTTGTCCTGCACCGTCACGCCGGGGGTTGCCTGAAGGATGCTGAGCATTCGGGTCATGCCAGCGCCTCTGCCACAGCGCCACCGTCAGGGGCCGCGCGCAGGCGGTCCAGATCATGGGCGGGATGGAACAGCACCTCATCACCGGGGCGCAGCAGGAAGGGGTCTGGCGTATCCGGCCGGAACAAGCGCAGCCCGGTCTGGCCAATCTGCCGCCACCCGGTCGGCATGCCCACGGAAAACACGATAAGTTGCCGGATCGCCACCACCAGCGCGCCCTGTGGCACCAAGGGCGTCAGGCTGGTCTGGCGGGGAATATCCCAGTTTTCGGGCAATTGCCCCAAATAGGGCTGGCCCGGGGCAAAGCCGATGGTCTGCACCCGCACGGGGGCCGCGCAGAGCGTGGCAATCGCCTGTTCCACCGATTGCCCGGCCAATGCCGCCGCGTCCGCCAGATGCGGACCATTCTTACCCCCGAACACCACCGGCACGCGCCACAGCCGCCGCCCGCCGGGCAAGGGCGCATCATACCAGTCGCGGCTGGCCAGCAAGGTTTCCAACCGCGCGCGCAAGCTGTCATGGTCGCTGCCCGCAAGGTCAAACCGCAAAAAGGCAGAAACCAGCGACGTGGCGCATTCTTCAACACCGGGCCAGTTCTCTCGCTCCACAACCGCGCGAAAGGCGAGCGCTGCACGATTCGCGCGCTCCTCCAGACGCCCGGCAAAACTGACCAGAAACCCATCCACACCCACAGTGCGGATGGCCGGATAGCCCGTGTCTACGGGGGGGGCGGACGGGGTTGTGACGGTCATTGCATGGTCCTTGCGCCAGAGGTCAGGCTGTTTGCAGGTTTGCATCTAATGCTGACAGCGCCCGGGTTGAAGCAGCGGTGCTGGGTTGGGTGCTGTCAGGCTATCGCCAAAGCCTGCGCGAACCAACAGTTGCGCCCTGATTTGCTGGTGGCAAGACCTTGGGCGGAGGTTTGCATCCGGGCAGTCCGCGCAACAAGAGTTGCCGATGCTCGTCGCAGGGCAAACACGCGACCAGCTTAGGGGGCAAATGCTGCGATCTGGCCCAACTTGCGGCGGGTGCCCGCATTGGCGAAATGACTGGGCATTGCCGTGGCACACGGGGTCCAGCACAGAAACCCGGCGAGACAGAATGCGCCGGGTCAGTTTTCTAGCGGGTCGCGAAGGGTATTTTCAAACCCAGCGTGCCGATAGTGCTGTCCAACCCATTGCCACGCAACGCGCGCATCTGTCCCACGCCCACCGACAGCGCCAGCCGGTCGGTGATACGGTAGTCAATCTCAGCGCGCAGGCTGCCCAGAACGCCACCGGCCACGTTGACACCGCCACCCCCTGCGGCCCCGACATGCCCTTCCAAAGACACGGCCCAGCGCGGGGTGATGTCGAACTGATAGCCAAGCCCCAAAAGCCCCACCGCATAGCCTGCAACCCCGCCATGCAGCGCGGTCTGGCCATTGCCGGACACATACAGGTTCTGGCCCAGAAAATAATCGAAAGAGCTTTCCTGCATCACGATGAAACTGGCGGTATTGCTGTTCAGGAAATAATTGCCACCGGTCTGCTGCACCGAGATGCCGCCACTATAGGCCCAGCGGTTGGGGCGTTCGCCCAAACCCTCATCGCCCCGCGTGCGGGCAAAATTGCGCAGAATCGACAGCGACACAGCAGCGGCGCGGAAATCGCCCGTTGGCGCGGCCTTGCCGCCGATGGACAGTTGCGCATCCAGCGCCCGCGTGACCGGCAGGCTGACACCCGCCGACGCTTCTATCAACGGCCCCGCGCCCGTGTCGACCAAGCCACCGCCGCCAAAGCCGACACCGCCTTCGATGAACAGCGTGGTCGGGCCAAGCGCGAAATTGCGCCGTAGGCCAGCCATGACCTGCATATACCCCTGTGCCCCAGAGCCCGCGCCATCGGCCCCAAGGCTAAGCTGCGTGTTTTGGCCCAAGCCATACAAAGCGCGCGCGCCCACCAACACAACGCTATCCTGAGGGTTGCCGTCGCGGTTCAGGACGCCGTTTTGCGGGGACAGGGCCGTGACAGTGCCGCCCGCGGCATCCAGCTTGGCATCCCAGCCGCCGGGCGTTTTGGTGCCGATCTGGCGGCGCAGCCCAACCCCGAAGGCCGGCCCGTCAATTGGCGCGCCATCGATCGAAATCCACGCGCCTGTCAATTGCACCGCCCAAGACTCTGCGATCTGGTAGTCCAAGGCCAGCCCCGCGCGGACCATGGTGCCATCGCCAATCACCTGCGCCGCACCGCCCCCACCGCCGATGAAGCCAGAGGCCGACAGCGACAGCCCGGTCGACAATGGCAGGCGCGCGACACCTTCGAAGCCCCAGAAGAACGCGCCCCCCGCATCGCCCAGCGCCCCGGAGTAGAAACTTTGCCCAAGGCTCAGCGTCTCGGAGAACTGGTAGCCGACATACAATCGGTTCAACCCTTCGATCAGGGTTTGCGGCGACGACAAGCGTTCGAACCCGGTCTCGACACTAAGGCCTTGGGCCGAAGCCTCTTGCCCGGTCAAGGCACCGCCAAGGGCAAGCGTCAGGGCCAAAGCCTTGGCAGGGCGGGTGCAGGGAATCGGCATCGCTGTATTCCTTTGGGCGTATCTGTCTTTAGCCAGCGGCAGTAAATAAACTTACGTCGTCATGGGTAATACATCCGTTTCAAACGGCCTAGCCCCAACCGTTGTTTTCAAGGTCTTTTATCCCTGTTCAGCCATGAAAAAGCCCCGCGCGGCGGATTTGCTGCGCGGGGCTTGGGGGAGTCGAGGTTCGCTTATTCCTCGAATTCGATCAGCAGGTCTTTGGCTTCGATCTGCGCGCCGGGTTGGACATGCACGGCCTTGACCACCGCGTCGCGGTCGGCATGCAGGCCGGTTTCCATTTTCATCGCCTCGATCGTCAGCAGCAGATCGCCCGCCTTGACCTTCGCGCCCGGCGTCGCGGCCACGGTGGCGACAGCGCCGGGCATCGGTGCGCCGATATGGGCGGGGTTCGACATATCTGCCTTCAGGCGCTGTGCGGTCTTGGCCGCGATTTCGCGATTGGCCACGCGCACCGAACGGGGTTGGCCGTTCAACTCGAAGAACACCTTCACCTCGCCATCATCGCCGGTTTCCCCCACGGTAATCAGGCGGATTTCCAGCGTCTTGCCGGGGTCAATTTCGGCGGAAATCTCCTCACCCGGTTCCATCCCGTAGAAGAAGGTTCGCGTGGGCAAGGTCCGCACCGGACCATAGATGCGGTGGCGGCCCATGTAATCCAAAAACACCTTTGGATACATCAGGTAGCCGTTCAGATCCTCATCATCAACATTGAACCCGTCTAGATCTGCGATCAGTTGCGCGCGCACCTCTTCCAGATTGACCGGGGCCAAATGCTTGCCGGGGCGGTCGGTGATGGGCCGCTCGTCTTTCAGCACCTTGCGTTGCAGCGCTTCGGGCCAGCCACCGGGGGGTTGGCCCAGATTGCCCTTCATCATGTCCACGACGGAATCGGGGAAGCTGACATCCTTGGCAGGGTTTTCCACGTCATCGCGTTTCAGACCTTGGCTGACCATCATCAGCGCCATGTCGCCCACGACCTTGGACGATGGCGTGACCTTGACGATATCGCCGAACATCTTGTTCACATCGGCATAGGTCTGCGCCACTTCGGGCCAACGTTCTTCCAGCCCCAAGCTGCGCGCCTGCGCTTTCAGGTTGGTGAACTGGCCACCGGGCATTTCGTGCAAATACACTTCGGAGGACGGCGCCTGCTGCGCGCTTTCGAACGCGGCATATTGCAGGCGAACCTGTTCCCAGTAATCCGAAATCTGCCGGATCGCGCCCATGTCGAGGCCCGTGTCACGCTCGGTAAAGCGCAAGGCTTCGACAATCGACCCCAAGGTCGGCTGGCTGGTATTGCCCGAAAACGCATCCATTGCGGCATCGGCGGCATCGACACCGGCTTCGGCGGCGGCCAGAATGGTCGCACCGGCAATGCCGCCAGTGTCATGCGTGTGGAAATGGATAGGCAGGCCCACCTCTTCCTTCAGCGCCTTGATGAGGATGCGCGCACTGGCAGGCTTGAGCAGCCCCGCCATGTCCTTCAGCCCCAGAACATGCGCGCCCGCGTCGCGCAGGGCCTTGCCCATTTCGACATAGTATTTCAGGTCGTATTTCGCGCGGTCGGGGTTCAGGATGTCGCCGGTATAGCACACAGTGCCTTCGCAGACCTTGTTCGCCTCTATCACGGCATCCATGGCGACACGCATGTTCTCAACCCAGTTCAGGCTGTCGAACACGCGGAACACATCGACCCCGCTGGCAGCGGCTTGTTTGACAAAAGCCTGCACCACGTTGTCGGGGTAATTGGTATAGCCCACCCCGTTCGAGGCGCGCAGCAACATCTGCGTCATAAGGTTGGGCATGGCCGCGCGCAGGTCGCGCAGGCGCTGCCATGGGCATTCCTGCAAGAAGCGATAGGCCACATCAAAGGTCGCGCCGCCCCAGCATTCCATGCTGAACAGGCTGGGCATCATATGCGCATAGGCAGGTGCGACCCGGATCATGTCGATGGACCGCATTCGCGTGGCCAAAAGCGATTGGTGCCCGTCGCGCATGGTGGTGTCGGTCAGCAGCAGCTTCTTCTGCGCCGCCATCCAGTCGGCCACGGCCTGCGGACCTTCTTCGTCCAGAATTTGCCGCGTGCCGCGCGGCGGCGCTTCGGTCGAAACCTTGGGCGCAATCGGGGTTTTCAACCCGGCGGGCGGCTTGGCGCGACCCTTGGTTTCGGGGTGCCCGTTCACGGTAATATCCGCGATATAGGTCAGAACCTTGGTGCCCCGGTCCCGACGCTTGCGGAAATTGAACAGCTCATCCGTGGTGTCGATGAACTTGGTCGTATAGGTATCGTTCAGGAATGTCGGGTGTTTCAGCAGGTTCTCGACAAAGGCGATATTGGTGCTGACCCCGCGAATGCGGAACTCGCGCAAGGCGCGGTCCATCCGCGCGATGGATTCCTGCGGCGTCGGCGCCCAAGCGGTGATCTTGACCAGAAGCGAGTCGTAATAGCGCGTAATCACGCCCCCCGCATAGGCCGTGCCGCCATCCAAACGAATGCCCATGCCGGTGGCAGAGCGGTAGGCGGTCAGACGGCCATAATCGGGGATGAAGTTGTTCAGCGGGTCTTCGGTCGTGATCCGGCACTGTAGCGCGTGGCCCGACAAGGTGACATCCCCCTGAGACGGCGTGCCCGTCGCATCCGACAACGTCGCGCCTTCAGCAATGCGGATCTGCGCTTTCACAATGTCAATGCCCGTCACTTCTTCGGTGACGGTGTGTTCCACCTGAACGCGGGGGTTCACTTCGATGAAGTAGAATTTCTCATCGTCCATATCCATCAGGAATTCGACGGTGCCTGCGTTCTGATAGCCCACGGCGCGGCCAATCTTCAGGCCCAGCTCGCAGACCTCTGCGCGCTGCGCTTCGGTCAGGTAGGGGGCAGGCGCGCGTTCAACCACTTTCTGGTTGCGGCGCTGCACGGTGCAATCGCGCTCATATAGATGATACAGGTTGCCATGCGTGTCGCCCAGCAACTGCACTTCCACATGGCGGGCGCGCAGGATCATCTTTTCCAGATAGCCCTCGCCATTGCCGAAAGCGGCCTCGGCCTCTCGGCGGCCCTCGCGGACCTTCGCCTCGACCTCGTCCTCGGACAGGATCGGGCGCATACCCCGACCGCCGCCGCCATGGCTGGCTTTCAGCATCAGCGGAAAGCCCACCTCGCGCGCCATGGCCTTGACCGCGTCCATGTCATCGCCCAGCACCTCGGTTGCGGGAATAACCGGCACGCCCGCCGCAATCGCCACTTTCCGCGCGCTGGCCTTGTCGCCAAGCGCGCGCATGGTTTCGGCCTTCGGCCCGATAAAGGTGATCCCGTTAGCCACGCAGGCATCGACCAGTTCGGGGTTTTCCGACAACAGCCCGTAGCCCGGATGCACGGCATCCGCCCCGCTGGCCTTGGCCACACGAATGATCTCGTCAATCGACAGATAGGCGGCGACCGGTCCCATCCCCTCGCCAATGCGGTAGGCTTCGTCTGCCTTGAAGCGGTGCAGGCCCAGCTTGTCTTCTTCGGCATAAACCGCAACCGTGCGTTTGCCCAACTCATTGGCAGCGCGCATGATGCGGATGGCGATTTCACCACGGTTCGCGACGAGGATTTTCTTGAACTCGGCCATTTCGGTCCTTTCCGGAGAGGTATGGCTAATTTTATTGCGTGTATTAGACAGATTATTGCGCGCAGGTAAAGCGCCCGTGAGGTTCCGTTACATTTCGTCGCGCCTGTCTTGACGTGGCGCAAGCTGGGTTGCGACCTGTTCGGGGCGGGTTGCGCCCATCTGCACCATGTTGGCGATCAGGTCATCTTGCAACAGCGTCGCAAGATGATCCGCACCCCCTGCCCCCAATGCCCCAAGCGCGTAATGCCAGCCCCGCCCCAGCATGGTGAAATTCGCCCCCAGCGCCAGCGCGCGCAGGACATCAAGGCCAGATTCAACCCCGCCATCATAGATCAGCGGCATGTCCGGGCCAACGCTTGCACGGATGTCTTGCAGCGCATCCAACGCCGCCAATGCACCATCAAATTGCCGCCCGCCATGGTTGGACACCCAGATCGCATCGGCCCCTTCTGCGCGCAGGCGGGGCGCATCCTCCGGGTCCAGCACGCCCTTGATAACCAAAGGACCGTCCCACATGTCGCGCACCGCGCGCAGATAGTCCCAATCGGGGGCGGCGCGCAGCAGATAGCCCGGATGCGCCGTAGACGGCGCGTTGCCGTCAAGCTTCAGATATTCCTCCATCAGCCGCAGGCGGGGCGTGCCCGCACGCAGCGTGCCCAAGCCCCAAGCGGGACGCTGCGCGACTTGCCACAGCATTGATGGCGTAACTTTCGGTGGAATGGCCAGCTGCGCGCGCAACTGCCGTTCGCGCCGCGAGGGGCCGGGCAGATCGACCGTCAGCACCAGCACGCGAAAGCCCGCATTTCGCGCACGGGTCAGAATATCGGCCCGGATCGACGGGTCTTTGGGCGGATATAGCTGGAACCAACCCATGTCCCCCGCAACCGGCCCGATGGTTTCGGGCGTTTGCGTCGCCACCGTGCTAAGCGAATAGGGAATGCGCCGCGCTTGCGCCATGCGCGCCAAGGCGGCTTCGGCCCCCGGCCAGATCAGCCCCGACATGCCCACCGGGGCAACCCCCACGGGCATGGCGTAATCCTGCCCCAGAAACCGCGTGGTCAGGTCCGGCGCGATCGGCCCGCGCAGGATGGCGGGGCGGAATAACACCCGCTCCAGCGCCGCCCGATTGCGCGGCTTGACGGATTCGCTGCCGGTGGCGCTGTCCAGATATTCCCACACGAACCAAGGCACCCGCGCCTTGCAGGCGGCTTTCAGGTCAGACAGCGCGGGATATTTCTGGGCCGGGTCCATGGCGCGCATAAAACGCGGGGAAAGCCGGATTGTAAACCGTGACATGGCAGGCAGGGGCACCCACCCTTGGTCAGCCCCTTCGCCTTCAGGTCAGAAGGGCACATCCCCCGCCGCTGCATCGGCATCTTGCAGATAGCCCGCCATGACATGCCGGGGCGAAGATTTCTCAAACTCCACGAACAGCTTGTCACCATCGACCGAGGCCACGCGCCCATAGCCGAATTTCTGGTGGAACACCCGTGCGCCCACATCGAACTCGGGCACAACCGTGCCATGCACCAGCTTGGGCTGGCTGCGTTCGGCGTTTTGCAACCGCCGCCAACCGGGCGAATTGTAGGCATCAGCCTTGGAGGCGCGTTCTTCGACCGCGCTGCCAAAGCCCGTGCTGCCCATCCCCGCACCGATCCCGCCATAGAGGCCCGGGGGCGTCAGCACCTCGACATGATCGCCGGGCAATTCATCGACAAAGCGCGAGGGCAGTTGCGACTGCCATTGCCCGTAAACCCGGCGGTTCGCGGCGAAGCTGATGGTGCAGAGCTGCTCGGCGCGGGTGATGCCGACATAGGCCAAGCGGCGTTCTTCTTCCAAGCCCTTCTGGCCGCTCTCATCCATCGAGCGTTGCGAGGGGAACAGCCCTTCCTCCCATCCCGGCAAGAACACGGCAGGAAATTCCAACCCCTTGGCCGCGTGCAGCGTCATGATGCTGACCTTGTCTTCGGCCCCGTCGCTGTCATTGTCCATAACAAGCGCGACATGTTCCAAAAACCCTTGCAGGTTTTCAAAATTCTCCAGCGCCTTGACCAGTTCCTTCAGGTTGTCCAACCGCCCCGGCGCTTCGGGCGTCTTGTCGTTCAGCCACATCTCCGTGTAGCCGGACTCTTCCAGAATTTGCTCTGCAAGCTCAATGTGGCTGCCGGGGGGGGCATCTTCCGACACGGGTTCAATCAGGGCATCATCCTCTGGGACAAGCCCCAAACCCAACACGGCCCGGTGCCAGCGGTCCACCCCGTCCAGAAAGGCGCGCAACTGGCCCGCGCCCCGGCCCTTGATCTCTCCCGCGTCGATGGCAAGGGCAGCCCCCTGCACCAGCGGCACATCATTGGCGCGGGCATAGCGCTGGATGGTCTGTTGCGCCTTGTCGCCCAAGCCGCGTTTGGGAGTGTTGACCACGCGCTCGAATGCCAGATCATCGGCAGGGCTGACAGCCAGCCGGAAATAGGCCATGGCATCGCGGATCTCCATCCGCTCGTAAAAGCGCGGCCCACCGATCACGCGATATGGCAGGCCGATGGTCAGAAACCGATCCTCGAAGGCGCGCATCTGGTGGCTGGCGCGCACCAGAATGGCCATCTGTTCCAGATTGAAGGGCTGCAATCCGCGCGTGCCGCGTTGCAAATCCTCGATCTGCTCGCCGACCCAGCGCGCTTCTTCCTCGCCATCCCAATGGCCGATCAGCCGGACCTTCTCGCCCGCTTGCGCTTCGGTCCAAAGCGTTTTGCCCAAGCGGTCCTGATTGCCGGAAATGACCTGCCCCGCAGCGGCCAAGATATGCGGGGTAGAGCGGTAATTCTGCTCCAGCCGCACCACCTTGGCACCGGGAAAATCACGTTCAAAGCGCAGGATATTGCCCACCTCTGCCCCGCGCCAGCCATAGATGGATTGGTCATCATCCCCCACGCAGCAGATATTCTTGTGCCCCGCCGCCAGCAGGCGCAGCCATAGATACTGCGCAACGTTCGTGTCCTGATATTCGTCCACAAGGATGTATTTGAAGCGGCGGTGATAGTCTTGCAGCACATCCGGGTGCGCCTGAAAGATCGTCACGCAATGCAGAAGCAGATCGCCGAAATCGCAGGCGTTCAAGGTTTTCAGCCGGTCCTGATAGGCGGCATAAAATTCTGTTCCGCGATTGTCGAAAGCACCCGCTTCTGACGAAGGCACCTGTTCCGGCGTCCAAGCGCGGTTCTTCCACTGGTCAATGATATTGGCCAGCAGGCGTGGGGGCCAGCGTTTTTCGTCAATATTCGCGGCGGCGATGATCTGTTTGAGCAGCCGCAACTGGTCGTCCATGTCCAGAATCGTGAAGCTGGATTTCAGCCCAACCAATTCGGCATGCCGCCGTAATAGCTTGGCGCTGATGGAATGGAACGTGCCCATCCACGCCATCCCTTCGACCGCGTCGCCCAGGTAGCCGCCCACGCGCAGTTTCATCTCGCGCGCGGCCTTGTTGGTGAAGGTCACGGCCAAAATTTGCGACGGAAAGGCGCGGCCCGTGTTCAGCAAATGCGCGATGCGCGCGGTCAGGGCCTTGGTCTTGCCCGTGCCCGCGCCTGCAAGCATCAAGACTGGGCCATCAAGCGTTTCGACCGCTTCGCGTTGCGCGGGGTTCAACCCATCCAGATACGGGGCTGGGCGCGCGGCCATGGCGCGGGCGGACAAGGGCAAGTCGGTGTTGAAATCGGACATGGGCGAAGCATAGCGCGGGGACAAGGCGAAATAAAGCCGATGTTCAGGAATTGTTCCAGAGAATTTCGCCTTTGTCAAAAACGTGGCGTGTCGTCTTGCACCAATGCTCCAAGATCACAGCGCGCGGCACTGTTGCCATCTTGTGGAATGTTGAAGCGGAACTTATGAAACTGCAACGAGCGGCACCAATGAAACTGCAACGACACTTACCTAAAGCTTTGAAAATAAAGGGCTTATAGTGCGCGAACGTGTCCGCAATGCATTGGATACCCTTGTTTTGTAAGTCATTGATTTATTGAGCTAAGTGGCGCGGGTTTAACCACTTGCGGCCATGCGGCCTAGTTCGGCTTCCGGGGATCGTGGAGCGAGAGCAAGGCGCGATACTTCTGGGTGGCGTTATTCGCGATGCGCATTGCGAACGCTTCGGGCTCGCTTCCATAAATCTTGCCCTGGTCGATGACCGGTTTCCCTGATGAAGTGTCTCGGACCATATCACAAAGATACTCGCGCACCGCCTGCCAGACCGCTTGCGAAACTATGTCCGCGTGGTCTGTTCGGTGCCATTCTTCGTCACCGAGCAGCCAATCCACCGAGACATCCAAACCGATTGAAAGGGCCATCAGCGCATCTATGCCCGGCTTGTGACCCTTGAAGTAGTTTTCGAGGGTTCGCGGCGGTAGGCCGCACAGACGGGCCATCTCAGCCTTGGAGATGCCGCGCTCTTCCCTGATCAAATCAAGCCTCTGACGAAAGCCCTCGCTCCAAACGTCATTACCCATTGCGCATACTCCAAGTTTGGTGCATATTGCTCCACACTAGGAGCGAAGTATGTCACAGGCTAGCACACCAACCGAACTGACGGAACGGTATAATGCGGTACGCGGCGCATTCACCGCTCAAGGAAGCAGCCTCCACCAGTGGTGCAAAAGTCACGGTGTGAACCATCAGAATGCACGGAAAGCGCTGATCGGGCAGTGGCAAGGACCGAAGGCAAGTGCGCTTGTCGAACAAATTCTCAAAGCCTCAGGTTTCGAAAAATGAACGCCTTTATGGATGCCAACGCCTTTTCGGACGTTAGCGGCCTTTCCGCGCGGCACGCAAGGCGCATCCTTGGGGAAGCATCGAAGGGTGAGGTATTCCAAGGTTGCCAACTTGAGGTTCTTGCCACCAGTGGCCAGGGTGGCGCTGGCGGCAGGCAATACCTTGTCGCGCTGTCCAGCCTTCCCGCTGAGATGCAAGAGCGGGCGAAATCCCTCGATCTTCCCTTGCGAGCGCCGTTCGACCGGCTTTCCCATGGTGAGATCGCTGAATGGCAGCGCGAAGAGGCGAAGTTCCGGCTGCATGTCATCAGCCCGGCGATAAACACCACACCAAGGAGCTCTGAACGCGCTCAGGCGCTCAAGCAGATTGCCAAATGCACCCATCGCGACCGCAACGGCGCGGCAAAGACGGTTTCTGAGCGCACGGCGCGGATTTGGCTTGATGCCTATGAGGAAAAGGGCCTTTCCGGCCTTGTCCCGAAGGCCTCGCCCGTTCGGGGCGCGCGCCGAGTGCTGATTTCTCGGCGATGGGATGCCGAAATCGACCTGGACAACACGGCACGGGCGACCGTCGCTTCAGAGCTGGAGCAGTATGGCCGGGACGGGACGGCGGCGGGCTGGTCAACGCGGACCGTCGCACGGCAGTGCGGCCAGAAGCTGGCCGAACTGTCGAAGAAGCATGGATCGCAGCTTTCCCGGCAGAAGCTGACCGCGATTTGCGCCCTGACCAAGAAGTGGGCGTCCCGGTTCGATGAGTTCCGGCGTGTTGATCGCTTCCGCCACGATAACAAGGCATGGGATGACCGCGACAAGCCCCGGATACTCCGGAAGCTGTCTGATAAGCCCATGGATGTTGTTTTCGGCGATGTTCACCCGATCGACATTGACATGCGGCTACCTGACAACCCGAAGCGTCAGCTTCGCCTGCGCTTGATTGCCTGGATGGACGATGCCACCCGGTTCATCTGGGGCAAGCTCGCCGCATTCGGCCCGGGAACCGGTGTTCGAAAAACCGACATCGCCGATAGCCTCTACGATTTGGTGGTCAGCGAGCAGGGTGGCGGATTGCCCGTGACCTTCTACTTCGACAATGGCGGTGAGTATAACGATGTAGCCAAGGCTATCGCGGATTTCCCAGAACTGTCAGGCTTGATATCTGGTCGCGGCCATATCCGTGCCCAGCCGTACAATGGTGCTGCAAAGCCCATTGAGGGCACCTTCAGGATACTCGAACAGAACTACTTCAGGTTCCTTCCAGGCTGGATAGGCGGGGATCGTAGCAACAAGAAAACGCAGCAAGTCGGTAAGCCGGTTCAGCCATTCCAAGGCACCCTGGAAGAACTGGCGGCGCTGATCCAGAAGGCAATCGCGACCTATAACGACACTCCGCAGGAAGGCGGGAAGCTGGAAGGCCGCTCGCCGCGAGAAGCCTTCGAGGCGGCGATAGCAAATGGCTGGGAGCCACAACGCACTGATGCGCGCAGCTTCGACGAAATCTTCAGCGAACGTCATACGCGCTTTGTGAAACAGGGGCGCATCGACTTTCGAAACGCACAATACACCTCTGAGCTGATCGGGAAACTGGGTTATCGTACTCCTGTCGAGGTGCGCGCGCCCCTGCGCACTGGCGTGGACCATGTGTTCATCCGGCGCAATGGCATACCCTGCGGCGAAGCAAACCCCGATCAGGCCTACGATACACAGGACAGGCGGGGCGCGGAAGAAGCAGGGCGGCGCATTAAGGAGCACAAGGGCGCTATCCGGGAGCTCGAAGCGCAGCTCACGCCGGGCTTCGATGGCTTCGAAGAGCTCACACGCAACACAACGGCCTTCAGCCCTGGTCAGGAGCAGCCGGGCATCATCATGCGCCTGGCCGGTGAGGAACCTGAAGCTCGAATTGCCCGCGAAGCGATGGAGAAGGAGGCCGAAAGCAAGAGATGGAAGGAAATCATGGCCCAAGCCAATGAAGTGGACGGCCAGACTAGAAAGGCCAGCGGCGGCAACCGCTGACCCTTCAACAATGTGCAGCACAACGGAGATGAAGCATGCATCACACACCTGAGCATACACCTATCATCGAAACGGAGGCGAGCGAAACGATAAAGTTTGTCGTCCGACAGATCGCGCTAACGGCGGGAATTGGGATCATCAAAGGCCCTGTGGGGATTGGCAAGACCCGGACCCTTAAGGGGCTGGTAACCGAATGGGAACGTGAAATCCGAGTGATTTACCTTCGGTCGAGCCCGGAAATCGACGGCTCCATTCTTGCCTTCACATCGGCGCTCCTGGAGCATTTCAATGTCTACGAAGGGCGCACACGCGAAGCCGTTCAGGCGCTTGCCGGCTTGCTGGGCAGCTATCCCTTCCAGGAAGGTCGCCGACCCACCGTCCTTGTAATTGATGAGGCCCAGGGCCTGAAGGTCAATGTGCTGGAAACGCTCCGTCGCCTCTATGACGATGGTGATAAGGCCCGCGAGGGAGATCGCTTTCATCCAGCCTTCGGAATGGTCTTCTGCGGAAACAAGCAGTTCTTGGGCCGCACCGGGCGCAAAAAGGAAATGGACTACGACCAGTTCCTGACAAGGATCGACGTTAGGCGCGTTCTTCCCGCGCCCAGCCGGGATGAGTTCGAGGCCCTGGCCGCTGCACTTTGCCCCACCGACAATTCGGCTGCGGCTGCACTGGCGCGGCATGGCGAAACCCAAGGCAATTTCCGGTTGATGGTCAAAGCCTACCGGCAAGCACGGATGCTTGCGGCGGGAAAGCCTGTGACGCTGAACGAAATCGAGAACGCAATTTTCATGATGGGAGATATCTGATGCAAAACCACCAACTGAATGTGAAAGACGAGCTCACACCTGAGGAGGCGCAAGACTTTGCCGGGCGCGACCTGCTTGTCACGCCATTGACGGCCGATGAGCTTGCGCAGCTTCAGACCGCTCTTGCTGGGGCGCAGGGCACCCTTTTCCGGCTACGTGAACTCATCAGCGAATGGGATGCCGCAAATGAAGGCGGAGCGGACGAAGAAACCGAAGCGGGCGCTGCGCTTTTGTCTGCTGACATCTCAGCCACTCTTGGCGCGCTCACCATTGTTCGGGGCATTCTTGCCCGCTCGAAGTTCATCCCTGTCCTGCCTGAAGGAATTGTCCAATGATCACTTCTTCTGAAAACCCCAAGGCAACGCTGACCCTGTGCCGCGACGGCCTTTACATGGCATCCAATGACGCAATCGCGGACGTGGGGTCTCTGGCGGCGCTCCTGAAGCTGCTGGATGACCTGGTGACCGAACTCGAGGTTTCCCCGCGCCACTCGCACAAGATCGACATGATCAGCGCCGCCGCGAAGGCGGGCGCGGAGATGGGCGTGCGCGTCCAGGCCGATCTTGAAGGCATGCACAAGCAGATCGTGGATCTGATCAGCGCCACCACGCGCAACGGAAAGGAGGCCGGCAATGTCGATCAGTAACAAACAGATCGCCCTTATCCATGTGGCCAAGAGCAAGCTGGGGCTGACCGAAGCGGAGTTCCGGTCTGGCCTGGTCGATCTTTGCGGGGTCACTTCCGTGACGGAGCTCGACCAGGACGGGTTCACGGCGCTCATGGGCTTGTTCGAATATCTGGGCTTCAAGCCGTTGACCGCCAAGGGGCCGGACTATGGCGCGCGGGAAGGCATGGCCAGCTTCGCCCAGCTCGAACTGATCAGGACGATCTGGAAGGAGTGGTCAGGTGCCGATGTTGAAGACGGTCTGTCGGTCTGGCTGGAACGGTACTTCGGCATGTCCAGCCTGCGCTTCGTGACGGCCCACGACGCGCGCAAGGTGATCACCGCCCTGAAGAAGATGAAGGCCCGCGACAAGGCCGCATGACCTGCGCGGCGCGACAAACGTTGAAGGGGGCGGTGCGCGGCATCGCCCCTTTTTTGCTCCAAGCCCCTCAGCGGCCCGCTGAGCGGCTTCCTGTCTCTCGGCACCCCTCACCGCCAGAAATTTCTTAAACGCCTGTTAAACGCGTTTAAGGGGGGTCTGTGGGGCGTTTTGGGTGCGGCCTTCGATGGGCATTGAAATGCGCGCCGTGTTCCGCCTATCCTGACCGCTGACAGAAAGATCACAGATGGAAGCCTTCGGACCCTTTTTACTGTTCTTCGGCATCGGCGCGCTTCTCGGGATTGCGTTCGCGGCGCTGATGCTTGCATGGGTCTTGGTGGGGCTGTTTTGCAAGTTCTTCCTGTTGCCCGCCCTGGAAGGCTTGCGCGCGGCGCTGGTCGCACTTCAGGAGCGCCGGGAAAAGGAAAGCGGCGGCAGTTGACCCGCCGCCGCCCAGTCCAGTCCGGGGCAACCTTCATTCACCCACAGCACGATAACCGGAACGCTGTCCGGGGTGATCAGGGACATACGTCCGGATAGCGTCGCCTGCATTGATGATCATGCAAGCGAGGCGGGCGGCACCAGTGCTTTCCAACGAATACCCTTCCATCGCCGAAAGGCGAAAGCTCGGTCTCTATGTCACGTACATGGAGGTCGAGCTTGCTGAGCGGTTCGGGGAGCATGCCGCCCGCCTCTTCCTTGAGAACTTCGGCGGCGGAGAATTGTTCGTTCCGCTGAAGGCCACCGATGACCATCCCGTGAGCAAGCTGGTTGGTCGGGATGTGCTGGAATGGCTGATCACCAAATATGGAAGCGGTGCAGTCGAAGTCCCGCACGGGGCCATGTCGAGCAAGAATGCGCAGGCTATCCGTATCCGTCGCCTGATCGTCAACACCACCCTCAGCACGGTCGAAATCGCAAAGCTGACGCGCGTCAGCCGCAGAACCGCGCGCCGTACCATCTGCACCATGCGTGAAGCGGGCGTTGCCCTGCCGCATCGCCCCCAGAACCCCAAATCGAAAGAGAAGTTCGAGCAATGATCGTCAATTCCGGAAACCTTTCCACCGTCTTCCGTGGCTTCCAGACCGTCTTCAACGAGGCGTTCGACAATGCGCCAAGCCACTTTGAAGAGATCACCATGCGGGTGCCCAGTTCGAACGCCGAAGAAATCTACGGATGGCTGGGCAGCTTCCCGCGCCTGCGCGAGTGGATTGGTGATCGCGTCATCCGCAACCTGTCGGTGCATGACTGGCGCATCAAGAACCGCAAGTTCGAAAGCACCATCGCCGTGCCGCGTGATGCTCTCGAAGATGACACCTATGGTGTCTTCGGGCCGATGATCTCGGAAATGGGCCGCGAAGCGCGCGACCATCCCAACGAGCTGGTATTCCGCCTTCTGGCCAACGGCTTCAGCACGGCTTGCTATGATGGTCAATATTTCTTCGATACCGATCACCTGGGCACGAATGCCCAGGGCGAAGAGGTCAGTGTTTCGAACATGCAGGCGGGCAGTGGTCCTGCCTGGTATCTTCTCGATCTGAGCCGCGCAGTGCGTCCGATCATCTGGCAGGAGCGTGTGCCCTACAAGTTCACCGCCCTGGACCGCGACAACGATGAGCATGTGTTCATGCGCGACGAATACATCTACGGGGTACGGGCGCGCGTCAATGCCGGGTTCGGCCTGTGGCAACTGGCCTATGCCAGCAAAGCCGATCTGACCAAGGACAATTACGAAGCGGCCCGCACGGCGATGATGACCCTGCGCGGGGATCACGGCCAGCTTCTGAACGTGCGCCCCACGGCCCTGGTTGTTCCGCCGGAACTGGAAGGTGCGGCGCTTCGGCTTCTGAAGAACGGCTCCACCATCGTCGAGGTGGGCGGGCAGCATGTTGCCGTGACCAACGAATGGGCAGACAGCGCCAAGCTGATCGTCACGTCGCATCTGGCAGCATAAGGGGGATACGCCATGGCAGGGCCGATCTTGGGTGTCGTTCTGCGGGCGATGGCGGGCGGCGGGGCGCGGCGCGGTGCAAGCCAAGCCGGTCGGGGCGGCCGCAATGTTGAAGCCGGTGCCATAGGAGGCGATGTTGCGGGTGGCCTGGTCGAACTGGGGCGCATCGCCCAGGGCGACCGTCAGATGATTATCCAGGTGGTCGATAGAGACGGCTTCATGGCTGCGCTGCAACGCCTTGCGGAACGCGGCTCCAACATGCAGTCGGTGTTCCAGGAAATCGGCAGCTATCTTCAGTCTGAGGTCGAAAGCAATTTCGAAAGCGAAACCGCCCCGGATGGAACCGGATGGGCGGGCCATTCCACCGCCACCCTTTTGCGGCGCGGTGCCGGGGCAAAGAAGTTGCGCGACCGTGGTCACCTCTATGGCTCCCTGAGCTACAGCGCCTCGCATTCGCAAGTCGCGGTCGGGACGAACCGCGCCTATGCGCGCATTCACCAGATGGGCGGACAAGCGGGCCGGGGCCGTCAGGTCACAATTCCCGCGCGTCCCTTCCTCGGATTGAACGAGGAAAACCGGCAGGAAATCGGGCGCATCGTCAACGACCACATCACAGAAGGGCTTCGCCGATGACTTCCATTCACCAGTCCGCCTGGTCTGTCGAGCTGGCCACATCCGGCCAGGCGCAAGACTGGGTTCACCTTCTGCCTCTCGGCACCTTCAACGGGCGCGATGGGCGCGGCCCTTACATGGTGCGCGATGCCGCCGACATCATCGCTGCGACCCGCAAGCTCGGCATGGATTTGCCGGTCGATTATGAACACCAGATCGACCACGCCACCAAAAACGGCCAGCCCGCTCCGGCGGCGGGCTGGATCAAGGAACTGAAGGCCGATGCCCAGGGCATCTGGGGACGTGTCGAATGGACCGACAAGGCGCGCCAGCATCTTGCCAGCAAGGAGTACCGGTTCCTCAGCCCTGTCTTCACGTTCCACAAGACCACAGGAGAAATCATGCGCCTTCACCGCGCCGCGTTGACGAACAACCCCAACCTTCAACTCACTGCGCTCGCCAGTCAGGAAAACCCACCGGCTGATCCGCCCGAACTGGCGGCGGCTGATCTGCGCGGGCAGCTCATCCAGATGCTGGCCTTGCCGGAGGACATCGCGGATGACGCGTTGCTGCAAGCGGTGTCGGCCCTGGTCAATCGTGAAAGCGAGCCTGCGCCGGAGCCGTCGCAGCAACGTCAGGAGACGGATGGCGGCACGATGGAGCTGGCGCTTGAACTGAACCGGGCACGGGCGCGCGAAGCCGAAGGCAAGGCGCTTGCCGCCGTGGATGGCGCAATCACCTCGGGCAAGTTGCCGCCCTACCTGCGCGAATGGGGCCTCGCCCTTTGCCGTGAAAACCCGGAACGGTTTGACGAGTTCGCCCGCCAGATGGTGCCGGTTCTGACCCCCGGCAGTCAGATCGCGGGGCGCGGTCTACCCCGTGACCGGCAAGAGCTGGCCCTCATGACCAGCGGCGGGACGGGTGATGAACAGGAAATCCTGTCGCGCCTGGGCGTGTCGCAAGAGGCGTTCCGCAAGACGCTTCAGCGCGAAGGCGGCTGACATGCCCACCTTCGGCGCGAGGGACATGGAGATTGCCAGTTGGCTGATCGTTCAGCCCGCTGGCCTTTGCCATGCTGAAATCGCCCAGGAATGTGCGGCCCGCTTCGGCTCCGATGCCTGGGGCGAAGATCGCATCCGCGCCACGCTGGTCAGCCTCCCCCGGAAGGGTGGAGCAATGCCTATGGCCATGCGGAATGCGGAGGTTCTGGCGTTCGTCAATGCCCGGATCGGCACGATGACCTTCAGCGCGCTGGCCGAAGAATGTCGCGCGCGCTTCGGTGACAAGGCTCCAAGCCGCAGTGGTCTGCATCGCTACGCGCACCGGATCGGCGGTCTGAAACGCACCCTCAACCGGCAGTTAAACGGCCTGTAACCGGCGTTCGAAAACGGCATCCAGTCCCACCAGATGCCATCACGTCCAAGATAATCCCGGCCACCTCAGTGCAGTTTCATTGGTGCCAGTGCAGAATGGTAAGTACCAGTACAATGTCATCGGCGGTGGGATCACGCGGTATGTCACGCAGCCCAGAGGTGGCCGCCCATCGCAGGATCACATCTTTCGCGCAGCGAATATAAGTCACTCCGGCGGCTCTGGTGACAGGGCGCATTTCATATTCGAAGCGGCCGACATAGCCGTCCCTGTCTATCATGATGACGGTGGGTTCCTTGCCGGTCAGATGCGCGGCAAATAGCGCCTGATGCACGCTGTCGCGCGCCGAGGAGGTTCCATCAAGTGCGACCTCGATCACATGAGAATCGGTTTCGCAATCCACCCGGATATGACGCGTCATCTCGTAAGTGTCGAAATACTTGCGCGTTTCGGCTTCGCTGCCGCCAAGAAAGGTGCAAAGAATGGCGGCAAGTTCCAATTCGCCCATGATGCGCTTCCGTTAACAAAGGTTAACGAAAAGTTAACGCGCCGCAGGCACAACATCAAGCGGCACGGCAATGGGTCAACAGGCTTTGCGACGCGCCTCGCGACGCAGATGCAAACGATACAGGATCGGGGCGGCCAGTTTGTCATAGACGATCCCGACCAGGCTTCGCAGACCGGGCAGACCGACAAGCCTTGCCAGCCACCGCCAGCGCGGCAGGGCTTGCCAGATCAGCAGGAACGCCGGAAAGCCCGACAGAATGCGCCCGTCATGGCGCGCGTGCAGGCGGCGCATGGCCTGATCGGCACTGATACCCCAGCCATCCAGCGGCGCGGTGTTCAGATCCGTGAAATGCAGATCCGCCCCTGTTGCTGCTGCGCGGGCGCGGTAATGGGCGATCTCTGCGGAACAGATCGGGCAGCGCCCGTTATACAAAATCTCGGTCATACAGCACAGGTAGCGCCCTGCCCCGCCCGCTCAAGCAGCACTCTTGGGCCAGGGTGTCGCATGGCGGTCATAGGGCGACCAGTCGTCGATATCGGGGTAAAATTGCCGCCGCCACGCGCGCACTTTCGGGTCCATGAAGCGCCGCCATAGCGGCGGAACCATGGCCAGCGTGGTCAGTGCAGGGTAGCCATAGGGCAGTTGCGGCGCATCTTCGCGGTCATAGGTTTGCAGCAGCGGAAAACGGCGGTCTGGCTTGAAATGGTGGTCCGAGTGGCGTTGCAGGTTAATCATCAACCAGTTTGACGCTTTATGCGCGGCATTCCAGCTATGATGCGGGCGGACGGGTTCGTATTTTCCGTCCCCGATATAACGCCGGGTCAGGCCGTAATGCTCAATATAGTTGGTCAGTTCCAACTGCCAGATTGCAATCAGCGCCTGCCATGCGAACAAGGCCACCCCCCACCAACCCGCGATAATGAACGCCAGCGCCAGCATCCCCCCTTGCAGCGCAGCATAGCGCCAGAACGGGTTAGAGCCATGCCACGCGCTCACGCCCTTGCGCTTGAGCATCGCCGCTTCGGCCCGCAGGGCAGAGCCGGGACAATCGCGCAAAACCCGCCAGAAATAGGCCTGGAAGCCCTCTCCCATACGCGCCGTCACAGGGTCGCGCGGGGTGCCGACATAACGGTGATGGACCTGCAAATGTTCCGACCGGAAATGGCTATAGAGCACAGAGGCCAGCAGCAAATCGCCCAGCCAGCGTTCCAGCTTCGTTTTCTGGTGCATCAATTCATGGCTGTAGACGATCCCGATAACCCCCGACATGACACCCACGCCGAACATCAGCGACAATTCTTCGAACCAATGCAGATGGTCGGTCGCGGCAACCCACCAGAGCGTTCCGAAAATGACCGCGAATTGCACCGGGAACCAGACAAGCGTGATCGCGCGATACCAGAACAGGTCTTTCAGCGGGGTTTCGGTGTCGGGGTTGTCAAGGTTCAGGCCCGTCAGGAAATCCATCGCGGTGAACACGCCCCAGCCATAGATCGGCATCAGAAGCAGCCACCAACCGCCCTGCATGGCCGCAACCGCAATCAGCGGCACGAACCCGAGCGAGGCCCAAAACGGCATGGCGGCGGAAAAGCGGCGGAACTGGTCTGGTGTCACGCGGGGAACCCCATGTTTTGGCGCGAAAATAGCGCAACTTTCAATCCAATACAGCCCCCAACAGGTGCGACATCATACACCCAGCACAGGCGCGGCCAAGGCATGGGCCTTGCGCATCAGCGTGGGCAGATCGCGCGGGTTGAATGCCGCTGGGGCAACGAAATTGCCGGGCGCATCCATGGGCAGAGCAGCTACCCGCAGCGACAGGCGCAGGTGGAAATGGGTGAAGGTGTGGCGGACCTCTGCATCCAGCGCGCGCCAGTCAGCGAGGATGGGCGGGGCATCAATCGGGTCGGACGTGGCCCAATCGGTCCCCGGCCAGCCCAGCGTGCCCCCCAGCAGGCCCTTGGGCGGGCGGCGTTCCAGCAGCCACGCGCCATCCGCGCGCCGCCCGATATAGGCAATCCCGAAGCGCACAGGCTTTGCCGCTTTCGGCGTTTTGCGCGGCAGGTCCGGCGCGGTGCCATTCGCGCGCGCCGCACATGGCCCGCGCCAAGGGCAAATGCCGCAAGCGGGGTTTCGGGGCGTGCAAATGGTCGCCCCCAGATCCATCACTGCTTGCGCATAGTCGCCGGGGCGCTGGTCGGGCGTCAGCCGCGCGGCATACCCGGTCAGAACCGGCTTGGCGGCGGGCAACGGCGTGTGCTCATCGAATATCCGCGCCATAACGCGTTCGACATTGCCATCCACGACGGTTTCGGCACGGTTGAACGCAATGGCGGCAATCGCGGCAGAGGTATAGGGGCCGATCCCCGGCAAATTTTGCAAGTCCGCGCGCGTGTCGGGGAACTCCCCCAGTTCTGCCACGGCCCGCGCGCATTTCAGCAGGTTGCGCGCACGGGCATAGTACCCAAGCCCGGCCCATTCGGCCATAACATCGGCATCTTCCGCCGCGGCCAATGCCTGCACGGTGGGCCAACGCGTTGTAAAGCGGTGGAAATACGCTTTTACCGCGGCAACCGTGGTTTGCTGCAACATCACCTCGGACAGCCAGACACGATACGGGTCCGCCTGCCCGCCATTGGGCGGCACACGCCACGGCAATGCGCGGGCATGGCGGTCATACCAAGCCAGCAATTGCGCTGCCATCGTCTTGTTGTCACGCATCTTTGACGCACCATCCCACAGAAATGCCGCGTCCCCCTCTGGCCACGCGCGCCCAGAAGGATAAACTGCGCCAGACAGGAGACAACCGCAATGCCGCCCCCAAATTCGCAAATGCCCCCGCGCAAGGCCCGTGGTTTTCAGGCAGCTTCCAGCCTGCTGGGCGCGCAAATTCGCAAGGTGGGCGAAGCGCGCGGCTTTGCCGTGTCGCGCCTGCTGACACATTGGTCAGAAATTGCGGGGCCAGAGATTGCCGCCTGCGCGCGGCCCGTCAAGATTGGCTATGCCAAGGGCGGTTTCGGCGCCACGCTGACCCTGCTGACCACTGGCCCGGCGGCCCCCATGGTGCAAATGCAGCTTCCGCGCCTGCGCGAGAAGGTGAATGCCTGCTACGGCTACAACGCGATTTCGCGCATCACGATCACCCAGACCGCCCCCACCGGCTTTGCCGAAGGGCAGGCCCAATTCACACCTGCGCCCAAGCCCGTGCCAAAAGCGCCCGCCCCGCAGGTCGTGACGCAGGCCCGCGCCGTCACCAACGATGTGGCGGACGACGCCTTGCGCGCAGCGCTTGAATGTCTGGCCACGAATGTCCTAAGCAAACACGAGCGAACACAAGGAAAGACCCGATGAACAAATTCGTCCTGCCTGCGATTGCCGTGGCCGCTGCCTTGGGCGCGGGCGGCTGGTGGTATAGCACGCAATCCGCGCCTGCTGCGACCGAAACCGCCAGCACCGCTGCAAGCCCGGTTCAGGCGCAAGAGCTGGATTTTCCGCTGGGCAACCCCGATGCAACTGTCACGGTGGTGGAATATTCGTCTTTCACCTGCCCGCATTGCGCGACCTTCAACCAAGGCCCCTATGAGCAGTTGAAAGAAGAATTCATCGACACCGGACGCATTCAATACATCAAGCGCGAAGTGTATTTCGACCGCTACGGCCTGTGGGCGGGCATGGTCGCGCGCTGTGGCGGCGGCGCGCGTTACCACGGTATTGTCGAGATGCTGTATGAACAACAGCGCGATTGGGCGGGCGCGAATGACCCCGCGCAAGTGGCCGACAACCTGCGCCGCCTTGGCCGCAGGGCTGGCATGAACGATGCAGAGCTAAGCGCTTGTCTGGAAGATGCCGACACGGCACTGGAGCTGACAGAGTTCTACCAAGCCAATGCCGAGGCCGACAATATTCGCGCAACGCCCACATTCATGATCAACGGGCAGCAATATGAAAACATGCCCTATGACGAATTCGCCCGCGTGCTAAACGAAAAGCTGGACGGCTAAGCCCCGTGCCGGGACCATTGCAAGGGCTGCGCGTTGTGGAACTTGCGCGCATCCTCGCCGGGCCATGGGCGGGGCAGACCTTGGCCGATCTGGGTGCAGAGGTCATCAAGGTCGAAGCACCCGAAGGCGACGACACCCGCCGCTGGGGGCCGCCCTTTGTGACCCGCGCCGATGGTAGCCAAGAGGCCGCGTATTTCCACGCCACCAACCGTGGCAAAGCATCGGTGACGGCCGATTTCCGCACCGAGGAAGGGCGCGCCAAGGTGCGCGCGCTGGCCGCCGATGCCGATATCCTGATCGAGAATTTCAAGGTCGGCGGCTTGGCCAAATACTGGCTGGATTATACCAACCTGTCGGCGCTGAACCCGCGCCTTATTTACTGCTCTATCACAGGGTTCGGACAGACCGGGCCATATGCCCACCGTGCGGGGTATGATTACATCATCCAAGGCATGTCGGGGCTGATGTCCATCACAGGTCCGGATGATGGGCCACCCTACAAGGTGGGCGTGGCCGTGACGGATATCATTACCGGCATTTATGCCAGCACGGCTATTCTGGCGGCGGTGCAGGAACGCCACCGCACGGGCCGGGGGCAACATATAGATATGGCGCTGCTGGATTGCGCCGTGTCCGTCATGGCCAATCAGGCGATGAACTACCTTGCGACCGGAAGCGCACCGGGGCGCTTGGGCAATTTCCACCCCAATCTGGCACCTTATCAGGTTGTGCCTTGCGCCGATGGGCATATCATCATTGCCACCGGCAATGACGGGCAGTTCCAGCGGCTTTGCGCGCTTTTGGCCCGGCCCGATCTGGGCGAAAGCCCCGATTACGCCACCAATGCAGACCGCGTGGCGCGCCGTGCGGACCTGTCCGATTCGCTGTGCGCCGAAACCATGGGCTGGACCAAAGCTGCGCTGCTTGCAGCCTGCGAGGCGCATGGCGTGCCCGCCGGCCCCATCAATGACATGGCAGAAGTTTTTGCCGATCCGCAGGTCCAAGCCCGTGGGCTACGATTGGACATGGACGGGCTTGCCGGGGTGCGCGCGCCATTTCAGCTTGCCGATCCCCCCGCCGCGCGCCCCGCCCCCATGCTGGGGCAGGACGACTAGGGCTACATCCCCTCGCCGAACTTGTCGGCCACGAGCGCGGCGAGGGCGTCCATGACCTCTGCCTCTTGCGCGCCAGAGATTTTTACCTTGATCGAGGTGCCACGCGACGCCGCCAGCATTAACAAACCCATGATGGAATCGCCCGGCACGCTCATGCCGTCTTTCATGACCTCGACATCGGCCTCGAATCGCTCGACCACTTCCACGAATTTCGCCGATGCGCGGGCATGAAGCCCCTTTTCGTTCACGATTTCAAGATCTTGTTCAATCATGCGGCCTGTCGTCCATGTCGTATCAGTTTCCCAACTCGATAGAGTTGATGTATTTGCGCCCCGACTCCAACGCCGCTGCGGTCGCCTCTGGCAAGGACAGGTCACGCGATTTTGCCAGCTTTATCAGCATCGGCAAATTCGCCCCATACAGGATGCGCCGGTTTGGCGACGCGCAGGCGGGCAGCGACAGGTTCGAAGGCGAGCCACCGAACATATCCGTCACAACGACCGTCCCTTGCCCGGTATCGACCGCTTCGGCGGCGGCCGTGATCTCGTTTTGCTTGGCGTTGCGGTCATGGTCATATTCTATGGAAATCGCCACCATGCCGGTTTGTTTGCCGATCACGTGCTCGATCGCAGCCAGATATTCGCGTGCCAAGCCGCCATGCGCGACGATCACGATCCCGATCACGCCCAAACCCTACTCGTTTGCCGGGGGTTCCATCCCGGCCTTGCGTTCCAATTCTCTATGACGTTTAGACACGCGCCATGGTCCCCGTGCAAGCGCATTTGCCAGTTTTTCGGCCATTGCGACAGAGCGGTGTTGCCCGCCCGTACACCCAAGCGCCAGCATGACCAGCGGTTTACCCTCTTTGGCGAATTCAGGCAGCAAGCTATCCACCATAGCGTGTATCTTCTCAAAATACGGCTGCGCGCGGCTGTCTTGCATGATGAACTCTGCCACGGCCGGGTGGCGCCCATCGAGACGGCGCAAATCCGGTTGCCAGTGCGGATTGTTCAGAAAACGGCAGTCGAACACCATATCCACGCCGCGCGGAATGCCGCGCTTGTAGGAAAAAGACTGCACCTGCACGCCCATCGCCCCGCGACCTTGCGGGGCGAAAAGTTGAACAATCTCTGCGCGCAGATCATGCGGGCTTAGGGCCGATGTGTCGACCAGCATGTCCGCGCGGCTGCGCACCGCTTCCAGCAAGCGCGCTTCTAGGGCAATCCCATCGGCAGGCGGCAAATCGGGCCGCAGCGGGTGGCGCCGCCGCGTTTCCGCAAACCGCCGGATCAGGACATCTTCCGCACAATCAAGGTAAAGCAGGTCGAACACCGTATCGGGCAGGCTTGCCAATTCCTCGACAAGGCGCAACAGCGCATTGACGGAAAAATCCCGGTTGCGCGTATCCAGACCCAAAGCCAGCGGACGCTCCAACCGCGCGCGCACAAGCCGCGGCACCAGCGACGACGGCATGTTGTCGATCGCTTCAAAGCCGATATCCTCCAGCGCCTTGAGCGCCGTGCTACGCCCGGACCCGGACGGGCCAGTCACCAGAACCAGCCGCGCCGCAGTTTGCGCAGGATCGGTCATCTCATGTTCTCGCATCCTGTGATCCATGCTTGCCCCAACATGTATTGCCGAAGGCCCGATGCGGTAGCCCCCTTGGCGGGGATGTGAAGCCGCGCCACCCGCAAGCCAAGCATTTCGTGCCATTGCGGCGCGGGCAGGCGGTTCTGAGCGGAATTGTCCATGTCTACCCATAACACGACGGGCGCCTGCGCCAAATGGGCGACAGGCAACAAACCGACGCCCCGCCATTCGATCAATCCGGCAATCGCAGGTGGGGCCGAAGCGATCAACCGATCCCCTTCCACGTGAAACACGGTCTGGTCATCGCTGACCAGCCGCGCACCAAGGGCCAACAGGTCCAGCGCCAGCGCAGATTTTCCACTTCCGGAGCGCCCGCTTAACACCAGCGCTTGGGGACCATCTGGCAAGTCGAAGGCAACCGTGCTGGCGTGAACCGTCGCCTGCCCCATGGTCAGAGCGGCAAGCCCACGACAAAGCGTGCGCCAAGCGGGGGGCTGTCTGGCTCTGCATCGGGCAGACGAATATTCTCGGCCCAGATCACACCCTGATGCGCTTCGACAATTTGTTTCGAAATCGCCAGACCAAGCCCGGAATGGTTGCCGAATTGCTGGACGGGGCGTTCGGAATAAAAGCGTTTGAACACTTTCTTCAGCGCGTTATCCGGAATGCCCGGCCCGGTATCTTCAACCACGATCAGCACACGGTCGGCCCGCTTGCGCGCCCAAACACGGACCGCATCGCCATCTTCGCAAAACGAAATCGCGTTGGTAATCAGATTGACGAAAACCTGCGCCAAGCGCGATTCCAGGCCGGTAATGATGACCGGTTCTTCCGGCAACAGCTTGACGAACTCGACACCTTTTTCCTCGGCCTCAGAGGCCAGGTGCTCGCACAGGTTCTCTAGCAACTGATTGAGGTCGAATTCCTCCTCCTCTTCCTTCACCAGTTCTGCATCTAAGCGCGACGCATTCGAGGTGTCCGACACAAGCCGGTCCAGCCGGCGGACATCATGCTCGACCACATCAAGCAGGCGCTGCACCTGATCTTCGCGCTTGGCCATGCGCAGGCTTCCGACGGCAGATCGCAAACTGGCCAGCGGGTTCTTGATTTCATGCGCGACATCGGCGGCAAATTGTTCATTCGCTTCGACGCGATCATAAAGCGCGCCAACCATGCCACGCATGGCGCGCGACAAATCGCCAATTTCGTCGGGGCGGCCTGTCAGATCGGGGATGCGCACGCGACCGGGCCGCGACTTGCGGGCATCGCGGTTCTTGCCAAGCTCTGCCGCCACGGCCAGATCGGCCAGCGGATTGGCGATTGTCGACGCAAGCACAAAGCTCAGGCCAATAGACACGACCAACGCGATCAGGAAAAACTGCAAGACCTGTTCCCGGTCATACCGCATAAGGCGTGCGGTATCAGCGGCGTCGCGCCACATCACGACAGCGCCTTGCACCTGCCCGTTCACCTTGACCGGCGCGCTTGCGGCAATCCACATCACATCGTCGCTGCGATGCGTATGCGCGGCAGGGGTGCCATCAAGATTGCGCGCAACCAGATCGTCAAGCAATTCATCAAGCGTTGCGGGCTGCGGGTCTATCCCGGTGGCGCGTGACAGGAAAGACACGCTGTTCCAGATACCGCCCAAGATATCGCTGATCGCGGTAGAGCGGTCCGGCACCTCTGACGGTGGCGGCGGCAGCGCGCCGCGCGTGCGCGCCTGTTGCTGGCCCGCCGCGTCAAAGAACAGCAGTTCAAAGCGCTCATCAAGCGCAATGCGCTGCGCCACGACCTGCGCCGATTGTTCGACCCCGCCCGCAGCCGCCACAATATCGGCCACGATCTGCACACTGGTGCCCAACATCTCTTCCTGTTGGCGCAAGAGCGAGTCGCGGAATGGATTGGTGAACAGAATTCCGCCCACTAAGATGATCAAGGCCAGCAGATTGAACAAGGTGATCTTGCGCGCCAACGGCGAGCTTGAGATGCTCAGCAGCCCGCGCCGTGCGCGCGTGGCGCGGACTTCGGATTCAACGGCATCGCCGGGGCCGATCCAGTCATCGCCCAGTACAACGTCATTCGGCGCTGTCACTACGTCCATTTTCACGGCGTCACCTGCCCGACAACGTGCGTCACAAGCGTTGCGTCACGCTTCGTTATACTTGTAACCGATCCCATACAGCGTTTCGATCGACGAGAATTCAGTATCAACCGAACGCATCTTCTTGCGCAAACGCTTGATGTGACTGTCGATCGTGCGATCGTCAACATAGACTTGGTCATCATAGGCCACGTCCATCAATTGATCGCGCGACTTCACAACACCGGGGCGCTGCGCAAGCGCTTGAAGCAGCAAAAATTCGGTGACGGTCAGGGTGACATCTTCACCTTTCCACTTCACCTGATGGCGCAGCGGGTCCATTTCCAGGTTGCCCCGCACAAGGATCTTGGCTTCCTCGCCCGCTTCAACCACACCTTCATTGGCCTGTTTGCGGCGCAGCAAAGCGCGGATGCGTTCGACCAGCAAGCGCTGCGAAAACGGCTTCTTGACATAGTCATCCGCCCCCATGCGCAGGCCAAGCACCTCGTCAATCTCATCATCTTTCGAGGTCAGGAATATGATCGGCATCTGGGTTTTCTGACGCAACCGTTGCAACAATTCCATGCCATCCATGCGTGGCATCTTCATGTCCAGCACGGCCATATCCGGCAATTTGCGATTGAACGCATCCAAGGCTTGTTGACCGTCATTATATGTCTCAACCTCGAACCCTTCGGCTTCCAGGCAAATCGACACTGAGGTCAAAATGTTGCGGTCATCATCAACCAATGCGATTTTCGACATCTGCCTGTCCTTTTTTCACTGCTCTAGCCTGGCGAATTTGCCTTATTTTTGCCACAACTATGCCGAAATCAGCGTTCCGTGCAACAAAAATTGTGCAATACCCCCTTTACAGCCCGATTCGCCTCGGCAGACATGCCGATCTGCAACAGGATCGTGCATGCCAAAGATTGATATTGCGCTAACTTTGGGTTGGTTGCGCTAACGGCAACAATCTCGCCTATGAATCGCCTCAATCGTGGTGTTAAAGCCAATGCGTGGACAGTCGCGCTTGCCGCGGCGCCGCGTATCAAGCTATTGCGCAGCCCTTGCGCAGCATTTCCTTACGCCAGATGGAGCAGGCACCCATGTCACACCCCCGCGTAAACCCGAACCAACGCTTGGAAGATCAAGGCATCATCGGCGTTGCGCGGGCGTATTACAACTTGCTGGAACCCGCGCTGATGACCGAAGCCATCGCGCGTGGCGAGGGCAAGCTGGGTCTGGGTGGCGCGTTTTTGGCCACGACTGGCGCGCATACGGGCCGCTCGCCCAAGGATAAATTCGTTGTCCGCCGCCCCAGCGTGGAATCCGAAATCTGGTGGGACAATAATGCGCCCATGGACCCTGACGCGTTCGAGCGGCTGTATCAGGACATGCTGGCCCATGTTCAGGGCCGCGACATGTTCGTGCAAGACCTGTATGGCGGCGCTGACCCCGCGCATCGGCTGGACGTTCGTGTCGTGACGGAACTGGCATGGCATGGGCTGTTCATCCGCCACCTGCTGCGCCGCCCCGAAGCCGCAGAGCTGGAAAGCTTCGTGCCCGAATTCACCATCATCAATTGCCCCAGCTTCAAGGCCGATCCGGCCCGCCATGGCTGCCGGTCGCAAACCGTGATCGCGCTGGATTTCGAACGCAAGCTGATCCTGATCGCGAATACCGCCTATGCGGGCGAGAACAAGAAGTCCGTCTTTACTCTGCTGAACTACCTGCTGCCCCAGAAAGGCATCATGCCAATGCATTGCTCGGCCAACCACGCCATTGGCAACCCGGATGATGCGGCCGTGTTCTTTGGCCTGTCGGGCACCGGCAAAACCACCTTGTCGGCGGACCCCGCGCGCATTCTGATCGGGGATGACGAACATGGCTGGTCCGACAGCGGCATCTTCAACTTCGAGGGCGGCTGCTACGCCAAGACCATCAACCTCAATGCCGAAGCCGAACCCGAAATCTACGCCACGACCCACCGTTTCGGGTCGGTCGTGGAAAACATGGTCCACGATCCCGATACGCTGGAGTTGGATTTCGAGGATGACAGCCTGACCGCGAATACCCGCGTGGCCTACCCGCTGGATGCAATTTCGAACGCGTCCGAAACGTCTTTGGGCGGGGTGCCGAAAAACGTCATCATGCTGACCTGCGACGCGTTCGGCGTGCTGCCGCCCATTGCACGGCTGACCCCGGCACAAGCGATGTATCACTTCCTGTCGGGCTTCACCTCGAAAGTGGCGGGGACCGAACAAGGTGTCACCGAACCGCAACCGACATTTTCCACCTGTTTCGGCGCACCGTTCATGCCGCGCCGCCCCGAAGTTTATGGCAAGCTGCTGCAAGAAAAGATCGACCAGTTCGGCGCGGAATGCTGGCTGGTCAATACCGGCTGGACAGGCGGGGCCTATGGCACCGGCTCTCGTATGCCCATCCGGGCCACACGGGCGCTGCTGACAGCCGCGCTGGACGGATCATTGAAGGATGTCGAATTCCGCCGCGATGAGAATTTCGGCTTCATGGTGCCAGTGTCGGTGCCCGGCGTGGCCGATGTGCTGCTGGACCCGCGCCGCACTTGGGACAACCCCGAAGCCTATGACGCCCAAGCGCGCAAACTGGTCGAGATGTTCGCCGAGAATTTCGCGCAATATGTGCCTTTTATTGACGACACGGTGAAAGAGGCCGCGATCGGCTGATTGCAGGAATCGACTGAAAGAAACCCCGGCAGCCCTATGGTTTGCCGGGGTTTCTTATATCAAGCGCTTGGACAATCGTGCGTTACCGGTTCGCGCGAATGATGTTGGCACCAAGCCCGGTCATCAGCCCTTCAAACACCGGGAAGGACGTGGCAATCGGGCTTGCGTCATCGACCGTGATCGGTTTGGCGCTGACCATCCCCAGACACAGGAACGCCATGGCAATGCGGTGGTCCAGATGGCTGGCCACGGTCGCCCCGCCCGGCACCTGCGCCATGCCATAAACGGTCAGGCTATCCTCGGTTTCGTCCACGCGCACACCGCAGGCTTCCAAGCCGCGCGCCATGGCGTCGATCCGGTCGGATTCCTTGACACGCAATTCCTTGATGCCGGTCATGACGGTCACGCCTTCGGCGGTCGCGGCCAGCGCGGCAAGGATCGGGTATTCATCGATCATGCTGGCGGCGCGTTCGGGCGGCACGTTGATGCCTTTCAGCGCACCGAACCGCACGCGCAGATCGGCGACAGGCTCGCCCCCTTCCTCGCGCGGGTTTTCCAGAACCAGATCGGCACCCATTTCCTGCAATGTCAGGAAAATGCCATTTCGCGTGGGGTTTTGGCTAATACCAGGCACAAAAATGTTCGAATCTTGCACCATCAGCGCCGCGCAAACCGGAAAGGCGGCAGAGCTTGGGTCACGCGGCACAGCCACATCCTGCCCAGTCAATTCGGGCTGGCCGGTCAGGGTAATGACGCGGCCCTCATCCGTATCCTCCACCGTCAGCTCTGCCCCGAACCCGCGCAGCATCCGCTCGGTATGGTCGCGGGTCGGCTCGCCCTCGATGACCACGGTTTGCCCCGGCGCATTCAACCCGGCCAAAAGCACTGCCGATTTCACCTGTGCAGACGGCATGGGCACGCGGTAGCGCACCGGCACGGGGTTCGCCGCGCCAACCACCGTCATCGGCAAGCGCCCACCATCGCGGCCCACCGCCTGCGCGCCAAACAGTGCCAGCGGGTCGGTCACGCGGCCCATTGGGCGTTTCACAAGGCTGGCATCGCCGGTGAAACTGGCCGTGATCGCGGTCGTGGCCATCGCCCCCATAATCAGGCGCACGCCAGTGCCGGAATTGCCGCAATCGATAACGCGGTCGGGTTCGGCAAAGCCGCCAACGCCCACGCCCTGCACCGTCCAGTCGCCGGGGCCATGCTGGATCACCTCTGCCCCGAAGGCGCGCATGGCGCTCGCGGTGTCCAGCACGTCTTGGCCTTCCAACAACCCGGTGATGCGGGTTTCGCCCACCGAAAGCGCACCCAAGATCAGCGCGCGGTGCGAGATGGATTTATCGCCCGGCACCTCTGCCACGCCCGAAAGCGGGCCGGATTTGCGGGCGGTCATGGGGATCGCGGGGCCGTGGCCGGACATGGGGCAACCTTTCGAAAGACGGTTTGCGGGGCTGATAACGCAACCCGCCTGCCCCGTCCATAACCTACACCGCCCACTATACCTTGCCGCGCGAATGCGGTATGTGCCGCCGAACCTGTCAATAGGAGACCGACATGGGCTATAAGATCGTCGTCGTTGGTGCCACCGGCAATGTGGGCCACGAAATGCTGAATATCCTCGCAGAGCGCGAGTTCCCGGTCGATGAGATCGCGGCACTGGCCTCGCGCCGGTCGCAAGGGACCGAGGTCAGCTTTGGCGATCGAACTTTGAAATGTCAGGATCTGGAACAGTTCGATTTCACCGGCTGGGATATCGCGCTGTTTGCGATTGGCGGCGAAGCCACCAAAACCTACGCGCCCCGGGCCGCCAAGGCGGGCTGCGTGGTGATCGACAATTCGTCGCTGTATCGCTACGACCCCGACGTGCCGCTGGTTGTGCCCGAAGTGAACGCCGCCGCCGTCGACGGCTACACCAAGAAGAACATCATCGCGAACCCCAATTGTTCGACCGCGCAGATGGTCGTGGCGCTGAAGCCGTTGCATGACCGTGCGCGCATCAAGCGTGTCGTTGTCAGCACCTACCAATCCGTGTCGGGCAGCGGCAAGGAAGCCATGGATGAGTTGTGGAACCAGACCAAGGGCATGTTCGTGCCCGGTCAGGAAGTGGCGCCCAGCGTTTACCCCAAGCAGATCGCCTTTAACGTGATCCCGCATATCGACGTGTTCCTGGACGATGGGTCGACCAAGGAAGAATGGAAGATGGTCGCGGAAACCAAGAAAATCATGGACCCTTCGATCAAGCTGACCGCAACCTGCGTGCGCGTGCCGGTTTTCGTCGGCCATTCGGAATCGATCAATATCGAATTCGAGGATTTTCTGGACGAAGACGAGGCCCGCGACATCCTGCGCGAAGCGCCGGGTATTCTGGTGGTCGATAAGCGCGAAGCGGGTGGCTACATCACCCCGGTTGAATGCGTCGGCGAATATGCGACCTATATCAGCCGCATCCGGCAGGACAGCACCATCGACAATGGCCTGAACATATGGTGCGTGTCGGACAACCTGCGCAAAGGGGCTGCGCTGAACGCGGTGCAAATTGCCGAAGTGCTGGGACAGCGCTGCCTGAAAAAAGGCTGATCTGTTCAAGATGACATCAAGGCGCGGGGTGCGCGACCCCCGCGCCTTTTTCCTGCGTGGCCGCATAGCGGAAAACCACCACGGCGGAACTGACGCCAAAACTGTCGCAATCGCCCCTGTTCGACCCGCGCGGCCCCGATATAGCCATAGCAGAACGCGACACCATACCGCAGGGGGGACACATGAGCTTCAAGACAGATATCGAAATCGCCCGCGAGGCGCAGAAACGCCCGATACAAGAGATCGGCGCGAAACTGGACATTCCGACCGAACATCTGCTGCCCTTCGGGCATGACAAGGCCAAGGTCAGCCAAGAATTCGTGGCGCAGGCGCGCGCGGCCAAGCGTGGCAAGCTGATCCTTGTGACCGCGATCAACCCGACCCCTGCGGGCGAAGGCAAGACCACCACCACCGTGGGCTTGGGCGATGGGCTGAACGCAATCGGCAAGAAAGCGGCGATCTGTATCCGCGAAGCCTCGCTTGGGCCAAACTTCGGCATGAAAGGGGGTGCTGCGGGCGGTGGCATGGCGCAAGTCGTGCCGATGGAAGACATGAACCTGCATTTCACTGGCGATTTCCACGCCATCACATCGGCCCATAATCTGCTGTCGGCGATGATCGACAACCATATTTACTGGGGCAACGCGCTGGACATCGACGAACGTCGCATTGTCTGGCGGCGGGTGATGGACATGAATGACCGCGCGCTGCGGGATATGGTGGTCAGCCTTGGCGGCGTGTCGAACGGTTTTCCGCGCCAAACCGGCTTTGACATTACCGTGGCGTCCGAGGTCATGGCGATCCTGTGCCTGGCCGCCGATCTGGACGATCTGCAACGCCGTCTGGGCGATATTGTCGTGGCCTATACCCGCGAGAAGAAAGCCATCACCTGCCGCGATATCGGGGCCGAAGGCGCGATGACCGTGCTGTTGAAAGACGCGATGCAGCCCAACCTTGTGCAGACGCTGGAAAACAATCCCGCCTTCGTGCATGGCGGCCCGTTTGCCAATATTGCGCATGGCTGCAATTCGGTGGTGGCAACACAAACCGCGCTGGGGCTGGCCGATTACGTCGTGACCGAAGCGGGCTTTGGTGCGGACTTGGGCGCAGAGAAGTTCTTCGACATCAAATGCCGCAAAGCAGGGCTGGCCCCGTCGGTTGCTGTGATCGTGGCCACCGTGCGCGCGATGAAGATGAACGGCGGCGTGGCGAAAGCTGACCTTGGTTCGGAAAATGTAAGTGCAGTGGAAAAAGGCTGCCCGAATCTGGGCCGCCATATTGAGAATGTGAAAGGGTTTGGTGTTCCCGTGGTGGTCGCCATCAACCATTTCCACAGCGATACCGAAGCCGAGGTGCAGGCGGTGAAGGATTACGTTGCCGAACAAGGCGCCGAAGCAATCCTGTGCCGCCACTGGGCCGAAGGGTCCAAAGGGGTGACGGAACTGGCCACCCGCGTGGCGGAACTGGCCGATGCCGACCAAGCGCAATTCGCCCCGCTCTACCCCGACGAGATGCCGCTGTTCGACAAGATCCAGACCATCGCGCGGCGTATCTACCGCGCCGATGATGTGCTGGCGGATGACAAAATCCGCGCGCAGTTGAAAGAATGGGAAGCGGCAGGCTATGGCAACCTGCCGATTTGCATGGCCAAGACGCAATATTCCTTCACCACCGACCCAACCCGGCGCGGCGCGCCCACGGGCCATTCGGTGCCAGTGCGCGAAGTGCGGCTATCGGCGGGCGCGGGCTTTATCGTGGTGATCTGCGGCGAGATCATGACCATGCCGGGCCTGCCGCGCAAACCGGCGGCCGAGAGCATTCGCTTCAATGAGGAAGGGCTGATCGAGGGGCTATTCTAAAAGGAATGACGGGACGCCGCTCGCCGGGCCGGTGCGGCCCGGCGTCGCCCCGCCCGCCATCCCGTATTTCCACATTTGCAGTTGCAGCATGACCGGTCTAGGACAGCAGGGCATGATCCGTTCATAAAGGCCAACTGCAATGCTCAACCCGAAAACCTGCACCGATATGGCGCAACTTCGCGCTCAGATCGACCAGATTGACAAAGAGCTTGTCGCGTTGCTTGCGCTGCGCGCCAAGCATATCGACCGGGCCATAGAATTGAAACCGGGCGAAGGGCTGCCCGCACGGATTGACGCAAGGGTGAATGATGTTCTGGACAAGGTCACATCACACTCCCAAACCAATGGGCTGGACCCGGCGCTGGCGCGCGCGCTGTGGTCTGAACTGATTGACTGGTCCATCGCCCGCGAGGAACGGGTTTTGGGACGCAACGAAAAGGGCTGCGAATGACCGCCACGCTGATTGACGGGAAAATCATTGCACAGGCCATGCGCGACGAGGTGGCGCGCGATGTTGCCGAGTTGGATCGCAGTGGCTGGGCCCCCAAGCTGGTGTCTATCACTGTGGGCGATGGGGCGGCCTCGGCGCTCTATGTGCGCAACCAGCAAAAACAGGCCGAAGCCTCTGGCGTGGAGTTCGAGCAGCGCACCTACCCGGCCGAGATTTCGCTGGAGCAACTGACCGGTGTTCTGAACGGGTTGAACAGCGATCCGCGCGTGCATGGCATTATCATCCAGCGCCCCTTGCCCGCGCATATCCCTGTCAAGGCACTGCAAAAGGCGGTGCATCCGCTGAAAGACGTCGAGGGGATGCACCCCGCATCGATCGGCAATATCGTCTATAACGATCTTGCGCTTGGCCCCTGCACCGCTGTTGCGGCGGTCGAGATGCTGAAAACCCTTCCCTTGCAGGTTGAAGGGTTGGACGTTGTCGTTATCGGCCATTCCGAGATCGTGGGCAAACCCATTGCCTTTCTGATGATGGGGCTGGGGGCGACGGTCACCGTCTGCCACCACATGACGCGGCAAGTGGCGGTGCATTCGCGCCGCGCCGATGCCGTTTTCGTGGCCGTGGGCCGCCCCGGTCTGGTGACAGGAGAGATGTTGAAACCCGGCGCAGCGCTGATTGATATCGGGATAAACCGGGTCGATGGCCGCACCGTGGGCGATGCCGATTTCGACAGCTGCGCCGAGGTCGCGGGCTGGATCACGCCGGTTCCCGGCGGCGTTGGCCCGGTCACGGTCGCAACATTGTTGAAGAACGCGGTTCTGGCGGCGCAGATGCAGCGGGACCATTATGCGGCAAGCTACGCCGCCGGTTGACCAGCAAGGAGAGCATGATGTCTGCCACCCTGATTGACGGAAAAGCCTTTGCCGCGCGTGTGCGCGCCAAGGTTGCGGATCATGTCACGCGGCTGCGTGAAGAACATGGGCTGGTGCCCGGTCTGGCGGTGGTTCTGGTCGGTGAAGACCCGGCAAGCCAGGTCTATGTGCGGTCCAAGGGCAAACAAACAGTCGAAGCCGGAATGGCATCTTTCGAACATAAGCTGGATGTAGACACATCAGAGGCCGATCTGCTGGCGCTGATCGCCAAGCTGAACGCCGACCCCAAAGTTCATGGTATTCTTGTGCAGTTACCGCTGCCCGCTCATCTGGATTCGGACCTTGTTATCAACAGCATTGTCCCGGCCAAGGATGTCGATGGCTTTCACATTTCGAATGTCGGCCTGTTGGGCACGGGCCAGAAAAGCATGGTGCCCTGCACCCCCTTGGGCTGCCTGATGATGCTGCGCGACCATCATGGCAGCCTGTCGGGGATGACCGCGGTGGTGGTCGGGCGCTCGAATATCGTGGGCAAGCCGATGGCGCAACTTTTGCTGGGCGAAAGCTGCACGGTCACGATTGCGCATTCGCGCACCAAGGATCTGGCCGATGTCTGCCGCCGCGCCGATATTCTGGTCGCCGCCGTGGGCCGCCCCGAGATGATCCCCGGCGATTGGGTGAAACCCGGCGCGACCGTGATAGACGTGGGAATCAACCGGGTCGAGGGAGCCGAGGGCAAGACCAAGCTGGTGGGCGATGTGGATTTCGAAAGCTGCGCCAAGGTCGCCGGGGCCATTACCCCCGTGCCCGGCGGTGTTGGCCCGATGACAATTGCCTGCCTGCTGGCCAATACCGTCACCGCCTGCTGCCGCGCCAATGGGCTGACCGAACCCGAAGGGCTGACCGCCTAAGCGCCTATTTCAGCTTGGAAAACAAGACCCGACCCATCAGTCGGGTCATGCTTTGCGGGGCCACGCGCCCCGCCAATACGGCGAGCTTCGGACCGAGGCCGGGAACAACAACAAAACTACGACTGCGCAGCACCGCCTGCGCGGCGCGCTCGGGCGACATGCGCCCCTTGGCACTGGAACCTTCGGGCGCGTAGCGGGTCGCATGGGGCGTGTCCATCGGGCCGGGGCAAGCCAGTTGCACGCGCACCCCGCGTTTGCGCATTGGCGCGCGCAAGCTGCGCGCGAACCCGGCCAGCCCATCTTTGCTGGCCGCATAGCTGGCGGCACCCGGATAGCCGGTAAAGCAGGATAGCGACGCGATGAACACCAGCCGCGCGCCGGGGGCAAGCGCGTCTTTCTCCAGCATCTGCACAAGCCGGATCACACCTGCCAAGTTCACTGCCGTGACCTTGTGATGGTCCTGCAACGGGATGTCTTCGAACCGCCCGGTGGCGCTGATCCCGGCGGATAGCACCACAAGGTCAAACGGCCCCTGCGCGGCCAGCCAATCCGCCAGCGCGGCCCATGCGGCGAGGTCTGGGCTGGCCATATCATGGGCGTGAAAAACACCCGGCCCCGGCACCCGATCCAGCACATACACGATATCGCCGCGCGCCGCACAGGCGCTGGCCACAGCCGCGCCAAACCCGCTGGCCCCGCCAGTTATCAGAACCTTCATGCCGCCCCCTTCACCAGCCGGTGCAAGCCCACGCGCAGGAAGGACACGGTTTGCCTGTCTGCGCCGCGCGGGGCGCCAAGCGCGGATAGAAGCGCGGCAGCGGTCTGGCGCGGCGGCAGGAACAGGCGGTCTGCGAAATCGGGGTTGCGCCCGGCGCGCGCAGACATACCGGTCGCGACCGGGCCGGGGTGCAACACGCGCACCGTGGTCCGCCCGCGCCATTCCTCTGCCAAGGCGCGCCCGAAGCCGTCAAGCGCGGCCTTGCTGGCGGCATAGACGGGCATTCCCGCCGCGCCCTTATGCGCCACGGACCCGATCAGACCAAGCCTACCGCCGGACAAGACCGGGTGCAGCGCATGGGCAAGGGTTATATTGGCGTTCAGGTTAGTTGCCAGCACGCGAGCCATCGCATCGGGGGTTTCTTGCGCCAAGGGGCGGTAAAACCCCGCGCCCGCGCTCAGAACCGCGGCGTGCAGCGGCCCCTGCCCCGCAACCCACTCGGCCAGTTGCATGACGGCGGCCAAATCCGCCAGATCGCAGGGCAGATAAGCGCAATCGGGGAAATCTGCGGGCAGTTCAGCCAGCGCGCGACGCCCCGAGGCCAGCACGGTGTCACCCCGCGCCGCCAAGATACGAACCATTTCCAGCCCCAAGCCGGACGAGGCCCCGGTCACGAACCACACCATATTTGCCCCTTGCTGCGCCTTCATGTCGCTACAAGGTGCGGCCCGGCCCAGCAAGAGCGGGCCGGATCACAAGCCTGTCACGGAATCAGCTTGGCGACGATCAGATCGGCGGCTTCTCCGGCGCTCAACTGCGTGGTGTCGATGCGGATCTGCGGCGCTTCCGGCGGCTCGTAGGGCGAATCGATGCCTGTGAAGTTCTTCAACTGCCCGGCGCGGGCCTTCGCATACAGCCCCTTCACGTCGCGCTTTTCCGCCTCTGCCAGCGGGGTGTCGATGAATATCTCCATGAACTCTCCCGGCTGCATCATGCTGCGCACCATCTCGCGTTCCGACCGGAAAGGAGAGATGAAGGCTGTGATCACGATCAGGCCGGCATCGGTCATCAGGCGGGCCACCTCGCCCACACGGCGGATGTTTTCTACCCGGTCGGCATCGGTAAAGCCCAGATCCTTGTTCAGCCCGTGGCGCACATTGTCGCCATCCAGCAGATAGGTGTGACGGTTCATCCGTGCGAGCTTCTTTTCCACAAGATTCGCAATGGTGGATTTGCCCGACCCGGACAAGCCCGTCATCCACAGCACCATTGGCTTTTGGTTTTTCATGCTGGCATGATGTTCGCGGCTGATATCGGTCGCTTGCCGGTGAATATTCTGCGCCCGGCGCAACGAGAAATGGATCAACCCGGCCCCCACGGTGCGGTTGGTCATCTTGTCGATCAGGATGAACCCGCCAAGGTCGCGGCTCCCCTCATAGGGCACGAACGGAATGTCGCGGTCGACAGTCACATTCGCCACGCCGATCGCGTTCAGGTCCAGCGTTTTGGCGGCCAAATGGTCCATCGTGTTGACATTGACCTGATACTTGGGCTGCGCCACCGTCGCGCTGACGGTTTGCGGCCCCAGTTTCAGCCAATAGGCACGACCGGGGGTCATTTCGACCTCGTCCATCCAGATCACGGTCGCTTCGAACTGGTCAGCCACTTCAACCGGGGTCTGCGCCGCACAGATGGTTTGGCCGCGCGAACAGTCGATTTCATCACTCAGGCACAGCGTGACCGCTTGGCCCGCCACCGCTTGCGGCAGATCGCCATCCATGGTGACGATCCGCGCAATGGTCGATGTTTTGCCCGAGGGCAGCACGCGCACGCTGTCGCCCACAGCCACGCTGCCAGTGGCGATGGTGCCGGAAAAGCCACGAAAATCCAGATTCGGGCGGTTCACCCATTGCACGGCCATGCGGAAGGGTTTGTCTTGTTCGACCGATTGGTTCAGTTCGACCGTTTCCAGATGCTCTAGCAGGACCGGGCCGTCATGCCACGGTGTGTTGTCGCTGCGGGTGGTGATGTTATCGCCCGCAAGCCCCGAGATCGGGATCGCGGTAAATTCAGTTATGCCAATGCTTTCGGCGAAGTCCCGGTAGTCGGCGACAATCGCGTCATATTTCGCGCGGTCATAGCCGACCAAATCCATTTTGTTCACGGCCAGCACGATGTTGCGAATGCCGATAAGATGGGCAAGGTAGCTGTGCCGCCGCGTCTGGGTCAGCACGCCTTTGCGCGCGTCGATCAGGATGACGGCCAGATCGGCGGTGGACGCCCCGGTGACCATGTTGCGGGTGTATTGCTCATGGCCCGGCGTGTCGGCCACGATGAACTTGCGCTTTTCCGTCGCAAAGAAACGATACGCCACGTCAATGGTGATGCCCTGCTCGCGTTCCGCCGCCAGACCGTCAACCAACAGCGCGAAATCAATGCCTTCGCCTTGGGTGCCAACACGCTTGCTGTCGGCTTCCAGCGTGGCCAATTGATCCTCGAAAATCATCTTGCTGTCATACAGCAAGCGCCCGATCAGGGTCGATTTGCCGTCATCGACCGATCCGCAGGTGATGAAGCGCAGCATGGTCTTGTGCTGGTGAATTTCCAGATATTTATCAATATCTTCGGCAATCAGCGCGTCGGTTTGGTAAATATCGGACATCAGAAATACCCTTCCTGCTTCTTCTTTTCCATCGACGCGGCTTGGTCATGGTCAATGGCGCGACCCTGCCGTTCCGACGTGGTGGTCAACAGCATTTCCTGAATGATCTGCGGCAAGGTCGTCGCGGTCGATTCCACGGCTCCCGTCAGCGGGTAGCAGCCCAAGGTGCGGAACCGGACAGAGCGCATGACGGGTTCTTCGCCGTTCAGCGGGAAGCGGTCGTCATCAACCATCAAGAGCATGCCGTCGCGTTCCACGGTCGGGCGCGGGGCGGCATAATACAGCGGCACAATGTCGATGTTTTCCAAGTGGATATACTGCCAGATATCCAACTCGGTCCAGTTCGACAGCGGAAAGACACGCATGGATTCACCCTTGGCCTTGCGGGCGTTGTAGTTGCGCCAAAGCTCTGGACGCTGGTTTTTCGGGTCCCACCGATGCGCGGCGGTGCGGAAGCTGAGAATGCGTTCCTTGGCGCGGCTCTTTTCTTCGTCCCGGCGCGCGCCACCGAAAGCGGCGTCAAACCCGTGCAGGTCCAGCGCCTGTTTCAGCCCTTCGGTTTTCCACATATCGGTGTGCAGGCCGCCATGGTCGAACGGGTTGATACCCTGGCGCAGCGCATCGGGGTTCTGGTGCACGATCAGTTGCATCCCGGCCTTGCGCGCGGCGGCCTCGCGCATGGCATACATGGCCTTGAACTTCCATGTCGTATCCACATGCAATAGCGGGAAGGGCGGCGGCGAAGGAAAGAACGCCTTTTTCGCAACATGCAGCATGCAAGCGCTGTCCTTGCCGACGCTATACAGCATGACCGGGTTCTCGGCCTCTGCGACAACCTCGCGCATGATGTGGATGGCTTCGGCTTCCAGCCGTTGCAGGTGGGTCAAATTCGTTTGGGTCATATCCGCTCCGCCAGTTGGGCTTGGATATTGGATAACCTTGCGCTAATTTGCCCAAACCCCCCAAATGGGGGTAAAGGCGTGAAATGATCGCAAACGAAGACACAGAGATCCTGCTGGCGCTGGGACATGCCACGCGCGATGGCCATGCTTGGGGGCATGTCTTGGCGCTTCTATGCGGCCAGATGCAGGCCAGCCGCGCCACGCTGTTCACCGAAAGGGCAGTCCATGGCGCCGCCGTGCCGCACCCCGATTGCTTTGCCGTGTTGCGCCCCAACCGGGTGTATACCGCCGAAGAGCTGACAGACCGCGCGGGGCCGTTTGACCCCGATTTCAGCACGGGTGACCATAGGGTGATTGCGGCACAAGGGCCGCGGATCTGTCTGTGGCTGCACCGGGCGCGCGGCGTGTTTCGCGCGCGTGACAGCTCGCGTCTGTCCAGCCTGATCCCACATGTGGCGCAGGCCGTGGCGCTGGCGCAAGAGCGGGCCACCCTCGCCGCCGCGCTGGACCGCGCGCAAAGCCTGCAATGGCGTGCGGGCTTGGGGTTGATCGGGCCAGAGGGGCCTGACAGCACCGCCGCGCGCCTGCTGGCCGAAGCGGGCACCCATGCGCCAAGCCTTGCACCCGGAACACTGGCCAAACCGCCGGGCGGTCTGTCGGCTTATGGCCTGCCCGATGGCAAAACCTTGCTGCGCTTTAACCGCCCCCTGCCCGCGCCAGAGCAGATTGCCCCTGCCCTTGGGCTAACGCTATCGGAAGCGCGGCTTGCCCGGGCCTTGGGGCAAGGTCAGTCCTTGCAAAAAGCAAGCGCCGCCCTTGGCCTAACCCGCGAGACAGGGCGCAGCTACGCCAAGCAAATCTATGCGAAAACCGGGGTTTCGGGGCAAAGCGGGTTGATGCGGCTGCTGTGGAGCAGCGCCTTGGCCTTTGGATAGCCGGTCACACCCCGACTTCGGGCCCCGGACAGATCAGCGGACGGGGGCTTTGCTGCACTTCATAAAGCTCGGTGTCGCCGTCACCCATGGAGCGCGCGTTCAGCCCGTCCTCACCTTTCCAGAAGATCCAGCAATGCTCTTCGGACGGATAATTGTCATAAACAAAGCAGATCTGCTCACCGCGCGGAAACCAGCTTCCCTCAAGGCATTCTTCCTGCATGAAGGCCCAAGTGGTGCGGCGGCCTTCACGAAATTCTTCTACGCCGTAGGATTGCCCGTCAAAGCCGAAGGTCAGGGTGCGCCCCGTGACATAGGCTTCAAACTCGGCCGCAGTCATCGGGGTTTGCGCCTGCGCGGGCAAAGCCAAAACCAAAAGCGCCAACAGGATACGGATCATGCAGCCTCCATCCGGGCCAGAACCTTGTCGACCCGTTTGTCCATCAGTTTGAACCACAAGGGCGGGATCAGTGCAATGATCCCCATCGCGGGCAGCGAATAGGGCAAAACCGGCATATCCTCGGGCAAGCGCAGCGCAGGGTAGACACGCCCCGGATTGGCGTGATGGTCAGAATGCCGCGAGGCATTGACCATCATATGCGACGAGAACCAATGCGGGCTGTTCCAGCTATGGTGAATCGTCTGCGGCTCATAGCTGCCATCGGGCCGCTTGCGCCGCGCCAGCCCGTAATGTTGCAGGTAATCCACCATCGCCAGTTGCGATTGCGCGTAAAAGCACAGGCCCAGATAGGCCAGAACGCCCGCGCCCCCAAAAGCCAGCCAAAGCACCAGCACAAAGGCCAAAGCGCCCCCCACATATTCGACATAGGGGTTCATCCGCCCCGCGCGCGCCGCGCGCGCACGCTCGACCGCATAGCCACGCGTGAAACTGCGCACCCAGCCGCGCGGGAAATAGGCGTAAAAGCTGCGGCCCTTGGGCGGGAAATTCGGGTCCAGCGGGGTTGCCACATGGGCATGGTGCAACAACCGGTGCGCCGTGGTGTGATGGCCATAAAGCATGGAGATATAGACCCATTTGCCAAGGCCAAAGAGCGCTTTCTGGCTGCGGTGGATCAGCTCATGCGCGTTGGAATTGCTGACTTGGCCAAAGAACAAGCCAAAGCCGAAAAAGGCCAGAACCTGTTCCAGCATGCCCAAGCCCGTCGCGCCCGATACCGTCGCCACGCCCAAGGGGATAAGCGCCAGATGTGCCAGCGCCAACACGACCGACAGCCGGTTTGCCGCGCGTTCGGTGCTTCCGGGCGCGCCGTCGCGGCTGGCCATGGCAAGGGCTTCATCCAGCCCGAAGGCAAAGAACGACGTGTATAGCGCGGCGGCCCACAGCCACAGCCCGCCGTTAAAGGTGCCGATTGTCAGGAACAGCACAGGCGGCAAGCTGGCAAGGGCGAAGGGCAAGACAGGGTGTTTCATGCAACGTGACCGGATTGATTTTGCCGCAAGATAGCACAGCCGCCCGAAACCGCCATGCGGCGCGTTGCAAGGCGCGTGCATCTTCCCCTTTGATGCGCAATGCGGTAGCCCTGTTGTGAACAATCAGGGCGCGGATCGCATGTCGTTTTTCAAAAAACTCAAAGATCGTATGTTCAAGTCTTCCTCGAAGCTGAAGGACGGGCTGGATGCGCTGGTCGAAGACGGCGCCGAGCACGACGCCCCCAAGCCCGAGCCGGGGCTTCTGGGCCGGGTCATGGGCACGGCCCCGCGCCGGGTGCTGGATGACGACATGCTAGAGCAGTTGGAAGACCTGCTGATCGCCGCTGATATGGGCGTAGAGACGGCGGGCCGCGTAACTGCGAACCTTGCCGAGGGGCGGTTCGGGCGCAAACTGTCAGTGCCAGAGATAAAATCCGCGTTGGCCGCCGAAATCGCCCGCATCATGGACCCCGTGGCCAAGCCCCTGCCGCTTTACCCCGCGCGCCCGCAGGTGGTGCTGGTGGTGGGCGTGAACGGTGCGGGCAAGACCACGACCATCGGCAAGCTGGCCAGCCAGTTCCGCGCGGCGGGCAAATCGGTAATGATCGCGGCGGGCGACACGTTTCGCGCCGCCGCCGTCGAGCAGTTGCAAGTCTGGGGGCAGCGCGCCGGCGTGCCGGTGATGACCGCGCCCGAAGGGTCCGACCCGGCCAGCTTGGCGCATGACGCGCTTGTCCGCGCGCGGGCCGAGGGCGTGGATTTGCTGATGATCGACACCGCCGGGCGGCTGCAAAACCGCACCGACCTGATGGAAGAGTTGGCGAAAATACTGCGCGTGCTGCGCAAGCTGGACCCGGACGCGCCGCATAACACGCTGCTGGTGCTGGACGCGACAACAGGCCAGAACGCGCTGAACCAGGTCGAGATTTTCCGCAAATTGGCCGATGTGTCTGGGCTGGTCATGACCAAGCTGGACGGCACGGCGCGCGGTGGTGTGCTGGTGGCCTTGGCCGACCGCTTTGGGCTGCCCATTCACGCCATCGGGGTGGGAGAGCAGATTGACGATCTGCAAGCCTTCGACCCGGAAGAATTCGCGCAAGCCCTTGTCGGCGGCGAGTTAACCGGCGCGGACGCCGACTAACCCCTACCGCTTGCCTTGCGCCAAGGCTGGATCAGTAATCGACAATAACCGTGTCGGCGATCAATTCATCCAGCATTATGTCAGAGCGCGCGCTCAGCCGGTCGTTGAACAGGCTGTTCTCGATCTGGCTATCTCTTGGGCGTGGGTCTTGTTCCAGCTCGCGGCGGCAAAGCATCAGAACGACCAGATTGTCGCCTTCGACCGTGTTCGCCGATGTCTCAAACCGGTCCAGCCGCGCCAGTTCCACCGCGTCGCTTTGCGGGATGGACTGCATCAGCGCCTCGTGGTCGGTGATGGACCCATCTGGCAGGCCCGCGGCATAAGGGTCCAGACCGTCGCAATGCTGCACGCGGTCACGGATATCGGCATAGGTCGCCAGCGTTTCCGGGCTGCGGCCACCGGGCAGAAGCAGGCGCTTGTAGGTCAGCTTCACCCGCTCCGCCGGAATGTCGCGCGTGCTATCGACTGCGCGCAACTGGAAGAAAGCAATCGCACCGCTCAATTCGATCGGGCCAACAATCTGGCCCGGCTCTGCGGCACCAATCGGGCCGCCGATCTGTCCGGGCAACTGCTCCAGCGCCACCCAATCCAGCCGCCCCCCGCGCTCTCGGCTGCCTGCCAGCGAATATTCCCGCGCAATTTGCGAAAACTCTTCAATGCTGCGCGCATTCTCGATCAGCCCCACGATTTGCGCGACCGGATCTGCGTATTGCGGGTCTGCGGGCAGAAATATCTCGGAAATCAAAACCCGCTTCGTGCCCCGAATTGCGGCGACATCGCGCGCGCGGGCAATCTCTGTGGCGGTCACGTTAGTGGTTGGGCCAAGCTCTGGCCCCACGATCTTGCGCCACAACAGCCCCACCTCGACAAAGGCCTCGAACGACTCGCGGTCCACACCGCCGTCTGCAAGCTCTGCGATGAAGGCTTCGGTTTCCAAATCGGCACGGCCGGCAAATTCGGCCATGCCTTCGACCAATTCATCGGGTGTCACCCGCACGCCCATGCGGCGCGCGTGGTTACGCTGCACGGCCTCTGCGGTCAGGCGCGAAATCGCCTCTGCACGGATATCGGTGGCGCTGGCATTCAGCAATTCAAGGAATGCGATGCGCTGTGACACGTCATATTCGGTGATAACCCGATCCCCGACCTTGCGCACCGCCGAAAACGGGCTTTGGGCCAATGCGGGGCCCGCTGCAATCTGGAACACAGCCAGCACGACAAGGGCAAGGCCGATCAGGCTGGCGCGAAAAGACAATGTGTCAGGCATCTGAATTTGATCCGTTTTGCTGCAAGGCGCGCCGGGTCAAACTGCACCGGCGCAACCGCTTTGCTAGGGCATACACCACCCTATGCGTGATGTCATGCCCTGCAAGCCCGCTTCTAAGAGCCATCAGAGCAACTTTTTCTGGCGCGCGACGGGTTTCCGCCGATCCCCAGAATATCGACCGACAGACCAAGACGCGTTGAATTCGCATTGGTGGTGGCTGAATACTCGCGCTCGACCTGCATGGCCATGCGCAGGCACTCATTTTCATAATCCAGCCCGACAACGGTGCGCGCCGCACGTTTTTGCGCGACATCATAGCGCCAACCAACGCGCGCGGTCCAATTCTCGTCCAAGGCGCGGGCACCGTCAAAGCTCCATTCCGATGCCGTTTCGGCGCGGTTTTCAAACGGGTCCGCCTGAATGCGCATATAGCTGGTCGAGATGCTGAAATCATCCGTCGTCCAATCCAACTCGATCGCGCTGCGCGTCAGGTCGAAATCACTCGAAAACAGCGACCGGCTGGACAGGGTCAGCCCGGCCGCCGTGTCGACACTGGCCGCCAGCAGCCAGTCCGAGTTGCGCCCTGCAAGCGGCGAATCCGTGGAAAACTGGTTCAGGTCGCGCTCGCGGATAATCCGCCCCAAGGTGATGGTGCTGGACCAGCCATCGGGGTCATAGCGTGTCCAGCTTAGGCCCAGATTGGCGCGCAGCCCGGCTTCGCGCGCGTCGCCGCCCGCGAAACGGTCGAAGCTGAACAGGTTGCCCTCGTCTAGTTCGGGCATTCGGCTGGTGGCGTTGGGCAGGCCATAGAGCCGATCATTGCTCCAGATCACTTGCGCGACCGGTTCGATCACATGGCTGGCCCCGCCGTTCGTTGTCCGCACCAAGGGCCAGCGCAATTCGGCCATGACCGATGGGCGCAGGCGTGTGGTGGTGGGGGCAAAGCCGCTTGCAGCCGGAGCAATGCGGAAATGGTCAAGGCCCAGATTGACCCCCACGGCCCCCAAAACGCCGCCGGGCAGCACGGTATCGCGCCGCCAGCCCAGATCGGCAGAGAATCGGGCAACGCGTTTGGGATCACGGTCGGCGATTGGGCCGGTTGAAATGGGCGCGCGGCGCGCATAGCCCTCGCCTTCCAGCCGGATGCGGCCCACACCGCCCAGAACCGGCATATCGAAGCGCCGGTCATACAGGCCCTGCCCCACGCTATTGGGTAGCGTGTCGTTCACATCGTTAATGCGCAGCGACCGGAATTGCAGAGCTTGCACCCGGATACGTTCGTCGCGGCGCACCCGTTCCAGCGTAATGTCGCTGGTCAGCCGCGGCTCTCCTTGGTCGTAATCTTCCAGCAGGTTGTCATCTGACGGATGGATAATGTTGAAGCTCAACTCATAGCCGCGCGGCATTGCGAAATCGCCCTCGGCATAGACCATTCCGCGAAATTCGCCGCGGCGGATGGAATCGCGCGCGACCAGTCCGCCAAGCTCTAGCAAGCCGTTGGAAAATGCCTGCCGGTAGCGCGCTTCCAAAGCGTAGGTTCCCTTGGTGCCCAAAAACGGCGTCAGCGTCAGATCCTTGTCGCTGGATAGGGCAATGAAATACGGCGCGCGCAAGCCGAACCCGTGATCCGTATCCAACGAAAAACTAGGGCTAAGAAAGCCGGTCGTCCGCTCTAGGCTGGGATCGGGCACGCGCAGGCGCGGGATGTAGGCCACGGGCAGGCCGAACATGCTAAACCGCGCGCCTTCGAAATATAGCTGGCGTTCTTCGGCATCATGCACCACGCGATTGGCCCGCACTTCCCACAAGGGCGTTTCGGTGTCGGGGCAGATTTCGCAGGCAGAGGCGATGACATTGTTCATCTCTGTGAACCGCTCGGAACGCCGTTCGACCGAATGCGCCGCGATCTGAAGTTGCTGCTCCATCACGACCCGCGCGGAACGGATAAGCCCCAGCCGCAAGCCTTCGCGCAGGTCTGCGCTATCGGCCAGCAAGACGGTGCTGGTGCCTTCGGTCAGCACCAAGGGACCAGTGATCTGCATGGCCCCGGTCGCGCGATCATAGACAACCCGTTCGGCGGTCAATCGCGTCTGATCTAGGACGGCTTCGACATTGCCCTCTGCAATCAGGCGGTTTGGACCAGCAAGAAACAAGCGGTCCGCCAGTAGCGTTGCAAACCCGTCCTGTTCTTGCGCAGCCGCCGGCATAAGCACAGCCGGACCAGTCACCCCAAGCCCCAGCACACAGGCCAGCACGCGACCAAGGCCGCCGCACCGAGGCAGGAGCGACCAAGCGCCCATCAATATTCTTCCTGATTCAGCATCACACCCATGGCAAGCAGCATCGTGGCAACTGGCAATCCCCATGCCGCGAGCAACACGGGAATCTGCCCGGTCTCCCCCAAGACCTGTGCGAAGTTACGCAAAAAGAACAGTGTAAATCCAGAGAGAATCGTGACAAGCGCCCGAATTCCGACCCCGCCCGCGCGCGCATGATGTATGCTGAGCGCCAAGGCCAACAACATCATGCCCGTCAGCAACACTGGAAGCGCCAGTTCCATATGCAACCGCATCCGGTGTTCGAGCGCTGAAAACCCCGCGCGCTCTAACGTGGCGATGAAACCGGGAAGCTGGAACAGCGGAACGGTGCGCGCCTGCGCAAAGCTGTCGCGGATTTTCTCGGGCGTAAGGTCAGTTGCAATGGCAAGGCTGGACAAGGTGGTCGCTTGTGCTTCGGGATTCAGGTCGGACAAGCGCCAACGCTTCACACCAGATAGCCGCCACGATCCGGGGCGCAGATCGGCCCGGTCGGCTTGCAGCCGCACCGACAAGCCGCGCTCGGCGTGAAACACGAAAAAGCTGGCATCGAACAGAACGGTTCCGGTGTCTTCGGCGCGGCGCGCGTGGATCACGGTCTGACCCAGCCGGTCGGCCTGCCGCAGCCACAGCTCATCGCCTGCCAAGGCCACCACAGCGCCACTGCCGCCCTGAAGCGCGGCCAAGCTGCGCTGGTATTCCCGCACGGAACTGGCCACCAGCGGGTTCATCAGCGCGACAAAGCCCGACGCCGCCAGCAGCAGCACCAGCCCCGGCACAAGCAGCAGACGCGGGACAGACCGGCCCGCCGCACGGATGACCACGAATTCCGAACTGCGCGACCAACCCAGCCCCAGCCACAGCGCGGCCAGCATCATGACCAAGGGCGCGATTTCATAAAACGCCTCTGGCGTGTTCAACAGCGACAGGCGCAAGACAGCCCCGAAGCCTGCATCCTGTCCTGACAGGCGGCGCAATTGCTCGACCATGTCCAGCAGCAGGATCATGCCCAGAAACACCCCAGAGACCATGGCCGCCGTGCCCAGCAGACGACGCAGGAAATACCGCGCAAGGATCATAGTCGCCCCTTTCGCCGCGTCGCGCTCCAGAGCATGGCGCCGACCACCGCCAAACCGGCCACCACCGGCGTAAAGGCCAATGCCGCAAGCTCTGCCCGGCGCAACGCGACCCCGGCGGTGGCATTGGCCAAAAGCTGAATGACGATCAAAACCATAATTGCCGCCAAAACCTGCCGCCACGCGCCAAGGCGGCTGAATTGCCCCAGAAACAGCGCCGTGAACCCGACCAAGGCCGTGATGACCGCCAAGAGCGGCTGCGCCACGCGCGAGGCCAATTCAAACCGCACCTCTGCCAGCGTAACGCCCAGCGCCGCGCGCGCGGCGGCATTGACCCCCAAAAGCGTTGCCGTGGGCAATTCCACCACATCAACCCGCCGCCCGCCGGGGGCGATCAGCGCGCCGATGTCATAGGTCAATTCATCAAAACCCAGCGTTGTCAGCCGCCCGTTGGACCCTTCATAGGCAAGCGCCACGCCATCCAGCATGACCAGCACGGCACTGCCGGTAACGGTGACAAGCAGGGCCTGTTTGGCGTTATAGTCCACCCGGCGCTCGGCCGCGCGCGAATCCGACAGGAAAACATCGTTCAGCGTGCCATCCTCGGAGATCTCTCGGATGAACACCACGATGCCATCGGCGGGTTGCAGGAACTCTCCCGCGCGGAGCAGCCGCGCGCTGATATTGCCCGCGATGGCCACCTGCCGTTCGGCCAACTGCGCGCGCGACATGGGGCTGAGCACATGCATCAGCGCACCCAGCATAAGGGCCACGATCAGCCCGAACACGGCAACCGGGCGCAACAGCCGCGTAAAGGAAATGCCGGTGCCTTGCAGCACCACCATTTCATTGTCGCGGGTCATGCGGATCGCCACATAGACCGCAGCCGCAAAGGCCGATAGCGGCAACACCACGCGGAACACATTGGGCAAGGTCAGCGCCGAAAGTTCCAGAAACACCCAGAAACTTTGCCCGTCCCCCACCACCGCGTCGAACAGGCGGGCCGCGCGGTTCACCCAATAGACCGCCACCAGAACCAGCGTGAAAAACGCGAAGACAGACAGAAGCTGTGCCAGCAGATATCGGTCAATGCGGCTCACGCGGGGTCGGTCCTTCAAATTCACTTGGCAGACCTTAACCTGCCGGGCGCATGAATGCCACGGCGAACACGCGGGCCGGGGCTTGTGACACGGGCGAAACTTGCGCAGTCTGCCGGAAAGGGAGGAGTATTCATGCAGGACATCGCCGCATTCGATTTGGCCAATCCGCCGCCGGGCTTTCTGGACAATCCGTTCCCGACCTATGCGGCCTTGTTGCGGGGCGCACCCGTGTTGCGGCTGCGCGACGGGTCGGTGCTGCTGTCGCGCCATGCCGATCTGGACCGCGTGTATCGCGACACGGTGCGGTTTTCCTCTGACAAGCGCGCCATGTTCGCGCCGATCTTTGGGCGGGATGCCCCGCTCTATACCCATCACACCAATTCGCTGGTGTTCAACGACCCGCCTTTGCACACGCGGGTGCGCCGGATCATGGCCTCTGCGCTGACGCCGCGCGCGATTGCGCGGATGGAGCCGGGGCTGGTGGCAACCGTGGACCGCTTGCTGGACCGGATGGAGCATCGGGTGGACCTGATCGAAGATTTCGCCGCCGCCATCCCGGTCGAGATTATCGGCAACCTGCTGGATGTGCCGCTGTCAGAGCGCGGCCCTTTGCGCGACTGGTCGCTGGCGATCTTGGGCGCGCTGGAACCCGCGCCGGGGCCAGAGGTGCTGGCGCGCGGCAACCGGGCGGTGGCGGAATTCACCGCCTATCTGCAAGGGCTGGTCGCGCGGCGGCGCGCAGCCCCCGGCGACCCGGAAGTGGATGTGCTGACCCGGTTGATCCACGGCACGCGCGAGGGCGAGACGCTGTCGGAAACAGAGCTGTTGCAGAATTGCATTTTCATCCTGAACGCGGGGCATGAGACGACGACCAACCTGATCGGCAACACTTTGGCCTTGTTGGAAGATTTCCCCGACCAGCGCGCGCGGCTGCTGGACGACCCCGACCTGATCGGCCCCGCGATAGAGGAAAGCCTGCGGTATCTGTCGCCCAACCAATTCGGCAACAGGCAGGCGGTCGAGGATGTCGAGATCGGCGGCGTCGGGGTCGCGGCGGGGACGGTGCTGCACCTGTGCATCGGGGCGGCGAACCGCGACCCTGCGGTGTTCGACGCGCCCGACCGCTTCGACATTGCCCGCAAACCGAACCGGCATCTGGCTTTTGCCGGCGGCCCGCATGTCTGCGTGGGGCTGACACTGGCGCGGCTGGAAGGGAAAGTGGCCGTCAGCCGGTTTTTGCAACGCTTCCCCAGCTACCGGCTGGAGGACGCACGGATTGCGGGCGGGCGGATACGGTTTCGGGGGTATGCGCGGTTGGAGGGGGTGGTGGGGTGAGGTGGTAAGCGGTTCCTACATCTATGCGCACCGGCGACGCAAAGAGCCCAAACTGCGTGATGCTGCGGGGAGAATGAATGTCTGTTATTGCGCAGTTCGGTTTTTGAAATTGGTGACCGAACGCTTGCTTGCGGAGTTTCTCCACCTCCGCTCTAAAAGCCGTTCAATGACATCAACCGGTGCATGTTCGAGATAAGCCAGCACAATTTCATGGCCGTGGTAGTGTGGTTCGCAAAAGAATACCTCTGGCATGATCTCTATCAGGTGCGCGCGTTCCTCTGCCGGGACGTCAAGAAGGACAATGGTGTCGTCGTCGAGACGGTGCCTTGCCAGCAGTCGCTTGCGGATTTTCAGTGACGGCTCGCCATAGGACGTCGCCTCGCTGACTTCCGGCCATTTCATTGCAAGCGTTACAGCATCATTCCAAAGCATTGGCCTAGTTCCGATATTCTTCTTGCGTAGAAATCCACCAGACGATGCCATTCCCGTCAGCGATCCCACCGCGATAGTCCCCATCCCCTGAGCGAGTGAGGTCTTGGACCACTTTCCCACCTTCGGCCACTGCCTTTGCAAAGGTCTCCTCCGCGTTCGGGACATAAACGTGAATGTGTGCTTCACTGGCGTCGGGCACCTCGCCCATCATGATGATGCTGTCATCTATCCGGGCTTCGGCATGTGCCACGCCTGGCCCATTTTCCCGAGGGTGCAGGCGCAAACGCGTCGCCGCGAACACAGCTTCCATGAACTGAAGGGTCTTTTCCGCGTCGCGCACCATGAGGTAGGGGCTGATGGTCGAATAGTTTTTTGGTTTCCAAGTCATGTTCAAATCTGCCTTTCTGATGGTTTGGTTTGGCAGTTGAGTATAGCAGACATAGGATCAAACGCAGCGAAAGACCGCTTCGTCCGCAAAGCGGCCCTAAGCCGCTTCTAATTTGACCGCCCCACTACCCGGCACGACCATCACAAAGCGCGGCGGGATCACTCCCCATCCCGCACCGTCATCACCCCGTCTTCCCAGTCGCCCGACAGCACTTCGCCGGTCGCGTAGCGTAGCACGCCGCTGCCATTGCGTTGGCCATTCACGAATTCGCCCTCATAGACATCGCCTGTCGCATAGGTCGCAACGCCGGTGCCGGTGATCTCTCCTGCCAGCCATTCGCCTTCATAGACAAAGCCATCCGCCAGTTCGATGCGCCCCTGCCCATCGCGCAGCCCTTCGACGAATTGGCCGGTATAGACCGACCCGTCCGGATAGGTCATCTCGCCCTCGCCGTGCAATTCACCGCCCAAGAGTGTTCCGGTATAAACGCGGCCATCGGCGAAGGTCATGGTGCCCTGCCCTTCGGCCAGCCCTTGCACATGTTCGCCGTCATAGCTGGAGCCATCCGCGAAGGTGGCGCTGCCTTGCCCGTGGAACTGCCCATCGCGCCACGCGCCGTCATAGGTCGCGCCATCGGCATAGGTGATGCGGCCTTGCCCATCGGGCAGGCCCGCGCGGAACTGGCCGACATACTCGGACCCGTCGGGCTGCACCAGCCGCCCGTCGCCCGCGATCTGGCCCGCGACCCAAGTGCCTTCGTAAAGGTAGCCCTCTGGCCCGGTCAGCTTGCCCGGCCCTTCGCGCTGGTCGGCCACGAATTGGCCTTCAAAAATCAGCCCATCGGCTTGTTGCACGGTGGCCGCGCCTTGGCGCAGGCCGTTTTCGAACGCGCCGGTATAGACATCGCCATTGGCCTGCGTCAGCACGCCTTGCCCGTGCAGCGCGCCCTCTTGCCACTCTCCTTCATAGCGCAGGCCATCCGGGCGGGTCAGCGTGCCGGTGCCATGGCGCAGATCGGCCAGCATCTCTCCCTCATAGACAGCGCCATCGGGATAGGTGATGCGGCCTTGCCCTTCGCGCGCACCGGCGACCCAAGTGCCGGTATAGGCATAGCCATCTTCACGGGTCAGAGTGCCTTCGCCTTCGGGTTCACCATTGACCATCGCGCCTTCATAGACCGCGCCATTGGCAAAGACCCGGCGGCCTTGCCCGGTGATCGCACCGGCCACCCAGTCCCCTTCATAGGTGGACCCGTCGGCAAAGGTCATCATGCCCTGACCTTCGGGCCGGCCAGCGACAAAGCTGCCCTCGTAGACGGCACCCGAAGGGTAGCGCGCAACACCCTCGCCGGTGATCTGCCCATCCAACCATTCGCCCGAATACTCGAACCCATTGGGCAGTCGGTAGGTGCCTTGGCCATGTTGCAGCCCGTCGCGGAATTCCCCCTCATAGACGCCGCCATCCTCGTATTGGCGCGTCAGAACGCCATCGGTCTGGGCAATGGCAGGTGCAAGGCCAGTCGTGGACATAATAAGCGCAGCGACCAGCGCGCGCGGCAGGGCAGAGTTGAAAGCCATAATGCAGAAGTCCCCTTGGGATTTTGGCCATAGCCTAGTCGGGGGCACATGTTCGCGCAAGGGGGCCGGGCAAGTCGAGGGCTGTCATAGTTGTAGCGCAGCGGCACAAACTCGCCATGAAAATGTCATGTCCAGACCACGTTGCGGCGAAACACTGGCACGTTCATCAAGGGATCGCGGCTATGACTTTGCGCAAGACTACCAGCTACACTCGGGTGCTCGCCGCGTTGCACGATGAAAGCGGGGCGGTCAGCGTGGATTGGGTTGTGCTGAGCGCGGCCACCCTGACGCTGGGAATGGGTGCGGCGACCCTTGTGCAAACGGGGACGGTCAGCCTTGGCGAAGCGATTAACGCCACGCTGTCTTCGACCCAATCAAACGATTCTGGTTTCAGCTTTTATCGTCTGACAGAGCAGCAACAGCAGGAGATGCTGGCAAGCTACATGGACCGCACGCCAGAGCAGTTGCGCGAGAATTCAAGCTATATGAGCGCGCAATTCCTGTCGCGGCTTGAAAGCGGCAATCTGGACGAGGCCGCGCGCTGGATCGACCGACGCCAGTTGAACCAGACGGCGCTCGACGCGCGCGGGCTTGACGCGGATGAAGGTGCTATGACGGTCGCCCAGATGGAACAGATGTTTCGGGATGCAGGTGGCACCTAAGCGGGCGGCCCTTCCCATGGGCGGCCAGCGTGATATGTGAAGGCATTCTTGCCAGACACCCAAGGCCCGACACATGTCCAACCGCTTTCGCCTGACGCTTGCGCAACTGAACCCGACCTTGGGCGATCTTGCGGGCAATGCCGCCAAGGCGCGCGCTGCATGGGACCGCGCCAAGGCTGACGGTGCGGATATGGTCGCGCTGCCGGAAATGTTCCTGTCGGGCTATCAGACACAAGATCTTGTGCAACGCCCCGCCTTTCTGGCCGATCTGCGCGCCATGCTGGACAGGCTTGCGCGCGATTGTGCCGATGGGCCGCTGTTGGGCATCGGCCTGCCCATGGGCGCGCGCGGCGCGATCTATAACTGCTGGGCGGTTCTGGGCGGCGGGTCGGTGCGCGCCGTGATCCGCAAGCACCATCTGCCCAATGAACAGGTGTTCGACGAGAAACGCGTGTTCGCTTCGGGGGACATATCCGGTCCGTTCGTCGCTGGGCCGCTGCGCATTGGAACCCCCATCTGCGAAGACGCTTGGCACGAGGACGTCGCCGAAGCGCAAGCCGAATCCGGGGCGGAACTGCTGCTTGTGCCCAATGGCTCGCCCTATGCGCGGGGGCGGTTCGACACCCGCATGACCCATATGGTCGCCCGCGTGGTCGAAACCGGCCTGCCATTGGTCTATCTGAATCTTGTTGGCGGACAAGACGATCAGGTATTCGACGGGGCAAGTTTTGTTCTGAACCCGGGCGGCAAGCTGGCGGTGCAACTGCCCGCGCATGAGGAAGCCCTTGTCTCGGTCGATTTCACCCAAGGCCCGGATGGCTGGCGCGCTGAACCTGGGCCGCGCGCCGCCTTGCCCGATGATCTGGCGCAGGATTATCGGACCATGTGCATGGGGCTTGGCGATTACTTGCGCAAATCGGGGTTTGGCCGCGTCGTGCTGGGGCTGTCGGGGGGCATTGATTCTGCGCTTGTGGCCACCATTGCCGCCGACACGCTTGGCCCCGACAACGTGCATTGCGTGATGCTGCCATCTGAATACACATCACCCGCCAGCCTGTCGGATGCCGCCGATCAGGCCCGGCGCTTGGGCTGCAAGCTGGACGAGGTCAGCATCGAAGGCCCGCGGCGCGCCATGAGCGACGCGCTGGCACCCCTCTTCGCCGGGCTGGCAGAAGATGTGACAGAGGAAAACCTGCAATCGCGCCTGCGCGGCACGATCCTGATGGCGATTTCCAACAAGACCGGGGCGATGCTGTTGACCACCGGCAACAAATCCGAGGTCGCGGTGGGCTATGCCACGATCTATGGCGACATGAATGGCGGCTATAATCCGATCAAGGACCTGTATAAAACCCGCGTCTTCGACATCTGCCGCTGGCGCAATGCTAATCACGCCCCATGGATGAAAGCGCCCAGCGGCGAGGTCATCGTGCCCGGCATCATCGACAAACCCCCATCGGCGGAGCTGCGCGCCGACCAGCGCGATGATGACAGCCTGCCGCCCTATGATGTGCTGGATCCGATTCTGGAAGGGCTGGTGGACCATGACCTGTCAGTGGCCGATCTGGTCGCGCGCGGTTTCGGACGCGCTACAATCGAGCGCGTCGCCCATTTGGTCCAGATAGCTGAATGGAAGCGGTATCAGTCGGCACCGGGGCCAAGGCTTAGCCTGCGCGCCTTCTGGCTGGATCGGCGCTACCCGATGGTCAATCGCTGGCGCGACCGCTCTGGGGCCTAGGCGGCGCGCGGTCTATTGCGCAAATGAATCACAAGACGGTTTATAGCGGCTTGCAGGGCTGTTCTTGCGCGGGTTTTGGCGTATAAAACGCGCAAAGACACCGCTTGCCGCTAAACCCGCCATCAGAGCGGATGCGCGACGCGAGAGAGAGGCAGAATGATCAGTAACAGAGTAGCCAGTATATCGCTTGCCCTGTGCCTTGCCCTATCGGGCTGTTTGCAGGGCACGGATGGCACCGAAACCAGACCTGTCGCGCAAGCTGGCGGGGGTGTGGTCGAACGCGATGTCGAAGCGCCCGATGTCTTTTCCCAAAGCGACAAGGGCCTGTGGGATGGCCGCCCGTCGCTTGGCGGGGTCTGGGTCGCACATCCGGACGTCAAGGCGCCCGAACGCGTGATTATCCGCAACACGGACTCCGGGCGTGAAACCGTGGGCGCGCTGTTCAAGCGCGAGAGGATGAATCCCGGCCCGGTATTTCAGGTGTCTGCCGAAGCGGCCGAAGCCGTTGGAATGCTGCCCGGTGCACCGACCCCGTTGGAAGTGGTTGCCCTGCGCACGGAAGAGCAACGCCCCGCGCCCGAAGCTGCGCCCGACGCCACGGCAGAGCCTGCATCGGAAACCGCGTCAGCCCCGCCCGCCGAAGCGGACAGCGAAACTGCGGCACAGGCCACCGCCGAATCGGCACCGGACGGCACCGCCGAAGCCGATGCCGCAAGCGAAACCATGATCGCCCTACCGGACGCAGAAGAGCCGCGCAAACGCGGGTTCTTCGCGCGGCTGTTCGGGCGCGATGACGCGGAACCGTCAGAGATCACCACGGCCACGCTGGATGCGGCACCCTCGGCAACCGATGCCCCCGCAGTCGCGGCAGACGCCGTCCCGACCATGCCAACACCCATGGCGGGGGCCAGCACGGACACACCCGCGCCCAGCGCGCTGGACCGTCCTTTCGTGCAGATCGGCATTTTCAGCGTGGAATCGAACGCCGACGGTGCCACCGAAACCATGCGCAAGGCGGGGCTGACGGCCAGCATCAAACCCGGCCGCACGCAGGGCAATGCGTTTTGGCGCGTTGTGGTCGGCCCGGCCAGCACAGCGGCAGAGCGCCGCGACATCCTTGCCCAAGTCAAGAAACTGGGCTTTGCTGATGCATATGCCGTCCGTCGATGAAGGAGTTGCCATGCCGATCCGTCTAATTGCCAGCATCCTTGTGGGGGGTCTTGGGCTGGCCGCCCCGACTGCGCTTTTGGCGCAGGACGGGCCGGGGGGCTTTAGCACCCGCGCCACATCGGCCTATGTGCTGGACCTGAGCACGGGCACGGTGCTTCTGGACAAGAACGCAGACCAGCCGCTGGCGCCTGCATCCATGTCCAAGCTGATGACGCTGGAGATGCTGTTCGAAGCCATCAAGGAAGGCCGCCTTGCGCTGGATACGACATTCTCCGTGTCGCAACGCGCCTATGAGATGGGCGGGTCGCGGATGTTTCTGGAAATGCGCGACCGGCCCACGGCCAAGGACCTGATCCGCGGCATCGCCGTTCTGTCAGGAAATGACGCCGCGGTGGTCGTGGCCGAAGGGCTGGCCGGGACAGAGGACGCCTATGCCCGCATGGCCACACAGCGCGCGCGCGAATTGGGCATGACCAACACCAATATCACCAATGCCTCTGGCTGGCCGGAACCGAGCCACCGCATGTCAAAACGCGATCTGGTCACGCTGGCCACCTATATGATACGTGAACACCCCGAATTTTACCCCTATTTCAGCGAACGCGTGTTCACTTGGAACGGCATTGAACAAGAAAACCGTCTGCCGCTTGTGGATGCTGGCATCGGGCTGGACGGGTTGAAGACCGGTTTCACCTCTGATGCGGGCTATTCGCTGACCGGATCGGCGCAGCAAGGCGACAGACGGATCGTTTTCGCCTTTGGCGGCCTGAACAGCGCCGCCGAACGGGTGCAAGAGGCGGAATCGATCATAAACTGGGCATTTCGGCAATTCGCCGAGGTGACGGTCGCCGTTCCCGGCACCGTGCTGGCGGCCGCACCGGTCTGGCTGGGAGAGGCCTCTACCGTGCCACTGGTCGTGGCCGAAGACGCCCGCGCGCTGGTGCCGGCAATCGGCGCGGCGCAGCTTGATGCGCGCGTGGAATATGACAGCCCCCTGCCCGCCCCGATCGTGGCGGGCGATGTGATGGGACGATTGGTTGTCACCCCGCCAGAGATGGAACCGCTCAGCTTTGATTTGGTGGCCGGGGCCGATGTGCCAGCAGGCGGCTTCATGGTGCGCGCGCAAGCCGCTGCGCTGCGGCTGATTGCGCTGGCCCGGGGCGAGACTGAAACGGCGCTGAACTAAGGATGCGCGCGCAGGGCCTGTTCATCAGCGTCGAGGGGATTGATGGCAGCGGGAAATCCACACAGGCGCGGCTTTTGGCCGAAGGCTTGGCAGCGGCAGGGCATGATGTTGTCGTCACACGAGAGCCGGGCGGCGCACCGGGTGCCGAAGCCATCCGCCGCTTGCTGGTCGAAGGCGACCCGGCGCGCTGGTCGGCAGAAACCGAAATATTGCTGTTCAACGCCGCGCGCCGCGACCATCTGGAACGCACCATCCAGCCTGCGCTGGACCGGGGCGCGGTGGTCATAACCGACCGTTTCGCGGATTCGACACGCGTTTATCAGGGCGTGGCGCGCGCCAACCTGCGCCCGTTGGTGGACCGCCTGCACGATCTGGTCATCGGGATCGAACCGGACCTGACCTTTGTCATCGACATGGATGCGCGGGCGGCTTTGGCGCGTGGGCTGGCGCGGCGCTCGGGCGAGGATCGGTTCGAAGAACTTGGTCTTGGCTTTCAGGAAGCGTTGCGCGCCGGGTTTCTGGCACTGGCGCAAGAATATCCCGCCCGCGTGCAGGTTATTGATGGCACGCGCGCGCCGGATGTCATCGCGCAGGACATGGCCGCGCGGGTCACGGCGCATCTGCGATGACAGAAATGCCGGACCTGCCCGACCAGCGCGAGGGCGCGCCGCACCCTTGCGCAACCCCGGTTCTGTTCGGCCAAGCGGCGGCAGAGGCCGCGTTCCTGCAAGCATACGGGTCGGGTCGGATGCACCATGCATGGTTGCTCAGCGGCCCGATGGGCGTTGGCAAGGCAACCTTGGCGTGGCGCATCGCGCGGTTTCTGCTGGCCGGTGACACTGGCGGCATGTTCGGCCCGCCGGACACGCTGGATGTGCCCGAAGACAACCCCACCGTGCGCCGGTTGCGCGCGGGCGCGGATGGCGGGCTGTTGGTAGTCCGGCGCGGCCCCGACGACAAGGGCAACCTGCGGCGCGATATCACGGTCGATGTCATGCGCCGGTTGCACGGGTTTTTCGGGCTATCGGCAGCGGATGGCGGGCAGCGCGTGGTGATCGTGGATGCCGCCGACGAGATGAACACCAACGCCGCCAATGCGTTGCTTAAGGCGCTGGAAGAACCGCCCGCCAATGCCACGCTGCTGCTGGTGTCGCATCAGCCCTCGCGGTTGTTGCCCACAATCCGATCGCGCTGCCGGGATCTGCGGCTGTCGGCGCTTGGCGCGGATGATTTCGCCGCCGCCCTTGCCCAAGCCGGGGTCGATGGCGACCCGGCGACCTTGGCCGAACTGTCCGGCGGGTCGGTCGGCCAAGCGGTGGAACTGGCACTTGGCGGCGGGGCAGAGATTTACGCCGAGATGGTCGCGCTATTCGCCACCCTGCCCCGCATGGACCGCGCGCGGGCGCTGCGACTGGCAGAATCGATGACCGGCAAGGGCAATGAAACCCGCTTCGCGCTGTTCCTGCGCCTGTTCGATCTGTTCATGGCGCGCGCGGCGCGCGCAGGCATCATGGGGCCAGGGCCAGAAGCGGTGGAAGGCGAAGCGGCCCTTCTGGCGCGCATTGCGCCGCACCAACAGGCCGCGCAAAGGCTTGCCGAACTCGCCCCCGCGCTGTCGGCCCGCGCAAGGCATGGCCGCGCGGTGAACCTTGACCCTGCGGCGCTGGTGCTGGATATGGTGCTGAAAACCGAAGAGGGGTTACGCCCCGTATTGGGACAAAGTGCATGACCCAGCCGCAGCTTGTCGACAGCCATTGCCACCTCGATTTCCCCGATTTCGACGGAGAGCATGAGGAGCTAATCGCCCGCGCCCATGCGGCGGGCGTCGCGCGTATGGTCACGATCTGCACCAAACTGTCGGCCCTGCCCAAGGTGCAAGCCATTGCAGAGTCACACCCCAGCGTGTTTTTTGCCGCCGGCACCCACCCGATGAGCGTGGCATCCGACCCCATGGTCACGGTGGATGAATTGGTCGCGCTGGCGGACCATCCCAAGATGGTCGGCATTGGCGAAACGGGGCTGGATTATCATTACACCGCCGAAAGCGCGGATGTGCAACAAAAGAGCCTGCGCATTCACATAGAGGCCGCGCGCCAAACCAAGCTGCCGCTGATTATCCATGCGCGCGACGCCGATGAGGATATGGCGCGTATCTTGACGGAAGAACACCGTGCGGGTGGGTATAGTTGCGTGATGCATTGCTTCTCAAGCAGTGCGGCACTGGCGCAAGCCGCGCTGGACCTGGGCTTTTACCTGTCCATGTCGGGCATCGCGGCTTTCCCCCGCAGCACCGATTTGCGCGCGATTTTCGCGAGCGCCCCGGTGGACCGCATTCTGGTGGAAACCGACGCGCCCTATCTGGCCCCGCCGCCGCACCGGGGCCGCCGCAATGAACCTGCTTATACCGCCCATACTGCCCGTGTCGGCGCAGAGCTTTTCGGGATGAGTGAAGCAGACTTCGCCGCCCAGACCAGCGCGAATTTCGACCGCCTGTTCTGGAAGGCGGTGGCCTGATGGCGGAATTGCGCGCCACGATCTTGGGCTGCGGGTCGTCTGGCGGGGTGCCGCGCCTTGGCGGGCATTGGGGTGCGTGCGACCCGGCCAATCCGCGCAACCGCCGCCGCCGCTGCTCGCTATTGCTGGAACGGTTTGGGCCGGACGGCATAACACAGGTGCTGATCGACAGCGGCCCCGACATGCGCGAGCAATTGCTGGACGCAGGCATCGGGCGGCTGGACGCGGTGGTCTATACCCATGCCCATGCCGACCATGTGCACGGGCTGGACGATTTGCGCCAGATCGTTTTCAACATGCGCGAAAAGCTGCCCGTCTGGGCTGATGGTCCGACACAAGATTCGTTGTTGTCGCGGTTTGGCTATGCGTTCATCCAGCCGCCGAATTCGCCTTACCCGCCCATTCTGGGCATGAACAGCATTGACGGCGCTTTTACCGTCGAGGGGCCGGGCGGGCCGCTGGTGCTGCACCCGATCCGGCTGAACCATGGCGGTATTGATGCGCTTGGCTTTCGCGTGGGGGGGCTGGCCTATTGCCCCGATGTCGTTGGCATCTACGACGAAAGCTGGCCCTTGCTGGAGGGGCTGGATGTCTGGATCATCGATGCGCTGCGCCGCACCCCGCACCCGACCCATGCCCATCTGGAGATGACATTGGACTGGATCACCCGCGCGCGCCCCGCCCGCGCTGTGCTGACCAACATGCATCTGGATCTGGATTATGCGACGCTGGATGCGGAAACGCCCGACCATGTCACCCCCGCTTTCGACGGGATGACCGTGACGCTGGCGCTGTGACATGCAGGCACTGGCCGATGTCATATTGCCTGTCTTTCTGGTCATCGGTTTTGGCTATGTCGCACGCTGGCGCAACCTGATTTCCGACACCCAAGTCGAAGGCGTGGTCTGGTTTACCCAGAGTTTCGCCATCCCGTGCCTGCTTTTTGCCGCCATTTCCCGGTTGGATCTGGGGCAGGAATTTGACTGGCGCTTGCTGGTCAGTTTCTACACAGGGGCCGTGGTCAGTTTCGGCCTTGGCTTTGCGGGGGCACGCCTGTTCTTCAAGCGCGACTGGGAAGATTGCGTGGCCATCGGCTTTGTCGCGCTGTTTTCCAACACGGTGCTGCTGGGCCTGCCGATATCAGAGCGCGCCTATGGCCCAGATGCGCTGGCGGCAAACTACGCCATTATCGCGCTGCATTCGCCGATCTGCTACGCCATCGGCATTACCACGATGGAGCTGATGCGCAACCGCGGCGGGCGCTTGCGCGATACCGGGGCGCGCGTGCTGCGCGCCATGTTCCACAATGCGCTTGTGATCGCGATTGCGCTGGGCTTTGCCGTGAACCTGTCGGGCCTGCCCGTGCCGGAGGTGATGGAAGATGCGCTGGACATGATGGTGCGCGCAGCATTGCCTGCGGCATTGTTCAGTCTGGGGGGCGTGCTGTATCGCTACCGGCCCGAAGGCGATTTGCGCACGATTGCCTATGTCGTGGCGCTGTCGCTGGTGGTGCACCCGGCAATCACCTACGGGCTGGCCAAAGCGTTCGGGCTGTCCACCGAGGCGCTGCGCTCGGCCGTGGTCACGGCAGCCATGGCACCGGGCGTGAATGTCTATGTTTTTGCCAATATGTATGGGCGCGCGAAACGGGTGGCCGCATCCTCTGCGCTGATCGGAACGGGGCTGGTCATGCTGACCGGCTGGGTCTGGCTACAGATCCTGCCCTAGCGCACGTCGCGCAAAAGTGCTTCCCAGTTTTGCTCAGAAAGACGTGCGATCATAGAAGGTTAGAGTGGGGCGCGTGAACGCGAATGAACGCGGCGCGCCCTAGCGCCCCCGGCGCAGGCTGGCGCGAATCTCGCGCGCGTCATAAGCGCCGATCACCTGCCCCAGCCCCAGATAGACCGCGCTGCCCACGGCGATCAGCCCCAAAAGCGCAAGGTAGCGCCACCCGGCCATGGCAAGCATGGGCGCGACAAGCTGAGCCGCCCCAAAAAGTGCCGCCCCCATCGCAGCAGAGGCCAGAGCGATACGCCAGACGCGCCCGCGCAGTTGCGGGTCAATCTGCGCGGCCGGGCCCATCGCCCGCGCGCCCCGCCAGAGCTGCCCGACCATGACCCAAGCCGCGAATGTTGTGGCCAAGGCGGCTGCGACAAAGCCGATTAGCGGCATCAGGCCGACGGCAACGGCCGCATTCACCACCATGGACGTAACCGCGAATTGAAAAGGGCGTTTCGTATCATGGCGCGCGTAATACAGCGGTTGCAGCACCTTTTGCAGAACAAAGGCAGGCAGGCCCAGCGCGTAGACGGCCAGCGCAAGCGCCGTGGCCTGCGTGTCGGCATCCGTCCATGCCCCGCGCCCAAACAGCACCGCCACGATGGGCGCGCCGATCACGGCCAGCGCCACCGCCGAGGGCACGGTCAGGAACAGCGAAAATTCCATCCCGCGGTTGAAACTGTGCCGCCCGCCGTCCGTATCGCCCGCCGCCAAGCGGCGCGACAATTCCGGCAACAGCACCACGCCGACCGCAATGCCCACCACGCCCAAGGGCAATTGATACAGCCGGTCCGCGAAATTCAGCCAAGAAATCGCGTTCTCGGTAAAACTGGCGACCTGACGGCCCACCAGCAGGTTAATCTGCACCACGCCGCCGGCCAGAACGGCTGGTGCGGCAATCACGGCAAGGCGCTTCAATTCGGGCGTAAGTCTGGGACGCTGAAACCGCATGGCAAAGCCCGCGCGCCGCACCGCCACCCACAAAAGCGCCAGTTGCGCCACACCCGCAACCGGCACACACCACGCAAGCGCCGGACCAATTGGCCAGCCCATGGCCCCGGCAACCACGATGCCGGTGACAAAGATGATGTTCAAAAGCACGGGCGCTGCCGCGGCGGCTGTAAAGCGCCCCACGGCGTTCAGCATTCCCGACAGCAACGCGGTCAGCGAGATGAACAGGATATACGGAAACGCCACGCGCCCGAAATCGACCGCCATATCGAAACGTGCATCCTGCGCAAACCCTGCCGCCATGGCCCAGACCAAAAGCGGCATGGCCAGCACCGCCAGCACCGAAAACACCGCCAACAGCGCGGCCATGCCCCAAAAAGCGTCGCGCGCGAAGCTTTCGGCACCTTCACCCGCTTGGTATTTCTTGGAAAACAGCGGCACGAAGGCAAAATTGAACGCCCCTTCGGCAAAAAAGCGGCGGAACATATTGGGCAGTGAAAAGGCAACGAAGAACGCGTCCGCCACGGCCCCCGGCCCTAGGTAGGCCGCGATCATGATATCGCGCGCAAAGCCGAACACGCGCGACAGCAGCGTCCACAACCCAACCGTCAGGAAGCCCTTGACCATGCGGATGGCGGCCATGTCAGGCGACCGAGCGCTCTGCGCCCGCCTTGATCGCCGCGCGCAGCTTGCGTTCCAACGATTCCTGCTTGGATTTGGCGTGCAGTTTCAGCCCGAACATGTCTTTCACATAGAAAGTATCAACAACCTGCACGCCATAGGTGGCAATCACCGCGCTGGCAATCGAGATATTGCTATCGGCCAGCGTCCGCGCCAGATCGAACAGCAGGCCGGGACGGTCGCGGGTATCGACCTCTATGATGGTGTAGATTTCCGAGCCTTCATTGTCGAAGCTGATATTGGTCGGGACGCGGAAATCGCGCTCGCGTTTCTTGACCTTGTCACGGTTCTCCAACGCTTCCGAAGCGACCACCTCGCCCGAGAAGGTCCGCTCGATCATCTTGCGCAGACGCGGCAGGCGGGATTCCTCGAACGGATGACCGTCGGCATCCTGAATCCAGAACGCCGCGGTCGCGTAACCATCCTTGGTGGTATAGGTTCGCGCATCGACGATATTCGCGCCGACCAAGGCCAGCGCGCCAGCGAAACGCGCAAAAATACCGGCATGGTCGGACAGCACGAAACAGGCGCGCGTCGCGTCGCGGTCGGGTTCGGGATGCAGGTCAACCCGGATGGTGGCCGGGGTCACATCGCGCAAAAGCTGGGCAAATACAGCATGGGTCGTGGTGGGCAGGCCCTGCCAATAGGGGTCGTAATGGCGCGCAAGTTCCGCCCGGCGATCTGCAGAGGGCCAATCGGCCAGCACGGCGCGAAGGGCGCGCTTGGCTTCGTCAGAGCGGTTCTCGCGGTTCAGTTCTTCCAGCCCGTTTTCCAGCGCATTCGCGGTTTCACGGTAAAGCTGGCGCAAAAGCTGCGCTTTCCAGTTGTTCCACGTTCCCGGCCCGACGCCGCGAATGTCGCACACGGTCAGCACCGTCAACAGGTCCAGCCTTTCGCGGGTTTTCACCAGCTTGGCGAAATCGCGCACCGTGCGCGGGTCGGAAATGTCGCGTTTCTGCGCGGTGTCCGACATCAGAAGATGGTAGCGCACCAGCCATTCGACAGTGTCGCATTCGGCACGTTTTAGCCCCAGCGCGGGCGCGACGCGCCGCGCAATCTGTGCCCCAAGAACAGCATGATCTTCCGGCCGCCCTTTGCCGATATCGTGCAACAGCAGCGCAATGAACAGAACCCGACGGTTCACCCCATCGCGCAGGATGCGCGAGGCGATGGGCAATTCTTCGTCCAGTTCTTCACGTTCGATCTGCGCCAGCGTGCTGATGCATTGAATGGTATGCTCATCGACCGTGTAGTGATGGTAGACATTGAATTGCATCATCGCCACGATTGGCTCGAAATCGGGGATGAAAGCTGCGAGCGCGCCCAGTTCGTTCATCCGCCGCAGCGCGCGTTCTGGGTTGCCATGTTTCAGCAGCAACCGCATGAATATCTTATGCGCCTCGGGTTCGGCCCGCAGTTTCGCGTCGATCATGTGCAGATTGGCCGCGACCAGCCGCATCGCATTGGGGTGCATCAGGTAGCCTGTGACCAGCGCTTCTTCGAAGATGCGCAGCATGTTCAGCGGGTCGGACAGAAACGCTGCCTCGTCTTCTATGTCCAGCCGGTTTTGGACCACACGCAGACTGTGGCGCATTTTCTTGCGCCGGTTCAGGAAGTTACGCAGCAAAGGCTCGCGCTTGACGTGGCGCGCTTCCAGTTCGGTCAGGAAGATGCGGGTCAATTCGCCCACGCGGGTGGCATTGCGGAAATAGTCCTGCATGAAATGCTCGACCCCGCGGCGTCCTCCATGGTCCTTGTAGCCCATGCAGTCGGCGACCCCGACCTGAATGTCAAAGGTCAGCTGTTCAACCGCCCGCCCGGCAATGTGGTGCATATGGCAGCGCACCGCCCATAAAAAGGTCTCTGCCTCGCGGAAAGCCTCGTATTCCTCGGGGCGGAAAAAGCCCAAGCCCACCAGCTCGCGCGCCTGATCGACCTCGTGAATATATTTTGCGATCCAATACAGCGTTTGCAGGTCGCGCAGCCCGCCCTTGCCTTCTTTCACATTGGGTTCCAGCAGATAGCGCTGATTGCCGATCTTGCTTAGCCGCGCATCGCGTTCGGCCAGCTTGGCCTCGACGAAATCGGCATGGGTCTTGGCGAATAATTCGGACCAAAGCCGCGTGCGCAGCGTGTGCGCCAATGCGGCGTTGCCATGCAAGAACCGATGTTCCAGAAGCGCCGTGCGGATGGTGATATCCTCTTTACCAAGGCGCAGACATTCATCAATGCTGCGGCTGGCATGGCCCACTTTCAGCTTAAGATCCCACAGCACATAAAGCGTCGATTCAATCACCTGCTCGACCCAGCCGGTAACCTTCCACGGCACAAGGAACAACAGGTCAATATCGGAATGCGGCGCCATCTCGGCCCGGCCATAGCCACCGACGGCCAGCGTCGCGATCCGCTCGCCATCGGACGGGTTGGGATTGGGGTGCATCCGGGTTTGCACCGCCTGCAACGCGGTGGTCACAATGCAATCCGTCAGCCACGAATTGGCGGCGGTAAAGTCGCGCGCGTCGCGCGGATGGGCGCGGTAAATCGCTTCCAGCCTTGCGCGCCCATCGGTCAAAGCGGCTTTCAGAACGCCGACCAATCCGCCCCTCATGGCGCGTGCATCGGGCGCGGCAGACAGCGCCTGCGCAAGCCTCAGGTCCAGCGCGGCCTGATCCAGAATTTCCGCTGCGGCAAAGGGCCCAAAGGTCAGCGGCGCGGCGCCCTCCGTGGCCGATTTGGCGAATCCCACGCTCAGAACCCGCCCCCATCAAAGCTGCGCGGGGCCGGGCTGATGACCACGCTCTCGCCATCGCGGATCTCTGCAATCGCAAGGCCACGCTCGTTAGAGCCGTCGGGCCGGAAACGGAACACGCCTGCTGCGCCGCTGAACCCGTTGCCCTGTGTGATCCGCGCCGCACTCAATGCATCCGATCCGCCAGACGTCAAAAGTGCCCCGACCGCGGCGACCGCATCGAACCCCAGAGATGCCACGGGGTGTGGGGCCTCGCCATAGGCGCCTTGGTAGCGGGCCTCGAATTGACGCATCACCGAAGGATCGGGCAAGGTGAACCAGCCGCCCTGCAAGCCCTTGAACGACATGGTGCTGGCCGGAAGGTCCCAGCGTGTCAGCCCGGCATATTGAAAGGTCTCTGGCGACAGCCCGTTTTGTGGCAACAACTCTGCCAACAGGGGCAAGGCGCCTTCGGACCCGGCGGTGAAAATCAGCGTCTGCGCATTGCTCGCGCGGGCCTCTGAGGCGATATCCGGCAGCGCCTGCACAACGCCCTGCTGCGAGAACGAATAGCTTTCTAACGCAACCAGCTCTGCCAAGCTGCGGCTGGCCGCCCGCTGCACGGCAGATGTGGCGGCATCTCCGGCTTCGTTCCTCTCGGCCACCAGCATAACGCGCCCCTTGCCTTGGGCAGCGGCGAAATCCATCAGACGGCTTGCCGTGTTCTCGAACATCGGGCCAAGCAAAAAGACATTTCCAGCCGCCGCCGACGGGTTGTTGGAAAAGCTCAACACATTCACGCCCGCAGGTCTGACCGCCTGACCAACCGCGCGCGCGGCATCGGCAAAAAGCGGACCCAGAATGATCTTCGCGCCATCGTCGACCGCCTGCTGGGCTACGCTGGCAGCCCGTTCCGCGTCGCCCGCCGTCTGGTAAACCCGCAGATCAATCTGCACCCCCTGCAAATCGGCAACCGCAAGCCGGGCCGCGTTTTCCAAGCCCTCGGCCAGAACGGCGCGCCCTTCATCCTCGGACCCGCCCGGAACCAGCAATGCCACCGTCACCGGGCGATCAGTGTTTACGCGGCTGCCGCCACCGACAGGCCCTAGCCCCCCCTCGCACCCGGCCAGCACGAAAGCCGACACAAGGCCAGCGGTGACGGTGCGACGCCCTATCAAGTTCCGAAACATTTTCTGCACTCTCCCGAACACGCGAATTTGGGCGAAGACTACGCAAGCACCGGCTTGAAGTAAACGCCCCAAGACCGACGACGGCGGCGCTACGCTTGCGGTGCCGCGTTGTGCGGGGCACAAGGGCGTAAGTCGATCAGACGCGAAAGAAGTGATACCATGCCCGCGATTGCCCCAGGTCTGCACCTGATTGCCACTCCTATCGGCGCGGCGCGCGACATCACTTTGCGCGCGCTTGACCTGCTGGCCGGTTGCGATCTGCTGGTCGCAGAGGACACCCGCAGCCTGCGGCGGCTGATGGAATTGCACGGGGTCGCCCTGAACGGACGCCGCGTGCTGCCCTATCACGACCATAACGGCGCGCAAATGCGGCCGAAATTGCTTCAAGCGCTGCGCGAGGGGCAATCGGTGCTCTATGCGTCAGAGGCCGGAACGCCGCTCGTCTCGGACCCCGGATTCGGCCTTGCCCGCGCCGCGATTGATGCCGGCCTTCCGGTGCTGGCAGCACCGGGCGCCTCTGCGGTCATGGCGGCGCTTTGCGTGGCGGGCCTGCCAAGCGACAGGTTTTGTTTCTTGGGCTTCCCGCCTGCTCAAGCCGGGGCGCGCAAACTTATGCTGGCAGAGGCCGCAGCCGTACCCGCCACGCTTCTGTTCTACGAATCGCCCAAGCGGATTCACCGATTCTTAAACGAACTCTGCGACAGTCTTGGAGCAGACAGGCAAGCCGCGCTTTGTCGTGAATTGACCAAGCTGCATGAAGAGGTGTTGCGCATGCCCCTGGGCGAATTGGCACTGGCAATCAAGGATCGGTCGCTCAAGGGCGAAATCGTGCTGGTCGTGGACCGCGCCGCGCCGTTCCGCGCGGATGAAGAAACGCTGGATGCAGCCTTGGATGCAGCATTGCGCGACATGTCGGTGAAGGAAGCGGTCGCTCAGGTGGCGCGTGATCTGGGGCTGCCACGTCGCGACGTGTATCAGGCCGCCCTTGCGAAAGGGACAGAGACATGAACCACGCCCGCAACCATTACGCCGGTCTGGCCGCCGAAGACAGCGTCTTGCGCGACTATACAGCCAGAGGTTATCGGCTATTGGAACGGCGCTATCGCGGACGGGGCGGCGAAATCGACTTGGTGCTTGGCCTTGGCGACGAGGTCATCTTTGTTGAAGTAAAGAAAAGCCGCAGTTTCGATGCCGCGCGCGCAAGATTGGGACAGCGCCAGATTGCGCGGGTGTTCGCGGCCGCGGCCGAATTTCTGGGCGGGCAGCCCAACGGACAATTGACGCAAACACGCTTCGATCTTGCGCTGGTCAATACGCAAGGCGACGTCGCGATCATGGAAAATGCGCTCTGGCCCTGACCGGCTGCCATTGCAAGAGGCCAGTTCCTCGTCCATCTAAAGCCTAACAGCAGTTTGGCACAGGACGAATGACATGGCGCTACGCGTTGCCTTTCAGATGGACCCGATCGAAACCGTCAATATCGACGGTGACAGCAGTTTCCGCATTGCACTGGAAGCGCAGGCGCGCGGGCATAAGGTGTTCGTCTACACGCCCGACAAGCTTTGCTACCGCGAAGGGCGTGTGATGGCGCAAGCGCAAGCGGCAACCTTGCAGCGGGTTGCCGGCAACCACGTGGCACTTGGTCCGGTGCAGGACTTGGATCTTGCCGAGGTCGATGTGGTCTGGCTGCGGCAAGATCCGCCTTTCGACATGGGCTACATCACCACCACTCATCTGCTGGACATGATCCATCCGCAAACGCTGGTGGTCAATGATCCGTTCTGGGTGCGCAATTACCCCGAAAAGCTGCTGGTCTTGCGCTTTCCAGAATTGACACCACCGACCATGATCGCGCGCGATCTGGCGACCATCCGCGCCTTCAAGGCAGAACATGGCGATGTGATCCTGAAACCGCTTTACGGCAATGGCGGCGCAGGCGTGTTCCGGTTGGACGCGGGCGACCGCAACCTTGCCTCGCTGCACGAATTATTCACCGGCATCAACACAGAGCCGCTGATCGTGCAGAAATACCTACCTGCCGTGACGAAAGGCGACAAACGGGTCATTTTGGTCAATGGAGAGCCCATCGGCGCTATCAACCGCGTGCCAGCCGAGGGCGAGACGCGCTCGAACATGCATGTGGGCGGACGTGCCGAAAAGGTCGCACTGACCGATCGCGACCGCGAGATTTGCGCCGCAATCGGGCCTTTGCTGCGCGAGAAAGGGCAAATCTTCGTCGGTATCGACGTGATTGGCGACTGGCTGACAGAGATCAACCTGACCTCGCCCACCGGCTTGCAGGAACTGGAACGGTTTGACGGCACCAATGGCGCGGCGCTGATCTGGGACGCGATCGAGACCAAGCGCGCCACCGGATGAGCTGGCAACTCAAGGTCTTGCGCGTGTTCCTGCGGCGCGTGGCGCGCCGCTCGCTGGCGCGCCAGCCCGACAGCGCGGGCGCGCGCAAATGGTTCGAGCGTGGCGCATGGCTGAACGCGCGCGGGCGGCCATGGCAGCACTTCACGCCCGACAGGTTGGGCGATATACCCGCGCTCTGGACCGCCCTGCCCGCCCCCGGCGCGCCGATGATCCTGTATTTGCATGGCGGCGGTTATGTCATGGGCAACCCGCACACCCATGCGGCACTGGCAGGTTACCTGAAGCGCAAGACGGGGCTGGAGGTCTGCCTGCCCGATTACCGTCTGGCCCCCGAACACCCGTTTCCAGCAGCGTTTGAGGATGCGCTGGCCGCCTGGCGCGCCTTGCTTGCCAAAGGCCATGCACCGGGAAAAATTGTGCTGGCAGGCGATTCGGCAGGCGGGGGGCTGGCGCTGGCGCTGCTTGGCCATCTTTGCGCGACAGGCCAACCGCGCCCCGCCTGCGCCGTGACCTTTTCGCCCTTCACCGATTTCGCGTTTGAAGGCCCGTCGATTGTTCAGAACGCGCGCAGCGAAATCCTGCTGCCAATCACCCGGTTGGAACGGCTGCGCGACCGTGTACTGCAAGGGGCGGACCCGCGCGACCCGCGCATCTCGCCGCTTTACGGCACCTTTGTCGGCGCGCCGCCGGTGCTGATACAGGTGGCGCGCACCGAAATCCTGCATTCGGATTCCACGCGCATGGTCCAACATCTGCGGGCGCAAGGGGTTGATGTGACGCTGCAAGAACGCGGCAACCTGCCCCATGTCTGGCAATATTTCCACGGCTGGTTGCCAGAGGCGCGCGCATCCCTGACAGAAGCCGCCGCCTTCATACGCGCGCAGGCTGGTCCAGCCCCATCAGCCGGAAGCTGATCGCCTCTGCCATATGCGGCGCGCGCACCGTGTCGCAGCCATCCAGATCGGCAATCGTGCGCGCAACGCGCAGCAGGCGGTGATAGCCGCGCGCGCTCAGGCCCAAACGGTCGGCGGCGCGGGTCAGCAGCGCGCGGCCCTCTGTGTCGGGGGCCGCGATGTCTTCCAACAGCGCGCCTTCGGCATCGGCATTCACCCGCACCGCCCCATGCCCTGCATAGCGCGCAGCCTGAGCGCCCCGCGCGCGGGCCACACGCGCCGCCACATCGCGCGACGCTTCGCCCGTGGCGGGCAGGTCCAGATCGGCCAGCCCCACGGGCGGCACTTCGACCCGCAAATCGAACCGGTCCAGCAGCGGGCCGGAAATGCGGCCCATGTAATCCTCGCCACAAGCAGGCGCGCGGGCGCAGGCGCGGTGCGGGTCGGACAAGTAGCCGCATTTGCAGGGGTTGGCGGCGGCGACAAGCAGGAACCGGCAGGGGTAACGCACATGCGCGTTCGCGCGGGCGACGACGACTTCGCCGGTCTCTATCGGTTGGCGCAGGGTTTCCAACACCGCGCGGGGGAATTCCGGGAATTCATCAAGGAACAGCACGCCGTTATGGGCCAGCGAAATCTCTCCCGGTTTCGCGCCCTTGCCGCCGCCCACAATCGCCGCAACGGATGCGGTGTGATGTGGTTCGCGGTAGGGGCGTGCGCGAGAAATGCCACCTTCGTCCAAAAGCCCTGCGATGGAATGGATCATCGAGGTTTCCAAAGCCTCGGCGGGTGACAGCGGCGGCAATATCCCGGCCAGCCGCGCCGCCAGCATGGATTTGCCCGAACCGGGCGGGCCGACCATCAGCATGTGGTGCCGTCCAGCGGCGGCGATTTCCAAAGCACGTTTCGCGCGCTCTTGTCCTTTCACGTCGAACAGGTCACGCGCGCCGGTATCGGTTGTTACCTCTCCCGGTTTGGCGGGGGCAAGCGGCGCTTGGCCGGTGAAATGGCGGATCAGCTGCGATAGCGTTTCGGGGGCGAGAACGCGGGCAGCATCGACCCAAGCCGCTTCGGGCCCGCAAGGCGCGGGGCAGACCAGCGCAAAGCCCGCTTCGGCGGCGGCCATGGCGGCGGGCAAAGCGCCCACCACGGGCACGAATGCCCCATCAAGCGAGAGTTCGCCCAGCGCGACGCTTTGGGCCACCTCCTCGGACGGCAAGATGTCCAAAGCTGCAAGCAAGGCCATGGCGATGGGCAGGTCGAAATGCGACCCTTCCTTCACGATATCGGCGGGCGACAGGTTGACGGTGATCCGCTTTGACGGCAGCGCGATTGACAGGGCCGACAGCGCCGCGCGCACCCGTTCGCGCGCTTCGGACACCGCCTTGTCGGGCAGACCGACAATCTGGAACGCAGGCAAGCCCGGAGACAGCGCGCATTGCACTTCGATAAGGCGGGCCTCAATCCCCTCGAAAGCGACAGTGAAAGCGCGTGCGACCATGACCCACCCCGGTTGACCGGGAAAGGTTAACGTCAAACTGGTTTCCAACTGGTTAACACATCCAGATCACGCAAGCGTGTTGCCCCCTGCGGCGGGCTGCCGCAGGGAAAAAGTGAACCGGTACCGCCCACGGGGCGTAAAACTTGCAAACAAAGCGCACAGCCGGGGGAAACAATGGCACTTGATTTCAGTGACGACCGCAAGTTTTCGCGTCAGGCCATGAAGGCCGAATTGCTGGATGCGGAGACCGAATTGAAACTGGCCTATGCGTGGCGCGACCACCGCGACGAGGCTGCGCTGCACCGGCTGATCACGGCCTATATGCGGCTGGCGATTTCGATGGCGGGCAAGTTTCGCCGCTATGGCGCGCCCATGAATGACCTGATTCAGGAAGCCGGGCTGGGCCTGATGAAAGCCGCCGACAAGTTCGATCCGGATCGTGGCGTGCGGTTTTCGACCTATGCTGTTTGGTGGATCAAGGCCAGCATTCAGGATTATGTCATGCGCAACTGGTCCATGGTGCGCACCGGGTCGACCAGCAGCCAGAAATCGCTGTTCTTCAATCTGCGGCGCGTGCAGGCCAAGCTGGAACGCGAAGCCATGGCGCGCGGCGAAACGCTGGACCCGCACCAGCTGCGCGAGATGGTTGCGCATGAGGTGGGGGTGCCCCTGCATGATGTCGAGATGATGGAAGGCCGCCTGTCCGGGTCCGACTATTCGCTGAACGCCATGCAATCCAGCGACGAAGACGGGCGCGAATGGATTGATGTGCTGGAAGATGACAGCGAACAAGCATCGGTCGGGGTGGAGCACGCCCATGACACCGCCCAATTGCGCGAATGGTTGTTGGCCGCGCTTCAGGGGCTCAGCGAGCGCGAACGCTTTATCGTGCGCGAACGCAAGCTGCGCGCAGATCCGCGCACGCTGGAAAGCTTGGGCGAAGAATTGGGCCTGTCGAAAGAGCGCGTGCGCCAGTTGGAAGCTGCGGCGTTCCAGAAAATGCGCAAGAGCCTTGAGACCCAGTCCAAGGAAGTGCTGAACTTCCTCGCATGAGGTGGATGGTCCTTTGCGCCGCTCTGGCCCTGCCCGCGCAGGCAGAGCAAATTGCGCCGGACGGGCTGGACAGCTTGCCCGGCGCAGATGTTTATTTTCTGGGCGAAGTGCATGACCATCCCGACCACCACCTAAACCAAGCGCGCGCAATCGCTGCGATCAAGCCCAGCGCCATGGTATTCGAGATGTTGACCGAGGGGCAGGCCGCCAATGCACCCGCAACATGGGAGAGTTCTGACGCATTGGCCGAGGCCTTGGCATGGGACGGAACCGGCTGGCCCGACTTTGACATGTATTATCCGATTTTCGAAGCCGCCCCGGCCGCGCGCATCTACGGTGCGGCAATCCCGCGCGACCAAGCGCGTGCCGTATTTGAGCAGCCCGTGGCAGAGGTGTTCGCCGGCGACGCCGTGCGTTTCGGGCTGGACCAACCGCTGACCCCGGAAGAGCAGGCCACGCGCGAAGACCTGCAAGCCGAAGCCCATTGCAACGCCTTGCCCGCAGACCTTTTGCCCGGCATGGTCACAGTGCAACGCTTGCGCGACGCCGAACTGGCGCGCGTGACGGAACGGGCCTTGCGCGACACTGGCGGGCCTGTGGTGGTGATTACCGGCACCGGCCATGTGCGCCGCGACTGGGGCGCCCCTGCCGCCTTGGCGCTGGCGGCACCGGGGGTCACAAGCGTTGTGGTTGGCCAGTATGAAAGCGCAGCACCCGACCCTGCTTTGACCGATTTCTGGATCGTCACCGAAGCCGCCCCGCGCGACGACCCTTGCGCCGCGTTTCAATAGGGCTTTTGCCCGGCCGCCAGAGCCGCTATCCCAAAGCATGAAGTTACAGAAAGGCCTGCCATGCTGTCGGGAAAGCGCATTTTGGTCACATCCGGCCCCACGCATGAACCGATTGACCCGGTGCGCTACATTGCCAACCGGTCCTCTGGTGCCCAAGGCACGGCGATTGCAGAGGCATTGCGCGATCTGGGCGCGGATGTTGTATTCGTGAGTGGCCCGGCGCAGGTGCCCGCGCCGGCAGGCGTGGCTGTGATGCGCGTGGAAACCGCGCTGGAAATGCTGGCTGCAGTGGAAGCCGCGCTGCCGGTCGATGCCGCGGTGATGGCCGCCGCCGTGGCCGATTGGCGCGTTAGGAATGCCGCCGACCAAAAGATGAAGAAAACCGCCCAAGGTATTCCAATGCTTGAATTTGTTGAAAACCCGGACATTCTGCAAACGCTGTCGCATCATGCGCAGCGCCCCGCGCTGGTGGTGGGGTTTGCCGCCGAAACCGAAAACGTTATCGCCCATGCGCAGGCCAAACGTGCGCGTAAGGGCTGCGACTGGATCTTGGCCAATGATGTCTCTGCCGCCACCGGCATTATGGGCGGCACGGAAAACGCGGTGCATCTGATAACCGCCGATCATGTCGAGCATTGGCCACGCATGGCGAAATCCGACGTGGCTGCACGTCTGGCCACCCGCATTGCACAGGCGCTGGCATGACCGACATTCTGTTCCAGTACCTGCCCGATGCGGACCAAGCCGTGCCCCTGCCCGCCTACGAAACCGCCGGGGCTGCCGGGGCCGATATTCGCGCCAATCTTGCGCCGCAGGACCGCGCAAGCGGGCTGGCGCTGGCGTCCATGGCGCGGCTTTTGATCCCGACCGGGCTGGCCTGCGCCATACCCGAAGGATTTGAAATGCAGATCCGCGCGCGCTCTGGTCTGGCGCTGAAACACGGCCTGACCCTGCCCAATGCGCCCGCTACCATCGACAGCGATTACCGCGGGCCTTTGGGCGTGATTTTGCAGAACCTTGGCGACGCGCCTTTCACGGTGGAACACGGCATGCGGATTGCGCAAATCGTGATCGCGCCCGTGGTGCGGGCGCGCTTTGTCGCAACCAATACGCTACCCGACACTGCGCGCGGCGCGGGCGGATATGGCTCTACCGGGGTGACGTGATGGGTTTGGTTCTGTTCCTGATGGCCGGGCTATGGGTGCTGGGCTGGGCGATGAAAACCCCCAAACGCGCGCGGTTCATCATGATCGGGCTGGTCTATGTGGTCGTCGTGATCGCACAGCTTGTGTTGCCCGAAACCACGCCCATCCGGGTGGCAACGGGGGGCGATGTGCGCCCATGGCTGGTGCTGGGCGGGGCCGTTGGGCTGGTCGTGCTGTATGTCTGGGGCCTGAAACGGTTGCGCCGCCTTGCCCCGGAACCGGCCCAGTCCGCGCCCCCCCAAACCGGCCCGTTCCGAGAGGCGGAACTGAACCGCTACGCCCGCCACATCGTTCTGCGCGAATTGGGCGGCGCGGGGCAACGCAAGCTGAAAGAAGCGTCGGTTTTGGTTATCGGCGCGGGTGGGCTTGGGTCGCCCGCCTTGCTGTATCTGGCTGCCGCAGGGGTGGGCACGATCGGGGTAATTGACGATGACAGCGTTGACGGGTCGAACCTGCAACGTCAGATCATCCACCGCGACCGCGACATCGACACGCCAAAAGTGTTTTCCGCACAGGCCGCGATGCAGGCGCTCAACCCGTTCATAATGGTCAAACCGTATCATCGGCGGCTGACCGCAGAACTGGCCGCTGATCTATTCGCCGAATATGACCTGATTCTTGACGGCAGCGACAATTTCGACACGCGCTACATGGTCAATCGTGCTGCCGTTGCCACGGGCATGCCGCTGATTTCGGGTGCCATCACGCAATGGGAAGGGCAGATCAGCCTGTATCATCCCGCAAGCGGCGCGCCCTGCTACGAATGCCTGTTCCCCGCGCGCCCTGCCGAAGGGCTGGCCCCAAGCTGTGCCGAAGCCGGGGTGGTGGCCCCCCTGCCCGGCATTATCGGCAGCCAAATGGCGCTGGAAGCGATCAAGGAAATAACCGGCGCAGGGCAGTCCTTGCGCGGGCGTTTGATGTTGCATGACGCGCTTTATGGCGAGAACCGGGTCGTCACGATCAGCCGACGGCCCGATTGTGCCTGCTGCGGGTCAGCTTAGGGTTAGACGCAGACGCAAAAAGCCCTTCTTGTCTGCCCCCATCACTTCGGGGGCAAAGCTGGCAATCTGGCGCAGATGGTCCAGTGCCGCAGGGGCGGTGCGCAACACAACGCTGGCCCCCTCTACCGGCATCAGGCGGAAGGGTGCGGTGGCATCGACCTGCAAGACATCTTGCTTCTCGACATGTTCGCGCAGCACGTCGCGCACGATGGCCGGATGCTCGAAGCAGATAGAGGATGGCTTTGCCCCCGGATAATTCCCCGCACCCTGCGCGCGGAAATTATTGGTGCACAGGATGAATTCGGCAGTCATGTCCAAGGGCGCCCCGGCATGGCGCAAATTGCGGATGCGGCTATGCGCCGGGTTCAGCTTTGTCCCGTCGGGACCAAAGCGCGGCGGTTGCGTCAGGTCGATCTCATAGGTCAGACCATAGATGATTTCGAAATTATAGCCCGCGAAGGCCGGGTTCATCAACGGCTGGTCCTGCACATGCGGATGTATCTGGTTGAAGGCAGAGGCAGAGCGCTCCAGCCACTGGGCGATCTGCGCCCCGGTCAGGCGCGACGCGGCAACCTTGTTGGGGTAAACATACAGATCCGCCATGCTGCGCAGGGTCAACTGCCCTGCCGCGATATTGGTATAATTGCGCGCGCCGCCCAAGCCCCCGGCCTTGGACGGAGAGACAGCCGACAAAACCGGAAGCCCGGCAAGCTCTGGCCCGATGCGCCCGGTCACGAATGATTTTTGTGCCTGCGCCACAAGGGCCGCCGCGGCAGAGCTGCCAAGATACACGAAAAAACTGTGGATCGGCGTGTCGCAGCGCCCGATAGGCTGGCGGATGCTGGCCAGAACCGCATCATGTGCGCGTTCGACGATCTTGCGCACCTTGGGGCTGCGCATGGGCTGACTGCGATCTGCCGCCACTTGTGGAAAATTCATGGCCGCATCGCGCAAGGCGCGGGTTTCGACATTATGGTTGATCACGCGCCATTTACCGCCTTCGCGTTGCAGCGACAGATCAATCACCCCCAGATGCGACCCGAAGAACCCGCTCATAACTGCAGGTTTGCCCGCAATCGTGCCGCGCTCAACATCGACCGAGGGGATATCCGCAAACGCGCGCGACGGGAAAACCTGATGCGTGTGGCCCGACAGAACCACATCAACCCCCTCTATCCGGGCCAAGGGAATGACCGCGTTCTCCATACCATGCGTGTAGCGCAACGGCCCAATCCCGGTATGCGCCAACAGCACGATCAGATCTGCACCGGCCTCTCGCATTTCCGGCACCCAAGCGCTAACGGCTTCGACCATGTCGCGCACGCCCAGCTTGCCCTGAAGCTGCTGGCGTTCCCATGTCATGATCTGCGGTGGGGCCACACCCAGAACGCCGATGCACAAATCATGCATCAGCCCGATACGGTCGCGCACCTGCCGGCGCAGCAAGCTGTAGGGCTTGACCAACATCCGGTCTTCGCGCGGTGTGCGGCCGATCTGCTTGGCAATATTAGCAGAGACGACCGGAAATTCCGCCCGCGCCAGTGATCTTTCCAGAAATTCCAGCCCGTAATTGAATTCATGGTTGCCGATCGTGATGGCATCGTAGCGCATGGCGTTCATCGCGGCCAAGACCGGGTGCAGATCGCCCTCGCGCAACCCCATGTCATAGGCAAAAAAATCGCCGACCGGCGTGCCTTGCAGGAAATCGCCATTGTCGAACAACAAGGTTGTCCCGGCCTCTGCGCGGGCGCGGTCAACCAGTTCGGCCAAGCGCGACAGGCCGAAATCCGGGTTCGGACAATCCGCATAATAGTCGTAGGGGTGTAGGTGGACATGCAGATCCGTCGTCTCCAGAATACGGAGATCGACGGTCTGCCTTACATCTGAAACCGGCATGAAGCGCAGCTTTTCCTGTCCCATGACAAACTTTTTCTGTTACGAGCGTTAACCAAGTTACACAGGGGATAAGAGAGAAATCTGGCCATCATCGCGCAGGAATATGGCATTTGGGCGTTTGGTGCCGTATTTGCGAGGATGAGCGACATACTAACACAACCTTTAATTGAGCATCGTTTTCCAGACAACACAAGTCTTTACGGGAAATGAAGACTGCTCGAAACGGAAAAACACCATGAAAGCGCTTGAAATGGCCTTTGCCGGGCACTGGGACAGCCGCGCTGCCGAAGAACGGGCAACATCAGACAGCTTGCGCGCGGGATCGCAGGTCTTGCCACTGTGGCGGGGCAAACCGCAGATCGCCCAAGATTGCCTTGCATGGGTCGCCGCCGACAGCCCGGTGTTGCGCCACGCGGGCGATAGCTGGCTTTTTCTGGGCCGACAGAACGGGCAACCGCGCTTTGCCGCCGACATCTCTGGCTGGGAACCCGACGGGCTGGACAGGGCCGCTTTGGAAATGTTCGCCGACCCGTCGGAACAAACCTATCCCGGCGCAGCCCCCGGCGCGTGTTTTGCGGAATTGCGCTTGGCCATGACAACGCTATCTGCGCCAGAAGCGGCCTTGGCGGCAACCGCGCGCGCCGTGTTCAACTGGCACCGGTCGCACCGGTTCTGCGCTGCGTGTGGCTCGACCAGCCAGATCGCGCCCGGCGGCTGGGAACGCCACTGCTCAAGCTGCGGCGCCAAGCATTTCCCACGCACCGACCCGGTGGTCATCATGCTGGTCACATATGGCAACAAGCTGCTTCTGGGCCGGTCGCATGGCTGGCCAGAGGGCATGTATTCCGCGCTTGCAGGCTTTGTCGAACCCGGAGAGACGCCCGAGGGCGCGGTCGCCCGCGAGGTTCTGGAAGAAACCGGCATCCGCATCGGGCGCGCGCGCTACCTTGGCGCGCAGCCATGGCCCTTTCCGAATTCGCTTATGCTGGGCTATCTTGCCCAAGCCGAAACCGACCAGATCATCCTTGATGACGAATTGGAAGACGCGCTCTGGATCAGCCGGGAAGACCTGCTGGCCGTCATGGCTGGCGAGCGCAGCCACCCAAGCCCGGCGCGCAAAGGGTCTATCGCACATGCGATGATCCGCCACTGGCTGGCCGGGTATGCCTAGCATGCTCTTGCCTTTCACGCGGGAAATAATCAGGTTAGGACCATGACAGACAGCCCCCTGACAAAGCCCCCCGCCATGCTCTGGAACCTTCCGAATATCCTGACTATTCTGCGGCTGCTGGCCGCGCCGGGGATTGCTGTCCTGTTCCTGTATTTCCATCGCCCCTTTGCCGACTGGTTCGCACTGGCCTTATTCGGGTTGGCAGCGCTTACGGATTTCTTCGACGGCTACCTGGCCCGCGCCTGGAAGCAAGAAACCCGGCTGGGCGCCATGCTGGACCCGATTGCCGACAAAGCGATGGTGGTGATCGCGCTTCTGGTCATTACCGGCTATTCCGGCATGGACCCATGGTTGATCCTGCCCGCTACGGCCATCCTGTTTCGCGAGGTCTTCGTTTCTGGCCTGCGCGAATTCCTTGGCGACACGGCGGGTCTGCTGAAAGTGACCAGATTGGCAAAATGGAAAACCACGGCGCAGATGACCGCCATCGCGGTGCTGTTTCTGGCGCTGGGGCTGGACTACACGCGTGAGGCCAGCAGCACGCGGCTTGATATCGACCTTTTGGACACGCTCGGCCAAATCGGGACGACCGATGTTTCGGTAATCGACCTTGCCACCTATGACGGCGGGGTCGTCTGGATCATCGGACTGGCGCTGATCTGGATCGCGGCCCTTCTGACCTTGCTGACGGGCTGGGATTACTTCCGCAAAGCCCTTCCCCATCTCGGAGCGAAACCATGAAACGCGAGATCCTCTATTTCGCTTGGCTGCGCGAACGCGTGGGCCTGCCTCGTGAAACCATCGAAACCAGCGCGGGCACGGTGGCTGAACTCGTGGCCGAACTGGCCGCGCGCGAAGATCGCTATGCGCTTGCCTTTTCGGACCCAAGCGCCTTGCGCGTGGCAATCGATCAGGAACTCAGCGATTTTACCACACCGCTTGGCGACGCGCGCGAAATCGCCTTCTTCCCCCCTATGACCGGCGGCTGACCGCGATGGATATTCGCGTGCAACAGGCACCGTTCGACTTCGGGCAGGAATGCAACAGCTTTGCACAGACCCAAAGCAATATCGGCGCAGTCGTCACCTTCTGCGGCATCGTGCGCAACAATGACAGCGGCACGCTGCGCCAGATGGAAATAGAACATTACCCCGGCATGACCGAACGCGCGCTTGAAGATATCGCACAACAGGCGCAGTCGCGCTGGTCGCTGTCCGATTGCAAGATCATCCACCGCTTCGGCCCCCTTGCCCCCGGTGACACCATCATGATGGTCGCTACGGCCAGCGCGCACCGCGCAGACGCCTTTGCCGCCGCCGATTTCCTGATGGACTATCTCAAGTCCCGCGCGCCGTTCTGGAAAAAAGAGATCACCGATCAAGGCGCAGACTGGGTCGCGGCAAAAGACAGCGACGAAGCCGCCCTTACCCGCTGGTAGCCCTTCATCCTTGCCCAAATATCCCGGGGTGAATGGGGCCGACAGGCCCCAGAGGGGCAGCGCCCCTATAACCTTCAAGCATCACGCAAAAAGGCGGGCACTTGGCCCGCCTTTTTTCAATTCGGTCAAAGCTGGGTCAGCCCTGGGTGGCGCTTTCCACGCTCACCGATACACCCGGACCCATGGTCGAGCTTAGGAAAACCTGCTTCATATAGGCACCCTTTGCGCCCGTCGGCTTGGCTTTGGCGACCGCATCGACAAAGGCGCGGATATTCTCGGCCAGTTTGGTGTCGTCGAAGGACACTTTGCCAACACCGGCATGAACCACGCCCGCTTTTTCGGCCTTGAACTGCACCTGACCGCCCTTGGCGGCTTCTACGGCGGCTTTCACGTCCATCGTGACCGTGCCGACCTTGGGGTTCGGCATCAGGTTGCGCGGGCCAAGAATTTTGCCCAAACGGCCCACGATCGGCATCATGTCCGGCGTTGCGATGCAGCGGTCGAACTCGATCTTGCCCGATTGGATGGTTTCCATCAGGTCTTCGGCACCCACGATGTCGGCGCCAGCGGCGGTCGCTTCATCAGCCTTCGGGCCGCGTGCGAACACGGCCACGCGCACGGTTTTGCCGGTGCCGTTGGGCAGCGACACGACACCGCGCACCATTTGGTCGGCATGGCGCGGGTCAACGCCCAGGTTCATCGCGATCTCGATGGTTTCATCGAATTTCGCGGTGGCGTTCGCCTTGATCAGGCTGACGGCCTCTTCCACGCTCAGATTTGCTTTGCCGGCAAAGGCTTCGCGGGCGGCTTTCACGCGTTTTGCAATTTTAGCCATTGGATTACCCTTTCACCTCGATGCCGATCGACCGGGCAGAGCCCGCGATGATCTGCATGGCGCCTTCGATCGTGGTCGCGTTCAGATCTTTCATCTTCGCTTCAGCGATTTCACGGATCTGCTTGGTGGTCACGGTGCCTTGCACGGTGCGGCCCGGCATGGGCGAACCTTGCGCGCGGTTCCGCTTGCCAACAGGCTTCAGGCCAGCGGCGCGCTTCAGATACCAAGACGCAGGCGGCGTCTTCAGGTCCATCGTGAACGATTTGTCCTGATAGTAGGTAATCACGGTCGGAATAGGGGCGCCCGGCTCCATCTCTGCGGTGCGGGCGTTGAATTCCTTGGTGAACATCATGATGTTGATGCCGCGCTGACCCAGTGCGGGACCAACGGGCGGCGACGGGTTTGCTTTACCCGCCGGAATTTGCAGCTTCAGCTGCCCAACGACTTTCTTGGCCATCTGGCCTCTCCTTCTTGTCACCTCGCCCCCGGTCGCGACCGGCGGGCTGCTTGCGGTTTAGTGGTGCGGTCTGACCGGGCGCGCCCGGCGACCTCCCACAACACTCATGCGTTAGACGTCTTTCGACACCTGCATGAATTCCAGATCGACCGGGGTGGCCCGGCCAAAGATCGACACCATCACCTTCAGGCGGTTGTTGTCGGCATCCACTTCCTCGACCATCCCAGAGAAACCCTCGAACGGTCCGTCATTGACCTTGACCTGCTCGCCGACCTCAAAATGGATCAGCGTGCGCGGTGCTTCCTCGGTTTCCTGAACACGGTTCAGGATGGCATTCACCTCGTCATCGCGCATGGGCATGGGTTTGCCCTGCGTGCCCAAGAACCCCGTCACGCGGTTGATGGAATTGATCAGGTGGTAGCCTTTCGGCGTCATTTCCATACGCACCAGAACGTAACCCGGCATGAAGCGCCGCTCGGTCGTCACTTTCTTGCCGCGACGCACTTCGATCACTTCTTCGGTCGGCACAAGGACTTCTTCAATCATGTCCTGCATCCCGGCCTCTTCGGCGGCGGTGCGAATGGCTTCCGCGATCTTCTTTTCGAAGTTCGACAAAACGCTTACCGAATACCAGCGTTGGGCCATGATGCTCTTTCCTGTCTCGGGCCAGAGGGTGGCGGCAGGCGCGCACCGTCCAGATGAAATAAAACAGCGCACCGAGTCGGTGCGCCTTTCGTGGTTCTGTTACAGCCGTGGCGCGCAGGTTTCAAGCCCTACGCGCACCCCAGCTTAACCGAACATTCCCAACAGCCCACCAAGGCCGGTGCGGATCAGCAGATCAACCAGAAAGAAGAACACGGCAGTCAGTGCAGCCAGTGCCAAAACCATCAATGTGGTGATGACCACTTCGCGCCGATTGGGCCATGTGACCTTCGCGGTCTCGGCGCGCACCTGTTGCATGAACTGAAAAGGATTCGTCTTGGCCATGGGTCCGCCTGTCACTTGCTTGACCCCCACATACGCAGCCATCGGGCCGGTTTCAAGCGTGTTTCGAAGCGTCTTCGCCAGTGCCCGCCTCTGGCAGGCGCAGGAATGTCACCTTCGCCATCGTCGCCAGCCGCGCGCAATCCTCGTGGTAGCGGTCCAGATCCGTCTCCAATGCGGCGGGGTCGAACGGGGCCGGGCCGGGAAATGCATCGGATTTTGGGTAAAGCGCGCGCGCCTCTTTGATGACCTCTGTCACATTGCAGGCAGGGTCATTGGCCAGCACCTCGCGCGCATGCTCTAGCGCACGAAGCGATGTGCCGACCAGCCGTTTGCGCTCTGGCAACTCGAAGCGCCGACCACAGCCCAGCATGGTGTCCAGAAGCGTCGGCACGATGGCCGGGTAGTCCTCGTAGCGCCAGACCACGACCCGTGCCACCCCCGGCACCGCGCCCAAGCGCTGGACCAATTCCGACCAGCGCAAGGCATCGGTGCGCACCTGCGCCAGATAGTCGTCTATTGAGGTGAACCGGCCGGCATTCTGCTGCTGACCATGCGCCGAGTTCAGGAATGACAAAGGCGCACGGATCGACAGGTAAACCGTCGCATCATCACAACCCAAGCTTTCCAGCAAGCGTGTCAAGCGCGGGGCGGCTGCGGGGTAGAACCGCGCGCCCTTGGCCACAAGATCGGCGCGGGTGGTGCCAAGGATATTTTCTTCCGACAGGACAAGGCGGCACATACGGTTGCGCGCAAAGGCGGCCAACAGGTCCGTGGGGGGCTTGGTGCCAGAACCGCCAAGCGCGGGCAGCCGCAATTTGCCGCGCAACAATTCGGGGCCGAAATAGGCCACGCCTTTTTGCCGCAGAATACCGCGGGCCTTGCTGAAACCGTGCTGCAAATGCGAGGTCGCGGTTTTATGCGCGCCAACATGGATCGACAGCGACAAGCGCTCTGTGCCGACCTGTTCCAGACTGGCAGGGGCGGAGGGGCTCGAACCCCCGACCCTCGGTTTTGGAGACCGATGCTCTACCAACTGAGCTACACCCCTACGTCTGTGCCGCGATGGGTATGACAGCCCCTTGCCAAGATCAAGAGGGAAATGCGCCCCCCGCGCCGCCGATTTCCGCTTTTGCGGCCTCTAGCAGGGCCAGGTTGGCCCCGCAAATTGCGACCTCGTGCTGTTCTACCTTTTCTATCGGCCAATCCCACCATGCAAGATCTTGCAAGCGGGCGGCCACATCTGCGGGAAAACGCGTGCTCACCACCCGCGCGGGGTTGCCCGCAACGACCATGTAGGGTGCCACGGTGCCAGCCACGACCGCGCCCGCCCCCACGATCACCCCATCGCCAATGCGCGCGCCGGGCAGGATGCGCGCGCCCTGCCCGATCCAGACATCATGGCCAATGACCGTATCAGGCCCCGGTCCGGGCAAGGATGGCGCGTTTTCAAACCGCCTATGGAAAATGGCAAAGGGAAAGGTCGAAAACCCGTCGCGGCGGTGGTTTGCGGATGCAGTGATGAACTGCACCCCATCCGCAATCTGGCAAAATTTGCCGATGACCAGCTTCTCGGGCGAAAACGCATATAAATAGGGTGCCAGATGCACCGCCCAATCGGATGGCGGAACATGCGCGCTGGCATAGCTGTAATCACCCACGCGCCACCGCGGATGGTCAATAACCGCCCGCAAGAACACCGTGGAACGATGCGGCATGCCATCGGGCTGCGTGACCGGATAGGCCGTATCGGGAAGCGGAAACGCCATGTGACCCCACAAGATTGCCCATTATGGTTAACCTCTGGGATGGCACCGGGCAAGCCCGGCACGCGACACATGTATCAGGCCTTGATAAACCCGCCCGATTGCCGCGCCCAAAGCCGGGCATACAGCCCATCCCGCGCCAGCAATTCGCTATGGGTGCCGCTTTCCACAACGCGGCCCGCTTCCATCACCACCAGCCGGTCCATAGCGGCAATGGTGGACAGCCGGTGCGCGATGGCGATCACGGTCTTGCCCTGCATCAGCCGTTCCAATTGCGACTGGATCGCGGCCTCGACTTCGGAATCCAACGCCGAGGTCGCCTCGTCCAGCACCAGAATAGGCGCGTCCTTCAACGCGGCGCGTGCGATGGCGATGCGCTGGCGCTGCCCGCCCGACAGTTTCACCCCGCGCTCGCCCACATGCGCGTCCAGCCCCCGGCGGCCCTTGGCATCTTCCAGCCCCGCAATGAAGTCGCGCGCTTCGGCAAGATCGGCGGCGGCCCAGATTTCGGCATCGGTGGCTCCGGGGCGGCCATAAGCAATGTTGTCGCGCACAGACCGGTGCAACAGCGCCGTGTCCTGCGTGACCACACCAATGGCCGCGCGCAAGGATTCTTGCGTGACCGCAGAAATATCCTGACCGTCAATCTCGATGCATCCGCCGCTGACATCGTAGAACCGCAACAGCAGGTTCACCAGCGTCGATTTTCCTGCGCCAGACCGGCCCACAAGCCCCAGCTTCTCTCCCGGGCGCAGATGCAGGTCCAACCCGTCCAGCACGGCGGGCGCATGGGCGCTGGCCGCGTCGTAATCGAAGCGGACATTTTTGAAGCGGATCTCACCCTTGGTCAGTTGCAACGGGGCGGCACCCGCCTGCTCGACCACGCTGCGCGGTTGCGACAAGGTGGACAGACCGTCGCGCACCGTGCCGATATTCTCGAACAGGGCCGCGAATTCCCACATCACCCAATGCGACATGTTCCCAAGCCGCAAGGCCAGCGGGATCGCAACCGCCAAAGCCCCAAGCGCCAGCGCCCCGTCCAGCCACAGCCACAGGCCAATCCCGGCCACCGCACCCGTCAGCAGCGAATTGAGCGTGTTCACGCTGACATCCTGCACCGCGACAAGACGCATCTGGCGGTAGACGGTTTGCAAGAACCCATCCATGCCGTCGCGGGCGAAGGCCTCTTCGCGGGCGGCATGGCTGAACAGCTTGACCGTGGCGATATTGGTATAACTGTCGACAATGCGGCCCGTCATCTCGGCGCGGGCATCGGCCTGCGCCTGCGCCACCCGGCCCAGACGCGGCACGATGATGGACAACAATGCGCCATAGCCCACTGCCCAAAGCGCAAAGGGCAGCGCCAGACGCCAATCGAGCGTGGCCGCAAGCGCCAGCGTGCCGACGAAATAGGCAAGGATATAGACCGCCACATCCATCAGTTTCATGACCGTCTCGCGCACGGCAAGGCTGGTCTGCATCAGCCGCGTGGCAATCCGGCCTGCGAATTCGTCCTGAAAATAGTGCATCGATTGCCCGATCAGCCAGCGATGGCCCATCCAGCGCACGCGCTGCGGGAAATTGCCCATCAGCGCCTGATACATGATAAGCGCCCCGATCACCGAAAGGGCGGGCAGCACGATCAGCAACAATGTGCCCATCAGCGCCAGCCTGCCCCCTTCCATGGCCAAAAACCGTTCTGGCCCCAGATCTGACATACGGTCGATCAAGGTGCCCAGATACCCCAGCAGCACGATTTCCAGCGCCGCGAAAGCTGCCGCGACCAGCGACATCGCCAGCAGCCACGGGGCGAGCGGACGCGCATAATGCCACAGGAACGCCCAAAAGGCACCGGGCGGCTGGCCGGGCGGGTTGGCCGGATAGGCCGGAACGCGGGATTCGAAATAAGAGAACAAGCGCATGGGTCAGCCTATAGCACAAGAAAAGGGCGCGCGGTTGCCCGCGCGCCCTGTGATCTAGATCGCAGTTGCGCGATTACTTGATGATTTTCGACACGACGCCTGCGCCGACGGTGCGGCCGCCTTCACGGAT
>Ga0076930_100034_pt1 | contig 234619 bp, 200 predicted proteins | sample HotLakConsoUCCRE_FD_71149 | JGI IMG/M metagenome (GOLD analysis project Ga0076930, IMG submission 71149) | Hypersaline microbial mat communities from Hot Lake, Washington, USA - Hot Lake Consortium UCC-RE (version 3) (version 3) ...
TAGAAAATAGCAAGTCTGATATTCTATTAAATGATTTATTAGAAATATGTAAAATATTGAGAATAAATTACATTGAGCTGTTGCAAACTGCTAATGCAGACCAATCTGTAATAAAGGATGAAATTGAAATTTTCGATCTATACCAAGAGGTAAAATCAATAAAAAATCAGATTTTAGAAATTAAAGAGCACTTGTATACAAATAGGGGGGGGGGTAAACACTTATCAAACCACTTTTCCAGAGTTCTAAACTTTGGAAAGGCTTTTAAAATCTCTTATATTATCTTCTTTTTTATACTTTATAACAGCTTCCCTTCTGCTAAATTGACAGACATAACACCCCTATGATCTCCGCCAGCTGGCGGAGATAGTCTCACAGATTTAAATTGGTATAAATTTAATATTCTAAGTACCAAATGGAAATAAAGAAATTCTTACTTATTCACCTCAATAAACTTATTCACATCCTTTGATTTGCCCAAAAGTATCATGATGTCAGTTTCCTTAAGGAATGTATCAGCACGGGGAACGCCTATGATATGCTCTACTTGTTGTAGGTGACCGTCCACTTTTTCATCGTAAAGCCTTTTGACGGTTATTAAATTGAGGTTGTATTTTTCTCTTAATCCAATTTCGCTAATGGTTTGATCCACCACACGAGAAGGGGTGTTAATTTCTACAATTTCGTAATCATCTGGTAAGGGAAGGAAGGATTTCATATTGGGGTGCAAAAGCATTTCCGCTACAGTTTTACCCACAGTTTCTTCAGGAGAAAGGATCTCTTCTACGCCCATTTTCTCTAAAATCATACGCTGCTGTGCATTGGCCGCTCTGGCAATTATTCGTTCTACTTCCAATTCCAACAACAAAACGGTAGTCAGTAACAGTCCTTCAAAATTCTCACCTATGGCTACTACAATCGCATCCATATCTTGGATGTTTTGTGCTTTTAAGGCTTTTACATCCGTGGCATCTAAAGCCACAGCATAGGCCACATCATCTTTAATTGATTCTACCTTGTCTAGGTCAATATCAATGGCTAATACTTCTGCGCCACTGTCACTTAAAGTTCTTGCGATGGATTCACCAAACTGTCCTAATCCGATTACTGCAAAGCGATTGGTCATGAGCTTACATTTTTGAGGTAAGATACTAAAACTTCTAAGCCTTTATCAAATTTATTATTATTTGGGATAATAACATCGGCATCATATTTAAAAGGATCGATATATTTTTCATAGGTAGGTGCCACATGCTTTTCATAGCGGTACAAAACATCATCCAAATCATAGCCTCGCTCAGTATTATCGCGCATGATTCGCCTTTTAAGCTTTACATAATCTTTGGCATCAATGAATACCTTTAAATCCAATAGCTTGACTAACTCAGGAAAGTAAAATACAAACAAGCCTTCTACTACTATGATTTTGGAAGGTTTAAATTCCAACATTTTGGGCACTATATTCGGATTGTTGAAAGTATATTCCTTTCGGCTGACTGGCTTGCCTTCTTTCAGCATTTTAATGTCACGGGCATAGTCATCAAATTCTATGGATTGTGGGGTATCGAAATTCTCCACTCCATTTTCGTCTTTAGGCTGTAAATGTCGGTCTTTATAATAATTGTCTTGGGAAACTAAACAGATTTCATCTTTAGAGAAATGCTCCAACAAGCTTTTCAGAAACATAGTTTTTCCTGAGGCACTTCCTCCTGTAATACCAACAATGAATGGATTGTTCATGAATGCAAAACTACAGTTTTAAACTGTCTTTATGAATTTGTTTTTAAAAAATCGACCAGTTTGTTTACTGCAATTGATCGGTGAGATATTTTATTTTTTTCTTCTAGGCTCATTTGAGCAAAAGTCTGAGAATAACCATCTGGTATAAAAATAGGATCATAACCAAAACCTTGATCTCCACTATGTAATTTAGCTATTTTCCCTTCCACTATTCCTTCAAAAAAATGTTTTTGATCCTCAATAAAAGCACAAATTACCGTTCTAAACCTCGCTTTTCTGTTCGATAAAGAACTTAGTCGCTCCAACAGTAGCGCCATATTATCCATATCCGAGCGTTGAGAACCTGCATAGCGAGCTGAATAAACTCCTGGCTCACCATTCAAAGCTTCCACTTCTAGACCAGTATCATCTGCAAAGCAACTTATTTTGTAATTTCTAAAAACGTACTCTGCCTTTTGTTGTGCATTGCCCTCAAGAGTACTTTGATCTTCGCTCAGCTCTTCATTACATCCTACATCTTTCAAGCCTACTAATTGGAAATCTTGACCTAAAAGATGGGCTACTTCTTTTATTTTATTGGGATTGTTTGTTGCAAAACAGATTTTCATCCGATTAATATCTTGTCAATCTTATTCTGAATTCCACATTTTCCCCCAAAGGTAAATTCGATGGCTGAGGTTGACTAATTCCCTTGGCTGTTAGCAATGAAGCTGGTATATAAACTAAATATTCAGCATTTCTATTCATATTTGCAATGGCAATTTTAAACCCAGGAACCACGCTATTGTTTCTCAGTGGAAATTGTGAATCAATTCCTGAAATGAAATTTTCAGTACTTCCAAGCTGTTTGCCAGTATAGTCTATGGTAACATTAGCGCAATAATTTGGACTTTCACCAAGACCTCTTTCAATTATGGAATATCTTATTCCAGACGGTTCTGTTTCATAATCTATACCTTTGCCCTCTAGATACGCTTCAATTTCAGCGATCTCAATAGCTAACTGTGTTTGATCTACATCTAATTCGGGTCTAATGCCACAATCTACTTCTCCTTCACCACAGGAAATAAAAGTAAATAGTATAAGACACAAAGCAATTGGGTATATAACTCTTAACATTTTTTCTTTTTCTAATTAGTTCACAATATTGACTAATTCTACTTCGAACAACAATACTGTATTAGCTGGAATTGCATTGTTTCCTCTAAATCCATAGCCTAAATATGAAGGCAAAATTAAGGTAGCCTTTGAGCCTTCGTCCAGCAATTTTATACCGACATCCCAGCCTAAAATTACCTGTCGGCTACCAAGTGTAAACTCAAGCGGCTTATACTCACGATTCTCACTAAAAACACCCGCTTCTTTGGCTATTGATTCGATTGAAGTATCAAACACTTCACCATTCAAAAATTTACCCGTATAATTTACTTCAACTACTTGTCCATTTTCTGGAAAAATACCGTTTCCATTTTCTTCAAAGAAATAGAATAAATCATATGCATTAAACCTTTGTGCTGTTAAATTATTCTCTTCCAAATAATTTTCAATAATCGCAATATCTTCTGCTAATTGTTCCTCAGGACATTCCCCTCTAGTATTTTCACATTCATCGTCACAGGAAGTGATCAAGATGGAAACCATCCCGATCACGAATAAAAAGAATACCTTTTTCATATTATTTCACCTCTACTAACTCAACATCAAAAATCAATGTAGAGTTTGCTGGAATTGAAGCCCCTGCTGCTCTTGGCCCATAAGCTAGCCCAGATGGAATATATAAAGTAGCTTCGCTTCCTTCATTTAACAGCATGATTCCTTCATCCCATCCTCTAATTACTCTTCCTCTTCCGATTGGGATTTCAATTGGCCCATACTCTCTTTGTTCATTATAAATACCTGCTTCTTTAGCAACATCTTCGTATGAGCTGTCAAATACAGTTCCATCCAGTAATTTACCAATATAATTTACTTTCACAGTGTCCCCTTCTTGTGGTTTCTCACCAGAAGTTTCTTTAGTGACTACATGATAAAGACCAGATTCTGTCTTCTCTGCATCAATATTATTTGTTTTAAGAAATTCAGTAATTAAATCATCATCAATTCCCTTTTGGTCTTCAGCTTCTTTTTGCATTTTCTGCATCGCTTCACTTTGCTTTTGCTGTTGCCATTCCATAAATCCAGCGGTGTCAAACTTTTGAATAGCTTTTGCATATATAGTAAGTCTTTCGGCCTTGTCCATTCCTGGGGAAACTGGCTGCTGAAACCCTTGAGTAAATACTTCGCTAGCGGTTAATTTAGTTTTTATACTATCTCCAATTTTCAAAGCCTTCAAAATTGAAAATAAAGGACCTCTTGTTGCTAAAACAGAATCATCTATTTGAATTGGCAATTCGCCTACTTCTTCACTGTTTAGTAAAATAGAATCCTCACTATCTACTAATTTCAATGAAAAAATTGCAAATTCACCTTCCACTAAATTTTCACCTTCCTTGGTGTCAACAAGGACATAACTAATACCTTCCGATGTTTCTAGTTGTTTCTCATTATCACATGCCCAAAATAAACTAATGGATAAGAGTAATACGATTGATAACTTCTTATAATTGTTCATAAACTTCTATTTTTTCTCTATTTTGTAATTGTTTTGAGTACTCTTTAATAATTTTTTCAAATAAGATAACTGTTTCTTCCAGGCTTTTTTCCACTTTACCACCTGCAGCATTTTTATGTCCACCGCCTTTGAAATATTCTCCGGCTAATGTATTAACTTCAAATTCACCAATTGATCGTAAAGACAACTTTGTTCCATCCTCAGTTTCTGTAAATAGCGCAGCCATTGTAATTCCATCAATTGATAAAGCATAATTCACTAAGCCTTCAGTATCACCATTCTTGGAATTAAACTTTTTTAAATCATTCATTGAAATGGCGAAATAAGCAGCATGTTCCTTTTCAAATACTTTAAGTCTTTCACTTAGTGCAAAGCCTAAGAATTTCAAACGATCCAAAGAGTTAGTATCGTATATCAATCGAGAAACTTCTGAATTATTTGCTCCTAAACTGATTAATTCTGCTACTATTTCGTGAACTTCTTGAGTAGTATTAGGATGCTTAAACGAGCCGGTATCTGTCATTATTCCCGCGTACAAACAATCTGCGGTATCACTATCTACTTGTTCTTTATCTCCAAAAAGCTTAATTAGCTTAAAGATTAATTGAGCTGTAGAGGCTGAGTCAACATCATGATAAACGTATTCAGCAAAATTATCAGGATCACGATGGTGATCAATCAATACCTTGTGCGCTTTAGAAGCTCCAACTGCATCACCCAGTTCATTGATTCTTTTTAAGTTTGAAAAATCTAAACAAAAAATTAAATCGGCTTCAGCAACTAACTTTTTTGATTTTTCTTCATTGCCATTTTCATTAAAAACGATTACCTGATTATTACCTTTCATCCAGTTCAGGAATTTCGGATAATCAGTAGGCGTAATCACAGTTACGTTATGACCTGTCTTGATTAAGTAATTGTAAATTCCCAAACTACTCCCTAATGCATCAGCATCAGGTTTTTGATGGGTTGTAATCACAATATTTTGAGGTGTTTCTAGTACCTCCTTTAATTTTAATATGTCCTGCATGAATCAGATTAACCCTGTGGAGATTAAATTGATTTGCAAAGTTGACAAGAAATTCATGAAAAACAAACGCCTAAAAGTCTGAGTATATGTGAAAAAACCAAATTCATAATGAGTTTAAGGAAATATAATATTTCATATCAGATTAATCCTTTAAATTTGCACCATAAAATATTCAAATCAATAAATTTAACACAATGGCTGGAAACAGAACATTTACGATGATTAAGCCCGATGCAGTGGGCGAAAATAACATAGGTGCAATCACTAAGATGATAGAAGAAGGTGGATTCCGAATTGTATCTATGAAAATGACCAAATTAAGCGAAGAAAGAGCAGGTCAATTTTATGCTGTACATAAAGAACGTCCTTTTTATAAAGATTTAGTGGCTTATATGTCAAGCGGTAATATTGTTGCTATGATCTTAGAAAAAGATAATGCGGTAGAAGATTTTAGAAAATTAATTGGAGCTACTAATCCTGCAGACGCTGCAGAAGGAACTATTCGAAAAATGTTTGCTACCTCTATTGAAGCAAATGCAGTTCACGGATCTGATTCTGATGAAAATGCGCAAATTGAAGGAAGTTTTTTCTTTGCTGATATTGAAAAATTCTAAGAAAAGGACTTGTAGTAAAATCAAAAAAGGCATTCACTAACAGGTGAATGCCTTTTTTTTTAGTTGCTTACGATCTCCGAAGCTGCGGGAGAATCAAATATTTCTTTGAAACTATATCTGTAAATAACTTGAAATAGGATATTGTAAGACATTGACGACATTGAACTTGGTGCGTTATGCTTGTTTTGCTCACCACTGTCCTTCAAAATTTTCTTCTCCTCAAATTGATTTAACGAGTCTGTTTTTTCACATTTCCTCTTTTCAGGTTCTGCTTCAACCTTCTCTTTTTCTAAATTTCTATCTTCTTTATCTTTGGCTGAAACATCAAATGCAAAAAATGCACCGAGTAGTAAAATAATAACACTGGCTTTTTTTATATCAAACTCAAACATGGTCATTACATTTTGATGTTATCAAATATATTGAATAATTATCAATTTGTGTTTAAAACATATTGATAACTTCCATTTTGCTGTAAGGTTTGAATTAATTTTATATCAAAAAGTAAAATTTCCTACTGTTGGAATGGCATTAGCCCTTTTTTCATTTATATTAATGACGAATTTTAAAATAACACTATGGAACCTACTCGACTGTTTGACTTATTGAGCTACCAAAAAGCTAACGGCCCACTTAATGATACTTTTTCTTACAAATATGATGGCACTTGGAAAAATTATAGCACCGATGATGTCATCAATATCGTAAACGCTATTTCCCGTGGTTTTCTGAAATTGGGTTTAGCCAAAAATGATAAAGTTGGAATAGTTTCTTCCAACCGGCCTGAATGGAATTTTATTGATTTAGCATTACAGCAAATTGGTGCAGTGAGCGTGCCTATGTATCCGACAATTACGCCTAAAGATTACAAATTTATTTTTGAGGATTCAGGCTTGAAATATGTGTTTGCTGAGGATCAAGAGCTATTCGATAAAGTGAAAAAAGCTTCTGAAGGGCTAGATTTTATCAAAAATATTTATTCTTACGATAGATTGGATGGTATTCCACACTGGACTGAACTGAAAGAAAGTGGAGAAAAAGACGATACTGATTTACAGCCTTTCCGAGATGCAGTAGACCCAGAGGATTTGGTTACTTTAATTTACACTTCTGGCACAACTGGCAATCCAAAAGGAGTGATGTTAACTCACCATAATGTGCTGAGCAATGCCAAGGCAGTAAATGAAAATTTGGATGTAAGTGGATTGAAAAAATCACTTAGTTTTCTACCCCTGTGCCATATCTTCGAGAGAACAAGTGTCTATTTTTATCTGTATAGGGGTGTAGCTGTATATTATGCTGAGAATTTAGAAAAAATAGGGGATAATCTGAAAGAAGTTCAGCCCGATATGTTTACGACCGTACCAAGACTCTTGGAAAAAATATATGATAAAATCGTAGCCAAAGGAATGGATCTTTCCGGGATTAAAAAGTCATTATTTTTCTGGGCTTTAAATTTGGGCCACAAGTTTGACCGCAATAAAGATCAAGGAGCTTGGTATAACTTTCAATTAAAATTAGCCAATAAGCTTATTTTCAGTAAATGGAGAGAGGCAGTTGGTGGAAATATTAAATTAATTGCTTCTGGTGGCGCTGCACTTCAACCCCGCTTAGCTACCATTTTCTGGTCTGCACAGATTCCAGTTTTAGAGGCATACGGATTGACAGAAACTTCACCTGGGATCGCGTTCAATAGATATAATAAAGAAGACATGTTAATTGGAACCGTTGGACCTGCTTTGCCTGGAGTAGAAATTAGAATAGCTGAAGATGGTGAGGTCTTAGCTAAAGGGCCAAATATCATGAAAGGCTATTACAATCAACCTGAAAAAACAGCTGAAGTAATAGATAAGGATGGCTGGTTTCATACTGGTGACATAGGTGAAATGGTGAACGGAAAATTCTTGAAAATCACTGATCGCAAAAAAGAGATGTTCAAAACATCAGGAGGTAAATACATTGCACCTCAATATATCGAGAATAAGCTGAAAGAATCTACCTTAATTGAAATGGCAATGGTGGTAGGTGATGGTCAAAAATTCCCTGGTGCTTTGATTGTTCCAAATTTTGAGGCTTTAAGAGAATGGTGTCACCATAAAGGCATCGCTTATTCATCTGATGCTGAAATGGTAACACAGCAAAATATCATTGATAAATTTCAAAAAGAGATTGACAAAACCAATGAGCATTTTGCTCAATATGAGAGAATTAAAAAGACTGTTTTATTACCAACAGCTTGGACGGTTGAAAACCATGAACTTACCGCTAAATTGAGCTTAAAAAGAAAAATCATTGAAGGGAATTATCAGAAAGAGATTGAGAGTATTTATAATGTTTAATAATTATCAATCGCAGAAGTAATTTAACAACTGCAGCAGCTAATTCTCTACGTTCTGAAATGTAGAAATTCCCGTTTTTAAGGTATTTCACCCTTTCAGGGCTGGATTGAATCTAACTTCCTGAGCGTAGGGCTTCACCCCACGCTTAGATATGACATCCCTTCGGGACTAAATTGATTTTCTAATGATTTTTGTTTTTAGAAACCCTCCATGATCTAATTCATTTAGCTTGGCTTCTTATAAATACTAAACCTGATGACTCATTTTTTTTTAAAGTTATTTTTCACCTATGCTGGATGGTGTGTGTTTGTTTTTTTGAAACATAAATTCTTTGAATTTATGGGTTTAAGTCCTGAAGGGAAATCATAACATAACACAGGGTGAAGCCCTGTGATGAGAGAAAAACATACCCCTAAGCCCTGAAAGGGCGTAATAATTCAAATTGGTCAGCCAAAATTTCTAGAAACTTTCAATATTATGCCTGTCCCATCCAACAATATTCCCTCAAAGGGGTATAATTAGATGTATCAAAAATCATAAACTATGAAGAAATCGATATATATACCTTCACTAATTATCAGCTTACTAATCGTTATCTCTTGTCAAGCAGAACCGGAAAAAGAAAAAGCTCCAACAAATATTGAAGTCGTAACTATTGCTGAAGGCTTAGACAATCCTTGGGGCATGACTTGGCTGCCCGATGGCAGAATGTTGGTAACCGAAATAAAAGGGGAAATATTAATTATCGAAAATGATAAATATTCTGGCAAAAAAATAAAAGGAGTTCCTGAAGTTTACGCCAATAATCAAGGCGGGCTATTAGATATCCAGCTGCACCCTGATTATGAAAATAATGGCTGGATTTATTTCAGCTTCTCAAAGCCGGGTGATGGTGGTGGAAGCACGGCCATTATGAGGGCTAAATTAGAACAGGATAATTTGGTAGAAAAAGAACTTATTTACGAATCATTTCCTAAAACACGCTCAGGAGTTCATTTTGGATCTCGAATAGATTTTAAAGATGGTTATATCTTTTTCACTATAGGCGAAAGGGGCGAAATGGATAATGCACAATCAGTGGGTAATCCTTATGGAAAAGTACACAGATTGCACGAAAACGGTGATGTTCCGGAAGATAATCCATTTGTTCAAATACCAGATGCAGAAAAAAGTATTTGGAGCTATGGTCATAGAAACCCACAAGGTATGCAGTTCCATCCTGAAACCGGTGAATTGTGGTCACATGAACATGGACCAAAAGGTGGGGATGAATTAAATGTTGTGAAAAAAGGAAAAAATTACGGCTGGCCTGAAATCAGTTATGGAATTGACTATGATGGAAGCATCATTACAGACGAAACTGAAAAGGAAGGCATGGTGCAGCCCGTTCATTATTGGGATCCTTCCATTGCTCCCTGCGGAATGACCTTTGTAACTAGTGATCGCTATCCAGAATGGAAAAATAACATACTGATGGGTTCACTTAAATTTCAATATTTAAATAGAGTAGTTTTAGATGATAACGGAAATTACGTGCAGGAAGAAAAGCTAGTGGAAGGCATTGGCAGAGTTAGACATGTAGCGGAAAGTCCTAATGGATATATTTATGTTGCAGTTGAAGGCCCGGGCAAAATCATAAAACTGATGCCAAAAAAATAAAAAAATCTTTGCCTAAAAACAGCCCTATCTCTCTCAAAACCGATAGGGCTGTTTTTTTATGTGCAAAATTTAAAATTCTCATCGAACTTAAATTTGCATATGAAAGTTAGTTAGTGTAAATTAGACACTAAGTATCTACACTAAATTCCAACAATTTTTACTTTTTTGGATTAGTAATTATCAGTAAATTATACTTCACAATTGACTGACTATCAAATTTATGCGCAATAATTCTCTTTACAGTTCAGCTTTCGAACATGATGCCTGCGGAATAGGCACAATTGTTAATATCAACGGAAATAAAGAATTTCAACTTATTCAAGATGCCTTGGATATGTTAGAAAACATGGAGCATAGAGGCGGAACCGGAGCTGATAAGCAAACAGGTGACGGGGCCGGAATTATGCTACAGATAGATGAACATTTCATTAAATGGACGTCAGAAGATGCAGGGATTTCACTCGAAAAAAATAAGCCTGTTGGAACCGGTATTTTCTTTTTTCCGAAAATGCAAAAAGTGTCAGACGAATGTAAAGCTATAATTAATGATCATGCGCAGGAATTAGGCTTAAAAATATTGGGATATAGAGCCATCCCCGTAAATGAAAAAGTGCCCGGTTCTGGAGCCAAACCTGTAGAGCCTTTAATTGAACAAATATTTGTTCAGGCTGAACAGGACTTGAGTGTTGATGAATTAGAGCGCAAGTTATTTGTACTCAGAAATTACAGCACGCATTATATTGGACATAACGTGCAAGGAAACAATAAAGCCTTTTATGTTTGCAGCCTTTCCACTAGCACAGTCATTTATAAAGGTCAGTTAAGAACCAATCAATTAAGGGAGTATTTTGATGATTTAAGAGACGAACGTTTCAAATCCGCTTTTGCCATTATTCATTCTCGATTTTCTACTAACACCTTCCCGAATTGGAAATTAGCTCAGCCTTTCCGATTTATAGCGCATAATGGGGAAATCAATACCATTAGAGGTAATGTAACTAAAATGAAATCGAAGGAAGCCAACTTCAATTCTAAGGTTTTCTCTAAAGATGAATTAAATAAATTATTGCCAGTCACCAATCCTGAACATTCGGATTCCGCTAATTTAGATGGAATAGTGGAAATGTTGGTCTTAGATGGTCGTCCATTGGAGCATGTTTTGATGATGCTAGTGCCGGAAGCTTGGCAAGACAACAGCATGATGGATAAAGACCGCAAAGCATTTTATAAATATCATGCTTCCATTATGGAGCCCTGGGATGGTCCTGCTGCATTGATTTTTACAGATGGCAAAAAAGTAGGCGCCACATTGGACAGAAATGGTTTACGTCCATCCAGATTTTGCATTACGAAAAGCGGTCGATTAATCGTTTCTTCGGAAGCTGGCGCCTTGCCAGTTGCAACTGATGATGTAATCCAAAAAGGTAGATTGCAGCCAGGTAAAATGTTGATGGCTGATATTGAAAAACAGAAAGTACTGTTTGATGAAGAAATTAAGCAAGAAGTTACGGCCAACAAATCTTATCAAGATTGGATTCTCGCCCATAGAGTGAAATTAAGAAATTTACCTGCTCCGGAAATCAAGGCTGAAAAACTATCTGGTGAAATCCTATTGCGAATACAAAAAGCTTATGGCTATACTTCAGAAGAACTTAAAGTTATTTTGGCTGACATGGCCGTTCGTGCCACTGAGCCTATTGGTTCTATGGGAGCGGATACTCCATTGGCAATTTTGAGCAAGCAAAGTCAACACATTGCCAATTATTTCAAACAGCTATTTGCCCAAGTGAGTAACCCACCTATCGACCCTATTCGAGAACGAATGGTGATGTCACTTTTTACAAGAGTGGGGGAAAGCTTAAATATTCTGGAAGAAACTCCAGCTCATGCCAAGCAAGTGCATATTTCACAACCCGTTTTGCTCGATTCGGACATTGCCAAATTTATGTACCTAAAAGACATTGGCTTCGGTTATGAAATTATCGATTGCGTTTTCAAAGCAGATGGAGCTCCCGGAAGATTGGAAGAAGGATTAAATACCATTTGCGCCAAAGCCGAAGAAGCGGCCAATAACGGGAAAGTGGTTTTAATACTTTCTGATAAGGCCATAGATGAAAATCATGCCCCTATTCCTTCTTTGTTATCAACAGGAGCGGTGCATCAGCATTTGGTAAAACTCAATTTAAGGACAAAAACAGGTTTAGTAATAGAAGCGGGAGATGTGAGGGAAACCCATCACTTTGCTACCATTATTGGATATGGAGCAAGTGCCATCAATCCATATTTAGCCATCAAATCCATTGAAGATTTACATGATAAAAAGCTGTTGGGTGAAGATATCACCAAAGAAGAAGCCGTTGCCAATTATCAAACAGCCATTGGTTATGGATTACTAAAAATCTTATCCAAAATGGGAATCAGTACTTTGCAATCCTATCAAAGTGCACAAATATTTGAAGCTTTAGGACTGCATTCTACTGTCATTGAAAAATGCTTTACCGGTACCATTTCCAGAATTGAAGGAATTGATTTTGATGGATTGGCAAGAGAAGTTTTAGTGAGACATCTTCAGGCTTTCCCTAAAAATGACCAAGTGAAAAAAGGCTTGGAAGTAGGTGGTGTTTACCAATGGAAACTAAGAGGGGAAAAACACCTTTTCAATCCGGAAACCATTCATTTATTGCAGCATTCTACCAAAACAGCAAATTTCTCATTATACAAAAAATATGCTTCCAAAATCAATGATCAGGTAAAAGACACACTGACTTTAAGAGGACTTTTTGACTTCAAAAAGCGTGTACCAATTTCATTATCGGAGGTGGAACCTGCTGAGAATATTTTAAAAAGATTTGCCACGGGAGCTATGTCATTTGGTTCAATTTCACACGAAGCTCACTCCACTTTAGCCATTGCCATGAATAGAATTGGTGCCAAAAGTAATAGTGGAGAAGGTGGAGAAGATGAAGTGCGCTTTGAGGTAAAACCAAATGGTGATTGGGAGCGCTCTGCTATCAAGCAAGTGGCTTCCGGTAGATTTGGGGTAACCAGTTATTATTTGACCAATGCCGATGAATTACAGATTAAAATGGCGCAAGGAGCCAAGCCAGGGGAAGGTGGTCAATTACCGGGACATAAAGTAGATGAATGGATTGGAAGAGTAAGACATTCCACTCCAGGAGTGGGGTTAATTTCACCACCTCCACATCACGATATCTATTCCATTGAAGATTTAGCACAGCTAATTTATGACTTGAAAAACGCCAATCGAGCTGCAAGAATTAATGTGAAATTAGTTTCTCAAGCCGGAGTGGGTACTGTGGCAGCCGGTGTTTCCAAAGCCAATGCAGATGTTGTATTAATCTCCGGAGCAGATGGCGGAACAGGTGCTTCACCATTGAGTTCTATTCGCCATGCAGGTTTGCCTTGGGAATTAGGCTTGGCTGAGGCACATCAAACTTTGGTGAAAAACAATTTGAGAAGTCGCATTACAGTTCAAACCGATGGTCAGATGAGAACGGGAAGGGATTTAGCCATTGCCACTCTTTTAGGAGCTGAAGAATGGGGAATTTCCACTGCCGCTTTGGTAGTGGAAGGTTGTATTATGATGAGAAAATGTCATACGAATACCTGCCCGGTAGGTGTTGCCACGCAAAATCCTGAATTAAGAAAATTATTTACTGGAGATCCTGAACATGTAGTGAATTTCTTCAAATTCTTAACTGAGGATTTAAGAGAAATCATGGCACAACTTGGCTTCAGAACGATAGATGAAATGGTAGGTCATTCTGAGGTGCTAAAAGTTAGAAATGATGTACCATTCTGGAAATTGAAAGATTTGGATTTAAGCCCAATTCTCTATCAAGAAAATATACCTGAGCAAGTGGGTGTATTTAAGCAAATTGAGCAAGAGCATGAATTAGAAGAAGTATTGGATTGGAAATTATTAGAAGTTGCAAAAGAGGCAATGGAGACTCAAAAACCAGTGACAGAAAGATTCCCAATTCGAAATATCAATAGGGCAGTGGGTGCTATTCTTTCCAATGAAATCAGTAAGAAATATAAAGGAGACGGACTTCCAGAGGATACTATTCGATATAAATTTGAAGGTTCTGCAGGACAAAGTTTCGGTGCCTTTTTAGCAAAAGGAGTAACTTTTGAAATAGAAGGGGAATCCAATGATTATTACGGAAAAGGGCTTTCGGGAGGAAAACTGATTATTTATCCACCTAAAAATTCCGATTTCGATGCCTCAGAGAATATTATTATTGGAAATGTGGCTTTTTATGGAGCAACATCTGGCTATGCATATATCAATGGGATGGCAGGAGAAAGATTTGCCGTGAGAAATTCAGGCGTTAAAGCAGTTGTAGAAGGGGTTGGTGATCATGCATGTGAATATATGACGGGTGGAAGAGTGGTTGTGCTCGGTGAAACGGGCAAAAACTTTGCTGCCGGAATGAGTGGCGGTATTGCTTACGTATTGGATGAGAAAAAGGCATTTAAAGATAATTGCAATCAAGCCATGGTGAGCTTGGAAAGCCCTTCCTATGAAGATACTGAAGAATTGAAAACTTTAATTAGTTATCACGCTCAAGCCACAGGCAGCCAGAAAGCGAAAAGAATCTTGGAAAATTTTGAGGATTATCTACCACAAATCATCAAGGTGATTCCTTATGATTTCAAACGCATATTGGAAGCCAAAAAAGCAGAAGAACAAAAAGAGAACGAAAAAATTGTAGCATAAATGGGACAGCAAGACGGATTTTTAAAATTTGATAGGGAGTTGCCCGATAGCAGATCCCCCAAAAAGAGAGTAGAAGATTTCAAGGAGATTTATCAGCCTTTTCCTGAAGTGAAAACCAAAAAACAGGCGGCAAGGTGTATGGATTGTGGGATTCCATTCTGCCATTCCGGCTGTCCGCTTGGCAATATTATTCCAGAATTTAATGATGCAGTTTACCGAGAAAATTGGGAAGAAGCAGCTGAAATACTATACTCCACAAATAATTTTCCTGAGTTTACGGGAAGAATTTGCCCTGCTCCATGTGAGGCAAGTTGTGTTTTGGGCATTAATAAGCCCCCAGTTGCTATAGAACATATCGAAAAAACAATAGCTGAAAAAGCCTATGAATTAGGTTATATAAAACCTAATCCGCCTAAAGAAAGGACAGGCAAAAAAGTAGCCGTTATCGGATCTGGCCCTGCTGGATTAGCAGCTGCTGATCAATTAAATAAAGCCGGCCATTGGGTTACCGTTTTTGAAAGGGAGAGCAGAATTGGCGGGCTATTGCGCTATGGTATTCCTGATTTCAAGCTGGAAAAACAATATGTAGAGCGCAGAATTAATATAATGGATGAAGAAGGTGTTCGCTTCAAAGTGAATGCTGAAGTTGGGAAGAATATCAATCCTGATATGCTGAAAGACGATTTTGATTCCATTGTGATATGCACAGGCTCCACCGTTCCTAGGGATTTACCTATCCCCGGAAGGGAATTAAAAGGCATTCATTTTGCCATGGATTTCTTAACCATGCAAAATAAGGAAGTTGCCGGTGATAGCATTGAAAATAAAATTTCTGCTGAAGGGAAACATGTAGTGGTAATTGGTGGTGGTGATACGGGTTCTGATTGTATAGGAACCTCTCATAGACAACATGCGAGCTCTGTCTTACAATTAGAATTAATGCCTAAGCCACCAAAAAACAGAGGAGAAATAGATCCGTGGCCAATGTGGCCCATGACTTTGAGAACTTCCTCTTCCCATGAGGAAGGTGGGGAACGGAAATGGGGCGTGTTAACCAAAGAATTCAAAGGAAATGAAAAAGGAGAATTAACTCACATTAAGTTAGTCGATATTGAGTGGGTGAACCAGAGCGGAAGACAAAGTATGCAAGAAATTCAAGGGACAGAAAGAGATGTTCCATGCGAGTTGGCATTATTAGCCATAGGTTTCACACATCCTGAAAATCATTTATTGGATAGTTTAGGAGTGCACAAAACTCAAACTGGAACCGTGGAAGCTAATAGCTACAGAACTAATGTGGAAAACATTTTTACGGCTGGAGATGCCAGAAGAGGTCAATCTTTGGTGGTTTGGGCTATTTCTGAAGGTAGAGAAGCCGCTAGGGAAGTAGATCAATATCTAATGGGCAAAACAGAATTGCCTGCTAAGGATGATTCATTTTTTAATGTGGCTAGCTACTAAATTCCCAAGCACTTATATTATCACAACTGGGGAAAAGAAGAATACTTACAGGAAAATTGATAACCTAATTAAATGTCCAGAATTGGGTATCAAGCGTGGAAAATTAAATGGCGATTTGAAGGTAAACCTGTTAGACGACCATATACTCATTGATAATGCTGAAATCCAAACCTTTACTGTTTTTCGTAGTTAGTTTGATTTGATATTATATAATAAAATGAAGCCCTACGCTATAGTTGATAAAGAAAATATTCCTTTAGTAACAGTAACTTTTACTGGAGAGAAAAGTACGGATAAAAATTTTCAACAGTACTTAGAAGATTTGGAAACTAGTTATGAAGAAAGGAAATCTATAGTGATTATCTTTGATGCCAGCCAAGCAGTAATTCCAAAACTATCACATCAAAAAAAGCAAGCTTTATGGATCAGCCAGCATTGGAAAATGATTCAAACTTATTGCAAAGGCACCGCTTATGTCATTCCTAATTTAGCTATAAGAGCAGTATTAAAAATGATTTTCTCATTTCAAAATCAGCCAGTTCCATATAAAATATTTTCCAACATGGAAGAGGCTGAAGTTTGGACTGAAGAATTGATTGCTGAGGAAAAACAGGCTCAAAGCTAAACTTACTAAAGCTATATTTAATTAGAGTAATCAGTGGTTTTTGCATTTAGATAATCAGATAGTTTCTTCAATTTTGTTTCGAGTTTGTCTTTATTTTTATGTTCATATAACAAAATCGTCTTTCCATTATCAAATTTTAAATAGGCATTATAAATATAGTTACTTACGGTAGAACTCTGATTTGCTCTTCCGTAAAACTTCTGACTCTTCTTTACTTTTTTAATAAATATTTTTTCAACCTTTCTATAGGGTTCCCAATTGCCAGATCTAATAAAAAAGAAAGCATTGTATTCTCTAAATTTATCTTTTTTGAATTCAATTCCTGAATAAGCCGAAACTATTGCACCACCGAGCAAAATAAATATAATACTTGCCCAAATATTGATAACTATGAGGGCTAGCCCTGCAAATAGAAGTACATATCCCAAAATTTGAAATTGGAAAGGAAATAAAAGTCCGTTTTTAATATTAAAGTAGGATTGTTCATTCATAATTGAAGAAAATTTCCAACTAATTTAGTGAAAAAGGGTGAAAACATAACACTAAAATGGTTAGACTGCATTTGTACTATGAGAGTCAGGAGTCAGAAGCTCGAAGTAGGAAGTCTAGATACTTGCTACTAGATACTGTGCAGATGGTTCTGGAATCAGATTTCACTTTTTACTACTACGCTAAAAAATATAATCCTTAGCCTTGACTATGCGTGATTAAAAAACCCTGACATAAATCATTCTTTTCTTTGGTTTTGCTCAATAATACTTATCTTATGGGTAGTAAATTTGCACAGCAAAAGAACATAAAAAATGGACAATTCATTAAAAATAGTAACAGCCGAAGAAGCTGTTTCACATGTAAAATCAGGCGATCGCGTATTTATTCAAGGAGCAGCCATGACTCCTGTAACTTTGATAGATGCCTTGGCAAATAGATATCAATCATTGGAAAATGTTGAGGTAATGCACTTACATACGGAAGGTAGAGCTGCTTATACAGAAGATCCTTATCATAAATCATTTAGAATCAATAGCGCATTTGTGGGTGGCAATGTGAGAAAAGCAATTCAAGAAGGAAGAGGAGATTACATTCCGATTTTCTTGAGCGAAGTCCATTGGCTATTCAGAAGAAATATTTTGCCATTGGATGTTGCATTCATTCAAATTTCAACTCCCGATCGACATGGTTACTGCTCTTTAGGTGTTTCTGTTGATGTGACAATTCCTGCTATTCAAACCGCAAAATTGGTAATTGCCCAAGTCAACCCAAATGTGCCAAGAACCCATGGAGATGGAATTATTCACGTAAGTCAGATTGACTATGCAATTGAAGCAGACGAACCTATTCATGGACATGATATTGTAGTAGCCTCTGAAATTGAAAAAGAAATTGGTGCCCATGTTGCCGGATTAGTAGATGATGGAGCAACTCTTCAAATGGGAATAGGAGCTATTCCAAATGCCGCATTACAAAATCTTGGTAACCATAAAAACTTGGGAATTCATACCGAAATGTTCTCTGATGGAATATTGCCTTTAGTAGAAAGCGGGGTAATTAACGGTAGCAAAAAAGAAGTAAAGACTGGGAAACTAGTGACTTGCTTTGCGGTAGGTTCTCAAAAACTATATGACTTTATGGATGACAATCCTTTAGTCCATATGAAAGAAGCTGCCTATACCAATGACACGGCCATTATTAGAAGAAACCCCAAGGTAACCGCTATCAATTCCGCTATAGAAATTGATTTAACTGGTCAAGTTTGTGCTGATACGATTGGTAAAATGCAGTTTTCAGGAGTGGGTGGACAAATGGACTTCATCCGAGGAGCTTCTTTATCTGAAGGTGGAAAAGCAATCTTGGCAATGCCGGCTGCCACTAAAAAAGGAGTCAGCAAAATAGTTCCGTTTTTACAAGAAGGTGCAGGAGTAACCACTACTCGGGCTCACGTTCATTATGTGGTGACTGAATATGGTGTGGTTGATCTTTATGGCAAAAACTTAAAACAAAGAGCCAAAGCCTTGATTTCTATTGCCCATCCAGATGCAAGGGAGGAATTAGAAAAGGCCGCTTTTGATCGATTCAAAGCAAATTGATTTATAGTTCAATAACTATATAATGAAAATATTTACAAAGCACGCATTTTAGATGCGTGCTTTTTTGCTCTAATGATACCTTAAAATTAAAATGAATTCTCAACACAAAAAGTAGTAAAAACCATAAGCCCATTTTAGCATATCTCTATCCTTTCTTTATTTTGATTCAATATTTTAAATAAAACAATTCCACTTCTTTTATGATTTAAAAGGCATATCTCTTAAATTGGTTTTAAACTATCTTAAGCATGTCAAAAACTATAATTGTATCCAACAGATTACCCATCAGAATAGAAAAAGAAGATGGGCGAAAAGTATATAAAACAAGTGAAGGTGGATTAGCAACTGGACTCGGTTCCATTTACAAAGAGGGAAAGAATATTTGGATTGGCTGGCCAGGCATTTCATTAAAGCATGAAGAAGAACAGGAGGTTGAAAAAGAACTAATAAATCGAAACATGCGGCCTGTTTTCTTAACTGAAGATGATGTAGAGGATTTTTATCTTGGGTTTAGCAATCAGACTTTATGGCCAGCATTTCATTATTTTATTCATCACATGCGTTTTGTGGATGAAGAATGGGAAGCTTATTACAATGCCAATAGAAAATTTGCAGATGCTGTTTCCAAATGGCTGGAGCCAGATGATATCATTTGGGTGCATGATTACCAGTTAATGTTAGTACCTGAAATGATCCGAAAACAATTCCCTAACGTAACGATCGGCTTTTTTCAACATATTCCTTTTCCTTCATATGAAGTTTTCAGAATGATACCTTGGAGGAAAAAATTATTAAATGGAGTATTGGGTGCTGATTATATTGGTTTTCATACCTACGATGATATGCGTCATTTTCTCAGTAGTTGCCACCGATTAGCAGGATACAGTTATGAAAGAAATCAAATTTTAGTAAAAAACAGATTAGTAGAAGCCGATTCTCTTCCAATGGGAATAGATTACGGAAAATACCTAGAATCTGCTACAAGCCAACTAGCCAAAGCAAAAGAAATCAGTTATCGAGATTCTTTAGGCAGTCAAGAATTAATCCTTTCTATGGACCGACTGGACTATTCCAAAGGTATTCCTGGGAGACTTCAAGCGTTTGATAAATTTCTCGAGAAATATCCTGAATATCAAGGTAGGGTTTCCCTCTTTTTAATAGTGGTTCCTTCTAGAGATCAGGTAGCAAGTTACAAAGCACTAAAAGAAAAAGTAGAATTTTTAGTGGGGCATGTAAACGGTAAATATGGTACGATCAATTATGTTCCGGTTCATTTCTACTACAGAAGTTTCCCTTTGGATGATCTTTCTGCTTTTTATCGCATGTGCAAAATTGCCATGATTACTCCTAAAAGAGATGGGATGAACCTTGTCTGCAAAGAATTCATTGCCAGCCGAGAAAACGAAGATGGGGTTTTGATTTTAAGTGAAATGGCAGGTGCTTCCAAAGAGCTTTCAGATGCCATTTTGGTCAATCCAAATGATCAAAATGAAATGGTTGAGGCCATTAAGAAAGCTTTAGAAATGCCATTGAATGAACAAAAGCGCAGAATGAAAATTATGCAGAGGACAGTGAAGAAATATACCATATTCCAGTGGGTGGATCTATTTATGAATAATTTAAAAGATCTTAAGGAGCGTCAACAATCAATGGCTACCAAAAAGCTAAATGATAAAATTAAAAGCAATATTACCAAAGAATTCAAGAAGGCAAAAAACCCAATAATATTCCTTGATTATGATGGAACCTTGGTGCCTTTCCATGAAAATCCTGATGAGTGCGCTCCAGATGCTGAATTAGCACAAATTCTTCACCAATTAGCCGTAAAAGCAAAATTAGTAGTGATTAGTGGAAGAAAAGCGGCCACTCTTGAAGAATGGTTAGATGAATTTAACATAGATTTAATTGCTGAACACGGTATAAAAACCAAAAGAGCTGGAGGTAAATGGAAGGTAAATGGAGATTTACAGGATGACGGCTGGAAAAACGAAGCCCGTGATATTCTGGAATTCTATATCCAAAGAACTCCAGGCTCCTTCTTGGAAGAAAAAGAGCATACTTTGGTTTGGCATTATAGAAAAGTAGAGAAAGGTTTAGGTAGTTTGAGATCAAGCGAGCTTTCCAGTCACCTGAAACATTTCATGACGAATAAAGGACTAGATGTGATTGAAGGCGATCATGTAGTAGAAGTTAAACCTTCTATCATAAATAAAGGCAAAGCAGCTATAGAAAGATTAAAAGGAGAGAAAGCTGATTTCATTATGGCCTTTGGAGACGACAGAACGGATGAAGATACATTTGAGGCTCTCCCAAAAACGGCACTAACAGTTAAAGTTGGCAGTGGTTTTTCTTTTGCAAAATATGCAGTGGAAAATAATGAAGAGGTGAGAGCGCTTTTACAATCCTTTGTGCAGGAATAAATTGATTTTAAAAATAAAGAATGAGAGCGTAGATGATGAAAATTGTCTACGCTTTTTTTTGTTTAAAAATTGTACTTAATCGGTAAGTCTATACAAAATTCATTTTGAATAATATCAATATTATCAAATCATTACTATTCCATAACTGCTTCATTGGAAGAAAATAACTTACTTTATTTGCGCCATTAATTTTCAAGAAATATAAATCAACCATGATAAATTAAAGAATAAAAGGGTTGATAGAATTGCACTAAACCAACTTAACCATTTCAATATGAAGACTTTTAAAACCCAAAACCTCATAAAAAGCCTAATGCTTGTATTTTTTATGGGACTCATTTATCCCTTACAAGCACAAATTCCTGCTGGTTATTACGATGCCGCAAATGGTAAAACAGGAGAACAACTCAAATCGGCATTAAATGATATCATTAGTGGTCATACCACTTATCCCTATAGCAGCTCTAGCACAGATGTATGGGATATTTTAAAAGAAGCAGATAGAGACCCGAATAATCCAGCCAATGTAATTGGAATTTATTCGGGTTTTTCTATGGATGCTGCTGGAGAATACAATAATGGTGATGGCTGGAACAGAGAACATGTTTGGGCTAAATCAAGAGGAGATTTTGGCACTAGCCAAGGTGCTGGGACTGATTGCCACCATTTGGCAGTAGCCGATATTTCTACTAATGGTGCTAGAGGAAACATGAATTTTGATTATGGCGATACTTATTATGTAGATACTCAGGGTACTTATTCGGGTAGTACATTATCCAAAACAAGCAGCACTGCAGATGTTTGGGAACCTAGAGATGAAGTAAAAGGTGATGTAGCACGAATGATTTTTTACATGGCTACTCGTTATGAAGGAGAAAATGGTGAACCAGACCTTGAATTAACAGAGACACTTTTATCAGGTACTGACAAATCTCCTTATCACGGAAAACTTTCAGTGTTATTGGAATGGCATCAACAAGATCCAGTGAGTGCATCAGAAATTCAAAGAAATGAGGTAATCTACAGCTACCAAAATAATAGAAACCCATTTATAGATCACCCAGAATATGTATGTGAAATTTATAGCTGCTCGACTTCAGGAGGAAATAATGCACCTTATTTTACATCTAGCCCAGTAACTTCTGTAACTAGCGGAAGTAATTATTCATACTCAATAACAACTACTGATCCGGAAGGTGATAATGTAAACATCACAGCCACAACATTGCCGAATTGGATGAGCTTTACGGATAATGGAGATGGATCAGCAACAATTACGGGCAGCACTCAAACAGCTGGAGATTATGCTGTTGCTTTAAATGTTTCGGATGGATCAGCAAGCAATTCTCAAAACTTTAGCGTAAGTGTTACGAGTTCAGGCGGAGGTTCAGGAACAGACAGCGAATTAATTTTCTCTGAATACATTGAAGGTTCTTCTTACAATAAAGGCTTAGAAATTGCCAACTTTATTGGTTCATCAGTTGATCTTTCAACTTATTCAATAATGAAGCAAACCAATGGTTCTGGATCATGGACTGGCGAATTAAATCTTAGCGGAAGCCTGTCAAGTGAAGATGTTTTTGTGGTGGTTAATTCTAATGCTGCATCTGCTATGCAAGCTGAAGCTGATCTAATTTCAAGTAGTTCCGCATTGGCATTTAATGGAAATGATCCTATTGGACTATTCAAAAATGGCCAATTAATTGATGTAATCGGCAATTTCAATAGCAGTTCTTATTTTGGGCAGAATACCACTTTAGTAAGAAATGAAACCGTAACAGCCCCTAATGCGACTTATTCTACCTCTGAATGGGATGGATATTCTTCAGATACCTTTAACTTTTTAGGCAGCCATACTATTGCTGGTTCAGGTGGCGGAGACACAGAGGCACCGTCTATTCCTTCTAATTTACAAGTAAGTAATGTAACCGAAAATTCTTTTGACTTAAATTGGGATACCGCTACAGATAATGAAGGTGTTGATCAATATGTGGTTTATTTGGATGGTAATCTTTTTGCTACTACCACTAATACATCAATTACAGTAAGTGAATTGGCTCCTTCAACTAATTATACAGCGAGTGTTTCTGCAAAAGATGCCGCTGGGAATGAATCTAGCCAAAGCTCAAATCTTGGGGTTACAACTTCTGCTCCGTTACCAAGCTTGGATTGCCAAAGCAGCACCAATTCATTTCCTTATCAACAAGGTTTTGAAAGTGGAAATGATTGGTTCCAATCTACATCTGATGATTTTAATTGGACAATAAACTCGGGTGGAACAGGGTCTTCCAATACTGGGCCTTCCAGTGCTTATGAAGGAAATTACTATTTCTATATTGAGGCTTCTAGTCCAAATTACTCATACAAAACAGCCACAATCGAAAGCCCTTGCTTTGATTTAAGCAATGAAAATCAAGCTTTCTTCAATTTCAATTATCATATGTATGGTGCTAGTAATATGGGTTCTCTAGCATTGGAAGTTACAACAGATGGAGATAATTGGGTTTCTTTATGGTCAAAATCTGGTAATCAGGGGACATCTTGGAAAAATGAAAATATAGATTTATCAGCCTATTTAGGTGAAACAATAAAACTAAGATTTGTAGGTCAAACAAGCAATACTTGGCAAGGAGACATGGCGATCGATAATTTAGAATTATCAACTGCCCAACCTGCCGTTGAAACCACACTTAATTTGTCTTTAACTTTTGATAACTACCCAGAAGAAACTACTTGGGAAATTGTTGATGGTTCAACTGTAATTGCTAAAGGCGGTCCTTATGGAAATAATGCTGATGGAAGTACTATTGATATTTCGATTACGGTTCCTGAAGGCTGTTACGATTTCAAAATTTATGATAGTTATGGAGATGGCATTTGCTGTTCTTATGGTAGCGGTTCTTATACCTTAAGCAATGGAAATAATATGATTGTCTCTGGTGGAAATTTTGGAAGTGGTGAAAGCACAAGCTTTTGTGTAGGTAACAATCTTAGAAGCATAACTAGCACTGAAAGTATTTCCTCAGAAATTGAATCCGCTGGATTTAATGTTTATCCAAACCCGGCTATTACCGAACTTGAAATTTTTACAGGAAAAATGGAAGCTAGTGCTTATCAAATCATTTCACTTTCCGGAAAAATAGAACAGAGCGGGAAATTAAGTGCAAAATCTAGCACCATTGATGTGAGTAATCTAAAATCAGGACTATATATTTTAAAAGTACTTGATTCAGAAAATGTAGTAGTAAGAAAAATAACCGTAAAATAAAACCAAAAAATAATCCCAAGAGCTTTTTAAATTGCTCTTGGGATTATTTTATTCTTCCTCGTCTTTCTTTTTTATATCCTTAAAGTCATCCCTGTCCTTTAGCTTTTTATCTTCCACTTCTTTATTCAAAAACTGGTTGATCTTATCAATATCAAAGCTAGTTTGGATTTCACCGAAGGAATTGATTTTTACATCAAAACCTTCCAATTTAGGGTTAACACTAGGTTTTTTATCTTTTTTTTTATCGTCTTTCTTTTTTGGCATCATTCAGAAATTTGATCCTTTAACCTATTTAACGCTAAACGAATCCTTTCTGTTATTTCTTCTTTGCCTAATATTTCTATAATGTCCATTAAATCAGGACCTCCGCCTTCACCTGTAATACTTACTCTAAGCGATTGCATTACTTTTCCCATACCAATTCCTTCTGCTTCTAAAACTGAGGCAAAAGTGGCTTTAGCATTTCCTGCATCCAAATGATCTACTTTTTCAAGCGCATCAGCATATAAAGTTAAAGCTTTATCAACCTCGGCATTCCATTTTTTACGGACCACCTTTTCATCGTATTGGTCAGGCTTTTTGAAAAAATATTGACCTTGTGTCCAAAACTCAGTTGGGAAGGTTACCCTTTCTTTCAAGGCATGAACTATGCGCTCCAATTTTTCTTGGGAAACTTGAATTCCATTCGCTTCTACATCCTTCTTAAGATATTCTGCTAATTCAGTATTTGATTTGTTTTTAAGGTATTGCTCGTTAAACCATTTGGCTTTTTGGATATCGAATTTGGCTCCAGCTTTTCCAATTCTTTCTAAAGTGAATTCCTTAATTAATTCCTCCACATTGAATAGCTCTTGCTCAGTGCCAGGATTCCAGCCTAAGAATGCCAAGAAGTTTAAAAGCGCATCAGGAAGATATCCTTCTTCTTTAAAGCCCGCTAGTAATTCTCCTGAAGCAGGATCTTTCCATTCCATAGGGAAAATAGGGAAACCATGTTTTTCAGCATCTCGCTTGCTTAATTTTCCATTACCATCTGGCTTTAACAACAATGGCAAATGCGCAAATTCTGGCATCGTATCTTCCCAGCCCAAAAACTGGTAAAGCAAAACATGCAAAGGTGCAGAGGGCAACCATTCTTCACCACGAATTACATGTGTGATGCCCATCAGATGATCATCCACCACATTCGCCAAATGGTAAGTCGGCATTCCATCCGATTTCATTAAAATTTTATCATCAATTTGGGTGGAGTGTACCATCACCCAGCCTCTTACTTTGTCATTTAAGCGCACCTCTTCTTTTCTGGGCACTTTTAAACGGATTACATAAGGCTCACCTGCATCTAGTTTTGCTTTAACCTCTTCCTTAGATAAGGTCAAAGAGTTTTTCATTTGCAAACGTGTAATGGCATTATACTGTGGAGTATCCACTTTAGCTGCTTTTAACCGCTCACGCATTTCATCTAATTCCTCTGAGGTATCAAAAGCATAGTAAGCTTTATCATCGTCTAATAATTGTTGGGCGTATTGGGCATAAATATCTTTACGCTCGCTTTGTCTGTAAGGACCAACTTCTCCCTTATCATTCCACGGACTTTCATCAGGGGTGATTCCCAGCCATTCCAACGTATTTTTTATATACTCCTCAGCTCCATCAACATAACGGTTTTGATCAGTGTCCTCAATTCTTAAGATGAATTGGCCGCCCATTTTCTTGGCAAAAAGATAATTATATAAAGCAGTTCTTACTCCTCCGATGTGAAGGGCTCCTGTTGGACTAGGGGCAAAACGAACACGTACAGCTTGACTCATGAGATTGTATTTTTTTATTGCAATTTGGGCTGCAAAATTAGTCAATTATATTGAAAAAAGAGCATAAATAAGCCAAGTAGTGAAATGACTATAAGCTCTGCTTTAGAAGAGGAAATATGTTTTTAATTTACTTGAAAATTATGATGCAATGAAAACTGCAATTGTGTTTTGGTGAAATTATTTACGGACTGCTCCATTACTCCAATCTGGACTCTAAGATTTTCTTTCCACACATAACCTAAACCACCATAAAGACGGTTTCTGTCAAAGTATTCTATGTTTTCCATTTTTTCTCCATTAATAAAAACCTCATTATATATGGGAATATAAAATGCACCAGGGCTAAATTTCTTATCCGATAAAGGAATATTGATAAATAATGCATATCGAAAACGAGTGCGGAAATCTTGATTATCCACAAAACGCTGCTCATATCTGAATCGGTGGTTTAAGTTAACAAAAGCAACATCTTGCTTCAATAATGCTTCTTGATAAATCCTACTTTCATAAAATGTATTGTTCGGTTCTCCCGCAGATTCTGTAGTGATATGTCCATAGCCCAAAGTGAAAGTAGCCGATTTGTCTTTCAAATGATATCTAATACCAGTTCTCAATAGCAATTGCTCTAAATCACCAATTATATTATGATTTCGATATTGAGCTTCGGCATGAATTCCAAACTGACTGTCCTGAAATTCAACCCCTCCAAAATACATATACCAAGCACCTAATTCTGGTTTATCTTGTGCAAAAGAGGGTGTCAATAAAAATAAAAAAATTAATGCCATTATTGACCTAAAAATCATTGTGACAGATTTGAAAAATTAAAAAATTAATGCAAAAATATGGATGGTATACATCCTGCAAAGCTTTTTCAACGAACGGTTTTCACATTAGTTTTAACACTGTATAATGATTTAGATGCCGTAATAAATAATTGATCAAAGTTTTCACCACCAAAACAAATATTAGCCGTCCAGTCTTCTGGAATATCAAGATGCTGTATATAATTTCCCTCCTTATCGTAAATATCCAATCCATTTCCGGTCAAATATAAATTGCCGTCTGAATCTAAAGTCATGCCATCGGATCCTTGTGAGACAAACAATTTTTTATCTTCGAGTTCACCTTTTTCATTAATTTTATAACGAAAGGTTTTTTCAGCTCCAATATCTGCCACAAAAAGCAGGTTTTCTTCTGAATTGCCAACCACTCCATTGGCTTGAACTAGAGTTGAATCCAACAAAATGGGTTTACCATTTTTCAATAAATAAACAGATTGATGACCAACTGTATCGTGTTCATTTTCCCAATAAGGTCTTTGGTAGATCGGGTCTGTAAAAAAGAGATTTCCATTTTGATGAACCCAAACATCATTGGGGCCATTGAATGCTACCTTTCCAGAAGGATTTAAAATGATTTGCTTCTCCCCATTCAAAGAGAATTTCCAGAGTTGATTTTGACCATCAGCGCAAGCCCAAAGATTTTGGTCTTTGTCAATATATAAACCATTTGATCTGCCAGAGCTATCAGTAAACACACTTAATTCTCCATGAATATCATATTTATAAATGCGATTATTGGGCTGATCAGTGAAATAAACATTTCCCGTACTATCAGCAGTTGGGCCTTCGGTAAAACTGAATCCATCTGCAACTTTTACTATTTCCGCTTTTTTATCGATAGGGAATTTAGGATTAGAGCCGCAAGAAAAAAGGAAAAGAATACTTAAAATTAAACAGAGTAAGGATTTATAAGACATCATTTTGTAACATTTTGCGTAATTTAGGCTTTTATTCATGAAGCTTTAAACAGATCACAAAAAAACATAATGAAGATATTATTTAATTCTTTAAGTTTGGTATTAATTCTATTCCTGTTCGCTTGTGATTCCCCTAAGAAAGAATCGGAAGAAAAAAAGCAGGAAACCGATGAGAAAGTCCAAAAAGCGGAACCTAAAAACAATATTATATTTTTTGGCAACAGCTTAACGGCAGGTTATGGAGTGGAAGCAGAAGAGGCTTTCCCTGGCTTAATTCAGAAAAGATTAGATTCTTTGGGTTATGACTATAATGTGATCAATGCAGGAGTAAGCGGTGAAACCACAGCTAGTGGATTATCCCGAGTGGAATGGGTTGTAAAACGCCAGCCAGTTGAAATATTTGTATTGGAATTGGGTGGAAATGATGGCTTGAGAGGTATTAAACCCGAGGAAACCAATAAAAACTTAAGGGCTATAATTGATAAAGTGAGGGAAATCCATCCTAAGGTAAAAATTCTGCTTGCTGGAATGATGGTTCCACCTAATATGGGACAAGCTTACGCGGAGGAGTTTCAAAAATTATACCCTAAAATAGCTGAAGAAAAAAATGTAAATCTCATTACTTTTTTATTAAAAGATGTGGGCGGTGAAGAAGATTTAAACTTACCCGATGGGATTCATCCAACTCCCGAAGGTCATAAAATTGTGGCAGAAACGGTTTGGGAGCATTTAAAGGATTTGATTACTAAATAAAGCGTATACAATTTTCTACACCTTTGAAAATAAATCTTTTCCAAAGTTTCCCTTCATACAAATTGTAGATAGCCAGATGATTTGAAAAATTATCAAAAAACTAACTTTGGAAAAGTTCTGGTGAAAAAACTAAATCGGTCAGACGCCCCAGCAAAAAGGCTCTACAGTGAAGTCCGGTTTCTGAATTATAAACCGACTTTTCTAAGTAATCTCACAAGGCGTCAGACCGAACCGAAAAACTTCGACACTTACAAACCTCAATACCTATAAAAGCACTATTTCCTTCACTACTTCCTTACCCAATTCTTCCCTAAAAAGATGGATGATTCTTTCCCTGCTCATGTGAAGTTCTTGTTTGAGCGCACTGGATTCCACTGTCACAAAAAGCTTACTGTCTTTCATGAAAACGCCTTTGGTTCTGCTGGCGATTGCCTTGCCCATTAATTTTGGCCACAGATTCACCACTTGAGTTTGATCCACTTTTCTATTCAAATGATAAGCATCAAACATTTCATTGATCACCTGACCCAAGGGAGTAGCTTCTGATTTTCTGATGCTGGCAGGATGTGGGTTTTTCTTTTTATACATTTTCTTGAGGTATTATATGGAATTTAATAATTAATCTCACAAATTCCTTTTATTTGGTACACAATATCCGATAAATACAAACTTTCCTCATGTAATTGCCTAATAGGCTCTATTTAGGTCCAGTTCAAAAAATTTCTTTTCGGTGTCAATATCTTTTAAATATTCCTTACTTCTTTCAGGTCTGGCATCGGTCAGGAATATTTGACCAAACCTGCCATCTGCCATCATTTTCAATAAATAAGCAATTCTTTTATCATCCAATTTATCAAAAATATCATCCAATAAAAGAAGGGGCTTTTGATTTTTCGAGGATTTCAGAAGTTCAAATTGCGCTAATTTTAGGGCAATAACAAATGATTTCTGTTGTCCCTGCGAACCAAATTTCTTGATTGGCTTCCCTTCGGAAAGAAACACATAATCATCTTTATGAATTCCCATGCTAGTCCTGCCTTGCCGGAAATCTTTTTGATTACACCCCTTAAAATCATTCTCGAATGAATTTATTACTCGAGTATCATAATTTATAGTTACTTCTTCCTGATTATCCGATAAATCTTTATAAAATTCTTTAAAGATAGGTAAGAAATTTTCCATCAAGGCTTTCCTTACTTCAGCAATTTTCATTGCCAATGGAATCATCAATTCATCATAAGGAGCCAACTGATCAGCGGAAAATCTATTTTTCTCCAAAAATGATTTCAGCAAAGCATTTCTTTGTTTTAAGAGATGATTATAATTCACCAATAGCTTCAAATATTCTTGATCGAGCTGACAAAGCAGATTATCAAAAAATTTCCTGCGCATTTCACTTGCCTCTCTAACAATATCCGTATCCTGTGGAATAATCATCACTAAAGGCAGTTTTCCGATATGTTCGCTTAACTTTTCATATTCCTTTCCGCCCCATCTTACCATCTTTTTTTCACCCAAACGCACTGCACAAAGCATTTCAGTGGTTTTATCCTCCACTTCAAAGTTTGCTTTGATGGAAAAAAAACTTTCTTCATGCAAAATATTATCTTTATCTACCGAATTGAAAGCACTCTTGGTGAAAGCGAGATAATAAATAGCATCTAGCAGATTCGTTTTACCAATTCCATTTCGCCCTAAAAAGCAATTTATTCCGTCCACAAAGGAGAAATTTGCTTGCGGATAGTTTTTGAATTGAGCTAATCGGATATTTTGGAGCTTCATTTTTCGCACTTGTGGGTTTTTTCGTTATTTTCGCATCCCGGAACAAGAGAAACAAAGTTAAGTTATTCTTTTGTGACGAAAGAAATTCATAGAAAAAAGTAAAAGCATTATGGCTACAAAGAATTCTAAAACTGCTAATAAAAAAAGTTTCGATAAAGAAACCTATATGGAATGGTTCAGGTCCATGATCTTAATGAGAAGATTTGAGGAGAAAGCCGGACAATTATATGGACAGCAAAAGATAAGTGGTTTTTGCCACCTTTACATTGGACAGGAGGCTTGTGTGGCCGGTGCTGTTAGTGCATTGAAAAAAGGTGATAAATACATTACCGCTTATAGAGATCATGCTCACCCAATTGGTTTGGGAACTGATCCAAAAGCTGTAATGGCTGAATTGTACGGTAAAGAAACTGGTGTTTCAAAAGGAAAAGGAGGCTCAATGCACATGTTCGATAAAGAAAATCATTTCTTTGGTGGTCATGGAATTGTGGGTGGACAAATTCCTTTGGGAGCTGGAATTGCTTTCTCCGAGCAATATAAAGGAACTGATAATATTTGCATCACTTATATGGGTGATGGAGCTGTTCGTCAAGGTGCTTTCCACGAGGCTTTAAACATGGCCATGAGCATGAAATTGCCTGTTATTTTCGCCATTGAAAATAATGGTTATGCAATGGGGACTTCCGTAAAAAGAACTTCCAACGTAACGGAATTGCATACTTTGGGTGAAGCCTATGATATGCCTTCCAAAGGTGTGGATGCCATGAATGTCGAGAATGTACACAATGCAGTGGCAGAAGCTGCTGAAAGAGCAAGAAAAGGGGATGGCCCAACTTTATTGGAGTTTAGAACCTACAGATATAAAGGACATTCAATGTCTGACCCTGCTAAGTATAGAACTAAAGAGGAATTAGAAGAATACAAAGGCAAAGATCCTATTGAGCAGGCTAGAGAAGCTATTCTGAAAAATAAATATGCTACAGAGGATGAGTTGAAAGAAATTGATAATGCAGCAAAAGAGCAGGTGAAAGAATGCGTTAAATTTGCTGAGGAATCTGATTTCCCACATGTTGATGAGGTTTACAAAGATGTTTACGCTCAGGAGGATTATCCTTTTATTGTGGATTAACAATGTTTAATTATTAATAAACCTGTCAGGTTTCAGTTTGAAATACCATCTAAGTTATTAATACAGGTGAAATCTTTAGAATGAGCAAACCTGACAGGTTTAACTTTTATAAAAACAAAAGATTGCAATTAAACTATATTATTAAAATTCAACATCACTTACTTTAATGGATTAAAATTCAAAGCTTTAAACTATTAAATGATTGAATTGGGTATTAATAAATAAATTTTTATAGCTTTGCGGTCTTAAAATAGTGGCAATGGCAAAAACAAAAACTAAAGAGAAACAAGGATCGGAGTTTTATGAAAACCCTGAGGTATTAGCTCAGCAACTTTCTAGAACAGAAGAATTCATTGAAAACAATAAAAAAGTAGTATTTGGTATAGGGGGAGTAATCGCCCTAATTATTGTAGCCTTTTTCGGGTACCGATACTATATGGATAACCTGAACCAAGAAGCTCAAAAGGAAATGTTCCAAACAGTTTATTGGTTTGAAAATGGAGAATATGAACTCGCTTTAGATGGCGATGGGAATAACTTCGGATTTTTAGCTATAGTGGAAGATTACGGATCGACCAAAGCTGGAAATTTAGCTAGCTTCTATTTAGGAAATATTTATCTTCAACAAGGTCAATTCGAAACAGCAATTGATTATTTAGAAGGTTTTAGCAGCGATGATCTATTGGTTCAAGCTAGAGCTTATGCTTTAATTGGTGACGCTTATATGGAGTTGGGCAACTATTCCGATGCAGCTGATCAATATGGTGAAGCGGCTGACTATAAAAGCAATAAAGAATTTAGCCCAGTTTATTTGATGAAGCAAGCTTTGGCTTATGAAAAAGCAAGTGATTTAGAAGCAGCTATCGGAAGTTACCGAAAGGTGGTTAAGAATTTTAGTGATTCCAAACAAAAGGTGGAAGCAGAAAAATATCTATCCCGATTAGAAGCTCAAAAATAATTTAAAAGGAAAATTAATTGATAAAAGGGATAGGTTTTAAAAGCCTGTCCCTTTTTTTGTCTTAAAATATTCAAGAAAAATGGCATCAAATCTTAAAAATCTAAGCGAGCATTCCGGCAAAAACATGAAAGGATTGCAAGACAAAAAATTTGCAATCCTAGTTTCAGAATGGAATGAAGAAGTAACAGAATCATTATACAATGGTGCGTACGAAACATTGCTAGAAAACGGAATTCCTAAAGAAAATATTCAAAAACACTATGTGCCAGGAAGCTTTGAATTGAGCCTTGGGGCACAATGGATGGCAGAAAGAAAAGAAATTGATGCTGTGATTTGTTTGGGTTGTGTGATCCAAGGAGAAACCAAACATTTTGATTTCATCTGTGATGCAGTAGCTCATGGTATTACTAATGTTAGCCTAAAATATAACAAACCGGTTATTTTCGGTGTTCTCACTCCCAACACACAACAACAAGCTTTGGACAGAGCTGGAGGCAAGCACGGCAACAAAGGAGATGAAGCTGCATTTACGGCATTAAAAATGTTAGGATTAGCAAAAGGATTATGATTATATTAAAATTTGGCGGAACTTCCGTAGGCACGCCCCAAGGCATGAATCAGATTCGTGAAATCATCACGAAAGACAATAATAAAAAATTAGTGGTGCTTTCTGCCCTCAGTGGAGTGACCAATACTTTGGTTGAGATTGGTGAAAGATTACGCAAGAAAGAACATGAGCAAGCTACTAAAGTCATCAAGAAGCTTCAAAAGCGATATGATGAATTTTTAGAGGAATTATTCGAAACGGAATCTTTCAAAAATAAAGCATCTGTTATTATTGCTGAAAGCATGAATTTCATTAAATCATGCCTGGAAAAGCCTTTCACCAATTCAATTGATAAGGAATTATTGGCTCAAGGCGAATTAATGTCCACCAATATTTTCAATCTGCATTTGCAGGAGCATGAATTAAACAGTGCTTTGATCAATGCCTTGGATTTCGTGAGAACCGATGCTTTTTCAGAGCCCGATGAAGCTTTCATTAATAAAGAACTGTCTGATATTTTAATGAAGCAATCTGCAGACACTACTTTGATTATTACCCAAGGTTATATTTGCCGAAATGCAGAAGGCAATATTGACAATTTAAAAAGAGGAGGAAGTGATTATACGGCCTCTTTGGTTGGTGCTGCTTTAAATGCAGATGAAATTCAGATTTGGACAGATATTGATGGCATGCATAATAATGACCCTCGAGTGGTTGAAAAAACCTTTAGCATTCCGCAGTTGTCATTTGAAGAAGCAGCCGAGTTGGCCTATTTCGGGGCTAAAATATTGCACCCTTCTTGCATCAGACCAGCGCAGAAAAAAACCATTCCGGTTCGACTCAAAAACACCATGAAGCCTGAAGCTGCTGGTACTTTAATTCATACCAAAGAAGGCAGTGGGGAAGGTATTAAAGCCATTGCGGCTAAGGATGGGATAGTAGCTATCAAAATCAAATCCTTGCGGATGTTGATGGCTTATGGTTTCTTAAGAAGAGTATTTGAAATTTTTGAGAAATACAAAACGCCTATTGATGTGATTACTACTTCTGAGGTAGCCATTTCTGTCACCATTGATAATATTTATTATCTGGACAGCATATTAAGTGAACTCCGCCCTTTCGGGGAAGTGGAAGTAGATCAGGAGCAAAGCATTATCTGCCTAGTGGGCAATATGGTAGCTGAAAAACCTGGCTTGGTAAGCAAGATTTTTGCAGCCCTTCAAGAAGTTCCGGTTCGAATGATTTCTTATGGTGGTAGCAGACATAATATTTCTATAGTGGTGGATACCCAGTATAAAAAGGAAGCTTTGAAGAAGTTGAATGATGGGGTTTTTTAGGAGTTTTAAGTACTTTTTTGGGTTTAAGGTAATAATTAAAACATCTCTCTTAATTCGTTTACAGAATCTGAAAAGAAATTAGGTTCTTTTAATAGTTGTTGCGGACTATTTCCATATTTTAAAGAGTTGCCTTCTAAAATATACAACCGATCAGCTTTAGAGGCTATATTGGCTTCATGCGTAATAATTAAGGTACAACGTCTATCCTTATTTTGGGACAATATATTTAAGATAAAATTCCTTGTATTTTTATCCATAGCTGTTGTAGGCTCGTCTAACAGTAATATAGCTGGGTCTTTTATTAAAGCTCGTGTAATCCCTATTAATTGCTTTTGACCTCCCGAAATTTGCACTCCTCCTTCTCCAACGATAGTTAAAAGACCTTGAGGAAATTTTTTGAACAAATTATGAAGCCCTAAATCTTCAATTTTTTTAATTGCTTTCTTTTGAACTTCTATTTCATCTGAAAAACAAATGTTATATATCACACTACCGTTAAATAAGTGAATTTCTTGAGGGCAGTATCCTATTTGATTTAAGACAGATTCTTTTGAAATTATCTTATTTGATTTATTGTTGATTTTAATTTCACCTTCATTTGGTTCTAAAAAGTCTAAGATTAGCTTGAAAATAGTACTCTTTCCTGTTCCGTTTTCACCTAAAATCGAAACCCATTCTCCCTTATTAATATTAAATGAGATGTTTGAAAACAAAACAGGCTTACCTGGAAATCTAAAAGAGATATCTTCAAATGATATTTTTTCTATATTTTCAGATAACGATTTTACGTCTTTTTCATCCTTTGAATTATATGAATTTGTGAACTCGTCAATTCTATTCAATGCAATTCCAGCTTCTTGAATTTGTGTGATTGAATTAATAATATTGCTGAGGGCGGGTAACATAAAATTAGAAAGTGATATTATGGCCACCATTTCACCGGTCGTAAGCTGACCATTTAAAGTCAAAACTGAGGTATAAGTAAACATTCCAATTAAGAAAATGGCTCCCACAATACCATTAAATAAATTTAATTTATTGCTAACCTGCCCAGCGATTAAAGTAGAATCTTGAAATTTTTGATAAATACCTACTGTTTTGGGTTGAAAAATATGCTGGGCTTGAAATGAATTTATTTCATCCATTCCTTGCAAGGTATTGATGTAATTATTCTCATTTGCAGCATAATTAGACATTACATTTCTATAGGCTGAATTAATGCTCTTAAAAAGTAAAGCATAAATTATGCTGTATAAAGAAAAACATATTAAAATGAATCCGCCTATCATTTTATTATAAAATGAAACAGCAGTAATACTTGAAATTAATATAAGTAATTGAACTGATGTACTTCCAAATAGCTTTAATACAATTTGTTGAATCTTTGCGCTATCATTTAATCTAGCTATGAAATCTCCTGTCCTTCTAGATTTTATTGTTTTCCAGGGTAGGTTGAAAATCTTATTGAAGAATAATTTTATTTGCTCGATATTGAGCTTAAATGATTGTTTAAGCAAAAACTTAGTATTGTAATAAGATAAAGCTGATCTTATCATCAACAATATTGCAAATACGATTATTGCCAAATAAAATTGCTCCCAGTTTTTATCAGGGATAATATTATCGACTAACTTTTGGAGAAAAATTGAAATTGAAATATTTATTATAGCGATAATTAGACCTATAAATAATATATTATATAAGAATGAAATATCCTTTTTTAATATATTAAATATCTGAGATTTTGTTATGTTTTTGATTGAATTTCCTGTCCCATCTTTTGATATGGGCATAATTTTTAATATCGCTCTGGATTTCCACTCTTTTAATAATAACTCTTCATCAATTATTCTTTTGCCAATAGAAGGATCCATGATAATGTGTTTTCCCTTCTTAAAACCATAATAAACATAATAATGATTTAGGTTTTCATTTACAGTAACTGGCAGAATTATTGGCTCTTCGGTATTCTTAATTAAATCTAAATCTTTTATCCTAAAACCTTCCGCTTCAAAACCACATGATCTGGCAGCTTCCATTAAACCAAGCATAGTGGCTCCTGAACTATCTGCGCCACATTGTTCTTTTATATATTCATAGCCTATATCATGCTTATGAAATTTAAAAATTGTTGACAAGCAGGCAACTCCACATTCAGCAGCACCATTTTGAAGAACATAGTCCTTTTTAAAAAGATTTTCAAAGTAGTTTTTTAACCTCATTGAATCCGAATACGCCTTTATGATTAATAATTAAATTATGATCCTTGTCAAGGATTACAGTATATGGGTAGGAAAAATCCTGAATACTTTCGTTAAGTATTGCCTCTGTTGTATAGTATAAATCTGAGCTTTTACTTATATCATACTCCTCTAAATACGTTCCTGTAGTTTTTTGGTCTAGGGTAGAAACTAAAATAAGACTGATATTACTCTTGATTAATCTATCTTGTAACCCACTAATAAGTTTGATTTGATCTTTGCAATAACTACAATTTGGGGAAAAGAATAGTATCCAATTCTTTTCCTTGAACATTTTTGCATTTTTTAAAAGTGTGAATTTACTGCTATCATCATAGAACAATTTGATCTCCTCAATATCAAATGTATTTTTAGAAGCAGATTTATTAATATTAAAATCTAAGGTTAAACCAAAATAAAAAATTACAGAAAATATGCCAATGACCAAGGTCAATAGTATTTTTTTGTAGGGTATATCCATTACAAACTTATTAAGATTAAAATAACACCATTTATCAAAAGAGCACCTACAATGGTAGAAAGGAAAACAGTCGAAAAAATCGTGGGTTTAGGGCTTTGAACATTTTTGTTGATGAATAAACCCAGGAGCAAAAGGAAGAAAATATTAAAAACATTAACCTCACTTATAAGAGTGCTTAAAAATTTGTTTTCAGTAATAGATGGTGTGTGTATAAATCTAAGGATAGAGAATTCAGAAATGTCTTTTAAATCTCCATAATTGAGTATATGCAATAAATCATAATATTGTATTGTATTGATTAGGATTGGCAAGTAATAAATAAGACTTGAAAGAATAACCCAATTTAAAAGTTTTGCGAAGGGAATACTTATTTTTTGAATATTAAAACCTGTAAAAATAAAAAAACTGATATATAAAAACTTAAAAATAAAAATAATAGGGGCTAAAGAAAGATCATATTTAAAGTTTTCTACTTCAAAGAAATATTTTGATTCTCCTGTTATGGAAAAATTTTGGTTTTTAAATTTTAAGAAATAAACAATTAGCAGGTAAAATAAAAAATAAGTTATGAACGGGAGGTACTGCTTAATACGGGATGAGTTAATTGAAAGAGAGTTCATAATCCTGATTTTAAAATATGAAATAGCTTATTAGAATTTTTAAAATAAACCCTGTAAAAACGAGTAAATAAATAATTTCAGCTTTTCCATTTCCCTCATTAAAACCTCGTATCATTTCTGCCAATATCACTAAATAAAGTATGTTAAACAGTGAAAATTGACCAAATAAAAAACTTAAAAAATCACCTTCAAATAAGTATTGTAATGAAAAAACATTTTCTCCCAATTCCTTTATTATTTCAGGAGGGAAAATCAGGTAGTAAAAAGTATAGGCAAAATTTTCCGCCACAAAAACAAATAAGGCAAAAAGTGACAGTTTTAATATGACTTTAAAATTCAATCTATTAAATATTGAAACAAAGGCGGCAATAAAAACTGAACTATAGGCGAGTTTAAATAAGCTTACAACATTAAATATTGACCAGATAAAGTGAAGACCACCATAAGCCTTCTCCATTTCCTCTTCTGTTCTAATTTCTTTTTGACTACTACTCATAACAAGGTTGTCATCTAAAAACAGATAATGGCGCAATGCGTAAGTGCCCAAAAATAACACTACAATAATAATAAGATGCAACCAAATTGAATAGGATTTATAATAATCAACTAATTTCTCTCTCATTGTTTTGCTTTATATCCTTTAGGCACCATCGGTTGACCTTGATCATATGCATTGATATACAAGGTGTCTGCTTCTTCATTTCTTCCTACTGGATAAACAATCCATACATCCAAAAGCCCAAATTTTTGGTCTGCTCCTATGGTTTTGCTGTTTAAGGTTTTAAATGGACAACAACTTTTAATTCGTTCGTACTCAACAGGACTACCATCCTCCAGTTCCAAAGCATTTAAAAAGCGCATTCTGTTCTTACCTCCTTCATGATGATTGGTAACCCCCACAAAAATGGGGTTTTCAGGGCTTCTCCCATAGCTTTTTTGCTGGGCGGTCATCCCTAGATACAATATTGTGGAGTCATTGTTCATTTGATATACCTCCACCGTATTTTTCTCTGCGGTATATTCAGGATAATCACGATCGAATTTGCTTGGCGGAGCTTTGCAGGAAAAAGTGAGTATCCCTACAAAAACCAATAGTATTTTATTCTTCAATAAACAATTCATCAATAGAGCCATTTTTGGTTAAATCTTTTAACATTTTTTGATTGATGGGATTAATGGGCATGGCATTGATATCATCAAATGAAATATTAAATCTTTCAGTAGGTTCAACATCATAAATATCTTCATCTAATGAGGCGCCATTCCTCCAGTTTATTTTTTCATAATCTTGGTTTTCAATGACATACCATTCATTTATTTGTTTTAAGAAACCGGATTTTCCTTTTGATTGATATACCTCATCAAAATTTGCGGCACCTGATAATCTTGAAGCATTGGTTCCTGCGGCAGCATCTCTTATATACTGTACATAATACTTTTCATCAGCAGGGTCTTGTTTCCATTTTATCAGATAATGTGATTTAAGACTATCCGTAATAGTATTAATCGCAAAAATACTTTTAGTTAAGGAAATTTGAATTTTTTCAAATTGAACAATTGCTTTATCTTCTTTATTGATGATTATTCTTGCAAAAGGTCTAATATGTTTTGTATAACCAAATTTAACTGTATCCACCAACTCGGTCTGAATTTCAACATACTCCTTACCGTTTGATCGGTAATTATTGATTATAGTAAAGTAATTTGACTTTAAAAACTCATCATACAATAAGCGGGTAGGAGTCTCTCTTCTATCATCTGAAATTGCATTACAGAGATGATAATCATTTATATCTGAGTTTTTTGTCCCTTTTGGCTTGGTGGGATTAGCTTTGTTTATAGTATATGGTCCTAAGTCTTGGTAGAGCCATTCATCTAAAGTTCGTCTCCAGCTGATTTTCCTATTGTCTTTCGTTTTTCGCAACTGTAAAACTTCATATTTTGTGTCCTCCGATTTCCTATTGATTCCTTTCTCGCTTAGCAATACAATTGCTTCCACCATTCGAGCGTAAGTAGTATCCCGGATACTAGCCTCTCGGTAAAAAGCGATTTGGGAATGTTTTCTTTTTGTATAATTTTTTGGAATATTTTTTATGGCCTGCTGCACATACCAATTAGCAGAATCAAAAGTGCCTTCCACAATTACTTCGTCCATTGAAGTTTCACTTTCTATAAGTTCGATAATATTGAGCTTTTTTATACTCAACTCGGGTAATTGAAGGCTTTTGTTTTCAAACCCAATTGAGCTAATATTAATGGTAGTAAAACCTTCATGTATTTTTAACTTAAAAAACCCTGAATCATTGCTGATGGAACCTTGGTCAGATTTGCCCCATACTACGTGCGCATACGGTATTGGTTTTCCCTCCGAGTCAATCAGTCTTCCTTTTAAATTCTGAGAATAACTGTTAAACATTAAAAAGAAAAGAAGACTTGAAAAAACAAATTTTTTAATAAACTTGAACATTTGTATTTTGTATTAATAAAAGCAGCTTTCATGTGAAAGCTGCTTTTAAATTAATTATTGTACTTCGCAGCCATAAAAATTGTAATTGATCACTTCAGCAGCTTGTTCATAGTGATCATGTGCTTCTAGCCAATCTATTACTCTATTCCACTCACCACAACTCATTCCTCCAGAGACGTTCATCATCTCATTGTTTGTTAACTTTTCCATAATTTTAAAAGTTTAAATAGTTAAAAATTTATTACACGGGCAAAGTAAAGGCGTAAAGTTGCCAAATCCAGTCAGTAAATACATGTGTATTCTAAAATATAAGAATTGTGTTCTTTACTGAATTTTATAGGTGTATTATGAAAGCTTGAAATATCAGCAATCATTCTGTAAATAGTTCTTTCTGAAACATCAAAAGTATTGGCTAGCTGAGAAGCACATCCTGTTTTTTGTTTTTCAACTAATTCAGATAAATAATTTAGCCTTTCAAAATATTTTAAGCCTGCTGACATTTTGTTTAGGTTTTAGTTAAATATTACATACTAGAGTGCAAATAATTTATTTTTAGTTATAATTCAAAACATTTTCTTAAAATTTTAAGTGGAGATTATGAAAGGGCTTTGGAGCGTAGAAGAATTATTGAGCTGGGCAAGTATGATTGAGTAACAAGAAACCTTCCAGCTCTCAATATCTAGTTACTACTAAGTTTAACTTATCTGAATAAGTGATTAATACAAAAGCTGGAAGGCTTTCGAAAATAGGAATTTTACGTCTGTCAAAGGTTCTGAAGTGATTAAGCGACTTTTTTTGAATGGGTTTAAGTTTGAGCACTAAAATTAAATAGTACTCAGACTTAAAAATAAAATTCAAACATACTACTTCAATCTAAAAGCCTAAACACAAAAAGCTTCCATTCAATAAGTTTTCTTTATTGTAATCGAATCGTTCTTTCTCCTCATTTCCCTTAAAAACTTTTCCGCCTGCTGCTTCCAAAATGGCTTGCCCTGCACCTGTATCCCATTCCATAGTTGGGCCATGGCGGTAATAAATATCCGCTTTTCCTTCTGCTACCATGCAAAATTTCAATGAGCTTCCTTTGGAAATGCTGGCTTTTACATCATATTTAGCCAATAATTCATCCTCTTCCGGAGATGCATGCGAAGCGCTTCTCACGGCTATTCTTTCGGTGCTTTTACTATTTATTGTTAACTCCGTCTTTTCTCCTCCTTCTTCTTTAAATGCTCCTAATTCACTACCATAATAAAAAGTGTCAGTTGCCGGCACATAAATCACTCCCATCACAGGATAATGATCTTTTATTAAAGCTATGTTAACTGTAAATTGGCCATTTCTCTTGATGAATTCTTTGGTACCGTCTAAAGGATCTACAAGCCAAAAGGAAGTCCAATCTTTTCTCTCTTCAAAAGACATTTTTTTACCTTCCTCTGATAAGATCGGATATTGAATTGAAAGCTCTTCCAAGCCTTTTTTAATGATCTTATCTGCAGCCTCATCTGCCAAGGTTAAGGGACTATCATCTGCCTTATAATCTACCACTTTGCTTAGGTCGGCATCAGTATATATTTTCATGATGGCTGCCCCAGCATTTTTAGCAATAACTTTAACTTCTTCTACTAAATTTTCAATTTTCATAATATTTTATGGTGATTTTCAATTCCGAACAGGAATTCTTAAAATTTATTTTTCTCCAAAATAGCCCTCTATTAGCCTATAAACCCAATAGAGTTTAAATATTTATAGACCTGCGTAAAAATACGCAAGAAATGCATATAACTATAATTTTATCCTATTAACTTTGTTAAAAAATAAATCATTTTGGAAAATATTTATCCCATATTCGATACTATTTTAAGCCGTTCAGATAAGGAAAAAATGCTCAAGCAGAAGGCCATTGTTATTTGGATGGTGGGCTTGTCTGGTTCTGGAAAAAGCACCCTTGCAAGAGCATTAGAAAACAGCTTACATGAAGAAGGATTTCTTACTCAATTGCTGGATGGTGACAATATGCGAACGGGCATTAATAACAATTTGGGATTTAGCCCAGCAGATCGAACTGAAAATATCAGAAGGGCAGCTGAAACGGCCAAATTATTCATGAATGCAGGATTGGTAACGATCTGCTCTTTTATTAGCCCAACAGAAGATATCAGGAAAATGGCGAAAGAAATCATTGGCGATGGTTATTTTGAAGTTTACATTGATTGTTCGGTTGAGGTTTGCGAAGAAAGGGATGTAAAGGGGCTTTATGCAAAAGCAAGAAAAGGAGAAATACCAGATTTCACAGGAATTAGTGCGCCATTTGATGTGCCATTAAATGCCGATTTAGCTGTGGATACTGCAAATCAAAGTTTGGAAAAAAGTCATCAAGAATTAGTTAAAGCAATTATAGAAAAAATTAAATATTAAATAGAGCCTTTTAGCTATTCACTATCAGCTAAACTTTTCTCAAAGGATTAAAATTTTGAAATAAAAATATATGTCATCTTACAATTTATCACATTTAGATCAATTAGAGTCAGAAGCAATTTACATTTTTCGTGAAGTAGCGGCTCAATTTGAAAAACCGGTTATATTATTCTCTGGAGGAAAAGACTCCATTACCATGGTGCATTTAGCACAAAAAGCTTTTTGGCCTGCCAAAATTCCATTTCCTCTATTACACATCGACACAGGTCATAATTTTCCTGAAGCTTTAGAATTTCGTGATAATTTAGCGGATAAATATAAAGTGAATTTGGATGTTGGTTTAGTTCAGGATTCTATTGATAGAGGAACAGCAGCGGAGGAAAAGGGAGTAAATCCTAGCAGAAACACGCTTCAATCTATTACTTTATTAGAAAAACTAGAAGAAGGTCAATATGATGCGGCTTTTGGTGGTGGAAGAAGAGATGAGGAAAAAGCTAGAGCAAAAGAAAGGTTCTTCTCCCATAGAGATGATTTCGGGCAGTGGGATCCGAAAAATCAGCGTCCGGAATTGTGGAATTTATATAATGGCAAGAAAGCTCCGGGAGAATCATTCAGAATTTTCCCGATCAGTAACTGGACGGAAATGGATGTCTGGCAATATATCAAAAAAGAAAAAATTGCGCTTCCGAGTATTTATTTCTCTCACAACAGGGAGGTAGTAAACAGAAATGGGACATTGATAGCAAAATCTCCTTATAACCAATTACTAGACGGAGAACAATACGAGGAAAAAGTCATTCGCTATAGAACGCTGGGTTGTATGACTATCACCGGAGCAGTAGAATCTGAGGCAGATAATCTGGATAAAGTGATAGAAGAAGTAGCAGCTGCCAGACAAACGGAAAGAGGCGGAAGAGCTGATGATAAAAGATCTGAAGCGGCAATGGAGGATAGAAAAAAACAAGGATATTTTTAGAGAATAAACATCAGATCCAAGAGTGCAGATTCTTGGTTCTAGATTTTCAAAATAATAGTAAAGAACTTTGTTGAAATTAAAAAAAGAAGCCAAGAAACTAACAGCAATTTTCACTTTGCTTGTAAAAAAGTATACGTGATGTGAGCTTGTTTCAGCTTTCAACTTTTTTATTTCAGCTTTAATAAAAATTAAATGCGAGACACACAAGAACATAATAAAACAGATACAGCAGGTTACTTAGACATGGACTTGCTGCGATTTTCCACAGCAGGAAGTGTAGATGATGGGAAAAGCACTTTGATTGGCCGTTTAATGTATGATACAAAATCAATTTTTGAAGATCAGATTGAGGCAGTCGAAAAGTCAAGCAAAAGCAGAGGAGATGAACATATTAATCTGGCTTTATTAACAGATGGATTAAAAGCTGAGCGAGAGCAAGGGATTACTATTGATGTAGCCTATCGTTATTTTGCTACCCCAAAAAGAAAATTTATTATTGCGGATACTCCTGGCCATGTTCAATATACACGAAACATGGTTACTGGCGCATCCAACGTTGACCTTGCAATTATTTTAATTGATGCGAGGAAAGGAGTGATTGAGCAAACCAAAAGGCACTCTTTTATTGCCTCTCTTTTACAAATCAAACATGTTATTGTTTGCATTAACAAAATGGATTTGGTGGATTACAGCGAGGAGGTTTATGAGCAAATCAAAAAAGATTATTTAAGCTTTGATGCCAAATTAGAAATACCAGACATAAGATTTATTCCTATTTCTGCCCTCAATGGAGATAATGTGGTAGATAAGTCGGAAAACATGAACTGGTATCAAGGACCATCCTTATTATGGACTTTAGAAAATGTACATGTAGCTTCCGATAGAGATTTAATTGACGGAAGATTTCCAGTGCAATGGGTGATTAGACCTCAATCTGATCAGTATCATGATTTTCGTGGCTATGCAGGCTTAGTAAGTGGAGGTATTTTCAGAAAAGGGGAAGAAGTAGTTGTTTTGCCATCTGGATTTACTACTAGAATAAAAACAATAGAAACGATGGATGGAGAATTGCAACAAGCATTTCCACCTATGTCTGTTGCCATGACGCTGGAAGACGAAATAGATATCAGCAGAGGTGACATGCTGGCTAAAGTCAATAATCAACCTACCGTTGGTCAGGACATTGAATTAATGGTTTGTTGGTTGAATACTACTCCTTTGAAGATAGGTGGGAAATATACCGTAAAACATACTACGAATGAGGCAAGAGCCATCATAAAGGAAGTAAAATATAAAGTCAATGTAAATACCCTTGAAAAGAACGAAGAAGATAAGGAAGTGGCGGCTAATGACATTGCAAGAATTACATTGAAAACTGCCAAGCCTTTATTGTATGATGCTTATCGGAAAAACAGAAATACCGGTTCATTAATTATAATTGATGATTTCACTCAACAAACAGTGGGTGCAGGAATGATTATTTAAATAACTGAACTCAAATATTTGATTCTCATAAAACCTTTTTCAAAGTGCATTCTTTGGGAAAGGTTTTTTTAAGTACCACCACTGGAGTTTTAAAAGGGACAAATCCTTTTAAAACTGAAAAATGCCGACTTAGCTGATTTTAATTTGATAAACTATCATCCTAAATTAATATGCTAACTTTTTTAAAGCTTCCCAAACTAAATCAGATTCATAGCCTTTTTGTAACAGATATCGAACAGCCTTTTGCTTTTTAATATACAGATTGGATTCTTTGAGCGTTTTCCACTTTTTTTCTAATAACGAATTTAAGGCGTCTTGATATTCTTCATTATCAATCTCTTTCATTCCTGTTTTAATACAATAATCAGAAATTTTCTTTTGCTCTAGACCTTGCTTGATTTTTATTCTGCCCCACTTTTTCTGATTAAAATGCCCTCTTACATAACTTTGAGCAAAACGCTCTTCATTAATAAAATCTTCTGAGATCAACCATGAAATAACTTCTTCCACCTCATCGCCATATAAACCCCAGTCGTACAGCTTATCTCTTAGCTGTTGCTGAGTTCTTTCCTGCATTGCACAATATTTAGCCCCTCTGGATTTTCCTTCTTTTACAGTATAGATCAGTTGTTTTGCCATAGATTTATTTAAAATGCGTGATACTTGTTGACTTTTTCCAAAGATTAAGACTTTGGAAAAGTTGATAATGAATTTAGATTTTAGAAATCCGAAGTTATTCTTAAAAATGCCTACCCAACACTGTTATCAATGCATTAACATCCTCAGCATCATTATAAACATTGGGCGAAACCCTAATTGATTTTCCCCTTGCTGATAAATGGATATTATATCCTTTCAAATCTTCCATGAGTCTATTTAAATTTACATTTTCAGGAACAAACAAACCGTATAAATGTGCACTCACCAAATTATCGTCCTCTTTTTCTACCTTCTTTGCAATAAGAAAATTTCTTAGTGGCTGTAGTAAGTCAAAGCAGTAGTTTTGAATATTTTCTGGTTTCCAGTTTAATAGTTGTTCCAAGGCTGCTTTTAACATGGGCAAAGCAATAAAATTGCTAAATTCTCCTACATTAAAACGCATGGCGCCTTCTCCAAATTCTTCAGGATACATAGTCAGTTTGCTAAAATCACTACCATCTTTTCGCGTCATCCAAGAATATTCAATAGGTTCACCATCATTAAATCTCTCACTATAATAAGCTAAACCTGAAGAATAAGGGCCCAAAAGCCATTTATACGAAGCACATATCAAGGCATCGATTTTAAATGCCTCCACATCCATTGGCAAAGCACCAACTGATTGTGTTCCATCTACAATGAAATAGGTGCTAGTGGCCCTGCATTTTTCTCCTATTGCTTTTAAATCAAATTTTAATCCTTCCATCCAATGAATAGAGGACATTACTAGTACTGCAGTATCTTCTTTTATACTATCAACTATTTTTTCTGTCCAAGCTTGCGTTCTACCCTCAATCAACTTTGGTGCTCTTATCACTTTTAACTCCGCCTCATTATCTTGACAAAATTTTCTTAGGGTCAGATGATCACTTGGGAATTCTTCACTTATAGTAATGGCATGCTGACCTTTTTTAATCGGGACATTCTGGATAGCATTCATTAAACCATAAGAAGCAGATGGAATTAATGCAATTTGTTTAGATGGACCATTAATTAGCTTGCCAAAAAGTGATTTTACTTCCTCTGCTGGTGCAAAGAAATCGACTTCCTTTATAGAAGTTGGATCTGTTTTTCTTTTTACTCCTTCTTTGCCAGCTTGTTCAACGGCATTCAAATTTGGTGACATATATGCCCCATTCAAATAATGAATTTCCTTTGGAAGATTGAAAAGATGTTTTTGGTTTTCCATTGTAGAAGATCTATAAAAATGAGAAGTTTTTGAAGGAATTAGACTAATATTCAATTTTTAAATTGTGAAGCCTGTCATAAAGTTCAACTTTGCCACCTCTTATTCTATTTCCATCATAAGTGATGTATTTTGCTTCAGGAAATTCAAAAATCACTTTCCAATTATGCAACTGAGAAACTTTAACTTCCATCACTTTATCAATTCTTTTGGCTGAAATATCGAGTTTATTATCTCCTATTTGAATGTTTTCTAAACTTACATCTGTCCATTTTGTAGGTAAATTTGGTTTTATAACAACTTCATTTTTCCAAGCTTTGGGTTGAATTCCAAAAAACTCCTCCACTACAGGAACGGCCACTGCATAAATATTCCATGCCTGAGTCATCATACCAAAGTCAGGGCTTACTTCATACATTGAACCAGCTAAAGCGTAACTGAATGAATTTTGCAACATTTTCAGATATTCAAGCGCTTGATCTGGGTTGCCATATTTGGCTTCTGCTATTGCTTGCACTCCTGTTGGAAGAGTCATTACAGCCCCAACATAACTAAAAGATTTCCATTTGGAAGCTTTCTCTTGTTGTTCATCTCTATCAATACCCGTTACAAACATCCCAAACCTATTTCTATAATTTTCAGCAGTTCTAAGCGCCTTTTCTGCTTTTTCCTTTTCTGCGGCACCCACTTCCATTGGGGTATTAACAATCCAATTATGATGCACAACAAAAGGAGATGTTCCTTCGGTTTTAAGAGTCTTAAGCGTTTTTAATGTATTTTTTAGTTCCGTAACTGACCAAGGTTTATTGATGCTATCAGCACGAATAATGGCCTCTTCTGTTAATTTTAGTGCTTGAAGTTGATCAGAGCGGAAATCTGCGAAAGAATTGAACTCATCCACCCACCAATCTGAATTGATCTTCTCTTTAAGGATTTTGGCTTTTATCGTATATTCATCAGCCACTACTTTTTCGTTTTTCACTTTAGCAAAATTTGCGGCAGCCAAATACATCTCATATTGATAAGCAACTACATCAATCATTTCACTGTCCAAACCATGTATTTCCATCATGCCTGCCCCATCAGGATAAGAATTTCCGTCTTGATCTTGAGCTTCGATCCACCGCACAGAATTTTTCACCAAATCGTAATAATCCAGTAATTTTTTATCTCCAGTCCAGGCAAATGCTTTCCAAAGCATGCTAACAAATTTGGGCGTAGTATTCAGATTACCCGGATTGAAAACAACACCATTTGTGGAGGCTTCATGCATAATTCTTCCATTTCCACCATTTGCTTTTTGAGAAAGCTTTACAATCACATCAATAGTTTGCAATGCTTGTTTATGCATTCCTGAAGCTAGAAGGCCTTGAACCGCGTAGCCATTGTCTGTGCCGAACCACCAAGGATAATCTGGACTTCCCGCTGTTAAGCCAGTACCAATACCTGGAACATCCTGCATCAGCCATTCTGAGTTATACTTCAACCACCGATACATCTGATTAAAATCTTCATCACGGGTGATAAGGTTATTGCTATATTGGATATTGCGATAATCACTAATTTTATCCTCTAATAACTGCTCAACATTTTGGGACAAAAATTTATGTGTTTTAATTGCAGAATCTTCATTTTCATCAGATCCAGTAATAATGAAATAGATGGTTTGCTTCTCACCAGCTTTTATAGCGACTGATTTACTTAATCCTTGGTCAAATCCCAGACCTCTGCGGTCTGTTTTACAAGAATTTTCAGAATCAGAAGGTCTAAAATCTTTTCCTCCTAAGGCCGTAAACCAATTGTTCTTTTTGTCTTTAGCTATATAAACCGATTCTCTTTTTTTCCATTTGCCTTCATCTTGTCCGTCTTCAATATTAAGTGAATCAGCAAGCCAAACGGGCCGTAAATCTATGGATGAATTGAAGATAAACTGAAATTGGTTTTCTTCATTTAGTGTGTTTTCTAATTGATAAGCAATGATAATTCCATCTTCCTTTTCAGGAACAAAATGAAATTGTGAAACCTTAAGCCCTATATTTTTTAAAATAAAAAGCTGTTCAGCACCAACAGGAAAATTTATAAATCGATTGGCTTCGGTTAAGCATTCTTGTCCTTTCTCATTTTTAATTTCAACATGATAGCCATCCAATAATTTGATTGGATGAAGCCAAACACCACCCATTTCTCCCTCTACATGCCAACCTAAATCCGGAAACTTTCCATTTTGATGGCCTACTACATAAAGTCGCTTACCAGCACTTAAAAATGGGCTATTCAGATAATCTTTCTTACCTTCAATTTTTTCAAGCTTATTTACTTGAGTATAAAAATCTAAAGGGTTATTATTTTGACAACCAATTAGAAAAAATAAAAACAAGAGGTAAATGTATTTCATAATAGATTGAAGTATTAAAATAATGATTAAATTAAATGTAATCTTTTATTGAATCAAATCATTAAAAATAATTGACTCAAAGCGGATTAAAATGAAATAATTTGAATTAGATGTAAGGTTTTTTGATAAATATTGAACTTTTTTATGTGAATTTCATCTAAATAATTAACTTTCCTGTGAATTGACATTCAAATGCTGAATAAATAAGAATATGGCGAAACTTAAGAATATTATCATGCAGCTTTCAGACGCTGATTATCTGGCTGTTCATGAAAGTTTATCTACAGGGGGAGCGGAGAAATCTGCATATTTACTAAAATCAATGCGTGAAAGTTCTTCTAGCGACCACGCCATAATGGAGGAGCTTGAAGTAAACACAAATGCTTATTACACATTAAGATCGAGGCTTAATCAAAAAATTGAAGAATATCTTTTGCAACAGATGGAAAATCCACGCACAGATATTCTGAAGAAAGTTGCTAATATAAATGAGATAATCTTCACCAAAAAGAAAGCAATCGCCATTGCAACCTTAAAGAAATTAGAAAAGGAGTTGATTGATTATGACCTTTCTAATGAATTAACCATTGTGTATAAAGCACTAAAAAAGCTCCACCAAAATACAGAAGAGTATTTTGGATATAGTCAGTTGTACAATCGTCATGTTGCCTACATGCTAGCGGTTGATAAAGCGGAAGATTTACTCAGCAATTATTTTATCAAATTTGGCCATTACTCATTAACTGGCGATGAAATAAATAAGCTAGAGCTGGTTCTGCTCAACAAAGAAATGATTAACACTTGCAGAATATATGAATCGCATCGACTTTTTATCTATAAAAACTGCTTGAATATTTTTCATCGGTTATTTGTAGAAGAAGACGAAACAAGTGTTGATTTAGACCCTATAGAAGACTTATTAGCAAAAGCAGACGGGATATTCGAATTATATAGTTTAGATTCTATCTACTTCCACCTGAAATTAGTCTATGAGTTTTTAAAATTAGAATATTATAATCATTACAGATTACATAGAAAAGCAGAGAATTATTTTGAGGAAGTAAATGAATCGTGCGCAAGTTTTTTATCAAACTTTAATTTATTCACTTATCCTGCTCAGTTTTTGATTACAAAATTGCAACGCGCGAAAAGAATGCCTGAGAAAGTTATGCTTTCTGAGGAAAATGCAGCTTTATTTCAAGATTTTGAGCCAGACAAAGATGACATTCCCCAATATATTACTTATGCAACCTACCGATCATTAAGTTGTCATTTTGATCAAAAGTACGAGGAAGCAGCTAAGTGGTTAAATAATTTATTGAATGATGTCAGTCTCAAAAAATACCAAAATGCTCAATTAGAAATCAAAACTCTATTAGCGCTTGAATATTGCTTAATGAAAGATTATGAACTCTTTAATCAATTAATCAACAGTATTCAGAGACAGATAAGAATTATTGGCAAGGAGAACTGTATGAATATTCAAGTTCTGAACAAAATTATGAAAATCTCCTTAAGCGAGTCGAAAAGGAATAAAGAAGAAAAGATCAGTGAGTTGGTTAAAAAATTTAAAACTCTTCAGCCTATTCAACATTTTGCACCAACTTTATTACTTGAGTTTAATGATGATTTGATTAAAAGATTGGTGGGCTAAAACAATAGCAAGCTTAACTAAAAAAAGCCATTTGAACTTAATCAAATGGCTTTTTTAGTTATGAATTTCTTCTAATTAAATCGACAAATCTGTTAAGCTTTCCTGAGATAATGGTTTATTCAGATATTTCTTAACGGCATCATATTTTTTAGATTTGCTAACATCTTGTGGGTTAATAGAAGAAGTTAACATCACAATTTTACATTTATCTCTAGTGCTGTCTTTCAATTTATTGAATTCCTCCAAAAACTGAAATCCATCCATCAACGGCATATCTATATCCAAGAATATAACATCAGGCAAAACACTTGAAACGATATTATCTTCCAATTGCTCAATATTTTTCAAAAATTCTATTGCGCTTTTCGCACCTGTGTGTGTATAAATATATTTTGATAAGCCTGCAGCTTCAACCATTTTCTGGTTAATCAAATTATCGATTTCATTATCATCGATTAACATGACGGAATGATACTTACTCATATTGAACAATTTTTAATTTTGGAACAAGTTAATAAAATCAATATTCTTTAAAAACAATTCAATATAGAAAATGCACACGAATAATCGTGCGCATTTCAAAGAAATTATTAAATATCGAATTTGATTCCTTGTGCTAGTGGTAATGAATTGCCATAATTCAAGGTGTTGGTTTGTCTTCTCATATAGGCTTTCCAAGCATCAGAGCCTGATTCTCTTCCTCCACCTGTTTCTTTTTCGCCTCCGAAAGCTCCCCCAATTTCTGCACCAGAAGTTCCAATATTTACATTGGCAATTCCACAATCAGATCCTTTGGAAGAAAGGAATCTGTGTGCTTCTTGCATATTATTAGTCATAATCGAGGAAGATAAACCTTGCTTAACACCGTTTTGTAATGCAATAGCGTTTTCCACATCTCCGCTATACTTCATCACATATAAAATAGGAGCAAAAGTTTCTTCTTGAACAATTTCATAATCATTTTTAGCTTCAATAATAACTGGCTTTACATAGCAACCACTTTCATAGCCTTCGCCTTCTAATACTCCTCCTTCTACTAAAACTTCCCCACCTTCAGCTTTTGCTTTTTCAATGGCTTTCAAATAATTGTTGACAGAGTCCTTATCAATTAATGGCCCAACATGGTTCTTCTCATCCAATGGATTACCAATACTCAATTGTTTATAAGCATTTGTCATTTTTTCAATTAACTCATCATATACATCTTCATGAATGATTAATCTACGAGTAGATGTACAGCGCTGACCAGCAGTACCAACAGCGCCAAAAACAGCACCTATTAAAGTCATTTTTAAATCCGCTTCTTTCGAAATAATCATAGCATTATTTCCGCCTAACTCTAAAATTGATTTCCCTAAGCGAGAAGCAACTTCTTGACCCACAATCTTACCCATTCTGATAGAACCTGTTGCAGAAACTAATGGGATACGAGAATCTTTTGTCATCATCTCGCCTACTTTGTAGTCGCCATTTACTAAACAGGAAATACCTTCAGGCATATTGTTTTCTTTCAATACCTCTGCAATAATATTTTGACAAGCAATACCTGTTATTGGAGCTTTTTCAGATGGTTTCCAAACGGTAACATTTCCACAAACCCAGGCTAAAGCCGTATTCCAACACCAAACAGCAACAGGAAAGTTAAATGCAGAAATAATAGCGGTGATTCCTAATGGGTGCCACTGTTCTTGCATACTGTGATCAGGACGTTCAGACTTAATAGTTAAACCATATAATTGGCGAGATAAGCCAACCGCGAAATCACAAATGTCAATCATCTCTTGAACCTCACCCCATCCTTCTTGTAAAGATTTTCCCATTTCATAAGAAACTAATCTTCCTAATGGATCTTTTAATTCTCTCAATCTGTTCCCAAACTGACGAACAATTTCACCTCTAGCTGGAGCTGGCATATTACTCCAAGCTTTGAAAGCTTCTTCTGCAGTTTGAATAGCTTTTTCATAATCTTCGGCAGTAGTTATTCCTACTGAAGCAATTTCTTTTCCATCAACGGGTGAAACAGAACTAATTTTTCCATTTCCTTCCATCCAGTTACTTCCTGTTGAAGTCCCGTCATTATGGTCTTTTACTCCTAATTTTTTTAAGGCATCTGCTAAGCCGTAAGTTTTCTTAATATCCATAGTATTCAATAATTATAAAAAAATAAGTGTTAATAGCGCTTTAAATTGTTTAAAGTACGTTTTCAGCTGAAAATCAATTATTTCAGCAGGCTTCTCCAATTTTTAATGGCACAAAATTGGCTTTTTTTAGAGGATAACAAAAGAAAAAGGCACTCAGATTTGAGTGCCTTTTAAAATTATTTACTGAAGTTATAGGCTATTGCCATCCCATTCCGTAATATGCTTTTGTTCCGTCAGGATATACACCTTCAATCAAAACACCTCCTTTTTTTCCTTCTAAAGTGGCAATTAGATTTTCAGTATTTCTGATTGCTCCCTTATCAACAGCGGTAATAATAAAGCCTTCTTTGATACCAATATCCTTCCATTTGCCAGTTTCAATTTCCACTACTTTAGAACCACCGGTGATACCTAATGCTTCCATTTCATCTTCAGTGACATCTTCAAAAGTAGCTCCACCCAGCATTTGACTCGTACTCGCACTTACTATTTCAATGCTATTTGTTAAGCTTTTTAATTCTACTGAGACTGTTTTTTCTTTTCCATTTCTTAAGAAAGTCACTTTTACTTTTTCACCCGGACTAAATCTTGCAATTTGCTCCTGTAATTCCGCAACATTAGAAATATTCTTATCATTGATTTTAAGAATGATGTCTTCTCTTTCTATACCTGCTTCTTCTGCTGCACTTCCTGGTGTAGTTCCATCAACATATACCCCAGCATTGACTGGAAATTCTTTTTCTCCTAATCTTGGATCGTTTAAATCTACTATTTGCACACCTAAAACTGCTCTTTGAACTACTCCGAATTCTTTCAAATCATTCACTACTTTTTGAACCAAAATAGAAGGCACTGCAAATGAATATCCTGCATAGCTTCCGGTCGGAGTTGCAATGGCTGTATTTACGCCTATAAGTTTACCGGAAAGATTAACTAAAGCGCCACCGCTATTTCCGGGGTTGACTGCCGCATCAGTTTGTATAAAGGATTCAATTCCATATCGATTTCCCCTATTTAATATATTGATATTTCTTGCTTTAGCACTTACAATTCCTGCTGTTACGGTAGAAGTTAGATTAAATGGATTTCCTACTGCCAAAACCCATTCTCCTATCTTCGCATTGTCAGAATTGCCAAATTCTACGAAGTTGAGATCTTTTTCATCGATTTTTAAAAGTGCTATATCTGTATTAGGATCTACTCCTATTACTTCAGCATCATATTTTCTATTATCGTTTAGAATTACTTTTAAATTGCTAGACTTATCCACCACATGGTTATTGGTTACAATATAACCATCAGGAGAAATGATAACTCCTGAGCCCGAAGACTGGCCTTTTCTAGGTTGTGGGCCACGATCTCCATAATAATCTCTGAAAAGTTCATCAAAGGGTGATCCACTTTTCGGTGTTTCTCTTTCCACTTCAGCTGTGATGTGTACTACACCTTTGGTAACTTGTTCTGCGGCATAAATAAAATTGATGCCTTCAGGAACATTGTATTCCGTTTCATCTAAGAAGCTTGAAAAACGAGTATTACTTGATTGAATTTCCTCAAAACTCTTATTATCCGTTGCAGAAGGATTTGGATTGAAATAAATATAACCTCCAACTGAAATTAATGCACTCAATATTGAGGCAAAGATTATTCCTATAAAAAACTGTTTCTTTTCCATTTCTTTGAAAATTTAAAAATCTAACATCCAAAACGCAGAATTAACGCTTCTGTTTTAATGCTTATTGTTAAAAATCAAAAAAGGGGACAATGTCCCCTCTATAAGAAATTATAAACTTTGAATTACTTTATTTGAATTGTTCTTTTCAATTCTTTTTTCTCATCCTTAGGAATCACAATGTTTAATATTCCATCTTGATAAGAAGCCTCTATTTTGTCTTCTTTAATATTTTCAGGAAGATGGAATGTTCTTGAAAAAGAACCGTATTGTGTTTCCACTGAATGATAATTTTTCTCATCTTTCTTCTCTTCAAATTTTCTCTCACCTGAGATGGTAATGGAACCATCGTTCATGTTGATATTGAAATCTGCCTTTTTCATCCCTGGAGCGGCAACGGATATTTCAAAAGCATTTTTGCTTTCTGCAATATCAACTTGAGGAGCAAAATGTTGCAATTCTTTACCAATTCCATTGAAGGATTCGTTAAAAAATCTGTCTAATAAACTTGAAAAACTTTTGTTTTCAACATTAGGTAAACTTGGATTATACTTTATAAGTGTCATAATTTTTTTGTTTTTAAGGTTTAACAATTAATTTATAAAGCCTATAGAAAAATCTGTACCAATTGAATTTTATATTGAAAATAAGTCAAAATGACATTATTTCAAGAGTTTGTGTTAATATTTAATGCCAAAATGGCTGTTTTATAAAACTTTTTGATTTATGAAGCTGACAGAATTTACCAAAGAAAATATTTTTCATTTTTTTAAATGAAGTGTTTGGAAATAATAAAATAGGCTTGCATATTTGCATTCCCAAACGGAAAAATTCCTCTTTAGCTCAGCTGGTTAGAGCATTTGACTGTTAATCAAAGGGTCCTTGGTTCGAGTCCAAGAAGAGGAGCAAAAGCCTTGCAGAAATGCAAGGCTTTTTTATTTAGGTTTTTTTCAGAAAATTCTCCGTAAACTATCAAAATTACTATATTTGATGTAAAATATTTTAGCAGGTTGGGTTCTTTACCCTTCTGTAGCTAATTTTTGACTTTAAAGGCAATTCATAAGAGCCTATGCATTGATTAGCATAGGTGGTCGGTGAATCGCCTTTTCTGCATAGTGGAATTAGACTTAAAGCAATTGGCAGGTATGACCTCTTTATTATACTGTAGCCTTTTAGCTTTACACTAAGTATTTCAAAAGAGGATATGTAGAAACAAAGCATGTCAGTTCGTTGAAATGATTTTAAAGTCTGCTAGATGGTGGCGAGGACTCTTTATCCTCGCTTTACTGTTTAGCAGACTTTTTATTTACATTTTTTATTCCTCATAACCCCAATCCACACCCGTTTTCAAATCCTTAATGATTAACTTATTGGATTTCAAAATGGCTCTTATTTCATCCACTTGGTCGTAATTCTTTTCAGCTTTTGCTTTTTTGTAAAACTCCAATAGCGCATTGATGATCGGGTCAACTTCTGTAGGTGTTTCTTCTTTTAAGCCTAAAACCTCCTCCATAAAAGTTTGGTATGTTTTAGATAGCTTTTCGAAAGCATCTTGTCCTATTTCCCCAAACTTAAGTTGACCAGTATGAAGGGAATTTATTTTTTTCAATAATTCAAATAGCTGGGCAATGGTTTTAGCCGTGTTAAAATCATCATTCATTGATTTGTAACATGCCTCGCTTGCTTGCTCTATTTGGCTGATGGCTTTTTCATTTTTCTTGCCCTCATCATTTTTGAAGCTTAGGTTTTTGATGATTTTCAAACCATTTGCCAATCTTCTATAGCCCTTTTGTGCAGCTTTCAAGGCTTCATTGCTAAAATCTAAAGTACTGGAATAATGCGTTTGCATCATAAAAAACCGCACCGTCATGGGCGAATAGCCTTGGTCTAGCATTTCGTGATTTCCACTTACCAATTGTGTTGGCAAGAAGGAATTTCCTAAAGATTTACTCATCTTCTGACCATTAACAGTCAACATATTGGTATGAATCCAATAATTAACGGGTGATTTTCCATTAGCACCCACTGCTTGAGCAATTTCACATTCATGGTGCGGGAATTTCAAATCCATTCCACCGCCATGAATATCAAAGGTGTCGCCTAAATATTTGGTGCTCATCACCGTACACTCCAAGTGCCAACCAGGGAAACCATCACTCCAAGGAGATGGCCATCGCATAATATGTTCTTCTGAGGCTTTTTTCCATAAAGCAAAATCCAGTGGGTTCTTTTTATCATCCTGGCCGTCAAGCGTTCGAGTATTACTTTGAAGGTCTTCTATTTTCCTACCGCTTAATTTACCATATTCGTGGGCTTCATTATATTTAGACACATCGAAATAGATGGATCCATTTTTTTCATAAGCCCAGCCGTTTTCCAATAATTTCTTATTGATTTCGATTTGCTCCACTATATGACCTGTTGCGGTTGGTTCAATATCTGGCTCTAAAATATTGAATAAATCCATTACTCTATGGAAGCCGTTGGCATATCTCTGGACAATTTCCATCGGCTCCACATTTTCCAGCTTGGCTTTTTTACCGATTTTATCCTCTCCGTCATCCGCATCATCAACCAAATGGCCGACATCAGTTATGTTTCTGACATAGCGAACCTTATATCCTAAATGCCTCAAATAGCGGTTGATGACATCAAAACTCATGAACGTTCTGACATTACCCATGTGGGCATCACTATAAACAGTGGGGCCACAAACATACATCCCCACGAAGGGAGGATTAATGGGTTTGAAGATTTCCTTCTGTCTTGTCAGCGAGTTTTGTATCTTTAATTCTTTGTCCATAAGGCAAAATTATAAATAAGATTCTCTTTTTAGGCACAAATTCGTGATTGAATTTAAACATCTAACCTAATAATATATAAATCTGTTAAGGCAGACTATTTGTTTTGCTCAATTATTTACTCTAAATTTGCAACAAAGTTAGTAAAACAAGATCACGAGGGGGCTTTTATGTCCCCTCTTTTTTATCGTAGAATGATAGGTTTAGACGAAAAAATTAAGGCTTATTTAGAAGAGATTATCACAGAACCGCAATATTTTATTGTGGAAATTGTGATTAGTGGAAACGATAAATTGAAAATCGTTGTACTACTTGATGGGGATGAAGGTGTGTCGATTGATTATTGTGCTAGTGTTAGCCGTCAGTTAGCGCATAGAATGGAAGAAGATGAAGTGTTGGAAAATGCTTATGTGTTGGAGGTTTCTTCCCCCGGTTTGGATCATCCACTTATTAACCTTAGGCAATATTTGAAAAATGTTGGCAGAAAGGTGAAAGTAGATACTACAGATGGACAAGCCATCAGAGGAGAACTTTTGGAAGCAAAAGCAGACTTTATTCTTGTAAATCAAGAAATAAAGGAAAAAGGAAAAAAGAAAATAAAGTTGGAAGAAACGAAAGTTTCATTCGAAAATATAGACAAAACAAAAGTCTTGGTTTCATTTAAGTAACATGGACACATCAAATTTAATAGAATCGTTTGCCGATTTTGCGAGGCAAAAAAATATCGACCGTCCTACCATGATTCGAATCTTGGAGGATGTATTCAAAACGATGATTCGTAAAAAATACGAAACGGACGATAACTTTGATATAATTATTAACGCTGATAAGGGTGACCTAGAAATCTGGCGTTTTAGAGAAATCGTTGACGATAACTCTGAAGACATCTGGGATCATGATAAAATCAGTTTAACTGAAGCACGAAAAATTGAACCCGATTTCGAAATTGGTGAAGAGGTTGCTGAGGAAGTAGAGCTAGAGCACTTTGGAAGAAGAGCTGTGACTACTGCTCGTCAGACACTTATTCAAAAGGTAAAAGACCTTGAGAAAGATATTTTATTCAATAAATACAGTGAGCTTTTAGGAGAAATCATTGCAGGTGAAGTTTACCAAATCCTTAGCCGGGAAACTTTGTTGACTGATTCGGATGGTAATGAATTGGTTTTATTGAAATCTGAGCAAATCCCGAAAGATAGGTTTAGAAAAGGAGATTCAGTTCGTGCGGTTGTCCACAGAGTGGAAATGCAAAACGGAAATCCTAAAATTATATTATCGAGAACTTCTCCGGTTTTCTTGGAAAGACTATTCGAACAAGAAGTACCAGAAGTTTATGATGAACTAATTACAATTAAGAAGATTGTAAGAGAGCCTGGTGAAAGAGCAAAGGTTGCGGTTGAATCATATGATGATAGAATTGACCCAGTAGGTGCCTGTGTAGGGATGAAAGGTTCAAGAATTCACAGTATTGTTAGAGAATTACAAAATGAGAACATTGATGTAATTAACTTTACTGAAAATATGGAGCTTTACATTCAGCGTGCTTTAAGCCCTGCAAAGTTAAGTTCTATGAAAATAGATGCAGAGAATAAACGAGTTTCAGTATATTTGAAGCCTGATCAAGTCTCTTTAGCTATTGGTAAAGGAGGTCAAAACATCAAATTGGCAAGTAAATTAGTCGGTATGGAAATAGATGTATTCCGCGAGCTGACTGATGCTGAGGAAGAAGATGTATTGATCGATGAATTCAATGACGTATTGGAAGATTGGGTAATCGTTGAATTGAAAAAAGTTGGGCTTGACACCGCCAAAAGAGTGTTAGAATTAGGAAAAGAAGAGTTAGTTAGAATGACTGACTTGGAAGAAGAAACAATAGACGAGATATTTAAAATATTTAGTCAGGAATTTGAGTAAGAATTTTTAGTACTCAGGTTCAATAATTTTTTAGCAGAATACAAAGCATTTATGTCAGAAGAAAAAATGATGCGACTCAGCCTTGCGGCAAGAAAATTGAATGTAGGATTATCTACAATCACAGACTTCTTGGGCAAAAAAGGTTATGAGGTGGATAGTAAGCCAAACTCAAAAATCTCAGAAGAGCAATTTGGAATGCTCGCAAAAGAGTTTGCCTCCTCTGCACAAGAGAAGGAGGAAGCATCCAGTCTGTCCATTGGTAAAAAACATAATAGCAATGTTGTCATCGATTCAGATGCAGATAGAAATGATGAAAATGATGATGAAGAAAAGGTATTGATCAAAAATGCTGGTGAGGCTAAAGAGAAAAGTTCGCAGCCTGAGCAAAAACCTGCTGATCAATCAAGTGCTAAAAAGGAGGAAACTAAAGATAATGTTTATAAATCTGAAAGCCCTAAATTATCAGGGCCTAAAGTTTTAGGAAAAATAGATTTAGAAGATCAGAGAAAATGGAAGAAGCAGGAAACTCCAAAACCAGTTGAAGAACCTAAAAAGGAAGAAGCGCCTATAGCTGAAAAGAAAGAGGAAGAAGAGATTCCAAAAGGAAAAGTAGAGGCTAAAGAAGAAAAGAAGGAAGAACCTAAAAAAGAGGAGCCTAAAACAGAAGAGCAAAAGTCATCTGAGAAAAAGGAAGAAATGGCTCCTAAAGCTGATACTCCTAAAGAGGAAGAGAAGAAGGAAGAAAAACCAAAAGCCGATACCCCTAAAGCTAAAGAGGAAACTCCTAAAGAGGAAAAGAAGGCAGAAGATAAGCCAGTTGAAAAACTTCCTTTAACTCAAGAAAAGCCACAGGATACTACTATTTCTGCAAAAGCAGATTCATTGAAGGGCTTAACTGTTCTTGGTAAAATTGAATTGCCTAAAGAGAAGGAAAGAAAAGGTAAAAAGGGTGTTAAACCAGTTGCTTCTTCCGATGATAAAAAAGAAGCAAGAAGAGGCAAACGACCAAGAAAGAGAATTGCGCCTAATAAACCACAGGATGCAAGACCTGGGGGAGGTGGAACTACCGGTCAGGGCGCCAATAGAGGTCCAGGCACTGCTAGTGGCGGTCAGCAAGGACAAAACAGAACCGGTGGAAGTGGCGGAAGTGGCGGAAGCGATAGAAACAGAGGTAGAAGAGGTAGAGTAGAAAAAGCGGAGCCTACCGAAAAAGAAATTCAAGAACAAATTAAACAAACCATGGCTCGCTTAAGTGGTAAATCACCAGGAGCTAGTGGTAATCGTTCAAAATATAGAAAAGAAAAACGTCAAACTCAGGCAGATAAAAGAGAAGGTGACTTGCAACAGCAAGAGTCAGAATCTAAATTGCTTAAAACAACTGAGTTTATTTCAGCAAATGACTTAGCCTCTTTAATGGATGTAAGCGTTAATGATGTGATTGGAAAATGTATGAACTTAGGAATTTTTGCTTCTATCAATCAACGATTAGATGCAGAGACCATCACTATCATTGCTGATGAATTCGGATATGATGTGAAATTCACTGAGGCAGATGACGAAACAGAGGTAATTGAAGCTCAAGATAATCCTGAAGATTTAAAAGATAGAGCCCCGATTGTTACAATCATGGGTCACGTTGATCATGGTAAAACTTCATTACTAGATTTTATTCGTGAATCAAAAGTAACTGCTGGTGAGGCGGGTGGAATTACACAGCACATTGGTGCTTATGATGTAATGACCGAATCAGGTAAAAAAGTAGCTTTCTTGGATACTCCAGGTCATGAAGCCTTTACGGCCATGCGTGCTAGGGGTGCTAAAATCACGGATGTTGCCATTATTGTGGTGGCAGCTGATGATGCGGTAATGCCTCAAACAAAAGAAGCAATTAATCATGCTCAAGTTGCTGGCGTGCCGATGGTGATTGCCATTAACAAAGTGGATAAGCCAAATGCAAACGTTGAAAAAATTAAAGAACAATTAGCCAATATCAACATTTTAGTTGAGGATTGGGGTGGTAAATATCAATGCCAAGAAGTATCTGCAAAAACAGGACAGGGTATTGAGGACTTATTAGAAAAAGTATTACTTGAAGCTGAAGTATTAGAGCTTAAAGCTAATGCAAATAAATCAGCAGTTGGAACTGTTGTGGAAGCAGAATTAGATAAGGGCCGAGGTTATTTATCGACTATTATGGTTCAAGCGGGTACTTTGAAGGTTGGAGATGTAGTTTTAGCTGGAGCTCATTATGGAAAGGTGAAAGCTATGTTCGACCACACAGGACAGAAAGTAAAGGAAGCAGGTCCTTCTACTCCAGTATTGATGTTAGGTTTGGATGGCGCACCTCAAGCAGGTGATCGTTTCAACGTGATGGAAAGTGACCGTGAGGCAAGAGATATCGCAAATAAGCGTGAGCAAATTCAGCGTGAGCAGACAATGCGAACTAAAAAGCATATTACGCTTGATGAGATTGGACGTAGATTGGCAATTGGTTCATTTAAAGAACTTAATGTTATTGTAAAAGGTGATGTGGATGGTTCTATTGAAGCTTTATCTGATTCATTACTGAAATTATCAACGGAAGAGATTCAAATTAACATTATTCATAAAGCGGTTGGACCGATTTCAGAGTCTGATGTATTGTTAGCCTCAGCTTCAGATGCGATTATCTTAGGTTTCCAAGTTAGGCCTTCATTAAATGCTAGAAAAATAGCTGAAAATGAAGAGATAGAAATTAGATTATACTCTATTATCTATGATGCTATCAATGAGCTAAAAGATGCCATGGAAGGTATGTTGGCACCAACGACTGAAGAATTTATCACAGGTAATATTGAAGTAAGAGAAATATTCAAAATCTCTAAAATTGGTACTGTAGCAGGTTGTATGGTGATAGACGGATATGTGAAACGAAATAATAAAATCAGGTTGATTAGAGAAGGTATTGTGAAATACGAAGGAGAAATCGATCAGTTAAAACGTTTCAAAGATGACGTTCAGGAAGTGAAGAAAGGTTATGAATGTGGTATCAGTATCAAAGGCTACAATGACATTGTAGAAGGCGATGTGATTGAAGGATTTGAAGAAAGAGAAGTAAAAAGAACTTTGAAGTAAAATCAAAGTTTTAACATAAAAATGAAAGCCGATTAGATGAAAATTTAATCGGCTTTTTTATGACCAAAAGTTGTTTGTGCTAATTAAAAAATGGAAATTCTTCCGAAGAAACTGAATTAGTCTTGCTTTTTATTTCCTAACTTTTTAAAAACACTTACATTAGTCCGAAATTTCAAAACCAAAATAATCTAACTATGAAAAATTACTATTACATTTTAGCATGTGCAATTATGGCTTTCGGCATAATCTCTTGCTCAGGAAATGAAAATAAAGAAACAGCAGAGCAAACCACAGCTCAGGAAGAAACCCTTAAAAATGTTGATGCCGTATCTATTTGGGACGGTATTTCAGTTAAAACAGAACCTACTTCAGACGGTAAGTGGTTATCATCTTTAAGTTTAGGCGAAAAGGTAATGATGACAGGAAATACAGCCGTAGATTCATCTGCAGAAAACAGGGAATATGTAGAAATTCAGCTGGGTGATGAAAAGCAAGGCTGGGTAGTAAAAGATTTCGTGCAAGAGGGATCAGCAGTTGCAGTGGTAAGAGACGCTCAGGTTTTTAATAGACCTGATTTATTAACGAAGACCGAGAAGAAATTCAGCACGATGGATGTTTTGGCATTAATAGATACCAAAGACGAATGGGTAGAGGTTAAAGGCAAAAGCCAAGGCGAAAAATGGTTTTGGACTGGATGGGTTAAACGTACTGACTTATCCGATAATGAAGTAGATGTTGCAGTTGCGGTATATGGCCAAAAAGCATTGGCTATTGAACAGGAGGAAGAGCGTATTGATGCTATTCAAGAAATCGTAGAAAATGAGTCCTTTACTTCTTCTCAGTTTATGGTAGATTTAAAAAATGAATTGAATGAGCTAAACAATGATGAAGAATTAATGGCTGAGCCAACAGAAGAAATGGACAGTGTTGAAATGGATGAAGAAGTTGCGGAAACTGAGGAAGCTGTTAGTGAATAATATTACAACATCTTAAAACTTAAAAATAGCCGCTAATTTAGTGGCTATTTTTGTTTTATATACGTTGATTTCGACAAATAATATTCAAGTATTATGACTGATTTCAATGATTTACAACTTAAAGCACCTAAGGAAATTCCCGCCACATTCATAAAAGCCTGGAACCTAAAAGATGCCAAAATGCTTGCCTCCATTTTTGATGAGGATGCAGAGTTTATAAATGTAACAGGATTGTGGTGGCATGATAGGGAATCTATTTACAAAGCCCATGATTATGGACTGAAAGTAATCTTCAAAGATTCAGAATTGTCTTTACGGAAAACGAAAGTCAAATACTTATCGGATACAATTGCTGTGGTGAATGCCCGAATTCATTTAGAAGGGCAAACTTCAATTAATGAAATAAAAGCTCAGCCACGAAATACCATCTTCACTTTTGTAGTGCATAAAAACGATGAAGGAAACTGGAGTTGTGCTTCAGCTCAGAATACTGATGTCGTTCCTGGAAAAGAAACTCATATAATTGATGAGGATGGAAATATGGAAGCTGTGGATTATCGGGATAATACCACAGAATAAACACAAGCACAAGCGGACGCTTGCGCTATGCAGCTATTGCAATCTATTTCTATTTAGCACCTACTAGTTCAAGCGTCCGCTTGGACCTATTAAAGGCTTTAGCTATTTCAGTCTGTTTCAAGTTAGCATTGTTTCAAGTTTTCACTGAGACCTAGTAAAAAAATGCTTCGTGAGCCTAATACGTAACCTGAAACTATAATAGCAGTAGATATTACAGGATAATTTATATATTGCGTTATGCGATATCTCTTATTTATTATCTTATTCAATTTCTCCTCTGTAGTTCTGGCTCAGTCAACTACTGTTTACCAAGAAATCGAGAAGGGTAAATATTATCAGGAAAATGAACTTGAAAATGCTAAGGAATCTAAAATTAAAACCTATAAAATGGTTTTCCCTAATATGACGGTTTCTTTTGATATTCATATTGTGGATGAAATTAACCGAAATGATTCTTTAATCAAGGTATTTGAGTGGCAGAAAACCACTGAAGGCAATTTGGAAAAAATTTATGAGTACGAGGGACAAAAATTTCCAGATTATAAATTCAAAACACTTCAGAACGAAAATTTGAGAATTTCTGACCTTAAAGGAAAGCCCGCTTTTATAGATTTATGGTTTACCAGTTGTAGTCCTTGCATTGCTAAGTTTCCTGACTTAAATAAAATAGCTAAAAAATATAAAGATGATGTGCATTTTATAGCCATTACCTTTGACTCCCGCCAGAAGACTAAAAAGCTATTAGAAAAACACCCACTTGATTTTATTCATTTAATTGATGCCAAGCCATTTTTGAAAGAAATAGGACAACAACTCTATCCTAAAAATGTGCTATTGGACGAATTCGGAAAAGTTATATTCATTAGCGAAAGTTTTGAGCCTATGAAAAAAAAGGAAATGATAGAATTAATAGAGCAAGAACTGGAGATGGACTAATTAATTCTATCCACACCACATCGATTATTTACCCTTGGCGTAAAAACAGTTTGCATCTATAGGCAGATATTACGAGATTGATTAAAACTTAAATTTCGTAATATGAGGAAACTTTCTACTAAACTATGGATAAGCTTTTTACTAACCATATGTTGCTATTTCACGGCTTTTACTCAGCAAGTCGATTTAGAAAAACTTAAAGGCATAGATGTCCGAAGCATCGGGCCAGCCGGAATGAGCGGTAGAGTGACCGCCATTGATGCAGTCCATGACAATCCACAAATCATGTATGTAGGCTCAGCATCTGGAGGCTTATGGAAATCTGAAAGTGGAGGGGTTGATTGGAATCCCGTTTTTGATGAGGAGCAGATTCTTTCCATAGGAGCTGTGGCTATCCAACAAGATAACCCGGATGTGATTTGGGTAGGTACAGGAGAAGGAAACCCACGAAACAGTTTAAATGGTGGATATGGATTATACAGATCCTTAGATGGCGGAAAAAGCTGGCAATTAATGGGCTTAGAAAAAACCCGAAACATCCACAGAATTAAAATTGATCCTAAAAACCCAAATACAGTTTATGTGGGTGCCATAGGTTCGCCTTGGGGAGAGCATCCTGAAAGAGGTGTTTTCAAAACCACTGATGGGGGCAAAAGCTGGAACAAAATTTTGTATGTAGATGAAAAAACAGGTATTGCGGATTTAATTATGGATCCCAATAATCCCAATAAATTATTCGCTGCCATGTGGGAACACAGAAGAAAACCATGGACTTTCAATTCCGGTGGACCTGGTTCTGCCCTATATATGACCGTAGATGGTGGAGAAAATTGGAAAAAATTAGGAGAAGATGAAGGCTTACCTAAAGGAGATTTAGGAAGAATAGGTATTGCGATGTCGGGTGCGAATTCTAAAAGAGTTTATGCCTTAGTGGAATCTAAAAAGAACGCATTATACAGTTCAAATGATGGAGGGTATAAATGGGAAAAGATTAATGATGATATGGGCGAAATCGGAAACCGTCCTTTTTATTATCATGAATTGTATGCGGATCCCAAAAATGAAAACCGAATTTATACCATTTTCACTTACGTAAATGTGAGTGAAGACGGAGGAAAATCGTTTAAGGAATTAATGCCGGCCTATGGAACGGAAGTGGGCGTTCACCCCGATCACCATGCATGGTATATCCATCCTGAAAACCCTAAAATGATGTTGGACGGAAACGATGGCGGATTAAACATCACCTATGATGGAGGCGAAACTTGGCGATTTGTTAAGAATTTACCTATCGCTCAATATTATCACATCAATGTGGATAATGAATTCCCCTATAATGTATATGGTGGAATGCAAGATAACGGCAGCTGGGTAGGCCCTGCTTATGTTTGGAAATCTCAAGGAATTCGAAATTCATACTGGCAAGAATTAGCTTTTGGAGATGGCTTTGATGTGGTGCCTGATCCTGATAATTCAAGATATGGTTTTGCACAATCGCAGCAAGGTTTTGTGGTTCGATATGATAAAGAAACAGGTAAACAACAGATTGTTCGCCCAACCCATCCTGATAAAGATGTATTGTTAAGGTATAACTGGAATGCGGCCATTGCCCAAGATCCTTTTGACAATAGCACGGTGTATTTTGGGAGTCAATTCTTACATAAAACCACAGACAAAGGTCAAAATTGGGAAATCATTTCACCAGATTTAACTACTAATGATCCTGAAAAACAAAAACAATTCGAAAGTGGTGGCTTAACTTATGATGCCACAGGGGCAGAAAATAATACGACTATTATCTCCATTGGACCTTCAGCAGTGAAAGAAGATGTAATTTGGGTAGGAACAGATGATGGAAACTTACAATTGACGCAAGATGGAGGAAAGAATTGGGAAAAGGTAAGCGGCAACATTAAAGGCTTGCCTGAAGCAGCATGGTTTGCCCAAATTCAACCATCCACTTATAATCCAGGAGAAGCTTTTGTGGTGGTCAATAATTATAGAAATTTTGATTTCAAACCTTATCTATTCCACACCACCAATTATGGTAAAAGCTGGACAAATTTAGTTAGTGAAGAACAGGTTTGGACATTTACTTTGAGTTTTGTGCAAGACCCAATCGAACCGAACTTAATGTTTTTAGGCACTGATGGCGGTTTGTATTTCAGCATTAACAAAGGAAAACATTGGCAAAAGTGGACCAATGACTACCCAAATGTGCCTACTCGAGATATGGTCATTCACCCTAGAGAGCATGATTTGGTAATCGGAACTTTTGGTAGAGCTGCTTATGTGATGGATGATATCCGTCCATTAAGAAAACTGGCGACAGAAGGCAAGGATTTACTGGAAAAACCATTAGCACTATTTGAGCCGCCAACGGCTTATCAGGTAGTTAGTCAGCAACCGACCGGTTTGAGATTTGGAGCTAATGCTACCTTTAATGGAGAAAACAGAAGTTCCAATGCTATGATTTCTTATTTAGTCAATAAGCCTGAAAAAGAAGAGGAGAAGGAAGAAGATAAAAAGGAAGAGGAAGACAAAGAAAAGGACAAAGTAAAATATGATTCCCTTCAATTGCAGATTTATAATATAGATGGCAAACTCATCAGAACTTTAAGAGAAAAAGCCCCTGAAAAGAATGGTTTGCATCGCATGTATTGGAGAATGGATGAAGCGGGAGCCAGAGGGCCTAGCCGTAGCAAAACCAAAGAAGATGCTCAAGAACCAGGCGGAGTGGATGTTTTACCTGGAGATTATAAATTAGTTTTAAGTTTTGGGGAGCATAAAGACTCTACCCAAATTACAGTGAAATTTGATCCACGATATCAACTTTCTGAGGATGTACTGCAAGCCCGGTATGATTTCTTGAAATCAATCGAAAAAATGCAAACTGTCGCCCATGAAGCCAGCCAAAGAATTTTGGAAGCTAAAGAGACCGCGGACCATTATATCAATTGGATGAAAGAGAAAGATGAAAAAGGCTTTAAAGAACAAATCAAAAAAAGCAAAGCAATCAAAGATTCTTTAGACGTCTTATTTGAGCCATTTGTAGGCGAAGATTTCAGCGAAAAGCAAGGGATTATCAGAACTCCTGAACCAAACATTGGGGACAGAATTGGCAATGCACTTTATTATACTTCAGCTAAATTTGACAAGCCAAGTGAAACGCAAGAAAGATTGAAAAAACAAGCAGAAGAAGCTTTAAAACCTGCTTTGGAGGAGTTGAATAAATTTTTCGCTGAGGATTGGAAAGCTTATGAAGAAGAAGTTAAAGGGTTGGATTTATCGCTTTTTAAGGAGTATGAAGCCATAGAGGTAAAAGATTAAATTAAATTTTAATGATGTTAGAAAGCCTGTGGTGGAGACACTGCGGGCTTTTTTTGTCAAATATTTTTAGCTTGGAAACGGAACTTTTGTAATAGTAGAAAATAGTGAGAATACTAGTGGTTTTCTCTTGATTTAAAATCTGTGCGACTGTCCCCTCGAGGGGACTTCAGGGGTGTTGTTAGAGTAGATTAAAGATCTAGTCAGAAAAAAATCTAGTAATATAATAGAATCAATCAAAAAGATTTTAAGCCAACACCTGATTAATCAAGCTCACACTGAACAGCTCCCGTTCCCGCCATGTTTTACATGGTGGTCCCTCCACTCCCAGCCACAACTCACACGCTTTTTATTTCATAACAAAGAATCCTATTCTGACATTAATGATAAAAAAGGAGATTATTGAAACCCTATAGCGCGCGTTGCGCAGCTAAACGCGTGCTGTTTGCTGTTTGGCACCACCTTTTAAAGATTGCTAAGAATTGTAAAATAGGATATGTTTTTATAAGTTCGTTTTTCATAGATTAGAACCAAAACCATGTCAGAGAGATATAAATTCAACAATCCTGAAGGCATATATTTTGTAACTAGCACGATAGTTTACTGGATAGATTTATTTACTGGAAAAGGATATATTCACATCATTATTGATACCTTAAAGAAATATCAAGAAAAGCGAAATTTAATCATACATGCATATTGTATTATGCCAAGTCATCTTCATTTAATTATAAGCTCAAAAAATTCCACAGAAAGCTTAGGAGGAATCATGAGAGATTTTAAGAAATTAAGTAACAAGAAAATAGTTGAGGAAATCAAAAGTATAAATGAAAGTAGAAAGGAATGGTTGCTACGCGCTTTTCAAAATGCAGGAAATAAACTAAAAAGAATTAAATCTAATAAGATTTGGAGAGATGGAAATCGACCAATTGAATTAGATAATAATTTTATATTACAACAGAAACTAGATTATATCCATAATAATCCTGTTGAATCAGAGATTGTAGAAGAAGCAGTTGATTATAAATACAGTTCAGCAAAAGAATATGCAAGGATAAGGAGAGGGTTGTTGGAAATTGAATTATTGTGCTAAGCACGCGTTTAGCTGCGCAACGCGCGCTATGGGATGTCACATATCCTTTTATAAAAGATGGTGATTCTTTCACTGCTGTTATTAAAACATATGTTCCAATCCCAAATGAAACTGGTCGATCATATTTTAGAAGTGATACAGTTGAATTAAAATATAATAATAATGAAAAATAAAATCGCTATTCTAATAGCCCTTGTGTTATTACTGGCTTGTTCTACTAATTCTGAAAAACAAAAAAAATATTACGTTACTGGAGAATTAATGATTGAAGAATTTACCAAAAATGATACTTTGTTTTATCAAGAATATAATAAAAATGGCAATTTAAGTAAACAAAGACTATCATTTAATAAATCTAGTTTAGTAAGAAAATTTAACGATGAAGCTCCACAGCAATTAATATACAAATTTGCTATGATGAATGACACAATCAAATATGCAGTTAAATATGATGAAGCTGGTTATAAGATTGATTCTTTAGTTAAGAGTAATTTAAATATTAGTATTATTTCGGATTTAGATACTTACAGTGTAGGTGATACTGCAATTATTAAAATTAGAATGATCGACCGTAATTATGATGATCAATCAATAAATTTGGTTGAAGAATTTGATGTTAATAGTTTATTTTCTTTTGAAAATTATAGTTCACGAGACCATGAAATAAATCTTGAATTTTTATGTGATTCTAAAGGTGAAAATATATTAAGAATAATTTACTATGACACTTCTTTTGAAATGGTAGAACAACTAGGAGATTCTGCTTTTTATGGTTACAGATATGGACTGTTCGATTTTATTGAATACTCATATGATGTAAAATAAGATAAGAAACCGCCACTAGTTTCCCCCGTTCCCGCCATGCTTTGCATGGTGGTTTTTATTATAAATCAATGAAAAAAAAGCAGCAACCCTCTCGAATCACTGCCTTAATCTAACCTAAATCTACTTTCTTCTACTCAATCACCACATCAAAAGTAGCTTCAATATCAGTTTCGCCACCAGCATTTGAAATATCGCCATCTGCTACTCCAGCAGCGCTTTTATTTGGCTCATGTCTCAAAGTAACGGTTAAAGTTCCTGTGCTTGCTGCTCCAGCTTCAAATACGCTCAATAGTCCTATTGGATCGGCATTGCCATCTGCATCATTATAAGAGAAATCAAAATTTAATCCATTACTTGTTGCGAAGAAAAATTGATGCTCATCATCTTCCTCAGCGATTTCAGCTGTGATGTCTTCATTCTCTTCATCATTTCTCACTTCAATTGATACATTGTAGCTGGTATTAGCCGCTAATATTCCATTGGTATAAACCGGCTCAATAGGACCATCACCATCTTCGTCAAAAACAGAAAAAATCACATCTTCTCCCCCACCTACTGGCCTGAAAGTCATTTCTAAAGTCGTGATCAACTCTTCTTCATTTTCCGGCTCCGGATCTTCCGTGTTACACTGTGAGAATAAAAATACTGCCACTAGGAGTAACATGCTTCTTAAAATACTCATTGTTTGGGTTTTCATTGTTGATTATTGTTTATTGTTAAAAGATATAGTTAATTCTTAATTCAAAATTTCTACCGGTTTCGGCTGCATAGAATCGCAAGCGATTCAGATAATCTGTGTAATCTGTATTCAATACATTGTAAATACTCATGCCAATATTGAGCTGAGCATCTTTTAATTTTCGTGTAGTGTCTAATGAAAAGTTTGTAATAAAATAGCCTTCCGGAACGGGAACAGTAGCTTGTTCATAAGCCTCAGTTTCTGTAACTGGAGCTCTATGTTGCTCAAAAACCTTCAAACCACTCAAGCTGAAATCAATTTCCTCAAACCCCAGTTTATTGGACAATCTCCAGTTTAAAGTGTTTTCCCATCTATCCGCTGGCATGAAAATCAAAGGCAATTCATTGGAAATATCATTTCCTCTGATGATGGAAGCCTTGGTGTTCAATGTCAGATGATGGAAAAATTCATAACTGGCTATAATGTCTGTTCCAAAAATATCCGCTAAGGTTTGTTGATATTGATAGACAGGAAATGCTCCTCTAATAGTTAACCTTGGCTCCTCTGGTTGTAAATAAATATAATTTTGTATTCTGCTTGCATAGGCATCTACATTCAGTTTAAATTTTTCATTATGGCTAAACTGAAAACTATGCAACCATTTTAATGAGGTTTCGGGTGAAAGTTGATCATCGCCTTCCTCAATTGCAGCCACACTATGATGCAACCCCTGACTATATAATTCATTAATGCTAGGCGCTCTCTGGCTCCAACTGATGTTAGATTTATACTTTAAATTGTTTTTTATATCAAATCCACCACCTACTATTCCAGAAAACATATTGTAATTATGCTTTGGATTGATTAATTCACCTTCTGCATCAAATTTTAGAACATCAATGGCAATGGCATCAAATCTTAATCCGGCTTCTAAATTCCAATTTTCTGCAGCCCAAGCTTCGTTTAAAAATGCACCCGTTTGAAAGCTAGAATAATTGGGAATTAAAGGAGTGGTACCAGTTCCTGGAACATTCTTATTATTTTGATATTCATAATCCAATCCTATTTCCCCACTTAAATTATTCCAAATTGGTTCATGGTGGAAAAGAAGTTTCGCTACATGGCTATCCAATTGCAAATCAACGGAAGGTTTATCGCTTCTGCCTCCTCTTCGTATATCAAATTCTTTTCTGGCATTTTGCTGATAGGCATAAATAAAATCGAAATCTCCATAATCAGAGCGATCCAGATGTATCTTTGCTTTCAATAATTGGTGCACCACATTCTGCTTTGGATTATTGATTTCATAGGAAAAATCTTCAGTGAAGAATGGTGGGCGCCTGTCTAAAGCCTCAAAGAAATTATCTACATTCCCTATATGTGCACCTCTCAAGATCCCGATTTCTGTAGAGAATCGACTATAGAAAACATCTGCTTGTAAATCATCTTTTATATAATTAGCAGCAGCAGAAAAGTTTAATTCCTCGCTTCCAGTATTGGTTAAATTGTAATTTGCTGAATGCTGGTCACCAGATTTTTTAGCAGAAGATTGAATTCTCCAATTAATGGATTCTTCTTTGCTTAGTAAAAAACTTCCAGAAAGCATAGCGGAACCAATTCCACCTCTTCCGTTAGTGAATCCTACCAAATCCAAACTGCCATGCAAAGCTGAATCAGGCGTTAATGGCTCAGGCTCTAGTAATAATGCTCCACCAATAGCTCTAGGTCCGTATTTTACGGAAGACGCCCCTTTTACAATTGTGATTCTTGATGCCACAAAAGGATCAATTTCTGGAGCATGGTCCACTCCCCATTGTTGCCCCATTTGCGCCACTTCATTATTCACTACTTGAATTCTGCTTCCATAAAGTCCATGAATCATCGGCTTATTAATTCCAGGACCGGTTTTAATATTATAAACTCCCGGCAAAGTACTCACCGATTCAGAAAGGGATTTACCTTTCAATTTTCTTAATTCTCTTGTGGATAAGACATTTTCCACATTGGTCAGCAATACCTCTTCCCTTTTGTGAGAGTGTACACTTACTGCTGAGAGAATATTATCTTTTGATTTCAAATAGAAGTTTTGTTTTATATCTTCTATTTCTACAGATATAAATGTACTAGTAGATTGAAATTCCACATGGCTTACAATCACCTCGTACTTATCATGACATGGGATTTTAATGGAGAAATTACCACTTTCATCTGTTTGAGCACCTTTCTCTAGCTCAGGTATGTAAATACTCGCAAATGCTGCTGCTAAATGTTCATCTTCGGAAAGCACTTGACCTGAAAAAGTAACAAAACAATTCTCCTGAGCGGAAATAATTTCCGCTGATAAAACAAAAAAGCAAATGACTAATATTTTTCCTAAACGCAACATTGTTGCAAATATATAAAAGTTGCGTTAATAAAAAGACCCTTTAAAAAATTCTTTTGCCCTTTAGTGTAAATTTGAAATGCTAAAAATGGATGCCAAGCATTTTTTTAGTAGTATTGGGATATATTTTTAGCTAATAATATGAAGACTATGAAGAAACTATTAATCATGATTCTGATCTGTGCCCCATTTTTATCAGTGGCACAAGAGCAAGAATACAAAGAGCGTTTTGAACAATTAGGAACTATGTTGCCAACCCCTAATTCATACAGAACAGCATCTGGAGCACCAGGAGAGGATTATTGGCAACAAAAAGCCGATTATTCCATCAAAGTAAAGTTGGATGAATCATCCAATAAAATTACGGGCTCTGAAACCATTACTTATTACAATCAATCACCACATTCTTTAGACTATTTATGGTTACAATTAGACCAAAATATGAGGGCTGAAGGTTCAGATAGTGAGTTAACAAGTACTGCTACTTTTTTTAATGATACTATTCCAGCAAAATATTTAGAGCAATATGTTGCAAACGGAGGAAGTTCATATGATTTCCCAGGTGGTTTCAATATTGAATCCGTAAAAAATTCAAGCGGAGAAGGCATGAACTATTTAGTTCAGAAAACGATGATGAAAATTCGTTTGCCTCAACCTTTAAAGCCAGGTGAGAATATTTCTTTTTCCATTGACTGGAATTATTTCATTAATGACAGAATGAAAGGTGGAGGAAGAAGTGGGTTCGAATATTTCGAAGAAGACGGAAATTCACTTTACACTATGGCACAGTTTTTCCCAAGAATGGCAGTTTACAATGATGTGGAAGGCTGGCAGAACAAACAATTCTTAGGTGCTGGTGAGTTTGCTTTAACCTTTGGGGATTATGATGTAGAAATCACAGTTCCAGATGATTTCATTGTTGGAGCAACTGGAATGGTGCAAAATGCTAAAGAAGTTTTAACCAAAGACCAATTAAAAAGGTACGAAAAGGCATTAAAATCTACGGAACAAACTTTTATTGTAACGGAAGAAGAAGCTATCGAAAACGAAAAGGATAAATCTACTTCTTATGAAACTTGGAAGTTCAAAGCAGAAAACGTACGAGATTTTGGTTTTGCTGCTTCTAGAAAATTCATATGGGATGGACAAATGGTGGAATTAGAATCTACTAAACCATTCGCACAATCATTCTATCCAAAAGAAGGAAATCCGCTTTGGGAAGAAGAATCTACTAAAGCTATAAAGAATACTTTAGAATTATATTCAGAAAGAACATTTGATTATCCATATCCGCAGGCAACTTCAGTGCATGCTGCCTCAATAGGGATGGAGTATCCTATGATTTGTTTCAACTTTGGAAGACCTGATAAGAATGGAGAGTATTCTGTAAGAACTCAACTAGGAATGACTTATGTAATCGTTCACGAAATTGGACATAACTATTTCCCAATGATTGTGAATTCAGATGAGCGTCAATGGGCTTGGATGGATGAAGGCTTGAATTCATTTTTAGAGTCGAATGTGATGTTCGAATATTATCCTGATTTACCATATTCAGATAACATTCCTCAAGCAATAACTGGTTATATGAAAAGTAGTAAAGATCAGCAAAATCCGATCATGACTAACCCAGAGCAGGTATTGAAATTAGGACCTAATGCTTATTCAAAACCAGCTGCTGCCTTAAATTTATTGAGAAATACCATTATGGGGCCAGAGCTTTTTGATGAATCATTTAAAGCTTATGCTCAAAGATGGAAATTTAAGCATCCAACTCCTGCCGATTTTTTCAGAACAATGGAAGATGCTTCAGCAGTAGATTTGGATTGGTTCTGGAGAGGATGGTTCTACACAACGGATCATGTTGATATTAGCGTGGATGAAGTAAAATATTTCCGAATCGCACAAGACGAATCTGATATGGAGAAAAATGCTAAGGCTCCAAAAGGCGACTTAGGAGAAAAAGAAGAGAAAGAATTAAAAACCGATTTTAGTGATGGGCCATCTTATATTTCTGTTTCTGAAACACCAGAATTTTGGTTTGGTGAGTATAGATCAAAAACTGATGATGAAGCTATTAAAGCAAGATATGCTGATAAGCATTTCTATGAAATTACCGTAAGCAATAAAGGTGGATTAGTTTCTCCTCTTTTATTCACAATCGAATATAAAGATGGTGAAAAAGAGGAAAAATATATTCCTGCCGAGATATGGAGAAAAAATGAAGGCAAAACTCGTAAGATGTTAATTCTAGATAAAGAAGTTTCGAAAATTGTTTTCGATCCTGAAGGAGATTTAGCAGACACAGATATATCCAATAATGTTTTTCCTAAAGAAGAGAAAAAAACCAAATTGGATGAGTTTAAAGAAAAAGGAGAGTAAAGATATTTTTAATGAGTGAAAAAAGCCCTTTTGGAGAAAATCTAAAAGGGCTTTTTTATTGGTTTTGAGAACTCGTTTTCTGATATAGGATTTTATTAAGCTGCTTACTGTGCTCTGTACGTCATTCCTGCGAAGGCAGGAATCTATTGATTTTAACCCAAGGTTAAGATATAGAGAGAGCTACCAATTAATCAAGTAAGCCAAATTACCCGTGCCCAATCCTTCTCAGATAAAGGTATTGAAACGAAGTTTCAATAAGACAAGATTCCTGCCTCCGCAGGAATGACGCATTTACCTGACTGAGCACATCATCCATCTACCATCAGAAATCATCTATTCTCAAAAAACCTCCCCATGAGTTTGCTCAATAAGTTTTTTAGCTAATAAAGGAAAGCTCTTTACAAACTCAACAGATAAACCTGATCTAAATTGATTTCCAAAGAGATTCTGGGTTTTTCGCCCTACCCAAAGTCTTTTCGAAAAGTTCTTTTTCCAGATACTTTGATATTCCGATTCAACTTCATTTCGACTTTTTAATTTACCTTCATAGAAATTGAGAATGGAAGAACTTGCCAAATATCCGCTATGAATAGCCATTGCCATTCCATTTCCGCAAAGTGGGGTGATGAGCCCTGCAGTATCTCCAGCCATTAGCATATGATTTTCCACTGAGGCTTTTCGCTCAAAGGAAATTTCATTGATCACTTCAGGCTTTTCAAAAAGCATTTCAGCATTTTTGAAAATGTCCTTTAATATTGGGTTTTGATATAAAACGGCTTCTTCCATTTCGGCTATTCCTCCATAGCCTTTGAGGCTTTCTCTTCTGCTCAAATAGCAAATGTTGACTTTATCATCTTCCACATGACTCACCCCACAATATCCTCCTTTGAAATTATAAAGTCCGATTACATCTTTAGGAAAATCAACTTTTGCATGATATTTCACACCCAAAAATGGTGACTTCCTTTTTATAAAATCCCTGTCAAAGGTCCTATCAAGTTTTGATCTTTTGCCATATGCATTGATGACAAATTCTGAAGTTAAAGTTTCTCCAGTTTTCAAAGTGACCCCAAATTCATTATCATGAAATTTTATATCATTCACTTCAGATTTGGTTTTGACTTCCACACCAGTATCTAAAGCTTTTTGATATAAAAACTCATCAAATTTGAATCTACTGATGCCAAACCCACCCAATGGCAAATCAACTTCTGCAATATTTCCTTTTATATCCGATAATTTGAAGCGATTTAGTTCGGAAGGTTTAAAATTTTCTGGAAAAAGATCCATCCGCTCTAAAAAAGGCTTTACTTCATTGGAAATATATTCACCGCACACTCGGTGAAATGGATATGCCTTCTTTTCAATTAAAAGCGTATTAACTCCTTCCCTTTGCAGACATATAGAAGAAATCAGTCCTGCCAATCCTCCCCCTATAACTATTACCTGAATATTATTTTTGTCCAAAATCTAGATTTTATATAACTCTTAAACACTCTCTACGTCAAGTAGTTTTACATTATAAAATTAAAATTCATAAAAACACTACATTAAGGCTGAAAAGCATGGTTTTAGCAGTGCCTCAACTGGAAAAATCATTACCTTTGTGGCTTGTTTAAAAATATGTGGACAAAACTAGCGCATAACGTAATAAAATATCGACTGCCTCTTATCATCATTTTGGTGTTAATTACCATTTTCATGGGTTACCGTGCTCGAAATGTGGAACTTGATTATGATTTGGCAAAATTGGTTCCTGAAACAGATGAGGATTATAAAATTTTACAAGAATTTGAAAGAAACTTCGGAGTAGATGATAATATTCTGGCTTTGGGAATTAAAGATAGTTCACTTTATACTCCTCAAAGTTTTGCAAGGCTTCAATACTTTTCAGAGGCATTAAAGGATATAAAAGGAGTAAATAATATTCTTTCTATAGGTAATTTGCAGAAACTGCAAAAAAATACCGAGGAGCAAAAATTCGAGATGAAGCCCTTGATTACTTCTTTACCAGAAAATCAATCAACACTCGATAGTTTATTACAAGAAATTAAAGACCAAAAATTCTTTTCATCACAACTACTGAACAGTGAAAACGGTGCTACTGCGGTAATCATTACCTTGGATGAGAAAATATTTAATTCTCCTGAGCGGGAAAGATTAATGTCTGATATCACCCAATTGGGAGATGCTTTTGAAGAATCTACTGGCATTGAATTACATTATGCCGGCCTGCCATTCGTCCGCTCTACCATGATGAGCAAAGTTCGACAGGAAATAATCCAATTACTGGTATTGTCAGTGATTGTAACAGCACTAATTCTATTAGCCTTTTTCCGTTCCTGGGATGCGGTGCTTTTTCCATTATTAGTAATTTTCTCTGTGGTTATTTGGTCTGTAGGAACCTTAGATTTACTAGGCTATAAAATTACTATTTTGACTAGTTTAATCCCTACCATTATAGTCGTCATCGGCATTCCAAATAGTATTTACTTATTAAATAAATACCATCAGGAATTTGAAGAGCATGGAAATAAAATAAAAGCCATCAGCACTATTACTCGAAAAATTGGAATAGTGACCTTAATTACCAACTTTACTACTGCGGTTGGATTTTTAGTTTTGGCGTTTACGGATATAAAACTGTTAACGGAATTCGGTATAGTTGCCGGTATCAATATTTTTGCCACATTTATAGTGAGCATCATTTTAATTCCAGCTGTTTTCTCTTATTTGCCAGAGCCCGGTAAAAAGCAGTTGAAGCATATGAACTTCAAAATGACGGATTATGCTTTAAGATGGATGAACAAATCAGTTCACTATCATAGAACCATTATCTATTTTATAACCGCAGTAATTGTGGCTTTTGCATTTATAGGAGGATTCCAATTGAATTCAATTAGCCATATGGTGGATGACTTGCCAAAGGATAGTAGAACTATACAAGATTTACGTTTCTTTGAAGAGAATTTTAGTGGCATTATGCCAATGGAAATAGTAATTGATACTAAGAAAAAGAGAGGGATAGTTCAAAGAAATACCCTAAGGAAGGTCGATCAATTCCAGAATTTTTTAGACAGTATTCCATCTATTAGCGAGCCAATTTCAGTTGTAAATATGGTAAAAGCTGCCCGGCAAGCTTATTATAATGGGAATCCTGCATTCTACGGTTTGCCAACTTCAAGGGATTATAATTTCATTATGCGTTATCTGCAAAAGGATGAAGGGAATATTTCTGTGATGAGTAATTTTACAAATGACGAGCTCTCCACCCTAAGAATCTCATTAAAAATAGCAGATATAGGTTCGGATAAAATGAATGCGCTTTTGGAAGAATCTGTGAAGCCTCGAATGAATGAGATTTTTGCAGGGGATGATTTTGATATTTCTATAACGGGAACTACTCCCATATTTATAAAAGGAAATAAATACTTAGTAGAAAACTTAAGGTATAGCCTTTTGATCGCTTTTGGAATTATAGCTTTAGTAATGGGTATTTTGTTCCAAAATTTAAGAATGATCATCATTTCCTTAATCCCTAACGTAATTCCTTTATTAATTACAGGAGGTTTGATGGGCTATTTGGGTGTTCCTTTAAAACCAAGTACGGTTTTAGTATTTAGTATAGCATTTGGTATTTCTGTGGATGATACCATTCACTTTTTAGCAAAATACAGGCAGGAGCTTTTTGCCAATAATTTCTTTGTTCCGATGGCGGTAAGTAAAACCTTAAAAGAAACGGGTAAAAGTATGATTTATACTTCCGTTGTACTTTTTGCAGGCTTTATTATTTTTGTGACCTCAAGTTTCGGAGGTACTGTAGCATTGGGAGCATTAACATCTACAACTTTATTGGTGGCAATGTTTACCAATTTATTAGTTTTACCATCTCTGTTACTTACTTTTGATGATGGAAAGCGCAGAAAAGGAAGTCATCCTCTTATTGAGCAATATGATGATGACTTCTACATGGAAGCGGAAGACGAAGAGATTAATATAAATAGAATCAAAAAAGCAGAACCTGAAGTTCCTTTTAAATCAGGGGATCAGAAAGAATCATAAAAATGGGTCAATATAAAGAATACAAAAACCTGAATTATGCCGAGCTGGCAGATGAAGTTCTTGAATTTTGGAACAAAAATGACATTTTCCAAAAATCAATGACTACCCGTGAGGGTAAACCCACTTTTACTTTTTATGAAGGACCACCATCCGCAAATGGTACTCCTGGGATTCACCACGTAATGGCGCGCGCAGTAAAAGATATTTTCTGTCGGTATAAAACTTTAAAGGGCTTTCAAGTTAAAAGAAAAGGCGGTTGGGATACCCACGGTTTACCTGTTGAATTGCAGGTTGAAAAAGAATTGGGCATCACCAAAGAAGACATAGGCAAGAAGATTTCTGTTGCTGAGTATAATGACAGATGCCGAGAGGCAGTCATGAAATTCAAAGGCGAATGGGATGATTTGACCCGAAAAATGGGCTATTGGGTAGATTTAGATGATCCATATATCACCTTCGATCGCAAATACATGGAAACCCTGTGGTATTTGCTTAAGAAATTTTACGATAAAGATTTATTATATAAAGGCTATACGGTTCAGCCCTATTCCCCTGCTGCTGGAACAGGCCTTAGTTCACACGAATTAAATCAGCCTGGTTGCTATCGTGATGTGAAAGATACTTCTGTTACTGCTCAATTTACAGTGAAAAAAGATGAGAAATCGGCTTTCCTTTTTGAAGATGAAGCAGAAGATGTTCGATTCTTAGCCTGGACCACCACGCCTTGGACTTTGCCTTCGAACTGTGCTTTGGCAGTGGGCGAAAAGATCGATTATGTGAAGGTGAAAACTTTCAATCAATATACTTTCGAACCAGTATCAGTTGTTTTGGCTAAAGATTTGGTAAGCAAGCAATTCAATGCAAAAGCCAAAGATTTAAAACTAGAAGATTACAAAGCTGGGGATAAATTAATTCCTTTTGAGGTTGTACAGACTTTTAAAGGAAAAGACGTAGTAGAAACCCGCTACGAACAACTGATGCCTTATGTCACTTCTGAGGATTTGGAACAAAATGCATTTCGAGTAATTTCTGGTGATTTCGTAACTACTGAAGATGGTACTGGAATTGTGCATACTGCCTCAGTTTTTGGTGCAGATGACTTTAGAGTTGCACAGCAAAACAATGTGCCGGCCGTAATGGTGAAAGATGAGCAAGGAAAAGACACCCCTTTGGTTGATAAGAAAGGAAGGTTTGTTACTGAAGTAACGGATTTCGCTGGTAAATATGTCAAAGAAGAATATTATGATGATGCCACTCGTAATGATCCTGATTTCAAGCCAACTGATGTTTTAATTGCCATCAAATTAAAAGAAGACAATAAAGCTTTTAAAGTAGAAAAATACGAGCACTCCTACCCGCATTGTTGGAGAACGGATAAGCCAATTTTGTACTATCCGCTAGATTCATGGTTTATCAAAACCACTGCCATGAAGGATCGATTGGTGGAATTAAATAAGACCATCAACTGGAAACCCGCTTCAACTGGTGAAGGCCGTTTTGGCAACTGGTTAGAGAATTTAGTAGACTGGAATTTAAGTAGGTCAAGATATTGGGGAACTCCATTACCAATTTGGGTAACAGAAGACCGCAAGGAACAAATTTGCATAGGTTCTTTGGAAGAGTTAAGAAATGAAGTGAATAAATCTGTGAAAGCAGGTATTATGAAGGAAGAACTGGCAGAAGATTTCGATTTGCACCGTCCTTATGTGGATGATGTGATTTTAACCAGTGAATCTGGTCAGAAAATGCTCCGCGAGCCGGATTTGATAGATGTTTGGTTCGATTCGGGAGCAATGCCTTACGCTCAATGGCATTATCCTTTTGAGAATAATGAAACTTTCGACAAAAACTTTCCAGCTGATTTCATAGCAGAGGGTGTGGATCAAACCCGTGGTTGGTTCTTTACTTTGCATGCTATATCTGGTATGTTGTTCGATTCTGTGGCATACAAAAATGTAATCGCCAATGGATTAGTTTTGGATAAGGATGGAAACAAAATGTCTAAGCGATTGGGCAATGCTATCAATCCATTCGAAACTTTGAAAAAGTACGGCCCTGATGCTACTCGTTGGTATATGATTGCTAATGCAAACCCATGGGATAACCTAAAATTTAATTTGCAAGGAGTTGAAGAAGTTCAGCGTAAGTTCTTTGGAACTCTACAAAACACCTATAATTTCTTTGCACTTTATGCTAATTTGGACGGCTTCACTTTTGAAGGGGAAAGTATACCATTAGAAAAGCGTACTGAAAGTGACCGTTGGATTTTATCAAAATTGAACTCACTTAAGAAAGCAGTAGATGCTGCTTATGATGATTATGAGCCAACCCGTGCGGCTCGCTTAATACAAGAATTTGTTCAGGATGATGTGAGCAACTGGTATGTACGCTTGAACCGTAAGCGTTTCTGGAAAGGTGAATATAATGAAGACAAAAAAGCGGCTTATCAATCGCTTTATGAGTGTTTGGAAAGCATTGCCATTTTGGGTGCACCTATCGCACCATTCTATATGGATAATTTATTCCAAAGTTTAAACAAAGTAAGCGGAAGAATGGATTTTGAATCTGTGCATTTGGTGGATTTCCCAAAAGCAGATGAAAGCATAATAGATAAGGATTTGGAAGAGCGCATGTATTTAGCGCAGCATATCAGTTCTTTAACGCATAGTATCCGAAAGGCACAGAAAATCAAGGTTAGACAACCGCTTCATAAAATATTAGTGCCTGTATTAAGTGCCAAAAACCGCCAGCAAATTGAAGCTGTGGAGGATTTGATAATCTCTGAGGTGAACGTGAAATCTATTGAATATATAGATGATGCGTCTGGCGTTTTGGTTAAAAACATTAAGCCAAATTTCCGAAAATTAGGACAGCATTTTGGTCCGAAAATGAAAGCGGTGACTCAAATCATCAACCAATGGGGACAAGAAGAAATTGCTAAAATTGAGCAAAATAATGCTTTTGAGATAGAAGTGGATGGAGAAAAGCATACATTGACTTTGGAAGATGTTGAAATCACTTCTCAGGATATTCCCGGTTGGTCAGTAGCTTCTGAAGCTGGAATTACTGTTGCTTTGGATATCAATATAGATGATGAGTTGAGAAGAGAAGGCTTTGCTAGAGATTTGGTAAATCGTATCCAAAACCTAAGAAAAGAGAAAGGTTTGGAGGTACAAGATAAAATTGCAGTAGCCGTAAAACAAGGAAATGAATTAGTAGACGCTGCTATTTCGCAAAACAAGGATTACATTTGTTCCGAAACTCAAGCAGTTTCATTAGATTTGGCTGAAAATTTAACCGAAACCACAGAAATAGAGATTGACGATTTAAAAGTTGAATTGTCCGTAGTGGTGAAAAACCTATAAAAGTGAAATACTCAAAATATTTTTTATTTAGTTTCTTATTAATTGCCCTTGACCAAGCCGTAAAGCTTTGGGTTCATACTAATATGGAAATGGGCATAGCCGGGCAAATCGAAGTATTTGGTGACTGGTTTAAATTATATTATACCCTTAACCCTGGCATGGCTTTCGGAATGCAGTTTGGTTCTGAATATGGCAAGTTAGGTTTGAGTTTATTCCGCTTAGTCGCAATGTTTTTCATTGCCTACTATCTCTATAAATTAGCTAAAGAAAAAACTCACCCAGGGGTTTTGTGGAGTATGGCAGCCGTTTTAGCAGGAGCTATTGGTAATTTAATAGATAGCATTTTCTATGGAGTATGGTTAGATAATGCTCCTTATAATGCCATGTCTCCTTGGTTCCACGGTCAGGTGGTGGATATGTTCTATATCGATATTTGGGAAGGAAGAGTAGCAGATTGGGTACCGCTTTGGGGTGGAGATTATATTTCACTTTGGCCTATTTTCAATGTAGCCGATGCCGCTATATTTACAGGAGTAGCCGTAATCTTAATTTTCCAAAAGAAGTTTTTTAAGGCGGTAAAGAGTTAATTAAGAATTAGTAATTTTTTAATAAAGAAGTGGGGGTTAATTGACTAAAATAGTTCATTTAAGTTAAAGTTATTCAACGGTTTGAAGCCCATCTATTCTTTCAAAATGATTAACATTTATTGTTGCTATTTTGTAACCATAATGTTTTGCTGTGGCCCCTATTAGTAAATCCGGAATTGCAATCATTTTATTACTCTTCTTTAATTGTTTCTGGATTTCGATTGCTGTTTTTGCACAATCAGTATTAAAATCTATTTTTATTATTTTGGAAAACAGTTTATCCCAAAATTCTTTTTGCCCATCCGAAACCCCAATATATATCTCATAAAATGTTATTACAGAAACAGCGAATTCATACTGCTTGGAATCAACTAATTGATAAAAGACGGAATTCCTTTTATTATTTTTTCTGAAGTATTCTATTAAGATTGACGTATCCAATAATATTAATTTATTCGCCATTCGTTAAAGTTTTTTCTATTTTCTTCAAACTCTTTGAATTTCTTATCACTCATCACCGGACCATTTAGAATTAAACTTTTTAAGTCATCTTTATCTTCAAATCTTCTTTCATTTGAAATTCTTTCTATTTCAGACCTTAGTTTATTTACTTCTTCTATAGGCAATTGATTGATAATGGAAATTAATTGCTCATATCCAACATTTAGTTTTACCTCCATTGTATAATATTTTTAAAAGCAGCTATTATAAAGTTAACATATTTTTTAGAATTAAAGTTGAATGTTTTTAATGGTTAATGTTCTAAATCCCTAGTGTTTTTATATTGCGAGAAGAATGAGGTTGCGAAATAATTAAAAATTTGCTTAATCTAAAATAACTGGATTACCCAAACTTCCGCTTATGCACTTGAGTTTGTTAGAATTAGAAAAAAGTGATTTAAGAATTGAATGATTTTTCAGGGATTAAATTCATTATTCTGTAAATTTCTCCAATTGCTTTATGCATTTCTTTTGAGCTTTGATGATATCTTTATAGATATTCTTATCCTGCTCTATTTCATCAGCTTCTTCATAAGCGTTTACTGCTTTCAAGTAGTACATCTTAGCGTTTAAAGCCAGATCAATCATCATATTGACCTCCGCTAAAATATAGAATTCCTTATAATCAGGATTTTCCTTATGCTCCAACAGCTCAACCACTTTCAATAAACTTGTTTCAGATTTCACCCTGTGCTGTTCAGCAAATTTTAATGGCAAATCAAAATCTTTAAAAAGTGAGAGATGTGTAGAAGCTTTAGTCTTTAGATAAAGTGTATTTTCTGGAGCTATTTTTAAGGCTTTATTTAAGTTTTGTAATGCTTCTTGCTCTCGGCCTTTTACGAATTGCAGGGCCACACCTTTATAATAATATCCTTCAGAAATTTCTGGTGACAATTTAATAACAGCATCAGCATAAGTAGATAAACGGTCAAACTCCTTAGTTCTTTCCAAAATTTGGCAAGCCAAAAGTGTTAGTGGTAAATTATCAGGATCATTTTCTAATTCTGCAGTAACTTTATTGAGAGAAGGCCTTACCTTACCTGAATAATATAAAGCTTTAAGAGCTTCGTAACTATTTTTATTATCCTCGTTCATTTTCTCCACTTTAGCCATTTTTTCTATTCTTAGAATTATTTACCTGATAATTAGGTGTGATATTTACAAATCTTAAATGCAAAGGTACAAAACCTATTGCTTATGAAAAGGATTAGGATATTCTATTATAATTTTATTTGAGAGAAAAGCTTACTTCATTCAATTTAAATATCAAAATAAAAGATTAAGTGATATTTCTCAATCAGGCATACCCTCTTCTCTCTCTACTTCCGTAATGGTGACGGCTACTGCTTCTTCAGTTGGCAATATAATTCGCCCCATTTCTTTCGAATAGGTAAAAGTAACCTGTGCGCCAAATAGCAATATCAATACGGAGTAATATACCCAAACCAAAATAGCTACAAATGAACCTGCTGCTCCATAAGAATCAGTTAGATTTGCTTGGCCCAAATAGAAGCCCAAAGCAAATTTACCAGCTACAAATAATACAGTAGTTACGAAAGCGCCAACCCACACATCTCTCCATTCGAGTTTTGCATCAGGGAGTACTTTAAAAATTATAGCAAAAACAACGGTTATGAAACCAAGGGAAATCACAAGGTTCATTATTTGAATAATATATATGGCGCCACCTTCTAAAATATTACTTATATGGGTTTGAATGAAGGAGATAATAGCATCCGCTAGGAGAGATACCAGCAGTAAAAAACCTAAAGCGGCAATCATGGCCAATGAAAGCAATCTGTTGATCACAAATTTAACGATACCCTTTTTCGGTTTCGCTTTTATGCTCCAAATGGTATTAAGACTATCTTGTAATGATATAAAGACTGTAGTGGCACTAAAAAGCAAGGTAGCAACACCTATTATTTGAAATAATACTCTGTCAGCGCTTACTGTAGCTGAGGATAATAAACTGTCTATTTGTTCTGAACTGGATTCGCCCATTAACTGATTGATTTGATTCAAAAACTGGGTTCTTACCACTTCATCTTCATAAAAATAGCCTGCCAAGGTGATAGCGACTAGACCAATAGCAGGTAATGAAAAAATAGTAAAATAGGCAGTTGAAGCACTGTGTTGAAAAGGGTTTTCTTCAATGAATTTAATACCTGCATTCTTAAATATTTTAAACCACTTTATAAAGAATTTGGTCATTTATTTAAATTTCTGATAAGTTTATGGCGTAATATGGCAAACGGATGAATCAATAATAAGATTAATTTATCAATTATTTCAGCTCCAATAGTTTTATAGGATCCTGCTTTAACAGCAAAGTAGTCTTTTTATACAAGTTAGGGCTATAAGCTTTCAAGGCTTTAGGTCTTTCAAAGAAGTTTTCAAGGAGCACAGCAAAAAATTCATGGTGGTCGATAGCTGCAGCAGACCTGAACAAAGAAGTATCTCCCTCTTTGATTTTAAGCATCTCATATTCTGCTAAATCATAATATTTTTTCCACAGTTTTGAGTCTATAAAGCCATATTCTTGATTGGAAATTCTGTTTTCTAAATGAATGGCATGTGCCAACTCATGTATTCCTAAATTGATGCCGTCATCTTCATTTGCAATGCCTTGAACTAAATTTTTCCAAGAAAGGACGATTATTCCAAAGCGTGGATTTACTTCTCCTTTATGGTATTGGTTGTTAATGGTTGAATAATAATTATCAGGATATAGTAGAATTTTTTTAAAATGTGCTAGGTAAATTCTGGGTAATCCAAAAGTAATTTGAACTGCCAAGCTAGCAACTACTAATTTCATTTCCTCAGTAATTGTTTCCATCCCTCTAGAAACAAACTCTTTGGAAAATATGAATTGAACCACTCGTCTTTCAAACTTGACCTTTTCTTTATGATGAAGATCTCTATAATAAGGAGAATATTTGTTTAAACTCTTAATTTGCTCCTGATTCAAATTTCCTATTCCGAATATTCCGAAATAGTTCAGCGTAACTACTGAGACATCTCTTATGGTTTTTAGAAAAATAAGTGCGATTATACCAAGAAGTATTACTAGTAGTACCAAATCTTAAGGCAAAAAATCAGGTTTATCCAATTTATTATTGATTCTGTAAGCCGCATTTACTAAGCCTACATGGCTATACGCCTGCGGGAAATTTCCCCACATGGAACCATCTGAAGATTTTACATCTTCACTTAATAAGCCCACATGATTAGAATAACCTATCAGTTCTTCGAAAGCTTCCATGGCTTCTTCTGTTCTGCCCACACAAGCGAGTGCTTCCACATACCAAAATGCACAAATTAAGAATGTGGTCTCAGGCTCTCCAAAATCATCTGCATGCTTGTAGCGGTAAAATAATCCCTTACCCACTCTCAAATCTTCTTCCAAAGCCTTTAGATGGTCTTTGGCTTTCTGGCTATCATGTGGCATATAGTTCATCATAATGAGTTGCAAAGTACTCGCGTCCATTCTATCTACGCCTTCAGCTTGTGCATAAGCTTTTCTTTTTGGTGAATAGCATTTTTCCAGATGAGTTGCCGCTTGCTTTAATAATTTCTCTGCTTTTCTTCCTAGTTCCATTTCGCCAATTTCTCTGGCAATTTTCATGGCAGCATGACTCCCAGCCCATTGGAAAAGATGCGTATAGGCATGCTTTTGTCTTAGATTTCTGAATTCCCACAGCCCAGCATCTGCTTCATCCATAGTGAATTCAATTTTTTCCAAAATGGTTTTCAGCAAATAGGAAGACTGCGATTTCTCCATATTGGCAAAACGCTTATCGGTATAAAGCGGCAAAATAGCCAATAAAATTTGACCATAGACGTCATTTTGAATGTGCGTATAGGCATCATTCCCTACTCTCACGGGCTGATTCCCCATGTAACCAGGCAAATCCAGTTCTTTTTCAATAATGCTTCCTTCTCCCACCAAATTATAGAGTGGCTGAATTCTTTCTTTTCCCTTCATGGGAATATTGGTGAGGTATAGAAAATAATTCTCCATCTCTTCAAAGTGACCAATATTGTTGAAAGCAGTCAATGTATAATAAGTGTCCCGCATCCAGCAATAGCGATAATCCCAGTTTCTGGTGCTTCCTGGAGATTCTGGCAATGACATAGTCGGTGAAGCAATAATTCCACCCGTATCTTCATATTGATGAATTTTTAAAGCCAAAGAAGATCGAATTACTTGCTCTTGATAGTGCTGACCAATACTGGTAGATTTTACCCAGTTTTGCCAATAAAAAACAGTTTTATTGATGAAATTTTCAGCGGTTTCTTGTAACTCTGCTTCCAAAGGAGCGCCATAAGTCATCACCATATAGCGGGTTTTAGTCAGCACAAAGGGGCTGCTGTCCATCAGCATATTAATGGGTATATTGGTGGTGAGCCTTAAAGTTTCAGGTAAACCAAAATAGCGGATATGACTGCTTCCTCTTTCCCGTGTTAATTTTTTCTGTCCATAATCCCCCACAGGATTACAAACCACTCGCAATTGAGGCAATCCTCTCAAAGGCTCAATTTTCCTAATCAGCATTTGAGGTCGGTAATAACGGTCAAACTGCCGAAACCTTGGAGCACAATCTGTGATCTTATAGGCAAATTCATCAGTTTCTACTATGGTTTCCAACACATTTGTATTGGGAATATAAGCTTGACTAATCTTATATTCTTCAGAAGTTGGTTTGATTGAAAATTCACCTCCTTTTTCCCCACCAATTAAACTTCCAAAAATAAACGAACTATCAAAACGGGGCATACACATCCATTTAATATCGGTGTCTTTCCCAATAAGTGCCAAATAAGCACAGTTTCCAATCATTCCGAGGTCGTAGGTATGTCTTTCTTGCATATTCTTATTTCTTCAAGTCTTTAATTTTTAAAATAATTTGGTAGGAAAAAAGTATAATGCCCTAAAACTTCATTTACCATAAACAATATCACCTAAATTGGCATCAAAATTCTCAACCGCATCTTTAATTAGGCGAATGGCTTCTAAATAGAAATCTGGATTTATTTTATCAGCTGTATCCGTTATTTTGTGATAATCTTTATGGTCATCCACCCCAAAATACACAAATGGGATTTCAGCTTTATGAAAAGGCGCATGGTCTGAAGAGTTTACCCAATTCGGTTTTTTCTTCGGTTCGTCCCTCCCAAATAATAACTTTATACTTTTATCATTTGAAGCTTCCGTAATTAAAGGCTTTAAAAAAGGGGTGAAATAAGTCCCCACAGCATACAATTCATTTTTATCGCCACGACCTACCATATCCAAATTAACATTCATTTTAATTTTGCTGGTATCCACCACCACGGATTGCATAAAATGCTTTGCTCCCTGCAATCCCATTTCTTCTGCATCAAAAAAAGCGAAAAGCAAATTATTTTCAGGCTGGTTTTCCCTGAAATATTCAGCTATAGATAAAAGAGCGACAACTCCACTGGCATTGTCATCTGCCCCATTAAAAATCTCAGTGCTGTCTCTCATGCCAACATGATCATAATGTGCAGAAATCACAATGAAATCTTTTCCACTAAACCCTTCTATAAAACCAAGAATGTTTACGGCTGGAATAGTGTCTTTTCCAAAAGTGAATGATTGGGTATAATCCTGCACATAGGCTGAAACCCCTAATTTTTGTAATCTTTGAATGATATATTTCCTTGCAATCTCATTACCTTCACTATTGGTTTTTCTGCCTTGTAAGGAATCCGATGCCAGAAAGAATAAATCATTCATTACCTTGGAAGAATCAGGAAAAACTAATGTGGTATCTTTTTGGGCAAGGCTCTGCTGAGAAATCAGGAGTGCAATAAAAATAAGGCAAAATTTCAATGACTTCATTGTGAATAAGGTTCTGTTATATTGTTTCATTTTGAGTGACAAAGAATAAATTTATAGATAATGACGTTAAGATTCAGCCGATTATCCAAAAATCTTTAATTTTCCTGTGAATTTACTTTTATGCGACACTATATACTTTCACTTTTATTAATATTTACGAGCCTAGAGGGCATTTCTCAGGAGCCTTTCCCTTTTTTGAATAAAAGCAATCAGCTTCCTAAAGACCTGTTAAACAAAAGAGCTGTGGTTTTTATGAATGTTAATTCTCTTAAATGGGATGAAGAAGCAAAGAAAATTCATCAAAGCTTTATTGAAATTGGTGTGGATGCAGTGGCTTATTATGCATTGTCCGATATAATGTCGGGTGAAGATGCGACAACTGCATTCTATTCTGACATCACAGATAGAAGTATTGAAAATATGCTGATTGTTCATCAATCGGATATTGGATTTGAACTTTATGCCACTAAAATTCCTGAAGAAGGTGGGTTTTTTGAAAAGGGCATGCAGGCTTTCTATATGGAGGCTCCATCTTTAAAAGAACTAGGTACTGATTTACTATCCCTTATCAAGAAATCAGATTTGGAAAGAGAAAATTTTCTAATCATTGACGTACCCGAAACATTCAAACGAACTAATGTTATTAAATCTAGAAGGGTGGCCAATTTTAATCCAGATATAAGAATTGATAAACTGGCAGTACCAAAATTTGAAAATAATATTATGCTTGACGTGGACGTAGAAAAAGCCAATGCTGAATTAGATTCCATTATGAACCAACATTATCCTTTCAAATATGGATTGGTAGACCCTGAAATGAGCACTGAAGAAATGATCAGTGAAGGTTATTTAATGGTACTTAAAAAACTAGAAAATAATGGTGAAAGCTTGCGAAGAATGTTAGGATACAAGTTATCAGAAGGAGAAACGCTATTAATTTCTATTAGAAAAGGAGAGGATGAAAAGGTAATGAAATATAGAATAAATGAGCATGTTCATAAATATTATGTTCAGCAACTCTATACTAAGGATATTTATTTGGGAGATAGTTGGGATGCCGGAAAAAATTGGCAAGAAGCACTTATCAATCATGTAGAGAATCTAAAAGCTAAATTGAAAAAATAAGTCTTTCTTTATATAGGGCATTAAGAAAGAGTAAAAGGCACGGCATTTGATAACACAGTTTTACTTAATAAAAAATTAATAAAATTGAATATGAAAAAGCTAAATGTTTTTATCCTCACTATTTTAATGATTTCTATATCGCCTCAAATACAAGCTCAAGAGAAATCATCAGATAAAAGTCAAAGAACTATTTCTGTTAGCGGAGTAGCAGAGAAGGAAGTTGAGCCTGATATTATTTACTTTACTATTTCTTTGAAAGAATATCAATTGAAAACAGGCAGTAAGTTTGTAATGAGTGAACTGGAAAAGCAGTTGGTAAACTCAGTAGAAAAAGCTGGCATTGACAAAGAAAACTTGACTGTTGAAAATGTTTATGGCTATAATTATAGCTGGAACAAAAAGACCGAAAACAAAGATTTTATGGCAAGGAAGCAGTTTCAGCTCAAATTGCCCGATGCCAAAAAATTAAATATAATTCTCTCTAAAATTGATCCAAAAGCTATCGAATATGCAAGAGTAAGCCAATATACACATTCCAGACTGCAAGAACTCAATCAGGAATTACAAGTGGAGGCAGTAAAAAATGCCAAAGCAAAAGCAGAGGCTTTATTAAAACCACTCGATGAAAATGTAGGGAAAGTATTGGAGGTTTCTGAAAATCAGCAAAATTTTCAGCCTATTTACTATAAATCCTATCAAAACAATCGCATGATGTCTGCGGTGGCTGATGAAAGCGCATCAATGGAATCTGATCTAGATTTTAAGAACATAAAATTAAAAGCAGAAGTACATATTGTCTTTTTGATTCAGTAAATTGTAAATAAGCTTATATATTGCAGCTGAATTTATTATTGTCTTTAGGCAATAGCACAAAACATTTAAGTAACTGCTTGATAGTCAAATCCTATAGCTATCGCAGCGATGATTTTTTGAGTAATTTAAGTCGAGAATCAATATAAAAACCGTACTATGCAACCAATAGAAATTAGCAGCTATGAAGATTTTAAAGCCTATGAAGGGCAGGAGTTAGGAGTATCTGATTGGCATACCATTGACCAAAAGCAAGTGAACATGTTTGCGGATGCTACTCTTGATCATCAATGGATTCATTTGGATCAAGAGAGAGCTGCCAAAAGCCCGTTCGGAGGCACTATAGCCCACGGTTATTTAACGCTTTCATTAGCCCCTTACTTGTGGGAGCAAATTGCCAATGTTACCAATCTGAAAATGATGATTAACTACGGAATTGAAAAAATGAAATTCAATCAGGCAGTGAAAGTGGGCTCCGATGTCAGATTGAAAGCAAGTTTAAATTCTATAGTGGATTTAAGAGGAGTGAGCAAAGCTCAAATTGATATTGTAATGGAGATTAAAGATGAGAAGAAACATGCTTATACAGCCTCACTCATTTTCTTATACCATTTTAACTAATAAGATAAATTAAGACTTTTTGAAAAGTTTATCAGAACTATATTACCTAGATTTAAAATCGGGTATACGTTTGAAAAATATTAGACAGTAGCTTCTATAGTGCTGTCTTTTTTCACTTCTTCAGAAGCATAAGTTGGGCAAGTTCTCTGCGCACATGCTGAGGCGAAAAGTATTAAACCTGAAATTGCCGCGAATAATTTTATAGATTTTTTCATCTGGTTCTTATTTTAATTATTTATAAGCCAAATTTAGGTTGATATTTATTGATAAAAAAGACTGATTGGCTAATTTGTTACTTCTTCTCATTTATTATATAAGCTGGAAACTATTATCGATAAACTTTGAAATTTTAGCATTGAAGCTTTATAATTTTAGGATGAAAATATTAAGTCTTGCTGTTTTGCTTGTAAGTTTAAGTTTTTAACTGCCGCTACATGAATAAAGTTTACTTTTGTGGGTAAAATAATACATCAAAGCAACTGCTTTTTTCGAATCGGCTACAGGCATATTTCATTTTTTTACATAATAATTTAATTCAAGTTCACTTAAATCAGTATTTTTGAAAAAATTTTCTTTATGAAAAACATCATTTCATTCATATTTATCGCCTTATTGCTTATTTCCTGTGACTCTTCTAAAGAAAAGAATACTGAAACTTCTGAAGACTCTGAGAAAAAGGATTTACAAGTACCCTCTTTTAATGAAGGAAGTGCTTATCAGCACATTCAAGCACAAGTGGATTTTGGCCCTAGAGTTCCGAATACAGCACCTCACGCTGAAACGGAAAAATATATAATCAACCAATTAGAAAGTTTGGGGGCAAAAGTACAGACTCAAAAATTTGAAGCAGATACATACGATGGAGAAGTTTGGAATTTGACCAATATCATTGCCTCCATTCAACCAGAGAAAACCAAACGAATTTTATTAGCCGCACACTGGGATACCCGAAAAATTGCAGATAAAGATACAGATAGAAAAAATGAGCCAATTGATGGAGCAAATGACGGTGGTAGTGGAGTTGGTGTAATTTTAGAAATCATTAAAACCATTCAAAAGGCAGAAAATAAGCCTAATGTTGGGATAGATGTCATATTTTTTGATGGAGAAGATAATGGAGAGCCTTATGGACTATCTAGCAATGATCCATCTAAAACCTGGTGGTGCTTAGGCTCTCAACATTGGAGCAAAAACAAGCATATACCTGGTTATTCTGCATTTTATGGAATTCTTTTAGATATGGTAGGCGGAAATAATGCTCAGTTTCATAAAGAGGGGTATTCTATGAAATATGCTCCTAGCATAGTAGATAAAATTTGGAATACAGCGGATAATATTGGATATGGAAGTTTTTTCATCAACAATCAAGTTGGGCCTATTACAGATGACCACTATTTTGTAAATGAAATAGGCAAAATTCCAATGATTGATATTATCGCACATGAACCAACTTCAAGAGATTTCTTTCCTGATTTCCATCACACTCATAAAGACAATATGGATATCATTTCCCAAGAAACCTTAAAGGCTGTGGGGCAAACAATATTGCAGGTTGTTTATGAAGAGTGATTTATAACCTGAGTTCGACATTAATTTGGAAATTCAGATTTTATGGGAAAGTTTTTCTGATTCCGCTTGTAAACAGCGATTTTCTTTCTAAAAATTTCTTACAATAGCGGGCTATTTCTTCAAAATTTTTAGTTGAAACTCACTATTTACAAACGGTCTGAATCCTAAATCAATAATCGAACTCAGATTTATAAGCTTAAAGCAAAATTTAAACCTATGCCTATTTTATCAGTTAATTATTAAGGACTTATTTTTTTAACTAAACTGATACTGTGCTTAAATTTTTTAAATGGTTCTCCGCATCTATTTTACTATTACTAATTATTGGATTAATAGTAGGTACTTTCTATTTTAAATATAATTTAAAACCTAAAATACAACCTCTAGCTCAGCAGGAAATAAGCAATATTTTTCAAGATAGTACAGTTTTCACTTATGAAGAGTTAAGTGTTAATTTTTTTACCAAATCAGCTGACATATCAAACATAAGATTTTCCATAGTTAATGAAGAAAATCCAGAAGATACGATTGCACACCTTACTTTAAATGAAATTTCATTTCAATTAGACAATAGCTATTTTGACTTTTTATCACTTGAGAAGCTTTCAATAGAATCATTAATTCTGGATAATCCAGAAGCATTTCTACCGATTGATACAAAAAAAATACGAATCAAGGATTCTAAAGAGAAAGCTGAAAAACAGTTAGCTTTATTTCTTAAAAGCATAAGGCTAAATGAAGGTAAGATTGCCTTATATGACAACCCCAATGAAAAGATTGGGCTCTTGACTACTGGAATAAAGATCAATTGTGACAGCCTATTGATAGATGAAAACTTTTCTTTGGAGAATTTCTCTCCAGCTAATTTTGGTGTCTCTTTATTTAATGTTGATTATCGATTAAAGGATGAGTATCACAGAGCTAAAATTGAACTAGTAAATATTAATTTCAATAAAGGAGATATTGGATTGAGGAATGCGCTTTTTGAACCTGTAGATAGCAAAGCTAAATTCGCTAAAAGAATGGGAGTAGAAAAGACCTATCTTAAAATAAATGCGGACAGCTTGGCTGTTTCAAATTGGAAATGGAAGGAACTGGAAGGCGTATTCGCAGACAAAATACAAGTTATAGGTGGAGATTTATACGCTCATAAAGATAAAAACTACCCACTTCCTGATGACCGATTTGTACCGATTTTAACTGAGGAATTAAGGAAATCAGATATTCCAATTCATATTGGAAAAGTTGAAATTAAAAATTCATTCATAGAGTATGAACAACTTTCCGAAGGCAAAGAAAAGACTGGGAAGTTACATTTTGATAAGGTGGAAGGAGAAATCACCAATATTAGTAATGTAAATGATAGCATTAAAGAAAGTGGAAACAGTCTTACTATTAAAGCTTCCGGTAATTTTTATGGTAAAGGAAAATTAGAAACCACCATGAATTATTCATTGGAATCTCCTGATTTTCAGATTGAAGGAAGCTTATCCGAAATGGAAATTGCCCCTATAAATAATTTCATTCAAAATAGTTATCCCGTAAAAGTCAAATCTGGTAAAACAGATAAGGTAGAATTCGATTTTTCTGGAGACCATATAAAATCAAAAGGAGAGCTTAAATTTTATTATTCTGATTTAAAGCTAGAATCAGAAATTAAGGATGAAGAAGGAAAATTGCTAGATAAGGCTGTTACTAAAATTGGCAATTGGATTTTAGCTCAAAATAATCCGAAATCAGGAGAGGATGAAATGGAAATCGGTCGTTTTGAACATGAAAGAGATACTCGCAAGTCAATGTTCAACTTTTGGGTTGAAAGTTTGGTGGCTGGATTTAAAGCTACTTTTGGTATCGATGATATTGAGGAAACGAAAGAGCGAATGGAAGATGAAGATAAAAATTTATGGGAAAAGTTGGGCTTTGGAAATGATGATGAATAGCTTAAAAAAACAACATGCTTAAAATACCACTTAGCATGATAACTTTACAGAAGTTACTAAGGAAATGATAATGTTTGATGGTATCTGCAAGACTTAATTTATGAATAAAGTAAATCACAAAAAGAGTCAATCCCGAGAAATAGAAATATAAAATATCATTTTCAAGAAATTGAGTCATATAGAAAATCAGGAAGTAAAAGACAGAAATAAGAACATATAACAGCAATTTTGTCTTACGGATTCCCCAGATAATCGGCAAAGTTTTGCAACCAAAATTGGCATCTCCTTTCCAATCTTCCATGTCTTTTACGATTTCTCGAATAAGACTAATAGCAAATGCGAAAAGAGCATAAGTATGAACTAAAACTGGTTTTTGCCCGAAGTAAAGCGAAATTATTGAAATTGATAAGCCCGTAAGCCCTGCTACTATTATATTTCCGATCAATGGCAATCTTTTTAATTGATTGGAATATAACCAAAGCATGAAAGCTGCTCCAAAATGAATAGCACCTATTTTCCAATCCAGAAATGTGCCTATTATGATGGCTGCAAAATTCAGGAATGTATGCCAGAAAAGGACAACTCTGCGTTTAATTACTTTCCCGACTATTACTTTTTCGGGCTTATTGATGTAATCAATTTTCACATCATAATAATCATTGATGATATAACCAGCCGCTGCTAAAAAGACAGTACTTAAACTTAAAAGAAAAAGCTCAAGATTTAAGATATGTATTCCATCCAGTAAGAATAGTGCCGTTAGGTATTGAGTAAAAACTATTATTAGCAGATTTTGAATACGAATCAGCTTGACAAAACCGGGAAATGAAAAGTTTTTGGGCAACTGCTGTGTCATTTTAAAGCATCAACTGATTTTACTTTTTAAATTTCACTAATCAATTGCTATTGTCCTAATAGGGTGTCTTTTATTTTTCGGAAATTATTATGTTCTCAATGTCAGTATCACATTTCCACTACAAAACAAAAGGTAGCCAAAGGCTACTATTGCTTTAACCACAAAGTGACACAGAGGCATTCACAAAGGACACTAAATTCACCATGTAAAGTCTATCATTTCACTGCCATGACTTTTCCTAACCTAATCAAGAATGAAACATATGACCAACAAGAGATAACAATATAAAATAACCGAGGTTATTTTTACCTCTGTGACCTTAGTGAAAATCTTGGTTTCCTTTTGTGGTTAATGTAAAGACAGTACAATTCTCATTGATTATCCAAAATATTCCGGCTTATCAATCTGTAAATTTCCTGCACATTTTCATCACTTTGCAGCATTTCCATATGCTTATCTAAAGTTTCCAAATCACCTCTTTTAGCAGGGCCTGTTTGCACCGATTTTGGAGAATGTTTTAGTGCTTTCTCAATAGTTTCTAAAACTAGCGGATGAAGAAGAGAAAAGTCCAATTGCGCATTTTTCATGATTTTTTCTGAAATGCTCATCATATGATTGGTAAAATTGCAGGCAAATACAGCCGCTAAATGCATTTGTTTTCTTTGGGCCGTAGATACTGTTTGAATGTTCTTGCTTAAAGATTTCGCAAGGTTATTCAAGATTTTCAAAGCTTCCTTATTTTCACTTTCCAACAGAAAAGGAATCTTTTCAAAATCAAGCTTTTTACTTTTGGAGAAAGTCTGTAATGGATAGAAAACTCCTGTTGCAGCAGCAGATGAATATTCCATTACATCCAGCCCTTTGCTACCTGAAGTATGTACCATTAAACTTTGTTCAGGCAGTATAATTTCTTGCGCAATACTTTGAATAGCATCATCAGGAACTGCTAAAATGAAAATTTGAGATGGACTATCTGAAAAGACCAAGTCTGATTTAACTTGGGCATTGTATAAATTGCCCACCAACTTCTTAGCAGACTTCCCATCAGGGGTATAGACTTCATCTACAAAATGCCCCACGTTTTCAAGAGCAGGTGCCAAATGCCAGGCTACATTTCCTGCTCCTATAAAACTGATATGGTAAGCAGCATTTTTCACTCTAAGCCTTTACGCTTCATTTTATAAAACTCAGAATATCTTCTAAAAATCGCCATTCCGAAACCAAAAGTCAATACCAAAGTACCAATCCAAAGTAGGTTTATCAATGGTTTTTCAAGCGCTTTAAGAATGATATAATCTTTTTGAGTAGTTCTTACAGAAAGTGTAAAAGTATTGGACTCAGGTTTGATATTTTCTATGTTCAGTTTCACACCAATTTCCCTGTTTTCATCAGAGATTCTACCCGCCATATTATCACGAATTAAGTAATAAGGATTTAAGATATAATCTTCTCCATCACCATACACTTTTATCGTTGCTCTTACGGCTAAATCCTCTCCTTTTAGTTTCTCTCCTTCAATTTCATCTACTCTTTTAACATCTTCCAAAACAGTAACAAAATCATTTAGGAAAAATTTTTCGCCAAAAGTGACTTCCATTTCTTTAGGTTCCGACCATTCAATTTCTTGAGTTGGGTCAGGAACGGAAGAAACGTGAGTATATAAATCCTTCATGAATTTTCTTTTGATGTCAGGAGAAGAAATCAATCCACCCATATCGGCATTAATTTGAGCACGAGGGAATAGGGAGAATTTATCACCACTAGCATGTAGATAATCTACTTTATAGTAATGATTCGCTCCATACACTCTCAAAGTATCACCTTTATTTAAGCTTTCATCCTCTCTTTTGATTTCTCTTTTTACAATTTTAGAGTTTTCATCTTGAGTATCTTCTAAGTAAGTTGCCTTTACATAACCTCCATCATAGGTTTCGAAAAAACGTCCTTTATAAGTTAAGGTGTATTCCCCCATAGTTTGTGGGTCGTTAATGAATAATGGAATATTTTCCTGATTAAAATTATCCTCAACTTCTTCCGAATTGGTTAATAATAATCCCGTTTCATTCAATGAAATGGTTCTTGAGTAACCTGTTGAAAATAAAATCCCCAAAAGCATCATGCCCAAGCCCATGTGTGCAACGGCACCACCAGAAAGTTTATAATTGCTTTTAACTATTTTGATAAAGATTTTAGCATTTGCAACTATAGTATAAACTGAAGCTATAATTAATAATATATAAGGAATATTGGTGACCCTGCCTAGTACTATAATTAATGCAGAAATCATTAAAGTGATCAGAATTGGAAATAAAAGAGATTCTTTCACTTCTGATTTCTTCATCTTTTGCCACCAGAAAAATTGACCCGTTCCTGATAAAATAGCTAAACCGATAGCAAACCACATTTGCCATTTGGTGTAAAACTCAACTTGGTCAGCTGGAGGAGCTAAATTGGAGATCCCACCGAATGATTGAATAATTGAATTATAAACCGGAATTGAAGTCGGTAATAAAATTTGAAAACCCATTAAGCAAAGTAAAGTAGCCCCCATAAAAATCCAGAATTCTCTGGAATAGGTAGAAACTTCTTTTTCAGTAGATGGAATATGTTTCCACCGAACAACCGCTAAAACGATGGAGACAATTAGGAAACTTAAAAGGTACAATAACAATTGACCTGACAATCCTAAATCAGTAAAAGAGTGTACAGATGATTCACCCAATACTCCACTTCTTACCATGAATGTGGCGTATAAAACCATTAGGAAAACCGAAAGCACCAGAATAATGGAAGCTTTCAATGCTGTTTCACTCTTTTTGTAAGTAATCATGGTGTGAATACTCGCCACTAAAACTAACCATGGTACTAGTGAAGCGTTTTCAACTGGATCCCAGTTCCAGAAACCTTCAAAGTTCAAAGTTTCATAAGCCCAATAGCCTCCCATTAAAATTCCAACGCCTAAAATGGCAGCTGAAAACAATGCCCAAGGCAATGCAGGTCTAACCCAGCCTTTAAAATCTTTTTTCCATAATCCCGCTATGGCATAAGCAAATGGGATTAAAGTAGTAGCATACCCCAAGAATAAAACTGGCGGGTGAATCACCATCCAGTAATTTTGTAATAATGGATTTAAGCCTGTTCCATCTTCAGGTACATAATCAGGATTGATATTGAAAATTGGCGCGTCCATTGCATCTCTTAATAAAATAAATGGAGAACTCCCGATTTTCAAATCGCCAATCACCACTCCCAAAATCATAGAAGCAAGGAAAGCTTGAACTACTGAGAAGCTAACCATTACGGATGGTGCCCATTTTTTATTGGTCAGTAATATGACAAAGCCTAAAAGTACATTCCAGAATGACCAAAGCAAGAAACTACCTTCCTGACCTTCCCAAAAGGAGGAAATGATATATTCTACAGGAAGTACTTTTGAGGAGTGACTCCATGCATAGAAATATTCATAGTAATGATTCGAGATGATGGTGAAAAGCGTGATGACGATGCCAAAAACCGCTAAACCATGAATGATATAAGTAATTTGCCCGTTTTTCATCCAGCCTTTTTGCATTTCAGGCAAGGGGCTTTTTTCTGCTTTGTAGAAATTGAAAATAGAAATGAGTGCAGCTACAAAGCTTATAATAACAAAAAGGTGACCAATGTCACCTATTGTAGTATGTATCATATTTTTGGAATCAAATTAAATAACAGTTTCTTCTTGATATTTTGACGGGCACTTCATTAAAATCTTATCCGCAACGAAAGTCCCTTTTTGGAATGAACCAATTACCACAACTTGCTCTGAGCGCTTAAAATCTGCTGGCATAGGTTCGTTATAAAACACCTCTTGTTCTATCCCATTTTCATCTACCATCATGAAAGTGAATGAAAGTTTATCGTCAGAAGGATTTAAACCAATAATTTCACCTTCTGCACTTTTCTTTAATTCACCAACCACATGGATTTTTGTATTATTCCCATCCAATGCCATATCATGCGCATCATTGAAAGTAACATAGGAGCTGGCATCTCCTGCTGTGGAAACAATCATCATAATAGCGGCTGCGATTACAATTATGCCAAAAATATACGATTTCTTCATAACTTAAATTTATTCTCCGATGGGAACAAAGGTACTACCCAAAAAATTCTTTATTCCCTCTCTTTTAAGGATTTTTCTAATTTATTTACTTTTCGTTCAGTCATAACGGCATATATCACGAATCCTGCAAATAGCGTAACGATTATAGCAACCAAAACATATATTTTTCCTTCGGATCTCATAGTGTCAGCCATTTCAATTCTATCGTTGGCATAATCTTCTTCTACTATTTCAGTTTTCTGAGCAGAAAGCCCTAAACTCATCATCAGTAAAGAGAAAACCAAAATATATTTAATCTTCTTCATCAATTTTTGATTTTATAAATGATAATCTAATTCTTAATTCTGTTAGCCAAACGCCTAGCAATGTCCATCCGATTACGGCTGGATAAAATACCATTCTTAATCTACCATCTAATTCATAAGCATTAAAGCCGGGGTTGCCTCCATTTCCTGGATGCAAAGAATCGGTTAATCTTGGTAAAATGAATAGCAAAGGAATTAAGGTGGCGTAGGCAAAAATATTATAAACCGCACCAATTTTAGCTTTTTGCTGTGGGTCGGTGATGGAATTTCTTAAAAGGATGTAGGCAAAGTAAATCAGCATACCGATGGCAGAAGCATTTTGCTTTGGGTCTCCACTCCAAGGAGCTCCCCAAGTGTAGTTTGCCCAAATCATGCCTGTAGCCAATCCTAATACTCCAAAAAGAATGGAAGTATTGACTAATTCGATGGCATAGGTATCAAATTTTAGATTTCCAGTTCTTAAATATCGAATAGAGAAAATAACCGAAGCTGTCAACATGATCACCATTCCAAACCACATAGGCACGTGAAAGTGCATGGCGCGAATGGTTTCATTTAAAATAACTAATCGGGGAGCATCCATGAGCAATCCAGCTATGAGTGTGTAGAACACCAGCGCAACCCCTATAATTTTCCACCAAGTTTTTCTCATTTCTTAATTTCTCCAGATAAAAGGAAATAATATAAATGCCGTAGTGATAACAATTGCATCTACGGATATTAATGTAAACAGTTTATCATTCATTAAACCAATTTCAATACCATCTATAGCATTTTTAGAAAGCCTGACCGACATCAATAAAATGGGCAATAAAATTGGGAAACTAAGTACGGCCATCAAGGCAGTACTATTATTAGCTTTGGACACAATCCCGGATACCAAAGTCAGAACACCTGAAAATCCAATGGACGCAAAAAGTATCGTTAAAAGGAAATAAATATAATTTGAAACTGGGTTTCCTAGAATTAATGCATAAACTGAAAAGCCAATCACAGCGATCAAAACCGAAAGCAATACATTGAAAATTAGCTTCCCGCTTAGTATGACTTGTGGTTTACATAAGGTGTAATAATAAAGCATCCTACCTTCACCTTCCTGTAAAAAGCTTTTTGCAACGCCATTGATATTGGCAAAAACGATGATAATCCAGAAAAGTGCGTTCCAGGTAGTGATTTCCATCTGTCCTGTTTTTAAATTAAAGCTGAGATAACAAATGAAAATGGTACTGACTAAATACAGCAATATTCCATTGAAGGCGGTTTTATTTCGCCACTCTAATTTCACTTCTTTTTCAAAAATGGATATGACTTGTTTTATCACGCTGCAAATTTAATATATAAAGCCTAATAAGACATGGTAAAAACCGAATGTTGTGCGTAATTTGCATAAAAACTTGAACATGAATATTACACGAACCGAATTTGACGATTTATACATCATTAAGCCCACTGTTTTTGAAGATGCAAGAGGTTATTTTTTTGAAAGTTTCCACCAAAAGAAATTTGAGGATGCAACGGGGATTCAGTGTGAATTCGTTCAAGACAATCAATCACGCTCAGTTTATGGTGTAATTCGCGGATTACATATGCAAGTTCCTCCTGTGGCTCAAGCCAAATTAGTAAGAGTTTTAAAAGGGGAAGTTTTAGATATTGCGGTAGATTTACGAAAAAATAAGCCTACTTTCGGGAAAACCTTCTCTATTCACCTTTCTGCCCACAATAAGGAGCAATTATACATCCCTAGGGGGTTTGCACATGGAATTGCAGTAATCAGTGATGAGGCGGAATTCTTTTATAAATGTGACAATTATTACAGCCCAGAAAATGAAAGAGGCATCATGTATGATGACGCCTCCTTAAATATTGATTGGAAAATTGATGTTGAAAAAAGAATTATTTCGGAAAAGGATAATAAAAATTTAGCTTTTTCTAGCTTCAGTTCTCCTTTTTAATCCTTCTTTAGCATTTCTGGTTTTTTGCTCAATCTTATCTAAATACTGAAAGAATAAATTTATCATTATAATTAATGCGGCAATTCCCAATCCAATCAATCCACCATAGAACCCTAATTTTATCAATCCTGCACTAGCTGGTTGAGAATAAACCGTAAAACCATCGATCAATTCAAATTGAGGAGTTAAAAATAGCTCTCTCTCTATTTCAAGCTTTTTTGCATATGCTCGTCTTGATTCATTAAAAACTGAAATAGGATTTGTACTTTGCTCATCAGCCAAAATCACGTTATTTGATCCGTCTCTATCTCTCTCTCCTACCATTTTAAAGTTTTTAAAGAGAATTTCTTTTAAACTATCTAATTCTGCTAATTCTTCATTAATATTTTGGCTCTCAAGTTTTAGGTTTGTCTCTGTAATTTCAAGTCTTTTAGAAATAAACGGATTATTTTTAAAATAATTGATTAATGGTTCTTCCAAATTTGATATTATTGATCTATCTAATACCTCCACATAAATTCTGTAAGTAGATTTATTATCCATTCTCAATCTATCTACGAAACGATTTATTATGACTTCATCTTCAATTTCAGATTTCAATTGCTCTTTAAAAACCTCAAGTTCTATTATTTCTGCTTCTGACACGAATGGTTCATAACTGAATCCTACAATATTATTGGCTATGGTAGTATCTATGCCAAGCGTCTTTGCAAGTTGTTCACGATTTTCGTCTTCAGCTAGCAGTTGAAGTTTATCTATGGTGCTTTCCATCAACCTACCATTTAAGTGCGTAGATCTTAGTAAAATCGAGCTTTTATAAACATCTGGAGTGATAAAATGAGCAACTATTCCTAAAACCCCTCCCAATACACCTAGTATTACTATTAGCTTAATATTGTTTACGATGGCATTTTTTATTCCAACAATAAATAGAATGAAACTGAAGAATATGTTGCTAAAAAAATTTCCTATTGCGGAAAACAATTCCCTCAAATCAATTTCATCTGAGCTGTTGTTTGGTTTTTGATTTTTATCTACCTCTGACATGTTTTTTAAAAATTTTTACAAATAAACGGAAGTTTTGAATACTATTGAAATAAAAAGTGATATGAATCCTTTATTCTGTTAGACAATCGTTATTTTTGAAAGAACTAAATAAATAAATTTTGAAAACTATATTAATTACGGGTGGTGCAGGCTTTATAGGCTCACATGTTGTCCGTTTATTTGTGAACCAATATCCTGATTACAAAATTGTGAACCTTGATGCCCTTACCTACGCAGGAAATCTAGAAAACCTCAAGGATATTGAAGATAAACCAAACTACATATTTGAAAAAGGAGATATCACGGATGAAGTATTTATATTTAATCTTTTTGAAAGATACGATTTCGATGGAGTGATTCATTTAGCAGCCGAGTCTCATGTGGACCGATCGATCAGTAATCCACTTGAATTTTTAAAAACCAATATATTTGGAACCGTAATTTTGCTTAATGCAGCGAAAGAGAGCTGGAAAGACAACTTTGAGGGCAAACGATTTTATCATGTTTCCACTGATGAAGTTTATGGTTCTGTTGATGATGGAGGGTTTTTTACCGAAGAAACTTCATATGATCCGCAGTCACCTTATTCAGCATCCAAAGCTGGTTCAGACCATTTTGTTAGGGCTTATGCCAATACCTATGGATTGCCAATAGTGATTAGTAATTGCTCGAATAATTATGGCCCTAATCAGTTCCCTGAAAAACTTATTCCTCTTTTTATCAATAATATCAGAAATGATAAGCCTTTACCCGTTTATGGAAAAGGAGAGAATATAAGAGACTGGCTTTATGTAATTGATCATGCTATTGCGATTGATATGGTATATCATAAAGGCAAAAACAAAGAGACCTACAATATAGGAGGCTTTAACGAATGGAAGAATCTGGATTTGATTAAGGTGATGTGCAAGGTAATGGATGAAAAGCTCGGCAGGGAAGAAGGAACTTCTGAAAAATTGATCACCTACGTAAAAGACCGTGCTGGTCATGATTTAAGATATGCGATTGATGCCAATAAGATTATGAACGAACTAGGCTGGAAACCTAGCCTCCAATTTGAAGAAGGTATTTCCAAAACCATTGATTGGTACTTGGAGAATGAGGAGTGGCTGAAAAATGTTACCTCAGGAGCCTATCAGCAGTATTATGATGAAATGTATGAAAAAAGAGACTAGAATCAATAGTCAAGTCCTCGCAGTCTTATTTGACTGAACTTCAAGAGAGATAACAGGATGTTTTCTACAGTAAGAAATAGTGGGGATTTGGTTGTTTTCTGCTACTTTTAATCTGTGAGACTATCCCCTTGAGGGGATCAAAGGGGTGTTAAATGGCTATCAATATAGCAGAATGAGAGCTGTTATATAGTAGAATAAAAATTAGAATTCAGATAAATACAGAACTAGTCTAGGATTTTGATTCTAGACTCTAAAAATCTTTATTATGAAAGGAATAATATTAGCAGGTGGATCAGGAACAAGATTACACCCCTTAACTATTGCATTAAGCAAGCAACTCATGCCGGTTTACGATAAACCCATGATTTATTATCCGCTTTCAACCTTAATGCTAGCTGGAATAAAAGATATATTAATTATCTCAACTCCTGAACATACTGGACTTTTCAAGCAACTATTGGGAAACGGTTCTCAGTTAGGCTGCAATTTTGAATATGCAGTGCAGGAAAAACCGGAAGGTTTGGCACAGGCTTTTATTATAGGTGAAGATTTTGTTGGGGATGATGATGTGGCCTTGATTTTAGGGGATAATATTTTTTATGGATCGGGTATGTCAACTTTGTTGCAATCAAATGCAAAACCTGATGGCGGGATTGTTTATGCTTATCATGTGCATGATCCAGAGCGCTACGGAGTGGTAGAATTCAATGAGGAAGGCAAGGCCATTTCCATTGAAGAAAAACCTGAAAACCCAAAATCATCCTTTGCAGTGCCAGGCATTTATTTTTACGATAACCGAGTAATCGATATTGCAAAAAATATTAAACCAAGTCACAGAGGTGAATTGGAAATCACGGATGTTAACAAAAAATACTTAGAGGAGGGAAAATTGAAAGTAAGTGTGCTAAACAGAGGAACTGCTTGGTTGGATACGGGTACATTTTCTTCATTAATGCAGGCATCTGAATTTGTAAGAGTAATAGAAGAGAGACAAGGCTTAAAAATAGGGTGTATTGAGGAGGTAGCCTTCCGTATGGGATTTATAAATAAAGCTCAACTCAAAAAATTAGCCGAACCATTGGTAAAAAGTGGATATGGTGAATATTTAATGCGTTTAATTCAGCAAATAAAATAAAAAATTATCTAAAGAACTTTTATAAGGGTTGAACGTAAATATCAGCTTTCCAAAAAACTTATGGCACAGCAAGATCAATCCTCTAAAACTACTTTAGCTAAAGCATTTAAAACCATTATTTGGCCGAGAAGAAAATACATTCTGATCGGTCTAATCCTAATTATAGTCAGTAGGGCCGCATCATTAGTATTACCAGGATCAAGTAAAATTTTGGTAGATGATATTGTGCCAAATGGTGATTTGGAAATGTTGAAATGGCTAATCTTTGCTGTTGTTGGAGCAATTATTATACAATCCGTCACTTCCTTTGCTTTAACACAAATTTTGAGTGTAGAAGCTCAGAACCTCATAGCTCAACTTCGTTCAAAAGTTCAGTCGCATATCTTAAAACTCCCAATTCGCTATTTTGATAATGCCAAAACAGGAGAATTGGTTTCGAGAATTATGACTGATGTGGAGGGTGTTCGAAATTTAGTAGGAACAGGCTTGGCTCAAATGGTAGGAGGCATATTGACTTCTGTTGTTTGTTTGATAATTCTCATCACTATTAGCCCAATGATGACGCTATATGTGTTGGTTCCAGTGGCTATTTTTGGGTTTATTTCATTAAAAGCTTTTGGCAGAATCAGGCCTATTTTCAGGGAAAGAGGAAAAATTAATGCTGAAGTTACTGGAAGATTGACAGAAACTTTAGGTGGAATTAGAGTAATAAAAGGCTTTAATGCTGAACTTCAAGAGATCAGGGTTTTTGCTGAAGGAGTAGATAGGTTATTCAAAAATATAAAATCAAGCTTAACGGCAACTAGCTTAATCACTAGTTCTGCCACTTTACTTTTGGGATTAGCATCTGCAGGTATAATGGGTATTGGTGGTTGGATGATCATGAATAAGGAACTTACTTTTGGTGATTTCCTTGCATTTACCTTATATCTAGGCTTTATGATTGCCCCTATTGTTCAAATGAGCAATATCGGAAGTCAATTGACAGAAGCATTTGCAGGCTTGGATAGAACTGAGGAAATTATGAACACTCCTGTTGAAACTGACAATCCCAATAGAACAATTGAATTGAAGGATGTAAAGGGACATATTCAATTTCAGAATGTATCTTTTGCATATGAAGAAAATAAAGATGTAGTTAGAAACATTAGCTTTGAAGCAATTCCTGGTTCTGTTACAGCTTTCGTTGGAACATCTGGTTCTGGCAAAAGCACGATCTCGGGCTTGGTTTCTTCTTTTTTAAATCCTGACGATGGGAAAATCATTGTAGATGGGCATGATCTAGAAAAAATAACCCTAGAAAGCTATAGGAGTAAGTTGGGAGTAGTCTTGCAAGAAGATTTTCTATTTGAGGGTACAATCCGTGAAAATATATTGTTCCCAAGACCTGATGCCACTGAATCAGAGCTATTGAATGCAGTAAATTCCGCTTATGTTAATCAATTCACCGATAAATTTGAAGATGGTCTTGATACGCAAATTGGAGAAAGAGGAGTGAAATTGTCTGGTGGGCAGCAGCAAAGAATAGCCATTGCCAGAGCGATACTAGCGGATCCCAAAATATTAATTTTAGATGAAGCTACTTCTAATTTGGATACTGAAAGCGAACACTACATTCAGTCAAGTTTAAAGGAATTAATGAAAGGAAAAACAACTTTTGTCATTGCACATAGATTAAGCACAATCAGACAAGCAGACCAAATCTTAGTAATCGAAGATGGTGAAATAAGTGAAAGAGGCAAGCATGATGAATTAATTGATAAAAAAGGAAGGTATTTTGACCTGTACACTTATCAAGCCAGAATCTGATTTAAGGAATTGTATTTCTATTTTACTTATGTATTAAAAACATACTCTTCAACTTAAATTTGTTGCTTATATATAGTTCTAGAGTGATATATAGTTGTTTGCACTATATAAATTTCAATTCCCTTTAAAAAGTCGCTGTAGTATTTTAGTATAAAACCTATCAAATTTAGAGTAAAGAGAGAATATGTTTTAAATATTACGCTTAGTGAAAAGGGTGTTTTAGCACTTTTGTACAGAGTAAGTTATATTTGTTTCATGTTATCGAATGTACTCAGAATATTAAAAAACTCTCGCCTTAATGACAATCTAATTAAGGGTGCGATTTTTATTCTACTTTTTATAGGAATGCTAATTAAGTCTTTTCTTAGTAATTAAGGTTATGGCCTTTTGTAAGGCTTAATGACACGTCTTAATTTAAGTTTTAAGCTTTGGCATATTTTTTGGTTACTTTTGAGTAATCAAAAAGCAATAGCCATGAAAAATCTTATCAATTTTATCTTCGCAATAAGTATAGTTTTATTCAGTAGTTGCACCTTTAATGGTCAGGATGGTGCGCCAGGACCGAGAGGCCCTCAAGGTCCACAGGGCCCTGCAGGACAAAATGGAATGGACGGTCAGGAAGCCTTCGTATTTGAATATGTTGATTTAACATTTTCAGCTTCGAACGATTATAATCTTCTTTTAGAGTTTCCTGATAATTTCCAAATGCTGGAATCGGACAAGGTTTTGGTTTATTTTTTATATTCTGACCCCCAAGCCGATGAGACTGATATTTGGAGATTGTTGCCTCAAACAGAATTTACGGAATTTGGCACCTTAATCTATAATTATGACTTTACAATGTTTGATGTAGTATTGTTTTTAGATGCCAATTTTGATCTAAATCTGCTCTCTGCCAGCTTTACCGATAATTGGATAGCTAGAGTAGTAGTAGTTCCTGGTCAACTTCAAAATAGAACAGCAGACCCTATTGATTACAATGATTATAATGCTGTAATGAAGTATTACAATTTATCAGATCAAAATATTATTGAAGTCAAATAATCGATTACTAATAAAAAACTGTAAGGCAAGTTGAAAATTCAACTTGCCTTTTGTCTTTTAAAAGCCTGCATTAATCCGTCCATTTTAATACTTAATCTAAAGCCATCCTAATTTATGACTTAGATTTTAGATAAACATTACATTGTTATTATTAATATACCATCTTCTTTAAAGTCTCCTGTTGAAAGTTTTCGATATATATTTCATAAATTTCTTTATAAAATTTAATAAAAAGTTACAAAAGAATTATCTTTCGGACAGGATGGGGATAATATAATATATGGATAGTATTTTACATTTTTTTGATAGTACCGAAAATATCCTTTACGGTATTTTTGGGACAGTTATCATAATTTTCCTCATTTTTGATTTAGGTTTTTTCAATAAAGACGCTAAAAAAGTCTCTTTAAAATCTGCCACCTATCAATCCATTTTTTGGATCGCAATTTCAGTTGCTTTTGGTTATTTGATCTATAAATTTTACGGTGGCTCTGTAGTAATGCTTGAATTCTTTTCAGCTTACGTTGCTGAATATGCACTTTCTGTTGATAATATCTTTGTGATTTTATTAATCTTGAGGTATTTCAAAGTTGAGGAAACCTATTATCATAAGATTTTATTTTGGGGTGTTTTAGGCGCTATTGTTTTTAGAGCAATATTTATATTCTTAGGTGCTTACTTAGTTTCAGAATTTCATTGGATTCTTTATGTATTTGGCGCCTTTTTGGTTTATAGTGGAATTAAAATATTTTTCCAAAAAGAGGAAGACGACCTTGATCCAGAGAAAAATGTTATCATTCAATTTGCTAGAAAGTATCTTAACATCACAAAAGGAAATTTCAGCGGGAAGTTTGTAATCAAAAGAGGGAAAATGATTTTATTTACCCCTTTATTCTTAGTGATCCTGTTAGTGGAATCTACTGATTTGATATTTGCTGTTGATTCTATACCTGCAGTTTTTGCAATTACACAAAATGAGTTTATACTTTATACTTCCAACATATTTGCAATCTTAGGACTTAGAGCAAAATTCTTTATACTGGCCGGAATCATTGACAAGTTCTATTTATTACAAAAAGGCTTATCCTTTATTTTGATATTTATAGGGGCGAAAATGTTATTAGAGATTGTTCATATTCATATCAATACTCTCGTTTCATTCAGCGTGATATTTTCCACTTTGTTGCTTTCAATTTTACTTTCCTTGTTAATACCAAATCGGAAAAGTTCAGAGGATTTGGTTTGATGCTTAAAGCGAATAGGTCTTAAATATGTTATTTAACTTATACGGATTCTAAGATTAAATTACACAAATGATCTTAATTTGCTTCTGGTTTTCAGATAGATACAAATGATTCTCGTGTAATTACCTAATAGGCTCTATTTAATCTTGAAAGCCTGAAGGAAAGACACTTTTTGGCAATACTTTGAGCAGCAGGGGTAATGTTAAAAATGAGCCTGGTAAGGCAATTATAATAAAAGCAGGAATGGACTTTAGAATATCAATAAGTTGAACTCGCATGATTTCTTTTTCTTCCTCACTTAAAGGCTGTGTTCTAGATTTTTCAAACAGATACCAAAGCTCCTTACTTTCTTTAATCTCTTGACCTATGCTGTCCTTGTGTTTCTTGAGCACAAAAGATATCCGTTGAATTATGGTTTCACTTATAACTTGGAATGAATGCTTACTTTGCAGAAAGTAGACCTCTTTCCAGTTTTCTATCACGAATGATTCAATGGCTATTAAACTTATATCGAGTTCTTCCTCAGTAAAACCTAATCGAGTTGCTAGTTGATTTAGAAAAACTCTTTCCTCAATACTAACTACTTTATCTGACCAGATCATCAAAATAGCCAGTTCTAGAACATACTTTTTCAAAAGCCAAGTATCCGCATGTCTTAAATCAATTTGGTCTAAAGTAATTCCATCCCTAAAAGCTTCTTTAGCTAGTTTACTTTGGGCTTTTGAAAGGTTTGAAGAGCTTAGAAAGGTAAAAAACATATTCCGTTCTTCCCGTTCAATTATTTGATTAGCATGGGCAGCCGATGCAATTACTTTTAGCAACAGCATTTTCATGGCATCCTTATGCCATTTCATACTATGGAACTTACCAGCACGCCATTCTCCAAAATAATAAGTGTCTAAAAAAAGCAGGCTATTTTGAAAAAGACTAGCCCAAAAGTTATCCCAACGAGATTTTAAGAATAATCTTCTGTGTAAAATTTGCTCAGTGAAACGTGAGTCTTCAATCTTTGGCTTACTAAATATAAAAAACTTTTTTTTCGTGATTTCAGGATCCAGAACAGAATAAAACTGGCCAATTGACTGACTGGTCTCCAAATAAAAATCTTGCCAATCATTTTCAGTTTCAGGTAAAGTGTCTTGCTTTAAGCTTGCACTATGTAAAAAGCTTTCCAGCAACACTATTTTCATTTTACCTAAACTATTCCATCTCTGCTCTTTAGGGTGCTTTATTCCAGGTGCATGAATAGGGTGGCCATAAATTAATCCTGTAGGTTGAACAATCTTATATAGCAGACTGTCTTGATCCTTCAATTGGTATTGATCCAAATCTATTGGATGTGAACCTCTAAAATTTATATATTCTTTAAGCCAACCTTTTTCACCAGGATTCATGTTTGTAGAATTTAGCTTTTTATAATTACTTATAAATTAGCTAATTAATTCTACAAATGGAATACAGAGATTGTATTTTTCGATTATTTGCTCACTTCCTAAGATTAAAACTTATCCTTTTGGCTTATATTTTGATTGACTGAAAATCTGTTGGGCTTTGGTATTTTCCATAAGCTCTTGAAGGCTTACCTCTGGGTTATTTTCCATATATGATTTTACAATTTGCCAACCTACCCAAATCCCTATTCTACCAGGACATTGTTGGCTTATTTCAAATGTTTTAGGTCTTTCCCCTATGAATTTATTCTTCATGAAATGACTAGTTTCATAGAGCAAATCATTTTCCAGAAAGTTAGCCCAGATGATATGTTCATTTTCATTAATATCGGCTATTTCCTTAGCTGTATATCCTATTATTAAGGAGTCTGGTGTGCATGGAATTGTCATTTTGGTCATGTAATAAGATTTCCCATAAAAGATCATATCGGCTAACAGGCTTTGATCGCTTTGATCCGTCTTATTTTGCTTTTGGGTAAGCAAGAGCATAGTCATTGGAACAATATATTCTTTTTCATATCTCATTAAAATATAATCAGGGACACCATTTGGTACATAAGCGGCTTCTGGCCCTAAAAAATAATCTGCTGCTATACTAATCAAACTATCCGATACAAAAAGATCTTTCTGTAAACCAGCTAAAACTATTTCTAATTCGGGTACTGCTACATCAGGATAATAATGTTTATAGTATTTAAATGCCTCTTCAAAATCTTTCTGTAATCCAGTAAATTCTCCAAAAGTATTTTTTACCTGTTGATAAAGAGTGTCTTTATAGGAAGGATTGGAGAAAATATTAACCATACTATTAGCAACTATGGAATCTTCACCATATCGATTTCTTTCAAAAAAATAATCTGCCACAAATGGATTAGCCTCAATAAATTCTTTAGCTTTATCTTGAGTATCTAAACTTACCATCTCCTCTGCTAAATTATTTAATGGAATATCCACCTCAATATTGTTAATATTTGGAGCTTCTTCACAAAATTGATCTTGATCAGAACATGCTGACAAAACAATCGTGAAGATTAAAGAAGTTAGTATGTAATATTTATTACTTTGCATAAGTCATTGATTATATTTGTTCTGAATATCAAACCCAAAATAAATGAAAAAATTGCTCTTTTCTGCCTTATTACTGATTTCAGTTTCTATAGCTGAGGCACAAGTTAGATTTGGATTTAAAGCCGCCCCAAATATTGCCTTTAATAGAATAGATTCAGAAGCTGATAATACTGATTTTGACACCGATGGTGTGGGCTTACGTTTTCAATTAGGCCCAATCTTTGATTTTGAATTTAAAGAAAACCATTATTTCAGCACTGGAATTATATTCACATCCAAAAGATCTGCTTTTACTGCTGATTCGGCTGGAGCAACCCCTCCAACTTATACTGAAGTCTACAGCCCGCAGTATCTACAAGTTCCAATTACACTAAAGCTATTTACAGAAGAAATTGGGTTGGATAAGAAAATATATTTCCAATTTGGTGGAACAGTTGATTTTATGACAAATAATGAAGGAGAGGATGAAAACATTGTTCAAAGCTTCAGATTCATTGATTTGCATTCTCTATTAGCTATAGGGTTGGAATATGGAATTGGAATCAATACTAAATTATTTGGTGGTTTAGTATATCAAAGAGGCTTGTTAAATGTTATCAATAAAAATGTTTATCGTGACAATTTTAATTTAAGAAATGATTTTGTTGGTTTAGAAATAGGGGTGATTTTTTAATTTACTACGGGTAAACTCACCACATAATATTCATTTCGACCAACCCTTATATCTTCATCTTGAATCCAAGGATTATAGATTCTCAAGGTTTTATAGGTAGTATTTTGTTTTTTTGCATATTCGACCCAATCTGTTGAATTCCGAACTGTATCTGTTCTATACACATAAGGCTCGTATAGATGCTCTTTGCTTATATTCAATCCATAATCTTCAGGGCTTTCAAAAATTTGTTTAATAGCTAAAATTCTGAATACATAACGAGAGGTTTCATCATTCAACATTAGGTCATAAAAGTTATCAACCTTTTGATGATCTAGTGCATTTTGCATTCCTCGCATACCTCTATTGTAAGATGCTGCTACCAAAGTCCAATCCCCAAATTTCTCATATGATTTTTTGAAATATTTGCAAGCAGCCTCAGTGGATTTAACCGGATGATATCTTTCATCCACATCTCTATTGATTTCTAAACCGTATTCCTTACCCGTACTTTGTAGAATTTGCCAAAAACCTACTGCCCCAGCATAGCTGGTTAAATTTTCTAAACCACTTTCTATCAATGCCAAGTATTTGAAGTCATCGGGAATTCCATTTTTCTCTAATATAGGTTCAATAACAGGAAACCACCGATTTGCACGTTTAAATAAAAAGATTGTGTTATTATGCCAATATGAATTGATGTGCAATTCCTTATCTAAACGCTCTTTAACATCATCAACGTCCAAAGGAACTTTCTCTCCTGCTAAGTCAATCCGTTCAGGAAGAGGGATTGTTTTAGCATTTGTAAAGGCTATAGGTTTTGTGGGTTCCATAACCGGTTTATGTGTTTCCACACGGTTTTGATTCCCATATATTGCCACAATTAAAAAAGTAACTAAGGATGCAATTGAAATATATAATGCAAATTTGCTGTCTGTCATATAGGTTGTTAACTGCTACTAATTTTAGAAGTTTGGAGAAAGCATGAATTGAGAATAGAAATTATCAATTACCTTCACTGCTTCTGTTGGGGTATCCACCACTGTGAATAAATCCATATCTTCTGGGCTAACATTGTTTTCGGCTTCGATAAGCGTATCTTTTATCCAATCTATTAGGCCAGACCAGAATTTTTTGCCTACTAAAACGATAGGGAAGCGGCCAATTTTATGGGTTTGAATTAGTGTTAAAGCTTCAAAAAGTTCATCCATAGTGCCAAAACCACCTGGCATCACTACAAAGCCTTGGGCATATTTCACAAACATCACTTTTCTCACGAAGAAGTAATCGAAGGTGATTAATTTATCAGGATCAATATAAATATTGTTGAATTGCTCAAAAGGAAGGACAATGTTCAATCCTACTGATTTTCCATTTTCGCTTTTAGCTCCTTTATTACCAGCTTCCATAATTCCAGGGCCACCACCTGTAATTACGCCATATCCGTGGCGCACAAGTTTAGCAGCTACTTCCTCTGCCATTTTATAATAAGGATGGTCTGGCTTGGTTCTAGCTGAACCAAATACAGAAACACAAGGGCCGATTTTTGCCAGCTTTTCAAATCCTTCTACAAATTCAGACATGATTTTGAAAATAGCCCAAGAGTCGGAACTTTTGATTTCATTCCAATCTCTATCTTTAAAAGCCTTTCGTATTTTATTTAATTCTAATTTATCTTCGTTATTTGATTCACTCATTATATTTATGTTTAAGGTTAAGATAGCATTTTGTTTTACTGAAAATGCTTATTTGGTTTTAAATAGTAAATTATTATTGCTCCTGAGGTCTTTTTTGATCATAATCAAGCGGCTTATTATGTTTCCATCTTTTATGAGTCCAAAGCCAGAAATGCGGTTCTTTTCTGATATCCGCTTCTAAAAGACGCATATGCTTTTCTGTTATGTAGCCATATGATGTTTCATTTGGCTCCTCTGCTATCAATTCAAAATTAATTTCATATCTAGAACGAGCCACCTTTTTAACATGTGCATATACAGCCGCTAAATTGAATTGCTTACTAAATCTTTCCACTCCAAAAAAGACACCTGTTTCTCTTCCTAGAAATTCCATCCAATATGAATTATATGGATTACCGGGAGATTGATCTGCAGCAAAGCCTACTATAATATGTTTGTCTTTATGATTTACAATTTCTTTGTAAGCATCATTTTTTGCAATCATTTTACTACCCTCAAAACGAGTCCTATTCTCTTTCATGAGCTTATCCATCAACTTGTTTGATAAAGGCCTATAAATTGCCAAACCAAAAGGTTGATTTCTATTCGTCATAAAGTTAAAGCCTTGAGCCGACCATTCCCAATTACCAAAATGCGGTAATATAATGGCAAGATTTCTTTTCTCATCCAACAACTTTTGAACTTCAGGACTGGTATTGATTTTATATCGCTTTTTAATTGTCTTTTTTGAAAAGCTAAATGCCTTTATACTTTCTATCAATAAATCCACAAAATGGTAATAAAATTTATTGGCAATTTTCTGAATTTCTTGCTCTGATTTCTCAGGGAAAGATTTCCTCAAATTGTCCATTACCACTTTGTAACGATAGATTTTTGTTTTTATAAATAAAAATGCAATCAAAGTGGATAGTCCGTGATAAAACCAAAAAGGAATTTTACTCAACAGCCAAAAAAGGGCTTTTAACAAATAGTATTTTACTTTCATCATTTAGTCTTGTAATTGCAATTTCACCAAGTTGCTATAGGTTCCATTTTCTGATTCTAAAAGTTCTTGATGAGAGCCTTGCTCAGAAATTTGCCCTTCTTTTAGCACAAAAATCTTATCAACTTTTCGGATAGTTGCCAATCTATGTGCGATAATTATTGTAGTTCGGTCTTTCATAAGCTCATCTAAAGCTTGTTGTACCAGATGCTCCGATTCAGCATCCAGAGAGGAAGTGGCTTCATCCAAAATTAAAATTTTAGGATCCTTTAAAATTGCCCGAGCAATAGCAATTCTTTGCCTTTGCCCTCCAGATAATTTTACCCCTCTTTCCCCCACTAAGGTGTCTAATCCTTCAGGAAAATCTTTTATAAATAGCCATGCATTAGCCTTTTCTGCAGCCGCAATTATTTCTTCATCCGATGCATTAGGTTTTCCATAAGCAATGTTTTCACGAATAGAGCCTCCGAATAATATAATCTCTTGGGGTACTATGCCAATATTTTGTCTGTAGCCAGTAATCGATAAAGATTCAATATTTTGATCATCTACTTTGATTTGGCCAGATGCTAAAGGATAAAAGCGCATTAACAATTGAATGATGGTGGATTTTCCGGCTCCACTATGACCTACTAGAGCTACTTTTTCTCCAGCTCCAACAGTTAAATTTAAGCCTTTCAAAACTTGTACATCCTTTCGAGTAGGATATGAAAATTTAACATTTTCAAACTGGATTGCTCCTTGTAAATTTATTTTTTCTTTCTCTTCTATTTTAAATTCTTCTTCTTCCTGTAATATTTCCATCACTCTTTCAGAAGCTCCTATTGCTTTTTGGATTTGACCATATAAATCACCCAAACCAGCAATTGAACCACCAATAAAAGTAGTGTAAAGCACAAAGCTCAATAAATCTCCCACGCTCATGCTTCCTTCTTGTACTAAACTTGCGCCATACCATAGAACAGCTACGATTCCACCAAACATGGCAAAAATAATGAAGGAAATAAATGCCCCTCTATAAGTAGCAGATTTAAGAGCTACTTTCACCACTTTGTCAAGAGATTTACGGTAGCGCATTACTTCCACTAACTCGCTTGTGAATGCTTTTACAATATTGATGGATTGCAATGTTTCTTCCACAATGACATTGGCAGAAGCTAATTCTGATTGTGTTTTTTTAGAAAGTTTACGAATAAACCTTCCGAAAACCATGGCAGCAATTACTAAAACAGGGAAAGTAGCAATCATGAAAAAAGCCAACTTTGGGGTAAAGTAAAAGATAATGGCTGCACCGATAATCAATGTAGAAACTTGTCTGATAAATTCTGCAAGTGTTACTGAGAAGGTGTCTTGCAATAAAGAAACATCTGAAGTAATTCTGCTTACCAATTCACCTACTCTACTTTTATCATAAAAAGTCATGGGTAAGCTCATCAATTTAGTGTACAGCTTGGCACGCATATCCGCCATCGCTCTTTCACTTACTTGGGCAAAAAGATAAACCCTGAAAAAGGAGAAGAAGCTTTGAACAGCTAATATTCCAATTAGAATAAAAGCTACTGTATTAATTTCCGTAAATATACCAGAGGTTTTGCCTTGGGCTACATCCACTAATTTTCCCATTACATAAGGAAAACCCAACAGTGTAGTACTAGAAATTAATAGGAAAAATAGCCCAGCTATGAAATAGCTTTTGTAGGGCTTTATAAATTGAAAAACTCCTGTAAGCTTTTTAAAATTTTCTTTGTTGAGTGGCTTTTTCTCTTCCTCATTAAGCGGTTCGCTTTTTCTTCTTTTTGCCATTCTTAATAATTGTCTCTATTGAAATGTTTATAACCCCGCAAAGGTACAATAGTTCTTTAATTATGGCTTGTTTTTAGCTTCGAACTTTTCCTTTCCTTCATCTAAAAAATCTACGAATTTACTGATGCTTCTTTCATAAGCTATTGGCTCATTCAATAATTCCCCATTAGAATCAAGTAAAACATAATAAGGTTGAGCATTATTATTAAATCGTGTAATCTGAAAATCAGCATTTTGCTTACCAATAGATTTCTTTACTTTCCCATCATATTCGCTGGTATACCAATCTTTTTCAGGTAATTCAGTTTTTTCATCCACATATAAAGCCAGCATCACATAATCATTCTTCAAACGATTTAACACTTTAGGATCTGACCAAACTCTGGCTTCCATTTCTCGGCAGTTTACACATCCGTGACCAGTAAAATCCACAAAAATAGGTTTCCCTTGTTCTTTAGCACAAGCTAAAGCTTGCTCATAATCGAAATAGCCTTTTATTCCATGAGGAAAATGCAACATATCGGCATATTTAGGTTCTTCACATAACTGATCTTCAGCACTAATGGCACCAGAACCTCCGCTATTTTCGCGAATAAGTGTTGGTAAATCAAAATCATGAGAACTCATAGGTGGAAGATAACCTGAAAGTGCTTTTAATGGAGCCCCGAATAATCCAGGAATCATATATAATACAAAACTGAAAGTCACTAAGCTTAGCATTAATCTCCCCACAGATAATTTTTCAATCGGACTGTCACCAGGCAATCTTAATTTGCCTAATAAATAAAGTCCAAGCATGGCGAAAATTACAATCCACAACACTAAATAAATATCTCTGTCTAAAATTCCCCAATGATAAACTTGATCGGCTATACTTAAGAATTTCAGTCCCAGTGCCAATTCTAAAAATCCTAAAACCACTTTTACAGAATTTAACCATCCACCTGATTTTGGCAAGCTGTTTAACCATTCAGGGAAAATAGCGAATAGCGTAAATGGAATTGCAAATGCTAAACTAAATGCAAACATTCCTAAAAGTGGTTTGATCACCATTCCACCGGCAGATTCTACTAAAATACTTCCTACTATTGGCCCAGTACAGCTAAATGAAACTAAAACCAATGTGAAAGCCATGAAGAAAACGCCTCCTAGACCTCCTTTATCTGCTTTTGCATCCACTCTATTCACAAAGCTTGAAGGAAGGTTTATTTCAAAAAGACCCAAAAATGATAAGGCAAAAATAAAGAACACTAAAAAGAAGAATACATTAGGAATCCAGTGGGTACTCAGCCAATTCGCAAATTCGGGTCCGTTGATTACTGCTATAATGGTTCCAGCCACAACATAAATTACAATGATTGATAAACCATAAATTACCGCTTGACGAATAGCACTTGCTCTGCTTTTGGCCTTTCCCGTGAAGAAAGTAACCGTCATTGGAATCATTGGGAAAACGCAGGGCGTTAATAAAGCAGCTAATCCGGCTAAAAAAGCCACCACCATAAAGCCTAAGAGGGAGTATGGTGAATTTGAATCCTTCTGCTGAAGATCAATTAATTTTTTTTTACTTTCTTTTTCGGATTTAACGGATGATGCTTCCTCTTTATCTTTCGGATCTGCATCTGATGAGCCAGCAGCAGATTTAGTTTTTTCCCCAAAAGAAAAATCATCGCTGAAAGGAATACATTTTCCATCAATATCTGAGCAAACCTGATAGCTATTTTCAGCCTCTATTTTAAAAGGAAGTTCTTTTATAATTATTTTTTGCTGAAACTCACCTTTTTCTTTGAAATAGGTATAATCTCCTTCCCAAATTTCATCATAACCTTCAGAAGGGTTGATTGGAATTATGCTGTCAACCAATTGATAGGAATCGTCTTCTTCAAATTCAAATTCAGTAAGCATAGGGCCTAAATCCGGATCGAAATCGGATGAGTATAAATACCAATTTTCATCTATTTCTGCTCGGAAAGAAAGCGTGGCAGTATCGCCTACTTCTAAGTTTTCTTCTAAAATGGAGCTTTCCCAGCTGATGGGTTTAATAACTTGGGCAAAAGTGTTTTGCAAAAATAATCCTCCCAGAAGGAGACTATAAACTAAATATCTCATAAACTTTTAATAACGCCTGTCCGTCTTACAAAACTAAAACACGAAGATAGTTAAATTTTGTTGGAACAAATGTTACTTATGTCATGCAGGCGATAAAGCGAAAATGGTTATTTTTTACAGTTTTAGGTTTAATTTTAATAGGAGCAGGATTAAGTCTGGCAATTGATGCGGGTTTTTACCGTATGCAAAACCCTGATGGTCTGAACTGGGTTTATTATGGGACTTTTGCTCTAGTTGTCTTTAATTCTGGGATTTGCTGTTTTGGGCAAGGGGTGATTTATAAAGTGAGGCTTGATGGCTGTGCGAAATAAAAACTAAACAGCTTTCCCAAAGTTCTAAACTTTGGAAAAGCTAAAAGAAAACGTCTTTTTAAAATTATATTTATAAAACCAATAAGGCAGTATAGTCTTAAATCTAATATCGATAAATTATGAAAGCAATTTGGAACGAACAAGTAGTAGCAGAAAGCGATGAAACCATCGTAATTGAAGGCAATCACTATTTCCCACCTGAATCAATCAAAAAAGAATATTTTGAAAAGACGGATTATCACACCATTTGCCCCTGGAAAGGCACTGCTTCTTATTACAGCCTAAAAGTGGAAGGTAAAGAGAACAAAGATGCCGCATGGTATTATCCTGATACCAAAGAAATGGCCAAGAAATTTGAGAATTATGTAGCCTTTTGGAAAGGGGTGGAGGTGAAGGAATAAGATTTAATTTTATTGTTTAAATTTAGAAATGCCTACAGCTTTAAAAAAATTATTTTATGCATTTGTAATACTCATGGCTAGTATTTTGCTTGGCAGTTTGGGTTATATGCTGATTGAAGATTATGATTTTAGGGACTCGGTTTATATGTCGGTCATCACTTTTTCAACGGTAGGTTTCAAGGAAGTGAAGCCATTAAGTGATGACGGAAAGCTATTCACGGTATTTTATATTATTGTAAATTTAGGTTTATTTGCATACACGGCTTCTGTTATTTCATCCTATTTGTTTGAAGGGCGATTTAAAGAAATTTATAAAACCTATATTGATAAAAAAGCATTGAAGAAATTAAAAGATCATATCATTATCTGTGGCTTTGGTAAAAACGGGGAAATTGCTGGTTCTGGCTTAGGGGCTTCAAAAAAAGATATTCTATTCATAGAAAAGACTGCGGATGTGATCAATAATTTTAATAATGAAGAAGGATACCAATTCCTTCATGGTGATGCGGTATTAGAATCAGTGCTAGTAGAAGCCGGAGTTGAGAAAGCTAGCACAATTATCACCACCCTTCCAAGTGATGCGGATAATGTTTTTATCACACTTACTGCAAAGGAACTCAATCCTAAAATTCAAATTATAGCCAAGGCAACTGAAAGAAATTCGGAAAAGAAATTAATAAGAGCCGGAGCTGATCATGTGGTAATGCCAGATAGAGTAGGCGGTTCCTACATGGCTTCATTGGTTACCAAACCAAGTGTGGTAGAGTTTTTAGAAATACTGAATGGCGATCATGATTCTGAGTATTCATTGGAAGAAATTGATCATAATTTATTGAAAGATAAATTCAAAAACCTCTCTTTAGGCGAGATGGATGTAAAAAATAAAACTGGAGCTACTGTTTTAGCCTTTAAAGATAAAAAAGAAGGCTTTGTTTTCAATCCGAATTCAAAGGTGGTGTGTGATGAAGGAGATGTTATCATTTTATTGGGGGATAAAAAGTCATTAAAAGCATTTAAGGAAGCGTTTGTCGAATAAAAATCTATTCTCTTATCTCTCCTCTATTCATTTATTCCACTTCCAACTCTTTCTACTATATTTGTAATGAAATAATTAAAAGGGAGCATACTTTTTATCCCTAAGCCCAGTACAGATTACCCATAATATGGAAAGATTAGTTGTTGACGCATCCAAACCAAAATGGCACATCAATTTGAAAGAATTGTGGGCTTACAGGGATTTGTTTTACATATTGGCTTACCGAGATTTGAGGGTTCGTTACGCCCAAACTTTCCTTGGGTTATTATGGGCTTTTATTCAGCCTTTAGCCACTTTACTAATCTTTACCGTAGTTTTTGGAAAGGTAGCCGTAGTCGATACGAGCGGTGTTCCATATCCGCTTTTTGCAGTTTGCGGAATGGCATCTTGGTCTTATTTTTCATTCGTTTTGAATCAATCGGGTAACTCTATCATAGGAGCTCAGGAAATGGTCAAAAAAATCTATTTTCCACGATTGGTTATTCCACTTTCCAAAGCATTGGTAGGATTTGTTGATTTTGCCATAGCCATGTTGTTTGTGGTAATTTTAATGATTTATTATGGCTTCATCCCATCAGCAAATATTATTTACTTGCCGATATTTATCATTTTGACTATTATTTCAGCCTTAGCAGTAGGGATTTGGTTAAGTGCCTTGACTATTCGCTATCGTGATTTTCAGCATGTAGTACCTTTCTTAGTACAGTTCGGACTTTATGCCACCCCAGTTGGTTACCAAGCAAAGGACGTCATCCAAAGATTACCGGATTGGGCTTCACTTCTTTATTATGTCAATCCCATGGCAGGAATAGTAGAAGGCTTTCGATGGAGCCTCTTAGGTGGTGATCCTCCAAGTATATTTGCCTACTTCTCTTTTAGTATTGTAATCCTACTTTTCATAACAGGTTTGTTGTATTTCAAAAGAGTAGAAAAGGTGATGGCGGATATTGTTTAAGAGATTATTTGCTGAAAACTATTTTTAAAGATCTAGGCTAGGTTAAATCTTTATTTCTATTGCAATCCAAAAATATTCTGCTTGACAAATAGAAAACTTCATTAACTTAGTAATTTTCAATCTTAGAAAAGATCATTCTTTTTTTGCAACTCCCTTAAAGTTGAGGTATGAGTATTCCTAAGGCCATTTTATATACTATGTTTCTTGTTGGGATAGGGACAATTTTATCAATTGGATTTTTATTTGCAATCACACTACTGGATCTAAATACAGAAAAATCCATTCATTATAGCTCCGTTGCTAGAATATTAACAAAAGTACTTCAATATTCTATTATTCTTTTTTTAGTCTTTAAACTTAGTTTTAGACCCAGCAATCTTTTAATAAAACTTAAGAAGATTAAATGGGAAACCTTAGTCCTTATTCTCATAATTAGCTTTGGTTTAGAAATAGTTACCAAATTCATTATAGAAATAAAATTACTTGTTAATACTAATCAACCTGAAACCATTAGTGAAGTGGATTATAGCGGTAATTATTTGTGGGTTTACGACTTAATACGAGCTGTTATTTTAGCACCAATTTTTGAAGAGCTTTTTTTTAGAAAATTCTTATTTACAGGACTGCTAAAAAAGTATTCGTTCGGAGTCTCTGCAATTGTTTCAAGCATCTGCTTTTCCTTAATTCATATTCCCAATTGGTTAAATTTAGCACCTACTTTTTTATTTGGAATTATTTGTTGCTGGATATACCTAAAAACCAAGAACATTCTATATGCAATGCTCTTACACTTTGTAGGGAATTTGACTGTTTTAATATCTTCATTTTATAACAAAGAACTATCCATTTTAATACAGGAAATGACTTATATTTGGATGTATGGAGTAATCCTTTTCTTAGGACTTGGAATGATACTATTTGGCTTAAGAAAATTAAAAAGAACCCCAATAAATTGATAGAGCCGTATTTCAAAAGCGAACAAGCTAGAATTTAATCTTTTATTTTAAATCTCTAAGGCTTAAATAAATACTTTCAATTCTTTCCATTAATTTTAAGCTATGGAAAAAATGAACTGGCTAAAATTACTGAACCCAAATCGATTGGGACAGAGCAGCAATACTAATCAAAGCTCTGCTCGCTCATTTTTCGAGCAAGATTACGACCGAATAATTTTTTCGCACCCTTTCCGAAGACTACAAGATAAAACTCAGGTAGTTCCTTTACCCGAGGAAGACTTTGTTCATACAAGGCTTACACATAGTTTGGAAGTCAGTAGTGTAGGAAGATCCTTAGGCAAAAAAGTAGGAGAATCCATAGTGGATAAATACCCAGAACTAAATGCATCAGGTTACTCGTCTTTTGATTTTGGCGCTATAGTAGCGGCAGCTTCCTTAGCACATGATATTGGAAACCCACCATTCGGTCATTCAGGGGAAGACGCTATTTCAGCATTTTTCAAAAACAGCTCTTTAGGGAAGTGGATTCAATCACAAGTTTCAGTAGAAGAATGGGAAGATTTAATAAATTTTGAAGGGAATGCGCAAGGTTTTCGACTATTCAATAGACCCGATAATCAAGGCATAAAATTAACTTACAGCACTTTGGCTGCATTTAGCAAATACCCAAGAACAGCGCACTTATTTGAAAAGGACAGCAGTCGAAAGAGCCAGAAGAAATATGGTTTCTTCCAAGCGGAAAAACAATATTTTGAAGAGCTGGCAAATGAATTAAGCTTAATTCGTTTGTCTGACGAAATGAGTTGGGTTCGTCACCCGCTTACTTTTCTGGTGGAAGCAGCAGATGATATTTGCTATCATGTAATTGATTTAGAAGATGGCTGCAGATTGGGTTGGGTTTCATATGAGCAAGCTCGCGATTTGTTAGCCAATGTTTTAGGTGATTCCTATTTGCCAGAAAAACTAGAAAAAACAAAAGGCAAAAACGAAAAGATAGCTTACCTACGAGCTTTGTGTATCAATAAACTGATTAACGAATGTGCGGATGTCTTCATGGAAAATGAAGATGATATTTTGAGTGGAAAATTCGATTCCGCTTTAATGAGTCAGGTTCCATCAAAGCGGGTTTTAAGAAATATAATTGAAGTTTCTATTCAAAAAATATATCGATCTCACTTGGTATTGGAAACTGAAGTAGTTGGTCATAGAGTTTTAGAAGGCTTGTTAGAAGAGTTTTTAGGGGCCTCAATTGCTCAAAAAGGGGTAGAAGAATCAAGTAAGAAGGATTTAACTGTTTTCAGATTATTGCCTGAAACCTACCAGGAATTAGTTACCGATACTGCAAGTCTTTATGAAATAAGCTTGTTATGCATTGATTACATCAGTGGAATGACAGACAGATATGCCATAAATCTATACAGAAAATTGAAAGGAATTAGCTTGCCCGGCATGAAATAAATTATGCCTTTTTCTGAAATTTTTGATACCAATTATCCATCACAATACTATGTGGTAGTGTTAAAACAGAAAGGAAAATTATAGTAAGGAAGAAAGGAGAAATATTAAATTCATAATAGGAAAAAGCGAAGAGTAAAAGTGATGCTCCAATTATGCTTATTAAAGAAAATGGAAGCAGTTCCTTAATAAATTTACTTATATCAAATCTCTTTCGTTTTTGTCCTAAAAAGACATATTCTTGATATAAAACCTTTAGAGAATGCCAAATAGCAAAATAAAGAGTAAAAGCTAATAAGGGTGGAATGGTATAGAAGGCTAAATGCAAAAGCAGAAAAATCATCAATTCTGTTCCAAATCGGCTAATATTTTTTGTCTTAGCTATTAATAAAGCGGCCATCAGTAAAATTGTGATTAGACTGCTAATTATAAAGAAGTAATTCAAATTACTAAGTGTAATCACCGAGGATGTTGCTGAGAAATGTGAGGTCTCAGAAAAGAATCTAATCAGCTTATCGTAATGATGATAAAATAAACCACTAATGATTGACCCGCCCCAGGAGAGATAAAGTAATTTCTTAAGCGTACTTTTTTCGGAGATATTTACATCGCTAAACTGTGATTGTCCAAAATGGTAAAAAGAAATCAAAAAGAATATGACCAGGCTCAAGTAAGGCATTACAATCCAAAAAGTAATATAAATTGCTATTAAGCCTAAATAGAAGCTATAAAATTTGAATTGATCATTTTTACTTTGGTGCTTTTTTCGTAACAAAACATGATCAATTGCACCATGAGGGATTCCTAAAAGGAAAACCATGACTAAAGTTATTTGCAATTGTATTTCAAATGTTAAGGTTTCCAACCAAGGATAGATGGAAATTAATATTACTGTGATTGCAATATGTAAAAAGTTGGTTTTAAGCATCTTGAATCATAAAACCTGAATATATGTATTTTGTTTTTTTTTATTCTACTTCTTGAATCAAAATACTCTTTCCATTCCATGTTATTTCTTCCCCGGGCATCTTATTAATCATTTGTTGAGCTAGAGGAGTAACTGCAGAAATCATAAAAACCTCCTCTTTTCCATTATTCACTTTTCCATATGAGATGGATATAAAATAATTAGCTGCTGATGTTTTGACTAGTGATCCTAAACCCACTTTTTCGTGATTAATGCTAACATTTATTTTACTTAATGTTTCTAATTGCTGGTTAAGAACAGCCATTTGAGACTGTAATTTTCCCTTTTCTTGATTCATCATTTCTCGGCTGGTTTCATATTTATCACCAGCAGAGCTTTTCGTCTCAGCACCTAATGAAGTTTTCAAATTAACCATTTCTTGCTCGATAGAATCCTTTTTAGCTTCTATTTCTGCTTTGCATTTTTCGATAAGGGCTTTTTTCATTTTCTATTTTTTAATGCGATCCAACATTGATTCTAGATGAGAACGATTTTTTGTAATTCAGAAAGCCCTCATTCATAACTTTTTAAGGAAGATACATTAGTGAAACTTAATTTTCCCATAGCAATAGAGTAGTTAATAGCGATTGGCAAATAATTTAATAACATGAAGGTATATATAGAACTTCACAGTGAACATAAAAAACTATCAAATATCAAAAAGGAAGCTTTTTTAAATCGACATTTCCACCACACAGAATTACTCCTACTTTTTTACCTTTATATTTTTCTTTGATTTTCATCATAGAGGCAAAAGGCACTGCCCCCGAAGGTTCGACAACCAACTTTAAATAATTAAAAATTAATCGCATTGCCTCAATTATTTCAGCATCACTTACCGTCACAATGTCTGTTATGTAGTTTTGAATAATTGGGAAGTTTTTTTCTCCAACTGAAGTTCTTAAACCGTCTGCAATAGTATTTGGCTTTTCCATAGGAATCAATTTTCCGGCTTTCCAAGATCGATAAGCATCATCAGCACCAAGGGGTTCCGCTCCAATAATTGGTATTTTATGTCCAAAATATTGAGAAGAAAGTAATGTGCCAGCCATTAGCCCACCACCACCAATAGGTGCAAAAATTGCTTTTAGATGATCGGTATCTTCAATCATTTCCTTAGCACATGTTGCCTGTCCTGCAATAACATCATAATTATCATAAGGATGTATGAAGGTAGCTCCTGTTTTTTCCACCACATCATTTAAGGTGCTTTCTCTTGCTTTTAAGTTAGAATCACAGAAAATAACTTCTGCTCCATATCTTCTAACGGCTTCAACTTTAACTTCAGGAGCATCTTGTGGCATTACAATATACGCAGGAATTTTAGCCAACTTAGCGGTTAAAGCTACTGCTTGTGCATGGTTTCCTGATGAATGAGTTGCAACTCCCTTTTTTAGTTGAGCTTTACTTAAAGATAGTACAGCATTTGAAGCTCCGCGCATTTTAAAAGCACCAACTTTCTGTAAATTTTCACATTTAAAATAAACGTTTACCCCCAACATTTCATTTAATTGGTTTGACGTGAATACAGGTGTGCGGTGTACATAATCGTGAATTCTTTTCTCTGCAGCCAGTATATCCTCTTTTTTGGGTATTTCTTGAAGGAGCATAATGTTAATTTTATATTATTTCGATATATTGCTTAATTATTTTGTTAGTACAGATTTTATCATGCTTTTAAATTTGAAAACAACACACGATTATGCAATCTAATAAGTTTCTACGATTATTTTTCTTCTTTTCTTTACCTCTTTTCTTTTGGGCTTGCGATAATAATAAATTGGAGGATGAACTAGAAAATGAATTTGAATTTCAATATGTTGTTAGTTACGAGTTTCTTGACTCTATTTCTTCTGAAGAAATATCAGAGCGATTTGGAGGAAACAACTTAGCAAGTGGCTTTATAAATTTTGACATAACAGCACATCGTATTACTTACATGACTGAAAATTATGATGGAACAGAAGTAGAGGCATCAGGGCTAATTTTAATTCCAAATGTTAGCGGATCGTCCAAATTAACAAGTTTTCAACATAGTACTTTAGCAAAAGATCCAAATCCTCAAATTGATCAAGAAAATAGAGCGCCATCATATTTGCCAGAAAACAATGCTGAAATTCATCTTTCAGCTGCCTTATATGCATCAAATGGATATTATATTTCTGCGCCCGACTATATCGGTTATGGCAGTACAGGTGAAATGTTTCATCCTTATGAACATGCACAAACAACAGCAATTACAAGTTATGACATGCTTGTGGCTGCCAGAGAATATGCCGAATATTTAGAGGTCAAGATTAAAACAGATAATGATACTGAAAAGGAAGAGCTTTATTTATTAGGCTATTCACAAGGTGGAAATTCCACTATGGCACTTCACAAATATATTGAAGAAAACAAAAGTGACGTCTTCAGCATCACCAGAAGTGCTATGGGAGCAGGTGCTTATCATAAATCCGCTGTAGGAGATTACATTTTCAATTTTGAGGGAGAATTAGGGTTTTCTATCAGCCTTTATTTATGGGTAATGGATACTTATGACAGAGTTTACTTACAAAGAGGAATGGGTTATTACTTAAAAGAACCATATGCTACTGAAGTGACGGATAATGGATATTTTGCATTAACTAACACGAATCCACAAGAAATATTTACAGAAGAATTTATAGCTGACATTAATGATCCTAGTAGTGAATTTTCTGCTGCACTTGCTGATAATGATATACATAATTGGCAAGCAAAGGCTCCTATAAAATTATATCATAGCGAAGACGATCAGCTTGTCCCTTATTTTAATTCTGTTGATGCTTACACTAATATGAGAGCAAATGGCAGTACAGAAATTTTATTTGAAACCTATACTTTTGGTGCTGAGGTAAATCCTGCTGATATTCACGGAGTAGCTGGAGGTCGTTTTTTTAGTGATGTAATCTCACTTTATTTCAGGTCAGGAATTTAGTCAAATTAAATTTTCAAACGAAACCCTATTAAACAATGTCTTTACCTAAGAAAAACTTCGAGGTTTTAATTGTAGATGATGATGACATGACCGTATTTCTTCATCAGGTTTATGTAAAAGAAAATGAATTTCATTTAGAACCGAAAAGCTTTTATAATGGGAAGGATGCCGTGGAATATTTTGAAACTTATTTCAATGCAAGTAAGCATTATTGTGTTTTATTAGATATTAACATGCCGATTTTAAATGGGTGGGAATTTATGGATCAAATTATACAAAAAGGAATGAGTAAAAACGTTTCTGTTATAATTTTGACTTCTTCCATTAATATTGCCGATCGTGAAAAAGCAAATGAATATGACCTAGTGATTGACTATATAGAAAAACCTCTATCTTCTCAATATTTGAGTCAGTTAAAATCAACAGATAGAATGAAGGAGTATTTTTAAAACTAAAAACACTACAATCCCTGCACAATCTCTTTTTTCAGAAACTTGAGACTCCACATACCTCTAAAATCGCCTATTTTGTAGTCGGTGGCTTTATCATTAGGATATTCTTCTTTCAAAAGAGCCTGAACCTCTTCTGAAATTTGACTTGAGCTTCCGTGACAATTTAAGCAAAGCTCAGAAGGTATTCTTATTGGTTTATTGTAAAGAATGGTATCCCCAGGACGGATGAATTGAACATTTGCACCTATTTCATCACCTTGTTCAACTGAATATTCAAAAGCTTCTAATACTTGCCTTTCAATATCTGAGGGAGTATTTTCAGGATTTCTATTTTTATTGCTTACTCTCTTAAGAAACACTTTGTATTCTTTTGCCAGGCTATCAGTTAATGGATAAGCTTTCATACTGCAGAATTCAGCAGCAGCTTCATAGCCACCTTCAGCATATTTTTCGGATATTTTACCCATGAATACAGCTGTTGCTTTTTTAGTAATGGAATCTCCAAGCTTTTTTGTTCTATTAATTATATCTGCTTCAGAAACTTTTTTTACTTCTCTCTTTTGTTGGGTATCTTCAATTTGTTTAGGTCTTCTTTTTTCTGTAGAAAACCCACAAGCCCATACTATCATAAAAAAAATAGCAAATGATAATTTGGTAGAGAACGACATATTAAATCAATTCTTCATTTGAAACTACAGCACCAATCATTAAGTAACTGTTTCCACCAGAATCTTGGCTGCTCAATGGGCCGCAGGAGAATTGCGTATTTACGATATCTCCTGATTTATTTTTCATTTTTATAATGCCAGACCAAGTTTTGCCAGCCTCTAAAGAACCTTTTAATGATTTCAGGGCATCCTTGGATTCTACTATTTTTGACAATTCACTTCCGATCACATCATTTGAAGAATAGCCTAACTTATCAGAAACAACATTATTTATACTGTTAATATAAAAAGTAGCATCTAATTCGATCATCATATTGGTATAATTGATGATTTTCTCTTTGTCTTCTCGCTCCCGTTGCGCACGCTCCATTTCTTCTTGAGTGGCTTGAAGTTCTTCCATGTTTTGACGCATCTCTTCTTCTTGTGAGCGCATTTGTTCCGTCATCTCTCTTGACTCTTCTAACAACTTAGAAGTTCTTTCGTTGATTTTTACGGAAGAAATTGTTGAAGCAATATTTTCAGCAATTTTTTCTACAAATTCTCTTTCATGCTCTTGAAATTCATTGAAAGATGCCAATTCAATAATACCAAAAGTTTCATCATTAACTTTCAATGGAACTATTAAAACACTATTCGGATTAGCTTCCCCCAAACCAGAAGTAATCATAACATAGTCTTGCGGAACTTCTGTCATATAGATAGTTTCACCTTCTAACCAAGCTTGACCCGTTAATCCTTCTCCTTCGTATATCTTTTGTTCTAAATATTTCTTTTTATCCCAAGCATAGCAAGCGGTTAATTCTAAGAACGGATCATCATCTTCCTCTCTATTAATAACAAATATTCCGCCTTGATTTGATTTAGTATATTTAACTAAGCTTGAAATTATATCATCCGATAAAAGAGAAATATTATCATTGTTCTTTCTCAAGATATCCCCGAACATCGCTAGACCTTCGGTTGACCAATTTCTTTTCTTATCTTCCTCTGCTACTTTTTGTAGGTTACCTCTCATATTAATTAAGGCATTTCCTAATACATCCTCCTCACTTAAAGGCTCATAATCAGAATCATATTTCCCATTACCAATATTTTCAGCGAAATATGAGGTGTGTTTCAAGCCATCCACTAACTGGCCAACGGCAACAGCCATTTCACCAATTTCATCATTGCCGAATTTCCTGTCATTATTCTCTGGCAATATTCCTTTCCCTAATTTTACAATGATGTCTTTGATGTAATTCACAGGTCTAGTTATGGAAGATGCCAACCAGAAAGCCCCTATTAATCCTAAAACAACAAAAATTACCCCTAAAATAATTGATGTGTTTCTTAGACTATTGGATGAATCTAAAACCTCAGCCTCGTATTTTTCAGATTCATTTTGCTTTTGCAGTAATATTTGATTTAGATGTGCAATAACAGTATCAGTTCTTGGAATCACTTCCCTTTCAATTGATTCAGAAGCCATAAATTTCACAATTGGATCCTCGTAATCTTCAAAAGTCACTAAACTTTCCATTATTTCCTTCTGAACACCCATCAGTTCTTCAAATTCTGTGAAAATAGTATCCATCTCCAGCTTTTGCTCTCCATCCTCCCATTTTTCTTTCAAAGCAATGATTTTTTCTTTCATTGCAGGATACTCCTCTTGATGGATAACTTGCAAACTTTCTTTATCCGTCTCGTTGCTTTGAAGATAGACCCAGTTAGTAACTAACATTTTTGAGCTAATGATCAAAAGGTTAAAATCCTTAATGCTAGTTAATGAAGGCTTAATAACATTGGAATTAGTAGCGGTTAAATTACTATTCTGAGAAACAGTAAAAATAGTAATACCTGCATAAACAATAAATATTAAAATGAGGGTTATAAACCCACCTAATATTTTATTACCAATGGTAAATCGAAAATTTTTCATCTTTTGGCCTTTAAAAATTATTCTTTTTTAAACTTAATGAAAATTATTGAAATATGAATTTAATCCAATAATTCTACCTATAGATTTATGATATATTTAATTTATTTCTTCTCCAAAACGGGTTAATTCTTGTGACATTTTTAAACCTGATTTTTCTAGCTTGTTCGTGTTCACTTCAAATCTTAACTTACCATTAACATCTTTAAAATTTATCATAGACCCATTTTTTGCCATTCCTTCGGACTCTGTAACCAACAAGCAAGGTTCGTTATTTAGAGCATTCTTAATGTTAGTAAAATTCTGATTTTGATCTGCAGGGACAAATAAAATATGATAAAAATCTCCCTGACTAACTTTTTCTAACTGAACTACTCTAATATTTCTTTCTCCTACTTTTTTTATCTCTGCCATTTCTTCTAACAATGGAATAATTTCTGAATTTCCCATAACGGCAATAACGAAATCTCCTTTCTTTTTCTCTTCTGGCCATTCAATATACTTTGTGAAACTATAGAAAAACACCTTGTGAAATCTATAATTTTGTTCTTGAGCAATGCTTTCCTTTACAAGAAAAAGAAAAACAAATAGCAGGGCAACGATTTTTAAGTGACGCATCAGTAAATAAATTTCTTTATTTCTATAATTTTTTATGCAAGTTATGATTATCAAGTGTATTTAAACTTACAGCTAATTAATTTTAAAGTGAAAAAGTAGTCATTTTTCAGTGAAAAAAGAAGAATTAATCGCTGAACACACTTTAATTTCCTTTGAATTGTGTTTTACTCTTATTTCTGTATTGAAATATGATGTCTTTTTGACTTTAATGTATTGACTAATATTTAGTAGTTTTGCATATAATAAATTGATTACTTGATGTTAGACAGACTAGAACGAATGAAAGAGCGCTTTCAGGAAGTGGGCCAACTAATGGTTCAGCCTGATGCTATGGCGGATATGAAAAAATTTACCGAACTCAGCAAAGAATATGCTGATTTGGAAAAAGTAGTGGAGGTCTATGTTGTATACACCAAAGTGTTGGATGACATCAAGCAAGCAAAAAACATCCTCGAAAATGAAAAAGAACCTGAATTCAGGGAAATGGCCAAAATGGAATGGGAAGAACTAAAACCTGAAAAGGAAAGGCTAGAGGATGAATTGAAAAAAATGTTGATTCCTAAAGATCCAAATGATTCTAAAAATGCAGTCTTGGAAATTAGGGCAGGAACTGGGGGAGACGAAGCCGCTATTTTTGCTGGTGATCTTTTTAAAATGTATCAGAGGTATTGTGATAAAAATGGATTAAACTTAACCGTTCTCGATTTAACTTTTGGTACAGCAGGTGGCTATAAGGAAATTATCAGCACTGTGACTGGAAAAAACGCCTATGGCACTTTAAAATACGAATCTGGTGTACATCGGGTGCAAAGAGTTCCAGCCACTGAAACTCAAGGTCGGGTACACACTTCCGCGGCAACCGTTGCTGTTTTACCAGAAATTGATGATGTAGAGGTTGAAATCGACATGAATGATGTCAGAAAAGACACTTATTGTTCTTCCGGACCTGGTGGACAATCTGTAAACACTACCTATTCTGCAGTTAGGTTAACTCACGAACCTACAGGATTAGTGGTGACTTGTCAAGATCAGAAATCTCAACTTAAAAACTTTGATAAGGCACTAAGAGTATTACGCTCTCGTTTGTATGAGATAGAATTAGCAAAGCAAAATGAAGAAGTGGGCGCTCAAAGAAGAAGCATTGTGCGAAGTGGTGATAGATCCGACAAAATCAGAACTTACAATTATCCGCAAGGAAGAGTTACAGACCACAGAATAAACTATACAGTTCATAACTTACCCAATATCATGAATGGCGAAATTGAAGACCTTATCGAAAATTTACAGATTGCCGAAAATGCCAGCAAATTGGATGAAACGGCTCAGTAGGGGCTTTATATTTATAATTTTTGGGCTGTCTTTTTTGGGGGTTGCCTCTTGTTCATATGAGCCAGAGCCAACCACTGAACCCATAAACCTTACTTTCTCAACTGATACACTTCAATTTGATACACTATTTGCAGAAAGATTAAGCATTACTAAAAGATTAAAAATAAAGAATCCTTCAAATAAGGCTGTAAATATCTCATCGATTGAATTTAGAAATCAAAGCCAGGCTTTTCAATTAACTTTAAATGGCAGAACTCAAGCATCATTTTCCGATCAGCTTTTGTTGGCAGAAGATAGTTTACTGCTGCTAGTTTCAGCCAATATTGATCAAGGCGATGAAAATAATCCTTTTGTAATAAGAGATTATTTGGAGGTAGTAAACCAAAACAATGCACAATCAGTAGTTTTCGAAGCATGGGGGCAAAATGCCAACTATCTTTCTGATTCCATATTGAATTGTGATGCTCGTTGGAATTCTGATAAGCCCTATGTTTTATCAGGTGTAATTCAAGTGGATTCCTCATGTATATTGAGTATTGAACCTGGCACTCGAATTTATAGTGCACCAGAAACATTTTTAGTAGTCAACGGCAGCTTGCAAGCAGAAGGAAATCTTGAAAACCCCATACTTTTTACAAATGACAGATTAGATGAGCCGTTTACAAGTTCCCCGGGACAATGGGGAGGAATTGTGTTTTTGGAAGATAGCAAAGACAACTATTTTAAATATACCACCATTAAAAATGCAATCTTTGGAGTTAATCTGAATGTTTTTAATCCAGACAATGAGCCAGATTTACTAATGGAAAATTGTTTTGTGGGAAATATGGCTATATCTTCTGTGATTTCCTTAAACAGTGATTTTGCTGCCATAAATTCTGTTTTCTATAATACTGCTTCAGGTACTGTTTCTCACACAGGCGGAGGAAGTGCATACTATACGCATTGTACAATTGCCAATTATTTTAATATTACACGGGAAAATCCTGCTGCTTTTTTTTCAGACTTAGCTTTTGATAATGATGGAAATGAAATTCTAGCCCCCATAGAAATTGAGCTGTTGAATAGCATAATTTATGGGAGAATCCCCGATGAAATCCAGTTTTTTGAGCAGCAAGAAGGGAATTTAAACTTTTCTTTTTCCCATAATTTATTCCGTAGCAGCATTGAAATTCTTAGTGAAAATAATTCAATAAGGAATCAAGACCCTTCTTTTATAGAAGTAAGTAATGAAGATTTCCGCTTAGGAGAAGATTCGCCTGCGAGAGACGCAGCTTTATCTACCGAAGTTTCTACCGATATCGAAGGAGAAGCTCGTGGAAACTCTCCTGATATTGGGGCCTATGAGTTTGTAGAAATTGAGGAATAATTTTGAACTTCACTTAGCAAGCATTTTTTAATTGAATCATACTTAATTCTAAGTAGGTTTTCAAGCCAAAGACCCGCTCAATTCAGATAAATCATTTCCAATGCCCAAAAATTTTTCACACAACCTTTTCAACCTAACTAATGTTAGTTGGGTAAATAATGCAAACTTGATTATCTTTGAATTTATATCAGGAAACGACTAATTAAACTATTTATGGATTTTGGATTGAATGAGAACCAACAAATGATTGCACAAATGGTGCGTGATTTTGGAGCAAAAGAAATTACCCCAAAAAGAGATCAGTGGGATGAAGAGCAATATTTCCCAGTAGAAGTAATGAAGAAATTAGGCGGATTAGGCTTGATGGGAGTTTTAGTGCCTCAAGAATATGGTGGCTCAGGTTTTGGATATGAAGAATATGTAACCGCTATTCTAGAACTAGCCAAAGTAGACCCTTCTATAGGATTATCAATGGCAGCGCATAATTCATTGTGTACCGGTCATATTCTGCAATTTGCCAATGATGAGCAGAAAAAAAGATGGTTACCGAAATTAGCAACAGCAGAATGGATTGGCGCCTGGGGATTAACAGAGCCTAACACGGGTTCTGATGCTGGAAATATGAAAACCACAGCAGTTCAAGACGGTGACTACTGGGTAATTAACGGTGCTAAAAACTGGATAACTCACGGTATTTCAAGAGACATTGCCGTAGTTATAGTAAGAACTGGTGAAACAGGAGATTCCCATGGAATGACAGCATTTGTTATCGAAAGCGGAACAGAAGGCTTCAAAGGTGGCAGAAAAGAAAATAAATTGGGAATGCGTTTGTCCGAAACTGCCGAAATGATCTTTGAAGATTGTCGAGTTCATAAAGATAATGTGCTAGGAAATGTTGGAGATGGTTTCATTCAAGCCATGAAAGTTTTAGATGGTGGAAGAATTTCAATTGCTGCTTTATCACTAGGAATTGCTGAAGGTGCTTATGAAGCGGCTTTGGCTTATAGTAAAGAAAGACACCAGTTCAATCAGCCGATATCTAGCTTTCAAGGAATTGCATTTAAATTGGCAGATATGGCAACGGAATTGGAAGGTGCGAAATTATTGACCTTCCAAGCAGCAGATTTAAAGAACAAAGGTAAAAGTGTTACGAAAGAATCTGCAATGGCCAAATATTATGCTTCAGAAGTAGCCGTAAGAAACTCAGTGGAAGCAGTACAGATTTTTGGAGGTTATGGTTATACAAAAGATTATCCCGTTGAAAAATATTACAGAGATTCTAAACTGTGTACGATTGGGGAAGGTACTTCAGAAATTCAGAAATTGGTGATTAGTAGATCAATTTTGAAGTAAATTTTTCAGCTAATATTTAATATATTTGAGAGCCCGTAAAAGTAATTTTATGGGCTTTTCTTTTATATCAAATCATCTAAAGGATATGTTATACAAGGGCGTCAAATTTTTTATATTCTTGAACCCTCCAAATAAAACTCATTAGTGTTTAATTGCTCAGGAATGGGTGATCCTTCATTCACTAAATAATAATTACCTTTAATCTTTCTAAGATTTCTTCTGGAATTTAAAACCTGCGCTAAAGGGTCTTTTTCGCTTAAACAACACAGCATGTAATCAAAGCCAAGTTTTTGATGTCCATTTTCAATATGATTAAGTAGTTGTTGAAACACCACAGTTTTGTTTTCTTTAATTAGAATGCTATGTAAATTCAAATAATTTAAAGTTGAGCCCTTTGCAGGTAGTTTGATATTACCCACAACAGGTGCTAATAAATTATAAATGGGCTTTATTAATTTATATAAATTACTATAGCCTAATATTCGAGTTTGCTTGATTTCTTTTTGGTTCCAAATACCACACACTCCTACCAATTTCCTATTATCAAAGGCTAGAAAATAATCACTTATCTTTAATTCATTATAATAGGGTTTATCCAATTCCCTGAAATTATAATATGGATAGAAATTGGTTTTGAGGCTTTCCTCATCAAAAAATGCTTGTATAGTTTCAATGTCATCTTCTTTTGCTTGCCTTATGGTCAGATTTTCCTTTTTCTCTTTTTGTGGATTAAATCCGAACATATAAGTAACAAGCCCGCCAATAAAATGATAATGTGGTAGCCGAGAAGTCTTTTTCCTTTGGGAGAGCTTTTCAATTATAGCTAACATCTTATGGTTATCTGCAAAAACTACTGTTTGAGCAGGAAGTAAGTCTTCTACAGTCAGTTCTCTGAACTTTTTAATAATCATATAAAGCACTGAGCTTTGTTGTTTTTCTGGATGTATTCTTAAATCACATAAGTAACGGGCTGATACGATTTGGTTTTGATACCAAAGTCTCCTGACTCCAACATTAAAAACCGCCCAAACCTTTGTAGTGTCTTCGTCAATAACCACATAAATTTCAGGTTTTTCGCATTGAATGTGTGCCCCTTTTAAATAGCTGGGCTCCCTTTCCAAAGCAAGCGAGATATTGCCTGAAACAGGAATCCGACAAAGTGCTTTTATTCCTTCTTCAAATTCTGGCTTATAGGGCATTATCTTTATCATAAAGAAATCATTTAAGAATTGGATTTAAAAACCCAGAAGAAAAAAGCAGAGGAAGTTTTAAATCCCCATCTTTAATTTTTTTAACGGATTGATAATGCTGAGTCAATTTATGGGTGAAATTTCCTTCCACTTTAATTGCAGTAATTCTGTTAAGCTGTCCTGAATCTATAGCCTGTTTGTAGTAAGGATTGTTCAATAGCCGCTTTTCTACAAAATTTACAATTTGTTCAGTCTCCTTTACTTCATGACCTTCTATAATTAGAAAGTAAGCAGCTATATTTTCTTGCTTTTCAGGATATAAGTACAATCCTTCCACACATGGAAACATCACTAAAGCTTCTGCAAATATTTCAACCAAACTGCTTTCAGAAATTTTTTCGCCTACCAAATCGCTCACATTTCCTGAACGTCCTAGAAATTCCAGACAAGGAACACTTTTATGGAACCCACCGCACTTCACCATATCATGGGTGTTGTAGCGAAAAAGTCCAGCTCCAGTGGTAATAATTACTTCATAAGTTTCCCCTGGGCAAAGCATATCTGCCATACAAATTTTACCATCTTCTGATTTAAATTCATAAAAATGAGAAGTATATGAAAGTATATGCTTATTCATTCCTAAAGGAATGGTGACCACTCCTTCAGTCAGTAATAATCCTTTTCCTTGAACAGGTACAGTACCCGATATTTCCTTTAACTTTTTTAGCCAAATTTTCGATTGTCCAGCTGTCCAACAGCTAATCATCCTAAGGGAAGGAAATAGCATCTCAAGATTTAGGGTTCTATCTAAAGTAGCTTTCTTGATTTCCTTTTCTTTTAACAATCCGCATTTAGTTTGAGAAAATATTTCCTCAATGTTTTCCATTAAAAAATCCAATAGGCGAATTAAAAATTGTGGGCTCCAAACAGATATAAAAGTTAAATTAGAATTCCTTAATAGATGTTGCCAAGTTTTTACATAAAATAAGTGAGAATCACGGATCTTATGAAGTTCGGAAGGCACCGCAAATATTTGCTTTAAAAGCAATGCGGTAACAGGGTCAAAATATTCGGAATCATCGGCTGTACCAACACCAATTCCGCCAGAAGTTGTTTCAAACCCTTTCATGGCAGGGGATAAAGACCAGTAGGCTTTTCCAGTAAATATTTTAGGATCTAGTCGATATAAATCCCACATCCAAACAGCTACTGCCGCCTTGAATTCCTTCTTTAAATCATGGGTATATGGAATAAATTTAGGGGAAGACCCTGAACCAGAAGTGGTCTCGAAGAATAATGGACTACCGGGAAATAATATATCCTTTTTTCCCTTCTTGATATCATCTATATAAGGTTCTAATTCAGAAAAATCTTCAATTAAGGGAACGTTTTGGGCAAAATCTTCATAAGAAGTTATGTCTTTAAATCCATATTTCTTTCCATATTCCGTTTCAGCATTTTTCTTTAAAAAAATTTCCAATAAATCTTCTTGTACTTTCTTACACTCATTGAGATTTTTATTAAATTTTTTAGATAAGCCCTTTTGGCTAAATAACCATGCGTTATTTATAAGCAAAGCCTTCATTTTGCTAAATATTCAATTCAAGAGGTTGATTCATTCCTTCCAAAACCAGGTCTTTTGCAGATCGAAGAAAATTCTCGGGATGTAAGCGTGCTATGCAAACCAGCTCTTCTCCTTTATAAAAGGCAGGGTTTTTCTCCAGAAAAAATTGTACAAATTTACTTCCCTTTTTCTGATAAGAAGCTTGAATTAACTCCTGTTTCAATTCTCCTTGGCTTTCATTAAACCTAATCACTCCTTCTTCTTCTTTCCAGCAATCCCCATAAAGTTTATAAGAAATTTCAGATGCAATTTTTTTGAGTTGACTCTCAGATTCACTCGGCTCAATAGAAGGAAAATAGTCCTTAAAGAATAAGGGTAAAAACATATAGGTTCTATGACCTTTTGATAACAGGTACCAATACCAAGGTTTGCTCCTATCCGAAGCAATAATACTCCCAACTGCTTTGCACCAACCATATTTCATAACTTGTGTGCCCCAGTATGCAGGTGCAATGATTGTGTCTCCGGAAAAAAGAACATTGTAATGGCTTTCATTCGAGCAATTAGGATTGATGGCGAAAGTAGTAAATCCCTGCACCATGTTGTCTTGATCTTTTATAAGACCAACATATTGTTTTTTATTTAGGTCGGTATTAAAAGTGTCTTCAGTAATCTTGTTATATGAGGAAAACATCAATTCAAACATCCGTTTCCGGTTACTGAAATTGATTTCCTTTATTTCTACCAACTGAAAACTAAGGTCACGATCCATTCTAATTATTCATTACTTAAAATTATTGTAGTTGCCTTTCCTTTGCAGGGAAAACACTTTTTATATCCTTTAACAACTTAGCGTCCACTTTAAGATTTAGCCAATTAAATATCTTTCTAAGGTATACATTTCCTTTGAGTAGTGATAGTTGATAATCTAGAAACTCCTCTTTTTGGGCAGGATTATAACTTAAAATATTCTGATAGAAGAGAGATCCTTCAAGCGAAATTCTTTCTTCACAAAGTTGCATTCCTAACTTCCTAACATGATTTCCAACTTGTGAGCAACTCATAGTATCATGTCGCCAGTAGGGGGCAAAACTATAGGGATTATTCATTTTTTCTAACCCAAATCTTTTTCTATTATGCTCTTTAAACATGGGCACATCTTCTATCCTAACACTAAAGGTAGCCAAAAAGTGAAAATCAGGACGGGCTTCACGCATAAATTGTAAAGTATCTTGAAGCGTCTCTTCTGTTTCTCCAGGATAGCCTACGATTAAAGAAACCAGAGTGGTTACTCCATGTTTTCTACAGTTTTTAATAGCCTGGAGGTTTTGCTCAACGGTACATCGTTTATTCATTTGATCAAGCATATACTGATTTCCTGACTCTAAACCAATCTGTACTTGGGCAACGCCTGCTTTTTTCATTAACTCCACCACGGATTCGTCTGCAAGATCATCTGCCCTGGCATAACAAATCCATTTCACTTCAGTTTTTTGAGCAATTAGCAAATTGCACAATTCCACCAGTCTTTTTTTAGGCATGGTAAAAAGTGAGTCTAGGCAGGTAATGTATTTTACACCTAATTCCTCGTAATAAAATTTCCAGTCTGCGGCTATTTTTTCAGCACTTTTAGTTCTGAATATTTTATCATCAAAAAGGAAAGGATAATTACAGAAACTACAACGGTAAGGACAACCTCGTACACTTTCATAATAAATATGCTCAAATTTCTGCTGGTGATAAGTTTCGGCTATGCCCCAATCGGGTGTTGGAAGAAAATCCAAATTCTTACTTTCCGGCACCCCACTGAATAAAAACAAGGTGTTTTCATTCTCAATCATTCTTCCCAGTTTAGGAGGATGGATTTCTTTATATGATGATTTAATCCAGTCTGCAATTTTGGGAATTAGGAATTCACCATAGCCAACAGCCATTATGTCAATTAGAGGATCACCTTTCCAGTGGTTGTAGAGGCTACCACATAAAGCTCCTCCAAGAATGATTTTATTATGATCTTTTTTGAGCATGCTTATTATAGGCAGCAACTCACTCAGATCATGTAGCAAGGTGGAAGAAGCTAAGACCACTTCCGTATTATTCAATAATTGATTTGCTTTTTTAGGATTAGAGTATAGCATATCATAGTTCATGCATTCAAAAGGAATACCTTCCCTGCTTAACAAATCAGCAAGCACCACTTCTGTTAGTTCTGGAATGGCTTGAGTATCTTTTTGAAAATATTTTTTTAGCTTTCCCTTCTTCTTTTTAAGCTTATCATAAACCAACAATTCAGCTGTTACCAATTTAATTTTGACTTCCAACCAATGAGATTTAGCAGCCCTTACTTGTTTAATTTGCTTTTTTAGCGCATTCCACATTGATTTTTCTCCTGCGCTCAAGAGTCCCCCAGTCACGATTAAAACCTTTGGAAGAGTGGTGTTTTTCATACCCAAAATTCAATATCCTTTATAATTGGTTCAGGAAAAGGTTTCTCGCTATCCTTTGCTGCATGCTCTCTTAAGGATTCTATGTATAAATGCATAAAGTCGCACTGTGTAGAGTGGTAATCCGTTTCGCCAAATTTTTTGATATTCTTGCCGTGTATATCCATTATCCACACATCCTGATCAATTACTTTTCGAGTGTAGGCAGATAGCCCCATTTTTGCAATTGGTGTGAGCCAGCCAAACTTATAACTGATTAGGGTATAAACCATGGTTTCATCTGGACTTATGGGCGTGCAAGTACTCGTAATAATAAAACCTCTTTCATTTTCTCCAAAAATATAATCTACCCTGGTAATATTGGGCATATAAAAATTGTCTGTATGCTTCATTGGTAACCCTTTTGGATTAACAAGCCAACCAGAAAAACCAATAGAGTCATTAGGTTGATCGTAGCTAACCAGCACACTATCAGCCGTGCGTTCTACTTTAGCTTTTATGCAAATTTGTTTCCGGTCTCTAAACCAACCTTTATGGACGAAAACGGTATGAGGGACATCCATAAAGTTCTCCACCAAATCAGTAACCGTATTGTTGAACTTTGTTTCCATATAATAACTATGCCATCCATGCTCTTTCATAACAGGCATTTCAAAAGGCTCTGAATTCGGGGATTTATCCTTACCCATCCAAACCCAAACCAGCCCATAAGCTTCTTTTACTGGAAATGATTCTACCTTTTTATTGGGAATCCTTTCAACATGAGGACCTTCCGAAGGTATTTCAACGCACTGTCCTTGCTTATTATATGTCCATCCGTGGTATGGACACACTAAGCAATCATTCACCACTCGCCCCTCACTTAATGGAGCATTTCTATGGTTGCACTTGTCTAGCATTACTGCCATTGAACCATCTTTCAATCGCCAAATCACCAAGGGGTTTTCAAAAATGGTGACCAATTGTGGCTTTCCTTTTTTAAATGTGTTTGATTGACCCGCAGCATACCAATGATTGACTAATTCACCTTCTGATTCGTACATTTTACTCATTTATACACTTTTAAATTCTGAAAGGATACTGGGGTTTTTCGCCTTATTATCTTTCCATTTCCACTAAAAAGTAGACGGATAAAATAATATATAAAATTACCCTCATTCAAATCCATATCCATTTTATGCTGCATTAACAGATGCATTCTTTTGTATTCGCTCCAATGCGCTGATGGAAAATGGTGATGGACAGTATGATAACCAGTGTTAAAATTCAAAAAATTGATAAGCTTGCCCGTGAAGTTTCTAGAATGATTGTATTCTGAAAATGGATCGCATCCGGCATGTTGAAAATAATTAAAGCTAACCAATACAAGTTGCCCCAGTAAATGAGGCAATAAAATATAAAATATAGTCGCCTCAAATTTAAAAATCAGCATCAATGAATAGGAACATATAATCACCCAGCCTTCAGTTTTTCCAACCACTACTCTTTTTTTATGCACAGTGTTTTGTAGCCACGTCCTTTTTGATTTCAAAAATTTTATGGGCGTAATACATGCATATCTTATAAGGTTAATGGCTTCGGATTTATGAGTAAATTGATTTGTATTTCCCCAATCATTAGATGTATTGTTTTCTTTATGGTGGTTTACCAAATGAATAACATAAGCCCCTTTCATACTGGTTCCGGTGAAAACCCCTAATATATTTTCATAAATTCGATTGAGGATCTTGGCCTTAAAAACCGAATTGTGGAGGTGGTTATGTTTGATGCTGTAAAGTATAAATACTAAAGCAATATTGAAAGGAAGCCAGAATAAGTAGTAGCTTGGCTCAAACCACCAAAACAAAATTCTTGCGGATATAATTATCAGAAAAAAGCTAAGCGTTCTTATGTCTTTAGTGTTTTTCAATATGTTAATTTGTCTTTTAAATTCATGATTTATTTGCTTTGGGCATCACATACAATAATGAAAAAGCTGAAATACTTTTTGCTTTTTTAAGCCAATCCCACCAATCAACATTTAAATTAGGTGTTTGAGGTAAGCCTCCTAATTGATAAGTTGGAATAGAAGGATGTTCATGATGCAGCCCATGCCTGTCGAAATTGTAAAACAAAAATCTGGATATAATTTTGGGGTATATAATCGTACGTGTATAATTGGATTGCTCAGTATATTGAAAAGAAGTGACGTCCTTTTCGCCTGCCGTTTGCCATTCTATATCTGTATGTTGGCTCATTAAAACCAGATCTGAAAAAACCATGTATAATATAAATGCTGTTAGCCAACATTCTAGCATAAATCCCCCATAATTAGAAAACAGATAAAAATAGACAGAGAATACGAGAACAATGCTGAAAACTATTCCGCTTCTAGCCATAGCTGATTTAAAATTTTTGAATAATCGGGGAAGGTTCCAAAAATTCTGTATGACAAATACCGGAGATAATAAAGGTATCCAGTATTTCCAGCAAAAATTCACGATTTTGATAATCCAGGAAGGAGGAGTTTTAAAATAATTTTCAGGATTAGACGGGTCTTTATCTCTCCAGCCCGTCCAGACATGATGCTGATGATGTGCCAACTTGAAACTAAAAAATGGTATTAAAGTAAGGACGGAAGATAAATGACCAAATATTTTGTTTAGCAATCTTGTTTTAAAAAAGCTATCGTGAGCCATGTCATGATGAATAACAAACCATTGAAAGATATTTATAGCCAACAACAGTTGACCAAAAAACCAGATAATACCAACTCCTTTTAAAGAAACATATAAGGCAAAAGAAGTAAATACCAGCTGCCACAAAATAATGCTGGCAGCTTTAAAATCGCTGGAATCATTTTTATACATTCTCTTTACAATTTAAGCCCCTGATCAATTTCAATATATTTATTCAAATCTTCAATTTGAATTACTTTCTGCTCTCCATTATGCCACTGCACTCTGAGTTGTAGGTTTTCAATTTGATGCTTTTTATGTCCTAGACCAAAAAGTAAGCGGCTATCTCCCATAGCACTAAACCCATTGACCAATCTCATTTCTCTATATTGTTCTTGTTGGCTCCCATTCACTTCGTAGGCAATCCACACTTTAGACCCAACGGCTTCCGAATTAGTTGTATAGCCATTTCCTTTAAGTGTAACTCCTAGCCATTGATGGTCTTTCAATTCATTTTCATAAAGAATTGGCGCCCCAAACTGATCAGTAATTAAAATATCCAGATCTCCATCATTGTCGAAATCAGCTAAAGCAACACCTCGAGTATTCGCTTGATGATTAAAATCCAACTGTTCAGCCAGGTCTACGAAGCCTTTGCCATAATTATTAATTAAAATTCTATCAGGCTCATTAGGGTAAATATAACAACCTCTAATATCGGCCCATTTATCAGCAAAACTGTGGATTTCCGGGCCTGTTCGGGCTATTTGTGCCTGATAATACCAATAATCTGCCGGCTCCTCAAACTTTGGATCCCATGAAGCATCCACCATTCCATTGGCTTGTACAATATCCTGCCAGCCATTTAAATTCAGGTCACCAATAGCTGCGCCCCAACCAAATCGGTTTGTATTAAGGGCATTTAATTGAGAGGCTTGTTCATTAAAATCAGCTTTCTTTGCATCCTTTTCAGTATGATTCATCCACAGTAAACTCCCCTCAGCTTGCATGGCATGGTGTACATTACTAATGTAGATATCCTCTTTTGCGTTTCTATCTAAATCTCCCACTGACACATTCATGCCTTTATACGTATCTAACCCTAAATCACCATAAAAATCTCCTTCTTGTCTTTCAAAATATTTACCTCCCACATTCAGATAACAATCATCACGTCCAAAATCATTAGCAATGTATAAATCAGTAAAGCCATCCTTATTAATATCCACTGTACCTACTGCAAGGCTCCATCTTGTGGCTTCTAGCCCCATACTGTCACTGTTCATAAGGGAAAATACAGATGAATCTTTGCTATTTTTAAGTAGATAATTCTTACCTCCATTATTGGCATTATGCCAGCTTTCATGCATAAATTGAAACATCCTTTCATCTCCTTCATAAGCGGGTTCAGGTAGTTTAAAAATGTTGAGTTTCTCTTCTTTATAAGCAGGTAAATGAGTTTGAAGAGTGTTGGTAATTAACAGATCGAGATATCCGTCATTGTTATAGTCAAATGAATTGGCTGCCAGGCAAACAGTATGTTGGTTTTCAAGAAAAGGCACCTTTACTTCTTTAAAATTAATTCCTTCTTCAAGAGTACTTAAATTTTCAAAGAGGTGAGATTTTCCGAATCCAAATCCTATAAATAAGTCCTTATCTCCATCATTATCATAATCCAAAAAGAATGCAAAGCCAGGCACACCATGTTTTTCTGGATTATCCAAATACCGGTCTAGTTCAGGAATACTTACTTTTTCAAACCTAAAGTCACCTTTATTTATATATAGCTTGGCTTTCCATTCAGAAGCTTTGAGTGGTTGGGTAAGAAAAATATCCGGAAGACCATCCTTATTAATATCCGCAACTGCCGAAGCATCTCCCACTGAAAGTATCCATTTAGCAACATGCGCCAAACGTGGATCAGTTTGTTCAAGCAAGTTGCTTTTAGCCCATCCCAAGCCGCTGTGTTTAGTGGAAATCCGCTTTAGGCTCAAATTGTCATCTTCAGGAATCAGTGACCCCTTATTATTCATATTAAAAGCCAATAGAACTGGGATAAAAAAAATGAAAAGCAGTACTGCATGCGGAATTTTTTCTTTTAATGCCCATAAAGGAGAAGGGCCTCCTTCTGCCCAAAATTGTTTGCCTAAAAAATATATATAACGAATTCCGGCTACTGTTATGCCTGCAAAAAAGAAGGTGTACAAGCTAAACTTTAGGTGGAACAATAAATCAAAGAAGGCAATAAAAAAACCTACAATTATCTGATCAGACCTTTTGGAAGGACTTGTTGCAGGGTCTGTAATCATATAAAAAGTAAAGAGGTAAAATGCTGGAGAAGTAAGGGAGCCGATAAACAAGGTTTCCCATGGAATTATATGTTCCATAACATAGGCTCTTAAAATCGTTTGCAGGAAAAACGCAAATAAAAAAGAACCAATTAACCATCCCCTATTTATTTTAAAGTAGAATAAAAAGAGTGCACCGGTTACAATAAAGAAACCCATCAGCCAAGCCGTTTCAGCACTGCCATACCATTGGTAAGCAGGTGCTAATGTTACATATTCTGATCCTAGGATTAGGCAAACACAAATAGCAAATAAAGAGGGGTTAAAAAAATGTTTACCTTTTAGAGTTATCAGGTATTTTGAAGCGATACAAATAAATACTGGCAGCCATAAATTATGCATGCCAAATGACCAATTTAGAATAAGTGCCAGTGAACTACAGGAAATCATGGCAGAAAGCGGGAATATTTTCCGCCCTCTTAACAAACCACTTAATACTACGTCAAGGAAAGCACCAGCTGCAATTAAAATGAAAATATGTAATGGCTGCCGGCTAAAGCCCAAAATAGTCATCCCTAAAACAAGGTAAAGGAATAGTAAACCGAAAGCACGCCAGCGAACATCAGATAGTGAGGGCAATTGATAGCTTCCTGTCCAAGTAGAGGGATTAATATTGATCATAATAAAACATTAAAGTGATTAATGTAATACTTAAAATGCTGAAAATAATATTGTTTCGATATGTTATGCTATTGATGTTTTGAAACTTTTTCTCATTTGAGGCATACCAAACCGCTTTTTTTCCTTTTGTATGGTTTCCAACAAGACGTTTAAATTTATGGGCATATATTGTATCAGTAAATAATATTAAAATCAATTTAAAAAGAAATAATGACAGAATAAGGAATCCTATTCTATCTACACCATTAAAATTTATGGAGATTTTAAATAGTAAGCTTAAAACTATAATGATGCTGAACATATTATATATAATTCCATAAGTTGGAATCCAGTTTTTACTAATAAACATCAAAAAAGATTGTATTAGCATACGAAAATAAAAAAGGCAAATGATTAAGGTTAATACCAGTTTTAATAAACTATTCTCCAGAAAAAAATAAAGGAAAAATGGAAAAACAAAATAATTAAAAAGCGCATAGCCTAGCCAAAATGCTTTGGCGGCTGATATTTTACCCCCAATATTATCCTGCTTATTCTGCTTGAAATAATAATATGCCGTTATTAGCCCAGTAGTTATCAGTAAGCCAAAAAATATAAAAACCATTTACGTTTATTGAGATTTAGGAACGATTGTAAATATAATTTATTTTAACCCCGAATCCATAGCTACATTAACCACATTTATTATAAATAATTATGGGCATAAAAAACCGGAAATAACTAAATATTAGGTTTTTCAAAACAATCATTCTACCTTTGCAATCCTCAAAACGAGTAGTTAAATTATTGATTAACAAATAGCTACTCTTTTGGGAGAAAATTCACGAGAGGAGGTGTAAATTATGATCGTAGTAAACGTAAAAGAAAACGAATCGATTGATAAAGCTTTAAAACGCTTTAAGAAGAAGTTTGAGAAGACTGGTGCTTTAAAAGAAGTACGTTCTCGTCAACACTTTGTAAAACCTTCTGTTGCAAGAAGAAAGGAAGTTATCCGAGCAGCATATAGGCAAAAAATGAGGGATTTAGATAGCTAATTTAATTTAGCTTTTATCAAATAATTTTACTAAGTTAGTATTCACTCGCTGAATTGCGGAGTTGGATACTAACTTTTTTTATGCTCGAGACCTTCTTCAAATATCTTCAGTTTGAGAAACGCTATAGTTCTCATACTTTAGTTTCATACCAAAATGATTTAGGTCAATTTTCACAATATGTATTAGAGCAATATCAAAGTACGGATTTACTTAAAGCTGAACACCGACACATCCGTTCTTGGATTGTGAATTTGATGCAAGAAGGCGTTAAACCCAGAAGCATTAACCGGAAAATTATTGCACTTCGCAGTTTTTACAAATTTGCCATTTCAAGAGAGGCAATTCATCAAAACCCGACCCAAAAAATAAAAGCATTAAAATCCGCTAAAGAACTGCCACAATTCGTGCAGGAAAAAGAAATGGATAATTTATTATCTAATATAGAATTTCCTGAAGGCTTTGAAGGAAGCCGTGATGCTTTGATTATGGAACTGCTTTATGGAACAGGTATGCGACTAGCAGAATTAATAGGTTTAAAAGAAGATGATTTCAACCGAAATGCCAGAACCATAAGAATTTTAGGAAAAGGAAATAAAGAAAGAGTTGTTCCGTTTCACATAGAAATAAGCAGGAGATTGGACAGGTATATTTTTCATAAAAAAGAATTGTTTTTGCACAACGGACAGAGTCCATTAATCGTTTCTAATAGTGGAGCTAAAGCCTACCCTATGTTGATTAATAGGATAACCAAAAAATATTTAGATCAGGTTACAACGATCAGTAAAAGAAGCCCTCATGTGCTGAGGCATACATTTGCAACTCATTTATTAAACAAAGGGGCAGATTTGAATGCGGTAAAAGATATGTTAGGACATAGCAGCTTAGCCGCAACACAAGTCTACACCCATAATTCGCTTGACAAACTCAAAAAAGTGTTTGATCAAGCACATCCTAAAGCGTAAGTTTAACCGTAAAACACAAAAATCATGAAGCTACAAATGCATTCGATCCACTTTGACGCAGACGCAAAATTACTTGACTTCATCCAGAAAAGAATTGACAAACTGGAAACCTTCTACGACAGATTTATTGATGGAGAAGTCTTTTTAAGATTGGATAAGGACTCAGGTAATGAGAACAAAATAGTTGAAGTAAAATTAAACATTCCTGGTAACCAACTGTTTGCAAAAGAAAAAAGTGATTCTTTTGAAGCAGCCATAGATAATGCTTCAGAAGCTTTAAGAAGGCAGATCAAAAAATTTAAAGAAAAGCAAATGGCACATTAATTGTCATAACATACTATATAACTAACAAAGCCCGGTTTCGATCGGGCTTTTTACTTCTAACCCAAAAAGTAAAAATTTTACCCTCTATCAATTAAATATGAAAACAATTCCAATTCCTATTACAAAACCTTAAAATTCCCGTTGTTTTGTAAATCAACTTCAAATATTCTCATGATCAATAAATTAGTCTTTTTCATATTTTCAGTTTTGGTGACTTTTGGAGCTAAAGCACAATATGTTATGGAGCAAGATTCCTCCATTTTGCTCAATAATATGTATATCCAAATGGAGGTAAATGCATCCGTTAATGCAATCTACAATGCTGAGCATGAAAAGGTTGAAAAGGATTTTAAATGGTTACGTTATCGCTTCCCAAACCATCCTTTGCCGTATTTTCTTTACGGTCTAAATGAATGGTGGAGAATTGTCCCTGAGCCATATTTGCATCCAGATAACGAGAAAATGATTGCTTATTTAGATACTGCCCAATTTTATGCAGAGGCTATGTTTGAAAAAGACGAAGAAGATATGGAAGCAGCTTTTTTCTTAGCTGCCATTCATGGTTTTAAAGGTAGGTTCTATGCTGAAAATCAAAGTTGGACGAAAGCGACTTTTGCCGCAAAAAAAGCTTTGGATTTCATGGAAATTAGTAAAAACAATAAAAACCTAAGTCCTGAATTCCTTTTTGGGGATGCTTTATACAATTATTATGTGGAATGGGTGCCCGAACATTACCCTATTTTAAAACCTGTCTTAAGGTTTTTTGAAGATGGAGATAAGGAATTAGGCGTCAAACAATTAACTCAAGTAGCGCAAAATGCATTTTATACTAGAACTGAAGCCCAATATTTCTTAATGAGAATTTGGGCTTTAGACGAAGGCGAATTGCGAAAAGGATTACAATTATCAGAGTACCTGCATGAAACTTTTCCACAAAATGCCTATTTCCACCGTTTTTATGCCCGATTGCTTTATACAGCAGGAAGAATCAATGATGCTGAAAGAGAATGTTTGGAGATTTTTCAAAATATTGACAGCACTAAAGCTGGCTATGGAGGAACCTCTGGGCGCTATGCAGGCTTCTTCTTAGGTCAAATATATGAACGGCAACAAAAACTAGATGAGGCAAAGCTTTACTATGAAAGAGCTATGCTTGCTTCAGAAAGCATTGAGGAAGAAGAAGCGGGATATTATCTGTTTAGTATTTACCATCTAGGTTTAATAGCAGAAGAACAAGGAAACACGGAATTAGCCAAAGAATATTATAAGAAAACGAAAAGAAAAGCTAGTAGAAAGCAAGGTGTTCATCAAAACGCACGAGATAAGCTAAAAGATTTGTAGTTTTAGAGCGTGAAACCCATTGATTTAATTATAGCGCCCTTTACATTTATAGGCTTACTGCTTTTGGGTTACCTTATTAGGGAGATTTCCGCTTCTAAAGAAACCAAAAAGTATTTTTTTCCTGCTCTATTATTAAAAATGCTGGGTGCGATTGGTGTCGGCTTAATCTATCAATTTTATTATGGCGGGGGAGATACCTTTACTTATTATACTCATGGAGCGTCACATATCGTCAACGCTTTCTACGAAAATTTTTCAGCGGGCTTAAAATTACTCACAGCTAATGGTGAGTTTGATGCCGAGACTTATAAATACTCTTCAAAAATTTGGATGTATCGCGATCAAACATCCTACTTTATAGTTAGAATAGCTGCTATTTTTGGAGTAATAACCTACAATACCTATTCTTCTGTGGCCTTATTTTTTGCCTTCTTTTCCTTTTGGGGATTGTGGTTGATGTATCAATCATTTTATAAGATTTATCCTGAGTTAAAAGTAGAATTTGCCATAGCAATTTTTTTTATTCCCACAGTGTTTTTTTGGGGCTCTGGAATTTTAAAAGACACCGTTACTTTAGGGGCAACAGGGTTTTTAGTTTATGCATTTATACAAGTAGTATTTGAAAGAAGGAATATTGTTTGGAATATAATATTATTGAGCGTTTCAATATTTATTATAACTTCAGTAAAGTTATATATTTTCTTAAGCCTAGTTCCTGCCCTAATCCTTTGGTTTTTCTTATACAGAATTGGTAGAATTCAATCAGCCGTTGCGCGAGTAATGATTGCCCCAATCTTATTAGTAGCCGGTGGTTTCTTAGCATATTATGTAGCACTAAAAGCAGGCGAAGATAACAAAAAATATGCGCTAGATCAGATAGCTGAAACCGCCCAAGTTACTGCCTACGATATTCGCTATTGGACAGGAAAAGATGCTGGATCAGGCTATTCTTTAGGTGATTTGGATGGAACATTTACGAGCATGATTAAGCTTGCACCACAGGCTATTAACGTTGCATTATTCCGCCCCTATTTGTGGGAAGTCAATAATCCACTTATGTTATTGTCTGCTTTGGAAGCATTACTGCTTTTGGGGTTAACCATTAGAATCTTCATTAGAAATAAATTGATTCATATTGGGCAAAGCCTCAAATCCCCCATTATACTTTTTTGTTTGGGTTTTGCGCTAATTTTTTCTTTCGGTGTGGGTATCTCAACCTATAATTTTGGTACTTTATCACGATACAGAATTGTAATGGTGCCTTTTTTCCTAATCGCACTTTTTCTCTTAGATTTTCATTCCCAGTCCAAAAAAGAGAGCAAGACAGATAATGCCTAAAATTTTAAATCTAATGTGAGGTAAAAATTTCTTCCTGCCGAAGGAATGATTCCAGGTCCAGGATAACCTGTTGCTCTTCTGGTGAAATAATAATTATTGGTTAGATTATTAATTCCCGCCTCTAATTGAGCAAATTTATATTTGTATTTTGCACTTAAATCTAAAACATGGAATGAGGGAATGATCCCATCAACTCCAGTTGCCGTTCTTTCTGCATTGGTAGCCTCAGTAAATTGCTCGCTTAAATAGGTAAATTGTAAGGTAGATGAAAAGCTTTTCCATTCATAATTTATTCCTGTTTTGATATTCACCTCTGGCACTAATTCCACCTTATTTCCAGCTATAGAGCTTTCCATATTATCCACTCCATATCGGCCTCTTATAAAAGCCGCGTTCAAAAAAGTAGAAAACTCATGTATCGGTTTGGGATTTAAAAATTTACTCCAATTCATTTCAGTATATGACTCCACCCCAGCTATGGCCGCGTTCCCTACATTGGTTCTATATCTATACACTCTTGGAAAACCGTCAATAGCATCATCATACCGCAAAAGCGCACCTAATCTGTTATTATAAGCAAGGTAGAATAAGCTCCAATCAAAATTTAAAAAGTCACTATAATTTCCTCTAAAACCAAGATCAGCGTTATAACCACTTTCATCTTGAAGATTAGGATCAACTAGTATATTGGTATTATTAACTCTAAGATCATTAAAATTTATACCTCTATAATTCATTGAAATATTTCCGTAGACCTCTAAATCTGCTTTTGTTTTATAGCTCAACCCAAGGCCTGCCAGCAAAAATGAACGATCTAAGTTTTTGGATTCGTTAATGGTCGTATCAAAAATGACATTTCCTGCCAAATCTTCTACCATATTTCTGTAATAACCCGTACTGTTAGTGCTGATATATTCCCATCTCAGTCCTGGAGTAATACTAAGATTACTATTAATGTTGATGATATTTTCCGCGAATAAAGCCACATTTTCTGAAGGATACCGAAATGCTAAATCTTCTAAGTTATTAGGATTGTTATATTGAAAATCAGCATCAAATCCGGCTGGCCCCAAACCTTGTCTTTGTTGAGTATTCCCTTTAAAGTATCTGACTCCCATTGCTAAGGCTTGAATTTGACCCAGAAAATCATAGCGATGTAACAATCGTAATTCGGAGCCAAAATTCTCATAATCATCCCAAAGCAAATTTCTTTCTTCATCAGGAAAATCAACCTGAGTTACACGTTCTAAATTCCCTAATGCCTTTCTAGACCCTATCAGGCCAAAAGTTTTCCAATTAAGCTTCGTTTTATCCGTAATTCTATAATCCAAAATCAAAGCAGGGATATTCCATTCGATTCCAAACCAGTTGCGCTCTCTGACTGATTGTCTTGGATCTTCCTCAAACATTCTATCTGTTAACCCACCTGCTTGTTGGGCGAGGTAATCCATATGAGTGAATTCAAAACATAAGTACAGCTTGTCCCCAATATCAAAATTGACATCAGCAAATAATGTGTTGGATTCAAAAGATTCATTATCTCTAAAACCATCTCCTTGTTTTCTCTGATAAAAAACAAAATAATCCATATTTTCTGTGTTGCCTGAAAGACTATTATAAGAACTCAATAGGCCAAAAGAACCTACAGTGTTTCTAGTATGGAACTGAATGGGAGTTTCCTCTGGAGCTTTTTTGAAAAGGAAATTGATCATTCCTCCAAATTGAGAACCATATTGAAGAGATGCCGCTCCTCTTACGACTTCAATCTTAGAAAGCGCCTCCACTGGCGGGGTGTAATAGCTTTCTGGATAACCTAAGGGATCAGCAGATATATCATAGCCGTTCTGCCTGGTATTAAAATTAGAAGTCCTATTGGGATTCAACCCTCTTCCTCCAATACCTAATTGAAGACCTCCGCCATCACTCTCCCAAATATTTAAGCCAGGAACTTTAGCAAAAACTTGTCTTGCATTATTGGTGGCAAGATTGCCATTAATCTGATCAATCGAAATAACCTCGTTCTTCTTTGCTTCATAAATTAAAGTGCCCTCCACAGGATTTAATCGGTTAACGTTAAATATCTCAGATTTTTTACCAATAGCCTTAACTTCATCTAATGTTTCTAATAAAGGGGTCAATGAAAAGTCTATAGTTTCCCAATTTCTTTTGATTTGAATTTCCTTTACTTGACTTTGTCTTCCTAAGAAAAAAGCAGCAACTCTATATTTACCTTCAGGCAGGTTTAAACTATAATTTCCGTCAGCGTCAGTAACAGCTTTGTATTGGCTATCTAAAACAAAAACTTCCGCCAGCTCAATTCCCTTTCTACTTTCTGAATCAATTACAGTGCCTTTAATGCCCTGAGCCAAAAGTGAATTAGAAAAAATACTAATCAATAAAATGATACTATAGATATACTGCTTCTTCATTGATTATAGGGTAAAATCCAATTTTTATGTTGAAAACCTTTTTTAATTGAAGCCAAATTCACATTTGGATTGATGAAAGGGCGGCTACCTTTCCCATTTATACTGGCATAGCTTTCTACAAAAACCTCTGCTTGTGCAGCATATTCAGTTTGATATTTATCCCTTAAATAATGAGCGAATTGTAAAACCATATCCGGTTGAGTGTTCATCATTTTTTCTTGAATAGGGGTTAAAAACTGCTGCGGAAACACTTCAATTGATTTATTCTTTTCTGGAATATTCACTGAAAATTGTGTGTATCCTACTTTTTCCATCAGCATTACTCGCCATGAAAACCTGTAGCCTTGCTCTGTCCAAAATAAATTACCAGGATAAAGCATAAAGCGGAATGGCAATAAAATTTGCAAACTGAAATAGGCGATAAAGAAATATTTTAAAGCAGCTGGAGCTGTAAATCCAGCAGAAGGGGACAATTCCTCTTTTCTTTGTGGCAATAATTTAGACCACAATTTTTTATGAAAACCTTCTGAGAAAAAGATTAATGTGCTAACCACCATGATATAAGGAAACATGCCTATCTGGAAAAGCGCGGCAGTCATAAAGTGGAAAGCTATTACAGTTAAATAAGCAAAAACTCTAGTTCTTTTCCACAACAGAAAAAACGGTATTGTTAAATCATAAAAAGCACCGAACCAGCTAAAGAAATAAGCCGTCCACTTATAATCTAAAAGTGACCCTATAAGTGGAGTGTTTGCTCTGGATGGCAACCAAATTTTTAAAGGGAGGGCTTCCAACAACCAATCGGCTTGCAATTTGGCAAGTCCTGCAAAGAAATAAACTAAGCATAATTGTAAAATGATAATATGAATGCTCCATGAAGGCACATAAAACTCTTGCTTTTTTCTGCGCCAAGCATCAATTGAGTATGCTTTATTGGCAGGAACTAAAATCAAAAGAAATGCAATGATACTTACAAAATAGTAGTGATTGAGGTAATTGGTTTTATCTATTAGCTCTACATAAGTGAAGCTCAAAAAGAATAACACAGCACTAAATCTATAAAAAGCTCCTAAAGCAATTCCAAGAGCAGCAAGTCCCATTAAAGCAAAGAGAATGTACATTCCTGGGTTTCCCCATGATTGTATCCATTCAAAGCCGTAGTAAGGGAAAAAAAACTCTGGTTCAATGTATTGCTTTGCTATCCATCCATTAGACCAAAAACGGATGATGGAGGCAAGCATCATAACACCAAAAGCTACTCGGAAAGTAGCTAATGGGGCAATGTGCTTTGCTTGATTAAATCGATATGTTGGCAACCAATTAGTCACCGTCATTATCTTGGAATGTAATTGAAACAGATAATGCAGATGTCATATCCACTTTTATTAATGGAATAACAGCCTGCAGTGCATTGTAAACGGTAACTAATTGACTTCCTTCCGCAGCGGCCAATTCACTATAAGGATCTTCAATCTTTTCCATTTCTTCCAGTGCTGCCAAAGATTGATTAATTATTGCTCTACTTAACAACTCATCATTTCTGTCTCTAGCATCTAATGCATCCAAATAGTCGTCTAGCCCAAGACCATCTTCAGACGAAATGAAATGTTCACCCTTAAATACAGCGATAGAAGATTTTACCGCTTCTTCTGCTAGTTCCCCTGACCAAGCAGAGAAATATCCTTCAACATTTTGAGGCGATACAACTCCACCAGTTCTAGGGTTTCCACCAGAAGGAAATCCGATTTTTGCATTTTTGATTCTAATATCAAATTGAAAATTGTATTCGTTGACTAGCAAACTAGTGCCACTTCCGACATCCGTTCCCGTATTTCCAACAAATGTTGATCTGTAATCTGGCCACCCGTCCAACATTAAATTGGAGGTAGTACGAATATCTTCCACTACATCAGATAAATATTGTACTCTACTTGCACCCAAATCTGGATTTCCAAAATACGCTAAAACTTCTTCTTCAGTAGTTCCAGTTCCAAAAAGCAAATAATCTAAAGCAGGGAAGCCTTTTGCCGCCACATTTGCAGCAGAGCCTAAAACATAATTTTGAGAGTTAATATTTTCTTCAATCACATCTACTTTAGTAGGAAAGATATTTACTCTGTCCCTAAAGTTTGCACTTGAGACAGGCCCAACATGAACAAAAGCTAAATGCTGATAAGCTAGCCAGGATTCTTTAAGCTCTGTTCTTAAAACATTTAGGCTTTCTATCGAGAGATTGGTGTTGAAAGAGTTAGCAGCACCGCTCAATCCTTCAGCATTTGAAGCAAAATTTGCAATGGATGGCTGGATAACATTATCCGCCATATTGATTAAAAATGCTTCTCTATCAAAATTTACTTTTTCACTGCCTGATTCATTATCGCAAGCAGTGAAAAAAGTAATAACTATTATGAAGAAAGAAAATTTTAAATATCTCATACTTCTAATTTAGAATTGATTAAAGTTGGTTTTGAATGTCTTCAAATCCATAAGCACTTACTAAAGCTGCTTTAACTGCATTTATATTATCAGTAGTTACAGTGTAGAAATTATCACCCAAATCTTCCAAAATTGCGTCTATCTCAACATTAGTAAGTTTTTTATTAGGGTTATATTTTAAGGCATGAATAAAGGCCCAAGCTTCAGATAGAACATGATTTCTTATGGCATCATCTGCGAAAAATGAGTTCGCACGATTTAGATAATGAACGGCAGTGGCAGCAGAAACTTTTTCCCATTCATTTCTTATGATCTCGATTTGCTCATCTCTTGTTTCAAGATCGTTGTTCGAAATAGCTGCTCTTCCAGTAATGAAAGCTTTCATAAGCTTTTCGTTTGATCCCAACTGTGCGTCTCTTCCATTAATGTATTTCCCCCAAAACCTGAGACCCTCTGTATTGGAAGGAAAATCAGTTGGCAGGCCTAAATAACCGAAGGCTTCATCCCAATGATGCTCCATAGCAGTTCCTATACCTTCTTCTATAGCTTCATTATCCACGTCCATTTTTCCAGAGGCCAAATAGATGGACACTCCTTGGAAATAAAAACAAGATCCCATTAATCCTTTTTCAATATATTGAATGTGCTCTACTCCATTGGCATCGAAGAAGTATTTGTTTGCGCCATCATTTGAAGTCACAACACCTGGAGTGCCATTACTTCCGACTGCTCCATTTGACTCAATGGTTGCCTGAGCAAAATCGTTCATAAAAGTTTTGAATAAATCAATATCACCTTCAACCGTTTTGTTTTCCAACTCTTTGGAATCAGCTGCATTCAGTTCTGCATTGTCAAATGCACTATTTTCGTTGGCGTACATGTCCAACATGGTTTGGGCATCTAAAACGGCTCCGTCATTAGCTGTTTTCATATACACAGTCAATTCGTCCAACATGTCCAATCTTTGAATTTGACCTGTATAGCTCACGTTTTCAAAATCATAAGTTGATGGAATCTCGTAGTTTCCATCATTTTCTCCTCCTGTGTTTTCTTCATCACATGAAGTAAAGGCAAATACTGCTAAAAGTGCTAATCCTAGTAATCTGATATTTTTCATTTGTGCAAAATTAATATTTGTATTTAGATTGATTCTAATGATGATGCAAAATTAATTTTATTTAGATTGGTTACAAATAAAAAAGGGTTTTTATTTAGATTAGATTTAAATAAAGTTTAGAAAGATTGATTCAACGGCTTAAAGGAAGGTTTTTCAAATTATAGAAGATAGTCTTAAAGCTCTATTTTGCTTTTTTTACACATAGAATTTCTATGCAAATAGATTTTTTTGCTAATCTAAATCCAAAAACGCAAAGTTCTGACAGTAGTAAATAGGTGGGGGTACGATTCTATTTAAGGAAAAACAGCATAAGACGCTGAAACATTAGATATGTCCTTTATGGATGACATCACTTTTTCTCCCCCTCTTTTTAATTGATGACAATAACTTACTGATAGTACACAAACAAAGATCATCAATAAGCTTATCATCAGCCTTCTGTACAAGTTATTCATCAAGCTAATGTGTTGTTGTTTTACAAAAATACTTGAAATTTACATCAATAACTAAAATAGTATAATTTATTATATAATATATTAGATTTTATTAATTTATTAATACTTCTTTTTAAGCAGTTAATCATAGCAATTCATATGATTAATTGTAATTTTACGCTATTAATCGAAAAACACATTTTGCAATGGAATATAGGATTGAAAAAGACACAATGGGTGAGGTAAAAGTACCTGCTGATAAATACTGGGGAGCCCAAACAGAAAGAAGTAGAAATAATTTTAAAATTGGTGCAGAAGCCAGTATGCCTTTAGAAATTGTGCATGGATTTGCATACTTAAAAAAAGCTGCTGCTCATACAAATCATGAACTAGGTGTTCTCAGCCAAGAGAAAAGAGATCTAATTTCTAAAGTATGTGATGAGATTTTAGATAATCAACACAATGACCAATTTCCTTTGGTTATATGGCAAACTGGTTCTGGTACTCAATCAAATATGAATGTAAACGAGGTTGTCGCTAACAGAGCTCAAATATTAGCAGGAAAATCCTATGAGGATGAAAAGATGGTACATCCTAATGATGATGTGAATAAATCGCAATCCTCTAATGATACTTTTCCTACAGGAATGCACATTGCCTGTTATAAAATGCTTATCGAAACCACGATTCCAGGAATTGAAAAATTAAGAGATACATTAAAAGAGAAATCAAAAGCCTTTGAAAAAGTAGTAAAAATTGGAAGAACCCATTTAATGGACGCAACTCCTTTAACAATTGGGCAAGAGTTCTCGGGTTATGTTTCTCAACTTGATCATGGTTTAAAAGCATTAAAAAACACGCTTGATCATTTATCTGAAATTGCTTTAGGCGGAACTGCTGTGGGAACGGGAATTAACACCCCTGATGGATATTCTGAATTGGTAGCTGAGAAGATAGCTGAATTTTCAGGATTGCCTTTCAGAACTGCAGAAAATAAATTCGAAGCTTTAGCTGCGCATGATGCCATTGTGGAGTCACATGGAGCATTAAAACAAATTGCAGTTTCTTTAAATAAAATAGGAAATGATATCCGTTTGTTGGCTTCAGGGCCAAGATCTGGAATTGGTGAATTAATAATTCCTTCAAACGAACCAGGTTCGTCTATTATGCCAGGTAAAGTTAATCCAACTCAGGCAGAAGCCTTAACGATGGTGTGTGCTCAGGTAATGGGTAATGATGTTGCCATTACGGTAGGCGGGATGCAAGGTCATTATGAATTAAATGTTTTTAAACCAGTGATGGCTGCGAATTTTTTACAATCAGCTCGACTAATAGGCGATGCTTGTGTTTCATTTAATGATAATTGTGCGGTTGGAATTGAGCCAAATTACGAAAGAATTAAAGAGCATTTAGATAATTCTTTGATGCTGGTAACTGCCCTTAATACAAAAATCGGCTATGAAAAGGCTGCTAAAATTGCTAAAAAGGCTCATGAAAACGGCACTAGGCTTAAAGAAGAGGCTATTAATTTAGGATTTTTGACCGCTGAGGAGTTTGACGAATGGGTAAAACCTGAAGACATGATTGGAAGTTTGAAAAAACAATAAATAGTATTATTTGTCTTTATAGTAGTTATTTACTTACTTTAGTTATACAAATTTGAATAAACCGAATCGATAATATGAAAAGCAAGATAAGTTTAATCGCCATCCTTATGATTTTTTGCATGGCCTTTACAGTCTCCGCTCAATTGAGTAAAGCGGAAAAGAAAGAAATGAAAAAAATGGCTAAGGAGCTTAAGAAAAACCCTGATCAGATGAAGGCTCTGGTTGAGGAAAATGAAAGCCTAAAAAGTTCCACCGCTAGTTTAAATGCACAAGTTGAAAATATTCAAGGGCAGCTAGACAATAAAAATGCGGAAATTGCGGCAGCAAAAGCAGAAGCTCAAGAAGCAAAAGCTATGGCAGAAGCTCAAAGACAAAGAGCTAATGAAATGGCAAAGAAAGCAAAAAATACTCAAAATGAAGAACCTGAAGCCTTAGACGAGAGCGGTACTTGGTTCAAAGTTCAGGTAGGTGCTTTTGAAAATATAGACATGTCTGAGTATTTCAAAAACAATCCAAATTTTAGTGGAGAAGAAACTGAAGATGGATTGCAAAGAATTACACTAGGTCGATTTAGAGATTATTGGGAAGCTGATAAATTCAAAAAGACATTAAGAAAAATGGGGGTTAAAGAAGCTTGGATTGTACCTTACAAAGAAGGCACAAGAGTTCCTCTGAAAGAGGTTTTAGAAAACCTTTCAGCGAAGCCAGAAAACGCTGGAGAATAAATTATTTAAAGCTTGTTTAAAAGTTAAAAGCACCAAATTGGTCTTTAATACTATTTGCACTATGCATTTATAAAAATAGCGAACTTTTAAACAAGCTTTTTTTTTCCTACAAAATTAAAAACCCATCCCAATCCATCCTTGAAAATTGAATTCTCATCTCTACCCAATACTTTGAATGGAGAAATTTACCAGCTCCGAAAAGATTATAATATTGAGAATATTTTCATAGACAGTAGGAATACTGTTTATAATATAAAAAACTTGTTCATTGCTATAAAAGGAGAGCGGCATAATGGTCATGATTTTCTAGATGAATTATACTTAAAGGGAATCAGGAATTTTATAGTTGATCAACCAATCGACCTCCACAATTTTCCGGAAGCAAATTTTTTTCAAGCAAAAGATAGCCTTAAAGCTCTTCAAGATTTGGCAGGAATTAAAAGGAAAAACTATAAAGGCAATTTAATTGGTATTACTGGTAGCAATGGCAAAACCATTGTAAAAGAATGGCTAGGAAAGCTAATGGAGGCTGTCTATTCAGTATATAGAAGCCCAAGAAGTTATAACTCTCAAGTTGGAGTTCCTCTGTCGCTGTGGCACTTAAATAATTATCATGATTATGCCATAATAGAAGCGGGGATTTCTAAAATGAATGAGATGGAAAAACTCGAAAGTATTATTCAACCAAAAATTGGAATCTATACTAATTTAGGAACTGCACACGATGAAGGCTTTCCAAGCTTAGAAGAAAAGGCACACCAAAAAGCACAATTATTTAAAGATTCCGCTACCATAATTTTTTGTAAAGACTTTCCAGAAATTTCAAATGCATTACACAGCCTTCCAAAATTAGAAGATAAGGAATTTATAGGCTGGTCTTTTGAGGATAATACCTCTAACTTTTTTATAGAAACAGAACAAAGGAATAATGGAACAGCCATAAGAATACCTTATGATGAGCAATTCCATATTTTTCAAGTGCCTTTCCAAGATTATGCTTCTTTAGAAAATATTACTCACTGTCTTTTGCTCTTGCTCCATGAAGGATTGCCAATAAAAGTTATCCAAAATACATTAAATGATATCCGGCCTTTAAATATGAGGCTGGAAACCAAAAAAGGGAAAAACAGCACCTACTTAGTAGATGATTCATATAACAATGATTTGGTTGGACTTGATACTGCACTTCAGTTTTTTTCACAGCAGAAGCAATTTCAAAAAAGAATACTCATTCTATCAGACCTTTTGGAAACAGGATTAAGTTCTGAAGTTTTGTACCAGCAATTGGCGGAAAGAATAGAATTGGAACAACTAAGTTTAGTAATAGGGATTGGCCAAGAGATTTCAATGTTGCAGAAATTCTACAAAGGCGATTTGGTAATCTTTCCTAATACAGTCTCATTCTTAGAATATGAAAAAGAGAACCCTTTTCAAGAAGCATTGATTCTTATAAAAGGGGCAAGAAAGTTTAATTTCGAAACTATCGTTCAGCGATTGGAGCAGAAAATTCACGGAACAGTTTTAGAAATTGACCTAAATAAAATAACTCATAACTTAAATTTTTATCGCTCAAGACTAAAGCCTAGTGTGAAGACTATGGTCATGGTGAAAGCTTTTGCTTATGGTAGCAGCAGCCATGAAATTGCCAATTGGCTAGAATTCCAGAATGTAGATTATTTAGCTGTGGCCTATGCCGATGAAGGCGTTGTTTTACGACAAAATGGAATCAAGCTACCAATTATGGTAATGAACCCAGATCCTAGATCATTTGAGCTTTTACATCAGTATAACTTGGAGCCCGAACTTTACAGTCTGTCCATTTTAAAAGATTATGCGAACTACACTCGAAATAATACCCAGTCATTTTATGTTCATTTGAAACTGGAAACAGGGATGCATAGGCTTGGTTTTGAACCTAATGAACTGGATCAATTAAAATTAGTATTAAAACAAAATCCTCAACTTAAAGTAGCATCTATTTTTAGCCATTTGGCTGCTTCAGATGAAGCCATTCATAATGGGTTTTCAGCACAGCAAGCCATGTCATACAAAAAATCAGCAGATGACATAGTTGAGTTTTTAGGGTACAAGCCAATTCTCCATTTACTCAATAGCCCAGGAATTAGTCGTTTTCCAGATTACCAATTTGATATGGTCAGGCTTGGTATTGGTCTGTATGGTGTTGATCCATCTGGTATTAATTCAGGTCAATTACAATCCGTTTCTACATTAAAAACAGTTATTTCTCAAGTGAAACATATCAGAAAAGGTGAAACCATTGGATATGCTAGAAAAGGTGTAGCAATTGAGGATATGAAAACCGCCACCATTTCAATTGGATATGCCGATGGATTTAACAGAAGATTTAGCCAAGGAATAGGAAAGGTCATGATCAATGGGAGTTTAGCGCCAGTTATCGGAAATGTATGCATGGATATGACCATGGTGGATGTAACAAATATTGATTGCAAAGCAGGTGATGAAGTAATTATTTTCGGTGATTATCCAAATATTTCAGAGATGGCAAAAGCCATTGATACTATTCCTTACGAAATCCTTACTAACATTAGTGAAAGAGTTAAAAGAGTATTTTATACAGAGTAAAAACCCTTCTCAAATAATTTAAACTCACTTTTATTAATAAATACCCACTTTTGGGTATTGTCTTTAGAAAAAAAACCAGCCAACTTTATTAAAAGTTTAGGGGATGAAGTTTTTCTTAGTTATATCAATTATTGCCTTTTGGTGGGTTCCAATGAACTCACCGGGCAATATTGGTATTTTAAATTTTCCATCTAAGCAAACACTTTTCCCCTCAAAAATGGAAGTCTCGTCCAATGACATAAAAAGTAATGGGGTTGCAACCAAAAGAAAAATGGACCACCATGACTTTCATTCTCGAAAGTATTTGATAAAAAACATTAAATAGAATGGAGGTATATAATCAAAATTTACTTGAAGATATTCAGGCCAAGTGGAAATGCACTAAAGCAGTTAATTTGATAACTGAACAAGAGTTAAGCACGGGGTTTTCCTTATTAATATCTGAAAACTTGATTTCCCGAATAGGTGAAGGAGATCAATATTGGCCAAGCATTTGTAATTTTGAGCTTGTTGGTTCTATAAAAGATGGTTATTTTTATAGAGAGGACGGTTGTTTTATGCAAGTGAACTCCTTATCAAGTGAAGAATTAGTGATTGAATTATCTCATAAAAATTCGGAGGGTCAACTTAATACCTACACTTTTTATTTCAAAAAGGAGATGGAATCACATTATTAATCCTTTCCGTTATTGATTTTTTCTTTCGAAAGTTTTTTATCCTCTTTTGTTACCTCCAGTTCTTCACTATCATCATCGGTTTTAGCCAAATGCAATTGTAGTAATATCGGAAAATGATCGGAGCCAATACTTCCCATTCTTTTCATTTTCTGTAATCGAAAATGCCCTGAGCAAAAAACATGGTCTAATGGCCACCGAGCATACCAATGCTTGGCATGAAAAGAACTAAAAAGACCTCTGCCTCTTCTTGGATCTAAGAGTCCGCTTACTTTTAAGAATAGTTCTGAAGTATAACTCCATGCTACATCATTCAAGTCCCCTGCGACTATAGTTGGCATTTGATCCGCTTTGGTTTTTTGTCCGACTAATAAGATTTCGGCATCACGGTCCGTAGATTCTGGGTTTTCAGAAGGAACTGGCGGCTCTGGATGAATAGCATAAAACTTAATTGTACGATTTTCTAGTTGTATATCTGTTTCAATTGAGGGTATCTCTTTCTTAATCCAATGATGAATTTGTGTGTTTTTTAACTCCAACTTTGAGAATAAGAGCATACCATATGTATTTTCCTTGTCTTCCAATACTTGATATTTATAGTCCATACCAAAAGCATCGATACATTTATCCTTCCACCATTTATTTGTTTCTAAGAGTAAAACCACCTCTGCCTTTTCCTCTATAACCATAGCTGATAGCTTCTGCCATTCGCGGTTATCTTGATACACATTAGCTATTAACAATTTAATGGACGGGTTTTTATCTAAACTTACCGAGTCAATTTGCTTTTTAGCAATTGGCAAATATGGGTATATCTGATAGCTTAAATACAGCTGATTGGCAATTAGTAAGATGATAAACCCAAAAGAGAAATAGGCATCAGAAGGAAAGAAAATTATTGCAGCTACCAATAATATGAAGTTTATAACCCATTTCTGGAATCTGGGAAATTCAAAAACTCTGAAGGTCCAAAAATCATTTCTAATTAATGGTAGCAAACTGATGAAAACTAAAACCCCACCCAAAATGTAAATCAAAATTTGTAAAAAGCCTATCAATGTATTTTTGTCTTGTTCCGGATGAAGTTAGCCAAAAATAAAGGCATCAAGCTTTTAAATTTTGATTTTTTTAAAGGATGGTAAGAAAGGTAAATCTGCCATGCTTACAAAAGCCTTTGGTTAAAAGCATGACAGATTTGTTTTAATTGGGCTAACTATTAGTTTTTACCCATTTCAATAAGGTCTTGTAGTTTACTTTGGTGCCATGCATTAAGATTCCAATTCTATAAATTCTTCCTGCCATCCAAATAGTAAAAAGAAATCCTACTACCATTAACCCCATGCTTAAGGCTAATTCCCAGGCGGGAACTCCAAAAGCAACCCTAGCCATCATAGCAACAGGTGCAGTAAAAGGGATAATAGATAACCAAAAACTGACATTACCATCTGGTTCAGGCATCACAAACATGAACGTGCCTAAGAAGCCAATAATCATGGGCATGGTAATAGGCATGGTGAATTGCTGAGCATCCGTAATATTGTCCACTGCAGAACCTACTGCTGCAAACAAAGCCCCATAAAGTAAATACCCACTAATAAAGAAAAAGGCAAAAACTGAAATATAATAGGCATAAGGAATATCATAAACAATATTTAAAATTTCACCTACTTTGGAGTTTTCCATCATGGCTTGTGTTTCAGAATTTCCTCCATTCATGCCTGACATACTTTCTTGAGCGGTCTGCATATCCGCTGGGTTTAAATCAAACATGGCAAAAACACCTGCGGAAAGAGCGAAAATTAAAACTACCCAAATTGCAAATTGAAGCAAGCCAACAGATGCCACACCAATAACTTTGCCTAGCATCAATTGAAATGGTTTCACGGAGGAAACTATGATTTCTACAATCTTACTCGATTTTTCCTCAATTACACCTTGCATAATCTGCGTTCCGTAAATGAGCACAAACATATAAACCAAGAAACTGAAAGCATAAGCAATTCCGTAGGCTACACCAGCACTACTTGCTTTCTCTTCTCCTGTATCAGAAACATTGATAGTACTTAAACTAATATTGGTTTTTAAACTTTCCAGTTCTGCCTCATTTATTCCGCTTGCTTTTAATTTTTCATCACGAATTTGAGATTCTATTTTATTTTCAAAATAGGAACTTGCTTGAAGGCTAGGGTTCTTTTTAGCATACATAGTTATACCTTCTGGATTAGCCAAATCAATTTTTGGCAAATAAAGTAGTGCGTATGCTTCACTTTCAGTAAAAATAGTTTTCGCCTCTTCCAAACCAATATTTAATTCTTCGAATGCATATTTCTTATCATTCTCGAAATTGAAACTTCCTGCTTCATCCAACACATATACTTTTTGTTGCTCTGAATTTTTGGATTCTTCTATAGCAAAGTAAATCATTCCTCCAATGATTGCAGGGAATAATAGGGGGACTAAAATGGTAGCCAATAAAAAGCTTTTCTTTTTTACTCTGCTATCAAATTCCCTTTTTATAATTAAGCCTATCTTACTCATTTGTTCGTTTTTTAAGGTTATGATGTGGGAATGTTTTGTTTGTCACCTTGCACCAACTGAATGAAAATATCATTGATAGATGGTATTTCTTCTTGAAAAGAAATGATATCAACATTTTGATTGATGAGTTCTTGCAATAGTTGATTAGAAGAAACTCCTGATAACAACTTTAGAGTGGATTTATGCATGCCCTCCCCTAGATCAAGTTTATGTTCCGAATTGAAAGTTTCATTAGTAGAAATACCATTTCCTCTATGAACCAATGTATATTGGTTGGATTTAAAATCATTCTTAATTTTAGATTTTTCTCCATCCAAAATCTTTTCTGATTTATTGATAAGCGCAATGTAATCACACATTTCCTCCACTGACTCCATACGGTGCGTACTGAAAATAATCGTGCTTCCCTTTTCTCTTAGCCTAAGGATTTCATCTTTAATCAAATTAGCATTAATAGGGTCGAAGCCAGAAAAAGGCTCATCCAAAATAATCAATTCTGGCTCGTGCATTACTGTAGAAATGAACTGCACTTTCTGCTGCATCCCTTTAGAAAGGTCTTCAATTTTTTTGTTCAACCAATCAGATGCCTCAAATCTTTCTAACCAAGCTTTGATTTTTTGAACCGCTTCTTTTTTGGAAAGTCCTTTAAGTTGCGCCAAATATAAAAGTTGGTCACCCACTTTCATTTTTTTGTATAAGCCCCTTTCTTCTGGCAAATAACCAATAGTTCCGATATGCTTTGCAGCCAGATCTTCTCCATTAATTTGAATTTGTCCGGAATCAGCATTTATAATCTGATTGACAATTCTAATGAAAGTACTTTTTCCTGCTCCATTTGGGCCCAGCAAACCAAATATTGATTGTTTTGGGATTTCTAGATCCAAATTGTGAAGCGCAACATTTTTATGAAATGTCTTGTTGAGGTTCTTTGCAGTAAGTATATGCACGTTGATAATTGTTTTTTTACAAATGTATTCTAATAATTAGAAACTACAACAAAGTAAATTTTGATTGAAGAAATTTAGTGATAGGAGGGCTAAATTCGTGGTTAAACTCTGCAGATTTTATTCTGAAAGGTTTGCGCAAAAACTAATCTTCAAAATCATATTTTTCAAAGATGACTTCATAAATTATGTCAGGATCATCTTCAGTATAAAAATCACCTTCTAAATGATCCTCAGTTAAGCTATCTATTACAATAAAAAAAGTATAATTATCTTCCTCATAAAATTGTGTCAATTTTAGTTCTGTTTGCTCTTCATCAACCCATTCCCATTCACCATTTAATTCGCAATAACTTTCGTTTTTGATAGGGTCTGCCTCATAAATACCTTCATAGCAATAACCGAAGTCACCATTTGCCTCGAATTTAAAGCCTACAGAATAGGTATATCCATCATAATTTTCACCGAAAGGCTCACCATCAACACTTAATATTTTCCACTCACCTAATAATTGATCCTCGCTATTAACGACTACCAACTCTTCCTCTTTCTCAATTTCTTCTTCAACTGGCTTGACATCTTCATCCTCTTTTGTACAACCATAAAGCGCTAAAGCTCCAATTGCGAAAGGAGTTATTCCTTTCATACTTTTACTAAACTGTACCATAATCTTAAGTGTTAGTTATTAATTATTTAATTTTCCAATTCCTTTTTCACATCTTTTGTCTTTAACCAAAAGTTCATTCCTTCTGCCATTATGGCCTTATTATAAAAGTCATCTCTTTCGGTTAATAGTGCAGGAGATCGCACACCTGGCAATATCTTCAGAGAAAAAATTTCATGTATGTGATCTGTATATGATAAGCCACCAATTTTTTTGCCTGTCTTTTTATCTAAAACTAGAATGCCACAAAAACTATCTTCAGGGTCAATAGGCAAATTTTTAAATGAAGTAGTGCCCTTTCTAATTTTTGAGGCTCCAATGAATATATAATCTTCATAAATTTCCATTCCCCTTAGAAATGTATTGAACTGATTTAATACCCTCGTTTCTTTGGTTTTTCTATTATATTTCAAAAGCTCACCAGTTGCCGATTGAATAATGAATATATCATCTCCAATTATTATAGGAGAGTGTGGCATTGCCAAGTTATCCATCACTATTTCATGGCTATCAATATCTATCAATTTTCCATCTTGATATCCAGCATCTTTCCAGCCATAAGCATGATCAGTATTTGAAAAACAAGTAACATATTTAGGCTTTCCATTTTCAAAGCAAAGCCCATTCAAATGGCATCTGTCCTCAGGAAGCATTTCAGAAATAAAATTTGGTTGCCATTCTTTCCTGAAATGAACGGAATGGCTCATTGAAGCTAAATTTGAAAACAAGGTATTTACTACCCAAAGGTTTTTTTCGTACCAGCCAATTTCATGTGTATCTAAAATGCCCGTATTGTAGGTTACTTGTGGTAAAAATACTGCATCATACTTCTTGGGTGCGGGTGGATAATTATATGAAATTGCCTTAGAGGTAGAGAAGATATCAATAGAAGATTTACTGGCTATGGCTATTTTCTTCTCTTCAGGATCGTAAGCCAAGCCCATTGGGCGTTTAAAGTTTTTAGCATACTTTACAATGGATGTTCCATTTAATGATCCTAGAAATATAAGTTTCCCAGCCTGATAGGTTGAATAAACTAATGATGCCTTGATTTCTTTAAGAATTTTGGGGAAACTATTGGAGTAATAGAAAAAAGGGTTTACAGAATCCATTTTCAAATATATAAAACTCAAAGAAGAACACAAGTGCTATTAATTAAGTGTTTTAAAAGTTAATTTTTTCTTCTCATAGAATTTTTTATTTTATCCTAGCAAAAAAATTAGGCAGTTATAGAGAGTTAAGTAACAAAATTGCCCTCCAATAGCCTGAGGGCAACAAATCATACTTTTCCATGACCTATGTCATGGTTTCTCTAACATTTACCTGCCACCTTTACATCATAATTAAAAAGTCAAAAGCTATGAGAAATTTGATGATCATAATGATGTTGTTTTTCGCACCCTTGGTGTACGGACAGCAACTAACGGTAAACGAAAGTAATACTAAATTAAGTGTAGATGGAACTTCATCTGTTCATGACTGGACAATTGAAGCTGAGGAATTCGATGGTACGGCAGATGTGAAAATTGAAAACAATGCTTTACAAGGTATCAACAGCTTAAGTTTCAATATTCCAGTTGAAAGCTTAAAAAGTGGAAAATCTTCAATGGACGACAACACTTATGAAGCTTTGAAATCAGATGATCATCCAGTGATTAAGTATGAGTTCAGATCAATGAATAATCTGAAAGTAGATGGAAACATTACTACCATGGACACCAAAGGTCTATTGACAGTTGGAGGAGTAAGTAAGATAGTAAATATGAAAGTGACTGCAGATGTTAGCAATGGAATAGCCTTCAAAGGAGACATTACATTCAAAATGTCTGTATTCGAAATAGATCCTCCTACTGCGGTATTTGGTACGATCAAAACAGGAGATGAAGTTACAATTAAGTTTAATGCACAATATAAATAAATCAAAGACAACAATTTAAATAAAGAAAACCATGAAAACGTTTTTTAGATTCACAATGATAGCCTTCATAATGGGCTTTGGACAAGTGCTATTCGCACAGGACGGCAGAAACCTGCAGTTTTTCAGACCAATTGGTCAACCAGGTTTGAATGTATTTGAACCTTCAAAAGCTGATACAGTAGAGTATGACGGAGTAAAAGTAAGATTAGGTGGTGACTTTGCTATGCAATTTCAAGGATTGAGCCAAAGTAATGACGCTACAGCTCCTGAAAACCAACTGTTGGAATTAGGTAGCAATTTAAACCTGCCAACTGCCAATTTGAATATTGATGTTCAATTACATGATGGACTTAGATTACACCTTCGTACTTATCTATCTGCTCGTCACCACCCTGAAGCTTGGGTAAAAGGCGGACACATGCAAATTGATAAATTAGACTTCATCAGTGAAGGCTTTATGGAAAACATCATGAAATATACTACAATCAAAGTAGGGTTAGATGAGTTCAATTATGGTGATGCTGTGCACAGAAGAAGTGATAATGCTAGAGCAATGTATAACCCTTTTGTAGGTAACTACATTATGGATGCATTTTCTACTGAGGCTTTTGGAGAGGTAACCGTACAAAACAACGGCCTTTTAGCTGTGGTAGGGATTACAAATGGTAAATTAAATCAGAGTGTAGTAGCAGGCCCTACTAGTAACAATAAAGCCTCTTTCTACACCAAATTAGGTTTTGATAAACAAATCAGCGATGATTTCCGAGCTAGATTAACTGGTAGCTGGTATGTGAATACTGGAACAACAACCGGAACATGGATGTACGGTGGTGATAGAGCCGGAGCTAGATACTACAATGTTATGTTGGTGGATGGCGAAAATGCAACTGCTAAATTTGCTGAGCCAAGATTTAATGCCAGATTTACTAAAATATCTGCAATTCAAATCAACCCATTCATTAAAGCAGGAGGTTTTGAGTTCTTTGGTATCTATGAAATAGCTAATGGTTTAAATGAAACCAATGATGAAGGTTCTTTTACTCAAATTGCAGGTGAGGCTCTTTACAGATTTGGTCCTAACGAAAGATATTACGTTGGTGGACGTTACAATACAGTAAACGGAGCAAGAACTGAAAGCGCAACTGAGGATTTAAATATCAGTAGATTAAACTTTGGTGGTGGTTGGTTCTTAACTGACAATATTATGACCAAAGTAGAATATGTAAACCAACAATATAATGGTGATGCCTGGGCTGGCCAAAGATTTGAAGGTGCAGAATTCAAAGGTTTAATGTTAGAAGCGGTAATCAGTTTCTAACCTTCAAACAGCTTGTTTAGTAAAAGGCGGTGGGGCAATGCTTCATCGCTTTTTTTAAATGCAATAAATAACTTTTCCAAAGCTTGCTCTAGAAAAGGTACTGGAAAGCTTGATAATAACTACAGCTTTACGGATACTAACTTTGGAAAAGTTCATCCAGAAACCAGAATCAAACATAATGCTATTGCTTATTTAAATTTAGCTTCCATACAATCTTAAATTTTATGTAATTTAACATCAAACAGTAATAAAGATGAAGGATCAGCTTTTAAAGATTTTATTTTTCACATTAATTAGTTTCTCAACTGCTTATGGTCAAGCAGAAAAAAAACTAGTGAAAATCAATACCTCCAATTCTTATGTGGAAATTCACGGAACCACCAATGTTAATAGCTTCAATTGCAGTTACAATGCAAAACTTCCTGAAAATGAATTTGAAGTTACGCTTATAAACAAAGGAGACTTGATTGAAATTCAGCATGAAGCACTCTTCTTAAAAGTGCTAAATTTCAAATGCCCCAATCCACAAATGACAAATGACTTACATGCTTTATTAGAATATGAAAACTATCCCTACATTATTTTCCAATTGAAAAAAATCACTAATAAAAAAACAGCCCATATTATGATTGAGATGGCTGGTGAAAAGCAATTCTATACAGTCAACCTCAACAACAGCCTTACTAATAACAAACTGATTTCTACTGCCACTATGGATTTATGCATCACCGATTTTGGCTTAGAAGCCCCTGAAAAATTCTTCGGAATGGTGAAAGTAAATGAAAATATAGAGGTGGAGTTTAAAATTGAAATGAAGATAAGTAATCAGTAGTCAGTGTCTGTAGCCACACTTTTTGCGTCTAAATTGTCATAGGCAAGAGCCAAGAACTTAGCTTTTACTGTTTTCATTTGTTACTTATCACCAATTCTCACTTCTAACAATTGTATTGTCGATATATAAATTTCTTCCAGATAGGCTAGTGTAATATTCCCTTAATTTTCTTGGAGAGGGGCTATTGGTGGGATACCCGCTTAAATTATAGAAAGAATTTCCACATTCGCACTCCAAATATTGTTGTACTGCATTCATGGATACAACAGAACATTCCTTTTCTGGTTCATAAGGACAGGTTCTTTCAAAGGCAGCATATTCATTTTCCGCTCTTTTGACTACAATGACCCCATTTAAACCAACATCATCCAAAATCACATTCTTTTCAAACTGTAAATTTTGGTAGCTAACTAAATCTAAATTAAGCGATAATTGAAAAGGATCAGGTAAAGGCAATTCATCTATAAAGACCTCTGGATTTTCTTCCGCACAGCTTAAAAGCATTACTATCGGAAAAAAGAAAAGAAAAGAAAATTTCTTAATTATAGTCATAAAATCCTTTGCCGCTTTTTCTTCCGTGGTGGCCGGCATCCACTTTTTGTTGTTGTATTCTGCTTGGTCTGAATTTACTATCATAATAAAATGATTCAAACATGGATTTGGTTACCGAAAAATTAGTATCGACCCCTATTAAATCCATTAACCGAAAAGGGCCCATTTTAAATCCCGAACTTTCCACTAATCTGTCAATTTGTTCGAAATCGGCTACATTTTCTTCGGCTATTTTTAAGGCTTCCACATAAAAATGACGCGCAACACGGTTAACGATGAAACCAGGCGAATCTTTTGCCATCACTGCTTTTTTGCCCATTTTCTCAGCCAACGCCTTGGTAGTTTCCGCAATTTCAGGATTAGTCGCTGCTCCTGAAATAACCTCTACCAATTTCATAATGTGGGCAGGATTGAAAAAATGCATGCCCACCAATCTTTCCGGGTTTTGAAGCCCTGCGCCAATTTGTGTGATGGGAATGGAAGAAGTATTGGTGGCTAAAATGGTATTTTCGGAATTGATTTTTTCCAGTTGACTGAAAATATCAATTTTTACTTGTAGTTTTTCAACTACTGCTTCAATGATGACATCTGCTTTCAGTTGATCTAATTCAGAAATGAAACTAATTTTGTTTAAACAAGCATCTTTTTGTTCTTGAGTTACTTTTCCTTTTTCAATTCCTTTATCTAAGTTTTTGGTAACGGCAGTTTTAGCTTTATCCAGAGCAGATTCTTGAATATCGAAAATGATAGTTTGATAACCGGCCATAGCGCTCATTTGAGCAATGCCGGAACCCATGGTGCCTGCGCCTACAATGCCTATGCTTTTGATGTCTTTTAGTTTCATAATCTTATTCAATATCGATTTTGATTAACTCAAATGCTTAAACTGATTCAAGAATCTAACATCATTTTCCGAATACAGCCTTAAATCATTCACCTGAAATTTCAACATGGCGATTCTTTCAATTCCCATACCAAAAGCAAAGCCTGTATATTCCTCGGAATCTATTCCACAATTTTCCAACACATTCGGATCTATCATTCCTGAACCTAAAATTTCTACCCAGCCTGAATATTTACAAATATTGCAGCCCTCTCCTTTACAAATGTTGCAGGAAATATCCATTTCTGCGCTTGGCTCAGTAAAAGGAAAATAAGAAGGACGGAATCTCACTTTTGTGTCTTGACCAAAAAGCTCTTTGGCGAAATAATATAAGGTCTGCTTTAAATCTACCAAGCCCACATTTTTATCCACAAAAAAGCCTTCCACTTGATGGAAGAAGCAATGCGCACGAGCTGAAATGGCTTCATTTCTAAAAACACGTCCCGGTGCTAAAGTTCTAAATGGAGGTTTTTGATTTTCCATTACCCTGATCTGAACAGAAGAGGTATGCGTCCTCAAGGCAATATCAGGATTACTTTCAATAAAAAAAGTGTCCTGCATTTCTCTTGCCGGATGGTTTTCTGGGAAATTCAAAGCCGTAAAATTGTGGAAATCATCTTCAATTTCTGGTCCATCCGCTACATTAAAACCAATTTTTTGGAAAATCTCCACTATCCGATTATGGATATAGGTAAGTGGATGAACAGTTCCCAAATTAATGTTGGGAGGAAGCGTTAAGTCAATTGGGGCAGATGATTTGCTTCCAGAATCTGAACTTTCTAATCCGGCAATCAGCTCTTTAAATTTTTCTTCTGCTAATTGCTTTACTTCATTTACTTCCTGACCAAAAGCCTTTCGGTCTTCCGGAGCTATATTTTTGATATCGGCAAAAAGATCTCCTAATACACTTTTGCGACTGATAAATTTTACTCTATAAGCCTCTAACTCTTCCTGAGTTTTAGCCGTTGCCGATGATATTTCAGCTTTTAATGCTTTTATCTTTTCAGACATTGAATTTCGAATCAGTTTTATTCTAAAAAAACAAAGTTAAACGAAAATGGCGGAATTTTAAATAAACCTGCGTAACATCAATAAAACAAATGGTAGCCAAAGGCTACTATTGCTTTAACCACTGAGTGACACAGAGACCTACACTAAGTTTCACAAAGAAAACATCAGGTAAAGCAGGTACTTTGTGGTCTTAGTGAACAACTTAGAGAATCTTTGCGGTTAAAAGGAAAAGCCTTAGTCTTTCAGTAGCCAAAGGCTACTATTACTTTAACCACTGAGTGACACAGAGACCTACACTAAGTTTCACAAAGAAAACATCAGGTAAAGCTGGTACTTTGTGGTCTTAGTGAACAACTTAGAGGAACTTTGTGGTTAAAAAAAAGCATGTTTATTCTCGAACCCAATTAATTTTATCATTTATCGGTTTACGTTTTCCTTCAGGCCAAAAACCTTCTTTAGGCATTCCTATATATAAAAACCCTAATAATTTATCTTCCTTTTCAAGTGCCAAAGCTTTTTTGGCTTCTTCCATATAAGTAATTCCACCTGAACCCCAGTAACAGCCTACTCCATAGGCAGTTGCAGTTAATTGCATATTTTGAACAGCGGCAGCTACAGCAGCAACCTCTTCTACTTCTGGAATACTTTGTTTTTCATCCCTTTTCATACCAATAGCAATTACATGAGAGGCCGTAAGTGGCTTATTTCTTAAATTCTCCATTTTGGATTCATCAAAATTCCCCTTCGCAGTACTTACCTGCTTATAAATATCCGCTTGAAATTTACCTAATTGATCAAGTCCTTTATCAGTAAAAACAATAAATCGCCATGGTTCGGTGTGTTTATGATTGGGCGCCCAATTAGCATTTTCCAACATTTGTTGAATAATTTCATCATCTACTCTTTCTCCGGAATATTGCGCTGGATAAATTGATCTCCTAGTTTGAATTAGCTTATTAATCTCTGCTGTATTATACATTTTTATGATTATCTTTTTTGCAAATTTAACCTACATTTGGAAAAAGGGTTACAGCTATGTATTTTTATTAATATTCATTTTTTGCTATGACGAAAATCATTTCATTTATTTCAAGAAAAGGCGGGACGGGAAAAACAACCAGCGCTATTCATTTTGCCACCATGTTGCACAGCTTAGGGCATAAATTGGTAATGCTGGAAACCGACACTAATTACACACTCAATACATTGAGAAAAATGGAATTGTATAAAACGGGAGCAAAAGAATCAGCTGTTTTTCCGATAATCGGATCTGAAGATCATCGGGTTTTAGAAGATATTGAGCAAATTAGAGCTAAAAAACCTGATTTTATAATAGTTGACAGTGCGGGTAAAACCACTGATGAGCATATCAAAAGATTAAGCATTCAAAGTGATTTGGTAATTGTTCCTACTAGTTTAACACCAAATGATTTATTGGTGACTTATCAAACAGTAGAAGACATTAAGCCTGCTTTGAATGAAAATAAAAAGCTGAAAATTTTGGTTTTACCTAATAGAGTGCATTCTGCCACCAAAATTGACACTGTTAAAGAAGCTCTATCTGAATTGGATGCAGAGATTTTGGAGGTTAAAGTGCCGGCAAAAAATATTTTTGCTAATTTCAGTACTATTTTAGCTGAAAAAGAATTTTTACCTATTGCAAAAGCAATCCTTTCACATATAAAAATTTAATAAAATGGCTAAGAAAAAAGACACCTTAAAAGACTTAAATGAATTTATGAAAAGTCAATCTCCTAAGGAAGAAAGCGATAATAAGGACTTCATTAACAAAAAGCCAACAACTTTGGCAGAAGTGGAATCTTTAAAATCTGAGGTTCAAAAATTGAATAATTTACCAGAAGGCGCTTTACTTGAAGATGAAATTTCGGATTTCATTAAAAAAGTAGCTAATACTCACCAAATTAGTGAAAGACAGGTGCTATATAGAGTTTGTGTAAAAGTATTAAGTCAAACAGAGAGCAAGGAAGGCGCAGATATCATGCTTGAAAACATGGTGCTTTATCTTCATCATCAAGATTTAATAATGGAAAAGCTAAAGTAAACGCTCATAAAAGGTCATATTGTTATTATTTCTTTTCTGTTATCTTTAATATAAAATCACGCTCCGCTTAATTTAGTCCATTTCGACCATAAATATATATTATCATACCAAGCCTAATATTTCTTCTTTAAAAATAAGTCTTCGCTAAATCAAAGAGAAATAAACATTCATTTCTTACATAAAATTAGATTTTTCTAAGTCAAATAAAACTCCATAATTTGGTTCTATAGAACAAAAACAATGCAACATGTGTTTTAATTGGAAATAGAATTGTTTAAATTGAATTTAATGGTTATTCTGATTTATCATTAAACCCTAATAGATATGAAAAATTTAATATTACTATTATCGGCAATATTTTTTAGTATCACAACTAATGCACAATTATCTGGTGAAAGTTGGAAAGATACGAAAGCTAAGGGAAGTGGTGAAGTTACTATTACCTACAATTATTCGGGTAAATTTATTTATAACAATGGTGGTCAACTTGATGGCTTATGCATCGATATTTGGGATAAGTTTGTTGAATATGTGAAAAGCACCCACAATGTGGATTTGAAAGTGAAAGTCCATCAACCTCAAGATGCAGTGGATTTTTCCGAATTTTATACTAGTGTCCAAAATGCAAATGGCGGAGTCTTTGGATTGGCAGATGTTACCATTACTCAAGCTAGAAAAAGCGAGATTCAGTTTAGTCCTTCATTTTTTGCTAATGTGTCTATATTGCTAACCAATAAGTCTGTTCCTAATTTGAAGAGTTTTAATAGTATTTCTTCTGAATTTGAGGGTATGACTATAATAGTTCAAAGCGGGACCACTCATGAAAAAAGAGCAAAAGAATTAAAAGCTAGTTCATTTCCTTCGTTGAAAATAGAATCTGTTAATTCATTTAAGGAATGCTATGAAAAAGTAAACCAAAGTGCTGACTACTTTACTTACTTAGATTTCTCTTCCTATTTATCTGCAATTGAAGAGGCAAGAAATATAAAAAGACATCCCGCTGGAGATAAAACTGGTGAAGAATTTGGTTTTATTATGCCAAAAAATAGTGATTGGGGGCCTGTTATGAATGAGTTTTTCAACAAAAATGGTGGATTTACCAATTCTACAGAATATAAAAAGATAGTAGCCAATTCCTTAGGAAATCATGTGGTTTCAATGCTTGATGCCATAAATAATTGATTTCTTATTAAAAGAATTTAATTTCTGGTAGCCGCAATTGTTACAATAGAAATTTCGGCACCAGCTTTTTGAAGCGGTTCACTGCATGCTTGAAGTGTAGCGCCTGTTGTTAAAACATCATCTACAAGTAAGACTTTTTTGCCTTTTAAGCTTGTGAGTGAGCTTTTCAAATGAAAAGTAGAATCCACATTATCAAAACGCTCAATTCGGTGCTTCCTAGTTTGGCTTTTTTTATGAGCTGTTTTCTCTAATAATGGCACAAAAGGAATGGACAGTTTTTGACTTAAGCCCTCAGCTATTCTATGACTTTGATTAAACCCTCTTTTTCTATGCTTTTTGATATGAATTGGGACTGCGGTAATGAGATCCCATTTTCTATCATATAATTCTAGCAGTTGATCTCCATAAATTTCACCCAACAAAACACCTATGGCTTCGTTTCCCTCATATTTCAGCTGATGCAAAAGTTGCTGAATGACACTACCTTTTTGAAACCAGGCATAAGACATAGCATATTTCAGATTTTGAATTTCAAAAAAGCGTCTATGCAACTGATTAGGCTGATCTTTATGCATTAAAGTTTGATGTATTGAAGATAGACAGTGGGTGCAAACTAGATTTTCAGACTTGCTGAGGGTTAAATTACAGGCAACACAGTAGTTAGGAAAAAATAATGACAGAAAATCTGACACTATTACGTAAAAGTTTTGGGTTCGTAGCTTCACAACGGCTAACTTTGCGGGTTAATTTACTATTTATTGATTGATAGGTTAATATATGAATAAAGTAGAAGAGTTCAACGAGTATCGCGCAAAAATGAACGATAAAATTGTAGGGAGCAATAATAAAATTCTCAAGCGCATATTTAATCTTGATACCAATGCTTTTGCAGAAGGTAGCGTAGATAAAAAGACTAAGGAAATGATAGGCTTATCATCTTCCATGGTTTTGAGGTGTGATGATTGTGTACGTTACCATTTAGGCAAATGCTATGAATTGGGCGTGACTGAAGAGCAAGTATTTGAAGTGTTTTCGATAGCCAATTTAATTGGTGGTACTATTGTTATTCCTCATTTGAGAAGAGCAGTAGAATATTGGGAATATTTGAAAGAAAACAGCAATGATTAAAAAGGATCTTGAACTCGAAAGAAAATGGCAAGCACTAAGACTTCAGCTTAAAGATGCTTTAGGCAAAAAGCCTAAAGATATGAATGCAGTACTATTTTTGATAGGAGTTCAAGAACTTGGCAAAGGCCCACATACTTTCAGCAAGGAAGAAAAACAAGACTTAATGCATATTGCAATTTGCAAACTATTAAGTCTTTCAGGCTTTTATGAATTAGAAGGAATTGATGAAGCGGGTTGGCCACATTGGAAATTAGTGAAGCCGCTTCCTCATTTTGACATGTTGGAGCAGGAAAAATTACTTAAAATGCATGTAATTGAGTATTTTGAGGAAGAAATTGGCTTATAAAAATTGTTTTATCTTTATAGATTATGAAAATCATTTCTTATAATGTAAATGGAATAAGGGCAGCAGAGCGAAAAGGGCTAAGCCAATGGCTAGAAGAGGAAAACCCTGATGTACTTTGTTTACAAGAACTAAAAGCAAATCAATCTGATGTAGACCTATCTGTTTTTGAAAATTTGGGATATCATATTTACTGGCATTCTGCAGAGAAAAAAGGTTATAGTGGCGTTGGAATTTTTACGAAAGTCAAACCGCAAAATATAGTGATAGGCTGTAATATGGATATTTACGATAGAGAAGGAAGAGTTATAAGAGCAGATTTTAAAGATTTTTCCGTACTGAACACTTATATGCCAAGCGGATCGAGTGGAGATCCTCGCCAAGATTTCAAGATGAAATGGTTGGCCGATTTCAGAAACTATATTAAAGATTTAAAGAAGGATTTCCCAAAACTATTAATATGTGGAGATTACAATATTTGCCATCAAGCAATTGATATTCATGATCCAGTAAGAAATAAAAATAGTTCTGGCTTTCTACCTGAAGAGCGCGAATGGATGACTGAATTCTTAAATGATGGGTTTATAGATACATTTAGGCATTTAAACAAAGGGGCAGACCAGTATAGCTGGTGGAGTTATCGATCAGCAGCTAGGGAAAGGAACAAAGGTTGGAGAATTGATTATCATATGATTTCGGAAGATTTGAAGAATCAATTAAAGTCCGCCAACATTTTACAGCATGTAAATCATTCTGATCATTGTCCAATTAAGGTTGAATTAGATGTATCATAAAATTCGTAATATATTGGAAATCATTGTATTCAAATTGACGTTACTAGAAAAGTGAGCGAAAATTACCATATAGCTGAAATCCTTAAAAAACTCAAAGAGTATAAAAGGAAATACTATTTTAATAAACTGATAAAGGGTTTGTTGATTAGCTTGGCTATTTTTCTTTTCGTACTCCTAACTGCAAGTTGGCTTGAATATAAATTGCAAATGAGCAGCGTTTCAAGAACGATTGTTTTCACGCTTATTGGTATAACTTTTCTCTATTTTATAAGTCGGTATATTTTCATTCCTATTTATCATTTACTCACAAATGGCAAAGCATTAAGCGATAAAGAAGCTGCTCGAGAAATCGGAAAATATTTCCCGGAAATAGATGATAAGCTACTGAATATCATTCAGTTAAAAGAATTAAATAGTCAGCAAAATAGTTTAATTGCAGCTAGTATAATTCAGAAATCAGAAAAGATATCCATTCTTAATTTTAAAGAAAGCATCAGCATAAGATCAACTAATGCTAATTATTTGCCATATGTTGTTGTTCCCGCAATTATTGTGGGCTTAGTACTCATGTTTGCCCCATACATGATTACGGAAGGAAGTTACAGGATTATTAAATTCAATGAAGAATTTATTCCGAAAGTTCCTTTTAACTTTTCTATTCAAAATAATGAATTAAAAGCCTTTAAAGGAGAAAACTTTACAATTAGTGCTGAATTAAGCGGAGATGAATTACCTAATGAATTATTCATTCAAAAAGAGGGGGTAAAGCAAAAGTTTGAAAAGATTAGTAATAATCGTTTTCAATTCAATTTAAAAAACCTTCAAAAAGATATGGAATTCCAGCTAGAAGCTGCCGGGTTCAAATCTGCTAAATATGAATTGAAGGTATTTGAGAAGCCGAGAATTCAGAATATGAACATCAGCTTAGATTTTCCTGATTATATAGGTACTCCTTCCGAAAGAATAGATAATTCAGGAAATCTTATTGTTCCCGAGGGAACTGAAGCAGAATGGCTAATCCAAAGTGCTTCAAGCGATAGAATGAGTATTGAATTGTTAGAGGACAGTATTTCATTTGAAAAAACTAGCAAAAGCACCTTTAGACTTCAGAAAAGCCTGACAGAATCAAGTTATTACAAATTGAATTTATTTAATGACGATGCTACTTATATTCAAGAAATAGACTATTCAATTGAAGTAATTAAAGATAAATACCCTGAGATAAATTTACAACCAATTAATGATAGCATATATTTCAATCAAGTAGCAATTGCTGGAGAAATTAGTGATGATTACGGCTTTTCTCGATTAGAATTGATGTACACCAAAAGAAAAGGTGATGAAATTCAAAAATCTGGTAAAATTCCACTGTCTTTTAATTCAGAAACCAGGAACCAGAAGTATTTTAAAGTTTGGGAAGTAGATTCTTTATTGACCGAAGAAGGGACCGTTTTAGAATATTATGTCCTGGTTTCCGATAATGATGGGGTTAACGGTGCTAAAAATTCTAAAAGTGCCGTCTACCGTTTTGAATTACCAAATAAAGAAGACATAGAGCAAGAGATTGAAAAATCTAGGCAAAACACTGAAAGCCAGCTAGATAGGAATATTGAGGCGTCCAAAAGAAATCAGCAAAAACTAGAAGAGCTAGAGCAAATTCTAAAATCTAAAAGAACCTTAAATTGGGAAGACAAAAAATTAATTGAGGAGATATTTCAAAAAAGAGAAGACAGAAGAAATGAACTAGAAAACATAAAGAATGAACTAGAAAAGAATCGAGCTAAAAGAGACCGTTTTAATAAACAAGATCAGGGTCTAAAGGAAAAGTCTGAGCAATTGGAAAGCTTAATGGAAGAGATGCTAAAAGATGAGAATGATGAATTGATGGAAAAAATCAAATCCCTATTGGAGGAACAAAATCAAGCAGATGATTTTAGGGAATCTGTAGAAGATCTTAAAAAGCAGGAAAAAAACAAGCTTAAGGAAATGGAGCGTATGATGGAACTCTTTAAAAGAATGGAGATTCAGTACGACATGAAGCAAGTAGGTGAAAACCTCAAAGAATTAGAAAAAGAGCAAAAGAAATTAGCTGAAGACAACAAATCCAAAGAAAAAAAGACTAATTCTGAAGAGAATGAAGATTCAAATGCGACTGAGAACGAATCTGATAAAGACGAATCTGAGGAGTTTTCTTCAGAAGAAGAAAGACAAAATGCCTTAGAAAAGCAGGAAGAAGTTAATAAAGATTTCGAGAAAATTCAGGAAGAATTAAGAGAAATAGAAAAGCGAAATCAGTCTTTAAAGCAGCCTAACTCTCTAAAAGACACCAAAGAGCAAGAATCTGAGATAGATTTACAGCAGCAAAATAGTTTACAAAAGATACAAGAAAACAAAAAGGCTGGGGCTGGTGAGCAGCAAAAAAAATCTTCTGAGGAAATGAAAAAGATGTCGGACATGCTCTCTTCTATGGAAATGGGTATGGAAATGGAGATGTTGCAGGAAAACATAGATGATTTGAAAGATATTGTTGATAATCTATTGAAGCTCTCTTTCCGTCAGGAGGAATTAATGAACAGCTTTAAAGAAGTAAATCCCAGTGATCCACGCTTCATTAGTCTATCAAAAAAGCAGTTAGCCATGAAGGATGATGCAAAAATCATTGAGGATAGTCTTACAGCTCTCTCTCAAAGAGTCTTCCAACTGGAGTCATTTATTACCAAAGAAATGGATAAAATGAATTCGTCTATGCAAAATAGCATTGATGCCTTAAAAGAAAGAGAGAATGGCAAGGCTATAGGAGAGCAGCAGTTTGCCATGACATCAATGAACAATCTAGCACTTATGTTAGATGATGTATTAGAACAAATGCAGATGCAAATGCAATCTTCTATGGGAATGGGGCAAGAATCTCAAGGAAATGAGCAAACTCCAAGTATGTCTGAAATGCAAAAGTCATTGAACCAAAAAACAAAAGAGCTTAGTCAAGGACAAAAGGAGGGAAGACAATTTTCAGAGAAATTAGGGGAATTGGCTGGCGAGCAAGCTAAAATCAGAAAGATGATGGAGGAGCTGGAAAAACAATTAGGTAAAGAGGGAGAAGAAGGCGGAAAAGGAAATGGAGGAAATGCAGGTGATATTTCTGAAGAGATGGAAAAAATTGAAGAGGACTTAGTCAATAAAAGATTAGACCGAAGATTAATAGAAAGGCAACAAAAGATTGTAACCCGTCTATTAGAGTCCGAAAGAGCAAGGGAAGAACAAGAAGAAAAAGATGAAAGAAAAGGAGAAACGGCTACAGAATATGAACGAGAGCGAATCCCTAATGTCTTTGAAGAGTATATTAGAGAGAAAGAAAAGGAAATTGAGCAGTTAAAAAATGTTCCTCCCAATTTCACACCATATTACAAGAATGAAATTAATAAATATTATAACCGATTAAAATCTAAAGAAAATCTAATACGATGAGTGAAATCAGTATAAGTATTCCGTCTCTCAGTGAGAATATCAGAATAGTTGAGAGCTTTATTGACAATGCGAAAGAAAAGTTTGAATTGAATGATGACATTTATGGCAACATAATGATTGCCGTGACGGAATCTGTAAACAATGCCATAATTCACGGAAATGAAGGAAATAAAGACAAAAATGTGTTTTTATCATTGAACATGGAGGATAACACTATTGTTTTCAATGTTTCTGATGAGGGTAAAGGTTTTGATTATAATTCACTTCCTGATCCGACAGCACCAGAAAACCTAGATAAACCTGGCGGAAGAGGGATCTTCTTAATGAAAGCGCTAAGTGATGAATTAAGCTTTGAAGACGATGGCAAAAAAGTAAAATTAAGCTTCTACATCAATTAATGAACAACATTTACTTTTTCAAGGAAGATTATCAATTTGATTTAAGAAAGCTAAAAAGATATAAGCGCTGGCTTAATCAATTAGCTAATTCCTATGAATTTGAAATTGCAGAGCTTAACTATATATTTTGTTCAGATGAATACTTGCACAAAATCAATTTGGATTATCTCAATCATGATACTTATACTGATATAATCACTTTTGATCTGCAAGAAAATAATGAGGGAAACAACAGCATAGAAGCTGACATCTTCATTAGCATTGACAGGGTTACAGACAATGCAAAGAATTTAAATATCGATTTCGAAGAAGAATTAGCCAGAGTTATGGCACATGGATTGCTACACTTGATAGGATTCAAAGATAAATCCGATAACGAAAAGGGCGAGATGAGGTTAGCGGAAAACAAAGCGTTAGAATTATTATAGATATTTAGGTGTTCCACGTGAAACACTTAAGAGAAATTAAAATTACAAAACAAGTGTTCCACGTGGAACATTAATTAATAAAACATTTATATGTTTCAAGAATATGATTTAATAGTGGTGGGCGGTGGCCATGCCGGTTGCGAAGCCGCAGCCGCAGCTGCAAATATGGGCTCGACAGTGTTGTTAGCTACCATGAACATGAATACAATCGCACAAATGTCATGTAATCCAGCGATTGGCGGTGTGGCAAAAGGGCAAATCGTAAGAGAAATTGATGCTTTAGGTGGTTATTCAGGGATTATCTCTGATAAATCAATGATTCAGTTTAGAATGCTTAACAAGTCTAAAGGCCCTGCAATGTGGAGCCCTAGAACACAAAATGATAGAATGCGATTTGCCGAAGAATGGCGCCTACAACTTGAAAGGATTCCTAATGTTGATTTTTGGCAAGAAATGGTGTCTGGTTTAATAGTAGAAAATCATAGGATTGTAGGAATTGAAACCAGTATGGGCTTACAAATCAAAGCCAAAGCGGTAGTTCTTACTAACGGGACCTTCTTAAATGGCTTAATACATATAGGTGAAAAACAATTTGGTGGTGGGCGATCAGCAGAAAGAGCTTCGACAGGAATTACTGAACAATTAGAAGCTTTAGGCTTTGAGTCTGGAAGAATGAAAACAGGTACACCACCAAGAGTAGATGGAAGAACCATAGATTACTCTAAAATTGAAGAACAAAAGGGGGATGAACAACCTGAGAAATTCTCTTTTTCCAAAGAGACTAAAGCCTTGGAAAGACAAAGAAGTTGCCATATCACCTATACTAATCCGATAGTACACGAGATTCTAGAGGAAGGTTTTGATAAATCACCAATGTTTAATGGTAGAATTCAAGGCTTAGGCCCAAGGTATTGTCCATCAATAGAGGATAAAATCAATAGGTTTGCAGAAAGAAACAGACATCAAATATTTGTTGAACCAGAAGGTTGGGATACAGTTGAAGTTTATGTAAATGGCTTTTCAACTTCATTACCTGAGGATATACAGCATAGAGCCATAAGGGAGATTGAAGGTTTTAAGAACATTAAAATGTTTCGTCCAGGATATGCAATTGAATACGATTTCTTTCCACCAACACAATTAAAGACCACATTAGAAACAAAATTAGTAGAAAATCTTTATTTCGCTGGACAAATAAATGGAACCACCGGTTATGAAGAAGCTGCCTGTCAAGGATTAATGGCAGGAATAAATGCACATCTAAAAATTAATGAAAAAGATCCATTTACATTAAGTAGATCAGAAGCCTATATTGGTGTATTAATTGATGATTTAATAAATAAAGGGACAGAAGAACCATACCGAATGTTTACTTCTAGAGCAGAACATAGAATCCTACTACGTCAAGATAATGCAGATCTACGACTAACACCATTAGGTCATCAAATAGGATTAGCATCTGATGAAAGGTTAAGAACAGTGGAGGAAAAACAATCACATATTAATGAATTTATTGACAACTTAAAATCACATAAGGTTAAACCGAATAATGTTAATGACAGGTTAGCAGAAATTAAGTCATCCCCAATCAAAGAAAAAACTAATGCCTATAGTATTCTAAAAAGACCAGAAATTAGCTTTAAAGAATTACAACATATAGAGGATGAATTAAATCAAATGATAAATGGATTTACAAAAGAGGTAATTGAGGCATCTGAAATCCATATCAAATATGAAAGCTATATAGAAAAAGAGAATCAGATGATTGAAAAGATGAAAAATCTTGAGGATTTAAAAATTAAAGATTCCTTAGATTTTAATCAAATACCGGCTTTATCTGCTGAAGCAAAAGAAAAACTAAGAAAAGTAAAACCACAAACGCTAGGGCAAGCATCTAGAATTAGTGGGGTAACACCAGCAGATATTTCAATTTTAATGGTTTATTTAGGTAGATAGAATATGTACGAAAAGCTTAACGAATGCCCCGTTTGTAGTGCTTCAAATTTAAAAAACCATAAGGTGGTTAAAGATCATTCTGTAAGTCAGGAAAGCTTTAATATCATGCTATGTGATAATTGTAGTTTCCAGTTTACTAATCCAAGACCTAATGAGGAAGAAATTTCAAAATATTATCAGTCTGAAGACTATATATCTCATTCAGATAAAGCTAATTCTCCAATCAATTTTATATATAAACTTGCAAGAAAATATGCTCTTTCATCAAAAAAGAAGATAATCAATTCAATAGTAAAAGATAAAAAGGGAAGAATATTAGATTACGGCTGTGGCACTGGCTACTTCTTGGAAACGATGAAACAGAATGGCTGGAAAACATATGGAATAGAACCAAATGACACAGCCAGAAAAATTGCATCTACCAAAAGCGAAGTCCAGAAAAATATAGAAGAACTCAAACTTAAAAATAAAAAATTTGATGTAATTACTTTATGGCACGTATTAGAACATATTCACAATATCAATCAAACTATAAAAATCTTAAAAACCATACTGAAAGAAAAAGGCAAAATCATAATTGCCGTACCAAATATTGAAAGCTATGAGCAAGGTATATTTCAAGAAGACTGGGCAGCATATGATGTTCCTCGTCATTTATACCATTTCAGTCAAGATACCATGAATACACTTATGCTCAAACATGGACTAAAGATTAAGAAAGTTTATCCTATGAAATTAGATGCTTATTATATCAGTTTGTTAAGTAACAAATACAAATACAAAAAAAACAACTTAATTAAATCATTCCTAACTGGTTACAAATCAAACAGTTACGCAGTTAAAAATAAAGATAATTATTCAAGTTTAATTTATATCATCAAAAAATGATAAAGAAATATACATCCTTTTTAGTTATTCTAATCATAATATATGCGTGTGCAACAGTCCAAAGCCCCACAGGCGGTGAAAAGGATGAAAAAGCACCAATACTGTATAAATCAAACCCTAAGGATCAATCTACAAATTTTCAAGGGACAGAAATTAAACTCTTCTTTAATGAATGGATGAAACTTGAACAAATTGATAAAGAACTAATTATAACTCCAAGAGAAGAAATTAAATACGAAACTTCCCTCAAAAAACAGGAGTTAATAATTAAACTAGAAGAACCCCTAAAAGACTCAACCACCTATACCTTCAATTTCCGAAAAGCATTATCAGATATCACAGAAGGCAATTTATGGGAAACTCCAGTTATTGCTTTTAGCACAGGAAGTTATTTAGATTCTTTAGAAGTAAAAGGATCTGTTACACAATTAATGAACCAAGAACCAGCAAAAGAATATTTAGTAGGTCTTTATAATGCAGCTGTCGATACGGCCAATTTAAGACAAGGAAAACCAATATACTTCACTACAACAAATGAAGAGGGTACTTTTACAATGAAAAACCTCAAAGCAGGAAAATACCTAATTTACGCTTTTGAAGATACAAATGATAATCTAATAAATAATTCACAAACAGAACCTTACGGGATCTTTCCAGACACACTCATCCTGAATGAAAGTTTACCTTCAATTTCAATAAAAACTTATCAGAATAACGAGGATACCTTAAAACTAAAAAAAACTAGTCCAGTTGGGAAAGATTTTATCATTCAGTATAACAAGGGGATATCTGATTACAAAATCAAACATCAAACAGACAGTAATCAATTTATCTATACTAACGATGTTGAACAATCTAAGTACTTAAAAATATATAAAGAAAACTTTCCAGATTTAAATTATGAAACTGATTCAGTAGAATTATTATTAGAAGTGAAGGACTCACTAAATCAGTCTAGGATAGATACAGTATTTCTAAAAATCAGAGAAAGTAGAATAACCAATGAAAACATCAGTATCAAAACAAAACCAAACGGTAAAATAATATCGGGCAATCAAAAATTTACATTTTCTCTAAGCAAACCTGTTTATCGACTTAATTATGATTCCATACAATTGAGAATAGATACAATACCCATAAAAATATTTAACAAAGACGAAATCAAGTTTAATTTCAATAAAAAAGAAGCCAGTTTATATTCAGTACTAAATCAAAAAGAAATAGACTTACTAATAGATAGCTTAAAATCAGTACATGATAGTATACGTAGTCAACATGATTCATTAGCGAATAAAATCGATAGCGCAAAAATAGATAATGATAGTACCAACATTAATAGAAAATCAACAGACCTTGAAACAAAAAATCGATCTAGCTTACAAAAAAAAGAGACAAATAGAAACATAGGGAAGGAAGCAAGACCCTCATCAGATGGGCAAAATATTGCACTGGGAAGTACTAATCAAAGTACCAATAATTATACATTGCAATTATACTTAGGACAGGGCGCCTTTATAGGAATTGAATCAGATTCAACCGCTAACAGTAGCACAAATATAACCTTTAAAAAAGCAGAAGACTACGGAACTATAAAGGGCAAAGTGGAAGGAATAGAATCAGATTATATAATTCAACTACTTTCGGAAAAATATGAAGTTATAGATACGCTAATAAACAAAAATGAATATCAATTTAATTATGTAGAACCTGGATCATACCGATTGAGACTAATAGAAGATACGAATGGGAATGCCAAATGGGATGCAGGAGACCCTCTAAACCTAAGCCCTCATGAAAACATATATTACTTGGATGAAGTAATAACAGTAAAAGCTAATTGGGAAGTTATTGATAAAGACTTTGATATAAGTGTGGATAAGAGTGTGAATGAAAGTGAAGAAAATTAGAACTTATAAACATTTACTAACATCACCTAAGAATTAAACCGCTAAATCTAAAATCTCTATGTATAACAAAGAATAAGTCTTAGATATCGACCACTTAATCAACACAAAAAATAAATAAATAAGAAGATCAGAACTTATTCACAATTAAAATTTCAATTGTTAATTACTTAAAATTCAATAAATTAAATGTTAGTAAATCAAAAAGTAATGAACATATAATTAAGAATAGTAAAAACTATGTTGGATATTAATGTTTTATCCACATATCCACACCCATAACAATATATAATAGTTTATATATAAATAAATAATATAATATTATGTGTGTGGAGAAAGTGAATATCTAAATGAATTAAAATGAAAATAAAATTTTTAACCTATTTATATTTATTCAGTTCACTTGCTTTTGCTCAAAGTAACCAACAAATTTCTTTGGCAAACGCTTATTATCAAGAAGGCGATTTAGATAAGGCAATATCAATTTACAGGGAGTTGGCCAACGAACCACAAAACATAGCATTTATTCACAACAATTATTTAGAGATATTATATACTAAGCAACTTAATAATGAAACTGAAAAATACTTAAAGAAAATTAGGCGATGGTCACCAAACAATATTAAGTACGATGTCGATATAATTGATTTTTATATTACAATAAATGATAGCACCACTGCAGAAAAATATTATGGAGAAGTAGAGGAAATTGTAATGCAAAATTTGGGCTATCTCAGATCAGCGGCTCAATTTTTTATTAATAAACAGCATAGAAGATTTGCTGAAAGATTGTATTTATCAGCAAGAGAAAGAATGCGAGATCCAAATGCATTTGCAGTTCAGTTGGCTACACTTTATCGATATAATAATCAAAAAGATAAAATGGTGAGAGAATATCTGACCTATGCCCAAGAACGTGAAGGAAATTTACGCTATGTTAAAAACATGTTGCAAATGTCTTTAACGGAAACAGTAGAGTTGGAGTCTTTTGTGGGACTTGTGATGGAGAATATGCAAAAAAGTGACAATCAAGACTTATATGGCGATCTTTTAATTTGGGCACATCTTCAGCTGGAAAATTTTTATCCTGCATTTATTCAAGCGCGAGCAATTGATAAAAGAAATCAATTAGAAGGAAAAAACAGTATGGAAATTGGAGAGCTAGCATTTGAAAACAAACAGTATGACATTGCAGAAATGATTTTTAAATATGTGGTAGATAATCACGCTGATTCTAGAAATTATATTAATGCTAAACAAAATTTAATAAAAACGCAGGAAATGAAAATAAAAAATCATTTCCCAATAGATACTTCGGCTATTAGAAATTTAGCAGTCTCTTACGAAAACTTGATTAATCAAATCGGTTTATCCAATTATACATTGGAGGCATATCGACAAAAGGCTTTGCTCCATGCACTTTATCTTGATGAATCAGATATAGCTATTGATATGCTAAATGAAATCATTAATTACCCGAATGCTGAACCTAATATCATTGCAAAAGCAAAATTGAATTTAGGAGATATTTATGTAATCACTGAAGAGTCTTGGGAGTCAGTATTACTTTATTACCAAGTGGAAAAAAGTCACAAAAATGAAAATTTAGGTGAGCAAGCTAAATTAAAAAATGCAAAGCTCTCTTTTTACCGTGGGGAATTTGAATTGGCTCAAGAGCATCTTGATATATTGAAAAATGCTACTAGAAGGGAAATTGCTAACGATGCAATGGATTTAAGCATCTTAATAAAAAATAATACAATTTTGGATAGCACGCAAAAGGCGCTTCGCGCCTATGCTGATGTGGATTTAATGCTTTATCAAAATAAGAAGCTTAAAGCTAATCAAACGCTTGACTCATTAATCAAGGAATATGAGGAACACCCCATATTAGATGAATTTTTATGGCTTAAAGCAAGAATGAATAAAGAACAAGGAGAATATGAACAAGCTATTGAGTTATTGAATAAAATTGTTTCTGATATGCCTTATGATATTTTAACTGATGATGCTCTTTTCGAAATGGCTTTGATCTATGAAGAATTAATTGAGGATCCTGCGAAAGCGCAAGAATATTATCAACAGTTATTGACAGATTATCCAGGCAGTATTTTTGTTGCCGAAGCGCGAAAAAGGTTTAGAACTCTTAGAGGTGATTTTGTGAATCAATAAGTTACTCAAACCTTTAGTTTTTCATCTTCTTTTTTCAAACATCTCTTTGCCAAAATCAATAATACAATCGCCAAAACAAATAATAATCCTGCAATTATAGAAATGCTGTAAATGCCTTTTTCAAAATTTTGAAAGGCCAAAACAAAAAGTGAACTAAGCGTAACCACAAACATGAAAAACATTGGTATTAATAAAAAGCCAGCTTTCTTTCCAGATTTTATCATCCAAACGGCAACAGCTAATAATGCTAGAGCCGCCAGCAACTGATTGGCAGACCCGAAAATTGGCCAAAGTGTAGTGAACTCACCGGATAATAAGAAAAGTGAAGATAGAATCACCACTACTGTAGTTGATAGAAATCTATTTTGAGTAATTCTTCGAACTTTTTGACTTTCAGTTTCCTCAAAAAATTCTTGAAAAGTAAACCTCGCTAAGCGAGTGCAAGTATCTAAAGTAGTTAAGGCAAAAGCTGAAATAGTAAGCGCAACAAAATTGACAGCCAATCCTTCTTCAATTCCTAAAGAAGAAATCACAAAACCCATTCCATCGGCAAACATATTTACTGGACCATCAGCAGATAAGCTTCCAACATAATCTGTTCGGCTAATTACCATCACAGCACAAACCGAAATAATCGCCAGAAAAGATTCTATTAACATTCCGCCATAACCCACCACTTTTGCATCGGTTTCTTTATTGAGTTGTTTTGAAGTTGTTCCCGATGCCACTAAAGAATGAAACCCACTAATTGCCCCACAAGCTACGGTTATAAATAGCACAGGAAATAAATATCCAATGTCTTCACTTTTGAAAATGATGTTATTATCCATTTTTACTTCCGGATTGGCTACAAAAACTCCGACTATTGCCAATAAAATTAAACCATATAATAAAAAACTGCTGAGATAATCTCTCGGTTGCAATAAAACCGACATGGCAGTAACCGATGCAAAAAATGCATAAGCCAGTAAAAGTCCGACCCAATACACATAATTTAATTCAAATGGAATGCTATTTCCCAAAATTACGAAATAGTACATCAGGAAAACGCCTATAATCGATAGCCAAGTAAAGGCAGATTTTTTGTGAGCGAATTTTCTGTTGAAAAACCCAAAAACTACAGCTAATAAAATAAACAGGAACGAAGTAGAAGCTACCCCTGGATTCTTCACAAAAGTTTTAGCTATGATATCCGCAAATACAGCAATGATTAGAATTAAGGTGGAAAAACTAAAAATTAAAAAAAGCCTTTTCCCGCTTCTGCCAATATATTGGTGAATAATTACGCCAATGGATTTACCTTTATGACGCAATGAAGCCACCATACTCCCAACATCATGCACTGCGCCTATAAAAATTCCACCCATTAAAATCCAGATAACGGCTGGTATCCACCCAAAAGTTACCGCAATGATAGGGCCGACTATCGGCCCAGCACCTGCAATGGAAGCAAAATGATGACCCAAAACCACCAATTTATTGGAAGGAACATAATCTATACCGTCTTCTAGTATATGAGCCGGAGTGGGCGTATCGTTTCTAATATTGAATTTATTGCTTATAAATTTGCCATAAGTGAAATAGGCTACAATTAAAATAACAGCTGATAAAAGCAAGAGAATTGGTAAACTCATATAGATAAAATTTATAGTATCTTAACAAAATAATATTAGCAACAAATTTCCGATAATGAAAGTATGTTCGTACTTTTGCCCTGCAAATAATCACTGCTAATTATTTGCATTATGAGCTTAGACACATCCAAATTCGTTTACGAAGCCTTAACATACGATGACGTATTATTGCTTCCCGGATATTCAGAAGTTTTACCGAGAGACACTGACACTTCCACAAAATTAACCAGAAATATAACGCTTAACATTCCTTTGGTTTCCGCAGCAATGGATACCGTAACGGAACATCATTTGGCTATTGCTATTGCATTGGAAGGTGGTCTTGGATTTATTCATAAAAACATGACCATTGAACAACAGGCGATGGAAGTTAGAAAAGTAAAGCGTTCCCAAAGTGGGATGATTTTAGACCCCATCACTTTACACATCGAGAGTACAGTAGGCGATGCACTTAAAATCATGAGGGAAAATAAAATCGGGGGAATTCCTGTAGTAGATTCCAACAAAAAATTATTAGGCATCGTGACCAATCGCGATTTACGATTCCAGAAGGATAATAAAGTTTCGGTTGAAAAAGTAATGACTAGCGAAAAATTAATTACCGCAGAAGAAGGGATTAATTTGGAAGGTGCTGAGGAAGTATTACAAGAATATAAAATCGAGAAATTGCCGATTATTAATAAATCAGGAATTTTGATGGGCTTGATCACCTATAAAGATATTCTGAAGAAAAGAGATAAGCCCAATGCCTGCAAAGATGAATTCGGAAGGCTGAGAGTAGGCGCAGCGGTTGGGGTATCAAGCGACATTGATGCAAGAATCGAGGCTCTAGTGAAGGCCGGAGTGGACGTGGTCACCATTGATACCGCACACGGGCATAGCAAAGGAGTGATTGACACCGCAGCACGAATTAAAAAAGCTTATCCTGATTTGGAAATGATAGTGGGAAATATTGCCACACCAGAAGCAGCACTTGCCCTAGTAAAAGCGGGAGCAGATGCTGTAAAAGTAGGGGTTGGACCTGGAAGTATTTGTACCACAAGAGTGGTGGCTGGAGTTGGAGCCCCACAATTATCAGCAGTTTATGAAACTTATAAAGCTATAAAAGATACTGGTGTTCCGATTATTGCAGATGGTGGAATTCGTTTTTCAGGAGATATAGTGAAAGCCTTAGCCGGTGGTGCCGATAGCGTAATGATAGGTTCACTTTTAGCGGGAACGGAAGAAGCACCAGGCGAAATGATTTTATTTGAAGGAAGAAAATTCAAATCTTACCGAGGCATGGGTTCAGTAGAAGCCATGAATATGGGAAGTAAAGATCGTTATTTCCAAGATGCCGAAGATGATATCAAAAAACTAGTGCCGGAAGGAATTTCAGGAAGAGTGCCTTTCAAAGGATTGGTTTCGGAAGTATTGCACCAAATGATAGGTGGACTAAAAGCTGGAATGGGATATTGCGGAGCAGGAAATTTAGAGCAATTGAAAGAAGCTAAATTTGTAAAAATCACAGCGGCAGGAGTGGCGGAAAGTCATCCGCATGATGTGCATATTACAAGGGAAGCACCAAATTATAGTAGAAAATAGAAACTTTAGCACGAGCACGAGCTAGAAAGCTTGCGCTATCCACATTAAATATTGAAAATAGCGTTGGGAAACTGACGCTATTTTTTTCGACCATTTTAAATAACTAAATTTTTGGTTAGATTGTGCATTATTTTTCTAAGGTGGTACTAGATAAACTAGTAATTAGTTGGCAATATTATGAAACAAACAATCTCACTATTATTAACCTTTTCTCTCTTAGGGTCTTGTACAGAAAGAGAAATCCAACAAATTGATTTTTCAACCGACTACAAATTCACTTCTGAAATTGAAGAGCAAGTAGCAAATGATACGCTTGCTTGGCGGTATCAAATTTCAGCAGCTGACTTTGCTAAAAAAGGGGATTACCAAAATGCCTTAATCCACTGGGATATGGGGATGCCAACTCAGGATAGGAATTTCATTAAAACAGAAATTGATTCTATCAATTCAAATTACTCAATTGTAAATGCAGCGGATTATATTATTCAAGAAGCTCAGAAAAATCAGGTGGTGATGATAAATGAAGCGCATCATAATTCTATGCATAGAGCTTTTACCAAATCTTTACTTCAAAAGCTTTTTGATAATGGGTATAAAAATTTGGGCTTAGAAGCTTTAGATATTGGAGCGAATTTGGATTCCGCACTCAATAGTCGTGGATATCCTATTCAAAAAACAGGGTATTACACACAAGACCCACAATTTGGGAATTTAATAAGAGAGGCAATTAAAATTGGTTATAAGCTATTTGCTTATGAAAGAATTGGAACTGATTTTGGAAAAAACAGAGAAATTGGACAAGCAAAAAATATACAGAAAGTAATAGAATCCAGACCGAATGAAAAATTTCTAATTCATTGTGGCTTTGCTCATCTCATGGAAGGGAATTATAGCGGATGGGAAAAAGCGATGGCAGGAAGATTAACTGAATATACCGGAATCAATCCATTAACCATTAATCAAGTTGAGTATTCTGAAAGAAGTAAAGCAGAATATAATCACCCTCTTTTAAAGGCACTTGATATTAAAGAATCATCCATTTTAACAGATAAAGATAACAATCCATTAAAATATGAACGTGACGAAGCTTGGGCTGACATTGCGGTTTTGCACCCCAACACTGAATTTATTGATAATAGACCGGATTGGTTATTTGAAAACGGAAATAGAAGTATTTCAGTCAAATTAAAGGATATTCCAATTGAGTTTCCGATTATGGTTTTGGCTTTCAAAAAAGGAGAAGATATTAATGAAGCGGTCCCCGTTGACATCACAGAAGTAGAGAATAAAAATGGAAGCTGCCATCTTGCCTTAAAAAAAGGAGATTATGAAATTGTGGTGACTAATAAAATTAAATCATTCAAATTTGATCAAATTGTGAAATAATTATTTTTATCCAGTAAATTTCTAAATGATATTATTACATGAGATGAGGCAGTTAAGTTTTTTTCTTGATTTAACTAAGTAATTTTGATCGACCTCATTTCGATCATATTTGAAAGGAAAAATTTTAAATGACTAGTATGAAAACTCCAATCCTTGAAAAATTTAAGCATTACTTCTCTCCAATAGATTTTAATAATCTTTCTATTCTGGATGAAATTTATTCAGATAATATCATTTTCAAAGACCCCATTAACAAAATAAATGGAATTGAAAACCTCAAAGCCTACTTTCAAAAGTTAAATGGAAACCTGATTGAAGGCTCATTTCATTTTACGGGTGAATCTGTCATTGGAAGTAAAGCCTTTTTGTCTTGGGAAATGGATTTGAAATTAAAAAGACCCAAAAAGAATGTAAAAGCGTCCGGCATTTCAGTCTTGATAATTGAAGATAAAATAATCAGCCAAAGAGATTACTTTGATGCTGGAGAGCTGTTCTATGAAAACATTCCTATTTTGGGAGGCATAATCCGTAGCATAAAAAAGAAATTAAAAGCCCCCTTTTAATTTCACCGCCTGTTGGCGGTAAAGACCTAGTAAATAACTTTAGCTTTTTAATTTGATAAGGATGATTTTACCACTAAGTTGAAAAAGAACTAACACGACCACTTCCGAGGAACTCGGAAAAGCGGGAAGGAGGAAAGTTTAGCGGGCAGGCGTTGGCCTTGAGGGTAGAAGCCAGCCAAAGGCTGACCAGCCTTTGGCTGACATTAAACTTTCTTGATTTTTTGTATCTTTTTTATCAAGAAAAAAGATTAAAAAGAAAACTCAAGGAATAATTGGTAATCATAAAGCACTAATGAATATATGAGATTAATAAAAGGCTTTTTTATTTTATTAATCTTCACACCCTTCATTTCCGTACTAAACAACTTAAGTTTGCATTCGAAATTTTAAAATGAAAATATTCCATGGATAACCCATTATTAAAGAACTTTGATACTCCCCATCAAACCCCTCCATTTGATAAAATAAAATCCGAGCATTTTATGCCGGCTATAGAAGAAGCCATTAAAGAAGCCAAGCAAGAAATTGAGGATATCACTTCTAAAAGTGAAGCACCAACTTTCGAAAATACCTTGGAAGCAATGGAATTTGCAGGTAAAAAATTGAGTTCGATAACTTCCGTTTTATTCAACCTCAACAGCGCAGAAACCAATAAAAATATACAAGAAGTAGCCAGGGAGGCGTCTCCCATTTTGTCAGAATTTGGAAATGACATTTGGCAAAATGCAGATTTATTTGAGCGAGTAAAAACTGTTTATCATCAAAAAGATAAGCTTGAGCTTGACAACGAGCAGGAAATGCTGTTGACCAAAACCTATAAAGCCTTTATCAGGAATGGTGCTGATCTAAATGAAAAAGACAAAGCCCGATTTAAGGAAATCACCAAAAAACTTTCCCAGCTCAGCCTCACTTTTGGTGAAAATGTTTTGGCTGAAACCAATGATTATGAATTAGTGATATCAGATCAAAAAGATTTAAGTGGTTTGCCTGATTCTGCTATTCGCCAAGCAGCCAGTACTGCCAAAGCCAAAGACAAAGAAGGAAGATGGGTGTTCACCTTGCAAGCCCCAAGTTTTGTTCCTTTTATGGAAAATGCTGATAATCGTTCATTGAGAGAGCAGCTTTACAAAGCTTATATGTCCAAAGCTAATAAAAATGATGAGCGAGATAATAAAGCTATTATTCAGGAAATCGTAAATCTTCGAAGTGAGAAAGTCAGCCTATTAGGTTATGATTCTTACGCAGATTATGTGCTGGAAGAAAGAATGGCAGAAAGTAAGAATAAAGTACAGTCATTTTTGGAAGACCTTTTAAAACAATCTTTACCCAAAGCAAAGGAAGAAGTGGCCGAAATAAAAGTATTTATCAAAGAGTTGGGCGATGATATTGATCTGCAGCGCTGGGATTGGGCCTATTATTCGGAGAAACTCAAAAAGAAAAAATATGCCATTGATGATGAATTACTAAGACCTTATTTCAAATTGGAAAATGTATTGGATGGCGTATTTCAATCGGCTGAAAAATTATATGATATTCGATTTAAAGAAGTTAAAAATATTCCAGTTTATCATGAAGATGTGACCACCTATGAAGTCACTACAACTTCGGGTGAAAATGTTGCGATTTTCTATGCGGATTTCCATCCGAGGGAAGGAAAAAGAGGAGGTGCTTGGATGACAACCTATAGGGATCAATACCAAAAAAATGGAGAAGACATCCGACCTTTGGTTTCTAATGTCTGCAATTTCACTCCATCTTCACCTGGCAATCCGAGTTTAATGACTTTCAATGAAGTCACCACTTTGTTCCATGAATTTGGTCATGCTTTGCATACCATGTTAGGAAACAGCCGCTACGGCAGCTTGTCGGGAGCTAATGTTTACTGGGATTTCGTGGAACTGCCTTCTCAGATTTTTGAAAACTGGTGCTATGAAAAAGAGTGTTTGGATTTATTTGCCAAGCATTATGAAACAGGCGAAAAGATTCCACAGGAATATGTGGAGAAAATAAAAGCCAGCAGTACTTACCATGAAGCCTATGCCACCGTAAGGCAGGTAAGTTTAGCACTTTTGGATATGGGGTATTTCAGTTTAGACAGAAAGGAAGCTCAAAATATTGAAGATGTAGCCGACTTCGAAGAAAAAGCCATGGCCAAAACAGACTTATTCCCTAAAGTGGAGGGCACTTTGATGAGCACTCAATTCGGTCATATTTTTTCTGGTGGCTATGCCTCAGGTTATTACAGCTACAAATGGGCAGAAGTATTGGATGCAGATGCCTTCTCTTTATTCAAAGAAAAAGGCATTTTCAATAAAGAAGTGGCACAATCCTTTAAAGACAACATCCTTTCAAAAGGAGGTAGCGAGCACCCGATGGAACTCTATAAAAAATTCAGAGGTAGAGAACCCAAAATTGAGGCTTTGTTGGAACGGGCAGGGTTGAAATAAAATGTGATAGTCCACAAGGCCTATTTACAAAGCACTTCAGATTATTTGGGGGGCTTTTTTTATTTAACTGGCAAAATATTTATCAAAGTTTGTGTGAAAATCAGTTCGAAAACAAAATAATTAAATAAATATTAAAATATTTATATCAGTTTTGTTTAACTTATGTCAACGATCAAATCATGATAATATTTGATTGAGATTATTATATTATTCAGACCACCAATTAGAAAAAGAATAATTGGCACTTAATTTGATAAACGGACAAATCTACAGCAATCATTTAAATTTATGAAGAGATTATTTACTATCGTTTTGGTACTTGCGTTTTTAGCTATACAGGTACAGGCTCAGACAACAATAACTATACAGCCAAAGACAAAAAAAGAAACGCCATTAACATCAAAACCTCAGAAAGCAACTACCACTACAAGAGTGCAATCAAATAGTGGGGAGATGAGAATAAAGGGGGAAAAATTTAGTAGAAATTCCCTTTACGCTAACTTCTTTGGTGCTTCCATACCCGCTTCATTTAACTATGAGCGAATTATTACAAAAAACGGATTAATCAATGTAGCGGCAAAAATTGGTGGCTTTTACTTCCATTTTCCACAGTATAATGAACTAAGACTTGCCAATGCAAGCTTTGAATTCAACATGTTGGTTGGAAGAAAAAGCCATTTATTCACTATGGGTTTTGGATGGGCAGGCTATTACGGACAGTGGTATTCCAACAGACAGGAGGAAACTAGAAATTATGGAATCCCTACTAGCACTTTTTCCATGCATTACCGCTTCCAAAAGCCAAAGCATAGTGTGTTTTTCCAAGTAGGCTTTACCTCGACTACTTTATTGGCTTTTGCGTCTGATGATTTAGTGGAAATGGCAATTGGGAATGCCGTCATATACGGAATGGATTTGATATTTGGAGAAAAGCCATCATTTACCGTGCCTTCCATAGGAATTGGCTATTCATTTTAGTCGTAGACTATTTGAAAAAAGTGCTTAAGCGGAGGTAATTTAAAAGCGTTTCAGTGTTTTTTAGAAGCGCTTTTTTTTGTGTGTATTTTTTAAGACTTATCGAAAAGGTGTTGAATTACCGCAGATTTAATTTTGAAATGCTTCCTCTCGGCTTTGTTGGCATCTTTATTGTTATCAAAGGATTCTTGCTTTTTGATTTATATGATAATAATATTATCAACAAGCAGAAAAAAGACCATGCGAATAGTAGAAGCCATATTGATATTTTATAAAAAACTTCTAATTCCATCTTTACTATTATCAGGTTTATTGGGACTTATTGGATTAGCTGTGGTTGGAGAATTTTCTTTAAAGACCATAGGAATTTCATATATCTTTTTAGGACTCTTGTTTCATTACTTTACTTATGAAGTAAGAAATAGCAATGAATATTATTTTTATTATAATTTGGGGTTAAGCCGATTAAGTCTATGGCTCATCACATTTACAATGAATTTAGCAATAGGACTAACCTTTATATTTTGGTGAGCAATCTGCATGTTGATAGCGTAATTAAGAACTTTGATACTAAACAAGTATTGACAGATGTCTTTATTTCATGCCAAAAAGGAGAAATCATTGGATTGTTAGGGAGAAACGGAATGGGAAAATCAACCCTTCTAAAGATCATTTTCGGTTCATTATCTGCGGAAAGCAAATTTGTGAGAATCGGAGACAAAATATTGACCGGACTATATGATAATCGCAAACTGATTAAATACCTTCCTCAAGATAATTTCTTACCCAATCATGTAAAAGTTAAAACGATAATTGAGCTGTTCTGCAATAAAAACAACAGGGAATTGATAAAAGCACATGATTTAATAATCCCGATGCTCAACAAAAAAAGTAATCAACTTTCTGGCGGAGAAAAAAGATTATTGGAAACACTACTAATTATATATTCGGAGTCGGTTTATACATTGATGGATGAACCATTTAATGGAGTTGCCCCAGTTTATAAAGAAGAAATAAAAGATCTGATAAAGAAACAATCGATTGATAAAGGCTTTATAATCACGGATCATGATTATAGAAATATTCTGGACATAGCAACACGGCTTATCATAATCCATGATGGAGGTATAAAAGAAATTAAAAGCAAAAAAGAACTTATTAATTGGGGATATTTACCCGAAACAGCCTAAAAAATCCCAAAAGACATTATTTAAGATTGGATGATTTAGGTATTTTAATTCATTTACTTAAAGCCGAACCTAAGCGCATCGAAACTTCGCCCTCCTCAAATTGCTGCAAAATTTCCCTTCCTTATAAACCCCAATACTTTGAGTAATTCATAAAACCATTTTATTTTCTACTAAATATTTAGTTATATTTGGCTTTCACAAATATTGCTAATATGAACCACAATCTAATAAAGCTTTTTTTAGCACTAATTTTATCGACCTTTATTGCTTGTAATAATAAAGCAGAAGTCGAAGGTTTCCAGCTTAAGGGAAAGAGCAATCTGCTAATAAAAAACAAGACTTCAGATTCAGTTGTGATAGCTATTGATAACTGGTATTTGCTGCCATGGCATGTGCAAGAAATAGATACCACTATTTTGTCTGGACAGATTTTAGATCTTCAAATTTTAACACAAGGCAAAATTTATTTCGATCTGAAAATCAATGGGCAAAACCATAAAGTTTTTACCAAGCCCAATGCACAAAATAAATTGCTTGTTTCAGAGAATGGAAACATAGAGTTTGAAGGCGAATTAAAAACCATCAATCAATTTCTTAGTCAAAAATATGATGCCATTGGTTTAGATTGGAAAGCAAGAGTTAACTATACTCACGGAGATTTAAGCTTTATAAATTTGATTAAAAAGAATGATTCTATTACAGATTTGCATCATCAATATTTAATTTCACAGGAGAATAGGCTTCCGAATTGGTATGTAGAATTTGAGCAAAAGCGACTGCAATATTTGAATGCAGGTTGGAAACTCAACAGCTTATTGTACCGAACGCGAATGATGAATATAAAGGATAGCTTACCACCAAATTTCTTAAAAAATACGGTTGGCTCATTAGCCATACATGATGTGGAAATGCTAGGCAATAATCGCTATATGAATTTTTTAAGTGATTATCTAGCATTTCTCGGTGATCCATCCTATCAAAGCCCAAAACCTACTTCAATACCTGAATGGATTAAGTTTTACGAAGATGGATTTGACATTGCCAAGAAAGAATTGGAAGGTGAAGTAAGGGATACTTATTTAGCATTTTCACTAGGTAACATATTGGAAAGGAGAACCTATCTCTTCCAAACAGAGTGGATAGAAGAAATCAATGATCCTACATTGAAAGAGTATGTGAAAGACCTTATGAAGGCTAATCCTATCTTACCAAAAGGGGCAAATTCCCCTTACTTTTTCCTCTTGGATAGTGCTGGTAATGAATTTAAATCAAGTGATTTCAAGGGTAAAATTTTGTTGATTATTTTCTGGGCGACTTGGTGTAAACCCTGTATTAAAGAATTTCCGTATGAGAATAAATTGGTTGAAAAATATAAAGATCAGCCAGTTGAAATCTTCAATATCTGCATTGATTCGGAAGAGGAAAAATGGAAATCATATTTAGATAAGTATGATCTAAAAACCACTAATTTATTCGCAAATGGAAACTGGAATGATAAGCTTCAAAAGGATTTTGGAATTAAGGGCATCCCTCATAGCACATTAATTGATTGGAACGGAAAGGTAGTGGAGAATAAGTGCCGAAAAGCAAGCGAGGGCATTGATGTGTTGATAGATGAATTACTGAAGGAAAAGGCTGAAGATGAATGAGGTAAAAAACTATCAAAACGACTAGAATTACAGGATTGATTACAGAATCTTGTAAGAAAGGTCTGAAAGGATTAAATGCAAAGTCATTATTGATTACAACAGAAAGTATTAAGAATTTGATTATTTTTGGAATATGAAGATAAGTGAAGGAAATATCAACCGTATTAAAAAGCTTTGTAAGCAGTATAAAGTGAGAACATTATCTGCTTTCGGTTCAGTTACTCGAGATGATTTTGAAAATGATTCTGATATTGATTTTGTGGTTGACTTTGAAGAAAGTGACCCATTTAAATACACCGATTTATACTTCCAGCTAAAAGAGAAATTAGAAAAGTTACTAAAACGTCAAATTGACTTAATTGAAGAAAGAGGTATTAAAAATCAGTTTTTTAGAAAGGAACTTGATACCACAAAAATTCTGATATATGGACAACAGAATTAATGCATGGCTTGAGGATATAATTAGATCAATTGATGAGATTTTTGACTTTCTTCCACAAGAAAAAGATTTTTTCGAATATCAAAAAGACTTAAAAACCAAAAAAGCGGTTGAAAGAAATATTGAGATAATTGGAGAAGCAATTAATCGAATTTCAAAAAATAAAAATGCTGTTGTTCAGATTAAAAATGCGCAAAAAATAATCGGAACTAGAAATAGAATTGCACATGAATATGATAGTATTTCTGACGAAGTAATTTGGACAATTATTATTAGGGAGCTTCCAAAACTAAGAAATGAAATTCAAAACTTGATAGAATAATATACTTGCTAAAGAGCAGAGAAAAATCAAACCAAAAGAAGGAATCTCTTGGTTTAAAACATCTCAGAAGAATTATTTAATCAATGAATGTCCTCAAAGCTTCCCCACAAAATCTTCAATAACCTTAGGATAGTGTTGGTGCTCCAATTGCTGCACTTTAGCACTGAGTTGCTTAGAACCCATTTGCGGATGAATGCTGCATTTAGCTTGGAAGATAATTTCACCTTCATCATATTCATCGTTCACCAAATGAATGGTAATGCCACTTTCAGTTTCCTGATTGTTGATTACGGCTTCATGCACATGATGTCCGTACATTCCCTTTCCGCCATATTTTGGTAAAAGTGCAGGATGAATATTGATAATTCTATCAGGATATTGCGCTACAATTTTAGGAGAAATTTTTAAAAGAAAACCTGCCAAAACCACAACATCCACTTCATGGGATTTTAGGAAGCCCAAGACTGGAGTGCCTTCTGCAAATTCCGCGGTCGAAAAGATATGAGAGGCTATACCTGCTTTTTCAGCTCGGGCAGTTACCCCCGCATTTTCATTATTGGTTAAAACACCAACAATTTCTATTTCTTTATTGCTCTTGAAATATTGAATGATTTTTTCTGCATTGCTGCCTGATCCGGAAGCTAATATGGCAAGTTTTTTTATTGCGGTCATGATTATAAGATTCTAAAATTTAATTACACAAAAAGGTCATTTGATTATCAGGTAATTACTAACTCTTCTTGTGTAATTGCCTTAAAAATTCTATTTGATCAATTCCTTTCGTTTTAATATGGTTTCAACAAATTTCTTTTCGTTTTCTGTCTTGAATATTTTGTAAGGAAGGTGAACAAACTGTGCTTTGGACAATACTAAAGTAAAAGCATTTTTACCAACCTTTGCGTTTTTTATTTGATCCCATTTAATGGGCATTCCTTGTTTAGTGTTCAGTTTAATTAAAATTTGCTGGGAACTGATTTCATAGGAAAGTCGCTCAAAGAGAATTTTATATTGTTCCAGCTGCGTTACCCCAGCAAATTGGATCAACCAAAAAAGAAAATATAAAACTAAAGCGATAAAAGAACCTATAAACCACCAAATATTGGGAATCCAGGCATAGCCAGAACAAATAGCCAAAGCAATTAGAAATACCCACCATTGTTCCTTGATGATATTCTTTAACCCTGTTTTGATGTAAGTGCCGTTATCCAGCTTATATTTTTTTGTTTTAACAAGCATTGCTGCAAAATATTAATAGTGTAAAATCTGATTTTCAATTTGGGCTGCGCCAAACGGATTGCAAATATATTCGATTTTTATGGTTTCAGGAAACGGCTTTCAAACTCATGTCCAAACTTTTATAAGAATGCGTTAAAGCGCCTACTGAAATATAGTCCACGCCCGTTTCAGCTATGGATTTTATAGTGTCTTCAGTTATTCCCCCAGATGCTTCTGTTTCGCATTTTCTGTTGATGAGTTCTACGGCTTGGTTCATTTCCGAAACACTCATATTGTCCAGCATAATCACATCTACTCCGCCAACTGCCAACGCTTCTTTCACTTCATCCATATTGCGGGTTTCTACTTCAATTCTAAGCTTTATATTATTTTGCTTTAAATATTCATGGGTAGATTGAACTGCCTTTGTAATTCCTCCGGCAAAATCATTATGATTATCTTTCAGCATCACCATATCAAATAATCCGAAGCGGTGATTTTGTCCGCCTCCAATAGCCACCGCCCATTTTTCTGCAATTCTGAAATTTGGGGTGGTTTTTCGAGTATCCAGAAGTTTGGTGGAAGTATGCTTTATTAATTCACTAAGATTGTGTGTATAAGTGGCAATTCCACTCATCCGCTGTAAACAATTCAAAACCAATCGCTCAGCACTCAAAATTGAGACAGCAGAGCCATGCACTTTTAAGCCAATTTCTCCAGCTTTTACCTTATCCCCATCCTTTTTGAAAAACTCAATTTTCAAATTTTCATCCACAGCCTTAAAAATATGATCCGCCATTTCCATTCCTGCTAATATACCATCTCCCTTAATAATTAATTGAGCGGTATTTTGCGTTCCAGCAGGAATAGAGGCCAGTGAAGAATGATCTCCTTCCCTGATATCTTCAGCCAAAGCAGACTGAATAAATTCTTGAATGTTTTCTTTGGTTAAGTACTGGTATGCCAATGTTTAAGCTATTTAATTAAAGCTGCAAAGATACGGCTAAAATCTCGCAAAGCCGCTATGGAGCTAAGTTTTCGCAATGGAAAATTTGTCTTTTTGTTATCTATAATTCATTTATCTTTTGTTATGCACGCAACCAATCCTCCGGAGGAGGAAGTAATTTCCACCAGCCGGAGGCAGGCGGAAGAAAAAACTGATCCTGTCGCCAGCGTCCCGCTGGTGATATATACTAGTGCCTCCGGCACATTCTATTTTAGGTGATGATGAGTATTCTTGTTTAATTCTAAAGTAAATCCGTGAGATTGTCCCCTTGAGGGACTACAGGGGTGTTACTTGAGGGGATTATAGGGGTGTCGTTTGCTACACCAAAAAATGATTGATGAAATTTATTATTTACTACCATTTCTAATCCGTGGGTTTTCCCCCTTGGCGGGCTAGGGGGCTTTTTAATACACAATGCCAAAGCACCACTCCAATACTCACCGAAATATTCAAAGAATGCTTGGTGCCAAATTGTGGGATTTCTAAGCAATGGTGGCTGTTATTCACTACTTCCTGCTCAACTCCATACACTTCATTTCCGAAAATGAAAGCATATTTTTCATCAGATTTAGGTTCAAAATTTTCTAAGCTCAAACTGTTTTCTGCTTGTTCAACACTTAAAACTTGGTAGCCATCATTTTTTAAATCTTCAACTGCATCAAGCGTATTTTCAAAATGTTTCCATTCCACAGTATCAGTTGCGCCTAAAGCCGTTTTATTAATTTCTCTATGAGGAGGCTGGGCAGTAATGCCACACAAATAAATTTTTTCAATTAAAAATGCATCTCCTGTTCTGAAGGCAGAACCCACATTATTCATGCTTCTGACGTTATCCAGCACCAAAACGATTGGGTTTTTCTTGACCTTTTTGAATTCATCAATTTCCAATCGATTTAATTCTTCATTGGCTAATTTCCTCATATTTTATCATCTTTGAAGTGCAAAACTAAGAACATTTCCCTAAAAGCATGGCGAAGACTCAAGAAGCGAAAGAAACCCCTTTAATGAAACAATATAATCAGATAAAAGCCAAATATCCTGGTGCGCTTTTGCTGTTTCGTGTGGGCGATTTTTATGAAACTTTTGGGGAAGATGCCGTAAAAGCGAGCAAAGTCCTGAATATTATCCTGACCAAAAGGGCAAATGGCTCTGCTTCTCATATTGAATTGGCAGGTTTTCCACATCATGCGATGGATAATTATTTGCCTAAATTGGTGCGTGCTGGACATCGAGTTGCTATTTGCGATCAGCTGGAAGATCCAAAATCCGTAAAGGGAATTGTAAAAAGAGGGGTAACAGAATTAGTAACTCCAGGCGTTAGTTTTGATGATAATGTATTGGAAACAGGAAGAAATAATTATCTGGCGTCCATTCATTTTTCAAAAAATGCTTTAGGAATCGCTTTCCTTGATATTTCCACTGGGGAGTTTATGACTGCCTCAGGAAATGCATCTTATATCGATAAATTATTGCAGGGTTTTCAGCCATCGGAAATCATATATTCCAAATCAGCTCGAGATGTATTTTCACAAAAATTTTCAGATGACTATAACATCCATCATCTGGAAGATTGGATTTATGCTTTCGATTTTGCCTACGAAAAACTGACCAAACAATTTAAAACCAATTCATTAAAAGGATTTGGGATTGAAAACCTAGAAGAGGGAATTATTGCGGCTGGTGCGATCCTCCATTACTTAGAAGAAACCGAGCACAAAAAAATTGAGCACATTGCTTCTATCTCCAGGATTGAGGAGGAAAAATATGTGTGGATGGATAAATTCACCATCCGAAATCTGGAATTGGTTTATCCTCAGCAAGAAGGCGGAATTCCATTGATTCAAATTTTGGACAAGACTTTGACGCCAATGGGTTCGCGTCAAATCAAAAAGTGGATGGTATTACCGGTTAAGGATAAAGCGGTTATTGAAGAACGCTTGCAAATTGTAGAGGCTTTTCATAAAAATAATGATTTGACCGAAAGTCTAAGAACTTCCTTAAAATCCATGGGAGATGTGGAAAGATTAATTTCCAAGGTAGCGGTCGGCAGAGTGAACCCGAGGGAGTTAAATCAACTCAAAAAAGCTTTGGGCTTAATGGCTCCTTTGAAAAAAGCGTTAGAAGAATCCGGGGAAGCGGCTCTGAAAAAACTATCCAATCAAATTAATCCTTGCGAGTATTTATATGAATTGATTGATGAACAACTCATGGAAGACGCACCTTTGCACACCAATCAGGGAAATCTGATTAAAGAAGGAGTCGATCATGATCTGGATGAACTAAAGAAAATCGCTTTTTCAGGGAAAGATTATTTGCTTCAATTGCAGAAGCGGGAAATGGAAAAGACCGGAATTACTTCTTTGAAAGTAGCTTACAATAAAGTTTTTGGCTATTATTTGGAAGTAACCAATTCCCATAAAGATAAAGTGCCTCAAGAATGGATTCGAAAGCAGACTTTAGTGAATGCGGAAAGATATATAACCGAGGAGCTAAAAGTATATGAAGAAAAGATCCTCGGTGCAGAAGACAAAATGGTCGTAATAGAGCAGAGAATTTTTCAATCTCTATTGCAAAATGCCATGGATTTCGTGAGCCCAATTCAGCAAAATGCCAGAATAATAGCACAAGTTGATTGTTTGCTAAGCTTCGCAGAAATAGCTCGTTCCAATAATTATGTTAAACCTCAAATATCTGAAAGCACTGTCTTAGATATAAAATTAGGTCGCCACCCGGTAATTGAACAACAATTGCCGCATGGAGAAGAATACATTCCCAATGATGTGTTTTTGGATAATGAAAGTCAGCAAATCATGATTATTACTGGGCCCAACATGGCGGGTAAATCGGCTTTGCTTAGGCAAACAGCATTGATTGTTTTAATGGCACAAATGGGCTGTTATGTCCCAGCTAAATCGGCTGAGATAGGATTAGTAGATAAAGTTTTCACCAGAGTGGGGGCTTCTGATAACCTTTCAAAAGGAGAATCAACCTTTATGGTAGAAATGACAGAAACCGCCAGCATCTTGAATAATCTGTCCGATAGAAGTTTGGTGCTCATGGATGAAATAGGACGAGGGACTAGTACTTATGATGGGGTTTCCATAGCATGGAGTATAGTGGAATTTTTGCATAACCACCCAAAATCAAAAGCCAAAACGCTTTTTGCCACCCATTATCATGAATTGAATCAGTTAGCCCATGATTTCCCCAGAATCAAGAATTATAATGTTTCGGTGAAGGAAATAGATGGAGAAATCATCTTTTTGCGGAAGTTGAAAAAAGGCGGAAGTGAGCATAGTTTTGGTATTCATGTGGCGCATTTAGCCGGAATGCCCAATCCAGTGGTGTTGAGAGCCAATGAAATTATGCATCATTTGGAGAAGGATAAAATCAGAGATAAAGCCAACCGCAAAATGAATGAGGTGCCTAAAAATAATTATCAGCTCAATATGTTTGAAGCAGACCCAGTGCTTAATGAAATAAAAGAATTATTGGATAAGCTGGATATTAATTCGATGTCACCAGTGGAGGCCTTGCTGAAGTTGAATGAGTTAAAGAGTAAATTGAAGTAAAAAATGGTACGAGCTAGGAAGCTCGCACCTGCCTCGCACCAGCATTATAGAGCTAGCGCGAGCTTCCTAGCTCGTGCTAGTGCTATCCAATTGCTCTTCTTTTTGTCGATGATAAACCGTAAGATGCGGAAATGGTATTTCAATCCCGAGTTCATCAAAACGATTTTTAATTCTGCGCAGCATCTCTCTTTTTACAATCCATTGCTTAAGCGGTCTGGTTTTTATTAAAAATTTAATCACAATTGCGGATTCAGAAAACTTATCCACGCCCAGCATTTCTATATCCCCTATGATGAGTGAGCCAAATTCAGGATCTTCTTTCATTTGATTGCCAAGCTGTTCAAGTACTGTCATTACCTCGTCTACTTTTTCATTATAAGACACCCCTATGTCAAACATAACTCGTGACCAATGATGGGTTAAGTTGCTGATGTCATTGATTTGGCCATGAGGAATAAAATGGGTTATACCTTCTAGGTCTCTTAAAACAGTCAATCGCAAGGTCATATTTTCTACCACACCTGTGGTATCATTAATTTTAACAACATTACCTGCCCGATATTGATTTTCAAGCAAAATAATAAAACCGGAAAGATAATCCTTCACCAGACTTTGTGCTCCTAAAGCAATTGCTAATGAAAGTACTGCCGCTCCTCCCAAAACAACTGTAAGATCTACCCCAATTAGAGAAAGAACTACAAGAAAGGTAATAATCACCACTAAAATCGTGATGATACTGCCAGATGCTAGTTTTAAAGTTTCTAGTCGGTCTGCACTTTCTGCATTTGTCCTGCTTTTTATGAATTTATTGAGAATTAGCTTAATGCCCCATCTTGTTAAAATCCAAATTGCAAAGAAAGCAAGTAAGATAATGGCAATAGATGGAAGGTTAGATTTCAGCCAATGCAATACTCTATGTGGTGCAATGGAACTTTGAAGGAACTCCAGTTCAGTCCTAGCTTGATCCACTTCTTTTTCCGCTTGATTTACTGACTCAACCGCAGGAGGTCGATAGGCTTCTAAGGTCTTTATTCTAACTTTTAGCGCAGATATTAACATGGTATCTTGTGAAAATCTCCTCGAAATTTCTTGTAAATGACGCTTGACAATTGGTTCAGGAGGCTGTGTTTCAAGAAGTATTTTTAAGTTTTCTGACGATTCAGTTAATAAATTAGCCAATTCTAAGTCGTCTCTATGCATGCGCAGCAATTGATCAACTAATAATAGGTTTTGTTTAATATGCATCAACCTTGCTTCCTGAGCGCTCAATTCCTGAAGGGCAGCTAATTCTTTTCTGTTTTGAGTTTCCGAATTTGTACTAGAATTCACAGAGGTATCAGCCTTAGTGATGATAAGGTTGATAGAATCCTCAGTTATGGGTATTTGCCCAATAGTGATATAGTTCACAAGCTTTTTCTGTTTTTCTATTTTTCTTTCTACAAGATTAATCATTAATAATATAGCTTGACGACTTCTGATGTGAAGATCTAGTGAGGCAAGTACCTCATCTAGTTTTTCTTTCTGGTCATTAGGATTATTAACCTCCAATTGTGAATCTAAATTTTCAAATTCATGGGTTAATTCTGCAATCTCTCTTTCTAGATGCTTGCCTCGACTCTTCAATTGAATGAGCCGCTGTTGATCATTGGACATTAGTTTTTGAAAACGAATGACAAGTTCTGTCCCAGAGATTTCTAAAGCTTGTATTTTAGATTCTTTTACTTTGTCTTGCGCTGTAAGAGAGCCCATCATCAAAAATGTGAAGAGAAGGCATATTATTTTTAACATCTGAGATATTCGTTATTCTGAAAAGGGTGTTGTGTTTCTTTAAAATTATATTTCCCTGAATGTTGTACCTATTGCAAGAACTATAAAGTCTCCTAAAAGTAGCTCGTAATTATATTGAGTAAGAATGTCTGCATGGAAATAATGACCGATTATGCCTAAAATTCCTGCTGCAAGACCCAGGATCCAAGTTAATTTTTTTGGTGCTGAAGGTGCTTTCATAATGTTATCTAAAGTTTAAAAAGAAGAAGGACATCCATGAGGAGTCCTTCAAAATTATTTGTGGATTGGTTGGATTATTTATGTTTGAACAGATAGAACAAGCCCAACTGAATTCCCCTATTATAAGAGGGACCAGAATTATCTTCTATAATATCAGTAAACCCATAATTGTAGCGTGCATCAATTCCAAAATTTGAATCTGGATTAATGTAGCTGACACCAAAAATAGCGCCCATGTCAAAGCTACGGAAATCATCATTTCTATCAGATTCTGTATTGTTAGTATAAGATTTAGCACCTACTAAAAAGCCTACTTGAGGGCCCGCAAAAAGTCTGAAACCGTTATCAAACATAAATTGCAATGATATTGGAATATTCACATAATTTAGGTTTAACTGTGTTTCTACCCCACTATTAGAAAGTTTAGCACCTTGTGTCGAAAATACGACTTCAGGCTGCAATGCGAATTGTTCATTTAAATGAAAGTGCGCAAGCAGTCCTACATGAAAACCTGCAATAGACGCCCCATTGCTACTATTTTCACTTACTACATTAGACAAATTTAACCCACCCTTAACTCCAATGTTCATATGTTGAGATTGAACTGAGCCGATGGATAAAAATGCTATTAGAAAAGAAATCAGATAAAATTTCATGCTTGTTTGATTAAATAATTTATCCCTCAAATTATTATGAGGGCATTTATACAAATCAAAGGTGAGGCTAAAAATTGATCATTATTTTACAGATTTTAAACTAAAGTTTACACATTTCACAGATATGCTATAAAAAGTTTATCATTTTAAGATTGATTCCACTACAAAAAAATTTACTGTTTTGACAACCATTTATCTTAATTGCTGTATTTAATGTATCTACATATTTTCTGTTGAGTAAAATGCTGTTTCTTAAACATTTTAATAATTGTAGTGTTTAATCATTCTTATGGAAAAAGTAATAAACATTCAACAAGCACAAAAAGCTGATAAAGACCCTATAGATTACTTATCTGAAAACGTTGTGCTTTTATCTTTAAACAAGATTTTTGATGTCCTTTCTGCAAATGAAACCTTTCTTTCAGTAACAGGAATTAAGAGAAAGGATTTGGGTAATTTAAATTTTTTCCAACATTTGTGTGATGAACTTCCTGAATATATTAATGATGAAATAGGCTATTTGCTACGTCAACAAAAATCTTGGAATGGTAATTTTGCTTTTCCAAATGAGGAAGGAAAGCCATCATGGTTTCATACGAATATTATTCCCTCAAGAGATGAAGATGGGCACTATATTGGGTTCAATCTTTTAGCAACGGTGGGGAAATCCCAGCAGAGCCTTATCACTCAAAAGGACACTACAGAAAGCTGGATGAATGCAATTTTTAATGATGCTGACGAAGCCAATATATTGATAAGTCTGGAAGGTAATGTGATCGAATTCAATGCCGCTGCATATGAATTTATGTCATGGTATACCCATAAAGAGTTAAGATTGAATGAGAATATGCCACATTATTTTGGAGGCAGTTTTTCAAAAACCTTTCAAGCGCTTTTTGAAAAAACTAAAAAAGGTCAAAAGCAAAAGTTCTGCAGAACTTTCAAGAATCTTGGTGGCTATGAGAAAATAGTTGATATGGAACTTAAACCCGTTTTTAATTCTTCAGGAACAATAATGGGGGTGATATTAAACTCCACTGACATTACTGCAGAAGTCAATCTGGAAAAAAGAATCAGAATTTCGGAGAAAAAATTAGATGATATTGCTTTTATCAATGCTCATGAGGTTAGGGCTCCTTTAGCCTCTATCTTAGGATTGCTCAATTTGCTAGATTTTGAAGATGTCAATAATGACAGCAAATTAATATTAAACCATTTAAAAAAATCAGCTGTCGATTTAGAACGAATTATTCATAAAGTATCAGAAAGTTCCTATTTATCGCATTCAGATTCTAACAAATCTGCTTAAACAGTACTATTAAACAAAAACTTTACTGTGTAGAATTATAAATTACACTTTGAATTTCCTTTTAATCAAAAAGGAATTACCCTTATCTTTTTTTTGACACGAACTATTTTTTTATACTATTCGTTTTAATTTTTCAAGATTAAAAAGGGATTAATCCTATCTTTGTATCAACATATAATTAATTACACATTATTCAAAATGGCAGTTGCAGTAAAAGAAAACCTAAAAATTCGAAAAAAAGGCACTTGGAAAAAAGAAATTAGCTTTGCTATAGTCCACCTATTGCCGCTTGGTGCTATTTGGACAGGAGCGACTTGGTTCGATTGGACCGTTTGTGCTTTCCTATATGTTTGGCGAATGTTTTGGGTTACGGGAGGATATCACAGGTATTTTGCCCATAGAAGTTATAATACCTCTCGTTGGTTTCAATTTTTGATAGCATTTTTTGCGCAAACTTCTGCTCAAAAAGGCGCCTTATGGTGGGCTTCCCATCATAGACATCACCATAGAAACAGTGATACCTTAAAAGATCCACATAGTATGTTGCATTTCGGTTTTTGGTATTCCCATGTAGGCTGGATTATTGGGTCTGATTTTAAAAATACTGATTTCAAAGTCATATCAGATTACAGTAAATATCCTGAATTAAGATGGTTGAATAAGAATTACTTGGTTCCGCCAGTTGTTTTAGCCTTAACCGTAATGGCTTTAGGTGGAATAGTAAATGGCGGAAGTATTTTAGCCATGTTTACTACAGCCGGATTTTCCACATTATTTATAGGCTTCTTTTTAAGCACCATTATTTTGTATCATGCTACTTTTTCCATCAATAGCATCATGCACAAGTTTGGAAAGCAACGCTATGAAACAGGAGACGAATCCAAAAATAGTGTGTGGTTGGCTTTATTAACTTTAGGAGAAGGCTGGCACAATAATCACCACTATTATGAAACTTCTGCCAGACAAGGATTTTATTGGTGGGAAGTTGATTTAACGTATTATGGATTGAAGTTTATGTCTATGATTGGATTGATCTGGGATTTAAAGCCAGTGCCAAAACACATAAAAGAATCAAGAAATAAGCAAGAAGCAAAAGAATTGAAAGAGCAGTTTAAAAATCAAGTAGCATAAATTTTAGAAATTTTCTTCCATTGCTATTGTATTTTAAAAACTGCCTGTTAAATTTGCATTCCCATACGGGGAAAAGCGAGAGTAGCTCAGCTGGTAGAGCGCAACCTTGCCAAGGTTGAGGTCGCGAGTTCGAACCTCGTCTCCCGCTCAAAACTCATAATAAGTGAGCTTTTTGCTCACTTATTTTTTTGACACTTACAAATCATTCTAGCCGGGATGGTGAAATTGGTAGACACGCAAGACTTAAAATCTTGTGAACATTAGTTCGTGCGGGTTCAAGTCCCGCTCCTGGCACAAAAGCTTTCCAGAAACGGAAGGCTTTTTGTATTTTTGGGCAATCTAGTTTTTATAATTATCAAATAGAACTTAAAAACTTGTGAGTATTAGCTCGTGCGGGCCTGCCTGTTTTTTATAAAAACAGGTTCAAGTCCTTCGGAGCAGGTAAACCCGCCTCCTGGCACAAAAACCTCACAGAAATGTGGGGCTTTTTGTTTTTAGGGCAATTTTATAACTTAACTACAGAGAAACTCTAAGAATTTCACAAAGGACACGAAGGGACAGCTAAGACTAATGGTTTACTTTCAAGATACTAAATTGTGCTATAATATTTACAGTATTCTAAATTAAGATAGTCATTCTCACGAAAGTGAGAATCTAATAAACCTGGTGGCTTGTATAGATTTTGCTATTTTAGCAGTTCAAATTGTTGTTCTGATTGAAATTTACTGTTTATTTTTTGAACCATTTTGTTAAGCTGCTCTCGATCTAGTTTGTTTTCAAATTTACCTTCACAGGAATTAATTGTGCTAAAGGTAAAATCATGGATTTCTTTATAATATAATTTCTTCTCATCATCGACTTCAAGCATTTTCTCTAAACTGGCTAATAATTGAAGCATTACCTTAACGTCATTTTGACCATAATTCCTGATGGGTGTGAAACACCAATAAAGTATATCTTCAAACGTAATGGGCAATAAATAAACACATATATTTCCATCCTCATCTATTATATTGTCTTGCTGTTTTATTAGCATGAGTTGAATAAATAATTCAGCTAATAAATCAATTGCTCTTATTGCCGTTCCCGGATCATTTATTCCTGGGCTTAATGCCTTCACTGCTATTTCTGATATTTGACCAAAACCAAATGAAAAGTGATCGCTGATATGCTCTTCAGTATAAAGTGTAAAGCAAGCTAAAAGTGCTTCATTTTGTTCATCATCTAATTCTTTGTCAGTAAGTACAAAAGGATAATGCTCAACCAAATAAGTCCCTGTTTGAATTTCCATTTTTACCTTAAGATCATATTCAATACAAAAATCCTTTAAACGTTTAAAAGAAACCCTTTTTAAAAATCCAGATTTGGAGGCCTTTTGCTTATACCAATTATTAAAATTTGAATTTTGAACTCTTGAAGAATTCTGATTTTTACTATCCTCTTCCGCAATATCAGATTCTTGTATGGCTTTGTAGGTACTTTTTTTAAGCTCATTCAAAATATTATCTACCTGAATTTTTTCTGAAATGGAATGGATAAAGTAAACAAAAAGACTCAAGCAAATAAACGACAAAACCATACTGATTAGGATACCCAAGGAAGGCACTTCAAATTCCCTATCTGGGGCTTCAATATTTACAATAAGCAATAAACTAAAAATGATAGTTCCCAAATAAATTCCCAGTACAATTTGGTGAAAACGATCAGAGATCAAACCAGGAAGTACCCTTGGAGACAATGTTGCAGTGGCTCTGTTCAACACTACCATTACTATAGAAAAGCTAAAAACCATTAATGATATAATGCTGCCAACTATGGTTCCCAAGATTAATCTGGCATTATTGGGATTGTGAACTAATGAGATCGACAATTCTTTTTTAATACCAATTAAATATTCTGAGTATTCTACCTGAATAATGAAAAATGAAAGAACAAGAAATAATACTGATAGCAAAGTTGGATAAAATGCGATACTATTAATTATTCTTAAATAAAGCTTTTGCAAATTTGCTATCCATCTTTTCATAATGACTTTTTATTAAAGTCACCCAAAGATCCCAAATTTTTGATATTTATTGGTATTGGGTTGTCTTCCTGATAAATTTTCAACTCGAAGATTTCTGCCGGCATTCCAAAACCATTAGCAATGAGCGCTTCTAAAACCTCTTGCATCACCTTACTTTTTAACCCGTATATTGACCCAAGAAAATCATGCGTATTAATCCAGAAAAAAATCTTGAGGTTAATAGTACTTGAAGCAAATTTTTCAATGGCAACAAATGGTTCTAAACCCTTAATTGAAGTAATATTTTCCTGTGTCTTAAGTGTATTGAGTATAAGTTTTGTTGCTTCCGTAATATTGATATTATAATCCATACCAATTACAAACTCATGGCGCATCAAGCCATCTTTGGTGTAATTTGTCAGCGGATTTTTTATTAATAAGGCATTGGGAACGTAAATATCTCGTCCATCAAAAGTACGAATGTGGGTATTTCGAAGTGTCATTTCTTTCACTTTACCAACCAAAGAATTTATCTCAATAATATCGCCACCGCTAAAAGGTCTACTAAATGCCAAAAAAAAGCCCGCAAGAAAATTCTCTCCCAGATCTTTAAATGCAAATCCTAAAATCAAAGCAGAAACTCCTGCACCTGCTAGCAAGCCACCTGCAGCATTTCCCAAGCCTACTTGTTTTAGGAAAACCACTATACCTATGATTGAAAAAATGAGTAAAACAGCTCTTCCTATGAAGACTAGCAGTATTCTGTCCTGAACTTTTTTTTTCAGGCGATTTTCTATTAACCTCCTGATAAATAAACCTATAAAAATAAAAAGTAGCAAAAGGACAAAACCTAGCGTAATTTCGGGAGTTTTCTCTAAGATGTTTTCCCAATAGGACTGAAAAGTGGAGATAAATCTTTCTTTCATATTGTAGCAGTAACGTGCTTAACAACCAAAAGCTACAGAAACCTAGTTAAATTATAAAATGTCATATCCTAAAAATCAAAAATGATGTTATTGAGAAGGTTGAACTATTTCTATTATATGGATTCTAAGATTAAATTACACAAATGATTTTAATTCGCTTCTGATTTTCAGATAGATACAAATGATTCTCATGTGATTGCCTAATAGGCTCTATTCAAGACTAAGAATTATCTTTCCAATATGCTCACTACTCTCCATTAGTTCATGGGCTTTGTAAGCTTCTTTCAATGGAAAGGTTTTGTAAATAATCGGTTTGATTTCGCCTGTATCAATTTTAGGCCAAATATACTTTTTGAGATTTTCAGCAATAGCGCCTTTAAATTCAGGAGAGCGAGCTCTTAAAGTAGAACCTGTAATAGTCAATCTTTTCACCATCACTTTTTTCATATTCATGGTAGATTCCGCATTTTTCATGGCATTGATGATGACCAATCTGCCCTCTGGATTTAAAATATTGATGTTTTTAGCGGTGTAATCTCCACCCACCATATCCAAAATCACATCAACGCCTTCCTTTTTTTCTTTTAGGTATTTTTCAAAATCTTGCTCTTTATAATTGATAGCCAAATCTGCTCCTAATTTTAACGCATACTCACACTTTTCATCTGTTCCTGCTGTAGTAAAAACTTTTCCAACCAAGCTCTTCACCATTTGAATGGCCGTTACGCCTATTCCTGAAGTTCCACCATGTACTAAAAAGCTTTCTCCTTTCTGTAAATTACCTCTATCAAACACATTTGACCAAACCGTGAAAAAAGTTTCGGGTAAAGAGGCCGCTTCTACATAATTCAACCCATTAGGAATTGGCAAACACTGCACTGCCGGGGCATTGACTTCAGAAGCATAGCCTCCGCCAGCCACCAAAGCACAAACTTTATCTCCAACTTTCCATTGCGTCACCTCTTTTCCAACTTCTTTGATAATTCCAGCCACTTCCAATCCAGGAATATCATCAGGCGCGCCTTCTGGAGCAGGGTAACCTCCCATGCGCTGAAATACATCTGGTCTGTTGACCCCAGCCGCTTTCACCTCTATTAATACTTCACTTGCGTTTGGCTTAGGTCTTTCTCTTTCTTCTAATTGGAGTACTTCAGGACCTCCTGGTTTTTTGATAATGATGGCTTGCATGTTTTTTTTGTTATAAGTTTTAGGTTTTAGGTATTAGGTTCTAAGTTAATGGTTTAGTGATAATGTCGCTACGGAGCTTTAGGTTAGCAGGTTCTCAAGACTTTTTTTTCCGCTAGCGTCCCGCTAGTGGAAAATAATAGCTCCTCCGGAGCATATGATGCTATGTCAGCTTAACCAAAACAATCTCAAAATCAAATACCTATTTTAGCTTATTCTAGTTCAAAACAAAAATTAGGTCATTTCTAATCTTTGCCGTGGCAACAGTATTCATCATTATCTAAGGACCGCTCTTTTTATCCGGTCTGATCTGCGGTACTGACCTACTTTTCACTGGAAATGGTAAGTATAACTGCTCCCAAATTCCCCCATTGGGGGTTAGGGGGCTGTTTAAAAAGGATACCCTATCCCAAAATTCCAATTAATATTTTCTTGTCTCCAGCTTTTGTTGCCCATTTCAAATCTTTCCTGCCATTGGAATCCATTATCAGTGGGCTTACGAAGTGGTGTGGCTACATCCAAACGGATTACAAAAAACTCAATATCTACTCTTAATCCGATCCCAGATCCAATTGCCATTTCATTAATCCAATTAGAGGTGAATTTACCATCTCTTCCATCGGCATTTCTTAGCCAAACATTTCCTGCATCTGTGAAAACAGCTCCTTTTAAAAAAGAAATTAGCGGAAAGCGATATTCCAGATTAGCTTCTACTTTAATATCCCCTGCTTGATCAAAAAAGCTGGTTCCATCTGTTGCATTTTCCGCTTGATAGTTTCCTGGCCCTAAGCTTCTAATACGAAAAGCCCGAACGGAATTGGGTCCACCGGAAAAATATTGTTTGGAATAAGGTAAACTAACTGAATTGCCATATGGCAAACCAAAGCCTGCAAAAACTCGGCTGACCAATCGGCTTTCTTTCCCAATATTTTGATAATTTCTTAAGTCAAAGTCAAAGCGAGAAAATTGTGCATAACTTTGCCCCCAGAATTTTTTATCATCGCCTCTTACCCCCCCCATATTTTGAGCTAGAGCCAAAGCATTCCCAGCAAAATCAGCATTAAAAGCAAAGAAAAAGCGGTTTCTTTTAATATTTCTCACAAGCTGGCTCCATTGAAAACTATAAGACATGCCAGGAATAAATTGCTGTTCGAAACTTCGAGCTAAAAAAGGATTATCCTGCAGTAGGGTTGAAAAAGCTTCACTTTTATTTCCGATACTGATATAGTTGATGGAAATAGGATTTAATTTATGGCTAACAAAAATATTAGGGTTCCATTCGAAACCATAAACCGCTAAAAAAGAATTGAGGTTGAACCACTGCGAACGGTTAAGCAAATCATAAGATAATTTGAATTTAGTTTTAGGGATAGAGAAACGGAATTTTTCCTCTATCGGAAATGGCGTTACCATTCTCGGAAAAATTAATTCTGCTGCTACACCAGTTTCAATACTATTTAAACCAGTCTCAATATTCCCGCTATTAAGCTGTGCTTCATATCCTATTTTGGTGCTCAATCTAAGCGCCTCTCCACCCTTGAATAAGTTTCTGTTTAAATACTCAAAATTCAAGTTGGGGCCCACAAAGTTATTAGATTTACTAACGGCCTGTAGCTCCGAACTAAAGGATCGCTTGTTTAAGGGGGATAAGTAAATATTTGCCGTTAATTGTCCAATGTCATTTTCCAGCAAACTATCCTCTTGGTATCGGATGTTTACAAAGCGATAAGTTTTTAAGGAATTTAACCTTTTGTTCGTGTAGCGTTCGTTTTCTGGGCTATAGAGTTCTCCTTCCTTCATAAATAGGTACGGATACAGTCGGTCTGGACGAAAAAACACCTCTGCTTGAATAAATTCCACATTATTCAAAACTGTAGTGTCGCCACTGTTAGCTCCTTCAGAAGTGTCCAATGTATATTTAGGAAATACATGGATTTCCTCAATTTCAAAAGGAACCAATGCGAGCTCTGAAGCATCATCCTTAATTCGAAGTTCCATTATCGCCTTATTCTGCTTTTCGGTGCTCAATGTATCCGCTTCAAAAAGCAAATTGTTAGATGAGAAATAGTAATAGCCTTGATTTTTAAGGAACTCGGATATATCTGTTCTAGTGTCCTTAAGTTTCTGTAGTGAAAAAGGCTCATTTTCTTTAATTGGCTTTTCTTCTTCAAGATAATGTGAAATCAAGCTATCTACTTTTTGCTCGCCTACCTTTTTATAGTGAATAGAATCAATATGTATTCTGTTTCCAGGACTAATTTCATATTCTACGTAACCCGTCTTTTTATTTTCAACCACTTCATATTCAATTTTACTATTGAAATAACCTAGATTTTCCATTCGGTTTTTCATTAGCTTCTGCACACTACTGATATTGACTTGGTTAAGCAAAACTGCTTCTTCTCCGATTCTTTTATTCACCCATTTGGCATAAAAGCCTGCTTTATCCCGTTCAACTTTTTGATGCGCCCATAAGCCTAAGCGAATACCCCCAATTTTTTTATTCGGATTGGGTTTATTTACTTCTTCCAAATCACGTTCTAATTCTTTTTTATATTTAGAACTTTCCGTGTCTTTCACCTGAAGCTTACCGCCTTCATATAGTCTCTCCCCTTGCTGCAAATTTTTAGTGGTACTGCAAGAGTAAAACATCCCTCCTAAAAAGCTGATTAGTGCGATATGTATGAAAACCTTTCTCACTTTTCGTCCTCTTCTGTTTTTTGCCAAAGCTCATTGAACTTCTCAAATTCTTTACTGAACTGAATGGAAATACCGGTAACCACTACTTGACCATCAATCAAGCCTTCATATTCATTTTTTCTATATCCTCTCAGTTTGTAACGCCCGTCCTCAGTCAATAAATATTCTACTAAAATGTTTCCGACTATGTCGGTGGCTTGTTGTTGGGTTCTTTGTTGGCCTTCCAAATCTACCTGACTTCCTACCTCCACTCTAAAGCGATCATTAAATAAATTTTTGCTTAGGCTTACATCTAGTTGCGTTCTGTCTTCCGCTGTTCCACTTTGATAATCTTCGTAAGAATTTAAGTCTAAATTTAGGCTTACCCCTTTCACATATTGACTACTCAGTTTATTGAGTTGATTACTCAATATCTGACTTGCACTATTTCTTGCTATGGCTTCGGAATTTGGCCCGCCACTGCTGCCTCCACTTGGGAAAAACTGATTCAATACCAATAAAGAAAATACTTGTTTATTCAATTGGGTTTCATTGGAGTTAATGGATTGAACTTGTTGATAAATATTACCGCCTAAAGCCCCACGACTTTGTTCTGGCATATCCAATCCGAAGGAAATTTCAGGTTTACTCAAATCACCACCAACAAAAAGCTGAACATAAAAAGGTAGTTTTTGTCGGTATTGGGTTTTAACTGAAGAGGAAGCGGAGGAAATTTGATCTTCCATTAAAGTATTCACGGGAGCTTCTGTTTTATATAAAGCCGTAATATCTAAGATAGCTTCATATGGGTCTCCTGACCAGCTGATTCTAGAGCCTGGCTGAATTTCAAATTTACGTTTTACCAAATCATATAGGCTTAATTGATAATATCCATTATTTACCTCCACATTTCCAGTCAAACTAATGGCTCCATTTTTTCTCATTGTAAAATTCAAATCAGTATCTCCTGAAACGGTTAAATAATCGCCTCTCTTCTCATCCACAATTACTTTAAATTTTGCATTCTTGTCTGTAGTGATAATGGCATTTAAGTCCATGCCGTCAATATCAGCACTTCTTTTAAGTTCTGATTCTGATGAAGCAATGGTGTCAGAAGCAACATAAGGCTTTTTGAAATAAACAATTCCTTCTTGTTCTACCACATCAACCCTTGATTCAGGAATGATGTATACCAAATCCGTTTTTTCATTTAAGCCTACTTTTGCCTGCACTCTTGGTTGGTTTAGACTTCCTTTCAGATCGATATCTGCATTGAAAAATGCCTTCCCGAAAAACAAATCACTATTATCTTTTGTGGTGTTCAACAATTGGAAATTATCAGCAGTTAACTTTAAATCAAACCTTGGATTAAGTAGATCTTTTGTTGTGACCTTGCCGTTCAATTGCATTTTGCTTTTCTGCTCATCCAAAAGGGTGAAATTATTCAGCTTAATTTCCTCATTTTTCAAATTGATTTCTTCATCCGGTAATTTATAAGCCATATTTAGATAAGGGAAGAAAAGAGAGGCCTCCTGAAAATTCAATCTTCCATCATAAACGAAATCTTCTGTGTTTCCACTGAAGTTAAAATGGCCTGCCAAATTACCACTAGCTTCTTTAATTAAGCCTTCTGAAAAAGTAGTCAAAAAAGGTAAGGAAACGCTGTCCATATCCAGTTCAAAATCAAATTCAGGGATTTCTGGATTATTATCAAACCACCCATTACTTCTTAAGCTTACTTCACCTTTAGAAACCAAATTAAATTTATAACGGTTATCTGATTCTTGCTCGGCATCTAAGCTAAGATTACCAACCTCTTCATTATATATATTTAAACTGTCAATTTTTAGGGATGCAGAAAAAGCCATTAGGTTCTCTAGATTTTCCAATTCAATCCCACCTTTTATAATGCCTTTTACGGGGCTTTCCTCTGCATTGATGATGGCAAAGAAATTCTCAATTCTAAAGTTTTCAAAATTCAATTGGAGGGAATTAATATTATCTTCTAAAGCTGTTTTTATTTCAAAAAGCTGCTTATTTCGTTCAAAAACCATGTTTTGAATCTGAATGCTGGCAGTATCGAAATAAAGCCTGTTTTCAGGATGCATATTCCAGTGTTTTGCATTTAGGATTAAGTTTTCCGGCTTAAGAGACCAAAATAAAGAGTCCTGTTTTCTTTCAGAAATGGCATCTACATGGAATAAGCTGTCCGCTTCGGCATCTTCTACAAATAAATTAAATAGTGCTTTTTCAGGGGTAATGTCCGCTTTCAATTTAGTTGGGTAAATATTCAAATCACCTGAAGTAATTCTCTGGAATTTAGTGTTTATATGGAATTCATCTTCTGAATTGTTGACGCTTAAACTCAGACTATCCAAGTCGATATTTTGAAAATGAAATTGCGGGACTTCAAGCTGGAAATTGACCAACTCTTCTGCATTATTGTAATCTCCTTTTGCACTGATAGGTTCGAAATTTATATCAACAGGCAGGAAATCCATTAGACTTTGACTTTCATCTGCTTGTAGTGAAAAAGTAAGTCGCATTGGATTATCTGTAGTGTCTACTTTAAAAAGTTTCGCCTTTTGCAGCTTGGAAGCCTCTAAATCAGCAAAAGCTAATTCATCAAATGGATGGTTCATGTTAAGGTCAAAGGCAATATTCTCCCAATTCAATTTTATACTTGCACTATCATCTGAATTATAAGCTTGTAAATCTAAAGGTGAGAATGATATACTTTCATCAGGACTGGTCAAATTGGTTTCTGTCAGCTTTGCGTTAAACGATTGGTGGAGGCTGTCCATTTCATAGTTTATTGTAGCTTTTGTGGATCCCCAAACGGCACTATCAGAAATATTGAGTGCTAATAAATCAAGCATTTTAATATCCGCTTTCAAATTGATTTTTTGATGAACGGAGTCAATATTTCCTGATGCATCTAAGTTAAAATCCGCAATGGAATCTGAGTAATTGCTGCTAAAATCAAGCTCGCGCTCTATTATTGAAGCCGACAAATTAAGCGTGTCAAATTCATTTTCTATATAACTGAAATTACGAATACTAACTTCCGCTTCAGTATTCATTTCTTCTGGTTTTAAGCCCTTTCCTTTTATAGAAATATCAATATCGGCTTTATTGAAACTGAGGCTATCTTGTAACCATTTGGCTAATTCCAAATCCGATAATTTTATATCTGCTTGATAGGTTTCGGGTTGATTGGAGTCGAAATTTCCTTTCACTTTTACTCGGCTAATATCATCCAATTTAGCAGATAAATCTGCGATTATTTTTCCTTTATTGTAGATACCATTCCCTCTTAAATTAACTTTTTGTGGATAATAATCTGGATAATCTTTCGGCATGAAATATGGAAAATCAGATACATTACTTTTTAGCTCTAAGTTTTCAAATGAAGCCATTAGATTTTCTACATCTTGCCAGTTTTTGAGCTTAGCATCTAAAGCAACAGAAGTTTTATTTCCATATAGCAATCGGAATTGTTGTAGATCAATATCCTTGTCATCTCCATTGATTTTTCCGTAAAGCTTGGCAGGATGTTTAGATAGTGCCAATAAACTGCTGTCTTCTTTTAGCTCAGGAGAAAAATAGAAAGCGTCTTTTATATTCAGAGTAGTGGGCAGTTTTAAGTCTAACTTGAATTGTGATTTATAAAAGCTCCCAGCAAATAGTGAATCGATAGAAGCAAAATCAATGCTAGCATTAGAATTTAAAATAGAATTGGTGGTTTCTACTTTTAAATTCTCTAAAGAAGCTGAATTGGAATTAAAATTTATTGCTCCACTTAACTCTTTCAGTTCAAAATTTTTGCTGTCTCTAACAGAGAAATTTAAATTTTCTATACCTAAATCTTCAGCTATATATTTAGCATTTTTCATATTGAGTTTAATGTCCTGAAACTGCATATCATCAGGATTAAAACCATCAGTTTCTTTAATTTTACCGGCAGACTTTATATTCAAATCAGCTAAATCAAAATTGAAAGTGTTGAGCTTTATGCTGTAATCAGGAAATTCAAAAGGAGAAGGTTTGTCATCAGCTTTTTCTTGAGCGGAATCAGAAGATATTGGTAATCGCATTCTAAAATGGCTGATTTTATTGTCAAAATTATCCAGTTCAATTTCATTTTTGGCTAAATCCACTTTTGCATTTCGGATATCCAATAAATTGATAAGCGAAGACATTTGCAGACTGTCAAAAAGAGTCTCGTATTTTAAATCAATTTCGTTTAAGCTTAGCTTTTGGACATTAATTTTTGGTAAAGTGCTTTTGGTAGTGTCTTGTTCTGAAGGAGGAAAAGCTAAACCTTGCGAATAATTTCCCTTCACATTTCCCAGAACAAATTCTTCAATATCAAAATGCATGCTGTCCAAATCAAATGTGTTTAAGGAAAGTTCGAGTTCTCCCAATTTCAGATTGGTTTTCATTTCCACACTGATATCCTGAAAGCTTAAGTCAATATTTTCTAAAAGGATATGGCGCACATTGATAGTAGTAGTGGAAGTAGTATCGGTATCTTTTTCGGTGTTAGTAGAATCTGCATTTGCAAAAGCATCAATCAAAAACTGAAAATTGTAACTGCTGTCGGTTGAATTATTATGGACTTTACCTGTAATACCATTTAGCTCCAGGTTTTTCACATCCACATTACCATCTAAAAGGGGTTTCCAGGCAACATCTGCTAAAATGGAATTGGCATAAATTAGGGTGTCCTGATTAGTATCTTCTGCATAAAGCCCTTCAATTTGAGCTCCCCCAAGGAAAGTGATGTAAAGGCGGTCGATTTCAAATTTGGTCTGTGTTTTTTCGCTCACAAAATTCGTGGCGTAATTGGTAATTTTTTGCTGAACGACAGGCAATCTTAGCGAAAGGATTAAAGTCATCAATAGCAATAAAATGCCACCTAGAATATATAATATGATTTTTCCTGTTTTTTTCAATCTAATGGTAAAAGTACAATTTTTGTTAGTAGTCCGACTTAATCATAACGGAAGATATGGGGAATGGGTATTGTTGGGTATATTTTAAAAAGAGATATTTCAATTATCATTTAAAATCGGCTCTAGCCAAAAACTCTTTTGCTGTTAAAACCGGCAATTTTGAATTTTTAAAATCTTTTTTATTTCTACTTATTATTATATCTACTTGATTTTCAATTGCGGAATAATACTGTAAGCCATCTTCAAAATCAGGAAAGCTTTCATCACTTAAAGCAAGTTCGGTTATTTTATCATCTAGACTTAAAAGGTTCACTAAAACTTTAAATTTTCTGAGAATCACTCTGGCTTCTTTTGCTGATTTTAGTTTGCTGAGTATGTAATTGGTATTAGCAAATGTTAATGATGATATGGTCAAGATCAATTCTTTCTTATCTGACAAAGAAAATAATTCTGCAGCATCACCGTAAAAATCTTTTCTTTTAGCCAATAAATCAATCACGATATTAGTGTCGATAAGTAATCTTGTCATTTGTACTTTTCCATTAAATATTGAGCATAAGCATCTTTTACATCAAAATCATCTTCTAAAGAAATAACACCACTTAAGCTTTTTACTAAGGGTGTGATTTCCTTTTCTTTTCCTGTCTTTTTTGTCAATGTACTTAGATAGGATTCTATCAATTTTGACAGGCTGGTATTATTAGACTTTGCATATATTTTTGCTGTCTCTATAATTTTATCATTCAAACTTAAGGTGAGCTTTTTGTCCATAACATGAATCTTTACGTACAAATATATTATTATTTTACGTGAATTGAAACTGTCTGGTTTAAAGTAATTATGTCACACTGATTGAGTTTATAAAAACTAGCGGACTTATTGCAGAATTAATCTATTCAATAATGGCCTAGTCATTCGATATTTTCCCCCCACTTTTACTAACTTGACCTAAAAGAAAAAGAAATGGATTTAGGAGTAAATATAATCGGAGCATATCATTCTTCTTTTGGTAAATTGGCGGGAGAAACGCTTTATACATTATATGAAAAAGCGGCCAAAGGTGCTTTGCAAGATGCACAATTAGAAGCCAAGGCTATTGATGGCGTATTTGTCGGGAATTATAGCGGTGGCGCATTCAACAAACAGGAAAACATTGCTTCTTATGGCGTAAATGTTATTCCTGAATTGCGCCACAAGCCAATGTACAGAACTGAAACAGCTTGTTCATCTGGTTCCTCTGCTATTCATATGGCTATTATGGCGATAAAATCAGGCATGATGAAGCGTGTTTTGGTTGTTGGGCTAGAGAAAATGACGGATTTGGATATGGCAGGAGTAACCCAAGCTTTGTCATTGGCAACTTACTGGCCGGAAGAAGGAAATAAATCAGTCACAGCTCCCTGCATGTTTGCAGATTTAGCTAAAGGATGGATGAAAAAGTATCATTATTCGGAAGAACAACTGAGGCCTTGGCTAGCTGAAATTTCTGCAAAAGCCTATTCCAATGGAGCTGAGAACCCATTGGCTCAATTGCAAAAAGCCAGGTCAGCAGATGATATTTTAGCGCTTCCGGATGAAAAAAATCCTATTATTTATGCCCCACTAAGATTACATGATTGCTCCTTGGTTTCTGATGGCTCTTCCGCTTTAATTCTAGAAGATGCCAGCCTTAGCAAAGGAAAGGGAGTAGCCATCAAAAGTTTCTATAGCGCAAGTGATTATTTAGATAGTTTCGGCAAAAATAAATCAGACCACTTTTTGGAAGGGGCATCTTTTGCGGTGAATAAAGCCTTAAATGGAGCTGGTCTTAAAATCGAAGATATCAGTCTTGCAGAAGTACATGATTGTTTTACCATAACAGAGCTTTTATTGTACAGTGCAATGGGAATTGCACCTGATGGTAGAGAGTTTGAAGCCCTGGAAAATGGCACTGTATTTCCAGATGGAAAATTGCCTGTAAATTTATCGGGAGGATTAAAAGCTAAAGGTCATCCTATTGGAGCAACCGGGGTTTCTATGCATGCCTACATCTACAAACAATTAATGCAAGATGCCTGGGGGCATCAGGCTAAAAATGCCCAAACGGGTTTGGTAGTGAATATTGGGGGTTCGGGGACTAGTAATGCGGTTACAATTTTAGAGCGAAATTAGAATGTTATTAAAACCCATTTTCACTCTACACCCCTATAATCCCCTCAAGGGGATAGATTGCACAGATTTAGATCAGAAATAAATAATAAATTTCATCACTTTTCTTCTTAAGATCTATTACAAAAATTTGATCAAGCGGAGCTATTTAAAATTAAAAAGCAAAAATAAATTCATGCGACTCCCCCCTTGAGGGGGGAAGGGGGGTGTTACAATTGCTTTACAGAACTCAAATACTTTCCACAAAATCCGAAAAAACTTTCTTATGAAGCTCCAAATCCAAATCGGGCGATACCGACACCCTGGCGATATAATCCTTATCAGATTCCTTGGTTGTTCCTTGAGTGGAAGTTGCAGGAATTGTCCAGTAACAGCCTTTTAGCTGACCATAACTCACGCAATATTTGCTTTCCTCTGGAATTTCAGTGATCATCATATTAATCAACTTAAGATTCAAAGCCCTTTTATAGTTTTCCCTTTCCTCATCTGTATTTCCTTTGGTAGGAAGATCTAAAGAAAAGACAGATGGAGTAAAGCCTTGCTTAGCCAATTCTTCTGAAACGAAATTGATTTTCGCAGTTGGCAGAACTTCTTTAATATGATTTACAAATTCCCTTGTGTTTTTATAAGCATCAGCGATCCGTTGATTCATGGAAGGCAATTGTTCGGCTAATATTTCAGTTTGAAGATTAGTCGCCTCATTATCGCAAAGGATCAGATGTTTTTCAATATTTCCCATCAAGCGGGCAGCTTTTTGATTGGAGGAAACATAGCCTGCAGTACATTTTCCCCCACTAGGGAACTTAGATCCACTCACATAAGAAATGACATGAATATTGGAAAGTATTCCTTCTTCACTTAAAAATTGGACGTTCGGACAAAAGGTTTGGTCTAAAATGAAAACCGAATCAATGGCCTTTTCACCAGTTGGAGTTTTTCGCTCCTTACTAAGTGCTGCTCTTAATTTCTCCAGATCAGGAACCTCTACTCTTGGGTTTGTTGGAATTTCTGCAATGATGTAAGGAACAGCATTTTCTTGGGCTACCTGATCCAAAACTTGATCAGTGCTTTTCACCATATCATTATCACCATCTACTGGTAAGTCCAAAATTTCCACATTGGGGATACATGCCGCAACTCTTCTGGCCTGGTCATTTGTTCCGCCATAGCAATTAGGCGGGACTATAATTTTAATTTGTTTTCCAGGATGCTTTTCCCAAGCCTCCTCAACTAAACCCATCATGATGGCATATTGAATAGAGAGGCCACAATTACCCAAGAAAGCTTTTGTATCAGCAGCTGTGATTTTTTTAATGGAATCTAAAACGGAAGCTTTATCAGATTCGAATTTAGCTTTGTTTAGTTTGGATGGGTTTTGCCCTTGCAATAATTGCAAAGCAGCATAACAATTTTGAGGTGTCATGCTTATGGTTTCCCTTCTTCGTACATGCTGAATGGCGGAAATGTAAGCTTCATTTTCCTCTGAATTTACCAATAATAAACTTCCTAATTGGCTATGGATACTAAGATAAAAATCAATGTTTTCATTTAGGTTTACCTTGCCGATTTCATCATTTTGTGAAATAAAAATAGTGCTGCCGTCAAATGAAGAAATATCCTCTATATTTTCAACTTGTTTTAATTCAAAATTGTAGTTGTAAACAGTTTTTACAGTTTCTAAATCAAAATAAGAGGGCAATTCACCTTTATAAGCAATTAGCGTTTTCTTATTTTCAAGTAAATTTTTTCTCAATACGGCTAAAATGGGAACTGTTCTGGATGAAAAACTGATTACTTGATCAGCTTTAAGGTTGTTCAGTTTAGCAATTCCCCATTCCAATACAGAAGATAAAGGGTGGCCCAATCGAATATAGTCATAAGCAGTGGGCAGCTCACTTAGTCTGGAACTATCTGCATCCTCTTGAGTAAATAGCTTTTCAAAGCGATCCAAAAATTCTGTTTTGGCTAAATCTTCCTTATAAATATCCAATCTGTGGGTGGTCAATTTCAACCAATCAGAGGGTACATTTTTTATTACATTATCTATATAATTAAGGGCTTTGCTATCGTTCATTATCTTCTTTTTCTTTTTGGATGCTTCGGTATAATACTATTGAAATAAATAGATGTTGTGCTAAATTGTTTTTTGGTGCACAAAAATAAAACAATTTGTAGAGAGGCAATGCATTGCCTCTCTACAAATCATTAAATGTATCCCCCCGCCAATTCCGTGGATTATTTATAATGTATTCTGAAATACGAATAAATGATCGTTTATCACGGATTATATGATCATGAAAACGTCCCTGCCATCCAAAAACAGGATTAATTAATCGTGCGCCAACGGTCACGGCCGATTTAAACCCCCGCATAATGGATGCCAAATTTTTGGATTGTGGGCCGAATTGGTTGGCATTGTGGGAGGGGGTCGTGGGTTGGTTTGTGGGTGGGGGTAGAGACGCCATGCATCGCGTCTCTACGATCACGGTTCATACCGTGGATCGTATTATAACGGTTTTCACCAATCCCCACAATTCCATGGAAATGATTGGGCATTACCTGATATTCCCCCATATACAAATTCATATCGGGTCGTAATTCGAATGATTTTAACCATTCGGATTCTACCATTTTACCGATATCATTTAAAAACATTTTTTGATTCCTGATTTCACCGAAAAAATGTTGTCTGTTTTTGGTGCAGATGGTGACAAAATAGGTGGCATTGCTGCCATAATCCCAATTTTTTAATCTTGCAGATTCTATTCGGTATTTGTTCTGAAATTTATGGGACATACTGGTTGAAACTGTTTTGGTTGAAATTTTAATTTCTTTAAAAATGGAGAAAAATGCAATTGGAGGGATATGAAATTTTAATTATTGGCAGGAAAGAAATGGGGGTATATTAAATCAATGTTTATATTTTTGATCTTTTTTTGAGGTAAAGCTTTTTCTTAAAGCAGACAATTTATGTCTAGCACACTCTACTTCTTCCGCCAGCTAGCGGAGAGATGTCCGAAGGACAATGGGGTAAGTGTGGGGTAAAAGACATCACCCCATCAACCGCTCATCCGCCTTAAAAGCCCCGCGCATATGCAAGATCCACTGCGATTCAGTTAGCGGTGAAACCCCTTTATATTTGCGGATTTTATCATCCGTAATGGTAGTTTTTTCATAGCCATCCAGCCTTAGTTTTAGTCTTCCTTTTCCGGAAGTGGTGGCATTAAATTGGATGCCATAATCCATAGCTTCGGCTACCGCAACTCTTCCTTTCATAATGAAAAATTCCCCATCGAAAAGAGGGCTTTCTAAAGTGGCTCGCATTTGACTTAAATCACTGGATACTGCTCCTAGAAATTCCTGATGGGCTTTGATTTCAAAAGCATACATGGGTTCCAAAAGATCAGTACCTCCATTTTCCAATCCCCGCATTATGCCCATTGGTGTTGCCAATAGGAAATCGCCTGGATTGGAGTGCACATTATGTTCTTCCCCTTTGTTCAAAGTGATCTTGATATCGGTTACTTCATAGCCATGCAAACCTTGTTTCAAAGTCCATGGAATGGCACGTTTCACTTCATTAATATATTTATTGCTGATATCACGCGTCCGCATTTTGTTTTCGAAGCTCACACTACTGCCCGCTTCTCCCGGTTCTATCAGAAATGTCATAATCGCCCAGCAAGGTTTCGGCATCCAGTAGCGGATATAGCCTTCGGCTGATTGAGCAGGCGTTTCTTTATAAATTACTTTAGGCGAGAGAAATTCTGCTGCTATGCCCCATTTTTGGCTCAGACTGTCCTTCAAGACTTCCGTTTGAATAGGGCCTAAAATTTTGAGGTGAAACTCCCTTTCTTCCTTAAACCATTTGAAATCCAAAACAGGGTCTTCCAGATTGAGAATCTCTAATGCTTCTCCTAATTTTTGGTAATCTTTGTCCTCAACCGCCTTTACCTCCACAGCCAGTACGGCATTACTGATTTTGGAAAAGGAATCAGCCAATTTTTCATTCCCTAAAATATCTCCTGCCAGAATAATATCAGAAGTGGTGATCAAGCCGATTTCTCCTTGATGAAGCTCTGCAACCTGCTCCAATCCTCCAGCTTCGGCTTTAAAAATTTGATTGATTTTGATGTCCTTGCCCATCTCTTGCGAAGGAATGCTGTCTTTGGTTTTCAGCAGACCACCATAAGATTTGATATAAGCTAGCCTTCCGTGTTTTTCATGGAACTCGACTTTAAAAACCTTAGCAGCTGGCGAAGAAAAGTACGATGGAGGAGGAGGAATCAACTTTTCCAGTTGGTCTAGTAAAGCATCAATGCCGAGCCCTAACTTAGCACTTCCGAATAGCACAGGATAAAGATTGCCATTTTGAATATGCGGCAAGGCTTGCGCCAAAATAGTGGACATTTCACCTATATTTCCCTCCAAGTATTTTTCAAGGAAAGCTTCATCACAATCGGCTAAATTTTCCAGCGAATGCTCAAGGATTGGCTGATCCGTAAGATTGCCACAAGCTTCAAAGGGCACTACTTGCACTTGATTAGGATCCGATAAATCAGGTAAGTTCAAAGCGAATAGTTTAGCGCTTAATTCTTTTTGAAAATCAGCTGGCTAATTCGGTTCAAATTGTGCCACCCGTTTCGGTTTTATAGTGCCAGTAATT